>Ga0209232_1000001_pt1 | contig 672446 bp, 655 predicted proteins | sample ETNvirenome_2_60_FD_184066 | JGI IMG/M metagenome (GOLD analysis project Ga0209232, IMG submission 184066) | Marine viral communities from the Pacific Ocean - ETNP_2_60 (SPAdes) (version 2) | ecosystem: Environmental > Aquatic > Marine > Oceanic | place: Pacific Ocean | collected 2013-06-22 | reverse complement strand
TTTCGTCTCAACCGAGGCCGCGCATTCTACAGCAGCCTTGTTACCTGTCAAGCTGTTTTTGAAGAAGTTTTTCTTTCTTCTCAACCGCTTGCGCTTCAGGTCAACTTGCGTCTCTCATCAGCGGGAGGCGAATCATACAGCGTTAAAATCCGCTGTCAACCACCTCTTTCAACCGCTTCCGACCAACCCGACCGAAGCCGCCAACAGGATTCAACCACCACCCTGCCAGCCCGGCGCATTCTACTCGAATCCGCCATCCGTGCAACCCTTTTATTTCGCTAACCTTTTGATTTAAAACAGGTTTTGCTTAAGGACTGCGCCGGAAGTGGTGCGCATTATAGGAGCCTGAAAATCAACGTCAACCGTTTATTTCCACTTAGGCCAGATTTGTCTGGCTGCCCCCTCCTATGTCTGCCGCGGTAGCGATCTGCTATTCAGAACAGCGCCAATGTATAGCTGAGGATTAACCGGTTCTCATCAATGTCACTGCGGTAGTTAGAGCGTGCTGCAACATTGCGGATACGAATGCCGACGTTCTTCAAAGGACCGCTTTGAATCGTATAGCTGACGTCCAGGTCGCGTTCATGAGCGGTACCCTCGAAGCCCCGGTCCGTATCGACGTTATCGCTCGCGATATAGCGCACCGTTGCAAGCAGACCCGGAACGCCGACCGCGGCGAAATCGTAGTCGTACCGCGCCTGCCAGGAACGCTCATCCTTTTCGGCGAACTCGTAGGTTGGCACCTCGTTGCCGAGCGGCGTTACGTTGGCGAAAACCCGAGGAAACGCACTGTCCCCGAACATTGCCTGGTAGCCGACATAGAATGTGTGGCCGCCTTGCCTGGCAGATAACAGCGAATAGAACGCCCGATTATCAACCTCTCCCGCAAGCTTGCTGCCATCTTCCTGCGAGTCATAGAATCCCAGGTTGGCGCCAAGCGTCCAGCTGCCCAGTGTCTCGCTGTGCTTCAGACCGAAAAAGCGCTGGTTATATATGTCTTCAAGCTGAGCGTACCAGGCACTCAGCGACGTTCGCTTGGCGTTGAACGCATAATCGCCGCCAGCATAGTTGAATGCATCGCTGAACCCCGCTTGCGGGGTGCGCCCCAGCATCGCACGCATCCGGTCATCACCCGCTTCATTGCGAAGGCTGGTCGAGCGCAGGTGTCCACCATGCAAGGTAAGGCCGGCGATCTCGTTGGAAACGAAACTGACGCCCTGATAAGTAGGCGGTAGCAGGCGAATGTCGCTGAAGGTCAACACCGGGAGATTTGGCTGTAGCTCGCCAATCCGCAATTCAGTGCTCGAGACTCGCACTTTCAGCGCAGCACCCAGGCGGCTGTAATCATCCGCTCCCCGGCCATCATCAGCCACCGGCAAGAGCCCCGTCCCCGCCCGATCAGGACTGCTGTCGAGCTTTACTCCCAGCATCCCGATTGCATCGACGCCTACCCCAACCGTGCCGTGCGTATAGCCGGACTTGAAGTTGAGAATGAATCCCTGCCCCCACTCCTCCGCCTTCGACTGCTGATTTAGCCCCTCGATATCCGAGAAATCGCGGCTGAAGTAGTAGTTGCGTGCCTGTAGCGTGGCAGTCGCATCCTCCATGAACCCACCGGCCTCGGCATGCACGTACTGCACGGCGGAAGCGGCAGCAATGGTCAGAGCAAGTCTCGAGATTGATCGTTTCTGCATGGTATTCGTCTCTTGTTGTTGTTTTCTGGATGCACGCAGCCACCTCTCCGGCGAGGTGCCGGGGAGGACTACGTGTTGGGTTACTCGGTTGTCGCGCCGCGAAAATCGAGGTCAGCGGGCCGGCTGTCGCTCCTCCGCGGGATTTGCCGCTACGGGGCGAAGCGTCAAGAAGAGATGGGCTGCAACGCCGAAGATCAGCCCCCAGAACGCCGCGGACAGGTCGAGGAACGACATTCCGGATGCCGTCACCAGAAAGGTGATCAAGGCAGCCTCACGGTCTGCGGGGATTGCCATCGCGGCACTCAGCGCGCCGCCAATTGCGGCCAGTAGTGCCAGACCGGCCAAGGCTGCGATCAGAGCCGGGGGAAACGCGGTGAAGATGGAGACCAGCGTCGCACCGAATACCCCGAGCAGCAGATAGAAGACACCGCCCGATACGCCCGCAACGTAACGCTTCGCCGGATTCTCGTGAGCTTCCCGGCCCGTGCAGATCGCCGCCGTGATTGCAGCAAGGTTCAGCCCGTGGCAACCGAAGGGCGCCAGCAGCAACGAACCCAATGCGCTGCTGCTGATCAACGGACTGGCCGGCGTGCTGTAGCCGTCGTTGCGCAGAACAGCCATGCCCGGAACGAATTGCCCGGTCAGCGCCACCATCACCAGCGGAAAGGCGATATTCAGCATCACCTGCCAACTGAACTCGGGGGCAATCCAAGTCGGCGTCGCCAAGCCGATCACCAGGGCCTCGCTTTGCAATTCGCCAGAGGCGACGGTGATCGTTACGCCGACAACCAGCACCGCGAGCACCGAGTAGCGAGGCAAGGCCCGCTTGAACGCCAGATAGGTGGCGAACATCGCCAGCACCAGCCAGGGCTGTTCCTTTATGGAGATGAAAAGGCCAGTCCCGAAGCGGAACAGGATCCCCGCGAGCATGCCTGCAGCAATCGCGGCCGGCAGGCGGTTGATGATGCGGTCGAATGCACCTGATAGGCCTACCAACAGCACCACCACGCTGGTGACGACATAGGCGCCGACAGCCTCATTCAGCGTGATGTCGGGCAGCATGGTGACCAGTAGCGCCGAGCCCGGCGCGGACCAGGCAATGATGATCGGCACTTTGTAGCGCAGGCTTAGCAGAATGCCGAGCACGCCGCTGCCGATGGAGATCGTCCAGACCCATGACGACAGTACGTCTTGGGGCAACCCACCCGCCTTGGCTGCCTGGAAGATGATCACCAGGGGACCGGCGTACGAGATCACCGTCGCGATGAATCCTGCAACCACGGCAGAAAGCGAACAATCTCTGAGTAGCGTCTTCATGAAGCCTCGCAAGTCAGGCTTGGCTATCCGTGACAGTGTGTCCGGACGGCTCTTGTTGTAGGTGTATCGTTTCAGTGGCTCGACAACGCAGCGGGACACGCCGCACCGCATTAATTGTTGGCGCGGCAGAGCCATCCGTGGCTGGCGCCGACATGCCTGCCTTACGCCTCCTGCAAAGCCCGCGGACGCGAGCTGCGCTGTTCGGCCTTCGGCGCGGGCGCTTTCTGCAGCTGGAAGTCGAAGTCGACCTCGGCGAAGCGGCCTTGCACACCGCGGCTGCGTGCGGCTTCGGCGTCATCGATGAAGTGAATGTCACCGACCAGCCCGTCGCGAGTTGCGTAAGCGAAGTCGTCCCACAAGTACTTGTCGCCGGCCAGGTTGATCTGGGTAGTCAGATGGCGATAGCCCGGCGCGGAGATGAAGAAGTGGATGTGCGCCGGACGCTGGCCGTGGCGGCCGAGGGTGTCGAGCACCTCCTGGGTCGGACCGTCGGGCGAGCAGCCATAGCCGGAAGGCACGATGCTGCGCGCGCGGTAACAGCCGTTCTCGTCAGTGACGATGCGGCGCCGCAGGTTGTAGTCGGACTGGCTCTTGTCGAAGTAGGAATAGTTGCCCTTGGTGTTTGCGTGCCACAGGTCGACTACCGCACCGGCAAGTGGCTTGCCGTCCGGGCCGGTGACGCGACCCTGCAGGAACATCGTCGTGGCAACATCATCCTCGCTGCCGTCGTCCATGCGTGTCACGCCCTGAGCGATCGGCGCGCCGGCCACATACAGCGGGCCTTCGATGGTGCGCGGCGTGCCGCCAGTCAGGCCATGCTGTTCGTCCTTGGCATCCTCCAGCAAATCGAGAAAATGCTCCAGACCGAGACCAGCGACCAGCAGCCCTGCCTCGTGGCGGCCGCCCAGACGATTCAGGTAGTCCACCGCTTTCCAGAACTCATCCTGCGTGATTTCCAGATCCTCGATGATCTTCGCGGTATCGATCAGGATGCGGTTGACCACCGTCTTCATGCGGCGGCTGCCTTCGTCATTGTTGAAGCCGCTGGCTTCCTTGAAGAACTTCTGGATTTCCGGGGAATGGGAGATTTTCACAGTCATGGCTCAGGCCTCGTCTTGTAGTTGTGGTGACGCGGGTTGATTGGCCGGCGCACACCGGCCTTTTTCAGGTTCGATCAGCTGTCGTCTTCACGAATCGAGGACGGATGCCGGCACAGCGGATTGACCTCGATCTCCATGTAGGGGAACAGCGGCAGCTGCATCAGGGTGTCGTGCAGTTCCTGAACGCTGGCCACATCGAACACGCTGTAGTTGGCGTACTGGCCGGCGATGCGCCAGAGGTGCCGCCACTTGCCTTCACGCATCAGGCCCTGGGCCAGTTCCTTCTCGTCAGCCTTCAGCTTGAACGCCTTGCCGGGGTCCATATCGACGGGCAGTTTTACGATCATCTTTACGTGGAACAGCATCGGTTCAGCCTCCGGTTACGTGCGACTGAAGAACGCCAGGCGCTCTTCATCCAGGGTCAGGCCAAGGCCCGGCGTGCGCGGCACTTCCAGATGGAAGTCGCGGTAGACCGGCGGCTCGGCGACGATTTCTTCGGTGAGCAGCAGCGGGCCGAACAGCTCGGTGCCCCAGGTCAACTTATTGAGGGTGACGAAGGCATGCGCCGAGGCCAGGGTGCCGATGGCGCCTTCGAGCATGGTGCCGCCATACAGCGCGATACCGGCTGCCTCGGCGATCTGCGCGGTGCGCAATACGGCACGCGGGCCGCCGTTCTTGGCGATCTTCAGGGCGAAGATGCTTGCGGCGCCGTCGGCGGCCAGGCTGAAGGCATCTTCGACGCTCTCGATGGATTCGTCGGCCATGATCGGTGCCGGGCTGCGCTGGTTGAGCCTGATCTGTCCGCCGCGGTTGATCCGCGAGATTGGCTGTTCGATCAGGTCGATGCCGTTGTCGCCGAGGATCCGACAGGCACGCAGCGCTACCGACTCGTCCCACGCCTGGTTGACGTCGACGCGCACACTGGCGCGCTCGCCGAGGGCCTGCTTGATGGCGATGACGTGCTTGAGGTCGGCATTCACTTCGCCAGCGCCGATCTTCAGCTTGAAGATGCGATGGCGGCGGATATCGAGCATGCGCTCGGCCTCCTCGATGTCTCTCGCAGTGTCACCGCTGGCCAGGGTCCAGGCGACTTCCAGGCTGTCGCGCACGCGGCCGCCAAGGAGCTCGCTGACCGGTAGGCCGAGGCGCTTTCCCTGAGCGTCCAGCAGCGCGCTTTCCAGGCCGGACTTGGCGAACGTATTGCCCTTGGCGGCCTTGTCCAGCCGCAGCATGGCCGTGTTGATATTCGCTGCATCCTGGCCCACCAGCAGCGGGCCGAGGTGGCTGTCGATGTTCTGCTTGATGCTCTCCGGGCTCTCATTGCCGTAGGCCAGCCCACCGATGGTGGTCGACTCGCCGATGCCTTCAATGCCGTCGCTGCACTGCACACGGATAATCACCAGCGTTTGCTGCTGCATGGTGTGCATCGCCAGCTTGTGCGGGCGAATGGTCGGCAGGTCGACGACGATTGCCTGGATGCTTTCGATCAGGATGAGGCTCATATGGATATCCGATTTACCAATGTCAGGGTTCACGCCTTGGCCGCCGACAGCACGATTGGTGCGGCTTCCGGGCTGCGCTTGCTGGAGATGGCGAAGGCGGTCATGGCCAGTGCGGCGACGACGCCCGGTACGGCGAAGGCCATGAAGTTGAGCTGCAGCGGCAGGTTGATGCCCAGCAGCGCACCACCCAGCAGCGGGCCGACGATGGCGCCGTTGCGGCCGATTCCCGAGGCCCAGCCAAGCCCGGTGGAGCGGATCGACAGGCCATAGAACTGTGCAGCGGTCGCGTACAGCAGGATCTGCGTGCCGATCACCGTGGCGCCCGCGATGAAGATCAAGGTGTACAGCACCGGCATCGGCGTCTTGAAGCCCAGCAGGCTGATCGAGGCCACCGACACGGCGAAGAACACCACCACTACCTTGGACAGGTTGTAGCGATCGCCCAGCCAGCCGCCGAGAATCGCGCCAGCCATCCCCCCGAAGTTCAGCGCCAGCAGGAACGACAGGCTGGAGCCCAGGCTGTAACCGGCGTTGGCCATCAGTTTCGGCAGCCATGAACCCAGCGCGTAAACCATCAGCAGGCAGCAGAAGAACGCCAGCCACAGGGAGAAGGTGCGCACGCCACGACCGTCGCGAAACAGCTCAAGCACCGAAGCGCTCTTGCCCTTCACATCGGTCATCACCAGTTCATCGGCTGCGGTCAGTTGGCGGCTCGGGTCAACCTTGTTCAGCAGCGCCCGGGCCTGCTCGCCGCGGCCCTGGCGGACGAGGAAACCCACCGATTCCGGCAGATACCAGAGGATCACCGGCAACAACAGCAGGGGCACCGCCGCGGCGAAGAACATTGCTTCCCAGCCGAAGCGCGGCAGCATGTAGATTCCGAGGCCGGCCGACAGCATGCCGCCCAGCGAGTAGCCGCTGAACATGACCGCCACCAGCGTGCTACGCAGCTTCTTCGGCGCGTATTCATTCATCAGCGCGACCACGTTGGGCATCAACCCGCCGCAGCCGAGGCCGGCGAGAAAGCGGAAGATGCCGAACTCGGTCGGTGTGCTGGCGAAGCCATTGAGCACGGTGGCGCCGCTGAACAGCACGAAGCAGATGGCAATGCCTTTCTTGCGACCGATGCGGTCAGCCAGGGTGCCGAAGACCAACGCGCCGAACATCATCCCGAACAGCGCGTAACTACCCAGGGCACCAGCTTCCAGCGGGGTCAGCCCCCATTCCTTCATGATCACCGGCAGCACTACGCCATAGATGAACAGGTCGTAGCCGTCGAAGATCAGCAGCAGTGCGCAGAGGCACACGACGAGCCAATGGAAGCGGCTGAAGCGCGCGTTATCGATGATTTCGTGAACATCTACTTTTCGCATGGCAAGACTCTCTATTGTTTTTGTTAGTCGCGGTCGGCCGCAGCGGTGAATCACCGCGCCGCCGAGGTGCCTTGGCGTTGTCCGGTCAGGCCGGTCTATGTGATTCAGCCGAGATCGCCACCACCCACCGGCAGCGTCACGCCGGTGATGTAGGACGCGTCGTCCGATGCCAGGAAAAGGATCGCGCCGGCCTGCTCGTCGATCGTCCCGTAGCGCTTCATCAGGGTTGAATCGACGGTCTGATCGACGATCTGCTGGTACCAGAGCTTTTCCTGCTCAGTCTGCTCGGCACTGTTGCGCGGAATGCGCCGCGGCGGCGCCTCGGTGCCGCCCGGCGCGGTGGCGTTGACGCGAATGCCGCGCTGGGCGTTCTCGAAGGCCAGGCACGCAGTCAGCGCATTCACCCCGCCCTTGGCCGCGCCATAGGGCACGCGATTCAGGCTGCGCGTGGCAATCGAAGAGACGTTGACGATGGCGCCCGCGCCCTGCTCCAGCATGTGCGGCAGCGCGGCGTGACAACACCAGAGCGTGGGGAACAGCGAGCGACGTACTTCGGCCTCGATCTCATGTTCCAGGTAATGCTCGAAGGGCTTGGCCCAGATGGTTCCGCCGACGTTGTTGACCAAGATATCGAGGCGGCCGAAGCGCGCCTTCGCCGCGTTCATGACGCGATGGCAGTCGGCGAACTGCTCGAGATCAGCCGTCAGCGTCAGCACCTCGACGCCCTTCGACCCTAGCTCATCGGCCAGTTCATGGACCAACTCGGAGCGGTCGACCAGCAACAGCCTGCCACCCTCTTCGCCCATGCGCTCGCCCACGCGGCGGCCGATGCCCTGGGCCGCGCCGGTGATGACGGCGACCTTGTTCTGAAAACGTGTGTTCATCTACCTTTCCTCAACTTGCTCGAAGCCAGCGCACCCAGCCTTGTAGGAGCGAGCTTGCTCGCGAAGCTCTTCGGTGCGGTGATCCAGACGGTTGGCGGCGTGCCGGCCCATTCGCGAGCGAGGGCTCAGCGCCCCTCTCGCTCCTACAGAAAAACCTTGCCCACCTTGCCCTCAGGCGCTGGCGGCAAACTTCTCGTAGTAGAAATTCGCAGGTTCCAGCCCTTGCTCCCGAATGAAGCCACTGACCGCCTCGACCATCGGAGGCGGGCCGCAGAGGTAGATGTCCACTTCACCATCGTTGAGGTGCCTGGGCTCGATGTGCTGGGTCACGTAGCCTTTCTGCGGATAGGCGCTGTCCGGGCTGGCGACGCAGGCGCTGTAAGTGAAGTTGGGGATGCGCGCGGCGAAAGCCTCGAGCTTCTCCATCTCCACCAGGTCGTGGTCGTGGGTGACGCCGTAGATCAGGTGCAGCGGATGCTCGCTACCCTGCTCGGCGATCTTCTCCAGCATTGCGGTGAACGGCGCGAGACCGGTGCCGCCGGCCAGTAATAGCAATGGCCGCTTGATCTCGCGCAGATAGAAGGCGCCGAGCGGCCCGGCCAGATTGACGCTGTCGCCAGCCTTGGCAAGGTTCGTCAGGAAGCTGCTCATCAGCCCGCCCGGCACGTTACGGATCAGGAAGCTGACTTCGCCATCCTTTTGCAGCGAGCTGAAGGAGTAGGCGCGGGTCTGATCGCTGCCAGGCACCTGCAGATTGACGTACTGCCCGGGCAGGAACGCCAGCTGGTTCAGCGATTCGCCCTTGATCGACAGCGCAATGGTGCTCTCGGACAGCTGGCGTACATTGCTGATCGCAGCCTGGTAGTTGGCCTGCTGGGTCTTGCAGATGTCAGAAGCGGCCGGCACGCGAATCACGCAGTCGCTTTCGGCGCGCATCTGGCAGGTCAGCACGTAACCCTGCTCGGCTTCGGCTTCGCTCAGCGCGTCCTCGATGTATTCCTCGCCGAGGTCGTAGCGACCGCTTTCGGCGAAGCACTTGCAGGCTCCGCAGGCACCGTCCCGGCAATCCAGCGGGACGTTGATGCCTTGGCGGTAGGCGGCATCGGCGACGGTTTCACCTAAGTTGGCGTCGATGAAACGGGTGACGCCGTCTTCGAAGTTCAATGCGATCTTGTGAGTCATGGCGGCGCCCTCAGAGGTGGTACACGTCGATCATCTGGCGGATGTAGTCGTTCTTCAGCACGACTTTCTTGGCCTTGATCAGCGGGTTCTCGCCGCGCGTATTAAGGGTGTAGAAGCTGGTGCCGTAGAAGTGGTCGACCGTCTTGTAGCGGAAGCTCATCGTGTGCCAGTTGAAACGCAGCTTGCAGACGCCATCGGCCTGCTCGAGCAACTCGAGGTTGCTGATGTTGTGGCTCGTGCGGGTATCCGGAATGGTTGCGCTGGAGCGCTCGGTGCGGATGCGGAACACCCGGTCTTCGAGGCCGCTGCGGTTGCCGTACCAGATCAGCGAAATTTCGCTCATCGGGTCCTGGGTCAGCTGGTCACGGTCATCCCAGGCCGGCATCCAGAAGGTGGCGTCCGGCGCATAGAGTTCGAGCCAGGCGTCCCAGTCCTTGTCATCCAGATAGCGCGCTTCGCGGTAGAGGAAGTCGCGCGCGGTTTCGTAGGAGAGAGTCATCACGCGCCCTCCACGTGGATCAGCTGGTCCTGCTCTTGCTGCACCGCCTTGATCATCTGCTGCTGCCAGTAGTGGTGCTGCAGCACGAACAGGCCTTCATCCTCGGTGCGCACGCCGCTCATCAGCGGATGCAGGTCAATCTCCTGCGCGCCTTCGTCGGCGCCATCGATCCAGTGCTTGGCACCGCGGGACATGTCGTTCCATTCCATCGCCCGGCCGGCAAAGCCCTGCTGACAAGCGCGGAACTCTTCGAGGTCATCCGGCGTGGCCATACCGCTGACGTTGAAGAAGTCTTCGTACTGGCGGATGCGGCGGGCACGGGCTTGGGCGCTCTCGCCCTTGGGTGCGATGCAGTAGATGGTGACTTCGGTCTTGTCGACGGAGATCGGCCTGGCGATGCGCAGCTGCGAGCCGAACTGGTCCATCAGATACAGGTTCGGGTAGAGGCAAAGGTTGCGCGAGTTCTCGATCATCCAGTCGGTCCGCGCCTGGCCGACCTCGGCGATCATCTCGTCACGGCGCGCATACAGCGGGCGGTCTTCCGGGTTGTCCCAGCGGGTCCAAAGAAGCAGGTGGCCGTTCTCGAACGAGTAGAAGCCACCGCCCTTCTTGCCCCAGCCGCCGGCGCTCATGGCGCGGATGTCGTCACCGGCCTCTTTCAGTTTTCGCTGCTGCTGAGTGGCGGCGTAGTTCCAGTGCACGGCGGTGACGTGGTAGCCGTCGGCGCCGTTTTCGGCCTGCAGCTTCCAGTTGCCTTCATAGACATAGGTGGACGAGCCGCGTAGCACTTCGATGCCGTCCGGCGACTGGTCGACGACCATATCGATGATCTTCTTCGATTCGCCGAGGAAGTCTTCCAGTGGCGCCACGTCTTCACGCAGGCTGCCGAACAGGAAGCCGCGATAGGACTCGAAGCGCGCGACCTTCTTCAGGTCGTGGGAGCCGTCGCAGTTGAAGCTATCCGGGTAGCCAGCTTCCTTCGGGTCCTTGACCTTCAGCAGCTTGCCCGAGTTATTGAACGTCCAGCCATGGAATGGACAGGTATAGGTCGCCTTGTTGCCGCTCTTGAAGCGGCAGAGCATGGCGCCGCGATGGCTGCAGGCGTTGATGAAGGCGTTGAGTTCGCCGTCCTTGTTGCGTGCGATGAAGATCGGCTGACGACCCATCTGGGTGGTGTAGTAGTCGTTCTTCTCGGGGATCTGGCTTTCGTGAGCGAGGTACAGCCAGTTGCCCTCGAAGATGTGCTTCATCTCCAGATCGAACAACCGCGGGTCGGTGAACATCTCGCGCTTGCAGCGAAAGACGCCCTTCTCTTTATCTTCTTCTAGCAGCGAATCAAGGTAGTCGAATCCCAGGGACATGGCCGGGGCCTCCATTGTTATTGTGTCTACGTGATGAAGGCTACGGCGCGGGAGACGGCATCAATATCCGTTTTCTGCAGGACCTCTATCCGTTTTCTGCAAAGCGCAAGCGGACAGATTGACGCAGGCACGCAGGACGCCGCCCGCGCGTCACGCGGGGGGTGACGAGCAGCGAATGCGCAGTGGCAAGAAAGGAAAAAAGAGCCGCTTCCGTCGGACCGGCAGCGACTCAAGGGGACTCAGTGATGGCGGCGCAACGTATCCGAAGGCAGCTCGCCGAAGGTGCTCTTGTAGCTTTCCGAGAAGCGCCCCAGATGCATGAAGCCATAGTCCATGGCGATCTCGGTGATGTTGCGCACCTTGGCCGAAGGATCGCTCAGCCGGCCATGGATCTGCTCCAGCTTGCGCTGACGGATGTACGACTTCGGCGTGGTGCCGACCTTGCGCTCGAACAGCAGATAGAGCGAGCGCAGGCTCATGTTGGCCAGCTCGGCCAGCTGTTCGACAGAAATGTCACGCTTCAGATGCTCATCTATATAGTCGGCAATCCGCCCGAAGGACGGGCAACTGTCGCCAAACGGATCGCGGCGGATGTTGCTGGCCAGGCTGCAGAGCAGCTTGCTGGCGATGATCCGGCTGTACTGCTCCTGAATCTGCGGAATGCTCTGCTCGGACCCCGCCTCCTGGCAGATCAATCCAAGCAGGCTGCCAAACCCATCGAGTTCGCTGAGCGCGTGGCGGTTGCTGCCGAAGCGAATCCCCTCCGCCGGAGCCTGCCACTGGTTTTCGCTACAGGCCTTCTCCAGAAAGGAGGCCGGCAGTTTGACGATGAGTTTCTCGCAGTCTTCCGAATAGGTCAGGTCGACCGGGTCGTCCGGATTGATCAGCAGCAGCTCGCCGGGCGTGAAATAGTGCTCCTGCCCCCGGCCGCGCCACAGGCAATGACCGCGCTGCAGCAGCTGCAGGTGATAAATGGTTTCCAGCGCCGGTGAGGTGACATGAACGCTGCCGCCATAGCTGATCTGGCAGAGGTCGAGTTTGCCGAACTTGCAGTGGCTCAGGCTCGCCTGCGGGCTGCCCGTGCGCGGCAGACGAATGCAGTGCGCCCCCACGTGCTGATTGACGTAGTCCGAAACGGCATGCGGATCGGCATGCTCGAAGATCCTGCTTTTTTCGTTCAGCAGTCGTTCCATCACCAAGCACTCGCATTGTTCTTATAGTCGGCCGGTCCATCGTCAACGACGCCGGCGGCGATTCCTGCCACGCACATGCATGCTCAGGCTTGATCTTCGTCAAGACTATCGCTTCGTTCGAGCATAGGAGATTCGACCAACGAACGACACCCCGTCGTTCGGTGACCGCACGGTTTTTAGCGGACCGCAAGACGGGCACTCGGAAAAGGCAGCCGCCGCTGATCCCGACCGGACGACAGGCTTGCAAGCCGGGCTGGCCCATGGGCAGCATCCTGTATAATGCCGCCCCCATTTACCGCTCGTGTGCGCCTGCACCGACTCTCCAAGTTATCCGGCCCGATAGTGCAAAGTCCTCATTCGAATCAGTCTGTTGCAAGTAGAAAGTTCTCCGTCGCACCCATGATGGATTGGACTGATAGGCACTGTAGGTACTTCCTGCGCCAGCTTTCGCAACACGCGTTGCTCTACACCGAGATGGTCACCACCGGCGCGCTGCTGCATGGCGATGCGCAGCGGTTTCTGCGGTATGACGAGACTGAGCACCCACTGGCACTGCAGCTGGGAGGCAGTGTGCCGGCGGAGCTGGCCGAGTGCGCCAAGCTCGCCGAAGCCGCGGGTTATGACGAGGTTAACCTCAACGTCGGCTGCCCCAGTGATCGGGTGCAGAACAACATGATCGGCGCCTGCCTGATGGGCCACCCGCCACTGGTGGCCGATTGCGTAAAGGCAATGCGCGATGCAGTGGATATCGAGGTCACCGTCAAGCATCGCATCGGTATCAATGGACGCGACAGCTATGCCGAGCTGTGCGATTTCGTCGGTCAGGTTCGCGACGTCGGATGCCGCAGTTTCACCGTGCACGCGCGCATAGCCATCCTCGAAGGGCTGTCACCGAAGCAGAACCGTGAGGTGCCGCCATTGCGTTACGACATCGCCGCGCAGCTGAAAAAGGACTTCCCGGACCTCGAGATCATCCTCAATGGCGGCATCAAGACGCTGGACGAGTGTCGCGCGCACCTGCAAACCTTCGATGGCGTCATGCTAGGGCGCGAGGCCTACCACAACCCCTATCTGCTGGCCCGCGTCGACCGGGAGCTGTTCGGTAGCGAAGCGCCGGTGATCAGCCGGGCACAGGCACTACGCAATATGCGACCCTACATTGAGCGCCACTTGAGCGACGGTGGCGCGATGCATCACATCACCCGTCATGTGCTCGGTTTGGGCCAGGGCTTTCCCGGGGCGCGGCGCTTCCGCCAGCTGCTCTCGGTGGACATCCACAAGACGAGCAACCCCCTTGCACTGCTCGATCAGGCGGTGGCGCTGCTCGAAGGGCACTGACGCTCCACGCTCAAGGAACGCAACCCCGGCATCTGAATCAAAGGCCAGGCGCATCCGGGTCCACCCGCTCGTTGAGCGGGCTGACTGGCTCGGGTAAGGTCATGCCACTCACAGGACGGAGCCCCTCTTACATGACTTCCAAGCTGGAACAACTCAAGCAGTTCACCACTGTCGTCGCCGATACAGGCGACATCAACGCCATTGCTCGCCTGAAACCGGTGGACGCCACCACCAATCCTTCACTGCTGCTCAAGGCAGCGGCCATGCCGCGTTATGCCGATGACCTGGCGAACGCGATGAAGCAGTGCCACGGCGACATCGGTCTGGCGTGCGACCTGTTCGCCGTCGCTGTAGGCAAGCAGATTCTGGAACTGATCCCCGGGCGCATCTCCACCGAGGTCGATGCGCGATTGTCGTTCGACACTCAAGCCATGGTCCAGCGCGGTGAGCGCCTGATCGGCCTTTACGAGCAGGCTGGCATCAGCCGCGAGCGCGTTCTGATCAAGATCGCTTCGACCTGGGAAGGCATCCGCGCAGCCGAACAGCTGGAGAAAGCCGGCATCCAGACCAACCTTACCCTGCTGTTCTCCTTCACCCAGGCCGTCGCATGCGCCGAGGCCGGCGTGTTCCTGATCTCGCCGTTCGTTGGCCGCATCTATGACTGGTACAAGAAGCACGAAGGTCGTGATTACCGAGGCGCGGAAGATCCGGGCGTGCAGTCGGTCAGCCGCATCTACGACTACTACAAGGCTCACGGATACAAGACGGTAGTGATGGGCGCGAGCTTCCGCAATGTCGGACAGATCGAAGCACTGGCCGGTTGCGACCGGCTGACCATCAGCCCGGAACTGCTCGGCGATCTGGCCGCAGCCAGCGGCGCGCTGGAACGCAAACTGCAGCCCGGCCGCGAGTCAGAAGCGCGTATCAGTCTGGATGAAAAGAGCTTCCGCTGGGGCCTGAACGAGGATGCGATGGCGACCGAAAAGCTCGCCGAAGGCATCCGTCAGTTCGCGCGGGACCAGGAGAAACTCGAAGCCCTGCTGGCCAAGCTGGCCTGATCAGGACCGCTCCAAGGCGGTGACGAGGTCATGGAAGGCCTCGCGGTTGGATTCATTGAGGCTCATCAGGATGCGGTGAGCCTCGAGCACCTTGGCCTTCACCACCTCTTCGGATTGATCCTGCGATGGCAGATCGGCCAGGCATTCCGGGCAAGGCAACGGTGTATCGACGATGTTGAACACCTGATCGAAGCCCATAGACTGCAACAGCCGGGTGATGTCCGGGTGGGTGGTGACCAGCGTCGGTAACATACCCACCTTCTGCCGCGACAGTATCGACAGCTTGGCCAAGAGGCCCAAGGTGGTGCTGTCAATGCTTCGGCTTTCGGTCAGATCAATGACAATCGAAGAAAAATTGCGCGACGAGAAGATCTTCTCGATCGTTGCATCCAGTGCCGAACAGAGCGTCAAACGGATTTCACCTATGAACTTCAGAACAAAGGTGCCATCCATCTCGGCGAACTGGATTCTACCAGTACTCATGCAAGGTTCCTGCTCAACACCAGCAAGGCGATATCGTCGGGCATGTCAGCCAGCTCGGCCAACCCGAAGACTCGACGTAATCCATCCAGCGTGCCACCGGCATCGGTAATCAGACCGGGCAGCGCGGACTCTTTTTCTTTGAGTGTGTCGCCGGGCAAAAGGTCCAGAATGCCGTCGGAGAGCAAGGTCAAGCTGAAGGTCTCAGGCAGCTTCAGCTCGAAATTCTGATAGGTCGCCTCGACGAACAACCCGACCGGCAACCCGCGCCCTTCGAGATAGTGCGCGCCCTCTTCCGTGTACAGCACCGGCATAGGCAGATGACCGCCAATGCTGTAGTGCAGCACGTCATGCTCCTGATCGATAACGCCGCCCAGCATGGTCACGTGCTTGCCCAGCTTGCAATTGATCAGCCCGCGGTTGATGTGATCTAGCACTTCCGACGGTTTGAACTCGCGCAGCGTGCCGCCACGGCGCGACTCGTACAGCAATCGGGTCGTCATGAACTTGAGCAGCACGGTCACGAACGCCGAGGAGGCACCATGGCCGGAAACATCGGCCAGGTAGAAACCGATGCGCCGCTCATCCACGCGGAAATAGTCGACGAAGTCACCGGACAGGTACAGCGATGGGATGATCTGGTGGGCGAAATCGAAGCCATCGACGCTCCAGGGCGTCACCGGCAGCATGTTCATCTGCACTTGGCGACCGGCGTCCTGGTCTTCCTGCAACAGGTGCAGGCTGGCTTGCAGATCACGATTGGCCGTCTCGAGCTGTTCACGATAGCGGCGATTTTCCAGCCGCAGACGAGAACGGTCCAGCGCACGACGCACCGAATGCTCAAGCATCGCCAGGTCTTCGAGTGGCTTGATCAGGTAGTCGGCAGCGCCCAAGCGCAGGGCCTCCACCGCGTCGCTCATCACGCCGGCACCGGAAACCACGATCACTGGGAGGTCGAGCTGGCGCTCACTGATCTGACGGATCAGCTCAAGGCCATCCATCTGCGGCATGCGCAGATCGCAGATCACCAGATCGGGCTGCTCCGACTCGAAGAGCTCCATGCCCTGCGGGCCATTGCCGGCCTGCAAGACACGAAAACCACTGTCATCCAGATAGGCAGCCAGACTGGCTCGAACCACATCGTCGTCATCTATGATCAGCAGCGTCGCGCTTGGTTTATGCATGTTCCTACCAGGCGGGGTCGCCAGGATGATTGGCGAAAACATTGGCCCCGCATGACGCCGGGCTTGGGTTCGTTTCAAGGCGCAGACGGTACTCCCATACGATCGGGGTTTCAAGCCGACCGGCTGGCGCCTTTACAGGTCGAATTGAGGGGAGCTATAAGAATGCCGCGAGCCATATATAAAAGGTTGAAACCATGAGCCAGAAAGACCGTGATTACAGTGAAAAACGCGATTTCATCCGAATGCAGATCGAAACCACCGTTGCGCTGGAACATGGCGATACAAAACTGAGCGGCACCTGTATCGATCTCTCCAGTACCGGCATGCAGGTTCTGGCCAGCGCCCAACTACGCATGGGCGACAAGGTCCGCGTACTCATTCCATCCGAGCACAGCGAACTGAAAGGACTGGACGCGCAGACAGAAGTCGTACGCGTCAGCCAGCTCGACGATGGCCGGCAGAGCCTGGGTCTGGCAATCCTTTCGATGTCCTGACCCTGCTCCAGCGATGGCCGCAGCAAATGCGGCCAGGCTTCAGAAGTCGTCTTCGACTTCCCCGTCCTTGACCCGGAATTCGCGATTCTGAAGGTAGGCGTTGCGTACGAATATGTAGCGATCACCCTGAATCATCTTCTCGGCTGACAGCAGCCCTGCGCGCGTATCGATCAGGTCCACACTCCGCGTCACGTTGCGGGTCGGCACATGATCCATGTGCGGATACGGTTCGAGGAAGGAATCCGGCACCCGGCCGACGGCATCACGCACCGTGCTTGGCCCAAGCAGCGGCAGCACGACATACGGCCCACTTCCCACCCCCCAGGCACCCAGCGTCTGGCCGAAGTCCTCATCGTTCTTGTGCAGCCCCATACGGGTGGCAACGTCGAAGAAACCGAGCACGCCGAATGTGGTATTGAACAGGATGCGACTGGTGTCGATGCCGGCATCGCGGACCTTGCCCTGCAGCAGGTCGTTGGTCAGCACCACCACATCACCGAGATTACTGAACACATTGCCGATGCCGTCCTCGAGGAAGCTCGGCGTCACTTTCTGGTAGCCCTGGGCCAAGGGCTTGAGGGTGTAGGTGTCAACGGTGTCATTGAAACGAAACACCGCGCGGTTGACGCCTTCCCACGGATCTTCTTCGGCCGCTAACGCAGGCGCTGCGCCAAGCGTGGCGATCGTAGCGACGAAACTGGCCTTGAGCACGGCGATCCAGGCCGTAGCGATCTTGGGCATCACTTTTCTCTCCCTTAGGTATTTGGTGCATGCGGCGCACCGACGCAGACCGCGCAGTATAGAGTGAACATCCTGTTTTCGGCAGTCAGCCGGATGTTCGGCTTTCGTGGCACAGGCCGGCGCTTGCGCCAGCGCCGGTAAAGGCACAGACAAGGCCTGGCCGCTGGTTTAACCTTCAGCTATCGACGTTCATTACACGCCGCCCGTAAACCCATGAGAGGGAAGCAAAATGCCGGAACATGATCTGCAGTCGCAGCTCGAAGAGCTGCGTTATCAACTGGCCCAGGACACGCCGCTGACCGATGAGGAGCGGGCTTCGCTGCAAGCGATCGCCCAGGACATCGAAGTTCGCCTGGCGACGCAGGGCAGCACCGACCACAACGACTCGCTGGTGGATGGCGTCAACCTGGCCGTCGAGCGCTTCGAGGTCAGCCACCCAAGCATGGCCATGACGCTGCGCAACATCATGCAGACCCTGGCCAACATGGGCATCTGAAGCAGGTCACGGGTCGCGCTGCGACCCTGACTCGCTGCGTTACTGGCGCACCAGACGGCGATTGTCCACGACCATCGCCTCGGTACTGCGGTACGGATTGATGTCCAGCCCGCCGCGGCGCACGTAACGCGCATAGACGGTCAGCTTCTCCGGCTGCAGCAAACGCTGCAGATCGAGAAAGATGCGCTCCACGCATTGCTCGTGAAAGTCGGCATGCTGACGGAAGCTCACCAGATAGGCCAACAGGCTCTCCGCCTGCAACGCCGCGCCACGGTACTCGACGACTACGCTGCCCCAGTCCGGCTGACCGGTCACCGGACAGTTGGACTTGAGCAAGTGGCTGTGCAGCGACTCCTCGACCATATGCCCGGCATCACAGGCCAACAGTCCCGGTTGAGGATGGTCGTAATGCTCGATGGTCACGTCCAGATCGTCGACGCAGCGCCCCGGCAGCGTCGCAACACCCTCGGCCGCCACCTCATTCAGCGTGCGCAGGCGCACCTTCACCGGCTTGCCGGCTGCCGCGGAAAGATCGCTGCTCATCACCTCGGTCAGCGCTTCCCGCGACTCGAACACCGACTGGTTCAGCGAGTTCAGATAGAGCTTGAACGACTTGGATTCGATGATGCTCGGCGAGTCCGCCGGAATCTCGAATTCACCGATCGCCACCACCGGCTTGCCGGAAGGCAGCAACCATGACAGTTCGTAGCAATTCCACAGATCCACGCCCAGGTAGGGCAGCGTCTCGGCGGTGAGACCAAGCTCGGCCCACTTCGGCGCGCGCGGAATCGGAAACAGTAGGTGCGGGCTGTAGGTGGCGACGTAGTCACTGGACTTGCCCAGCGGGGAATGTTCGGCGGGATGCTGCATGGGAAATGGACCTGAACGAGAAACGCCGCGAAGTTTAGCGCTTCGCGGCGTTCTTTTCAGTGGCATCGGCGCAGCGGCCGAAATCAAGTGCCAGCTACTGGCGCATCCCGCGCCCACTCTTGAGCAGCCCGACGGAGACCAGATAGAGCGCCGCCACCGCTACCAGCATGAAGCTGATCGCCACACCGATGCGGATATCCGAGACACCGAGAATCCCGTAGCGAAACGCATTGACCATGTGCAACACCGGGTTGGCCAGCGACAGCGTCTGCCAGAACGGCGACAGCAGGTTGATCGAATAGAACACCCCACCGAGGTAGGTCAGCGGCGTCAGCACGAAGGTCGGGATGATCGAGATATCATCGAAATTGCGCGCGAACACCGCGTTGATGAAGCCGCCCAGGGCGAAGATGCTCGCCGTCAGGGTGATCACCAGAACGGTCACGCCCAGGTGGTGCACCTGCAGATCGGTGAAGAACATCGACAGCAGCGTGACGATTACCGCAACCGCCAGCCCACGGGTGATGCCACCCAGGGCAAAACCAATGACGATCACATGCGGCGACACCGGCGAGACCAGCAGCTCCTCGATGGAGCGCTGGAACTTGGTGCTGAAGAAGCTCGACACCACGTTGCTGTAGGAGTTGGTGATCACCGACATCATGATCAGGCCTGGGACGATGTAGTCCATGTAGCTGAAGCCGCCCATGTCCCCAATCCGAGCACCGATCAGGCTCCCAAAAATGACGAAGTACAGCACCATGGTGATCGCCGGGGGCAGCAGCGTCTGCGGCCAGATGCGAGTGTAGCGACGGATCTCGCGCTGGACGATGGTCTGCAGCGCGACCAGGTTGGGACGCAGTTCGCCGCTCATGACTTCACCTTCAGGTTGTTCTCCACCAGCGACACGAACAGCTCCTCCAGTCGGTTGGTCTTGTTGCGCAGGCTCAGCACCTCGATGCCCTGAGCGCTGAGCAGACGGAACAGTTCGGTCACGCCCTGACTCTTCTCCACCTGCACCTCGAGGGTGTGATGATCGATCAACTGCGCCGGATAGCTGCCCAGCTCCGGCGCGACCAGTTGCGACTCCTTGAGGTCCAGCAGAAAGGTTTCCGCGTGCAGCTGCGAGAGCAGCTCGCGCATGCTGGTGTTCTTGACGATCTGGCCATGGTCGATGATGCCGATGTTGCGGCACAGCTGTTCGGCCTCCTCCAGATAGTGGGTGGTGAGGATGATGGTGATGCCTTCACGATTGAGCTCGGTGAGGAACGACCACATCGAGCGGCGCAGCTCGATATCCACACCCGCGGTGGGCTCGTCGAGAATCAACAGCCGCGGTTGATGGATCAGCGCCCGCGCGATCATCAGGCGGCGCTTCATGCCGCCGGAGAGCATCCGCGAGGAAACATCACGCTTGTCCCACAACCCCAGCTGGTTGAGATAGCGCTCCGCGCGCTCCTTGGCAATCTTCGCCGGGATGCCGTAGTAGCCGGCCTGGGTGACCAGGATGTCGAAGGCTTTCTCGAACTGGTTGAAGTTGAATTCCTGCGGCACCACGCCCAGGCAGCGCTTGAGCCCGGACGGGTCGCGATCCAGATCGTGACCGAACACGTTGACCGTGCCGCCGCTCTTGTTCACCAGGGTGGAGAGGATGCCGATGGTGGTGGACTTGCCGGCGCCATTGGGCCCGAGCAAGGCGAAGAAGTCGCCTTCGGCCACGTCCAGATCGATACCCTTGAGGGCCTGGAAGCCGTTGCCGTAGGTCTTGGTCAACTGCCGGATGGACAGAGCAGTACTCATAAGAAGGTGCACACAACGCGAAGGGAGTGAAGCTAGATAAGGGCGCAAGTGACCAATTGCAACCGCCCATTTCCGGAGCGAGCGCCTCAGTGCTACGTGTCGGACTGCTCCAATGGCACAACGATCAATGCAGCACGCTGTCCTTCGGCAACATCGGCCATGGGGAAAAGAATGCGCGCGTCCGGCTCATCGACCACCCAGCGCATGCCGTCGTCCTCAGCAAGCAGGCTGCCAAGCGGCAATGGCGCAAAGTTCTCAATGTCAGCGGGTAGACACAGCCGAAACCGCGAGCTGCGCTTGATGATCTCTCGAGAAATACTCAGCAGCTGCGGTTGCGCCTCTGCACCCGCAGACAACTCGCGCCCCTCGATCATTGCGATCAGCCCCTGCTCGAACTGCAGCACTGCCGGCGGCAGGGCCTGGTCCTTGCCTTCGGCAAGCTCCAAGGTAAACGCCTCGGCGCCATGAAGCGTGGCGGTCATGGCACTGAAGGTAGAGTTGGGCTGGCGCTGCAACAGGACTCCGTCGATTGCCAGAGCATGCAGTCGCGCCAACGCATTGGGTTGTGCGCCCCCTCCCTCGCGCCAAGGGCAGATCGCAAACTGGGCGAGACGCGACGGGCGCATCGCTGAGTGCAGGTCATAGTGCCGGCGCTGGCGTCCGGACACGCTGAAGAAGCCTCCGACCAATGCCTCAAGCTCTGACGCACGAATGGCTTCGCCGCCCCATACATCAGCATGGGCACCGAGAAAGAGACGGTTAAGGTCATGTTCGATGTACCGAACCATACGACGCATCGCTGCAGGATTGGCGAACAGCAGCAACAGTCGCGCACGGGGCTGCACATCGCCCCGTGCGAGCGCACGGATCAGGCGATCCAGGACATGTATGGGGATGAGTTCATTGCCGTGTATGCCGGCCGACAGGACCAGGTCGACGCCTTGATCCTGGCCGCTCGGCGGCGATACCAGCAGCGCGCCCTCGGCCAGCCAGTGCAGCTTCACCCCGCGCGGGGTGAGCTGGACTTTCTCGCAGGGCTCGCGCCCGGCGAGGGTCAGTTCCAGCAGCTTGCCGATAGCGAGCATGCCGGTCTGCCGTCAGTGATTGCAGTCTGGGCCGTGGACGTGCTCGTCGTCATCGGCCTCGACCGGCTCCATTTCCAGCTGCAGGCTGACCAGATTGGTCGCCAACGGACGCAGCACCAGATTGGCATACTCGGTGTCTCCGTCCTCGACGTCCACACCGATCATCAGCTGACCGTTGCCGACCTGCTGAATCCAGACCTCGCGGCCCTGCCAAATCACGGCAAAACGGGTGCAGGAAGTTTCCAGTTGGGTTCCGTCGACATCTTCCAGAACCAGTTGCAGGCTATCGCTCATTGAATTGCTCTCGCTAGTAGAACGCGCGACGCCCGCGGCGCCGCACATGGGGAACGGTCAGGCCTGGGTCAGCGTCGCGACGGCGCGCTCGAGGCGATCCAGTCCTTCGTCGATATCAGCTTCGTCGATGACCAGGCTCGGCGCCAAGCGCACCACGTCGGGGCCGGCCTGCAGCACCATGAGAGCTTGCTTCTCCGCGGCCGCGCAGAAGGCACCGGCCTTACCCTTCCAGGCCTCGCTCAGCACACAGCCGATCAGCAGGCCACGGCCACGCACCAGGCTGAACACGCCATAGCGCTCACCGATCTGCATCAGGCGCGCCTTGAAACGCTCGTGTCGCGCCTTGACGCCTTCGAGCACCTCAGGCGTATTGACGATATCCAGCACCGTCTCGGCAACTGCGCAGGCCAGCGGATTGCCGCCATAAGTGGTGCCGTGGGTGCCGACGCTCAGGTGCGCGGCGATCTCGTTGGTGGTCAGCATCGCCCCGATCGGGAAGCCGCCGCCCAGGCTCTTGGCGTTGGTCAGGATGTCCGGCGTGACGCCGTAGTGCATGTAGGCGAACAGCTCGCCGGTACGGCCGAGGCCGGTCTGCACCTCATCGAAGATGAGCAGCGCGTTGTGCTCGTTGCACAGCTGGCGCGCGCCTTCCAGATAGGCCTGGTCGCCCGGCAGAATGCCGCTCTCGCCCTGGATCGGCTCCAGCACCACCGCGCAGGTCTTGTCGGAGATCGCCGCTTTCAGGGCGTCGAGATCGTTGAAGGGTACATGGGTAATCCCTTCGATCTTTGGTCCGAAGCCGTCGGAGTACTTCGACTGCCCGCCCACCGTGACGGTGAACAGGGTGCGGCCGTGGAAGCTGTTGAGCGCCGAGATAATCTCGAATTTCTGCGACCCGTAGACGTCATGGGCATAACGACGGGCCAGCTTGAACGCCGCCTCGTTGGCTTCCGCGCCGGAATTGCAGAAGAACGCGCGGTCGGCGAAGGTCGCTGCCGTCAGCTTCTTCGCCAGGCGCAGCGCCGGCTCGTTGGTATAGATGTTGGAAATGTGCCAGAGCTTGCCAGCCTGCTCGGTCAGCGCCGCGACCATCGCCGGATGCGCATGGCCCAGTGCGTTGACCGCGATGCCGCCAGCGAAGTCCACCAGTTCTCGCCCGCTCTGATCCCATACTCGCGAACCCAGGCCACGTACCGGTACGAAGGCTGCGGGGGCGAAGGTGGGAACAATGACCTGGTCGAAATCGGCGCGTTCTACCGGGGTGTGCGGGGCGGACATCGGGGCTCTCCTGCGAGGCGACACGGAATGAGAAATGAAAACGCCCCGCCATCGGCGGGGCGTCACTCGCGCAGTGTAAACGCAGGGCTGGCCCTCGTGCGCACTCGAGAAGAAATTCTCTTGCGCTCCGCGCGCTCTTTCAGCCGAAGTGCTGCTGGTCCAGCGCGATCGCTTGGTCCAGGGTTTCCAGCAGGGCCTTGCGCACTTTGAGCTTGGTGTTCTTGTGCGCCACCATGTTGATCTTCTTCAGCTGCTCGGCCGCGGCTTTGGCGACTGCCAGCAGCTCACCGGCCGGCACCACCTTGTCGAGAAAACCGGCATCCACCGCGCCAATCGGATCGAACATCTCGCCGTTGATCACCGAGCGATGGAAGGCTGACTTGCGCAAACGGTCACGCGCCAACTCGATGCCTGCATGGTGCATGGTCATGCCGATCTGCACCTCATTGAGGCCTATATGGAATGGCCCTTCGACACCAATGCGGTAATCGGCGGACAACAGCAGGAAGGCGCCTTTGGCGATCGCATGCCCTGGGCACGCCACGATGATCGGGAACGGGTGTGCCAGCATCCGGCGGGAGAAGGTTGAACCGGTAGCGACCAGCGTCATGGCGTTCTGCGGACTCGACGTCATGACCTTCAGATCGTAGCCGCCGGACAGAATGCCTGGCTGCCCGGTGAGAATCACGACGGCACGGTCCTGCTCGGCGCGATCCAGCGCGGCGTTGAGCGCCTCGAACACGGCAGGCGAAAGGGCGTTGACCTTGCCATTGCACAGCGTCAGCGTGGCAACGCCGTCTTCGAATTGGTAGGAGACCAGCTCACTCATGACGAGATTCCTTGTTTTTAAAGTGGGCAGACGTTACCCAGCGCTCAGGCTCAGGTAAAGCGCGATGACCGACCGGCCGGTCACGCCAGAGGCGTCAAAGCCGCACCGAAACGTATCTGTACAGAAGGATCAGCTCGATTCGAAGTCGGCCAGTGTCTCGGGGTGCAGGATGGCCTGTAGCTCGGGGTCGGCGAGATGAAGCCCGAAAGAGCCATCCGGCAGACCGACGGATATCCGGTAAGGCGCACCCTCCTCGTCCACGGTGATCTGCGCCAGATCCAGATAACGCGGCGTGCAGCGCTGCTTGGCGGCATCGCGCAGCACCACAACACGGGGGCGGAGTTGGTATTGCCGATGTTTTTCCACTACCACGGCGACCTCGCCGGTGTGCAACTCGACGAGCGTACCCACCGGGAAGGCTCCCAGCCAACGGATGAATTCGCGCACCAGGTCCTCGTCGAACTGCCTGCCGCTGGCGCTGCGCAGAATCTCGAAGGCCGATTGCACCGGTCGCGCGCAATCGTAGGCCCGGTGGCTGGTAATGGCGTCGAAAGCGTCGACAATGGTGATGATGCGCGTCATGTAGGAAATCTGCGCCGGCCCTGAACCCAGCGGATATCCAGTGCCATCGAGTCGCTCGTGATGGCCATACGCGGCGTGCAGTGCAGCCTCCGGAATGCCAGGCTGCGCCCGCAGCGCTTCCAGGCCGAAGACCGGATGCCGCTTGATCACCTCGAACTCCTCGGCGGTGAGTTTCCCGGGTTTGTTGAGAATTTCCGGATCGATGCGCATCTTGCCGACGTCGTGCAGCAATCCCGCCATACCCAACAGCTGCAGCTTGTCGTCCTGCAGGCCGAGATGATTGCCGAACCCCATCGCCATGATCGACACCGACAGGCAGTGCAGGCTTGTGTAGAGGTCCTTGTTCTTCAACCGGATCAGCCAGAGCATGGCGCTTTCATTGCGCAACATGCTGGCCAGATTGCGCTTCACCGCACTATGGCAAGCGCGGGTGTCGATCACCCGTCCATGCTGCACATCGGCCAGTACCTGATCAATCAGGCGAGAGCCATCCAGATAGGCAGCGCGGGCCTCCTCCACTTCGGTCGACAATGCCTGCTGCGGGCGCTCTATCGGCTTGCGAACACGCGGCCCGACGACCGGAGCCGGCGTATCGTGCTGCAAGCGAACTCTGCGCGTATCGTCGACATAGACATACTCGCAACAGTTGCGTAGCGCGTGTATCTCGGTGGGCTTCAGCAGCGGAAAACCCTGAAACGCAAAGTTCGTTTCATTCCACGGCCGATCCAGCTCGCAGACATACATACCCAATTCCAGACGGGCGACAGCAACCCGACGCCGGGTCGGCACCAGCAAGGTATCGATATGCTTGCCTGACTTGCTTGTCAGTTTCATGGGCCAGGTGAGCTCCGCTCGGCTTCTTATTCAAAATAACCCAGGCATCGGCCAAGGCTGCAATCAGGAGTCTAGCGGAACGTGCAGCTTGTCACCTGAGTGCGACGAATTTGTTAAGCACATGAATAAGCTAAAAAAGTTTTTGCCAAAGGCAGTGCGTTCGATTACATTAGCGCGCCTCGACGGACATGAACCTCCGTCGATCCGGTGAGGTGTCCGAGCGGTTGAAGGAGCACGCCTGGAAAGTGTGTATACGAGAAATCGTATCAAGGGTTCGAATCCCTTCCTCACCGCCATATTCGATTCAAGCAAAACCCCTGACTTCCCCGAAGTCAGGGGTTTTTGCGTTCTAGAGCCCCGATCCGAGGGCACCATACGTCCGTCAGCGATTGTCGTGCCGTCTGCCCTGCAGCAGATTGCTCGCAGTCCTTTTCATAATGCAATCACTTCCATGGCCGATCCCTACCACCTGCAGCGCTTCGTCGACGCGCAACAACTCCAGTATCCGCAGGCGCTGGCAGAACTGCGCAGCGGGCGCAAACGTACGCACTGGATGTGGTTCATCTTTCCGCAGCTGCAGGGGCTTGGCCGCAGCGCCATGGCACAGCGCTACGCGATTTCGAGCCGAGCCGAGGCTGAAGCCTATCTGCAGCATCCGCTGCTGGGGCCACGTCTGCTGGCCTGTACCGAGGCGATGCTAGGGCATCACCGCAACTGCGCACAGCAGATTCTGGGAAGCCCAGACGACCTGAAGTTTCACTCCTGCATGACCCTCTTCGCCCATGTAGCGCCAGACTCCGCCCAGTTCGAGCAGGCGCTGCAAGCCTTCTTTGACGGTCAGCCCGATCCGGCCACCCTGAGACTTCTGAGCAGCGGCGACACCACCAGCTGAACGCCGGCCAACTCAACGCTGGCCGGCGGCGCCACCCGTTGCGCCGCCGCTGGCCGCACCGCCGCTGCTGGCCCCGCCTGCACCGTTACCGCTACCTGTTCCGATTCCACCCGGCGGTGTGACGCCGCCCTGATTGGCGTTTCCATTGGCACCACCCGGAGCGGTCTGCGGCTGGGTGGTGCCCGGAGCAGGATTCGCGCCCACGCCACCGTTCGGCTGGCGAACATTGTTCTGCGGACTCGGCAAACCGGTCGCGGTCGGCGGGTTCGTGGCACCCGGAACGTTGGGGCGGGGATTGTACGCATCACTCTGCACGCCCCCTCGGTTGATACCAGGCGTCTGCTCCCGAGTGGTGCCCGGCTCACGGATACGGTTGATATCGCGACCGATCTGCTGGCGATTTTCTTCCAAATCGGCACCCATCTGGTCACGCTCCTGCTGCAGCGTCATGTCCTCCTGCTGCGCCAATGCAGCGCTGGAAATGGCGGCGAGTAACAGTACTAGCGGAAACTTCGGCTTGTTCATTGTCTGTCCTCCGATGCGGTGTAAAACGGAAGACAACCAAAAGAAGCGACCAGCTCCATCGCTGGAAGCGTTCGCTGGTGCGGAAATTGCTTTCTCTTGAGTCTGGGCGAATGTCCGGCACGTCTCGTTTATCGGCGTCGGATTCTGGAAATCGCGGTCACGTACCGTCTCCGCCCCTTCGGCAAGGCGATAATCGCTACACACAAGAATAAAAGGCCATGTCATGCTCAAGCAGAAGAAATTTCGGCAGGCGACCCTGATCGTCATTGCCACGGCAGTGATTCTCATCCTGCCCAACCTGACCCGTATATTCAGCTGAGCGCGCCACCGGCGCGCTGCGAGGAGTTCCCATGCGCGCCCCGATTCTTCCCCTACTGCTGGCTCTGAGCCTGCACGCATCGGCTGGCGAGATCGATCAGCCCACCGCCCTGCAGATGCTGCAGCGAGCCGACGCCGTACTGATCGATGTAAGGACTGCCGACGAGTTCGCCGAAGGCGCGCTGCCCGGCGCGGTTCGCATCGAGACTCCGGATATCGCCGAGCGGATCGGAACGCTGGCCCCGGAAAAGGACACCCCGGTCGTGCTCTACTGCCGCAGCGGCCGACGCGCCTCCGAAGCGCAGGACGTGCTCGAGAAGCTCGGCTACACACAGGTCATTAACGCCGGCGGCTACGATGAGCTCGCCACTGCCTTACCGAGCGACTGATAGCACCAACGCAACCATCGAGCCCGCCAGCACCACCCATCCGACCGCCGACATAGGGAACTTATGAGCAGCGAGGGCCACTGAAAAACGTGGCCTTCGCTGCATCATGCGCACCCTTATCGGAGGATATGGATGAACTGGGACGCCCTGCTCAACGAGACACTCTGGATCAACCTGGCGATCGTGCTGGGGATCACCATCGTCAGCTACCTGGTTCTGCGCACCATCCTCGGGATCGTCACCAGGCGCCTCAACAAGCTCGCCACCGGGTCCAAGACCAAGTTCCTCGGCATCACCGCCGAACTGCTTTCACGCACCAGCAATCTGCTGATCCTGGCGTTCTCACTGCTGATCGCACTGAAGACGGTCGAACTGTCGCCTCGCTGGGAATCGACAATGTCCCACGGCTGGTTCATCGCCCTCGCGTTCCAGTTCGCGCTGTGGATGGACACCGGCGTGCGCCTGTGGATGGAGAGCCTGACCCGCGACGGCAAGGCCCGCAATCCGGTCACCACCACCATCATCGGCATCATGATCCGCATCGTAGTCTGGACCATGATGCTGCTATCGATCCTCGCCAACCTGGGTGTCGACATCACCGCCATGGTCGCCAGCCTCGGCGTTGGCGGTATCGCCATCGCCCTGGCAGTACAGACGCTGCTCAGCGACATTTTCGCCTCGCTGTCCATCGGCGTGGACAAGCCGTTCGAGATCGGTGACTTCGTGGTGTTCGGCGAGGTGGCCGGCAACATCGAGCACATCGGCCTGAAAACCACGCGCATTCGCGCCCTCAGCGGCGAACAGGTGGTCGTATCCAACGCCGACCTGTTGCGGCAGATCGTGCACAACTACAAGCGCATGAACACGCGGCGGATCGTCTTCAAGTTCGGCATCACCTACGACACGCCAACCGAAAAGGTGAAAGAGGTGGCAGAACTGGTGAAGCGCATCATCGAAGGCATCGAAGTGGCGAAGTTCGACCGCGCGCATTTCCTCGGCTTCGACGACAGCCAGCTGACCTTCGAGGTCGTCTACATCATGCAGGTCTCGGACTACAACAAGTACATGGACACCCAGCAGGCGATCAACCTCGCCCTGCTGCAGGGCATTCGCGACATGGACGTGCAGTTCGCCTTCCCCACCCGCAGGATCGAATTCATCGGTGGGCGATTGCCGGAAATCAATGTTGCCGGTGTGCCGCAGGAAAAGCCGGCAGCCAACCAGAACGCCGACGTTGCCGACACGCAAATGCTCGGCGCCCGGCCGAGCTGAACCATCCCCCGTCGCCGCCCGTTGGCCGGCGGCGACACCTCGTCCCTTCGCTGCAGCGGCGCAAGCGCCTATGCTGAAGACGGAAGCTGTTCGAACCTGAAAGGATAAGACTCATGACGCTGCTCTGGTTGCTGGTTCTACTGCTCGGCATTGCCGTAATCGCCCACCTGCGCCTGTCGCCGGTGCCGGCACTGGTGATCGTCGCCACCTACCTGGTCTTCATGACCGCTGCCGACACCTCCGGGGTGGTGGTATTCCTGCTCTGGCTCGCCCTGATCGCCATCGCGGTGCCACTGCTGGTCGCAGACGTGCGCCGCAAGTACTTCAGCGGGCCGATGTTCGACTGGTTCAAGAAGGTGCTACCGCCGATTTCCGCCACCGAGCGCGACGCCATCGATGCCGGCACCGTCTGGTGGGACGGCGAGTTGTTCAGCGGCCGGCCGAACTGGGACACCCTGCTCGGCTATCCGAAGGCGCGCCTCACGGATGAAGAACAGGCCTTCCTCGACGGCCCTACCGAAACCCTCTGCGCCCTGGTCAGCGAATGGGATATCGCCCAGCGCATGGACCTGCCGCCCGCCGCCTGGGACTACATCAAGGCCGAAGGCTTCTTCGCGCTGATCATTCCCAAGGAATATGGCGGCAAGGGCTTCTCTGCCTACGCCCACTCGCAGATCGTGATGAAACTCGCCACCCGCAGCGGTGACCTGGCCAGCACCGTGATGGTGCCCAACTCTCTCGGTCCGGCCGAGCTGCTGATGCACTACGGCACCGATGAGCAGCGCAACCACTACCTGCCGCGCCTGGCCAATGGCACCGACATTCCCTGCTTTGCCCTCACCGGCCCATATGCCGGCTCCGACGCCGGCGCCATGAACGACAGCGGCGTGATCTGCCGCGGCCAATGGCAGGGCGAAGAAGTGCTCGGTCTGCGGCTGAACTGGGAGAAGCGCTACATCACCCTCGGCCCGGTGGCGACCCTGCTCGGCGTGGCCTTCAAGACCTACGATCCGGAACACTTGCTGGGCGATGAGGAAGAACTCGGCATCAGCCTGGCGCTGATCCCCACCGACACTCCCGGCGTGGACATCGGCCGTCGCCACCTGCCGCTGGGTGCGGCCTTCATGAACGGGCCGAACTGGGGCAAGGATGTCTTCGTGCCGCTGGATGCGATCATCGGTGGCCGCGACATGATCGGCAAAGGCTGGATGATGCTGATGAACTGCCTGTCAGTCGGCCGCTCGATCTCCCTGCCGGCGACCGGCACCAGCGCCGCCAAGGTCTGCAGCTACGTGAGCGGTCGCTATGCGCAGGTCCGCGAGCAGTTCAACGTGCCATTGGCCGCCTTCGAAGGCATTCAGGAGCCGTTGGCGCGCATTGGCGGCAACGCCTGGCTGATGGACGCGGCGCGTATTCTCACCGCCAATGCCGTCGACCTGGGCGAAAAGCCCTCGGTGCTCTCGGCGATTCTCAAGTACCACCTCACCGAACGCGGCCGTGCCTGCATCACCGACGCCATGGATATCCACGGCGGCAAGGGCATCATCCTCGGCCCGAACAATTACCTCGGACGCCTGTGGCTGTCGGCGCCGATCTCCATCACCGTGGAAGGTGCCAACATCCTCTCGCGCAACCTGATGATCTTCGGCCAGGGCGCAATCCGCTGCCATCCGTTCGTGCTGCGCGAAATGGAGCTGGTCCACGAGCCGGATCGTGAAGCCGCTGTTGTGAAATTCGATGACCTGTTGATGCAACACATCGGCTTCGCCGTCAGCAACACGGCCAGCACCCTGCTGCTGGGTCTGAGCTTCGGTCTGATGGGGCGTGTGCCGGGGACGAGCGTCACGCAACCCTACTTCCGCGCGCTCAATCGCATCGCCGCGGCATTCGCGATGCTGGCCGATCTGTCGATGATGCTGCTCGGCGGCGAGCTCAAGCGTCGCGAGCGGCTGTCGGCGCGGCTGGGCGACGTGCTAAGCCATCTCTACCTCGCCTCCTCAGCACTCAAGCAGTTCCATGACCTCGGCCATCCGACTGAACAGGAGCCGCTGCTGCGCTGGGCGCTGGAGGACTGCCTGGAGAAGGCCGAATCCGCCCTGAAGGACGTGCTGGCCAACTTCCCCAACCGCATTCTCGGGCACCTGCTGCATGCTCTGGTGTTCCCCTTCGGTGCGCGCCACAAGGGGCCGTCCGACGTCCTGGACGCCGAGGTCGCCGCCCTCCTCGGCCGCCCGGAAGGCGATCCGGCTTTGGAGCGCATCCTCGATGGCATGTACCGCCCGCAGGACCCCGAGCAGCCGCTCGGCGCGCTGAAGCACGCTTTCGAAATCCTCGCCACCAGCCAGGACGCAGCGAAGAAGCTGGCCAAGGCGCTCAAGTCCGGCGCGGTCATGCCGGCCGCTGGCGAAAGTTCGATCGATGCCGCGCTGGCTGCCGGCGTCATAGATGCTGTGGAGGCCGAGCAGCTGCAGATGGCAGAACTCGCACGGCGCAAAGTCATCGACGTGGACGACTTCGCCAAGGAGGACCTGGAGTTGCAGGAAGGACGAATCCGCTGATTTCCGACCAGCCCTGCAGCCCGTTCATTGAACGGGCCTGCCCCTGCCATAGCCTGGCGAGCGAACTCCAAACGCCTCGCCGGGCTCCAACCCTGCAAGCCCATCGAACTGCCAGTCGTCATGGATCTTGTCGTTGCTCGTCCCGAAGGCCTCTACTGCCCACCCGGTGATTTCTACATCGATCCCTGGCGTCCGGTCGATCGCGCCGTCATCACCCACGCCCACGGCGACCACGCGCGCTGGGGCATGGGCCATTACCTGGCTTCAAGCGACAGCGAAGGCATTCTGCGTTCACGCATCGCCGCCGATATGCCGCTGCAAACGCTGGCTTATGGGGAATCCATCGAACATCACGGCGTAAAGCTCAGCTTCCACCCGGCCGGCCATGTGCTCGGCTCGGCTCAGGTGCGACTGGAATACAAGGGTGAAGTCTGGGTGGCCTCAGGCGACTACAAGGTCGAGCCGGACGGCACCTGCGCCCCGTTCGAGCCGGTGCGCTGCCACACCTTCATTACCGAATCGACCTTCGGTTTGCCGATCTACAAATGGCCGTCCCAGGCCGAGGTATTCCGCGACATCAATGACTGGTGGCGCGCCAACGCCGCAGCCGGGCGCGCCTCGGTGCTGTTCTGCTACGCCTTCGGCAAGGCGCAGCGCATCCTTCACGGATTGGATGAAAGCATCGGCACCATCGTCGTCCATGGCGCGGTGGAGCCACTGAACAAGGTCTATCGGGAAGGCGGCATCTATCTTCCACCGACCGTTTATGCCGGCGACCTGAAAAAGGGCGACCCGCGCCTGAAGCACGCCATCATCCTCGCGCCGCCGTCGGCTGGCGGCAGCACCTGGATGCGCCGTTTCGGTGACTATGCCGATGCCTTCGCCAGCGGCTGGATGATGTTGCGCGGCACCCGCCGTAGGCGTGGTGTCGACCGTGGGTTCGTGCTCTCCGATCACGCCGACTGGCCGGGCCTACTCTGGGCCATCGAGCAGACCGGCGCCGAGCGGGTGATGGTCACCCACGGTTCCGTTCCGATCCTGGTCCGTTATCTGCGTGAGATGCGCGGGCTCGATGCGCAGGCCTTCGAGACCGAATATGGCGAAGAAGACGACGCGAACACCCAGGAGGCCGAATGACTCGGCGGATCACCACCCCGCCTTGTAGGAGCAAGCTTGCGCGCAAACCGGCCGCACCACACCGGTACGGAGGCGCCGCATGAAAGCCTTCGCCACTCTCTATAGCCGCCTCGACGCGACCACCTCGAGCAACGCCAAGCTCGCGGCAATGCGCGACTATTTCCGCGAGGCCGATCCGGCCGACGCCGCCTGGGCGGTCTACTTCCTTTCCGGCGGTCGACCTCGCCAACTTGTGCCGACCAAGGTATTGCGCGAAACCGCCATGAAAGTTTCTGCGCTACCGGAATGGCTGTTCGAGGAAAGCTATCAGGCCGTCGGTGATATGGCCGAAACCATCTCGCTGCTGATGCCCGAGGCCGAGCACAGCTCCGACGATGGCCTCGCCGTATGGATGCAGGACAAGTTACTGCCCTTGCGCGGTCTGCCACCAGAGGAGCTGGCCGAGCGCTTGCCGGCACTATGGGCGCAGCTGGACCGGCTCAGCCTGATGGTCTGCATCAAACTGATCACCGGCGCCTTTCGTGTGGGCGTCTCGAAATTGCTGGTCACCCGTGCGCTGGCCTCGCTGGTCGATCTCGATCCGAAACGGGTCGCGCAGCGGCTGGTTGGCTATACCGACCTTTCGCACCGTCCCAGCGCCGAAGGCTACCTCGCGCTGATTGCCGACGAGTCCGAACACGAACATGCGCAGCGCGGCGGCCAGCCCTACCCCTTCTTTCTCGCCCATCCGCTGCAGGCCCCGATCGAGGAGTTCGACACCCTGCTCAGCGCGCCGGAGAACTGGTTCGTCGAATGGAAGTGGGACGGCATCCGCGCCCAGCTGGTCAAGCGCGACGGGCAGATCTGGGTCTGGTCGCGCGGTGAGGAGCTGGTCAGTGAGCGCTTCCCGGAACTCTGCAAGCTGGCCAGCGAACTGCCGGATGGCACGGTGATCGATGGCGAGATCCTGGTCTGGAAGCACGCGCCGGACGACCCAGCGACCGAACTCTTCGAGCAGCCGGACCGCGATGATACCGACACAACCGAACGCTTCGGCGTACAACCCTTCGCCCTGTTGCAACAGCGCATCGGCCGCAAGAATCTCACGGCGAAAGTGCTGGCTGACGCCCCCGTCGCGGTGCTCGCCTACGACCTGCTGGAATGGCAGGGTGACGACTGGCGGCAGCGCGAGCACCGCGAACGCCGCCAGCAGCTCGAGGCGGTCGTGGGCCAATGCCCCAGCCCGCGGCTGATGCTTTCGCCACTGGTGAGCGGAGCGGATTGGCAGGACCTGGCCCGCCAGCGCGAAGCGTCCCGTGCTCGCGGCGTCGAAGGGATGATGATCAAGGCCCGCGCGGCGCAGTACGGTGTCGGCCGGACGAAGGACGTGGGTGTCTGGTGGAAATGGAAGATCGACCCGTATTCGATCGACGCCGTGCTGATCTACGCCCAGCGCGGGCACGGGCGCCGCGCCAGCCTCTACACCGACTACACCTTTGCCGTCTGGGACGGTGAACCGGGCGACCCCGAGCGCAAACTGGTGCCCTTCGCCAAGGCCTACTCCGGGCTGACCGACGAAGAAATGCGCAAGGTCGACGCCATCGTGCGCAAGACAACCGTGGAGAAGTTCGGCCCCGTGCGCAGCGTGACGCCGACGCTGGTGTTCGAGCTGGGCTTCGAAGGCATCGCCGCCAGCAGCCGGCACAAAAGCGGCATCGCCGTGCGCTTCCCCCGCATGCTGCGCTGGCGCCTCGACAAGCCGGTGGATGAGGCCGATACCCTGACCACCCTGCGGGAATTGCTGGGATGAAACCAAGGCACCCGGCACCCGCTCAGCCCTCACCCCAACCCTCTCCAGAGGGAGAGGGAGCAAGAGCGGAGCAGTGCCAGGCGAGAACGCTGAGCAACCGCGCGATCACCCCCCCCGGGGCGGGCGTGAGGGAAGCGTTAGGCGACCCCGACGTGAGCCAGCCCGCACCCCGGCCCTCTCCGGGAGGGAGCAAGACCGGAGCCATGCCAGACGAAGATGCCGAGCAGCCACACGATCACTCCCCTCTCCTTCCGGGAGAGGGGGTGAAGGACGGGGCTGAGAGCCTCGCTGCGGGCTGGTTTTCCAGCCGTGCCTGGCAACCCTTCCCGTTCCAGCAGGAGGTGTGGCAAGCGATAGGCCATGGCGAATCGGGGCTGCTGCACGCCACCACCGGCTCCGGCAAGACCTACGCTGTCTGGCTCGGAGCCCTGAATCGCTTTGCGACCAAGGCACCCTCTTCCACCGCGACGGACAAGCCAGCGCCTTTGACGGTGCTCTGGATCACCCCGATGCGCGCATTGGCGGCCGATACCGCGCGGGCTCTGCAAGCACCGCTGGATGATCTCGGCATCAACTGGAGCATCGGCCTGCGCACCGGTGATACCAGCAGTTCCGAGCGTGCGCGCCAGGGCCGAAGGCTACCCAGCGCGCTGGTCACCACACCGGAAAGCCTGACCCTGCTGCTGACCCGCGCCGATGCGCGCCAGGCCTTCTCGGGCCTGCGCATGCTGGTGGTGGACGAGTGGCATGAGCTGCTGGGCAACAAGCGCGGCGTGCAGCTGCAACTGGCGCTGGCGCGGCTTCGTCAGTGGATGCCAGAGCTGATCGTGTGGGGGCTGTCGGCGACCCTCGGCAACCAGCCCCATGCGCTGGAGGTGTTGTTGCATCCGGGGCGCGGCAAGCTGGTGCAAGGTCGGGTCGACAAGGATCTGCGTGTTGATACCTTGCTGCCGCCGAGCATTGAACGCTTCCCCTGGGCCGGCCATCTCGGGCTGCGCATGCTGCCGCAGGTGGTCGAAGAGATCGACTCGGCTGCGACCACCCTCGTGTTCACCAATACCCGTTCGCAATCGGAAATCTGGTACCAAGCGATCCTCGGCGCGCGGCCGGACTGGGCCGGGCTGATCGCCCTGCACCACGGCTCGCTCGCTCGCGAGGTACGCGACTGGGTGGAGCTGGGCCTCAAACAAGGTGCGCTGAAAGCAGTGGTCTGCACCTCAAGCCTGGATCTCGGGGTCGATTTTTTACCCGTTGAGCGGGTCCTGCAGATCGGTTCGCCCAAGGGCGTGGCGCGGCTGATGCAGCGGGCCGGTCGCTCTGGGCATGCGCCGGGTCGGACTTCCCGCGTCACGCTGGTGCCTACTCACAGCGTCGAAGTCGTGGAAGCCGCGGCCGCCCAGATCGCGATCGCCGAACGCCGCATCGAAGCCCGTAGCGCGCCCCATCGACCACTGGACGTACTTGTGCAGCACCTGGTGAGCATGGCGCTGGGCGGTGGGTTTCGTCCGGAAGAATTGTTCGATGAGGTTAGGCAGGCCTGGTCGTACCGCGATCTCACTGACGATCACTGGCAATGGGCGCTGGCCTTCGTACGGCACGGCGGACATTCCCTGACCGCCTACCCGGATTACCAGCGTGTCGAGCCGGACGACACCGGGCTGTGGAAAGTACCGAGCCGCCGTGTGGCGCTGCGCCATCGCATGAGCATCGGCACCATCGTCAGCGATGCCAGCCTGACGGTGAAGTTCTGGGCCAAGGGCGGCAGCGGCCGCTCGCTGGGCACTATCGAGGAAGGCTTCATTGCGCGCCTGCGCCCGGGCGACAACTTCCTCTTCGGCGGCCGTTTGCTGGAGCTGGTACGGGTCGAGAACATGACCGCCTACGTCAGCCGCGCCACGGGAAAGAAGGCCGCCGTACCCCGCTGGAACGGCGGCCGTATGCCGCTATCGAGCGAACTGGCCGATGCGGTTGTAGAACAACTCGGCGCCGCCTCGCGTGGCCGTTTCGAAAGCGACGAGATGCGCCTGGTCGAGCCCCTGCTCCGTGTACAGATGGACTGGTCTGCGCTGCCCACCGAAACCACGTTACTGGCCGAGGTGATGAAGTCCCGCGAGGGCTGGCACCTCTTCCTTTACCCTTTCGCCGGCCGCCACGTGCACTTGGGCCTCGCAAGCCTGCTGGCCTGGCGCATGGGCCAGCAGCAGCCGCTGACCTTTTCGATTGCGGTCAACGACTACGGTTTCGAACTGCTATCTGCGACCGAGGTGGACTGGCTGAAATGGCTGACGCCCGAACTATTCAGCCAGAACAATCTGCTGCAGGACGTGCTCGCCAGTCTCAACGCTGGTGAACTGGCGCGCCGGCGCTTCCGGGAGATCGCGCGCATCGCAGGGCTGGTTTTCTCCGGCTACCCCGGCGCGCAGAAGAGCGCGCGCCAGCTGCAGGCATCCAGCGGCCTGTTCTTCGACGTGTTCCGTCAATACGACCCGGCCAACCTTTTACTGACCCAGGCCGAAGAAGAAGTGCTGCGGCAGGAGCTGGAGGTCGAGCGGCTGGAGCAGGCCATGAACCGGCTGCAAGGGCGCCAACTGGACGTCCATCAGGTCAGACGCACCACGCCGCTTGCATTTCCTTTGATGGTCGAACGCTTTCGCGAAAGCATGAGTTCGGAAAAACTGGCCGACCGGATCCGCCGCATGGTCGCCGAGCTGGACAAGGCGGCTGGTCCCGGCGGCTATCAGCCTGAGGCGAATGCCAGCATCATGGTCGAACGTGAAACCGCGCCCAAGCGCAAAGCGCGGCAGACCAAGGACGGCACGCCACGCCTCAGGAAGCCGAAACGCGCCCCATGACGCTAGCCTCAGCACGCCCATGTCTCATATGAATCCTTACCAGCCCATCGAACTGGCCGGCAGTACGCTCTGGTTGCTTGCGGAAAAGGCCGTCTACTGGCCTGAGCAGCAGGCGTTGCTGATAGCAGATATACATTTCGGCAAGGCCGCAGCCTACCGGCGCCTGGGCCAGCCCGTGCCCCACGGCACCACCGACGCCAACCTGCGCCAGCTGGACGATCTGCTGGCGCGGTACGCCTGCCGCCAACTGATCTTTCTCGGTGATTTCCTGCACGCGCCGGAGTCCCGTGCACCATCCACGCTGGCCCGTCTGGCCGAATGGCGTGCGCAACATGCGCAACTGGAAATTACGCTGGTGCGTGGCAACCACGACCGCCGTGCCGGCGACCCACCGCGCGAGTTAGACATAAGCGTAGTCAGCGAGCCGTTACTGCTCGGCCCCTATGCCCTGCAGCATGAGCCGGACCCGCATCCGACCCATCACGTACTCGCTGGCCACGTACATCCAGCCTTTCAGCTACATGGCCGCGGCCGCCAGCGCCTGCGCCTGCCTTGCTTCTGCATCGGAGCGCGGCTCAGCCTGCTGCCGGCCTTCGGCAACTTCACCGGAACGATGACGGTGGCAGCCGAAGACAACTGGCAGATTTATGTGATCGGGGATGGAGAGGTCTGGCCGCTGAGACGCCCTGCGCCGGTCAGGCCTGGGATATGCCCGTGATGGTGATGCCATAACGCTCGGCCAGGCGTGTGGCCGGGGTGTCCTCCAGATCGGGCTCGTGCTCGTGCTCGATCTCCTGATCCGGATACAGCTCTTCTGCCTTGCGACTCACCAGTTCCACAGCCTCATCGATATCCGGCTGGTGCGCCGAGTCGATCTTCAATGTCGCGGTGTTGCCGTCTTTGTTGTACGCAATGATCCAAGTCGTCATGAAAGTGCCCCTCGCCTTAAAGAAACCCGTGTGGACGTAATAACGCCCATTTTGGTTTTTGTAAGTTTTTAGACCCATCCGGCGTCGGCAGTTCGGTCCCTCACTTCAAAGTTAGCAGCTTTAATTGAATTGCCAGGAACAACCATGCGGACGCCCCGGTCATCCGTATGCAAACACCATGGAGTCGGGAATATGAATGCCTCGCCTCTACGCATTACCGAACCGTCCGAAGAGCATTTGGTGAGCTTACTGCGCCAGCACGCCGAACCGCTGCCCGCTCTGGATGGCCCGCGCTTCGCCGATGCATTCGAACGCTTCGCCGACGCTCGGGTGGTGCTGATCGGTGAAGCCAGCCACGGCACCTCCGAGTTCTACCGGGCCCGGGCCGCGATCACCCGGCGCCTGATCGAGCGCCATGGTTTTTCCATCGTCGCGGTCGAGGCGGATTGGCCCGATGCCGCGCGAATCGACTGCTACTGTCGCCAGCGTGAATCGGTCGCCTGGACAGAGGATGCCTTCAAACGCTTCCCGACCTGGATGTGGCGCAATCGCGAAGTCGACGCTTTTGTCCGCTGGCTGCACAAGCACAATGCTGCACTTGATGCCGCACGGCGCGTCGAGTTTCGCGGCCTGGACGTCTACAGCCTAGGCAGCTCGATCCGCGAGGTGCTGCGTTACCTTGACCACACCGACCCTGAAGCCGCGGCGGATGCGCGCCAGCGCTATGGCTGTCTGAGCCCCTGGCAGGAAGACCCGGCCGACTACGGTCGAAACGTCATGCTCGGCCAGCCAACCTGCGAAAAGGCAGTGATCGAACAGCTGCAGGCCCTGCTCGCCCAGCGTCTCGAATATATTGGCCAGGATGGTGAACGCTTCTTCAACGCCGAGCGCAACGCGCGGGTGGTACTTGCCGCGGAGAGTTACTACCGGGCGATGTACCGCGGCTCGACAGAATCCTGGAATCTGCGCGACCGCCACATGTTCGACACCCTGCGGGCTCTGCTCGACCACCGCGGGGCAAACGCGAAAGCTGTAATCTGGGCGCACAACTCGCATATCGGCAATGCTGCGGCGACTTCGATGGGCTGGGGTGGCGAGTTCAACATCGGCGAACTCTGCCGCACCGCCTTCGGTCGCGATGCAGTGCTGATCGGCATGGCAACCGATCGCGGCGAGGTGGCCGCGGCGGCCAACTGGGACGAACCGATGCAAATCAAGCAGGTCATCCCGTCACGGTCGGACAGCTGGGAGCAGCTCTTTCTGCGCGCCGGCGTGCCGGCCTCGCTGACCGACTGGCGCAATGATCGCAGCGAATTTCGCAAGGCGCTCAGCCATCCACGGCTTGAGCGTGCGATTGGCGTCATCTACCGGCCGCTGACCGAGCGACAGAGCCACTACTTCCGCGCCATCCTTGCCGAGCAGTTCGATGCGTTGATCTGGTTCGACCAGACGCAGGCGGTGACGCCCATCGGCCCGCAGGACATCGATGCGAGCGTCGTACCGGATACTTACCCGTTCGGCGAGTAAGACGTCATCGCGGCGCCGGAGCGCTGCGACGCCGTCACGCAAGAAAGGGACAGTCGACCGGCTTATGCCACCGGCGCTGGCGGTGGCTGATCGGGCACGGTGGGCTCGCCGGGCTCGGACGGCTGGGTGGGAACGCCTGGCTCCTCCGGATCACCCGGAATGCCGGCGGCGTGCCAGCCATCGGTTTCGGCGGCGTGGAAATAGCGATTCGATCGAGCGTCCATAACGTCCTCCACTGCATTAACCCGCAGCTGCGGGCTGGTCTGTAGTAGAGGTCGGGGCAGGCGCTTTCTATCCAACCTTCCGTCGGGCGGCCGACCTGCCCCAGCGGACTACCACATCAGGTCGTCCGGCACCTGATAGGCGGCGTAGGGATCGTCGGCATCCGGCTCTTCGGTGCGGATGTTGAGCTGCACCACCCGCTGCGGGTCGCGCTCCTGAATCTTAAGCGCCGCTTCACGCGGGATCACTTCGTAGCCGCCGCCATGACGAACGATTGCCAGCGAGCCGCTGGCCAGCTTTTCACGCATCAGCTTGTTCACCGACAGCCGCTTGACCTTCTTGTCGTCGACGAAGTTGTAGTAATCCTCTGTGGTCAGCTTCGGCAGACGGCTGGTCTCGATCAACTGCTTGATCTGCGCTGTACGGGCCTTCTGTTCGGCCTTTTGCTGCTGCTGGCGGTTGAGCTCCTGATCGCGGGCAATCTTTTCCGCCTGCGCCTTCAGTGCCGCTTCGCGCTGCGAATCGTCCTTCTCGACCTGGCCTTTCTTCTCCAGGCGCTGCTGCTTCTGCTTCTGCTTGACGGCCTGCTTGGCCTGCTTTTCGTTGACCAGCCCGGCTTTGAGCAGCTGATCACGGAGGGAAAGACTCATGTTTCGGCTCGTCTCGTCGTGAATTCAAGTGGGACGCGGGTGGACGCTTCGGCCGCCCACCGAGCGGCATTGTGGTGGATGTGAAAAGCCACATCCACCCGGAAAGTGCAGTTAGCCGCAGGACGGCGATCGTTCGGCCTTCTTCGCCTCGCCCCAGAGCGCGTCAAGCTCTTCGAGATCGCAGTTCTCGATCGGCCGCCCCGCTTCACGCAAGGCCTGCTCGATGAAGCGAAAACGCCGCTCGAACTTGCCATTCGCGGCACGCAAGGCGTTCTCCGGATCGACCTTGAGATGGCGCGCCAGGTTGACCACGACGAACAGCAGATCGCCAAGCTCTTCGGCAATGGCCTGCGGATCGTTCTCGCTCATTGCCTCCAGCACTTCGCCGAGCTCCTCGCGCACCTTGTCCACCACCGGCAGCGCCTCGGGCCAGTCGAAACCGACCTGCGCCGCGCGCTTCTGCAGTTTCGCGGCCCGACTGAGCGCCGGCAGCGCGCTGGGCACGTCATCGAGCAAGGACAATTGTTCAGGTGCGGCCGCTTTCTCGGCACGCTCTTCGGCCTTGATCTCCTCCCAGCGCTGCTTGATGGCCGCTTCATCGAGGCGCGGCAGCTCCGGCGAGCCGTACAGATCGCCATCGGGGAACACGTGGGGGTGGCGACGGATCAGCTTGCGGGTGATGGCATCGACCACCGTGGCGAACTCGAAACGCCCTTCCTCCCGGGCCAGCTGGCTGTAGTAGACGACCTGAAACAGCAGGTCACCCAACTCGCCGGGCAGATGATCGAAGTCGCCGCTTTCGATGGCATCGGCCACTTCGTAGGCCTCTTCCAGCGTATGCGGCACGATGCTCGTGTAGTTCTGCTGCAGGTCCCACGGACAACCATGCTGCGGATCACGCAGCCGGGCCATCAGGTGCAGGAGATCGTTGAGTTGGTACATAGGATTCCTCAGCGAATCGAAGGCTGGTGAGGGACGCTGATGACATCACGGTGGATGTAAAAAGTGGCATCCACCCCACGGTTCGGTCGCGGGCCAAATGCCCCGAAACCGAATTGCATCGTAGGGTGGATGACGCTTCAACCATCCACCATGGCGCAGTAGGCGCCGCCGCTGTGCTGCGCCTTACGTGGCTCTTTGGCGCTTGGCTTCGATGATGTTCGGCAGCTGCGAAATACGGCTGAGCAAGCGACCCAAGGCATTCAGCCCGGGAATCTCGATAGTCAGCGTCATCTGCGCGGTACTGTCTTCCTTGTTCGAACGAGTGTTCATCGACAGCACGTTGATGCGCTCGTTGAGCAGCATCTGCGAGATGTCGCGCAGCAGGCCGGCGCGGTCGTAGGCACGGATCATGATTTCCACCGGATAGGTCTTCTCCGGTACCGGCCCCCAGCTGACCTGGATGATCCGCTCCGGCTCGCGCCCGGCCAGTTGCAGCACCGACGGGCAGTCCTGACGGTGGATGCTGACACCGCGGCCCTGGGTGATGTAACCGACGATGGGGTCGCCCGGCAGCGGCTGGCAGCAGCCGGCCATCTGCGTCAGCAGGTTGCCGACGCCCTGGATCTGCACGTCACCGCGCTTGCCCGGCTTGTACGGTGCCGAACGCCGCGGAATCAGCTCCAGCTGGTCGTAACCGCGCTCCGGCTCGACCAGCTGTTGCGCCATGTTGACCAGGTGCGCCAGGCGCAGGTCGCCAGCACCCAGCGCGGCGAACATGTCCTCGGCGTTCTTCAGGTTGGCTTTTTCGGCCAGCTTGTCGAAGTCCACCGGCGGCAGATCCAGACGGCCCAGTTCGCGCTCCAGCAGTGCCTTGCCGGCGGCGACGTTCTGATCACGGGCCTGCAGCTTGAACCAGTGGACGATCTTCGCCCGCGAGCGCGAGGTGGTGATGTAGCCCAGGTTGGGGTTCAGCCAGTCGCGGCTCGGCGAGCCGTGCTTGCTGGTGATGATCTCCACCTGCTCGCCGGTCTGCAGGCTGTAGTTGAGCGGCACGATGCGCCCGTTGATCTTGGCGCCGCGGCAGTTGTGGCCGATCTCGGTATGCACCCGATAGGCGAAGTCCAGCGGCGTGGCGCCCTTGGGCAGGTCGATGGCATGGCCGTCCGGGGTGAACACGTAGACCCGATCCGGCTCGATATCCACCCGCAGCTGGTCGGCCAGGCCACCGATGTCGCCGAGCTCTTCGTGCCACTCGAGCACCTGACGCAACCAGGCGATCTTCTCCTCGTAATGGTCGGAGCCGGAATTGACATCGGTGCCCTTGTAGCGCCAGTGCGCGCAGACGCCCAGCTCGGCCTCTTCGTGCATAGCGTGGGTGCGAATCTGCACCTCCAGCACCTTGCCCTCCGGGCCGATCACCGCGGTGTGTAGCGAGCGATAGCCGTTCTCCTTGGGGTTGGCGATGTAGTCGTCGAACTCCTTCGGAATGTGCCGCCACAGCGTATGCACGATCCCCAGCGCGGTGTAGCAATCGCGAACTTCCGGCACCAGCACGCGAACGGCGCGAACGTCGTAGATCTGACTGAACTGCAGGCCCTTCTTCTGCATCTTTCGCCAGATGGAATAGATGTGCTTGGCACGCCCGTCGATGTCGGGCTGGATGCCGGTCGCGGTCAGTTCGTCCCTGAGCTGCTGCACGACGTTCTGGATGTACTGCTCGCGATCGAGGCGACGCTCGTGCAAGAGCTGGGCGATCTGCTTGTACTGCTCGGGCTCGAGGTAGCGGAAGGACAGGTCCTCCAGCTCCCACTTGATATGGCCGATGCCCAGGCGATGGGCCAGCGGCGCGTAGATATCGAAGACTTCGCGGGCGACTCGTTGACGCTTCTCGTCGTCGGCCAACTTCACCGCGCGAATGGCACAGGTGCGTTCGGCCAGCTTGATCAGCGCGACGCGCACGTCATCGACCATGGCCACCAGCATCTTGCGCAGGTTTTCCACCTGCGCCTGGGAGCCGAGCACGAGCGATTCGCGTGGGTTGAGACTGGCGCTGATCGCCGCCATGCGAAGCACGCCTTCGACCAGCTTGGCCACCACCGGGCCGAAACGCTGGTTCACATCGGCCAGCTGGATCTTGCCTTCGCGCACGCCACGGTAGATAACGGCGGCGACCAGGCTGTCCTGGTCCAGCTTCAGGTCGGCGAGGATCTCGGCGATCTCGAGGCCGATCTGGTAGCTGGAGGTGCCTTCACTCCAGAGGTTCTGCGCCGCATTGGCCTGCTGTTCCGCCTCGCGGGCAAACTCGCAGGCCTCCTTAAGAGCCGCGCGGTCGAGTGCTGGGTCCATCCCCAGCACATGATCGAGCCAGCCATCCAGGTTGATACTACCGTCCGTATTGATCGGCTGAAGCGCTCTGACCTGTACCATCTAAACCTTCCCTTCTGCGCAGCTAATGCGCCATGAACGCCGGCATTCTGCGTGCCGGTCGGTTGAACCACAGGCAATTCGCCTGTCAAGAATGCAGCGTCGAGCGCTAACCCCGCTCGAACAACGCCATGGCCTCGACGTGGGCGGTCTGCGGGAACATGTCCAGCACACCCGCACGCTTCAGGCGATATCCCTGGCTGGCCAGCTCGCGCGCATCGCGCGCCAGGGTGGCCGGATTGCATGAAACATAGACCACGCGCCGCGCCTTCAGCTTCGACATTTGTCGAACGATTTCCAGCGCGCCGTCGCGCGGCGGATCGAGCAGCACCGCGGCGAAATCATTGCGCGCCCAGGGTGCGTCAGCCAGCGGCTTCGACAAGTCGGCCCGATAAAAGTGCGCGTGCGCCAGAGCATTACGACGGGCATTTTCCTGCGCCCGCGTAACCATCGTCTCTACACCCTCAACACCCACTACTTGAGCGCCCGAGCGCGCCAGCGGCAGGCTGAAATTGCCTAGCCCGCAGAACAGATCAAGCACTGTCTCATCCTGGCCGACGTCCAGCCATTCCAGAGCCTGAGCGACCATCGCATCATTGACCGGCGCGTTGACCTGGACGAAATCGCCCGGACGCCAGGCCAGCTCCAGATCCCAGGCATCCAGTCGGTAACCCAGCGTCGCCGCGGGATCATCCGATTCAAGCTCACCTTCGCCCTGCCACCAGAGCTGCGCTCCATTGACGGTGGCGAAGCTGCGCAAACGCGCCACGTCTGTTTCCGACAAGGCTGCGGTGTGGCGGATCAGCACCGCCTCGGCCGTCCCACTGAAGAGTTCGACGTGGCCGATAGCCTGCGGCTTGCTCAGATCACGCAATGCAGCCAACAATGCCGGTAGCAGCGACTGCAAGGGCTGTACCAGAACCGGGCATTCACTGATGGATACGATTTCCTGGCTGGCGCTGGCGCGGAAACCGATGTCCAGATGCTTGCGCTTGATGTCCCAGCGCACCGCCAACCGAGCGCGACGGCGATAGCCGAAAGCCGGTCCCACCAGCGGCTCGGCCCATACCTCCGGCTGCAGATCGGCCACCCGCGCGAACTGCTCGGCGAGCGTGTGCTGTTTCAGCGCAAGCTGATCGGCGACGGGCACATGCTGCAGGTTGCAACCGCCACATCGGCGAGCATGCGGACAGGGTTCGGCCCGACGCTGCGCACTGGCCTGGAGCACGCGCTCGCAGCGCGCTTCGACGATCTGACTGCGCGCAGCCAGCACGCGCGCCTCGACCTCTTCGCCAGCCAGCGCGCCTTCGACGAACCAGGTGCGCCCCTCGATGAAGGCAATGCCGCGCCCATCATTGGCCAGTCGCTCGATAATCAGGCGCTGCTTCTTGCCGACCGGCACCTGGGGCTTGCGCTCGCCGCCGCTAGGTTGAAAGCGCAGAGCGCCGCTACGTTTGGCCATCAGCTGAAACCTGCGCTGTTGTGTTCGTTGAAAATGTCATGGGCGATGCAATGCGGCGCGTGGGAGCGCGCCGCTGATGCGCGAGTCAATTGGGCGCGTCATACACACCGGTCGACAGATAGCGGTCGCCGCGGTCGCAGATGATCGCCACGATCACTGCGTTCTCGACCTCCTGCGACAGACGCAACGCCGCGGCCACGGCGCCACCGGAGGACACGCCACAGAAGATGCCCTCTTCGCGGGCCAGACGGCGCATGACCTGCTCGGCCTCGGCCTGCGACATGTCGACGACGCGGTCGACGCGCTCGGCCTGATAGATCTTCGGCAGGTATTCCTGCGGCCAGCGGCGGATGCCGGGGATGGCCGCCCCCTCCATCGGCTGTAGGCCGACGATCTGCACCGCGGCGTTCTGCTCCTTGAGGTAGCGCGAGACGCCCATGATGGTTCCGGTGGTACCCATGGAGCTGATGAAATGGGTGATGCTGCCGTGAGTCTGCCGCCAGAGCTCCGGCCCCGTGCTGTTGTAGTGCGCTTCCGGGTTGTCGCCATTGGCGAACTGATCGAGCACCTTGCCGCGACCTTCAGCCTGCATCTTCAACGCCAGGTCGCGGGCACCCTCCATGCCCTCTTCCTTGCTGACCAGGATCAACTCGGCGCCATAAGCGGTCATCGCCGCCTTGCGCTCGGCCGTGGAGTTGTCCGGCATGATCAGGACCATCCGGTAGCCCTTGATCGCGGCCGCCATGGCCAGGGCAATCCCGGTGTTGCCGGAGGTCGCCTCGATCAGGGTGTCGCCGGGCTGGATGTCGCCGCGCAGCTCGGCACGGTTGATCATGGACAGCGCCGGGCGGTCCTTGACCGAACCGGCCGGATTGTTGCCCTCGAGCTTGACCAGAATGGTGTTGCTGGTCTTACCCGGCATCCGCTGCAGGCGAACCAGCGGGGTGTTGCCGATGCAATCGGCAATGGTCGGATAGAGTGTAGTCATGGCGTCGCACGGCAGCGGGAAAGGTCGCCATGATACCGGCATCGCTCGACGACGGGCAGACCGTCTCTGCCTGACCGGCATGACATCGGCCAACCGCCGCCCCTTCCCGAGCAGGCTAGGGCCGCGCGAGGATCTTCGGCGCCGCCTCGATGATCTGTCGCGAAAGGTGCTCCATACGTGGCGATTGCACCTTCCAGGTATGCCAGTAGAGGGCAATTTCCAGCGGTTCGTCGGTCGCCAGATCGACCACCTCACCAGTCTGCAACGCATCATGCAGCAACAGTTCCGGCACCATCCCGTACCCCAGCCCGTAGCGGATCGCGCTGAAATGCGGTTCGGCACCGGGGACGAAATGGCAGGGATAGGCGCCCTCCGGCAGCCCGAAGCGGCGCAGCAGGAACGACGACTGCAGGGTGTCCTTGCGCGTGTAGGCAACCACCGGCGCCTTGCGTGCCGCGTTGCGGGTCAGCCCATTGGCGAAGTGCTTCTGCCGGAACTCGCTCGACGCCACCAGTCGGTAGCGCATGCTGCCCAGCGGGCTGGCCGTGCAGCCGCGCATCGGCTTGGGCTCGGTGCTGATGCAACCGATCGCCAGCCCCGTCTCCAGCAGGCTGTAGGTGTGATCCTGGTCCTCGACGGTGAGATCGAGCAAGACCCGCTCGCGGATCAGCACCTCGGCCAGCGCCGGGAAGAACCAGGTGCCCAGGCTGTCGGCATTGAGCGCCGCGACCACGACCAGTGGCGCATCGCTGCGCTCGGCGAGGTCCGCCAGCAGATCGGCCTCGAGCAGGGTGGCGCGTTTGAGGTACTGCAGCAGGCGCTGACCGGTTTCGGTGGGTCGGCAGGGTCGACTGCGCACAACCAGCGCGCTGCCCAGCGCACTCTCCAGTGCGCGCACCCGCTGTGAAATCGCCGGTGGCGTCAAGTGCAGGCGCTGCGCAGCCTGTTCGAAGCTGCCAGTACGGATCACCGTGCGAAACGCTTCGGTCTGCTTCGGATCGAGATTCATGCGACCTGCCGATTAAGAAAATGTTTGGATGGCCTAAAAATACTTAGCCACGACAAATTTAACCAGCATTGCTCCATAATCGCGCATCCCTCGCTGCAGCGCCCCACCGGTGTGCAGCCCAGCCCGTCCGGAGTATCGTCGTGGAACTGCTGCACACCATCTACCTGATCGCCATCACGGCCGAAGCCATGTCCGGCGCCATCATGGGCATGCGCCGCGGCATGGACCTGTTCGGCATCTGCCTTCTCGGCACCGTGACGGCGCTGGGTGGCGGCACCGCGCGGGACGTGCTGCTCGGTCATTATCCGGTCGGCTGGATCGCTCACCCGGAGTATCTGACCTTCACCATCGGTGCGGCGATCGTCACCGGCTTCATCGCCCGCCACCTGCATCACCTGCGCATGGTCTTCCTGCTGGTGGATGGCCTCGGCCTGGTAGCGTTCACCGTGATCGGCTGCGATGTGGCAATGGGCATGGGCGCGCACCCGTCCATCGTCGTACTGGCTGGCGTGATCACCGGTATCTTCGGCGGGCTGATGCGCGACGTGTTGTGCAACCAGGTGCCGATGGTGCTGCAGCGCGAGCTGTACGCCACCGTCGCGCTGTTCACCGGCGTGTTCTACGTCGGCATGCTGTGGCTGGAGATCAATACCACGCTGGCCACTCTGGCGGCATTGGGCTGCGGCTTCCTGTTCCGCGTACTGGCGATGACCTTCCACTGGAAACTGCCGGACTTCAACGGCAAGGAAATCCGCGGCCTCGACTGAGGCTGCGACGCCACGGCTAGACCTGGCGTGCAGATTCCACCGAGCCGAGTCGCTACACTAGCGCGCTGCAATCAGGATCGGTGGACGGACTGTGCTGAAAGACCTAGGAATTCGTGGCCGCGTGCTGATGCTGACGCTGCTGCCCAGCACCTTGCTGGCGGTGGTGCTCGGCGCCTACTTCACCTGGATGCAGCTGTCCGAGATGCGCCACCAGCTCGACGAGCGCGGCCAGCTCATCGCCGAGCAGCTGGCGCCACTGGCCGCGCCTGCCATGAATCTGGGCTACGACAAACGCCTGCAGCGCATCCTGACCCAGGTTCTGGATCAGGCCGACGTCCGCGCCGTGACCATTCTCGATCCCGAACGCGTGCAGCGCGTACATGCCGGTCCGCGCATGTTGACCCCGCCTCCGCCGAGCGATCCGGAGAGCCTGACCCGCGTCAGCAGCATGGACCACACGCGCATTCTCATGCCGGTGCTCAGCCGCCACCTCAACCTCGCCGACGAAACCCGCGGGCCGGACGAAAAGCTGATCGGCTGGCTGGAGCTGGAACTGTCGCACCACAACACCCTGCTGCGTGGCTATCGCAGCCTGCTTACCAGCCTGTTTCTGGTGAGTGCCGGCCTGATCATCACCGCCCTGCTGGCTCTGCGCATGAGCCGCGCCATCAGTCTGCCGCTTCAGCGTGTCAAAGGCGCCGTCGCGCAGCTCAAGGACGGCCACCTGGAAACCCGCCTGCCACCATTGGGCAGCCATGAAATGGACGAGCTCGCGTCCGGCATCAACCGCATGGCCGAAGCACTGCTCAGCGCCCGTGAAGAACTGCAGCAGAGCATCGACCAGGCCACCGAGGATGTGCAGCAGAACCTGGAAACCATCGAGATCCAGAACATCGAACTGGATCTGGCACGCAAGGAGGCCCTGGAGGCCAGCCGGATCAAATCCGAATTCCTCGCCAACATGAGCCACGAGATCCGCACGCCACTGAACGGCATCCTCGGCTTCACCCAGCTGCTGCAGAAAAGCGACCTCACTCCGCGCCAGCAGGATTATCTGGGCACCATCGAGCAGTCCGCCGACAGCCTGCTCGGAATCATCAACGAGATTCTCGACTTCTCCAAGATCGAGGCCGGCAAGCTGGTGCTCGACAGCGTCCCGTTCAACCTCCGTGATCTGATCGAGGACACACTGACCATCCTCGCCCCGGCTGCACACACCAAGCATCTGGAGCTGGTCAGCCTGGTCTATCGCGACACGCCGCTGTCGCTGCTGGGCGATCCGCTGCGCCTCAAACAGGTGCTGACCAATCTGATCAGTAACGCGATCAAGTTCACCAACGAAGGCACCATCGCCGTCCGCGCCATGGTCGAGGACGACAATACCGATCGCGCCCAGCTGCGCATCAGCGTGCAGGACACCGGCATCGGCCTGACCGATCAGGACCTGCGCGCGCTGTTCCAGGCCTTCAGTCAGGCGGACAACTCCATGTCGCGCCAGCCAGGCGGTACCGGCCTTGGACTGGTCATTTCCAAACGACTGATCGAGCAGATGGGCGGCGAGATCGGTGTCGACAGCATCCCCGACGAAGGCTCCGAGTTCTGGATCAGCCTCAGCCTGCCGAAGGCGCGGGATGACATCGAAGACCTGCCGCACCCGGCCTTGCAGGGCCGGCGGATCGCATTGCTGGAGCAGCACCCACTGGCCCGCCAGGCATTGCAGCATCAGCTGGAAAGCCTCGGCCTCGAAGTGCATACCTTCGATACCCTCGACCAGATGCAGGAAACCATCAGCGCTCAGCGCCAGGGCAGCCAGCTGATCGACCTCGCCGTGCTCGGCGTCACCGGCCGCGAAATCGAGCCGGACGCGCTCAGCAGGCGCCTGATGGAGATCGAGGCGCTCGGCTGCAAATGCGTGGTGCTGTGCCCGACCACCGAGCAAGGCCACTACCACGACGCCCTCCCGGAAGCCCACAGCTATACCCAACTGCAGGGCAAGCCCGCCTGCACGCGCAAGCTGCAACGCGTACTGGTGGCGCTGGTACGCCCCAACCAAAGCTACCCGGAACCCACCGCAGCTGCGCCCGACCGGCCGGCGCGTGTGCTTTGCGTGGATGACAATCCGGCCAACCTGCTGCTGGTAAAAACGCTGCTCGGCGATATGGGTGCCGAAGTCGTTGCGGTGGATAACGGCCCCGCCGCGCTGGAAGCGGTCAAGCAGCATGCGTTCGACCTGATCCTGATGGACGTGCAAATGCCCGGCATGGACGGCCGACAGGCCACCGAAGCCATTCGCCACTGGAAGCACACCAACAACAGCGCGCCATTACCGATCATCGCGCTCACGGCTCATGCACTGGCGAACGAGAAACGCTCGCTGCTGCAGAGCGGCATGGACGACTACCTGACCAAACCCATCAGCGACCGGCAGCTCGCCCAGGTGGTGCTGAAGTGGACCGGCTTGGCCCTGCGCAGCCAGCCGCAGCGTGCAGCGGAGCCGCCGCAGCAGGCTGAACCGACCCTGAAAGTGCTGGATGAGGAAGAAGGCTTGCGCCTGGCGGCAGGCAAGGCCGATCTTGCCGATGACATGCTCGGCATGCTGCTGCAGTCACTGGAAGGCGACCGCCGAACCATTCGCGAAGCCCGCCAGGCAGGAGATCGCCAGGCGTTGATCGAGCGCGTACACCGCCTGCATGGCGCCACCCGTTATTGCGGCGTGCCGCAGTTGCGCAACGCCTGTCAGCAGAGCGAGACCCTGCTCAAGCAGAACCATCCGGACAGCGAGGCCGCGCTCGACGAGCTGGACGCCGCCATCAGCCGCCTGGAGCAGGAAATCCAGGTCGACAGCTGATCGACCGTGCCGGGTGCTTCATCTGCGCCCGGCGACGCCCATCGCGTTGCACCGTTCTTTCAGGAACCAGCATGAACGACCACCCCGCTTCCGACGCCTTCCAGCATGCCGAACTCGACTGGGACGAGAACGGCCTGCCGCAGTCCCGCCAGTACGGCGACGTGTACTTCTCCCGCGCCAGCGGCATGGCCGAGACCGAACATGTGTTCCTCACGCAGAACGATCTGCCCCAACGCTTCGCCGCGCTACAGGACAACCAGCGCCTGGTGATTGGTGAAACTGGCTTCGGTACCGGGCTGAACTTTCTTTGTGCGTGGCATCTGTTCGAGCGCGTAGCCCACCCGCAGGCGCGGCTGCACTTCATCAGCGTCGAAAAACACCCGCTGACCCGCGAGGACTTGCAGCGCGCACTGGCGCTGTGGCCGGAGCTGCAAGCGCAGTCCGGGCAACTGCTGCAACAGTACGTGGCGCTGAATCCGGGCTATCAGCGTTTCGTCTTCGCTGGCGGCCGCGTTGTGCTGACCCTGCTGATCGGCGACGTGCTCGAATGCCTGTCGAGCCTGGATGCGCAGGTCGATGCCTGGTTCCTCGACGGCTTTGCCCCGGCGAAGAATCCGCAGATGTGGCAACCGATGCTGTTCGCCGAGCTGGCCAGGCTTTCCGCGCCCGACGCAACGCTGGGCACGTTCACCAGCGCCGGCTTTGTGCGGCGCGGCCTGATCGAGGCCGGCTTCGACATGCAGCGGGTGCCCGGCTACGGCCACAAGCGCGAGATTCTGCGCGGGCGCCTGCGAGCCGCCAACGTCTGCATTTCGGACAAGCCCTGGTTCGCTCGCCCGGGCTATACGACGGCCGAACGCCACGCGGTAATCGTCGGCGCCGGCCTGGCCGGCTGCGCGACGGCTGCATCGCTGGCCGCCCGCGGCTGGAAGGTGACAGTCCTCGAGCGCCACGCCGCGGCGGCACAGGAAGGCTCGGGCAACCCGCAAGGCGTGCTCTACCTCAAGCTTTCTGCCCACGGCACCGCACTGTCGCGGCTGGTGGTCAGCGGCTTCAGCTACACGCGCCGGTTGCTGAGCAATCTGCAAGCAGGCCAGGACTGGCAGGCATGCGGCGTACTGCAACTGATCTACGACGAAAAGGAGCGCGAACGCCAGGCCGAGCTGGCGGCAGCCTTCCCGGCCTCGCTGGTCCATCCGCTGTCGCGCAAAGCCGCTGAGGCGCTGGCCGGAGTGGCCCTGCCCGAGGGCGGATTGTTCTACCCCGAAGCCGGCTGGGCCAACCCACCGGCGCTATGCCAATGGCTGCTGCAGCGACCGGGAATCGAGCTGCACAGGCATCATGAAGCGCTCGAACTGCGCCGTAATGGGCGATCCTGGCAGGTGCTGGGCGGCCAAGCTTTGTTGGCCGAAGCGCCCGTGGTGATCCTGACCGGCGCGGCGGACGCCGCGCGTTTCAGCCAGAGCGCCTGGCTGCCGCTCAAGCGTATTCGCGGGCAGATTTCCTGCCTGCCGGCAAACACCCAGAGCGGCCAGCTGCGCACCGTGCTGTGCGCCAAGGGCTACGTCGCGCCACCCCGAGATGGCACGCACACGCTGGGTGCCAGCTTCAACTTCCAGCAGACCGACGATACCCCCAGCGTCGCCGAACACCAGGCGAATCTGGAAATGCTCGAGCAGATTTCAGCGGATCTGTACCAGCGTCTGCAGGCGGACCCGCAACGTACCGAGGAGCTGCACGGGCGCGTGGCATTTCGCTGTACCAGCCCGGACTATCTGCCGCTGATCGGGCCACTGGCCGAGCCCGAGGCCTTCGCCGAAACCTATGCGGCGTTGGGCAAGAACGCCCGTCAGTCGCTACACGCGCCCTGCCCGTGGCTCGACGGGCTCTACGTCAATACTGCACATGGCTCGCGCGGAATGATCAGCGCCCCGCTGTCCGGCGAGCTGCTGGCCGCTTGGCTGGACGACGAACCGTTGCCGTTGCCTCGGGACGTCGTCGAAGCCTGCCACCCCAATCGTTTCCTGCTACGCAAGCTGATTCGCGGCACCTGAGACGCTCCGATGCCCGAGCCGCTGCCTACCGCAGGCTGTGACTTGCATCGTGCGTCGCCCGCACGGATACTCCCCCCACTATATTTCACATCCTGGGAGGAATCATGAAATCACTGTCTTTGCTGACGCTCGGCTGGTTTGCATTGCAGGCCCACGCCGCGCCTGACGTCGATACCGAGCAGCTGCGCGGCGAGGCTGCCAGCCTGATTCCACCGTTCCAGCAGCAGTTGCTTGGCACGGTCAAGCAGGCGATGGCAGACGGTGGCCCGGCGGAAGCCGTCAAGGCATGCCGTCTTCTCGCGCCGGAAATCGCCAGCCAGCATAGCCAGGCGCCCTGGAAGGTAGGCCGCACCGCGCTGAAGCTGCGCAATCCGGACAACGCGCCAGACACCTGGGAGCGCTCGGTGCTGGAGCAGTTCGCCAAGCGTTCGGCTGCAGGTGAACCGATCGAACAGCTCAAGCATGGTGAGATAGTGGCAGGCGAGTACCGCTACATGCAGGCGATCGGCACCGCTGAGGCCTGCCTGGGTTGTCACGGCGAAAAGATCAAGCCGGAGCTGGTGGAGCTGATCGACCGGCACTACCCGCAGGATCAGGCCCGCGGGTTTCGCGAGGGCGATCTGCGCGGCGCCTTCACCCTCAGCCGTGCCCTGCCACGCTGATAGGCCTTACACTCCGTCGGCGGGTGCGTGGCACCGCTGCGACCCGCCGTTCATCCAAGGAACGCTCGCCAGCGCGAGCGTACCAACGATGGACGATGGAACGCTGACGACGGAGCACGCATGCAAACCGATACGGTCCCTACCATTCCCCTGGCATCCGGCAGCCTTGCCTGATGGACGTTCTACTGCTGGAAGCACTGGGAATCGGCCTCATTCTCGGCCTGTTGCTTGGCCTCACCGGCGCCGGTGGCTCGTTGGTCGCCCTGCCCCTGCTACTCAGCCTGCACCTGCCATTGCGCGATGCCATCGGCGTCAGCCTCGGTGCGGTGGCCATGTCCGCACTCATCGGCGCGATTCCGCGGGCGCGGCTCGGCCAGGTCGCCTGGCGCCCGGTCATGCTGCTGGCTGTCTGCGGCTTGCCGGGCAACGCTGCCGGTCAATGGCTCGGGCAGTTCATACCGGAGCGCGCACTGATCATCGGTTTCTGCCTGTTGGTGCTGTGGTCCGCCTGGCGCATGTGGCGCGGCGCCAACCTGCCGGCCAAGGAGAACGTCGAGGATCGACAGCTGGCGCTGCTGGGCATCGGCGTTGGCGTTGGCCTGCTCTCCGGGCTGATGGGTGTCGGCGGCGGCTTTCTCATCGTCCCGGCGCTGCTCTGGTTTACTTCGCTATCGCTGCTCAGCGCCATGGCCACCTCGATGGCGGTGATCGCCGTCGTCAGCGGCGGTGGCTTCCTGCTCTACCTCACCGATGCCGAGCCACCGCTACCGCTGCTCGGTGGCCTGGCGCTGGGCGGTGCCTTCGGCGTGCTGGCCGGTAATCGCCTGGCGCAATACCTCAACAGCAGTCTGCTGCAGCGCCTGTTCGCGCTGATGTTGGTCACCGTCAGCCTGTCGCTGGGGATTCAAAAGCTGGTGCTGGGTCACTGACGATCAGGGTCGTCCCAAAACGGCCGGTTCGCTTCCCGTTCGATGTCGGCACGGCTGCGGCCGATGTCCTTGAGCATGTCGTCACCGAGCGCGGCCAGCTGGCGCCGTTGGCGTGCCAGTTCGTTCCAGCGCTGCAGCTTGTGCCAGGCCTGTCGCAGCAATCCCGGCGCGGGTGCCCGAAGTGCCTTCGGCAGATGGAAAGATTGCAAAGCGACTTTGTGCATGTTCATCACGACGCCCTCCAGTTGGGTTGGCGTCAGTCTCGCGCCCGGATTAAGATCAATCCAACGAATGTTCCTGATGCCTTGCATCTCGAGGATTGATGAATGGCCAACTACCCGAATATCGACACCGAACTGCTGCGCAGCTTCGTGGCCATCGCTGACCACGGTGGCTTCACCCGTGCCGCAGCCGCGGTGAACCGCACCCAGTCGGCGGTGAGCATGCAGATGAAACGCCTGGAAGAGGATGTGTTGCAGCGTCCGTTATTCGAGCGCAACGGTCGGCAGGTCAGGTTTACTGCCGAGGGCCAGATACTGCTGGGCTACGCGCGGCGCATTCTCAAACTGCACGGCGAAGTCATGACCACCCTGCGCCAGCCACACATGGTCGGCGCGGTACGCATCGGCACGCCGGACGACTATGTCATGCGCTTTCTACCCGGCATTCTTTCGCGCTTCGCCCAGGCGTATCCGCTGGTGCAAGTCGAGGTGCATTGCGAGCCATCGACCCAGTTGTTGCAGCGACGGGATCTGGACCTGAGCATCGTCACCCGCGAACCGGGCACCGAGATTGGCCAGTTGTTGCGCCAGGAGCACGTCGTCTGGGCCGCCGCCCCGGGCTTCGACCTGCATGAGCATCGCCCCCTGCCGCTGGCAACGTTCAATACCGATTGCTTCTGTCGCGCCTGGGTATGCAATGCGCTGGATGCGCGGGAAATCGAGTACCGGATCGCCTATAGCAGCCCGAGCCTGTCGGCGATCATGGCGATCGTGGGTGCGGGATTGGCGCTGACCGCGCAGCTGCAGAGCCTGATTCCTGCCGATCTGCAGATACTCGGTGAAAAGGAGGGCCTGCCGCGCCTGCCTCAAACCAGCATCGTGCTGCTGCGCAACCCGCAGCAGCAGTCGCCGGTCAGCGAAACGCTCGCCGGCTACATCGCCGATGGCTTTCGCCTGTAACGACAACGCCGGTCATGGGCGACCGGGCGCCATCTCGTCGAACACTTCCGGCACCAGCGCCGCATCGCCCTTGTCCGCCAGGTGCTGGCGCTGCGTCTCCTGCGGATCGTCAAGGATCGAAAGCAAACGCGAGCCGCGCTCGGTAAGGACGAAATTCTCGCCATTGCCGCCCTCCTCCTCGGGCCGCGACACGATGAAGCCACCTTCGAATAGCAAGCTTTCGTAGTCGGCCGCCTCGGCACGCAGGCTGTCAAGATTCGGCATCGGCTGACCTTCACTTTCCATCTGCGTCGCATGTTCTTCGGCGTAGTGGCGTGGCTTGAAACTGTCATTGGCGCCGCGTTGAACTTCATGCAACAGACGCTGGATAAGGCCCCAGTTATAGCTCATGGTCGTTCTCCCTCAGCAGATGTCCGCCTCACGAATGAGGCGCCTACTGATTGGGACCTTTCACCACGTCGACCGGTTCGTTGTCTGAACTAAAGTGGCGGCGCTGCGATCCACCGTTCAGACCGATTGAACGAGGTGCGAGCCATGAAATTGCTGATGATTGCCCTGACCGCCGCCGCACTGGCCAGCCCGACCGTGCACGCCGCGTGCACCCCGGACGAAGTGAATGCCAAGGCCGAACAGCTGGCCGAACGCGTCAATCAGCTCACCAAGAGCAATCCGGAGCGCGCCAAGGAAATCAATGAGGAGATTCGCCAGATGGAAGCCAAGCGCACCGCCGACCAGTTGGGCGACGAGTGCGAGGCCTATGACAAGCGTCTGAAGCAGATCGAGGAAGCGGAGCGCGAGGCCGACATCCCACCGGCCGACGCGCAGCGCTGAGGCTGAAGGCCGACGGTTACTCGGCCGTCGGCTTCTTGCGCTTGAGCGGCGCCATGCCATCCTGGCTCACCACCGGCGACGGTGACTCGCGCTTGGCGCCGTTCGGGCGCTTGCCGGCGGGTTTGGCTTTCTTCTCGGTGCCTTTCTTCTTCTCGATCTTTTTCTTCTTGGTGCCAGCTGCCTTGCCCGAGGCTTTCAGGTTTTTCGGGCCCATGTAGCTACCTTTTAGCCCCTTGATCACCCGTCGCTCGAAACGCTGCTTGAGATAACGCTCGATGCTCGACATCAGGTTCCAGTCGTTGTGGCAGATCAGCGAGATCGCCAGCCCTTCGCCACCGGCGCGCCCCGTACGACCGATACGGTGCACGTACTCGTCACCCGAGCGCGGCATGTCGAAGTTGATCACCAGATCCAGCCCTTCGATATCCAGCCCGCGCGCCGCCACGTCGGTCGCGACCAGCACCTTGACGCCGCCTTCCTTGACCCGGTCGATCGCCAGCTTGCGGTCTTTCTGGTCCTTGTCGCCATGCAGCACGAACGCCTTCACGCCCTCGGCAACGAGCCGGCCGTAGAGGCGGTCGGCCTGTACGCGGGTGTTGGTGAAGATCACTGCCTTCTTGTACGTCTCGTTGGCGAGCAGCCAGTGCACCAACTTTTCCTTATGTTCGGTGTTTTCGGCAGTGATGATCTGCTGGCGCGTGCCTTCGTTGAGTTCGCTGACGCGGTTGAGCTGCAGGTGCAGCGGATCGCGCAGCACGCTGGCGGTCATCTCGCGCAGCGCGGCGCCGCCACTGGTCGCGGAAAACAGCAGCGTCTGCTGGCGTTTGGCGCACTCGCCGACCAGACGCTGCACGTCCTCGGCAAAGCCCATGTCGAGCATGCGGTCGGCTTCGTCGAGGATCAGCATCTCGACATCCTTGAGGACCAGCGTGCCGGCATTCAGGTGCTCGATCATGCGCCCAGGCGTGCCGATGAGGATGTCCGGCACCTTGCGCATGACTGCGGCCTGGACCTTGAAGTCCTCGCCCCCGGTAATCATCGCCGACTTGATGAAGGTGAATTGCGAGAAACGCTCGACCTCCTTCAGCGTCTGCTGCGCCAGCTCTCGGGTCGGCAACAGAATCAGCGCCCGAACATCGGTGCGCACCACGGCATCGCCAATCAGCCGATTGAGCATCGGCAGTACGAAGGCGGCGGTCTTGCCGCTGCCAGTCTGTGCCGTCACCCGCAGGTCACGCCCTTCCAGCGCCGGCGGAATGGCCGCCACCTGCACTGGAGTCGGCTCGACGAATTTGAGTTCGGCGACAGCCTTTAGCAGGCGTTCGTGCAGGGCGAATTGGTCAAACAAGGGAGCTACCTCGGAGGTCGAAAAAAACAATGGCATAGGGTAACTCGTCTGCCGGGCAAAGGCGCGTTCTGTAACGGTCGCCATGTTTTCCCAGGCAAACACAGGCTAAGCTGAGGAAATCGAAGCGGCTTAATACCCAAGAGGTTCGCATGATGTCCAAAAAGCGAGTGGTACTGCTGACTGGCGCGCTTTCACTGGCGTTATACGCCGCTGCCGGCGCCGCGCAGCCGAACAGTGATCACCCTGGCAAGGGCAAGCCCGACCGCGCACAGCAGCATCAGCCTTCGGCACAGCAGCCGCATCGCTACCAGGGTCCGTCGGTGGACATTGGTTCGGTCCGCATCACCCTGCGTAGTCATCGCGATCTGCTAGCGCCGGTCTCGTCTCTGCCACCGGGCATCCAGAAGAATCTGGCGCGCGGCAAGCCGCTACCGCCGGGCATCGCCAAGAACATAGACAGCCGCCTGCTGGGACACCTGCCGCGCTACGAAGGCTACGAGTGGAAACAGATCGGCCGCGACGTGGTTCTGGTCGCCATCGCCACCGGCATCGTTTACGAAATACTCGAGAACATACTGGATTGATCGGTTCGCGTTCAGGCAGCCCGCGCGATGAGGGCAGCCTAGCGTCCTACTCTGGCTGGCAGGTCAACTTGATGCGCAGGCGAATCACGTCGCGCTTGAACTTGGACGTCAGTGCCTTGCGCTCACCTGGTTGCAACTCCGTGCGTCGCGTGCGCGGCGCTTCCGGGCCGTTCTGGAACACGGCGGTACACACCGCAGCCGTGCCCCCATAGTTGAGCAGCAGTAGCCCGGCAAGGTCACGATCAATGGTCTGCGGGGTGACGGTGATCTCCGCGCCGCTGAGCTGCTGCTCGACGTCTACCGGATAAGTGACCGCATTGGCCGTGAGTGGCAGCAAGGCGACGAGTAGGTAACCGATTGTTTTCATTTTGACTGGGCTCCTCTACAGAGTGGCCAGCCTAACAGACCTTGCTAAAGGAACCGAAGGAATGAAAGTGCCCCGTGTGACCCTCGATCAGTGGCGCACCCTGCAGGCGGTCATCGATCACGGCGGCTTCGCCCAGGCGGCCGAAGCGCTGCATCGGTCGCAGTCTTCGGTCAGCTACACCGTGGCACGCATGCAGGAACAACTGGGCGTGCCGCTATTGCGCATAGACGGGCGCAAGGCAGTGCTGACCGAGGCAGGAGAAGTGCTGCTGCGCCGGTCGCGACAGCTGGTCACACAGGCCAGTCAGCTGGAAGAACTGGCGCACCACATGGAACAAGGCTGGGAAGCCGAGGTGCGCCTGGTTGTCGATGCCGCCTACCCCAGCGCCAAGCTGATCCACGCCCTCACCGAATTCATGCCGAAGAGCCGCGGCTGCCGGGTGCGCCTGCGCGAGGAAGTGCTCTCCGGGGTCGAGGAAGTGCTCAAGGACGGCACCGCGGACCTCGCCATCAGCGGCCTGGACATCACCGGCTATCTGGGCAGTGAGCTCAGTACCGTGGAGTTCGTCGCCGTGGCACACGCCAACCATGCTCTTCACCAGCTCGGACGCAAGCTCAGCGTGCAGGACCTGCAGAGCCAGATGCAGATCGTGGTGCGTGATACGGGCCTGCGCCAACCTCGTGATGCCGGATGGCTGGGCGCCGAACAGCGCTGGACGGTGGGCAGCCTGGCGACGTCGGTGGCCTTCGTCAGCAGCGGGTTGGGCTTCGCCTGGCTGCCCCGGCATCTGATCGGGCGCGAACTGGCCGAGGGCATACTCAAGCCGCTGCCACTGGTCCAAGGCAGTATTCGCCGGCCACTGTTCTATCTCTACACTAACCACGACAGACCGCTCGGGCCGGCTACCCGGATTCTCATCGAGCTGATCAAGACGTACGATGCTGGCCAGGCCACTCCACTGGCCGGCTGACAGCTTCCCCAACATCAGGAAAGACATCATGTTGAAACGCATTGCCCTCGCCGCCTGTACCGTTCTGCTGGCCGGCAACCTGTTCGCCGCGGAAAACCCTCGCGTACTGCTGACCACCAGCCTGGGCGAGATCGAGCTGGAGCTCGAAGCGGAAAAGGCACCGATCAGCGTCGAGAACTTCCTCGGCTACGTCGACAGCGGCTTTTATGACGGCACCGTGTTCCACCGCGTCATTCCCGGGTTCATGGTCCAGGGCGGCGGCTTCGGCGAAGGCCTGAACCAGAAGCCGACCAAGGCCCCGATCAAGAACGAGGCGGACAATGGGCTGCACAACGTGCGCGGCACCGTCGCAATGGCCCGGACCCAGAACGTGAATTCGGCTACCAGCCAGTTCTTCATCAACCATCGCGACAACGATTTCCTCGATCACGGTGGCCGCGACTTTGGCTACGCGGTGTTCGCCAAGGTCGTACGCGGCATGGAGGTGGTCGACCAGATCGCCCAGGTGCCCACCGGCAACCGCGCCATGATGCAGAACGTGCCGCTGACCCCGGTGAAGATCATCACCGCGAAGAAACTCTGATCCCCGAGGGGCCGGTTCACCGGCCCTTTTCATTTCTGCCGGCACATACCCGGCTGCCGCCAGCGTGCGAAACCCTCAACCGACAGGAGATCGCGACATGACCGAACCACAAAGCCCACTGAACACCCCGGAAGGCGAAGCCCAGCTGCTGCAGGACCTGCTCAGCGCGGAGCGCGCCGGGGCCAAGGTGGCCGGCGACTCGTTGCAACAACCCTGCACACCGGAGCAACGGCAGCTGCTCGAGCAGGTCCGCCAGGGCGAAATCGAAAGCTGCAAGTTGCTGCTCAACTGCCTGCAACATCTGGGGCTGGAACCCAACAAGGAAACCGGCGCCTTCTACGGCAAGGCGATGGCTATCGAATCGCTGGACGAGCGTCTGCCCTTCATCGACAGGGGTCAGCAGTGGGTGATCCGCAAACTGCGCGAGTACCTGCCGGGATGCCAGGACCCGCTGCTGCGTAGCGAACTGCAACGCATGCTGCTGATCCACGAGGAGAACAGCGCCGCCTCCCACGCCTGAGACAAACGACTAGCTGCCGGCCTGCCGGTACGGCAGCGCCTGGCGCGCCGCCTCGGCGTACGCCAGCACCCCCGCACGTTCCTGCTGGAGGAAATCCGCTACCGCGGCGCGCAAACCGGGGTGCTGCAGATAGTGCCAGGAGCGCGTGATCACCGGCTCGAAGCCACGAATGAGCTTGTGCTCACCCTGCGCCCCGGCATCGAACCGCTCCAGGCCGCCCGCGATGGCCTGATCGATACCCTGGTAGAAGCACGTCTCGAAGTGCAGCCGGTCAAACTCCGCCAGACAGCCCCAGTAACGACCGTACAGGCCAGACGCACTGCGCAGGCTGAAGGCCATCGCCACCGGCCTCGAACCCTGTAATGCCAGCACCACGCGAATCGCCTGCGGCATGCGCTCGGCCAACAGGCTGAAGAATTGCCGAGTCAGATAGGGCGTCTGACCGCGGACCTGATAGGTGTTGGCGTAGCAGGCATAGACGAAATCCCATTCCGCCTCGCTGAGTTCGTGCCCATCGCGCCACTCGAAGCTGATGCCCTGCCCCGCCACCTGTTCGCGTTCCTTGCGCAACTGCTTGCGCTTGCGCGAGGTCAGTGCATCGAGAAAGTCCTGAAAATCCCGGTAACCACGGTTGTGCCAATGAAACTGGCAGCCGATGCGCTCCAGCCAGCCATCCCGCCCCGCCAGCAGCTGATCGGCCCGCGGCTCGCTGAAATTCACGTGGAGCCCCGACAGTTCCTGCCTTTCAAGCCCAGCGGTGAGGACATCGAGCAGCTCACCGGCAGCCTGTACGTCGCCCAGCAGGCGACTGCCGGCGACCGGGGTAAAGGGCACTGCACAAAGCAGCTTGGGGTAGTAGGCGATCCCGGCTCGTTGGCAGGCATCCGCCCACGCCCAATCGAACACGTACTCACCGTACGAATGAAACTTGCGATACAGCGGCAAGGCTGCCTGCAACGCGCCCTGCGGGTCGCGCAGCAGGAGATGGGCAGGTTGCCAGCCGCTACGCCCACCCACGCTGCCGCTGTCTTCCAGCGTGCAGAGGAAGGCGTGACGAAGGAAGGGCTGATCATCGCTCAGCAGCGCATCCCATTCGGCGGGAGGCAGTTCGGCGAGGCAATACAGGGTCTGGATAGGCATGCGCGCAGTCTGGCCTGTCCCGCAGGCGAAAAAAAGCCCCGCCAGGGCGGGGCTCAATGGAGCATCACGGATGAGGCGATGTTTTAGAACACGTACTGGGCGCGCAGGCTGATGGCGTCGCCGTCGTCGTCGCCATTGGCGTTTACCACGTCGTCCACGCTGGTCTTCAGGTAGTTAGCCGAGAGCTTCACCGACTCGTTGGCGTACCAGTTGAGACCGATGGTGTGGGTCTTCGCACCAGCTTCTGCGCTGTCCAGCGCACCGACATAACCGCTCGGTGCAACACCGGTTTCATCGACGGTGATGTCGTCGAAGCGGTAGAACACTTCCCAGGCACCGATCTGCTTGTTCTCCGGCTTGATCTTGTCGAACTTGCCGCCATCGAGCTTGTAGGAACGCGACTCGCCGGTCAGGGTGTAGGCCAGCTGGACGTTGTAGCCGGACGCTTCCAGATCCTCGAAACCATCCTGAGCGTCGACGGTGCGGGTCAGGTATTCGCCCTGAACCGAGAACGGGCCGATCATGTAAGCCGCTTCCAGACCCCAGGCCTGATCGCTGCCGTCGGTGCGAGTGCCGCCGAAGGTGGCGCGGTTGCCGTTGGCACCACTGACTTCGGTGGTGCCACGCACGGACAGACGCGGACGGATGCGCTCCAGGTAACCTTCTTCCACGTCACGCTGACCGAAGCTCGCGCCCAAGTGCAGCACCTGGTCCTTCTCGACGATCGGGGCGATCACGCCACGCAGCACGAAGCTGGTGTTGTTGGCGCCATCTTCGTCCTCGAGCATGTCGACGCCGTCGCCACCATCCTGACGATAGGCACCGGCCTCGCCGTGGAACATGCCGACAGTGGTACGCACGCGGATGCCTTCGCCGTCTTCGTGGTCGTTCAGCCAGGGCGCCAGGTCATAGATCGCCGAGCGCTCGATGGCGGTGATCCACTTGGAGCTGACGGCTTCTTCCAGGCCGAACGTCGGGTTGATACGACCAACCGAAACCTGGACCGGCTTCCAGCCGTTGTAGTGGATGGCCAGCTCTTGCCAATCGCTGGAATCGTTGCCAAAGTTGCGGTGGAAGGTGTAGCCCCAATCGGTGAAGGCAACACCGGAAATCTCCAGACGCGCACGACGGAAATAGGTCTCGTCTGCGCGCTCGCCGTTCTGGGTGTAGAAACCATCGAAGCTGTCGGCATCAGCCTGCAGGCGGCCATTGATCTTGAACGAGAACTCCTTGTCGGTGGTTCCGACCTCCAGGCCGCCCTTGGTCTTGATAACGAGATCGGCGCCATCGGTGGTGACGGTACCGGCGAAAGCCTGGGCGGAAACGGCCAGAGCGAGGGCGCTGGCGGCGAAACCGGCGAAGTGCTTACGGATCATCCAAAATTCCCCTTTATGTTTAGCGTCGGAAACACACGAGATGGGCTCTTTGTGTTGGGGGCAATCTTGGCGGCGGCGTATGTCAGCCAAATGGCTGATATGTAAAGCTTTTGTGACAGCGGAACTTTCCGTGGAGCCGCATCACAGAGCGGCTGCGGCACTTTTTCGTCAGCTGCGAACGTTGCGCTCGCTGGGGCGTCGGGCTCCGGCGACCAGCTTGTCGACGGCCCTGGCGGCTGCAACCATGCCGAAACTGGCGGTCACCATGGTCACCGCGCCGAAGCCTCCGGCGCAGTCGAGCTTGACCCCCTCGCCAACGAAGCTCTTGCTCTGGCACACGCCGCCGTCCGGCTTCGGGTAGCGCAACTGCTCCGTGGAGAACACACAGGGCACGCTGTAGGTGCGCCCCGGCGTGCGCGAGAAGTTGTATTCGCGGCGCAGCAGCGAGCGCACCTTTGCCGCCAGCGGATCGTTGAAGGTCTTGTTCAGATCAGTGACCTGGATATGTGTCGGATCGACCTGCCCGCCGGCGCCGCCGGTGGTGATGATCTGGATCTTGCGGCGCTTGCACCAGGCGATCAGCGCCGCCTTGGCCGGCACGCTGTCGATGCAGTCGATGACGCAGTCCATGTCTTCGGTGATGTACTCGGCCATGGTTTCGCGGGTGACGAAATCCGCCACTGCATGAACCTGGCAGGCCGGGTTGATGGCGCGAATACGTGCGGCCATCTCGTCGACCTTGGCTTTGCCCACTGCGCCATCGAGGGCGTGAATCTGCCGGTTGGTATTGGTGATGCACACATCGTCCAGGTCGAACAGGCTGATCTCGCCTACCCCGCTGCGCGCCAGCGCCTCGGCCGCCCACGAGCCGACGCCACCGATGCCGACCACCGCGACATGCGCAGCCGTCAGCCGCTCGAGGCCGACGCGGCCATACAGGCGGGCAATACCGCCGAAACGCTGATCATCGATAGACATGCCGACTCCCCGGAAAAAACCTGGCGATTATAAGACCTCAGCACGCCACGGCCACTGCATCCAGCCGTAACCGCAACCGCGCCTTTGCTTTAATATGGCGCCCTTTCCCCGCCGCACCGGAGCCCTGATGACCGCGCCTGCCCTCTCCCCGACGCTCGAACTCGCCTGCGAGCTGATCAATCGCCCATCGGTGACGCCGCTGGATGAAGGCTGCCAGCGGCTGATGAGCCAGCGCCTGGCGGCCTGCGGCTTCGCCATCGAGCCGATGCATATCGAGGACGTGGAGAACTTCTGGGCCATTCGCGGCAACGAAGGCCCGGTGCTGTGCTTCGCCGGCCACACTGACGTGGTCCCTACGGGCCCGCTGCAGGCCTGGCAGAATCCGCCGTTCAGTGCGCGCATCGACGAGCAGGGCATGCTCCACGGCCGTGGCGCGGCAGATATGAAAGGCAGCCTGGCGGCGATGGTCGTGGCAGTGGAGCGCTTCACCGCCGATCACCCGAATCACAAGGGGCAGCTCGCCTTTCTCATCACCAGTGATGAAGAAGGCCCTGCGCACCACGGCACCAAGGCCGTCGTCGAGCGCCTGCGCGAGCGTGGCCAGCGCTTGGACTGGTGCATCGTCGGCGAACCGTCGAGCACCGCCTTGGTAGGTGACGTGGTGAAGAATGGCCGCCGCGGCTCACTCGGCGGCACCCTCACCGTACGTGGCCAGCAGGGCCATGTGGCTTATCCGCATCTGGCGAAGAATCCCATCCACCTGGCCGCGCCTGCGCTGGCTGAGCTCGCCGCAGAGCACTGGGACGACGGCAATGCCTTCTTCCCGCCGACCAGCTTCCAGATCTCCAACCTGAACGCCGGCACCGGCGCCACCAACGTCATTCCCGGCACGCTGGAAGCGGTGTTCAACTTCCGCTTCTCCACCGAATCCACCGTCGAACAGCTCAAGCAGCGCACCGCCGCGATTCTCGACAAGCACGGTCTGGACTGGAACGTGGACTGGGCACTGTCCGGCTTGCCGTTCCTCACCGAACCGGGCGCGCTGCTCGACGGCGTGGCCAAGGCAATCCGCAGCGTCACCGGCCGTGAGACCACGCCGTCCACCAGCGGCGGTACCTCGGACGGGCGCTTTATCGCCACCCTCGGCACCCAGGTGGTCGAGCTCGGCCCGGTCAACGCGACCATCCACCAGGTCGACGAACACATCCTGGCCAGCGATCTCGACCTGCTGACCGAGATCTACTACCAGACCCTGGTGAACCTGCTCGCATGCTGATCTGCCCGATCTGCCAGGCGCCGCTGAGCGCGCTCGACAACGGTGTGGTCTGCGCGGCCAACCACCGTTTCGACCGCGCGCGTCAGGGTTACCTGAACCTGCTCCCGGTGCAGCACAAGAACAGCCGCGATCCGGGCGACAACCAGGCCATGGTCGAAGCACGGCGACGCTTTCTCGACGGCGGCCACTATGCGCCGCTGGCCCGACGCCTCGCCGAGCTGGCCGCCGAACGCGCGCCGCAGCGCTGGCTGGACATCGGCTGTGGCGAGGGCTACTACACCGCCCAGTTGGCCGAGGCACTACCGGACGCCGAAGGCTATGCACTGGACATCTCCCGCGAAGCGGTCAAGCGCGCCTGCAAACGCGCGCCGCAACTGGAATGGCTGGTGGCGAGCATGGCCCGCGTGCCGCTGGCCGATGCCAGCTGCGACCTGCTCGCCAGCGTGTTCAGCCCGCTGGATTGGCAGGAGGCGCGACGCCTGCTCGCACCCGGCGGCGGACTGCTGCGCATGGGACCGACGCGCGAGCACCTGTGGGAGCTACGCGCCCGGCTCTACGACGAGGTACGCGACTACGATGACGAGAAGCACCTGTCGCTGATTCCCGAAGGCATGCGCCTGGCCCACAGCGAAACCCTCAGCTACGAGCTGCAGCTGGACAACGCCCAGGCCCGTGCCGACCTGCTGGCGATGACCCCGCACGGCTGGCGCGCCAGCGCCGAGCGCCGCGCCGCCGTGATCGACAGTCACCTCAGCGTGCGGGTTGCGATACGCTACGACTGGATCGAACGCACACCCTAGCGTTCGTATATTTGCCTACGACCAAAACCTCGCACCACCACATAAGGCAGTCGCCCATGCGTCAACCCGATATCGAGATCTACCTCAGGGATGCCAGTCAGGAGGCCGTCGGCGAGTGGCTGGCCCAAGCCATTGGCTCATGTTCCGCCTGGCAACAGAAAGGCCAGACCTTCAAGTGCAGCGCCGCCGGCATTCCGGTGACCTGGCTGCCGAAGGCGGTGGGCAAATGGCATTGTCTGCTGCTGGAAAGCGATACCACCCCCTGGGACGATGACCTCGCCTGCGCCCGCGCGGCGTATCAGGCTTTGGGTGTGGAAATCCGCTGCGCGCCGGGCGGCTGGCAGGAAGAGGAAGCCGTTGAAGAGGCCGACCGCTGGATCCGCATCAGCGATGACGGTGAAGAGGAAATCGTCTGGCGGACGGGCTGATCGGCATCGGCCGTATCGCTCATCCGTGGTGGACCGAAACCACCGGATAGCAAAACAAAGCCCGTCACTTGGACGGGCTTTGTCATTGCGCAACCGAAGTTACACGCCGGCGACGTCTTCGGCCTGCAGGCCCTTCTGGCCCTGGGTTACCGAAAACTCCACCTGCTGCCCTTCGGCCAGCGAGCGGTGGCCGTCGCCACGGATCGCGCGGTAATGCACGAACACGTCGGCGCCATTACCCCGCTGAATGAATCCATAGCCTTTTGCATCGTTGAACCACTTGACGGTTCCGGTCTCGCGCTCAGCCATTACCACTTCTCCAACTCGCTTTTTGTTATTCCTCGGAAGAGGGGTCGACGGTCAGGCCTTCGTGCATTCGGCTCCGGCGCAAATGCGACTCGAACGCGACCGTTGCCGGAGTATAAAACAACGATTTTCGCTGTCAGCCTCTTTTTTCCGCTGCGGATTTGACACCCTCGCCCGCCCCGGCCAATGCCGGAACGGGTGCTCTGTTCAGGCGCTCCGGCGGCGTCGCCATAGCCACAGGGCGAGCACGCCCAGGGTCAGCAGCAAGGGCACCAGAGCGATGTTGGCGAACTTCAGCGTACGCCCCAGCGCTTCGATATCGGCATTGAGCTGGTAGCGCACCTCACGCAACTCCTTGCGGATACGCACCTTCTCCTGCTGGAACTGACGCAACGCCTGCTCCTGCTCAGCCGTCAGCTCCAGCGCCTGCTCCGGGTCCGGACTCTGCAGCTCGGCCAGTTGCTGCTCGGTATCAGCCAGGCGCTGCTGCAGCACTTCTTCCTTCTCGCGGAAACGATCCTCGGCCTCGCGTTGCAAGGTTTCTACCATCACGAACGGACGGGTGAAGCGACCACGCGAACGTACGCTGATCAGCGCATCGGTGCCGGAAAGGTTGTCCAGCGCATTGATCACGAACGCGCCATTGTCCGCCCACGGCTGCGGAACGCGCTGGCCGAAGAAGTCCTGCACCTGCACCCACATGCGGTCACTCAGCAGATCGGTATCGGCGACGGCGATCACGTTGATGTTCTGGCTTTCCTTGATGCCCTCTTCACGGCCTTCGATGCCGTCCGGAAAGGCAGTTTTCGCCGGCCCCTGGATGCGCGCCGCCAGGGTGTAGCGCTCGCCGGTCGGCTCGAGACCAAGCAGCAGGGTTTCCGGGTTGTCCAGCGTGGCGAAGCGCCCGGCCTCCACCGGCATGGCGTAGTCGGAACTGCCGAACAGCGGCGTGAAGCGCGTCGTCGCGTCCTCCAGCGGCTCCAGAATGCCGGCGCTGGCGATGGTGATGTTTTCCAGCGCGGCGGTGGTCACGTCATCCTGATCCAGCGCGTTGCGCGGCAGGCTCAACCAGCCTGCGTGGCGCACCGGACGGCGCTCCGCACCGACGCCAACCGACATCGCGTAGGCTGCATCGACCAGCGCCTGTTGCGGCACCATGCGCACGCCCCAGGCCTTGAACAGTGGCTCGAGGTCGGACGCACGCTCCTCGCCGAATTCTCCTGGACCGATGCCCATGCCCGGATCGGCCTCGCTGTGCGGATCGACGAATACCAGCAGCTTGCCGCCACGCAGGACGAACTGGTCGATGGCGTACAGCGTCTGCTCGGGCAGATCCTTCGGGTGAATCAGCAGCAACACCGAGACGTTGGTCGGGATCATGTCCACATCGCGGCGCAGGCTTTCGATATGGAACAGCTGGCGGACTTCCTCCAGCACCATCCACGGCGGCGTCGCCTGCTGAGTCCGCATGTCGAAACCGCCGGTCAGCTGCAACCCTGACAGCACGCCGACCACCGGCAGCTCGCCACTAGCCAGGCCCTGCACCAGGCGGCTGATCTCGTACTCGAGAAACTCTTCCTGATCCAGCGGGAAGAACGGAATGATCTGCGTGCTGCCCTCGGCATTGGTGCCGGCGAGGCCGAAGTAGATCTTGTCACCGCCCTGGTTGAGCGGCACCGCCTGCAGGCCGAACTCGGCGGCGCGGTCCTCCTCTTCGGAGAACGGCTGCGGGTCGATCACATGCAGCTTGAGCTTGCCAGCGGAGGCCCGCTCGTAGGCCTTGAGCATCTCCTCGACGCGGCGCGCGTAGTTGCGCAGCGCCACCAGCTCCTTGGAGGTCTCGTCCGAGTAGAAGAAGTGCAGTTCGATCGGTTCCTGCAGGCCGTCAAGAATGCGCTCGGTGCCCTCGGAAATGGTGTAGAGCTTCTGCTCGGTCAGGTCGAGCCGCGCATTGGTGAACAGCATGCCGGACACGCCGTTGAACAGCAGAAATGCCAGTGCGATCAGCAGCAGCCCGGCACCGGAATAGATGACTCGTTTCATGTCTGCTCCCTCAGGCGGCTTTCTTCAGATCGACGACCACGGCAGTGGCAGCCAGCCAGGCGACGATCAGCGTGACGAAATACAGCAGGTCACGCAGGTCGATCACACCCTTGCTGATGGCATCGAAACGGATCAGGAAGCTCAGCGAAGCCACCGCATCGATCAGCCACTGCGGCGCCCAGGCGAAGGCATCCAGCACCATCGGCAGGCCGCTGACGATGAACAGGAAACACACCGCCACCGCGAGAATGAAGGCGATCACCTGGTTCTTCGCCAGCGCCGACATGCACGAGCCGATCGCCAGAAACGCACCCGCCAGCAGCCAGCTGCCGAAATAACCAGCGACGATCACACCGTTGTCCGGCTCGCCCAGGTAATTGACGGTGATGACCATCGGGAAGGTCAGCAGCAGCGCGATGCCAGCGAATACCCAGGCGGCGAGGAACTTGCCGGTAACCGCCTCGAAGCGGGTGATCGGCAGCGTCATCAAGAGCTCGATCGAGCCGGACTTGCGCTCCTCCGCCCACAGGCGCATGGCGATCGCCGGCACCAGGAACAGGTACAGCCAGGTATGGAAGCTGAAGAACGGCGTGAGGTCGGCCTGGCCGCGCTCGTAGAAACCGCCCAGGTAGAAGGTGAACACCCCGGAGAGCACCAGGAAGATCACGATGAACACGTAGGCCAGCGGCGTGGCGAAATAGCTGCCCAGCTCGCGCTTGAAGATAACCGGCAACTGGGTCATAGCGACTCCCCGCGAGTCAGGTTACGGAACACCTCATCCAACCGGCCGCGTTCCACGTCCAGCTCCTTCACCACCCAGCCATGCTGGGCGATCAGCGCACTGACCTGGGGGAAAATCACCTGCCCCGGCTGCGCCAGCAACGTCAGGCTGTGCTCGGGCTCGTTGAATTCGACACCGGCCACGCCGGGCAACGCGGCCAGGGCAACGTCGTCCAGCGGACCGTCGCTGACCAGCGTGACGGCCTGGTGATATTTCGACCGGCTCTCCAGCTCCAGCGGCGTGCTGTCGGCCACCAGTCGGCCCTGGGCGATGACCACCGCGCGGGTGCAGACCGCACTGACCTCTTCGAGGATATGCGTGGAGATGATGACAATCTTGTCCTGCGCCAGCCCCTGGATCAGCTGACGTACCTGGTGTTTCTGGTTCGGATCGAGGCCATCGGTGGGCTCGTCGAGGATCAGCACCTGCGGGTCGTGCAGGATCGCCTGGGCCAGGCCGACGCGACGCTTGAAGCCCTTGGACAGCGTCTCGATGGACTGCCCCAGCACGTTCTCCAGCTCCACCTGGGCGACCGCGGCTTCGACCCGCTGACGCTTGTCCGCACCACGGAAGCCGCGGACTTCAGCGATGAACTCGAGAAAACCGCGCACCGTCATGTCGCCGTAGCAGGGCGCGCCTTCGGGCAGATAACCGATCTGCCGCTGGGCCTGCAGGGTCTGGGTGCGAATGTCGTGGCCGAGGATGCTCGCCGTGCCCGACGTCGGCGCGAGAAAGCCGGTCAGCATCTTCATAGTGGTGGACTTGCCGGCACCATTCGGGCCGAGAAATCCCAGCACCTCGCCGCGCTGGACCTGGAATGACAGGTCGTCGACCGCGGTGTGCTGGGCAAAACGCTTGGTCAGGTTGCTTATTTCGATCATGGACTCTCACCAGTGCACCAAAGGCCCTGGCGTGCCGCCGCGCGACCCGAGCCAGGTCCTGCAAAAATGCCGGCGGCACTATAAGAACAGCAACCCGACGAATGCAACCAGTCCCTAGACTGAGAGGACTACGCTGGTCATCACCGCTCTGCGCGCAATTCGCTATAAGGCCATGCCGCACGGATCGCAGACGCCCAAAATGCCGGCAGAGATTGTGAGACTTCCAGGCCGCATGCCGCGAAACGCCAAGCCATTAGCAAGGACAAACCATGAAACTACGCAGGTCCAGAGAGCTAGCGAAAGTACATCTCTGCTGTTTGTTTGGCGCCATGGCGTGCTCAGCGTACGCCAGTGAGCCTGCGGAGTTTCCAGACGCACAAACCAGTGATCCAGCGACAATGGGATGGATGGTTGGCTCGCCGCCACCGGCTGATCGAATCCTGCGCTTCGAGGATGGTAGTTATTTTCGCTTCCCGCAGATGCGCTGGAGCGTCGCCAACTTTCGACAGCTGATGCCTACCGTCAATGTCTCACGCGGCCTAGGTGAGTCTTCACTACTCGAGCACCAGCCAAGCAACGAGATCGATGCGCTGACATTCGTCCCGCTTGGTGGGGGCGAGCCAATGACCTGGCAGCAATCGCTGCAAGCCAATTACACCGACGGCATCATCATCCTTCACCGAGGGAAATTGGTGTACGAGCGCTATTTCGGCGTATTGAAGCCGGAAGGACAGCATGCTGCCATGTCGATTACGAAAACCTTCACCGGTACATTGGCGGCGCTTCTTGTGGCCGAAGAAAAGCTGGATCCCGAACGTCTGGTCGCTGATTACGTTCCCGAGCTGGCAGCGTCGGGTTTTGGCGATGCCAGCGTACGTCAGCTGATGGATATGACCACCGGCATTCACTTCAGCGAGGATTATGCGGACCCCAAGGCCGAAGTATGGGCGCACGCCGCCGCCGGCAATCCGCTGCCGAAACCCGCTGATTACCAGGGGCCACGGACCTATTACGAATTTCTGCAAACGGTCAAACCGCAAGGTCGCCATGGCGAGGCCTTTCATTACCGCACCGCAAATTCCGACGCTCTCGGCTGGGTAATTGCGCGAGTGAGCGGCCAGAACGTCGCACAGCTGTTGTCGGAGCGCATTTGGAGTCGATTGGGCGCGGAACAGGATGCCTACATGTCGGTAGACTCCATCGGTACGCCGTTTGCCGGTGGCGGCCTGAATGCCAGCCTGCGCGACCTTGTGCGCTTTGGCGAAATGATGCGTAACGAAGGTCGATACAACGGCACTCAGATCCTGCCGCCGGAAGTCGTGGCAGATATCCGTGGTGGAGCAAATCGAGACGACTTTGCGAAAGCCGGTTATCGACTGCTACCCGGCTGGAGCTACCGCAACATGTGGTGGGTCAGCCATAACGAGCATGGCGCTTTCATGGCCCGCGGGGTCCACGGACAAGCGCTTTATGTAGATCCGCTGGCGGAGATGGTGATCGCACGGTTCGCCAGCCATCCAGTGGCGAGCAACGCGGCAAATGACCCTACTTCCTTGCCCGCCTATGAAGCGGTCGCCAGGCATCTGCTGAACGCCGCCGATAGCATGCGGAAGGTGCGAACACCCCTGGATTGAACGGCCTGTGATAACAGATATGAGCGACCTTCAGACAAAGCGCCTGCTTCTGCGGCAATGGAAGCCAGCCGATCGCGCACCGTTCGCCACGATGAATGCGGACCCCAGGGTCATGCGGCACTTCCCCGCCCTGCTCAGTCGGGCCGAGAGCGATGCGATGGCTGACCGCTGCCAGGCGCTGATCGAAGAACGCGGCTGGGGGTTCTGGGCCGTCGAGCTGAAAGCCAGCGGCGCATTCATCGGCTTCGTCGGTCTGCATACGCCGTCGGCAACCTTGCCGTTCTCGCCGTGCGTGGAAATAGGTTGGCGCCTGGCGGCTGATTACTGGGGCCAGGGATTGGCCAGCGAGGCGGCGTGGGCCGCGCTAAAGACAGGGTTCGGCACGCTCGATCTTTCCGAAATCGTATCCTTCACTACTATCGAGAATCGACGTTCACGCGCCGTGATGGCCCGTCTCGGCATGCGTGAAACGGAGGAGTTCGAGCATCCAGGAGTGCCCGTCGGCCATCCGCTTCGCCGGCACTGCCTGTATCGACTGGATCGCGAACGCTTTGCGGCACAGTTGGCTGCAGCGGAATGACCGTTCATTCACGATTGGCTGGACTTCGCTGGAAACCCTGTTAGAACGGCACGCGCATAGCCGGACCCTCATCCCCACCCTACGGATATTCTTCAATGCCTCAGCTGTTCCTCGCGCTTCTGTTCCTCGGCTTTTCCGGCTTCGCTCATGCGGAAGATGCCGATATCGCCCGGCTGTTCGACGAGGCTGGCGTGGACGGAACACTGGTGATCGAATCGGCTGAAACCGGCCAGCGCTACGTTCACAACGAAGCCCGCGCGAAGCAGCCGTTCACCGCCGCATCCACATTCAAGGTGCTGAATACGCTGATCGCGCTGGAGGAAGGCGCCATCGCCGGCGCCGACGAGATCATCCCGTGGGACAACACCCGTTACGAGATCGAGGACTGGAACCGGGACCAGACGCTGAAGAGCGCCTTCCAGGTCAGTTGCGTCTGGTGCTATCAGTGGCTGGCGCGGCGGGTGGGTGCGGCAGACTATCCGCCACACATCCGCCAGGCGCATTACGGTCAGCTGCGCGAGCCCTTCAACGGTACCGAGTTCTGGCTGGATGGCTCGCTGACCATCAGCGCCGAGCAACAGATCGAGCTGCTCAAACGCGTGACCGCGCGCAGCCTGCCGTACCGCACCAGCAGTTACGACACATTGAAGACAGTGATGCTCACCGAAGCCGCCAAGGACTATCGTCTTTACGCCAAGACCGGCTGGGCCGCCCGCAGCACGCCCGGCACCGGCTGGTACATCGGCTACGTGGAGACTGATGAGAATACCTGGCTGTTCGCCTTGAACCTGGACACCCGAACCGTCAGGGACCTGCCGTTGCGTCAGCAGATCGCCCTGAACGCATTGCGAGCCAAAGGCATTCTGCCGGCGGACTGAAGCAACTCAGCAGCGACCCGGGTGGCGCGCCTAGGCGCGCATCCTGAACAACCTCCTGGGAAATCCGCCATGCGCAACGATGAAATCAACGCCATCTTCGACCAGCAGGCAACCAGCTACGACGAGCGCTGAGCGAGAACCGCGCCGATTCGCGAGGCCCTGCATTTCCTTCTGGAAGCCGTGTTTGCCGACCTTCCAGCCGATGCCCGGGTTCTGTGCGTCGGTGCCGGCACCGGCGAAGAGATCGCCTATCTGGCCAGGCGCTTCCCGCGCTGGAGCTTCACCGCCGTCGAGCCCTCCGGTGCAATGCTCGAGGTGTGCCGCAACAAGGCGATCGAGGGCGGCTACGCCGAACGCTGCCAGTTTCATGAGGGCTATCTGCAATCGCTGCCCGAGCAGGACGCCTTCGATGCCGCGACGTGCTTTCTGGTGTCGCAATTCATTCTGGAGCCTGGGGCCCGTGCGGAGTTTTTCCGTGCCATCGCTAGCCGGCTTCGCCCGGGCGCACGCCTGGCCAGCTCCGACCTGGCATCGGATATCGCCTCGGCCGAATACACGGCCCTGCTCGAAACCTGGATGAACATGATGACCGTGGCTGGCATCCCGGCCGCCGGTGTGGAGCAGATGCGCGCAGCCTACTCCCGCGATGTGGCGGTGCTGCCTCGCGAGCGGGTCGCAGCGATCATCGAATCCGGCGGCTTTACCGACCCCGTCCTGTTCTACCAGGCCGGGCTGATTCACGCCTGGTACTCGACGCGGTCAACGGTCGATGCGCAATAACGCCGCGGCATGGCGGTTGTATCCGACCGGCCGAGCATGAAGCGATCCGTGTTGCGTTCGTTTCTTCTCGCCACGTTGGCCGGTGCGGCGATCTGGAGCCTGTCGCCGCTGCTGACGGGCCATGTCGAGCCCTGGGATGCAGGTGGCCTGTATTACACCGCAGCGCTGGCCCTGGGCGGCGGATTGTGTGGCTCCGTTTCGCCGAAACCATTGTGGCCGCTCTACGCAGGCTGTGTGGCCGGGCAGGTTCTGTATCTGCTCGGCTGGTTGCCGACAGGGCCATTGCTCCCCGTCGGGCTGGTGTTCGTGCTGCTGTGCTCCCTGGTCTTTCTCGCCGGAGCCTATGTCGGCTCCCGAGCCCGAACCAGATGGCAGGCTCGAAAGCAGCAGCCGCCCCGTGGCGGCGCCTGATGGCGCCGCCGCGAGCTCTAGGCTGAGAGCTTCTGGCTGAAATTATCGGCGGGCTTGCCGATATCGAGCCGGTCCACGTTCATTACCTTGTCCCAGGCTTTGACGAAGTCCTGCACGAACTTCTCGTTGCCGTCGGCCATGCCGTATACCTCGGCCTGGGCACGCAGCTCCGATTGCGCGCCGAAGATGAGGTCCACGCGGGTGGCGGTCCAGGTAGGCTGGCGGGTCTTGCGGTCGAGGCCCTGGAAGCGGTTCTTGTGCTCAGTCGCGACCCACTCGTTCTGCATGCTCAGCAGGTTGACGAAGAAGTCGTTCGAAAGCGTGCCCACGCGCTTGGTGAAGACGCCTTCCCTGCCGCCATCCGCATTGGTGCCCAACACACGCATGCCGCCGACCAGCACGGTCATTTCCGGCGCGCTCAGCCGTAGCAGGTGGGCCTTGTCGACCAGCGCTTCCTCGGGCGCCATGAAGTGGGACTCGTGGTAGTAGTTGCGGAAGCCATCGGCGACCGGCCGCAGCGCTTCGAACGAGGGCCCATCGGTCCACTCTTCGAGCGCATCCATCCGCCCTGGCGTGAAGGGCACGGTGACGGCCACGCCACCGTCCTGTGCCGCTTTCTCGACGGCGGCGCAGCCAGCGAGCACGATCAGGTCCGCCATGGAGACCTTTTTGCCGCCGCTGGCCGAGGCGTTGAACGCATTCTGGATCTCGCCGATTTTCTGCAGCACGCGATCCAGCAGGGCCGGGTTGTTGATCTCCCAATCCTTCTGCGGCGCGAAGCGGATACGAGCACCGTTGGCGCCTCCGCGCTTGTCCGATCCGCGATAGGTGGCGGCCGAAGCCCAGGCTACCGACACCAGCCCGGACACGGAAAAGCCCATACCGAGCAGCTGCTGCTTCAGCGCGGCGATGTCCGCCTCGTCGATCACCGGGTGGTCACGTTCGGGAATCGGGTCCTGCCAGATCAGCTTTTCCTGTGGCACCAGTGGCCCGAGGTAGCGGCCGATGGGCCCCATGTCGCGGTGCGTCAGCTTGAACCACGCCTTGGCGAAGGCATCGGCGAACTCGTCCGGGTTCTCGAGGAAGCGACGGGAGATCTTTTCGTACTCAGGATCGAAACGCAGCGCCAGGTCCGAGGTGAGCATGGTTGGCTTGCGCTTCTTGTTGGGGTCGAAGGGGTCGGGAATGATTTCCCCCACGTCCTTTGCGACCCACTGATGCGCGCCAGCCGGGCTCTTGGTCAGCTCCCATTCGAAGTTGAACAGGTTCTCGAAGAAGTAGTTGGACCACTGCGTCGGGGTCTGGCTCCAGATGACTTCGAGACCGGAGGTGATGGCATCGGCACCCGCACCGGTCTGGAATCGGCTGCGCCAACCCAGGCCCTGGTCTTCGATCAGGGCCCCTTCCGGGTCTGGCCCCAATAGCGAAGGGTCACCCGCACCGTGGGTCTTGCCGAAGGTATGGCCGCCAGCGATCAGCGCCACGGTTTCATAGTCGTTCATCGCCATGCGGGCGAAGGTTTCGCGGATATCGATGGCCGAGGCTTTGGGGTCGGGATTGCCGTTGGGGCCCTCCGGGTTCACGTAGATCAAGCCCATCTGCACGGCGCCCAGCCCCGGATGCAGCTGCCGCTCGCCGCTGTAACGCTCATCGCCCAGCCAGGTGCCTTCAGGGCCCCAGAAGAGTTCTTCCGGCTCCCAGGTGTCAGCACGGCCGCCGGCGAAACCAAAGGTTTTGAAGCCCATGGATTCCAACGCCACGTTCCCGGTGAGCACGTAGAGGTCCGCCCACGACAGTTTGCGCCCGTATTTCTGCTTGATCGGCCAGAGCAGGCGCCGGGCCTTGTCCAGCGAGGCGTTGTCCGGCCAGCTGTTGAGCGGTGCGAAACGCTGCTGACCGCCACCGGCGCCGCCGCGGCCATCGGTGATCCGATAGGTCCCGGCGCTGTGCCAGGCCAAGCGAATGAACAGCCCGCCGTAATGGCCGAAATCCGCCGGCCACCAGTCCTGGGAATCGGTCATCACCTGGTGAAGATCGGCAATCACAGCGTCGAGATCGAGGGAGTTGAATTCCGCGGCATAGTCGAAATCGCCACCGTAGGGATTGGAACGTGGCGAATGCTGGTTGAGCGACGTGAGGCTCAGCGCTTCAGGCCACCAGTCGCGATTGCCCGGGCGTTTGCGGGGCGCACCAGCGCCATGACCGAATGGGCATACACCGCCCGCCTTTTCGCCAGTCTCTTCGTTCATGTTCTGCTCCTCACGGTTGTCGATGACGCGATCAGGCGCCGCTTGAAACAACCTAGCACCGAGCCCATGAACGAACAAAAGGCCAGGACGGCGTTTTCAGGGCTGCAGGAACGAAGCTGAAAACGGCGCCAGCGCAGCAACCAAGCGGCTTCCAGCTACCCGGACTGCGGCTGAAATGGCGCGTATGGAATTTCCCTATCGGCCTGATAGGCGCAGCCTCAAACAGCGCATCCTATCGCCCCATTTACGCCTCACACTCCAGTGTCCGCGTTAGGTCTGCGCAGAGAATCCGGGCGTCGAGTAGCCCTGCCAATCGCTGGCGGTTCGCCGGCAGAGAGTTTTGCCCGCCCTCCCCGCTTGCGGCACACTTGCCGCCTTCGAGGGCATTGCCCCTTCCATAGCCGAATCTGCCGTATGACTCGCTCCCCCCTTCGCCGTCTGATCTTCTCCGTATTGCGCCGCGTGCTGTACTTCTGGGTGCGCTCGGAGACCATCAACCAGTCAGCCTTCACCCTCAAGCTGGACCGCAGCAAGCCGGTGCTCTACGTGCTGCAGCAACCCTCGCTGAGTGATCTCGCGGTGCTGGACGTCGAGTGCAGCAAGGCCGGGTTACCACGCCCGGTGGCCGATGTGGCGGTGGGCGACCACGTCGAGCCGGCCGCGTTCTTCTTTCTCAATCCGGCAACGAGCTGGTTTGGCCGACGCACGCGTCTGGTGGCGCCGCCAACGCTGGTCCGGCTGGTCGGCGCACTGGAGCACAACGCGGTGGAAAACGCGCAGATCATCCCGGTCAGCGTGTTCTGGGGGCAGTCGCCGAATCGCGAGACCAGCGCCTGGAAGCTGCTGTTCGCCGACAGCTGGGCGGTCACCGGGCGCCTGCGCAAACTGCTCAGCATCCTGGTACTGGGCCGCAAGACCCGCGTGCAGTTCTCCGCACCAATCCAGCTCAACGAGCTGATCGCGCTGAACAAGGGCCACGAGCGCACCCTGCGCATGGTCCATCGCATGCTGCGCGTGCACTTCCGCAACCAGAAGACCGCCGTGATCGGCCCCGACCTGTCGCACCGGCGCAATCTGGTCAAGGGCCTGGTCCACGCACCGCAGGTCCGGCAGGCGATTCGCGACGAGGCCGAGCGCGAGAACATTTCCATCGAGCGGGCCGAAGCCAGGGCGCTGCGCTACGGCAACGAGGTGGCCTCGGACTACGCCTACACCGCCGTGCGCTTCCTTGAAGTGGTGCTGTCCTGGTTCTGGAACAAGATCTACGACGGCATCCGCGTCAACCATATCGAGCCGCTGCAGGAAGCCGTGCGCGGCTACGAGGTGATCTACGTCCCCTGCCATCGCAGCCATATCGACTACCTGCTGCTGTCCTACCTGCTGTTCCGCAACGGCCTGACGCCGCCGCACATCGCCGCCGGCATCAACCTCAACATGCCGGTGATCGGCAGCCTGCTGCGCCGCGGTGGCGCCTTCTTCATGCGCCGCTCGTTCAAGGGCAACCCGCTGTACACCTCGGTGTTCAACGAATACCTGCACAACCTGTTCACCCGCGGCTTCCCTGTCGAGTACTTCGTCGAGGGCGGCCGTTCGCGTACCGGCCGCATGCTGCAACCCAAGACCGGCATGCTGGCCCTGACCCTGCGCAGCTACGTGCGCTCGTCGCGCCTGCCGATCCTGTTCGTGCCGGTCTACATCGGCTACGAGCGCGTGCTGGAAGGCCGCACCTACCTAGGTGAACTGCGCGGCGCGGCGAAGAAGAAGGAATCGATCTTCGACATCTTCAAGGTCATCGGTGCGCTCAAGCAGCGCTTCGGCCAGGTCTGGGTCAACTTCGGCGAACCGCTCAAGCTCAACGAATTCCTCGACCAGGAGCAGCCCGGCTGGCGCCAGCAGACCTACGCGCCGGACTACCGTCCCGAATGGCTGAACGACGCCACCAATCGCCTGGCCGAGCGCATCGCCCAGCGCCTGAACGAGGCGGCGGCGGTCAACCCGGTCAACCTGGTGGCGCTGGCGATGCTCTCCACCAGCCGCCAGGCCCTGGATCAGCAGTCCCTGGCGCGGATTCTCGATCTCTATCAGGCGCTGTTACGTGCGGTGCCCTACTCGCCGCACACCACGCTGCCGGAAGGCGACGGCAACGCGCTGATCGCCTACGTGAAGAGCCTCGACCTGCTTGCCGAGCAGAAGGACGCGCTGGGCAACATCCTCTATCTGGACGAGCAGAACGCTGTCCTGATGACCTACTACCGCAACAACGTGATGCACATCTTCGCGTTGCCGGCGCTGCTGGCGAGCTTCTTCCAGAGCAGCTCGCGCATCAGCCGCGAGCAGATCCAGCGCTTCACCGAGGCGCTGTACCCGTACCTGCGTGCCGAGCTGTTCATGCGCTGGGAAGTCGAGGAGCTGGAAGCCGTGGTCGACCAGTGGCTGGCGGCCTTCGTCGAGCGCGGCCTGCTCAAGGTGGACGGCAACCACTACGTGCGCCCGGCCCCGAGCTCGCGGCAGTTCGTCCTGCTCACCCTTCTCGCTCGCGTCGTGGTGCAGACCCTGCAGCGCTTCTACATGGCTACCTCGCTGCTGCTCAACAGTGGCCAGCACAGCCTGAGCGCCGAGGAGCTGGAAAACCTCTGCACGGTCATGGCCCAGCGCCTGTCGATCCTGCATGGGCTGAACGCGCCGGAGTTCTTCGACAAGGCGCTGTTCCGCCATTTCATCCAGAGCATGCAGGAACAGGGCGTGGTCAGCCCGGACGAAAACGGCCGCCTCGGCTATCACGAGAAGCTCGCGGAACTGGCCGAGGGCGCAGCCAAGCGCGTGCTACCGGCGGAGATTCGCCTGTCGATCCGTCAGGTGGCGCTGGAGCGTCATCACGACGATTCCGATTCGACGCCTCCCGAGGCCGCCTGACGCGGTCAGTTCCGCTGCCAGGCCATCGCCAGTTCGGGATGGCCGGTGTGCGGGTCCAGCTGTTCGCTGATCACGGCAAAGCCATGTCGGCGATAGAAGGCGACGCTGGCGGCATTGGCGCTGTAGACCGTCAGCTCGAGCCGCTCACGCACGGTCTTGGCCTGCTCGATCAGCGCCGAGCCGATACCACCGCCCTGGGCGCTCGGCGCCACGAAGATCGCCGCCAGGACGTCCCCGACCAGCGCGACGAATCCCAGCACCTCGCCTTCACGCTCATCGACTCAGATCTGCGCCGCCGGCAGATAGATATCGCGCATGTCATCCAGCTTCGACGCCCAGAACTCAGGGGCGATGAAGTCATGGGCGCGGAGCGATGCAGCCAGCCAGATCGCCAGCACCGGCTCTAGGTCATCGGGGCGAAAGGGACGGATCATGCGAGTCGGCTCCATAACGACGGGGCCGCAACCTTAGCGCATCAGTAACAACCTGTCCCCCGCCTGCCTGACCCATACTGCTGGTAAACGCCTGCGCCTTGCCCGGCATTGCTTTAGCATCGGCGCCAGGCCATACGGCAGTTAGCAGCCCGCCGCTTCTGCACCATTCAATGAACATGAGGTTAACGCCATGTTGCGCATCACCACTCTCGTTGCAGGCCTGGCACTTTCCGCCAGCGCTTTCGCCCTTTCACTTTCCGACCTGACCCAGAGCGACGCCAGCGCCGGCCTCAAGGATGCCTTGAGCCAGGGCGCCAAGGTCGCGGTGCAGCAGCTCGGCCGCCCTGGCGGCTTCAGCAGCGATCCGGACGTGCGTATCGAGCTGCCGGGCAACATCGGCAAGGCCTCGCGGATGCTGAAGATGCTCGGCATGGGTGCGCAGGTCGAACAGCTGGAGAGCAGCATGAACCTGGCCGCCGAGAAGGCCGTGCCGGAAGCCCAGCAACTGCTGCTGGATGCCGTGCGCAAGATGACCGTGCAGGACGCCAAGGCCATTCTCGCCGGTGGCGATGACTCGGCCACCCAGTACCTCAACCAATCCAGCCGCGAGCAGATTCGCGCGAAATTCCTGCCCATCGTCAAACAGGCCACCGACCAGGTCGGCCTGGCACAGCAATACAACGCCGTCGCCGCCAAGGTGCCGGCTGGCATGAACGGCAGTTACGCGAATATCGAAAGCTATGTCACCGAACAGGCGCTCGATGGCCTGTTCACCGTGATCGCCGAGCAGGAAGCGAGCATTCGCAAGAACCCCGCCGCCGCGGCCACCAGCCTGGCGAAAAAGGTGTTCGGACTGCTCTGAGAGATTGGGTCGAGCTGCGCTGGTTTAAGCCAGCCGCTGCTCAGTCCGCCCTGCGCCGCGGCCAGACCAGGCTGAAACGCGCGCCGCCCAGGTCGCTGTGCCCCAACTGCGAGCGACCGCCGTGCCAGTAGATGATCCGCCGTACGATGGACAAGCCCAGCCCGTGCCCGCCCGAGGCGCGGGTACGGCTGTCGTCCAGGCGCAGGAAGGGGGTGAAGACCTTTTCCCAATCCGCTTCCGGCACGCCGGGGCCGTCGTCGTCCACCTCCAGCCGCACCGTTTGCCCATCGATGGTGAAGCTGACCTGCACCCGACTCTCGGCATGGCGCATGGCATTGGTGATCAGGTTGCTCAGGGCGCGGCGCAGGTACTGCGGCTCCGCCTCGGCCCAGCAGCTGCCATCGGCTGCCGTTGCGCATTCGCCACGCCTGACGCTGACATCGGGACGTAACGGCGCCAGCTCACCGATCACCTGATCGACCAGCGCACCCAGGTCGACCTGCTGGAAATGCAGGGTCGGCGAGCCGCGCTCCAACCGCGAATACACCAGCATTTCGTCAACCAGCGCATCGAGGTCGTCGATGTCGCCGTCCATGCCTTCCAGGTACTTGCGTCGCGCCTCGTCGGTCGGCGCCTCGGCAGTCATCTCCAAGCCGAAACGCAGACGTGCGACCGGCGTGCGCAGCTCATGGGCCACGGCGCTGACCATTTCGCGCTGCACCGCCAACAGGCGCTGCAGATGCCGCGCCATGCCATTAAATGCCGCGGCCAGACGCCCGACCGAATCGGTGCCGACGTCCGGCACGCGGGTTTCCAGATTGCCCGCGGCGATACGGGTCGCGGCGCCTTCCAGCACGCTCAGACGCTGCTCCAGCTGGCGCACCAGCAGATACACGGTGAGACCGATCAGCGACAGACCAAGCAGGCCGATCAAGATCAGCAACTGCGGCGGATAGGGATTCATCTGGTACAGCGGGCCGAGCTGCATGATCCAGCCGGTGCCGGCAATGGCCGCGAATACGCGCACGGCATCACCGCCGCGAGCGAGCGCCATCACCGTGTCGCCCTCGTCCAGGCGTCGCCGCTGGTCGTCATCGAGATTGGCGCTGTCGCGGGTCAGCAATTCCAGATCGAAGCCGAAACCACGCGCCTTTTTCAGCTCGGCCAAGCGCTGCGGCTGTTCGGCTTCGGGATAGCGGATCAGCTCGTCGATCAGCAGATAGATGGTGGCGCGCGCCAGCTGTTCGCTGAGCTGCTCGACTTCGCCGGTAAGCACCAGCCGATCTCGCGCACTGACCAGGCTGAAGACCGTGGTGCTCTGCGGGCGGATCTGCTCGACCAGCACCTGGCCGCGCAGCAGGCGCGCCTCCAGTCGGCTTTCCAGGCTGACATCGTCGAGCGTGCGCACCCGCAGCGGAATGCCCAGCAGCCGGCCCCAGAGGTTCGCCGCCTGGCGCCGCTCGATCGGCGTCATGCTGCTCATGTTGTGCGCCATCAGGCGGAAGGTGCCGCTGGCCAGGCGCTCGCGGTGATCGTCCGCGCGGTACTGGTTGAGCAGGTGCAGGCCGCCGGCGCCGAGCAGCGCCACCAGCACCAGCACCCCCAGCATGCCGCCATAGATGCGCAGGAAGATCGAGTTCATGGCCGGCGGCGCTACACCATCGCCACGGCAGCTTCGGAAACGAACAGATAGCCCTTGCCGCGCACGGTCTTGATCAGCCGCGGATGATCGGGATCGTCACCGATCTTGGGGCGGATACGCGAAATACGCACATCGATGGAGCGGTCCTGACCGTCGTATTCGATGCCGCGCAGCTCGGCGAAGATTTCTTCACGGGAAAGAATGCGTCCGGGGTTGGAGGTCAGCAGCCAGAGCAGGTCGAACTCGGCGCCGGTCAGTTCGATCTGCTGTTCACGCAACCAGGCTTCGCGCAACGCGCTGTCGATCACCAACGGGCCGAACTGCAGGCGCTTGGCATTGGTCGGTGCTTCTGGCGGCTGACGACGCAGCAAGGCGCGGATGCGCGCCAGCAACAGACGCGGACGCACCGGCTTGCAGACATAGTCGTCGGCGCCGGTTTCCAGCCCCAACACCTGATCCAGATCGTCGGCCCGCGCGGTGAGCATGAGGATCGGGCCATCGTAGCGGTCACGAACCCGCCGGCAGATCGACAGGCCATCCTCGCCGGGCAGCATCAGATCGAGCACCACCAGATCCGGACGCTCCTCAATGATGCGCTCGGCGGCGCAGGCGCCATCCGATTCGATCGACACCTCGAAGCCGCCACTGCCCTGCAGGTATTCCTGCGTCAGCTCGGCCAGCCGTCGATCGTCCTCGACGATGAGAATCCGCCACGTCTCTTGCTCCATCCCCGCCCCCTGTCAGACCGTCAGGCCACAAACGAACAGCGCGCATTGTACCCAACGCCCGGCCCGGCACGATGCACAAAAAGCGGGCAGCGGCAAACACAACATGTAGTGTCATTGACCATCATCAAAATATGCCCGGCGGCGCGTATTTCGTCGGCATTCGGCCGAGCGCCGCAGCCATGCGGCCTGCGGCCGGACGCCGCGCTTTCACCCACAATCCGCACACATGTTATCCACAGGTTATCCCAGGCGGCTGCCTTGCATTGGCCCGGAGCCAGCATTATCTTGTCGCTCCTGCGCGCCCTGACCCCTAGATATTGGGCCTGCGCACCGCAACTGACACAATCGAGACATTTTCGAGAGCTGGGCTATCGCCCTGCCTCCCATTGCTCTGCAACACCGTCGGCAGCCTCAGGTCAAGCATTAATGCAAGCCTTCGACAGTCGTCTCCCTGACTTCAAGCGCGGAACTAGCAGCTGTGCTCGGAGCCAAGACAAAACACAACATATTGTGTTGACAGTTTTTCCAGCCTGACTATCCTTCCGGCAACGACTTAGCTCGTCAGCGGCCTAGTCAGGACTATTCCTTGCGATACCACCATGCACCGCGATGCGGAGTATGGCTGATGCAGTAACGACGCCCGGGCTCAACGAAGCCCGCGCAGACAGAACCAGAACCGCGACTAAAAGAGAGAATCCGGAGCCCCCATGCAGAACCCATCCACTCGCGAGAACCCGCTGTCAGCCGATGCACCGGATCTGGCGGCTACCGCCCCGGGCCAGCTGCGCGTGATCAAGCGCAACGGTACCGTCGTCCCCTACACCGACGACAAGATCACCGTCGCCATCACCAAGGCCTTTCTCGCAGTGGAAGGCGGTAACGCTGCCGCTTCCTCGCGTATTCACGACACCGTCGCGCGCCTGACCGAGCAGGTCAGCGCCACCTTCCGTCGTCGCATGCCCTCCGGTGGCACCATCCACATCGAAGAAATCCAGGATCAGGTCGAACTGGCCCTGATGCGTGCCGGCGAGCAGAAGGTCGCGCGTGACTACGTCATCTACCGCGAAGCCCAGGCCGTCAAGCGCAAGAGCGCCAGCGGCAGCAGCGACATCGCCCAGCCGCACCCGAGCATCCGCGTGACCCGCGCCGACGGCAGCCAGCAGCCGCTGGACATGGGCCGCCTGCAGACCATCATCACCGAGGCCTGCGAAGGCCTGGCCGAGGTCGATGGCGCGCTGATCGAGCGTGAAACCCTGAAGAACCTCTACGACGGCGTGGCCGAGAAAGACGTCAACACCGCGCTGGTGATGACTGCCCGCACCCTGGTCGAGCGTGAGCCGAACTACAGCCAGGTCACCGCACGCCTGCTGATGGACACCCTGCGTGCCGAAGCCCTGGGTTTCCTCGACGTTGCCGAAGCCGCCACCCATCATGAGATGGCCGACCTGTACGCCAAGGCCCTGCCGGCCTACATCGAGAAAGGCGTCGAGTTCGAACTGCTCGATTCCAAGCTCAAGAGCTACGACCTGGCCAAGCTGGGCGCCGCGCTCAACCACGAGCGCGACCAGCAGTTCACCTACCTCGGCCTGCAGACCCTGTACGACCGCTACTTCATCCACAAGGACAACGTTCGCTTCGAGCTGCCGCAGATCTTCTTCATGCGCGTCGCCATGGGCCTGGCCATCGAGGAAGAGCAGAAAGAAACCCGCGCCATCGAGTTCTACAACCTGTTGTCGTCCTTCGACTACATGGCCTCGACGCCGACCCTGTTCAACGCCGGCACCCTGCGTCCGCAGCTGTCCTCCTGCTACCTGACCACCGTGCCGGACGACCTGGGCGGCATCTACGACGCCATCCGCGATAACGCCCTGCTCTCCAAGTTCGCCGGCGGCCTGGGCAACGACTGGACCCCGGTGCGCGCACTGGGCGCCTACATCAAGGGCACCAACGGCAAATCCCAGGGCGTCGTGCCCTTCCTCAAAGTGGTCAACGACACCGCCGTCGCGGTCAACCAGGGCGGCAAGCGCAAGGGCGCGGTCTGCGCCTACCTGGAAACCTGGCACCTGGACATCGAGGAATTCCTCGAGCTGCGCAAGAACACCGGTGACGACCGTCGCCGTACCCACGACATGAACACCGCCAACTGGATTCCGGACCTGTTCATGAAGCGCGTCTTCGACGACGGCCCCTGGACCCTGTTCTCCCCGTCCGACGTCCCCGACCTGCACGACCTCACCGGCCGCGCATTCGAGGAGCGTTACGAGTACTACGAGGAGCTGACCAAGTACGGCAAGATCAAGCTGTTCAAGACCCTGCCGGCCAAGGACCTGTGGCGCAAGATGCTCTCGATGCTGTTCGAGACCGGCCACCCGTGGCTGACCTTCAAGGACCCGTGCAACCTGCGCAGCCCGCAGCAGCACGTCGGCGTGGTGCACAGCTCCAACCTGTGCACCGAGATCACGCTGAACACCAACAAGGACGAGATCGCCGTCTGCAACCTGGGCTCGATCAACCTGGTCAACCACATCAAGGACGGCAAGCTCGACGCCGCCAAGCTGGAGCGCACCGTGCGCACCGCTGTGCGCATGCTCGATAACGTCATCGACATCAACTACTACAGCGTGCCGCAGGCGCAGAACGCCAACTTCAAGCACCGTCCGGTGGGCCTGGGCATCATGGGCTTCCAGGACGCGCTGTACCTGCAGCACATCGCCTACGGTTCCGACGCCGCCATCGACTTCGCCGACAAGTCCATGGAAGCCATCAGCTACTTCGCCATCCAGGCTTCCTGTGACCTGGCCGACGAGCGCGGCGCCTACTCCAGCTTCCAGGGCTCGCTGTGGTCCCAGGGCATCCTGCCGCTGGATTCCCAGCAGATCCTCATCGAGGCCCGTGGCCAGAAGTACATCGACGTCGACCTGACCGAATCCCTGGATTGGGCGCCGATCCGCGAGCGCGTCAAGAAAGGCATCCGCAACTCCAACATCATGGCCATCGCCCCGACCGCGACCATCTCCAACATCGTTGGCGTGTCGCAGTCCATCGAGCCGACGTACCAGAACCTGTACGTCAAATCGAACCTGTCCGGCGAGTTCACCGTGATCAACCCGTACCTGGTCCACGACCTCAAGGCCCGCGGCCTGTGGGACCCGGTCATGGTCAACGACCTCAAGTACTACGACGGCTCCGTACAGCAGATCGAGCGCATCCCGCAGGATCTGAAAGACATGTACGCCACCGCCTTCGAAGTCGAGACCAAGTGGATCGTCGACGCCGCCAGCCGCCGCCAGAAGTGGATCGACCAGGCGCAGTCGCTGAACCTGTACATCGCCGGCGCCTCGGGCAAGAAGCTCGACGTGACCTACCGCATGGCCTGGTACCGTGGCCTGAAAACCACCTACTACCTCCGTGCCCTGGCCGCGACCAGCACCGAGAAGTCCACCATCAACACCGGCAAACTGAACGCCGTGTCCAGTGGTGGCAGCGAGGCGGCGAACTCCGCCAGCGCCGCTCCGGCTGCTGCAGAGCCGCAGCCGGCTCCGGTGCCGCTGGCGTGTTCCATCGATAACCCCGACTGCGAAGCCTGCCAATAACTTCAAAGTCGCGGCCCCCAGAGCGGTCCGCGCGTTGTTGCCCGCCAGCCCGGCCCCCATCACGTACATGCGTACGCTCAGGGGCTCCGGACTGACGGGCGCCTAGCGCGACCTCGCTCTGGAACCCGCTCACACCGAGCGGTTTTTTAAGAACGAAGCGAACGGCCCGTTCTCGCTTGCCAGGTACCCACAGCCAACGCGGTGGCTATCGATCGAACAAGCCAGACGCCAACACCAAACCAGTCCCCTCGCCCCTCTGGGGAGAGGGTTAGGGTGAGGGGCAACCCTCCAGACAAACACAAGCGGTCGGACCAGACACCCGACCGTCCCCTCGCCCTCCGGGGAGAGGGTCAGGGTGAGGGATAGCCCCACCAGACGATACAAAAGGCCGAACCTATCTCGGCCCAAACCAAATACCCGCTTTTGCGTGCAAACCAAAAGCACCCAAACACATCCGACCGGCCAAGCCCCGGTCCCCGATCAGGAGCTATCGCACATGCTGAGCTGGGACGAATTCAACGAAGAAGACACCACCACCGCCGCGCCGGCCCCTGCTGCCGCGCAGCCGGCAGGCCAGACCGCAGCCAAGCTGGACAACGACGCCGCCGGCTCCGTGGAAGAAGCCCGCGCCGTTGCCGCCAGTGACTCCGACGCCATCGCCCGCGCCAAGCGCGCGCTGGACGACCTGGACATCCAGGAAGGTCTCAACGAACTGGAAGGCGAATCGGCCCGCGTACGCGTCGACGAGAAGCGCATGATCAACGCCCGCGCCGACCTCAACCAGCTCGTACCCTTCAAGTACGACTGGGCCTGGCAGAAGTATCTGGATGGTTGCGCCAACCACTGGATGCCGCAGGAAGTGAACATGAACGCCGACATTGCCCTGTGGAAGAGCAAGGACGGCCTCAGCGAAGACGAGCGCCGCATCGTCAAGCGCAACCTCGGCTTCTTCTCCACCGCCGACAGCCTGGTCGCCAACAACCTCGTGCTGGCCACCTACCGCCTGATCACCAACCCCGAGTGCCGCCAGTACATCCTGCGCCAGGCCTTCGAAGAGGCGATCCACACCCACGCCTACCAGTACTGCATCGAATCGCTGGGCATGGATGAAGGCGAGATCTTCAACATGTACCACGAGATCCCGAGCGTCGCGAAAAAGGCCAGCTGGGGCCTCAAGTACACCCGCTCCATCTCCGACCCGACCTTCCAGACCGGCACCCCGGAGACCGATAAGCAGTTCCTGCGCAACCTCATCGCCTACTACTGCGTACTCGAAGGCATCTTCTTCTACTGCGGCTTCACCCAGATCCTCTCCATGGGCCGCCGCAACAAGATGACCGGCACCGCCGAGCAGTTCCAGTACATCCTGCGTGACGAGTCCATGCACCTGAACTTCGGCATCGACATGATCAACCAGATCAAGATCGAGAACCCGCACCTGTGGGACGCCGACATGAAGGACGAAGCGACCCAGATGATCCTCCAGGGCACCCAACTGGAAATCGAATACGCCCGCGACACAATGCCCCGTGGCGTCCTCGGCATGAACGCCGCGATGATGGAGGACTACCTCAAGTTCATCGCCAACCGTCGCTTGACGCAGATTGGATTGAAGGAAGAGTATCCGGGTACCACTAACCCGTTCCCGTGGATGAGCGAGATCATGGACCTGAAGAAGGAGAAGAACTTCTTTGAGACGCGGGTTATTGAGTATCAGACGGGTGGGGCTTTGAGCTGGGATTGATTTAACGCCGCTTGGCCGACATGCATGTGCCGTTCTAGCGCAGCACATGCTCTAGCCGCTTGCATATCACGCTAAGGAAATAACAATGAAAGATACGGCAATCAAACCCAGCACAATAAAAGACTTCCAAAGCTATATCAGCAAGCTGTACGCACAAAACAACCAAAGCAAGTCGACCGAATACATCTATTCATACTTAGTAAGAAATACATCCTATCTTTCTCGGTCAATCATCAGAGCCGGCGATCAAGAGGGGTTCTTCTTGAAGTCGATCTCTTGGCTTTTTGCCCTATCGGAAAAGAGCGGGATTGATATCGAGGCGGCGTTCAGAAAGAAATTCCCTGATGCCTGCCCCTACTGCGTAACAAAACCATGCATCTGCGCAGAGACCTCAAGAAAGCCACCCGAACATATTCCGGAGTGGAAAATAAAAGATGAACTTAACAATAAATACAACGTTCAACTCAACAGCCAAACAAAACTGACGCTAGACTCAGCAATAACCAAGCTAAACGAACTCTACCCAAACAACCGTGCAATATGGAATGCTTACGGAAGCACTTATCATTTTTCTCGCTTATTTGAAGAAATAGGCGAGGTTCACGAGGCTTACGGAGCATACACCGCCAAGAAAGTGAACAAATCAGCGCTAGAAGAAGAACTCGCTGATGTGTGCGCTTGGCTTTTCTCGGCGTGGGGAATACAGAACCCTAAAAATTCCATGTCTGACGCACTCATCAAATATTACTATGAAGGCTGTCCGGTTTGCAGAAGCAATCCATGCAAATGCGAGGACTATTCCAGTAGATTCCAAGCATTGGTCAACATTGACGACCTCGACAAATTCAAAGATTTACTTATACAAATATCGCAACTATCGCCAGAAAAATCAGATGCGCTTATTGAAGTCTCGAAATCACTTGAAAATGTAAAAGAAACGCAGTCAACAACCGAAGCAAAGCGGGTAGTTGCAAAGGGCATCGAGATACTACAAGAAGTAGAAACAGCAACGAAAAGCGCCGCTTCTGTTACTGGCAATATCCGAAGCCTTGTTGAAAACGGAATTAAGCTGGCTGGCGCTTTCTCTTGGTTTCAATGAAGTGAGTAGCCTGGAAGAAACGCGTGGAAAAGGCTTCGCCGTTTTCCACCCTACGCAACGTCGATGCGTCGGCGGTGTGAGCGGTTGAGATGGCGTAGGGTGGATAACGCTTTGCTTATCCACCGATACGGACCTCCCGCCAAACAACGCTCAAGGATGAGCCGCCATGCCCCGCTACCGCCGCGCCCAAGTGCGGGGCGCCACGTATTTCTTCACGGTCAATCTGCTCAATCGTCGCAGCGACTTGCTTGTCCGCCATGTCGACCTGCTCCGCGAGACCGTGAGCCACCCGCTCACGCGCCCCTTTCACTTGCATAGCGATCCCTCCACAGCCTCCAGAAATCTGCACTATCGCCGATACGATTTGGCATAGCGCGACGTGGCGCCCTCTGTGCCAATCAAAAACCGCTTATCGCAACTTGCAGACTCAACGTTACATACGGCATCAACAGCGCATACAAACCAGACTCAAGGACAACGATGTTCACCGAAATAAAAATCGAGCTCAGCAAGTTTGACTGGAGCGGCGTATCCGGCCTGTCCGACGTGGTAATGGTGCTGCTCACATTGGTTCTACTTGCAGGGTTGAGGCAGGGCGCAAAGAACATTCGCGAGTCGTCGATATCACGGGACGCTGACATTCTCCGCTGGGCCATGTCGGAAATGGACACCCTCAAACCGCAGATAAGGCTACTCACCGACGCACACAAGCGGCATAGCTACTGCGGGCTGCCACACGACCCAGAGACAAACCCGAACGGCTGGACCAGCCAGGAGCTCGATGCAGCCCAGGTCGTTGGGGTCAATCTGCAACGCATCGGCTACATGGCGCTTCACAACTTGGTTTCCCGAAACCACTTCATGAATATCTGGGGTCCGATGTATCTCGCCTGCTGGTATGCGCTGGAGCCGTGGGTCAAACACAAACGCAAGGCCCTAAATGAGCCAGTCGAAATCAAGGATGGTGCGTATAGCAGGATCTACTTCGAGCAGTATGCGCACTATTGCGAGACCCATCTTCCGCGCCGCCTGGTTGATAACGAACGTCAGCGTTTTGGCCTTCAACCATTGCAGGAGAGCAAGCTAACCTTCCGGCAACGGTTTCTGGAGAGAATGGGCAAAAACGAAGTGCTGGATGTACGGCGCGATAGATGACACGTCAGCGAGCTAGCGTGGGAGTGACGCGCGAGCTGTTCGGCATGATGGCCGCTGAAGACGCAAGCGGCTTTGTCGTGATCTCGGGCCGGTTCACTGAGGATGCCAAGGCGTTTGCTCAGGGCAAGAATCTGCAACTGATCGAAGGTGCCGATCTGAACCACATGATCCGCAAAAGTCGAGCGACCGCAGCGCGTCAGAACTCGCAACCTGCAGCGGCCTACCAGCCTACATCGGCTTCACCACACCCAACCGTCCAAGCCATCGCGCAGCACAACCGACCCGCCCTACTTGTCGGGCAACGATGGTGCAGCGCGTGCAAAACGAGGAAGCAACGCCGGTAACCTTTTTGGGCTACTCGCAATCCCAAGTGCAAAACACACCAAACGAAATGCCAGCTTAGCGGGGGTTTTGGAAGTAAGCATGGCACGCCTGATACGGCCCCGCCTTGCGCGGTCCAGACAAAGGGTGTGAAATCGCCCGATTCGCTAGCCACCACCACGGAGGGCCTTGTGGCCAAGTTCCTGAATACCAGCGCAACAAACTATTACTTGGAAGAGATGATCAAGACGGCCAAGGACCGCCTGATTCTGATCAGTCCGTTCCTGCGGCTGAACGAGCGCATCAAGGAGCTGCTGGAAGACAAGGACCGATTAAAAATCGATGTCCGAATTGTTTATGGAAAAAGTGAGCTGCAGCCCGAAGAAGTCAACTGGCTCAAAGGCCTGAGCTACATCCGCACCAGCTTCTGCAAGAACCTTCACGCCAAGTGCTACCTGAACGAAGAGAGCTGCATTATTACCAGCCTCAATCTTTATGAGTTCAGCCAAGTCAACAATAACGAGATGGGAATTTTCATTGACCGGCAGAACGATACCGATCTCTACCGAGACGCCTACGAAGAAGCCCAACGAATAATCCGCATCAGCGATGAGGTGCGCATTTCGCTCGAAGTGGTCGCCAAGGATAGCGAGCCAGCTAGCGAAACAGACGACAGCACAAACAAGCTGACCAGCTCCAAGATGGCGCAAAAGCTTGGGCTCAAGACGCCAGAATTTCTTGAAAAGCTATTAAGCCAAGGGCTTCTTGAACTTCGCGATGGCAAGAACTACCTGACCGACAAAGGTAAGGAAGCTGGTGGCGAGTTTCGCATGAGCCCGAAATTCGGCCCGTACTTCCTATGGCCAGTGACGTTGGAAATCTGAGCTTGCCAACGGCTAGCCGTATACCGATACACGAACTATAAGGCGATACCAAACGCCCCTTCAGTAGGGTGAGCGGAATCGTCGTAGAAGGGGTTGAGCGGCATGGATGCCGCGAGAGCCGCGATGGGCCAGGGATGGCCCTTCGCGGCGTGCCTCCTGGAATGGCGATGGAGCAAACGAACCCGGAGCGAAGCGCAGGGCCGGATGTAGGGGCAAGCCCTTTTGGTTCCTTTTGGCGGGGCCGGCCATCCGGGCGACTGCCAAAAGGGACCCGCCCAGCAGGGCGGAACCAATGTATCAAGCAGCTCGGAACCAGCAGCGGCACGGACGCAAACAACCAGCGAAGCTACAACTCACACAACCCACCCGGCACCTTCATCACCCACTCCCTCACCGCCCGAACCGTCGGGTCATCCCGACGGTTCTCGGGATACACGAGGTGAAACGGCTTACCCTCCATCTCCGGCCCGAATGGCTGTACCAGCCGCCCTTCCCTCAGTTCGTCCTCGATCAGCTGCCGACTCATCAGCGCCACGCCCTGCGCGCCGATGGCGGCGGAGATGGCGTGGGTCTCGTCGGAGAAGACCAGCCCGGCGCTCACATCCAGCCCCGGCACGTTGGCGAGCTTTTGCCACGACGCCCAATGAATCGGCGCGGACAAGGCAGCTTGCGCACGGAAGTGGATCAACGGGTGTTTGGGCAGCTCGGTTACATCCCGCAAGCCGAGGTGCGGGCTGCAGACCGGGACGAAGGTGTTATCGAACAGCTTCTCCGCCACCAGCCCCGGCCAGCGGCCGTCGCCGTAGCGGATGGCCATATCCGCCGTGACGCCATCCAGCGCCACCGGTTCATGGGAGGTATGGAAGCGCAGGTCGATATCCGGATGGGAGTCGCGCAGCATGCAGACCCACGGCACCAGCCAACGCACCGCGATGGCCGGAGTGGTGCTGAGCGTGATCGCCTGGCGGCTGGGCTTCGCGCTCAGGCGCTCGACCGTAGCGCTGATGCTGTCGAAGGCCGTTTCCAACGTCTGTTGCAGCTCCCGTCCCGGGTCGGTCAGTTCCAGCTTTCGCGGTTTGCGCAGGAACAGCGCCACGCCGAGGGATTCCTCCAGCGAACGAATCTGGTGGCTGATCGCCGTGGCCGTGACGGACAGCTCCTCGGCAGCCTGCTTGGCGCTCTCGTGGCGGGCGGCGGCTTCGAAGGCCCGCAGCGCAGAAAGCGAAGGTAACCGGCGATGCGCCATGGCTGAGTTTCTCTCATCTGTAGTTGGAAGAAATGGTCGTTTGTCGCTCGTACAGCCTAGCCCTAGGCTGGATTTACCGCGAACGACAGATGAATTCAATCACAGAGGAGAATCGCCATGACGCACCTTCTGCACCTCGATGCCAGCGCCCGCCCCGGCCTTGCCGGCAAGGACGAGCACGGTTCCCACAGCCGTAACCTCACTCACCGCTTCGTTAGCCAGTGGGCGGCCCGCCGCGCGCAGGACGGCATCGTCTATCGGGATATAGGCCAGAACCCGCCTTCGTTTATCAACCATGACTGGATCGCCTCCAGCTTTACGCCGGAAGAACGCCGTGAGCCGTTGATGCGGGACACGCTGGCGGAAAGCGATCAGCTGGTCGATGAGCTGATCGCCGCCGATGTACTGGTCATCGGTACGCCGCTCTACAACTTCGGCATGCCCGCGGCGCTGAAAGCCTGGATCGACCAGATCGTGCGCCCGGGCCGGACGGTCGAGGTCGACGAAAGCAAACTGCCCGATCCGTACGTTCCGTTGCTGGCGGACCGGCCACGGCATGCGGTCATCCTCAGTGCCCGCGGCGGCATCGGCTTTGGCCCTGGCGGGGAAATGGCGCACATGAATCATCTGGAACCGAACCTGATTACGGCGCTGAATTTCATCGGGATCACCCGCATCCATCAGATCGCCATTGAAGGTCAGGAAACCGGTGGCGAGGTATTGGCCGCCTCGGTGGCCGAGGCGCTGCGCCAGGTCGATGCGCTGGTGACGGAGCTGCAGGCATCACTCGATGCGCCCCCACTCCATGCGCGGACAAGGCAGGTGGAGCTCAATCAGGTGTAAGGCGGGCAACGCGTGGAAACGGCCTCGCTTTCCACGCTACGCTCCATGGGCATGGCACCCAGTCGAGACAGCGGAGCAGACATGGCGAGCGACAAAGATTTCGTGCTGTACGTGTCGGAGCAGATCGGCCTGGGGAGCAGGCTGACGTACAGGAAGATGTTCGGCGAGTACGCCCTTTATCTGGACGAAAAGGTCGTCGCGTTCGTCTGCGACAACAGCCTGTTCATCAAGCCTTCGGCGGCCGCCGAAACGCTTGCCCCGGACTTGCCGCAAGCGCCGCCCTACCCCGGCGCGAAGAACTATCCGGTGGCGGACGAGCTGCTAGACGATGCCGACGAACTCCGCCGCCTGGTGATCGAAACGGCTCGCCTCATGCCGGTACCAACGCCACGCAAACCGAGGAAGAGAAAGCCAGACGCAGCCGCGACGTAGAGGCAGGCACGATCTCTCGTTGCACCGATCACCATGCCGCTTACCCTCGCCTGCCGCACACCGCCCGGTACAATGCCGCCTTTTTCCGTACCGCCCGGAGCGCCGCCATGTTCACCCTCACCCACCTCGACACCCCGCCGCCGGAATCGCTGAAAAGCCAGGTGCTGCAGATGGTGGTGGATTATCTCGGCGACATCAGCCCGGTCTCGCTGCAGCCCAGCAACCCGCTGTATCAGCTGTATCAGTACGTGGTGGGCTTCGAGGTGCATCGCTATTTGGACAGCATGGACGGCGCGCAAGCGGGCAAGCCGGAACTGAACATGGCGCTGGATGCTGATGATCCGACGGTCCTGCTCGGCTTCGCGCTGTATTTGCCATTTGTGGACGATCCCGAAGCCTGCGCGCTGGTCTATCTGGCGGTCGACGCCGGCCATCGCCGCCAGGGCATTGGCCGGGCAATGGTCGAAGCGATGGTGACGCGTTATCCCCATGCGGAAGTGGCGTGCGTGGCCGGCAAGGTGCCGTATTTTCAGGTGCTGGGTTTCCAGCCGCTGGCGGCGCGCGGCCCGCAGGTGGTGATGAATACCCGTAACGAGGCTTCGAATGGCGCGGTGGCGGTGCAAGATCTGGAGCCGATCTTCCAGTCCAAGGAAGTCCGCCAGATCTACAGCTATCTGGTGCAGCAGAACGGCCGCAAGGCGATGAGCGAGGCGGAGAAACAGCGCGACCGTCTGCTCGATCAACTGGCGCGCCAGGCGCAGGACCTGGTGCAGCAATCGAGCGTTCGGCGTTTGCATTGATCGGGCAAGGAGTCACTTGGCTCGGGTGATACCGAGCCCGCGCAGCTGCTCCATTCACGAGCCACACCTCAATCCATCGCGGATATACGCCTCGCCCTATCGAACCGCGCGGTCTTTATCGCGGCTTACGCCAGGCGTCGCGCTAGCGCCCGGCCAGCCACTTGCCCAGCAGCCTGTCGAGCTGTTCCTGTTCGTCGCGACTGAGTGTGGCGAGGGCCGTTTTTTCGTTCTCGACGTGGGCGGTCATCAGGCCGTCGATCAGAGTGAAGCCGGCTTCGGTCAGAGCGACCAGGGTGCCACGGCGGTCCTCAGGGTTCGGCTTGCGTTCGATAAGCCCGGCACGCTCGAGGCGGTCGAGCCGATTGGTCATGCCGCCTGAAGAAATCATTGCCGCCTCATACAGCGCGGTCGGGCTCAGGGCATGCGGCGCCCCGGCGCGACGCAAGGTCGCCAGCACATCGAATTCGCCGTAGTGCAAACGGTGCTCATCGAAGAAGGGTTGCAGCACGTCTCGGTTGAGCACCTGCACCGCCTCGCCGAGCCGGCCGATCAGGCGCATGGGCAAGGTGTCCAGGTCCGGCCGTTGCTGTTGCCATTGTTCAACGGCGAGTTGAGCTCTATCGATCACCGGATACCTCGTCTATTTATCTTGATGTTAAGATACTTATCGCAAAGACATTAACTGCCCACTTGGAGATTGCCATGCTTTCCGTTCGATCACCCGCGTCATCTTCACTATCGCGGGCCGGCGAGGCGTTACTGGCGGTCATGCTCGTCCTGCTGGTAGGCCTCAACCTGCGGCCTATCCTAGCGGTCATCGGGCCATTAAACGATGAAATCCAGGCCGCGACCGGTCTGGGTAGCGCCGGTGCAGGCGCACTTACCACCCTGCCCATCGCTGCCATGGGATTCTGCGCACTTGGCGGCGCCATGTTGCAAGCGAAGCTGGGCGAGCGCCGTGGCGTAGCGCTCGGGCTCACGCTGGTGGCGCTGGCCAGTGCCTTGCGCTGGGGCTCTCCGAACGGTGCGGGGCTGATCCTCACCGCCGCACTCGGCGGCGTCGGGATTGCCCTGGTGCAGGCGCTGATACCCGCATACAGCCACCGCTGCCATCCGCAGCGGACCAGTGCGCTGATGGGGCTCTACACCACCGGCATCATGGGCGGCGCTGCTCTCGCCGCTGCCAGTGCCGCGCCGCTGGCAGAACGATTCGGTTGGGCGAATGGCTTGGCATTGTGGGCGATTCCGGCCGTACTGACCCTGTCGATCTGGTGGAACCTGGCGCGCCCGCCGCTCGCGACAGGGCGAACCGCCTCCCGGCCGTTGCCGCTGAAATCGCCACACGCCTGGCGGCTGTTGCTGTTCTTCGGCATCGGTACGGCGGCCTATACCCTGGTGCTGGCCTGGCTGCCGCCCTATTACACGGGCCTTGGCTGGAGCGCTGCGGACAGCGGCCTGTTGCTCGGCGGCATCAGCCTGGCGGAAGTGGGCGCCGGATTGCTGCTCTCCGCGCTGATCGGACGAATCCGACAGCGGCGGCCGCTGGTGCTGGGCGTGTTGGCCGTGGTGCTGGCCGGGCTGTTGTGCCTGGCATTGGCGCCGCTGGTGCTGGCAATCCCGACGGCGATTCAGCTGGGTGTAGGTATCGGCGCGCTGTTCCCGCTCTCGTTGATCCTGGCCATGGACCATGCACGTGATTCGGCCGACGCCGGCTCGCTGCTGGGATTCGTTCAGGGCGGTGGCTACCTGATTGCCAGCTTGGCACCGCTAGGAGCAGGCCTGTTGCGCGACCGACTGGCGAGCCTGGCGGATGCCTGGCTGCTGATGGCCGTTGGCATCATGCTGTTGATGGGCCTCGCCGTGCAGCTCACGGCGCCGTCGCGAGAGGCGCGACCGGTATGACGCACGTATCGAGATACCTGATCAACCAATTGGCGATGCTCAGGCGCAGTTCAGATACGGCTCGATATTGGCGAGCGCTCGCGCTACGTAGTCCTCCTTCTCCCCTACCGGAGCGACGTAGTGCAGCGCCTCGGCTGCCGCATCGAGCCCAACCAGCCGTGCCAACGTCCAAGCCGCCAGATAGATGGACGCCAGACAGCCGCCGGCGGTTGCCAGGTTGTCGCGCGCGAAGAATGGTTGCTCCAGCACTTCGATACCCGCTCCCTGCACCCAGGGCTTGGTGGTGAGGTCGGTGCAGCCGGGAACGCCGTTCAGCAAACCCGCTTTGGCAAGCAACAGAGTGCCCGAACACTGGGCGCCGATCAGCTGGCGTGCGGGATTGAGCCGCGCCAGCAGCTGCATCACTGCGAGATCCTGAGCGATTTCACGGGTTCTGATGCCGCTGCCGACCAGCACGGCGTCGCAGAACTCGAGCTCGTCTAGTGAAGCCTGTCGATACAGCCGCACGCCGTTCATCGAGGTAACCGTCTCGCTCGGCGAAGCCAGCGCCACACGCCAGCCCGGCCGCTTGATGCGGTTCAGGATGCCGAGCGCGATCAGCGAGTCCAGCTCGTTGAAGCCGTCAAAGGTAACAATGGCAATGTGCATGGCTGGGTCCAGCGCTAGTGAGTCGACCTATTCTCAAAGCGAGGCAGGCGCGCGCAAAGACACAGTCGGAAGCGGCGATACCAGTACAGCGCGTAAGGCTGGCCACTGGGCGAGAAAGCGCTTGGTCACTCCACGGACCTGGAGGAAGGGCCTGGCTTTCGCCGCTAAATCTTCACGCAGACGAATATCGCGTTCCCGGATGCCTGGTCCCAGGGCACGATCTTCTCGTAGTCATGCTCGAGCACATGCACTTCGAAGTACCGCTCCAGCAGCTCGCTCAGCTCGGCAAAGCTCACGGCCACCATCCTGTGCTCGTCGTGCCAGACCAGGCTTTCATTGCTGATGGTCTTTTCGATTCGCAGCCTCAGCAATTGCTGCTCCCCTTCACCCGGGTAATGCCAACCGGAGCTGAAGGTGAACAGGCCGTCCGCATGCCTGGCCGTGTGCGAGACGAATGACGCGTTGTCGATCCGGCGCTTGTCCACGGCGTTGAAGCAGAACAGCCCGCCCGGGGCCAGCGCGGCATGCACGCTGGCGATGCAGGCTTCGAGCCTGGTCAGCGCGGCGCTGTAATGGATGGAGTAAAGAAAGCAGGTGATCAGATCGGCCGGCTGCTCGACCGCAAAGCCACACATGTCCTGCAGGGAAAACTGCGCTTCCGGGCAGCGTGCGGCCGCTCTGTCCAGCATCGGCTGATTGATGTCGAGCCCGCCGCTGGTATAGCCGGCATCGATGAAATGGCGGACGTGCGGACCCGTGCCGCAGGCGAGGTCCAGATGCCTCGTGCCGCCGTTGCCGAACAGCTGCTGCAACCGATGAACGCAGTGGCTTTGCGCCCGGTAGTCAATATCGGCGCACATGAGATCGTAGTAACCCGACAAGTCGGTATAGAGAGCATCGCCGGGCATGATGACCTGATGTGTGAGCAGGGGCGCTGGGGGCGCGCATATTATCCCGGCCGGCTGGAAATCGCCCGGCAATTACCGCCGAGCTGGCACAGCCTGCTGCCCTCCTCCAGATACTCGGCGATCCTATGCTCGCCTCTCTTTGGCGAGTCAGCCGAGCGAAACGACCGGCTGCCTCATGCTTGATCGTGATCAGGCTGGGGTGACCCAGCGAGCCTGTCCAGGCACAGCTGTTCCATGCAGATGGCCCAATCGCTCATGCGGTCCGCTTCGAGTTGCACCAGCATGGCGTAGCGGCGCCCGCCCCATACCGAAAGATGCAGCGCTTCCAGGGTTGCCGGCGAGGGACGCACCGGAAGGTCAGTCGCTGCATCGATGACCCGATGCCAGGCGCTCAACAGATCCTCGTAGGCCCGACGCTGATGCTTGGGCTCGGCCACCAGCGTTTCCAGCTCGAGCATGTCCGGGTGGAACCAGGGCAGCCGTGACTCGACCCCGGCAAGGGTGCGTACCAGTCGCCGGATGCGCTCGGGCCAGGCAAGCGCGGTTGGCGCTACCGCTTGCGCGTCGATGGCCTCGAGCAGCTGCTCGACGCAATAGCGCACGTAGCCCGAGTGCAGCGCATGTTTACTGGGGAAATAGTCGTACAGGGTGCCGATGGCCACGCCGGCCTCCAGGGCAACCGCACGGGTCGTCAATCGAGCCCAGCCGTCGCGCTGCCATATCCGAACATAGGTGTCGAAAATCGCCTGAACGGTGGCCTTGGCACGCTGCTGAGTCGGCCGTTTGAGCGGCTTGGCGCTCGGCAATCGTGTGCTCATGAAATCCGAACCCGGCGGTGAAACGAAAGGGATAGAGTCGATGACGTCCATTTACGAACCCAAGGTGCCATCGATGAGCGTCATCCGCCAGTTGCAGAACAACAAGAAAGACATGCAGCAGACCCGCATTCAGACCCAGGCAATGCCGGAGCTGCAATCCGGAGAAGCCCTGCTGCGTATCAGCCGGCTGGCACTGACCACGAACAATGTCACCTACGCCGCATTCGGCGAGACGCCTCACCTGCGCTATTGGGACTTCTACCCCACCGGCGATAGCGAGTGGTTCCACATGCCGGCGTGGGGCTTCGCCGAAGTCGTGGAGAGCACTGTCGATGGCCTGACGAAGGGCGAACGCTTCTATGGCTTCTGGCCGATCGCCAGCCATGTCGTGATGCAGCCGGTGCGCGTCTCCGAGCGCGGCTTTTACGACGGCGCCGAACATCGACTCGAACTCACCTCGGCTTACAACCAGTACCAGCGCATCAGCAGCGACGCCGCCTATCGCGCAGAGAGCGAAAACTATCAGATGCTGCTGCGGCCGCTGTTCATCACCTCGTTCATGCTGGCCGATTTCCTCGACGACAACGCCTTCTTCGGCGCGCGACAGATCCTGATGTCGAGCGCCTCGAGCAAGACGGCCTATGGCACGGCATTTTGCCTGCAGGACAACCCGGCGGTGCAGCTGATCGGGCTGACTTCCGCCGGCAACACGGACTTCGTGCAAGGCCTGGGTTGCTACCGCCAGGCGTTGGGCTACGACCAGCTCGCTTCGCTGGACCCGAGCGTGCCCACGCTCTACGTCGACTTCTCCGGCAGCGCCGATCTACGCCGGCAGATCCACAGCCATTTCAAGGATGCCCTGGTGTACGACTGCTTCGCCGGGTCAGCCCAGAACCATGAATACAGAAAGACGGACGCAACGCTGGCCGGTCCGCAGCCACAGCCCTACTTCGCGCCTTATCAGATCAAGAAACGCAACGCCGACTGGGGCCCCGCCGAGGTGACCCGCCGCTTCAACGAGGCGCAGCTGGCCTTCATCGCTCGGGTGAGCGACGCGCAGCAGCCCTGGATGCAGGTGAACGAACACGCTGGTCTGGAGTCCGCACAGGCGCTGGCCGAATCTTTGATCAAAGGCGACATCAATCCTCTGGAGGGCCACGCCGTGGTGCTCGACTGACCAGGTAATCGGTGCCGAGCAGATAACCTCAGCCAGTGCGGCCGGTCGATGCGGCTGGCGTATATCGAGCCAGTCGCTAGCCTGACTATCGGACTTTCTTTGCGGGGAACGATCATGACTGGCGACGAGATCGCTGATTGCTACCGGGGCTACATCGCCTGTTTGAACAACAGGCGCTGGGCAGAGCTGGAGCGCTTCGTCCATGAAGAAGTGCAATACAACGGCCAGTTCGTCGGGCTGGACGGCTATCGCCAGATGCTCGATGGCGACGTTCGGGCGATCCCCGATCTGCAGTTCAATATCGGGCTGCTCATCGTCGAACCGCCCCATGTGGCGGCACAGCTGCGGTTCGATTGCACGCCCACAGGCGAACTGTTTGGCTTTGCTGTGAATGGCAAGAGAGTCGTCTTTACCGAAAACGTCTTCTACGAGTTCCTCGAGGGAAAGATCCGCAACGTGTGGTCGGTGATCGACAAGAAGGCAGTTGCCGATCAGCTCTGAGGGCGATGACGGCTCACATCACATGTGGTGAGAAGACAAACGCGTGGTAATCGCACCCTTTCATGTTCTCGCTTCGGCACGCACCGCGTCGGCTCAACGGCTTTCGCTGGCGCGACACGGAAGTCGCTCAAGCGCCCGCACTCTTCGCCGATATCGGAAGCACAACTAGATCGATTGGATGCCCTGCATGTTTAACAACCGCTTGAAAAAGGATTTGGAAGCCAAGGATGCCGAGCTGGCAATCCTGCGCCAGCTCATGGGCAAGATGAACGGTGACATGCTGTCGGTCACGCTGGATACCGACTTCAAGATCTGCGCGTTCAATGATCGATTCGCCCGTACCTTGGGTTACTCACACGGGCATCTCCAGGGCCGGCCCCTGGCCGAGATCGTTCCGCCCTATGTGAAGAACCTGCCCTGCTTTCACAACTTTCGCGCCGCGGTGGCCAAGCTCGAGCCGGTTAGCGACGACTATCGGTACCTGCGCGCCGACGGCAGCCTCGCCTGGTTGAAGATCCATTGGTATCCGATCGCAACGACCGACGGGAAGCTTTCGCATATTCAGGGTTTCGGCAGCGACATAAGCGAGGCCGTGTATCAGGCAAAGGAGAACGAGGCATTCATCACCGCCCTGCTCCGCTCGACCGCGGTTATCCAGTTCAATCTGGACGGAACGGTGGTCACGGCCAATGAGCAGTTTCTCCAGACCATGGGCTATTCGCTCGCGGAGCTCAAAGGCAAACATCACAGTCTGTTCTGCGCGCCGGAAGATGCCGCTTCGGCGGATTACAAGGCGTTCTGGCAGAAACTCAATCGCGGCGAGTACGTCGCCGACCGCTTCAAGCGTGTCGACCGTCACGGCCACGAGGTTTGGCTGGAGGCGACCTACAACCCGGTGCACGACACCGAAGGCAACCTCTACAAGGTGGTCAAGTTCGCCAACGTGGTGACCGATCAGGTCATGCGTGAGGCAGAAGTGCGGCAAGCCGCGGGCGTCGCCTACGACATCTCGCTGCAGACCGACGTCAGTGCCGAGCGCGGCGCCAGCGTGGTGAAGGACACCCTGGTGACGATGCAGAAGATCACCGACCAGGTGCAGTCCGCCACCGATGGCATCGAGGCGCTCGGCAAGCAGTCGCTGCTGATCAGCTCCATCGTCCAGACCATTGGAGGTATCGCCGCACAGACCAACCTGCTGGCGTTGAACGCGGCCATCGAGGCGGCCAGGGCTGGCGACCAGGGTCGCGGCTTCGCGGTGGTGGCCGACGAGGTTCGGCAGCTGGCCGCGCGCACGAGCACCGCTACCGACGAGATCGTCAATGTGGTGCAACAGAACCAGGCGCTGGCCGACGAGGCGGTGCGCAACATGTTCGCCAGCCGCGAACAGGCGGTGCAGGGTCTGGGGCTGGCCAACCAGGCCGGTGCGGTGATCGTCGAGATTCAGGACGCCGCCAAGCAGGTGGTCAGCGCGGTCGAACGGTTCGCCAAGGAACTCTGACGACGTAACGACAGGCCCCCCTACCTGAAGCTGTTACGGCTGTTCGACGTGTGCGGCAAAGCCGACCTGCCCTGGTGCCACCTCGGCTCTGAGCGTCAGCGCCGGAATGTCGTAGTCGCCGCCGTTCTGTTTGCGATAGGCGATGGGCTCAGTGCGCCAGAGTTCGTCCAGGCGCTTGCCCAGCTCGTCGCGGAGTATGTCGAATCGGGCCCGGTCGATACGGCTGGTGCGATGCACGAGGAACGGTGGCAGCACATCGAAGCCCGGGTAATGCAGGATGCCGTGGTGGATGGGGAACAGCAGGTCCTCCATGGGCCCGTTGATCCCCCGCGGGCTGTAGTGTGAATCCCAGCCGCCGGTAGTCACGATCAGCATCGCCCGCTTGCCGACCATCGAGCCCTCGCCGTAGCGATCGCCCCAGCGCGCATCCGAGTGCTCTCCGACGCCATAAGCGAAACCGTAGGCATATACCCGGTCGACCCAGCCCTTGAGGATCGCCGGCATCGAGAACCACCAGAGCGGGAATTGCAGGATCAGCGCATCCGCCCAGCGCAGCTTGTCCTGCTCGGCCGCGATGTCGGAACTCTGCCGGCCACTGGCGAACGCGCGTCGGGAATCCTCGGAAGCATCGAAACGCGCTTCGGGGTCGCGATCCAGGCTGTCGCCGGCATCGATCGCGGCCTTCCAGCCCATGGCATACAAGTCGGAAACCTGGACCTGATGGCCAGCCGCCTGCAGACGGTGGACGGCGAATTCCTTCAGCGCGCCATTCAACGAGCGCGGTTCGGGATGGGCATAAACAAGCAGAACATTCATGGGAAACCTCCGTAGCGGGACGGCTGCAGAATGTCGCTTGCCCAGGTATGTTTGAAATGAATAAGCCATATCTCAGGTATTGCCATGAATAATCTCAGACGTCTCGATCTGAATCTGCTGGTGACCCTGGACGTGTTGCTGGCCGAGCACAATGTCACCCGCGCCGCAGAGCGCCTGAATTTTTCCCAGCCCTCGGTGAGCGTGCATTTGGCCAAGCTGCGCGACATTTTCGACGATCCTCTGCTGATACCTGGGCCGCGAGGCATGCGCCCGACTGCACGCGCAGAAGAATTGCGCGAGCCCTTGCGCCTGGCGCTGGAGGCGCTGGAGCAAGCCGTCGCGCCAGCCAGCCCGTTCGACCCTGGCGCCGCGCAGAACGTCTGGCGCATCGCAGCCAGCGACTATGGCGAGTCCGCGATTGTGCTACCCGCTCTGGCCGGCCTGCGGTCCGCCGCACCGGGCACACGCATCGCCGTGGTAGAGATGCAGCCTTCGCGCATCGCCCGCCAGGCTGAACAGGGTGATATCGACCTCGCCTTGCACACCGTCGACGGATCGCCATCCAACCTGCGCCGCCGTGTTCTGTTCACCGAGCGCTACGTGCTGGCCGGCCGTGCCGGGCATCCCCGCCTGCGGCGACGGCCGACGCTAGAGCAGTTCTGCGCGCTGGATCAGGTGATCGTCTCGCCGGATGGCGGCGGCTTTCACGGTGCCACCGACGATGCCCTGGCCACGCATGGCCTGCAACGGCGCGTGGTGCTGTCGGTGCCGCAATTCCTGTTCCTGCGCTCGGTGCTGGAAAGCACCGACCTGGTGGCGATGCTGCCCGAACGGCTGGTTCAGGGTGTTGCACTGCAGGTCGTCGAAGCGCCGCTGGAGATTCCGGGCTACGAAATGGCCATGCTCTGGCATGAACGCGCCCATCGCGACCCGGCCCATCAATGGCTGCGCGAGCAGATCGTCAACGCAATCTAGCCCCGCCTGCGCGACGTGCTTCTGGGCTGCAGCTGATCCAGCGCGCCGGAGTTCTGCCTTGCCCAGTCGTAGATCAGTTCGATGGGTTCAACCATCAGCTGGCCCAGCGGCGAGAGCGCATAGCTCACCGCCGGCGGCACCGAATCGAGCGTGTGGCGCTCGATCAGGCCGCTTTGCTCCAGTTCGCGAAGCGTCTGGATCAGCATTTTCTTGGAGATACCAGGCAGGCTGCGATGCAATGCGCCACTGCGTGCGGTGCCTCCATGCCGGGCATGCAGCGTGTGCAGAATCATGCTGGTCCACTTGGTGGAGAAGAGCTCAAGCACGCGTCTCGGTGCGCAGTCTTCGCGCCATTGTTCTTCGTCAGAGCCCGGTCGCATGGGGGATGGTCACCATTTGGTGCCGACTTGGATCGGCATTTTCGAGTGGGTAAGGTGCAGGCCTGTTTCGCTTTGTGGGGGTCTGCACATGACAAATCAAGCACTGGTGGTCGGCGCGAGCGGCATCGTCGGCAGCGCGCTGTCGCGCCTGCTGGCCGATGAAGGCTGGAACGTCGCCGGACTGGCTCGCCGGCCGAATACCGAGGCGGGTGTCACCCCGATCAGCGCCGATCTGCTGGACCCCAAGGCGCTCGCCTCGGCGCTGGCCGGCGTTTCACCCACTCACGTCTTTCTCACCACCTGGGCGCGCCAGGCCAGCGAGGCGGAGAATATCCGCGTCAACGCGCAGATGGTACGCAACCTGCTCGAAGCCGTCCGGCCGGCTGGCACGCTGCGCCATGTCGCCCTGGTCACCGGTCTCAAGCACTACCTCGGCCCGTTCGAAGCCTACGGCAAAGGCGCGCTGCCGCAGACGCCGTTCCGCGAGGAACAGGGGCGGCTGGATGTCGAGAACTTCTATTACGCCCAGGAGGATGAGGTGTTCGCCGCGGCGGAGCGCGATGGCTTCAGCTGGAGCGTGCATCGCCCGCACACCATCACCGGCGTCGCGGTCGGCAACGCCATGAACATGGCCACCACGCTGGCCGTGTACGCCTCCATCTGCCGCCATACGGGGCGGCCTTTCCGCTTTCCGGGCTCGGACGTGCAGTGGAACAGCCTGACCGACATGACCGACGCCGCTCAGCTCGCCAGGCACCTGCACTGGGCCGCCAGCACGCCGGCAGCCGCCAACCAGGCCTTCAACGTCGTCAATGGCGATGTGTTTCGCTGGAAATGGATGTGGTCGCGCATTGCCGAGTGGTTCGGCATCGACGCCGCGCCGTTCGATGGTCCGGCCCCGTTGGAGCAGCAGATGGCGGGCGACTCCGCAATCTGGAGCGACATGGCGAAGCAGTTCGGTCTCGCCGAGGCGGACATCGGCACGCTTATCTCGCCGTGGCACACCGATGCCGATCTGGGCCGCCCGATCGAGGTGGTGACGGACATGTCGAAGAGTCGCAAGCTCGGCTTTCTGGATTACCAGGCCAGCGACGAGGCGTTCTTCGATGTCTTCGCCAGACTGCGGGCGAGCAAGCTCATTCCCTGACCCGGTCGCGCAGCGCTAAAAACCCTTTGCCGACCAAACCGTCCCGTATACTCGCGCGTTTTCCGCGCGAGTCCCCTTCCGTGAGCAACAAACGCTATGCCTGCATCGGCCTGAGCAACCCGAAATCGCCGTCCAACGTGGGGGCGGTCATGCGTGCCGCAGGCTGCTATGGCGCCGCTTCGGTGTTCTACACCGGCACCCGCTACGACCGCGCCAAGGACTTCGTCACCGACACCAAGAAGGTCCACCAGGACATTCCGCTGATCAACATCGACGACCTGCGCAAGATTCTCCCGCTCGGCTGCGTGCCGGTTGCGGTGGAGCTGGTCGAAGGCGCCCGCTCGCTTCCCGAGTACACGCACCCGGACCGCGCTCTGTACATCTTCGGTGCCGAGGACGGCTCGCTGAGCAAGGAAATTCGCGACTGGTGCGAGGACGTGGTGTACATCCCCACCAACGGCTGCATGAACCTCGCCGCGACGGTGAACGTGGTGCTCTACGACCGCCTGGCCAAGGGCAACAACACCCGCTCCGGGCCGCAGTTCTGATCGAACGATGGATGCGCTACACGCCGCACGTGGACAACGCTTCGCTTGTTCGCTGAAGATGGCGGTGATCGACTCCAAGCGTCGCCGGCCACGTTTGAATTCGGCGATTTCCGCATCCTCGACTTCAAGAGCACAGCATGAAAGCACTTCCGATTCTGGGCGCTGCCCTCGCACTCTTGGTCCCGTCGGCCTATGCCGAGGAACTGCAGGTCACGCTCGACGGCCTGCAGCACGACAAGGGTCAGGTGGCCGTGGCGGTTTATTCCAGCGCGAAAACCTTCCGCAAGGACGACCAGGCGTTCGCCGCGCAGAAGGCCAATGCCGAGCAAGGCGCCGTGACCCTGGTGTTCAAGGACCTGCCGCCCGGACGCTACGCGGTGCTGGCCTACCATGACGAGAACGACAACGGCGAGCTGGATCGCCGCTTCGGCATGATCCCCACGGAAGGCTACGGGCTGTCGAACAATCCCAAGGTGATGGGCCCACCGTCCTTCGAGGACAGCGCATTCGAGGTGCCCGCCGGCGAACCCACCCGGGTGACGCTGGACATGCGTTACTGACGGAGCGCCCCGGGAGACGGCGTGGAAAAAGCTTCGCGGTTCTCCATGCCGTCAGCGCATCCTGTTCCGGGTCGGGTCAGCGGCAATTGCCGGCACAGCCGCCGCGAGCGCAGGCCGGGGCTTCCGGGTTCTTCAATACGCGGCTGTTGACCACGCCGGCAGCCGTCACCAGTTTGCTCACTGGCGCGTCGTCCGGAATGCCCGCCTCTTCTGCCAGGCCACAGGCTGCACGCAACTCGCCCCAGGTGCTGGGCCGCAGTGCCATGGCATGGCGAACTTCATAGACCCGCCCGTTGGCTTCACAGCGGTAGTCGTAGGTCGGCATCTGTCTTCCTCTCTCTGTCTGATCCTTGTCATCGGCGCCCGTCTGGTGACCGTCCGGTCGCGCTGGCGATTGTACGAACAGATTTGCGCCGCGCCACCCCCGCCTGCGACCGAGCCGGCCGGGTAGAACAGCCCCGATTGAGCATGTCATACGACAACACCGGTGAACGCCCTAGCTTTATCTATCTGTTTTAGAAGACCTTATTAGATAAATTCCTCTTGGCGTTTTCTTTTTTCTCAGCATTTCTTGCAAGTCATCGTACCTCTACTATCATGGATTTCGCTTGCACTACATCCATGAAGGTCTTCCATGAACGAACAAGAACAACAACCGTCCCGTGATTCCCGGCGCCAGTTCCTGAAACAGTCGCTCGTCTGCTCGACCCTGCTGACCGCCGGACTCGGCCTGCCCCGCCTTTCGCAGTCAGCCGAACTGTTGAGCAGGCGCTATCCCGACCCCTCGGTGGAAGTGCTGGACGAGAGCTTTCTGCAGCTTCGCCTGTTCAACGCCAGCGTCGAGAAACTCGCCGATGGTCTGCGCTGGGCCGAGGGCCCCGTGTGGGTTGGCGACGGGCGTTACCTGCTGCTGAGCGACATCCCCAACAACCGAATCATGCGTTGGGACGAGATCACCGGGTCGCTCGGCGTTTATCGGGAGCAGTCGAATTACTCCAACGGGCTGACGCGAGATCGCCAAGGTCGCCTGGTGGTCTGTGAGGGCTCGACCACCCATGAGCTGGGGAGGCGCGTCACGCGCACCGATCACAATGGCAGCACCACGGTTCTTGCCGACAATTACCAGGGCAAGCGCTTCAACTCGCCGAATGATGTGGTGGTCAAGCGCGACGGTTCTATCTGGTTCAGCGATCCGCCGTTTCAGGCCGGCAACTACTACGAAGGGCACAAGATCGAGACCGAGCTGCCGGATGCCGTGTACCGCATAGACGGCGAGACACTGGAGGTCACGCGCGTGATCGAGGGCATCGCCGGCCCCAACGGTCTGTGTTTCTCGCCGGACGAAACGACGCTCTATGTGGTGGAGGGACGCGCCAAGCCGAACCGGTTGGTCTGGGCTTACAAGGTGAACGCCGACGCCACGCTGGGCGAGCGCAGCAAACACATCGAGGCCACCGCTCATGGTGCGCTGGATGGCATCAAATGCGACGAGGCCGGCAACCTCTGGTGCGGCTGGGGAAGCTCCGGCTCACCGGAGGCGAACCCTGAAGGCCTGGATGGGGTGCGTGTGTTCAACCCCGCAGGCAAGGCGATCGGCCATATCCACCTGCCGGAGCGCTGCGCGAACCTGTGCTTCGGCGGTGCGCAGGGCAATCGTCTGTTCATGGCCAGCAGCCACGGCATCTACGCGCTGTATGTGAACGCCAGAGGCGCCACGTTCGCCTGACACAACCCGCGCCCGCATCTTCGCAGGTGGATAACGCCTCGCTTGTCCACCTGACCGCGGCTACGCCGATTGGCTGGCCGCGGTGAGATTCGCCTACTTGCCCATCACCAGCGCGAAACCCACCACGATGCCGGCGAGTGCGATTACCCAACCGATGCGGTGGGCACGGTTCTTTTCGGCCTGGCGGACGGGGTCTACGGGCTTTTTCTTTCTCACGATTCACCTGCTTCTGGACACTGCTGCCGGTTGGCGTCTACGCCTTACGGCGCAGCGCGCCTTTTTAGGCCGGGCGGCTCGAATTGTCCAGCAGATGCAGCGTTTGCACGACGTCGGACAGAGCCTCAGGCGCAGGCACCTAACCGAGCGGGCTCTGATCGGCTTCCGGTTGGTCCTTCGTAGCAGCGCCTGAATCGGCATCGTTTTCGCCAGAGTCCGGCACATCGCCGTACTCGTCGTAATCCGGCGGGGTCAGGCCATCCTTGAGTGGGTAGTCTGGATCGATCATGGCAGCTGTCCTCTGGCAACAATGGGCTGGGGTGACATTGCCTTGGAACCCGAGGGCAGACCGGGCGTTTCGTCAGCGCCGTACATGTCGATGTGCGGTGCGTGCGCAGCGAGTCGCGCAACACAGCAGACCTAGGACCGCCGCGCTCCGGTCAGGGTCTCGATGATGCGGCACTCGCGGACCGACGATTCGCTGCAACCCGCCAGGCGCTGCAGCTCCGCTTCGAGCCGCTGAAGATCGGCGATGCGCTGGCGCACTTCGACCAGATGCGTCTGCACCAGGCGATCGACATCGGTGCAGGCATGCTCGGGCTGGTCGGCCAGCTCGACCATGGTGCGGATCTCGTCGAGGGAAAACCCCAGCTCCCGCCCACGCTTGATGAAACGCAGCCGCGCGGCGTCCTGCTCGCTGAAAGTGCGATAGCCGGATTCGGTGCGCGACGGTGCCGCCAGCAGCCCGATGCGCTCGTAATAGCGGATGGTCTCCACGTTCACTGCCGTGGCCTTGCTGAGTTTGCCGATGGTGAGTGGCATCGCTTGACCCTGTAGTGGCTACAGGGTTTAGCGTAGCGCCATCGACAACGGGAGGCGATGTCATGGCGGGAAATTGTTGCAGCGGCGGCTGCGCCACCACGGCAGCACGCGGACGCTATCGGCGCATTCTCTGGATTGCGCTGCTAATCAACCTGGCGATGTTCGGTGTCGAGATCGGCGCAGGCGTGCGCTCGGGGTCGGTATCGCTGCTGGCGGACTCGCTGGATTTCTTCGGCGATGCGGCCAACTACGGCGTCAGCCTGTTCGTGCTGGGCATGGGCGTGGTGATGCGGGCGCGGGCGTCGCTGGCCAAGGCGCTGACGATGGGCCTGTTCGGCGTGTTCATCCTGGTGGTCGCGGTTGGCAATTTCGTCGATGGCAGCGTGCCGCATGCCTCGACCATGGGCGTCGTCGGCGTGATCGCGCTGCTGGCCAATATCGCGGTGGCCGCCATGCTCTACGCCTACCGCGAAGGCGACAGCAACATGCGTAGCGTCTGGCTATGCAGCCGCAACGATGCGCTCGGCAACCTGGCGGTGATGTTGGCCGCGCTGGGGGTGTTCGGCACCCGCGCCGGATGGCCCGATCTGATCGTGGCGACGATCATGGCGTTGCTCTCCATCAGCGCGGCGGTACAGATCACCCGCCATGCCCTGGAGGAGTTGCGATCCGAACGGATGGCGGTCAGCGATGGGGAGCGACGCACCTGATCCCGAGGGGCACGCGCGGCTAAGCCTCGCCACGAGGGCGAGCGCGCTCGGCAAGGAACGCCACCGGTGCCGTGCCATCGGCATTCAACTGGTAGATCTCACGCGGCCTGCCCTGCTCGTCGAGCACCAGCAGGCCGATACCCGAGCCGTTCCATAGCCGTTCGCCGGCGTTGCTGCGGTCAGGCACGCGCGGCACGACTTCCAGCCGGCGGCGCTTGGTCAGCCAGTTCAGTGGCGACCAGGGCGCATAGAGCCAGCGGTTGAGGCGATCGAACCAGTCCAGCAGGCGCCGCGGAAACTCGTTCTTCACGCCGCTGCTGGTGATCTGCCATAGCTGGGGCGCCGTATCGCGACCGCGAATGTGCACTTCGTAGACGAAGGAGTAATGCACGTCGCCGGACAGCACCACATAGTTTCCCGGCGTTCGCGTGTGGCGGAAGATGTTCATCATCACGTGGGCGGCGCCGCGATGGGCCATCCAGTTCTCCGCATCGACCAGCAACGGCTGGCCGGCCCAGCTGAACACGCGCTGTACCGCCTCGATCAGCTTGACGCCGAACATCGGTGCTGGCGAGACGATCAGTACCGATGGTTTGTCGAGAATGTTCTGCTGGAATTCGCTCAGCGCCTCCCAGTCCATCAGGCCGGACGGTCGACTGAGGTTGCGCTCGCTGCGCCAGCGCCGGGTGCGTGTGTCCAGCACCACCAGCGGCGGATCGGTGGGCAACTCGTAGCCCCAGCCGTCGAGCCTGAACAGCGTATCGATCAGCTGATCCTGCGCCGCGCAATCCAGCCAGCCATCGCTCGCCGTCGCCAGCAGCTCACGCACCGGCAGCAGCAACTCGGCGAACCGCGTCGGATCGTTGCCCCAGGCCTGACACAGCAGATAGGCGAGCAGCGCGTTGCCAATGATGCGCCGCGACAGCGGATGGCCGTAGGCAGTCTCTTCCCAGCGCGCGGAGAGATTCCAGTCGTCGGTGATGTCGTGGTCATCGAAGATCATCAGCGACGGCATATGAGCCAGGGCGCGGGCCACCTTCGGCAGTCCCGCGATAAAACCTTGCAGGCAGGCCTCTTCACTCCGGTAACGCTCGCCCTCGGCTGGCTCCAGCGCGGGCATCTGCGGGGCGATCAGCGACCAGGGCGTCGGCGACCAGACGAGCAGGTACATCGCCATCACTTCGCCCAGGCTGATCAGGTGGTTCTGCCCGTTGGCGGTGGTGAACACCGGCTTTTCCACGCCACCGAAGAACCGCTCGCGCAACGCCTCGTTGGACTTGAATGCGGGCAACAGCTGCTCGCGACGGTAATAGCTGGCCGGATGGGCCATCAGCTCATCGCTATTGTTCACCACCGCGCCTTCGAGCTGCTCGCCATAAAGCCCCAGCCGGCGCACCAATGCGTGGATCGCCACCAGCATCGGCCCCGCGACATCATCGGCATAGACCTGGTCGCCCGTCATCAACAGCATGGCCGGTCGCTCGGCCGGCTTGTCCAGCGCGTCGCTCAGCAGTTCGTCGACACACAGCAAGCCATCTGCTGCGGCGTGGTGCGGCTTGCGGCAGGAACCATGCAGCACCCGATCGAGCCGTGACTTGATGACGAAGCTCGGTCGCATCACGCCGTCGTAGAGCAGATGCGGCGCCCAGTCGGCAATGCCCTGCTCCCCTGCACCATCGTGGATGCGCAGGTCGTATTCGATCAGGCAATCGGTTGGCAGCGGTGCGTCCGGCACGAACTCGATTAGATGCAATACCGCGTGCTTGCCGATCGGCAGGCGCTGGCAGCTCAGCTCATCGAGCGACACAGATTTTTGCAATCCGCCCGCCGGGCTTTCCAGAATCAGCGACAGCTCGAGCGGCCGCGAGCCAACCAGCCAGAAGGTCAGAAGGCCAGGCTCGGTACGCCGCAGCAGCGGGCCCGCCAGCACGGCGGGTAGTTGCTCGGGGGTAGGGATATCGGTCAAGGGCAACCCTGCTGATGGGAACAGGTTTGTCTGACAGCGCGCTCGGCCGGATCGCTCAACAATCGAGCCGAAAGCGGCTTGGCGGTGGTCGTTGAACGACTGCTCAAGGCGCGCCGAACATCGCCGTCCAGTAGATGGCCGCGTCGCTCTGCGGATCGACCGCGTAGGCCGCGCCAAGCTCGCTGAACTGCGGATTCATCAGATTGGCGCAATGACCGGGGCTGGCCAGCCAGCCGTCCAGCACCTTGCGGGCAGTCGGCAGCGCCGCGGCAATGTTCTCGCCAACCTGCCTGCCGGCGTAACCCGCCAGCTCGGCGCGGTCGCCGGGGGTGCGGCCATCTTCGCTCAGATGGCTGAAGAAGTTGCCGTTGGCCATGGCCCGGCTGTGGGCTTCGGCGGTGCTGCCCAGCGTCTCGTTCCAGCTGAGCGGCCCGGCTGCAGCGAAGTCCTGCTTGCCGCAACGGCGGGCGGTGGCACGGGCCGTGTTGATCTGCTCCAGCAGCTTCTGCCCTTCGGCCTGCCAGTCACCGAGTCGACCATCGAGCAACGGCCGCGCCACCACGATGCGCCAGTCACGGTCATTGCGGCTCACACCGATATCGGCGAACTGCGGATCGAGGATCACCCGGCAGAAGCTCTCGCGCAGCGCCTGCATCGCAGCCTGGGCATCCCGCGGGCCGGACAGCGTGATCGCCTGCACGGTTACCATCGGATAGCCCGCGCGGGACAGCGCCTGCTGCAAATCACCCGCACTATCGACCGGCAGATTCAGGCGCGAATCGGCGGTAAGCGGCGGCAGCTCTTCGCTCGCCTTGTCGCCACAGCGCTGCACTTCACCACGGTAGGCATTGATCGCCTCGACCAGGCGGGCCTCCTCGGCCACAGCAGCGCCAGCAACGCACAAGGTTGCGATCAGCAGGACGGATGACAGAACACGCATGACAGTTCTCCAGCTAAATCCCTGACGGAACGAGGCGCACCCGGCGCAGAAATGAAGCGCCATGGTGCGCGACGCTGCCACACTTGTCATCACCGGGCAGGCACAACGCCACTGGCTGTGCGCATTGCGCCGGCTTGGCTATGATCGAAAGCCATGAATAGCCTGCCGCCGCTCCGCCCATCCTGCCCGCCCGGCACCTGCACCTGCCGGCGTGACGAGCTGCTGGAAACAGCCGGCGCCGACGTGCGCATTCTCATGCTGACCCGTCACGAGGAACGCCGCCTGCTCGAACGTCTGGAAAACGTGCAGAGCCTGGACGATCTCGAGCGCGTGCAGAAACGCATGCTCGACCAGCTCGGCATCCGCATGACCGTCGCCCCCGGCCACAACGAGGTGCGCAGCATGCGTGGCATCGCCATCGAGTTCGCCGAACAGCCCGGCCTCTGCCGCAAGACCCGCCCCGCCATCGCCGCCGCCGTACGCCGCGGGCTGGAGAAACAGCCGGAAATCGCCTGGCGCCTGCTCGACGCGCACGATCTGCTGGGTGGGCTTTGACAGCAGCGCCACGACGCCAGCCTGACTCGATGGGTGATCGTGCCAGGCACCGGTGTAGCAACGCCTACCAAACGCTCGAGTGACCTTGAGTAGCAGCGGGCCGTTTGTCCCCGCACACCGCGGTTGGCCCGGCGGCCAGTCCCAAACCGGCCGCAAGCCATTACAATGCGCGCCTTTCGATTCAAATCCGGTCCGCGCCATGTCCCTGCCCAAGCACCATCTCGAACTGCTCGCCCCCGCCCGGGATGCCAGCATTGCCCGTGAAGCCATCCTGCATGGCGCCGATGCGGTGTATATCGGCGGCCCGAGCTTCGGTGCGCGGCACAACGCCGAGAACAGCGTGGCGGACATTGCCGAGCTGGTGAAATTCGCCCACCTGTTTCATGCGCGGGTGTTCGTCACCATCAACACCATCCTGCACGACGACGAGCTGGAAACCGCGCGCACGCTGATCCACCAGCTGTACGAGATCGGCGTCGATGCGTTGATTGTGCAAGACATGGGCATCATGGAGCTGGATATTCCGCCCATCGAGATTCATGCCAGCACCCAGACCGACATCCGCACACTGGAACGGGCCAAGTTCCTCGACAAGGCCGGCTTCTCGCAGCTGGTTCTCGCCCGCGAGCTGAACCTGCAGGAAATCCGCACGATTTACGATGAAGTGGATTCGACCCTGGAGTTCTTCATCCATGGCGCGCTGTGCGTCGCCTTTTCCGGCCAGTGCAATATCAGCCACGCGCAGACCGGGCGCAGCGCCAACCGCGGCGACTGCTCCCAGGCCTGCCGCCTGCCCTACACGCTGAAGGACGATCAGGGCCGCGTGGTGGCCTTCGAAAAGCATCTGCTGTCGATGAAGGACAACAACCAGAGCGCGAACCTGAGTGCGCTGGTCGACGCCGGCGTGCGCTCGTTCAAGATCGAGGGGCGCTACAAGGATGTGAGTTACGTGAAGAACATCACCGCTTACTACCGCCAGCGCCTCGACGGCATCCTCGCCGAACGCCCTGATCTGGCCAGTGCCTCCAGCGGCCGCACCGATCATTTCTTCGTGCCGGACCCGGACAAGACCTTCCACCGCGGCAGCACCGACTACTTCGTCACCGACCGCAAGATCGACATCGGCGCCTTCGATTCGCCGACCTTCACCGGCCTTGCGGTCGGCGAAGTGCTCAAGGTGGGCAAGCATGATCTGACCGTGCAGACCCGTGAGCCACTGTCCAACGGCGACGGTCTCAACGTGCTAATCAAGCGCGAGGTGGTGGGCTTCCGCGCCAGCGTGGTCGAGCCGCAGAAGCAGTTCGAGGAAGACGGTCAGTCGTTCTGGCAGTACCGCGTCGAACCCAACGAAATGCCCACCGCCATGCGCCAGGTGCGCCCGAACCATCCGCTCAACCGCAACCTGGACCACAACTGGCAGAACGCGTTGCTCAAAACCTCCGCCGAACGCCGCGTCGGTGTGCGCTGGCTGGCCAAGCTGCGCGCCGATGAACTGGAACTGCACGTCACCAGCGAGGAAGGCGCCTATGCCACGGCCACCCTGCCCGGCCCCTTCGGCGAGGCGAAGAAGCCCGAGCAGGTGCCCGGCCAGATCGCCGATCTGCTGAGCCAGCTGGGCACCACCATCTACCACGCCGAAGAAGTCGAAGTGGATGCACCGCAGGCCTTCTTCATCCCCAACTCGCAACTCAAGGCGCTGCGCCGCGAAGCCATCGAGGCGCTGGGCGAAGCGCGCGAAGCCATCCGTCCGCGCGGCGGGCGCAAGCCGGTCAGCGTGCCGCCGCCGGTCTACCCGGAGTCGCACCTGTCGTTCCTCGCCAACGTCTACAACGAGAAGGCCCGCGCCTTCTATCACCGCTACGGTGTGCAGCTGATCGACGCGGCCTACGAGGCCCACGAGGAAACCGGCGAGGTGCCGGTGATGATCACCAAGCACTGCCTGCGCTTCTCCTTCAACCTCTGCCCGAAGCAGGCCAAGGGCGTCACCGGGGTGCGCACCAAGGTCGCGCCGATGCAGCTGGTCCACGGCGATGAAGTGCTGACCCTGACCTTCGACTGCAAGCCCTGCGAGATGCACGTGGTGGGCAAGATGAAGGGGCATATCCTCGACCTGCCGCTGCCGGGCAGCGGCAGCAGCGTGGTCGGACACATCACGCCGGACGATCTGATGAAGACAATCCGCAACAAGCCGCACGCCTGACGTCGATACATCCGGGGGAGGCGCTGCCGTGACTGTACTTGCGACATGGGCAGAGATCCGCTCGCTCTATCGACAATGCCAACCCGGCGTGTTCACGGCGAGCTTCACGCATGGCGGGCTGCGCATGGTCTGGCCTTCCTGGGCGCTGACGATCGCTGTCGGCATATTGCTGGTTGGAACCTTGCTCAATAGCCATTCACCTTTGCAGGGGTTGGCTGCCATGGCCGGCGCACTGCTTGCTCTGCTTGGCATGCTGCTGGCCCGGGAGCGCTATTGCGCGTGGTACTACCGGGATATCTATGCCCGTGAAACGCTGAACCGCTACGGTTTTCTACGCCGCGAAGAACTGCTGCGCTACGCACTGTTCCGAAATGCCCTTGTAGAGCGCGGGCTCAACGCAGCGGACATTCAGGAGTTGGCGCGCATCGCCGAGATCGCCGGCCCACCACCTCAGGAACGCTGGGTCTCCCAGAACCTCGTCATCGTCATGCTGGTTTCGGCGATCGTCAGTCTGTCGACGGACGTCATCAAGCTGACCGATACCTGGATCGCCGGAAAAGGCATCGTATTCGTGCTGGCGTTAGCCACGGTTACATATGTGGTTCTAGCCCTGTTGGATGGCATCCGCAGCAACCAGCATCGTGACCGGGTAATCGGCCGCTGCCTGGAGCGTGCGGCATTGGATATCGCACGCACCCAGGCCGCCCACAGCACACCGCAGGCATCTTTCGAAAGCACCGCTACGCATGAATAGCCACAGCTTTCCAAGCTAGCTCTGCGGAAGCCTGCTGATCCCACCGCAACAACCAAGCCCGGCAGCGGATCACACGTAACCCAGCTACACCGCCATGCCGCTGGCAGGCCTGGCTAAGCGATAGGTCGCAAGGCTGCAAAGCAACAGGCCGGCGACCGCGAGCAAGCCGGCAGCGACGCCAATCTCACGCAACCCCAGATGGCTGACAACGAGGCTGCCGAGCAAGGCGCCGCCGCCGATTCCGACGTTGTAGATGCCCGAGAACATGGCCATGGCAACGTCGGTCGCGTCCGAAGCCAGGTTCAGTACCTTCGATTGCACGGCCAGGCCGAAGCACATCCCGGCGATACCCCAGATCACCACCACCGCACCGAGCAGCGAACTCTCGCGCGAAGCCGGCAGCAACAGCAGCAGACAGATCGCCATGACCGCGATCGCCGCGATCAGAAAGCCCCTCGGATAGCGCGCGCTGTATCGGCTGAACAGCAACGAACCGAGCAGACCGGCACCGCCGAAGAGCAACAGCAGGACGGTGGTCATGTCGCCGCTCAGGTGCGCGACGGTTTGCGCAAAGGGCTCGATGTAGGTGTAGGCGGTGAATTGCGCGGTGATGACCAACGCGGTCAGCGCATAGGCGGTCAACAGCGCAGGGCGTTTGAACAGCACCGGCAGGCTGCGCAACGAACCGGAATTCTGGCTCGGCAGCGATGGCAGCGTCCGCGCCAGGACGACCAGCACCAGCGCGGCGATCACGCCGATGGCCAGGAAGGTGGTGCGCCAGTCCAGCGCCTCGCCCAGCACGCGCCCCAGCGGGATGCCCAGCACCATCGCCAGCGCACTGCCGGTCGCCAGCAGGCCCAGGGCTTGCGCCTGCTTGCCTGCGGGCGCGACACGCACCGCCAGCGATGCGGTGATCGACCAGAACACCGCGTGCGCCAGGGCGATGCCGATCCGGCTGAGCATCAGCATGCCGTAGCTAGACGCCACGCTCGAAACCAGATGGCTGCCGATGAACACCACAAAGACCAGGATGAGCAGCGTGCGGCGCTCGAAATTGCGCGTCAGCAGCATCATCGGCAGCGACATCAGCGCAACCACCCAGGCGTAAATGGTCAGCATCAGCCCGACCTGGGATGGCGGCATGTCGAACGATCGGCCAATGTCGCTGAGCAGCGCCACAGGGACGAACTCGGTGGTGTTGAAGATGAAGGCGGCCAGCGCCAGTGCGATAACGCTGAGCCAGCTCCCGGCCGGGGAGCTTTGCGATTCGTTCATGGAGAAGTGGGTCTGGTATCGATTCAGTCGAAGCAAAGCGCAACGAATGAGGGTGTAAGGGCGACGGTTCCTGCCCGAATACCATGACGCACGCGGCCCGCACGCGCGAAGCGAGCAGGAAGGCAGCGGGAGCGGATGGAGTGAGGGACGGGACAGTCGAAGCGGCGCGGATTCTACGCCCGCCATCCACTGATGTCAGGTCGCAAACGTGCGCCACGACGAGCGGCCGCGATGGCGTCGGCGCTGCCGGTGGTTCGTCACTGCGCTCTGCCGCTGCCTGACTTCCGTTCGGCATCCTGGCGAAACTTTCCAGGCGAGCGCCAGCCGTACCTACAGAACCCATTTCAGGACTGGAGTACGTATGGCTTACCCGAAAATTCCCGCTCAGCAGCAGGACCGCCTACCCGGTCGCGAAACCGAAATGCACCCGCAGGCCGAGTTCATCCGCGACAGCTACAAGGGCAGTGGCAAGCTGGCCGGAAAGGTCGCGCTGATCAGTGGCGGCGACAGCGGCATCGGTCGCGCGGCAGCGGTGCACTTCGCTCGTGAAGGTGCGGACGTCGCGATCATGTATCTCGACGAACACGAGGACGCCGAAAACGCCAAGCGGATGGTGGAGGCCGAAGGCCAGCGCTGCCTGTTGATCGCAGGCGACATCCGCGACAGCCGCCACTGCAACGATACCGTCGAACAAACCGTGAAGGCCTTCGGTCGGCTGGACGTGCTGGTCAACAATGCCGGCCGCCAGGAGGTCCAGACCCGCCTCGAGGACATCACCGACGAGCAGTGGGAGAAGACCTTCGCCACCAACATCCACGGCTACTTCTATCTCACCCGTGCCGCCCTGCCCCATCTGCAGGCCGGCGCCTCGATCATCAACACCACCTCGATCAACTCCTTTATCGGTCACCCGCTGCTGGTCGACTACACCTCGACCAAGGGCGCGATAGATGGCTTTAGCCGGGCACTGTCACAGCAGCTGATCGAGCGCGAGATCCGCGTCAACCAGATCGCGCCAGGCCCGATCTGGACGCCGCTGCAGCCGCCGTCGCTCGGCAAGCACGACCCGCAGATGCTCGAAGACTTCGGCAGCCAGATGCCCATGGGCCGCTGCGGCCAGCCGTCCGAACTGGGTCCGGCTTATGTCTATCTGGCCTGCGAGGACTCGTCCTATGTCAGTGGCCAGACCATTCATATCAATGGCGGCAAGGTGGTCAACGGCTAGCCGGCGGTGGAAAGCCCGGGCCGGCGCGGCTCCAGGCGAAGCATCGGGTAATGAGTCCGCACGGAACCATCGTGCGGCTCGCCGCGCCCAACGATCAGTACCCATGCGTTGACCGCTATCGGTCCAGACGCCCGCCGCCGCAGCCTCGCTGCATATGAAAGGTGAACTCATGACCCAGATTCTAATTGCCGCTTTCGACCGCTATGCCGAAGCAGAGAAAGTGAAAGCCGAACTCGTGAGCGAAGGAGTGTCCAGCGACGACATCCAGATATCGGCATCCTTCAACAGCGACACCGTCGACAGCAGCCGTGTGGAAGTGGTCGGCGAAGAGCCGGGTGAAGACGCAACAGTGGCCGACAAGATCGGCAGTTTCTTTCACAAGGTCTTCGGCGACGGATCGAGCCAGCATGCCGGTCGTTACCCCGAAGCGGCTCGCCGCGGATCGACCATCGTCACCGTAACGCTGGAGGACGACAGCCGGGTTTCCGCAGTCGAGCGTGTCATGGAGCGCAACGGCGCCATCGATATCGACGAGCGCAGCGCCAAGTGGGGCGACGACGATGCCACCCCGGTTACCGCCAGCACCGAGACGCTGACCACCGGCTACCCGGACGCCACCTCGATCAGCGTCGACGAGCGCGAACTGGACGGCAGCTCGACACCGGATCGCGGAGCGGATTTCGGCTCGATTCCCGGCCGCGCGGAAAACGAAAAGGCTGCCCGGCGCGACAACACCGCGGGTCGCGTACGCATCATCCCGCGCTAGAAGGTCCAGGCGGTTTCATCTGCCACCAGCGCCTGCAGTGCCAGCGCATTGCTAACCGCAGCGCCGCTGGCGGTATTGTCGAAGATGCACCAGCACGGCACGCCGGACCGAGCACAAGTCCGCAACTTACCAGCCAGCCGCTCCAGCCATTCGGCCGAGTACGCAGAATGGTAGATGCGTGGCGACCCGTGCAGTCGGTAGTAGCGTATGCCCGACCAGCCGCCCGCCTGCTCTGCTCCTGCAATTGGCGAAGGATCGGCCGCCACCCGTGCGATACGCCAACGCTCGAGCAGCTCACCGGCGTCCAGCCAGCTCGCATGCCGCGGTTCGAGTACCAGCGCACCGTCGTAGCGTGCGCGCATGGCGGTGAAGAAGTCCTCCGCCACCGACGGATCGAAGGCCAGCGATGGCGGCAATTGCAGTAACAGGCAACCGAGCTTTTCAGCCAGCCCGGTCGATTCGCCGAGAAAGCGCTCGAGCGCCTCGTCACACTCGCGCAAGCGCAGCTCATGGCTGATCTGCCTGGGCAGCTTCACGCAAAAGCGGAAGTCCTCCGGCACGCTCGCCGCCCACTTGCGATAGGTGGCCGGACGATGCGGTCGGTAGAACGAGCTGTTGATCTCGACCACCGATAGCTCTCCGCTGTAGCGCTGCAGGTGCGTACCTTGCTCAGCGAATGCCGGCCACGCCTCGCGCGGCAAGCTCCAGCCGGCACAGCCGATACCAACCATCTTGCGCACTTCCATACCCAACATTCCTGCCCATCGTTCCGGCCCGATTACCGCGGTGTGCTTTAAACTCGCGCCCACCTGCCCCACGAACCCGGTTGACTCATGAAGCAGCGCGCCATCACACCCTTTCAGATCTTCATCCTGCTGCTATCGGTCTACGTGATCGGTACGCTGGTGGCTGATCTGGTGTTCGACTTACCCGACGACGTATCGACTCTGCTCGGGTATCTGGACAACATCGTGTGCTTCTTTTTCTTCATCGATTTCTGGATGCGCCTGCAGGAAGCCGACGACAAGCTGCGCTTCATGCGCTGGGGCTGGATCGACTTGCTGGCCAGCGTACCGGCGGGCGGGTTGCAGGCAGCCAAGCTGTTTCGGGCCTTCCAGATTCTGCGGGTGCTGCGGGCGATCAAGTCGTTGCGGCTGATCTGGCGCATCCTGTTCCGCAACCGCGCCGAAGGCATCGTCGCCTCCGCCGCCACGGCAACCATGCTGCTGGTAGCGTTTGGCGCGCTGACCATGCTGCTGGTGGAAGCGCCGAACCCAGAAAGCTCGATCAACACGCCGGAAGAGGCGCTGTGGTGGGCGTTCGTCACCGTGACCACGGTCGGCTACGGCGACTTCTATCCGGTCACCACCCTGGGCCGTATCGTTGCGGTGCTGCTGATGGTGTCCGGAGTCGGTCTGTTCGGCAGCTTCGCGGCCTACATCGGTTCGCTGTTCGTCGCCGACCGCAACGAGGAAGACAACCGCGACCAGCTGGCCGACCGCGAAACCCTGCAGCGACTACTGGTACAGGTGGAATGCCTGACTGAAGAAGTGCGCAGCCTGAAGCTGCAGCTGGGGGACGATCGCCGTGACGATGGCGATGCGGCAGAGCGAGGGGTTTGATTTGTACGTATCGTCGACCAAAGCGCACAGTCTGCCGAGCAAACGAGCGCAACGCGAGTCGTACAAAGAAGACTGATCAGCAAAGGTGTCGATCATGGCCAAGACCGGGGGCAAGCAGTTCAAATCCATCAGGCTCGAACGTCTGGCGCGCTTCCTCGACTGGGCAACGGCGCGATATCCGGAATTCACCGCGAAGAAGCATCACCAGGAAAAGTGGTTCACCCCGTACATCGGCTACCCCATCGTCGGCTTGGCTCGCGCGGCCAAGGCGTTCTGGTTGGGGCTGCATGGGCAGGCGGTGGATGAACTGCTGGCGGCACCTGCTGCAGACGAGTTGCTCGATCGGGTCGTCAGCCGTGATCTCGGCGAGATCCACTGCAGCGTGGATGTGTTCGGCAGCGAGAAGACCTTCAGCCTGGGCTCGCCGGTCCATCTGCTGGAGCCGGACTGGGCGCTGCGTCTGGACGATAGCCCGCGGCGCGACGATTTCGCCGACAACCTGAAACAGGCCGTGCAGCGCTATGTGCGCAATCGGCTGCAGGTGCTCGAACGGCCCTTCTCCGAAATGGACGAGGACGAGCGGCAGCGGTGCCTGGCGCGCATCCGCCCGGAACTGCCACGGGTCGATGAATTTCTGCCGCATGCCATCGCCACCCTCAACGAGATTCGCCATGAGCTGCGCTACGTGGTGGCCTTGCAGCGCGACAATCTCACCCTCGAACTGCCGCGGCGGGTTCCTTCCGGCCAGGATCATCTGCTCAGCGTGGCGGAAGTCGAGGCGTGGAAGCGCCAGGATCGCGACGAGCTGCAGGCCACCTTCGAGCGCATGCTCGAGCTCGCCGGCGATTTCGACCTGCAACTGCTCGGGCACAAGCGTCTTACCGAGCTCATCGCCCTGGAACCCGGCCGCATGCGCAAGGCGATCCGTGCCGCCCGCCGCGAGCACGAGGAAAAGATGGCGTTTGCCGTGCTGCTGGAGAACAACCCGCGCTTCGTCCACTACCACAAGCTCTACCCGGCCCGGCGCCTGACGCGACGCTGGACCGCCCTGCTCGGACCGACCAACAGCGGCAAGACGCACCGCTCTATCGAGGCGATGGCTGCGGCCGAGCACGGCATCTACCTGTCGCCGCTGCGCCTGATGGCGCTGGAAAACCAGGAGCGCATTGAGGCGATGGGCGTGCCCTGCTCACTTGTGACCGGCGAGGAAGAAATCATCCGCGAAGGCGCCACACACTTCTGCTGCACCGTGGAGGAGTTCGCGCGTTTCCGCCATCAGCATTGGGATGTGGTGGTGGTCGACGAGGTACAGATGATGGCCGACTCGCAACGTGGCTGGGCCTGGGTCGATGCACTGGTCAGCGCCCATACGCCGCAACTGATGATGACCGGGCCAGCGCTGATCGAACCCTCGTTGCGCACGCTTTGCGATCTGTGCAAGGACAAGCTGGTTGTGCAGCGCACCAAGCGCCTGTCCCCGGTTGAAGTCGCCCGCCACGCCACGACGCTGGAAAGGCTGGAACCCGGCTCGCTGCTGGTGGCGTTCAGCCGCAAGCTGGTGCTGGAGCTCAAGGGCATGCTCGAGAGTGCCGGCAAGAGCGTCTCGGTAGTCTACGGTGCGCTCTCGCCCGAGGTCCGACGCGACCAGGCCAGGCGCTTCCGCGAGGGCGAGGCGGACATCATGGTCGCTACCGATGCGGTCGGCATGGGCCTCAACCTGCCGGCGCACACGCTGTGTTTCTATACCGATGAGAAATTCGACGGCATCCAGAATCGCCAGCTCAAGGTGCAGGAGGTCAAGCAGATCGGCGGCCGCGCCGGGCGCTTCGGTCACCACGACAGCGGCGAGATCACCGCGCTGGACCCGCAGACGCTCAAGTCCATCCGCCGCCTGTTCAACAGCCCGGACGCGCCGGTGGACCTGAGTCAGTTTCAGGTGCGCCCATCCATCGATCACCTGTCCGCCATTTCCGAACTGATGGGCGAGCCAAGCCTGCTGCGGTCCTGGCTGACCTTCAACCGCAACATAAACTACGGCGAGGCATTTATCTCGGTACTGCCGGACGAACTGGCCGAATGGATCGAGCTGATAGACGACCCGAAGATTCCGCTCTGGCTGCGCTGGACGTTCGCCTGCACGCCGATCCGCGGCGGCTTCGACAGCCCGGCCAGTCAGCATGCCCAACGCTGGATCAAGCGAGTCGCCGAAGGCCACGCCATTCCGATGCCCAAGCTGCTGCTCGGCAGCGACCTGTCCAGCCTGGAAAGTACCCTGCATGTGGTGGAAACCTACCTGCATCTGGCCCGCAGCCTGCCCGAGCATTTTCCCGAGCACGACGACGGTGAAGACGCGCGCAAGCTGCTCAACGACGCCATCACCCGTGAACTGTCACGCCAGCGCAAACCGCGGGCTGCACGACGCGGCGGCGGCCGCAAGGCCGGTCGACGACGCTGAGAATATCCACCAACCACGATCCAGCCAGGCCGGCCGCTCTATAATCGCCGCTTTGCTGCCGAGCGCGAGCCTGCCATGCCGATCAAGTACGCCCGTCGTCTGACCGATCGCCGACGGTCCGCCCATAGCAATCGTCAGCTCGGCCTGTGCCTCGCGTTTGTCGCGGGTGCCGCCAATGCCGGCGGGTTCATCGCCGTCCAGCAGTACACCTCGCACATGACCGGTATCGTTTCGGCAATGGCCGACAACCTGGCACTGGGCGCCACTGACATGGTGCTCGCCGGTTTCGGCGCGCTGCTCTCGTTCATCCTCGGCGCCATGTGCTCGACGCTGATGATCAATTTCTCGCGACGTCGCCGTCTGCATAGCCAGTACGCGCTACCGCTGGCGCTGGAAGCCGGGCTGTTGCTGCTGTTCGGTATCCTCGGCGCACGGCTGATGACGGTTCCGGGTTTCTTCGTGCCGCTGACCGTGGTGCTGCTGTGCTTCATCATGGGCCTGCAGAACGCGATCATCACCAAGCTCTCCAATGCCGAAGTGCGCACCACCCATATCACTGGCATGGTGACCGACATCGGCATCGAGCTGGGCAGGCTGATCTACTTCAACCGCAATCGTCATGACGACATGCCACCGGTTCGGGCCAACCGACAGCGCCTGCGTATCAACCTGCTGATGGTGATGAGCTTCTTCGTCGGCGGATTGAGCGGCGCAGCCGGCTTCAAGCATTTCGGCTTCATCGCCACGGTCCCGCTGGCCGCCTTGCTGCTGGCACTGGCTCTGGTGCCGATGGCTGACGATCTGCTGCTCGGCTGGCGCCTCTGGCGGCGTCGGCGCTAAGACACCGACGGTTTCCAACGCCCTCCCGGTTGGCAAGGCTTCATCAGTCACGGCGATGACTCGGACCGCGGCGACAGCAAGCACCATCATTTGTTCCCGCAGCGCGCCCGTAAAATGTTCGAATTTTTACTTTGACAGCTGCATTCTTTGCCTCTAAGTTTTCGTTTCCGAACAATTCCGAACCAACGCAGTGCTCGGAATAAAACAAAAACAAACGAACGAGGCTCCGCGCATGAGTACGCCCATCGTCCCTACGCTCAAGGGACAATGCATCGCCGAATTTCTCGGCACTGCCCTTCTTATCTTCTTCGGTACTGGCTGCGTCGCAGCGCTCAAGCTCGGCGGTGCCGACCTGGGGTTGTGGGAAATCAGCATCATCTGGGGCATCGGCGTTTCGATGGCGGTGTACCTTGCCGCCGGCGTCTCCGGTGCCCACCTGAACCCGGCCGTGACCATCGCATTGTGGCTGTTCCGCACATTCGAGCGGCACCGCGTTCCAGCCTACATCCTGGCGCAGGTGGCCGGCGCCTTCTGTTCTGCGGCGCTGGTCTACGGGCTGTACAGCAGTCTGTTTTTCGATTTCGAACAGACCCAGCAGATGGTTCGCGGCAGTGTCGAGAGCCTCGAACTCGCATCGATCTTCTCGACCTACCCCCACGCCTCGTTGTCGTTCGGCCAGGCGTTTCTGGTGGAGGTCGTCATCACCGCCATTCTGCTGGCGATGATCATGGCCATCACCGACGACGGCAACGGCCTGCCCAGCGGCCCGCTCGCACCTTTGCTGATCGGCCTGCTGATCGCCGTGATCGGCGGTGCAATGGGACCGCTGACCGGCTTCGCGATGAATCCCGCACGGGATTTCGGGCCTAAACTGATGACCTTCTTTGCCGGCTGGGGTGACGTGGCCTTCACTGGCGGGCGAGACATTCCGTATTTCCTGGTCCCGATCTTCGCCCCGATTCTCGGCGCCTGCCTCGGCGCTGCAGGTTACAAGGCACTCATCTGCCGGCACCTGCCAGGCGTTGGATCAGCCGCCTGCGATGCACCAAAACCCAAGGAAAAGGCCTCTGCCGAAATGGGCTCCGCCCAGCCCGATATCAGCAAAGTTCGCTAAGGAAACGACGCCATGAGCAATCAGAACAAGCAATTCATCGTCGCCCTCGACCAGGGCACCACCAGCTCCCGCGCCATCGTGCTGGACCGCAACGCCAACGTGGTGACCATCGCCCAGCGCGAGTTCGCGCAGATCTACCCGCAACCGAGCTGGGTCGAACACGACCCCATGGAAATCTGGGCGACCCAGAGCGGCGTGTTCGTCGAAGCCTTGGCCCAGGCCGGCATCACCAACGAGCAGGTGGCGGCGATCGGCATCACCAACCAGCGCGAAACCGCCATCGTCTGGGACAAGATCACCGGCCGGCCGATCTACAACGCCATCGTCTGGCAGAGCCGCCAGAGCACGCCGATCTGCGACCAGCTCAAGCGCGACGGCATGGAAGAGCACATCCGCAAGACCACCGGCCTGGTGATCGACCCCTATTTCTCCGGCACCAAGATCAAGTGGATTCTCGACCACGTCGAAGGCAGCCGCGAGCGCGCCCGCCGCGGCGAGCTGCTGTTCGGCACCGTCGACTGCTGGCTGATCTGGAAGATGACCCAGGGCAAGGCCCACGTCACCGACTACACCAACGCCTCGCGCACAATGCTGTTCGACATCCATAAGCTGGACTGGGACCCGGTAATGCTCGAGGCGCTGGATATCCCGCGCGAAATGCTGCCGGACGTGCGTTCCTCGTCGGAAATTTACGGCCACGCCTACATCGGTTCCGGCCAGAGCACCGGCATTCCCATCGCAGGCATCGCCGGCGACCAGCAGGCCGCGCTGTTCGGCCAGATGTGCGTCGAGCCTGGGCAGGCCAAGAACACCTACGGCACCGGCTGCTTCCTGCTGATGAACACCGGAACCAAGGCAGTGCAATCCGAACATGGTCTGCTGACCACCATCGCCTGCGGGCCGCGTGGCGAAGTGAACTACGCACTGGAAGGCGCCATATTCAATGGCGGCTCCACCGTGCAGTGGCTGCGTGACGAACTGAAGGTACTCAACGAATCGCTGGATTCGGAGTACTTCGCCACCAAGGTGCCGGACAGCAACGGCATCTACCTGGTGCCGGCGTTCACCGGCCTTGGCGCGCCCTATTGGGATCCGCGCGCCCGCGGCGCGCTGTTCGGCCTGACCCGCGGGGTCAAGGTCGACCATCTGATCCGTGCAGCGCTGGAGTCCATCGCCTACCAGACCCGCGACGTGCTCGACGCCATGCAGCAGGACGCCGGCGAGCGCCTGCGCGCCCTGCGCGTGGACGGCGGCGCGGTAGCCAACAACTTCCTCATGCAGTTCCAGGCCGATATGCTCGGTACTCAGGTTGAACGCCCGCAGATGAAGGAAACCACGGCGCTCGGCGCGGCCTACCTGGCCGGACTGGCGACCGGTTTCTGGAGCGACCTCGACGAGTTGCGCAGCAAGAGCAGCATCGAGCGGGTGTTCGAACCGGCGTGCGGAAGCGAGCAGCGCGAAGCGCTCTATCGCGGCTGGCAGAAGGCGGTCGACCGTACGCGCAACTGGGCCGAAGACTGATCTGACGAACAACAGGCCTGCCTCTGGAGGTTTCGGAGGCAGGCCTGGCATGTGCGAATTCGAACAGGCAGCGCTTTAATCGAACGCCAGACTACGGCATGCTTCCCGCACAACAGCGAACAAGGAAGCCTCATGAGCCTGGCGCCCCGACAGCAGAACATTCTGGAACTCGTGCGCGAGCGCGGCTACGTGAGCATCGACGAGCTGGCACGGCACTTCGCCGTCACGCCGCAAACCATCCGCCGCGACATCAACCAGCTCGGCGACGCCGGCCTGCTGCGGCGCTACCACGGCGGCGCGGCCTACGATTCCAGCGTGCAGAACACCGCCTACAGCCAGCGCGCGCACCAGATGCGCGACGAGAAACTGCGTATCGCCGCCGCCATGGCCGCGCGCATCCCCGACCAGGCTTCGCTGTTCATCAATATCGGCACCACCACCGAGGCAATCGCCCGCGCCCTGCTCAACCACCGCGACCTGAAGATCATCACCAATGATCTGCACGTGGCGAGCATTCTCAGCACCAAGGAAGACTTCGACGTGCTGATCGCCGGCGGCAACGTACGCAGCGACGGCGGCGTGGTGGGCCAGGCCACCGCCGATTTCATCAGCCAGTTCAAGGTCGATTTCGCCCTGATCGGCATCAGCGGTATCGACGAGGACGGCACCCTGCTCGACTTCGATTATCAGGAAGTGCGCGTCTCCCAGGCGATCATCCATAACGCGCGCAAGGTCTTCCTCGCCGCGGACTCCAGCAAATTCGGCCGCAGCGCCATGACGCGCCTGGGCTCGCTGGAACAGATCGACTGCCTGTTCACCGACTCGGCACCTTCCGAGGTGTTCGCCGAGCTGCTGGCCCGCCACAAGGTGCAGCTGGAGATAGCCGAGTAGTTGGGCGGCAGTTCGTTTCGCAGATAACTCCGCTCCGATAGTTAAGACAGAACGCTCGTAACGAATTCGAGCCCTTGCGGGCAGGCGAAATCTGACGGCGATCGGGATAACAGCGGCACATCAGTCGAAACAGCGACATTCAATCAGAAACCCAGCGTTCGAATATTTTCTTTTTTACCTATTTTCGAACATTTTTTCTTTCGTACGGATTCTTTTGCGAATAGCATGTTCAGAACCGAACATTACCTTTCGTTTTCGAGGAGAAGCCCGTGCCCCATTCCGCCCAGCCCGTCTCCGAGCTCTATGACGTCGCCGTGATCGGCGGCGGTATCAATGGCGTCGGTATCGCTGCCGATGCAGCTGGTCGCGGGCTGTCAGTGTTCCTTTGCGAACGCGACGATCTGGCCAGCCATACGTCGTCGGCCAGCAGCAAGCTCATTCACGGTGGCCTGCGCTATCTGGAGCACTACGAATTCCGTCTCGTCCGCGAGGCGCTGGCCGAGCGTGAAGTGCTGCTGGCCAAGGCGCCGCATATCGTCAAGCCGATGCGCTTCGTGCTGCCCCACCGCCCTCACCTGCGCCCGGCGTGGATGATCCGCGCCGGCCTGTTCCTCTACGACAACCTGGGCATGCGCAAGAAGCTGCCAGCTTCGCGGGGCCTGCGCTTCGCCAAGGAGAGTCCACTGAAGCCAGCCATCACCCGCGGCTTCGAATACTCCGACTGCTGGGTCGACGACGCGCGGCTGGTGGTGCTCAACGCCATGGCGGCGCGGGAGAAAGGCGCGCATATCCATACCCGCACCCAATGCCTGAGCGCCAAGCGTGCTGGCGGCATCTGGCATGTCGAGCTGCAGCGCGAGGATGGCAGCCGCTTCTCACTAAAGGCCAAGGCACTGGTCAATGCGGCCGGTCCCTGGGTCGCACAGTTCATCGGCGAAAACCTGCAGCAGCGCTCGCCGTACGGCATCCGCCTGATTCAGGGCAGCCACATCATCGTGCCCAAGCTGTATGAAGGTGAGCAGGCCTACATCATGCAGAACGAGGATCGGCGTATCGTCTTCGCCATCCCCTATCTGGACCGTTACACCATGATCGGCACCACTGATCGCGAGTACCGTGGCGACCCGGCCAAGGTGAGCATCAGCGAGGAAGAGGTCGCCTACGTATTGGGCGTGGCCAACACGCACTTTCGCAAGCAACTCGAGCCCAGGGACATCGTGCATACCTTCGCCGGCGTCCGGCCGCTATGCGACGACGAATCGGATAACCCGTCCGCGGTTACCCGCGACTACACCCTGTCGCTGGCGGCGGAAGAAAAGCAGGCACCGCTGCTTTCGGTGTTCGGCGGCAAGCTGACCACCTACCGCAAGCTCGCCGAGTCGGCGATGGCGCAGCTCAAGCCGTTCTTCCCGGCTATGGGTGAAAGCTGGACGGCGCAGGCGGCACTGCCTGGCGGTGAAGGCATGAGCACGGCCGACGCACTCACCGAAGAGCTGGTGGCCAAGGTACAGGGGCTGAAACTGCCGCTGGCCAAGCGCTGGGCAACCCTCTACGGCAATCGGGTATGGCGCATGCTGGGCGAAGCGCGCTCGCTCGATGCACTGGGCGAAGACCTCGGCCAGCAGCTGTATGCGCAGGAAGTCGACTACCTGCGGCGCGAAGAGTGGGCAACCCAGGTGGATGACATCCTCTGGCGCCGCACCAAACTCGGGCTGGCCTTCAGCGAGCCGGAAAAGGCTCGCCTGCAGCGTTACCTGACAGAGCGCCCGGTCAGCGAAACCACGCGCAGCAGCGACGCAGCCTGAGGCAGCCGCTCAGCCCTGCGCCGCGAGCTGCTGATTGATACGGGCGACGCTGGCGGCGATGCGTTGCTCGACATCCTGCATCTGCTCGTTCTGTTGCAGCAGCGGCACGCAGAGATTCAGTGCGGTGAGCACCAGCAGCTTGTCGCCCGTGGCGTTGGGAAACTGTCGCTGGCTGTCGGCCAGATGCTGCTGCAGCAAGGCCGCCGCCTCCTGCAGCAGAGCGTCCTGGCTGGGCGGCGCGCGGAACGAGTATTCGCGGCCGAATACCCTGAGCACCTGAACGCCATCCGCCGTCATGCGGCGCTACTGCCAGCTGCACGCTCCACCAGCGCCTGCAGCCGCGCCAGGGTAGCGCCCTGCTTGTCTTCCTGCTCCAGCGCAGCCAGTTGCAGGTTGTCGTTTTCCTCACGCGCCTGCTGCAGCTGCTGCTCGAGCAAGACACAGTGCTCGCTCAGGTTCTGGTTGCGTTGCAGCAGATCGTTGATGACGTTTTCAAGTTGCGCAAGGGTGGTATCAAGCATGGAGCGTTTTCCGGGTCCGATGAAAAAGCGCGCGAGAGTACCCGAAAGGAAGGCCGCCGGGGGCCTTCATTAAGCCTTCAATGCCACGCGGTCCGGTCGCCAATGCCACCGGTTTGCGGTAGCCTCGGCAGCCTATTTGAAGAGGAGAGTCCCCATGGCACGCGCTACCGCCCGCCACATCCTGGTTTCCACCGAAGCCAAGTGCAACGAACTGAAAGCCGCTATCGAAGGCGGTGCCGACTTCGCCGAGGTCGCCAAGGAAAACTCCAGCTGCCCTTCCAGCCGTCAGGGCGGCGACCTGGGTTCATTCGGCCCGGGTCAGATGGTCAAGGAATTCGACACCGTCGTATTCAGCGCCCCGCTCAATCAGGTGCAAGGCCCGGTGAAGACCCAGTTCGGCTATCACCTGCTGGAAGTGACCAGCCGTCAGGACTGATTACCCCCAGTCCCCGCCCCTCATGGGCGGGGATGCCCTAGCGCCGGACAGGCGCCCTCCGCCAGCATTCCCCTCCCCCGATTCACGCCGACCTGATCACGCCTCGAGACGGAAACGCCCGGTCAGTGCCTTGAGGCCTTTCATGCTCTGCATGATGGTATTGCCCGACGCCGCCGTGTCGTGGGTAACCCCGGCAGCCTGATCGGCGACCTGGGCGATGCGCGTCAGCGACTGGTTCATGTCCTCGGCCACCTGCGACTGCTCCTCGGCCGCCGTGGCGATCTGATTGGTCATGCCGCGGATGGTCTGCACCGCGCCGACGATCTGCCCCAGCGCATGCTGCGCCGCTTCGATCTGGGTGAGCGTCACCGAGCTGCTCTGACGCGACGCATCCATGGCCGTACCCGCGCGGGTGGCCTGGCTCTGCAAGCGCTCGACCAGCACGCTTACCTCCTTGGCCGAGCTCTGCGTGCGGCTGGCCAGGCTGCGGACTTCGTCGGCAACCACCGCGAAACCGCGGCCCTGCTCGCCAGCACGCGCCGCCTCGATGGCCGCATTTAGCGCCAGCAGGTTGGTCTGCTCGGCGATCCCGCTGATCACGTTCAGCACCTTGCCGATCTCGTGACTGTCCTGCACCAGCTGCTGCATCACATCGGACAGGCTGTCGACATGACCGCTCAAGGTGCGGATGGCGCCGACCGACTCATTCATCACCGCGCTGCCAGAGTTGGTCTCCTGCTCAGCGACATCTGCGGCATTGGCGGCCTCGACCGTGCTGCGCGCGACTTCCTGGGAGGTGGCGAGCATTTCGTTCATGGCGGTGGCGACCTGATCGATCTCGGCTTGCTGCCCCTCCACGTTGCGCGCGCTGTCCCCGGCCAGATTCGCCATGCGCACGCATTGGCCATCGGCTTCGTCAGCGGCCAGACGCACACCGCGGATCATCTCTCCAACCTGCCCCAGCAGGCGGTTGTACGCCAGGGTGATCATGCCCATCTCGTCATCGGCGTGCCGTACCTGCAGCGGCGCGGAAAAGTCGCCCTGGCTGACCCTCTCCAGACGCCCCCGCAGCTCGTCGATCTGCAGCATCAGCCAGTTCATGCCGGCGACCCGCCCCAGCACGACCATCAGCAGGATGCACAGGGTCGAACCCAGGGCGACCCAGAGCTGCTGCGACGCGCTGCGGTTGGCTTCAGCGGAAATCAGCAGCACCACTTCGTTGGAAGCGGCAAGGATGTCGTTTGAGTCGGTGGCAATGGCGTTCACGTCAGCGCTCTGACCTGCGGCCAGTGCCTGTACGGCGGGCCGATAACGCTGCCAGATCTGATCGACGCGCTGCAGGTGCGGTTGTGCACTGGTCAGCTCCACCGGTGCGATGCCCTGGGCGCGGTCGCCGTTGAGCAGCAGCCGATGCGACTGCTCGAAGCGTTGGATGGTCTTGTCGACGGCGGTCTTGTCGCCGACGCCCTGCGCCGCCAGCAGCGCTTCCTTCATCATCTTCTGGCTGAGCATGCGCTGGGCTCCGGCCATGTCGATCTGGCTGGCGTCTTTGGCGGACATGAACAGCACAGCGGCAGTCAGGGCCGCACACAGGAAGATCAGGCTGTAGGAGAAGAAGAACTGATGGTTGATGGTGCGCAGACCCAGTCCGCGCAAAAGGGACTGAATGACGTTCGCCAAGGTGCTGGTCATGGGGGTATCCACTACAGGGAGAGAAAGCGATGCCAGCGTCGAATGGCGTCGCAGCTAACACTGTTCTCGGCGGCGCCAGGGGCAACTTGATACCGTTTATCAACTATCTGCAAGCCTCGCCATTGCTGGCTTTGCGCGCCTTTCTTGGCGCTCACGCAACGCAGCCCCACGCACTGACGCAGATCAACGAAACGGCACTTGCGCACCTGTTTTTTTGGCTCGGTCACGACGCAACGTCTATGGTCAGGTAACGCGGGGCAACTCGCATAAAACACCGAACAAACGAGGGTCTGCGCATGTTTCACGTATCGCGCCGAGGCGAAAACCGCATCGATATCGACTTCTCCGGCAAATTGGACAGTCAGGCCATGCGCGCTGCGCTGGATGACCTGCTGTTCAAATCCGAAGGCATCAGCCATGGCCGCATGCTTTATCGCATCGGCGACTTCGACCTGCCTACGCTCGGCGCCGTCGGCGTGGAGCTGTCACGGCTTCCGCACCTGTTCCGCTTCATACGCCGTTTCGACCGCTGCGCGGTGGTCGCTGGCAAGGAATGGCTGCGCAAGGCCAGCGAGGTGGAAGGCGCGCTGATCCCCGGGCTGACCATCAAGGCCTTCGACCTGCACCAGGAAGCCGAAGCCAGCGCCTGGCTGGAGCACGGCTGAGGGGCCACGCCAGGCCGACAATTACCCGACCTGCGGGAGCGAATGGTCTGTCCTGGGTTGCTGTCGAATATGGACATCAACAGTCTGGAGAACGGACATGGGACTTTTCGATACGATCAAGGCCAAGCTCGGCCTGGGTGATGCTTCCAACGAGGCGCAACACAAGGCTGATGCACCACCAGCCGACGCTACCCGCTCGAGCGCCGAGGGCATCACGCTGGGAGAAAGGCCCACCGCCACCGACAACGCGACTATCGCGACGCACCAGGACTTGAATCAGTCATCAGCCACGGCGAGTGGCGTGGATGTGGTGGCACAACTGGAAGCCAAGGCGGCGGCGCACCCGGAAGCGCTGAACTGGCGCACCTCGATCGTCGATCTGCTGAAGTTGCTCGGGCTGGACAGCAGCCTGGAAGCACGCCGGGAGCTTGCTACGGAACTAGGCTGCCCGCCGGCAGAGATGGCGGACTCGGCGCAGATGAACATGTGGCTGCACCGGGCGGTGATGAAGAAGCTTGCCGAAAATGGCGGCAGGATTCCGCCGGAATTGTTGCACTAGATGTGTGAAGGGCCTTCCGAGGAAGGCCCTTGCTTACGGCTTATGAATTGCGGACCTGCTCGTCCGCGAGGAAATCTTCCTCCAAGAGCGCGTCACGCTCGGCCACCGCGCCATCGATCATCTGCGGCTGGGCTCCGGAGCGCTTGCTACGCAACTTGCCGAACTGGTGAGCGAGCGCATTGTTCAGCTTGTCCACCGCGCCGTCGATCGCCAACTCCAGCGATTCGGCCTTGTGGGTGACGGAGATCGGCTGCAGCCCCTTCGGCCGCGCTTCGATCTGGCAGCGCTTGTCATGGGCGCCGGCCTTGTCACCGTTTTCGTCGTTGAGGTGCACGACGACGCGCGTCAGCTCGTCGTCGAACCGGTCCAGCCTGCTTGCGACACTGGCACTGACCCAATCAGCCAGACGGGCACTGCCTTCGATGTGGTTATCGCTGTGAACCTGGATTTGCATAAGTCGTCCTTACTTCCGCTTACGAGCACCACCGTTTCCGGTGGCTTGGTGATAGCTATGCCACCGTTTCACTTATTAAGCAACGGGCAAAATGCCGCCGAAGCTGTCCTGCCCTTCAGCACTTTTCGCTTTGCTATCCGAAACTTAGCCGGTTCGCCGGCGTTCCTGCCGCAAACGGTACAGATTCGTGCGCTGGCAACTGCGAAGCGAATTGTGTGTGTGCAGGACGAAGAACCGCACGCTCACTCGGCGCGCTCAAGGCATGCGTCGGACGATGGACATCCGACGCATGAAAAGACGCTTCGAGCAGTGCTAGGCGGCCTTCTGGAACAGCTCGCGGCCGTGATCGAGATGCTGATCGACCAGCCACTTGCCATGGGCGATGGACAGTCGCTGGGCCTTTTCCAGCTCGTCCATGAACGCATGCTCGAGCGGTAGCGGCATACGGCGGGTCACGTGACCGGCGGGATCGGTAATCCGGCAACCTCCAGCCCAGGGTGTCGGGGTGCCGGGATATTCCATCACCTCGGCGGTGATGAGGTGGTCGCGGTGGGTGCATTGCATCATGGTCATGATCGTTACCTCGCTTCTATGCGGGCAGCCATCAGATCACGCAGGTTGCCTCAGGCTGATGGGCCGCCGATTGTTCCCCCCCTGATGAACAGGGCCGTTTCGCCGGCCCCAGCGCGTCAGAACGGTATAGCACAGGCTGCCCGACTCAGGCCTGCCAGTGCACGGTCGACTGACGAACGCGCAACGCCTCAGCCATCCAGCGAAGGGCCGATCAACTCGGCCAGCTGTCGATACACGCCGGGCACCGCCACCAGATAGGGGTTACCCCTGAGCAGCCCATCGTTGCGGAAGAAATCGTTGCGCAGCCCGCCCGCCTCGGCCACCAGCACCAGCCCGGCCAGGCAATCCCAGCTCTTGAGTTCGGTCTCGTAGTAACCGATCAGTCGCCCTGCGGCGACGTAAGCCGTCATCAGCGCGCCGGAGCCATTGCGGATGAACATGCCGCCTTCGGCCAGCAGCTTTTCCAGAAACGGAATGAAATGCTCCTTGCCGCGCGGATGAAAGGTGCCCGCGCCGGTCAGGCCATCACGCACATGGCCGGCGGTGCTGACCGTGATGGGCGTCTCGTTGACATAGGCACCGCGGCCGAGACAGCCATGGAAGAGTTCGTCATGGTTGGGGTCGGCGATCGCGCCGATGTGGGGTTCCCCGTCGATCAGCAGCCCGATGGAAACGCACCAGTTGTGCAGACCGTTGACGAAACAGGCGGTGCCGTCGATGGGATCGATCACCCACACGCAGCGGGCCTTGAGGTCGGCCGAGCCGCTTTCCTCGCCGAGAAAGCCGTCCTGCGGGAAGCGCTCGGCCAGGCGTGCGCGAATGAAGTCTTCGATGTTTTTGTCGGCGATGCTGACCACATCCTGCCGGTCGTTGCCCTTGTGCTCGACATCCAGCGTCTCGCGTTGCCGATAGAAATCCATGCCCAGCTGCGCGGCTTCCAGTGCGAGGCTCCTGGCGCAGGCGTAGCGGGCATCGATATCGAGGTCTTGCTGGGTCGACTCGCTCATGATCGGTTCCTGAAACAAAAGCGGCATTCTAGTGGACTGTTTGGTGAGTTGGTTGAGGCAAGTTCGGATGATCAGGGCTCCGAGACAAGGCGCTGCGACGAGTCATAGCGGGGCTATGGCAAGGAGCAGCAACATAGTATCGGGGCCATGGGCGCCGAAATTGACCAACTGAACCTGCCAAACAGGCCACTCGACATGCGCCTGTTACAGCACGAGCGATGCAGGGAGTCGACTGGGCAAGACGATGAATGACTTCGGTCCACCCAGGGCGCCCCAAAGCCCAATTCCCCCACGCCACTCGCCGGAACACTCCGTTCAATACGGATGCGACGAATCGATACACGAGCGGTCCTAACCTGCGAGCCACGGCTCATCATTCACGCAGACAGGAGATTCCCATGGGCTTGTTTAACTCGATACTGGAAAAGATCGGCCTCAGCCAGGCACATGCCGCACCCGACAGCACAGCGCCCTCCACACCACCTGAGGCCTCCACAGGCGGTGCCGGCGCACCCACGGGCCCCGCAGTGGACCAAGTGGACGTCGCGGCCAAGCTCGACGGCATGGCGCAGAATCACCCGGAGAAACTCAACTGGCGCACGTCCATCGTCGACCTGCTGAAGTTGCTCGGTCTGGACAGCAGCCTCACCGCGCGCAAGGAACTGGCTACCGAGCTGGGTTGCCCGGCTGACAAGATGGGGGATTCGGCGCAGATGAACATGTGGTTGCACAAGGCGGTGCTGAACAAACTGGCCGAGAATGGCGGCAACGTACCAGCCGATCTGCTGGACTGATCTGCCTCGAGGGGCGACAGGCGAGCTGCAGCGATTGCGGCAGCTCGCGCTGGTGATCAATGCTCGTGCATGCGCACGTTCAGCTCGTCGACAATCGGCGCCCACTCCGCATCCTCGACCCACTCATCGCGCAGCAGCGCGCGCTGCGACTCGTTCCAGACCGGCGCATCGGCCAGCCGAACGTCTTCCGGCAGGTGCCCATGCTTGCCGATGAATGCATCGATACTCGCCGGGTCTGACGCCAGACCCAGCTGCTCGAACAGAGTACCGAGGTCTTTGTTGGGTAGTTCCATGATGTTCTCCTTAGGCTCGTCAACAGGCTGAAAGGCGCGTCGCGCGTTCCGCTACTTGCCTATTCAGAGACTCTGCGGCTGACTACAGTTCCGCCTGGACCGATGAGGAATGACTGCATGGACATCCTGCTCTGCGGCAGCTTCGACGATAACGAGCGCGACGCCTGGCTCGCAGAGCTGCAGCGCGCCTTGCCGCAAGCCCGCTGGCACCTGTCCGCGACGGCGGAGAACGCGGGACTGATCACCGCGGCGGTGGTCGCGAACCCACCCGCGGGATTGCTGCAAGGCTTGCCAAACCTGCGGCTGATCCAGTCGCTCTGGGCCGGCGTGGACCGCCTGCTCAGCGACCCGAGCCTGCCGGACGTGCCGGTGGCACGCATGGTCGACCCGGCCATGAGCGCGGCCATGGCCGAAACTGCGTTGTGGGCAACACTCTCGCTGCATCGGGGTTTCTACGATTACGCCCGGCAGCAGCACGCCTGCGATTGGCGTCAACTGCCGCAGCGGCGGGCTGACGAAATCCAGGTGACGCTGCTGGGCATGGGCCAGATGGGCCGGACATGTGCCCAGCGCTTGGTCACCCAGGGCTACCGCGTGACCGGCTGGAAGCTTCGCAGCGGCGCCGCCGAGGGCGTCGCGCTGGAGCATGGCATGGATGCCCTCTGGCCGCTGCTGGCATGCAGCGACATTGTCATCAACCTGCTGCCACTGACGCCACAGACTGGCGATCTGCTGGACCGGCGTTTCTTCGAAGCTCTGCGCCCCGGCGCCGGGCTGGTCAACCTCGCACGGGGCGGGCACCTGGTCGAGGCTGATCTGCTGCAGGCGCTCGAATGTGGCCAGGTCGGCCATGCGGTGCTCGACGTGTTTCGCAGCGAGCCGCTGCCGGCAGAGCATCCGTTCTGGAAGCATCCACAGGTGACCGTGCTGCCCCACATCGCAGCCGCAACGGACATGCGCAGCGCGGCCCGGATCGTCGCCGCTAACCTGCAAGCGCTGCGTGACGGCGAACCGCTGCATGATCTAGTGGAGCGCAGCCGCGGCTACTGAGCGCGACTGCGACAACCCGGCATAAACAAGCGGCTCAATCCTGGCTGAGCGCGCCGATCCGGTGGATGGAAAGATCGGCGCCGTTGAACTCTTCCTCCTGGCTCAGGCGAATACCTGTGGTCAGCTTGAGCAGGCCGTAGACGCCGAAGCCGCCGAGTAGCGCCACCAGCATGCCCATGCCGCTGCCGATCACCTGACTGATCAGGCTCACGCCGCCCAGACCGCCCAGCGCGGACTGGCCGAAGATGCCGCAGGCCACCCCGCCCCAGATCCCGCACAGGCCGTGCAGTGGCCAGACACCCAGCACATCGTCGATCTTCCAGCGATTCTGCGTAGCGGTGAACGTCCAGACGAACAATGCTCCGGCGATCGCACCAGTAGCCAGTGCGCCGACCGGATGCATCAGATCGGAGCCGGCACAGACCGCCACCAGGCCAGCCAGCGGGCCGTTGTGCAGGAAGCCCGGGTCGTTGCGCCCGGCGAGCCATGCCGCTGCAGTGCCCCCAACCATCGCCATCAACGAATTCACCGCAACCAGCCCGCTGATACCCTCGATGGTCTGCGCGCTCATGACGTTGAAGCCGAACCAGCCGACGATGAGAATCCACGATCCCAAAGCGAGGAAAGGAATGTTCGACGGCGCGAATGCCACCAGCCTGCCGTCCCGGTAGCGACCGTTGCGTCGCCCCAGCAAAACCACCGCGCCAAATGCCAGCCAGCCGCCCATGGCGTGCACCACCACGGAGCCGGCGAAATCATGGAAGGACGCACCGAACTGGTGCTCGAGCCAGCCCTGGAAGCCGAAATTGCCGTTCCAGATAAGGCCCTCGAAGAACGGATAGACGAACGCGACGATCAGCAGTGTGGCGCACAGCTGCGGGCCGAACCGCGCGCGCTCGGCGATACCGCCGGAGATGATCGCCGGAATGGCCGCGGCGAAGGTCAGCAGGAAGAAGAACTTCACCAGCGCGTAGCCGTGGTCCACCACCAGCTGGTCGGCCGGCTGCATGAAGGTCACGCCATAGGCGACCCAGTAGCCGATGAAGAAATACGCCAGGGTCGACACTGCGAAGTCGGTGATGATCTTCGATAACGCGTTGACCTGATTCTTCAGACGTACCGTACCGACTTCGAGAAAGGCGAAGCCGGCGTGCATGGCCAGCACCATCACCGCGCCCATCAGAATGAACAGGGTATTCGAACCGTGGACCAGGGTTTCCACGGCGCTGTTGAGGTTTTCCATGGGTCACTACAGCCTCAGCGGATAAATCGCACCAAAACGGTTACCTCCGCCAGACGCATGCACCGAGATGCATCACCGCGCCATGTCGGGCCACCGTCACCTGCAGCCGGAGCTTGCTTGCAGCGAGAGGCTGAAGCGCCATGAAACCTTTGATATCAACAGATTAAGGAAACTACCGGAAATCCGTCGTGCGCCATTGCGGGGCTCGCACGACGACTGCTGCACCAAGCAAAAGCAAGGCGCGTACCAAGCGCAGCGGCAGTTCTGGTGCAGCGCACCCTCAGAGGGCGGAAAGGGCCCGATACTCGTCCTGAGCCAGTTGGTCGGTCATGCCGCTGATGTAGTCCTGCAGCATCCGGTTGCGGTAGTAGAACTCCCACAGAGGCCAATCCGCCGATTGCTCAGCGTGCTCCTTGAGCGCTTCGTGGTAGGCCTTGACCAGCTGGTTGGGCAGGCGTCGAGCCAGCATCTGCAGGTGAGGTTCGCTGCGGCAGGCGCCGAGGCTGAGTGCATCGAACACGGTGGCCGGCACGCGCAGCAGCGGCGCATAGAAGTCGAGCAGGCCCTGGAGAATGCGATAGCCCTGCAGTTGCAACGTTTCCACCTCGCGGTGGCAGAACACGTGCTCCATCGCGACATCCTTGAAGGTCTGCACGATGGCGTTGGGCAGGCTGTCGTCCTCCAGCAACGCGCGATCCAGGGTGCCGTGATAAACCGCGTCGATGTTGTCGATGAACTGCCGCGCCGCGTGCTGCACCAGCGGGTGGATCATGTTCACCCGCAGCCAGATGAAGAACTCGCCGGCCTTGTTGATCGGCTCCTTCTGTGCGCGCTCCAGCGCATAGTTGACCATGCCCCGGAAACTGCGCTCCGGGCCCGGCACCGGGGCATCGACCGAACCATGCAGCGCGAACTTGGCGAGCAGCAGCTGCGCCAGCTGTTCGATGCTGAAGATGCCCTTCTCCACCGAATCCTCGATGTCGGCAAGGCAATAGGCGATGTCGTCGGCGGCCTCCATCACGTAGGCCAGCGGGTGACGCGTGCACGGCTGCAGATCGAGCGCCGCCTGCAGCGCACGCACGAAGGGTTCCTCGGACAGATAGAAGCCGGGCTTCTTCAGCAGGTAGGCGCCTGGCGTGCCTTTCGCGGGCTTGGCCTGATAGGCCGGACGGACGTACTTGAGCAGTCCGGCGGTCTGCGTATAGGTCAGGTTGAGGCGTTGCAGCGAGACCACCAGGCGAACCGCCTGGGCATTGCCTTCGAAGTGTTTGAGATCGACCAGCATCCGTTTGCGCAGCTCGGCATCGCCCTGCCCCGGCGTCACGGCGGCCGTGAACAGCGCGTCGAGATTGCGCTCGAACCACTCGCCGATGGCGTACTCACCGAAATGGCCGAACGGCGGATTGCCGATATCGTGCATCAGGCAGGTCATCTCGACCAGGCTCTGCAACGCCGGCTCGAGTCCGTCCAGGCCGAACTCCGCGGCGCGGTGGCCGAGCTGCTTGTACAGGGTGCGAACGATGAAGCGGCCGGTCTGCTGCACTTCCAGCGAATGGGTGAGACGGCTGCGCACCGCGGCATTGCGCTCCAGCGGAAACACCTGCGTCTTCTGCTGCAGGCGGCGCACCGCGGCCGAGTTGATGATGCGCCCGCGATCGCTCTCCAGCTGGTCCAGCACGGCGTCGAGGCTGCCATCGCTGGCCCGCAGGTCCGCTTCGGCCTTGCCATAGGGGCGCTGGCGGGAGATTTTGTGCTTGAAGTTCATGGACACCGACATGCATCGTTCTCGCGGCGCAAAAAGAATAGCCATCGAGCCTAACGCGAGCGTTCCGGGTTTACCATCGCTGCCCCTTTCATCGCCGAGTACGGCGACGGAGACGATTCGTGAGTCGAGCAGATTTTCATCAGAACAATGCCGAGCGCGCCCGCGCCGAAGCCCAACGCCTGCTGGACCGGCAAGCGGCCCTGGGCTCGCGCTGGCTGGCCTGGGTTGCTACCGAGCTGTATCAGCTCAGCCCACCGGAATACACCGCCATGGTCCGCCGCGAACTGGAGCAGCTCAACCGAGCACAGCAGCCGTGACCCAGCAGGCGCCACGCACCGCGCTCGGAGCCTGGACGGTCGACGGCCCATTGCTGTGCCGTCAGTTTTCGCCGCTGCCGGATAGTCGCAGAGCCACCGCCATGGACAAGCAAGCCAGCGACGGCCCGTTGTGGCTGGGCCTGGATGGCCTGCAGGGTGATCGGATCGCCGATCGGCGTTTTCATGGCGGGCCGGATCGCAGCCTCTGCCACTACCCGACCCAGCATTATCAGTATTGGTCGCAGCGCTTCCCGCCGCTGCGCGCGCGGCTTGGCCTCGGCGCCTTCGGTGAGAACCTAGGTAGCCAGGCGCTGGACGAAGAGCAGGTATGCATCGGCGATCTTCTTCGCTGGGGCACCGCGCTGATCGAGATCAGCCAGCCGCGCTCGCCCTGCATCAGGCTGGACAACCGTCACGGTGTGCGTGGCCTGGCACGGGAGCTGTCGGCGAGCGGCCGCACCGGCTGGCTTTACCGGACCATCGAGCCAGGCACCGTGCGTCCTGGCGACACGTTGCAGTTGTTCGAGCGCCCGCACCCGCAGATCAGCGTCGCGCACCTGTGGCGCTGCTTTCTCGATCAGAACCTGACTGAAGACAGCCTGCAGCAACTGGCGAAGCTACCTCCTCTGGCCTTGCATTACCGGGCGATCTTCCGCCAGCGCTACGACGCCCTTCGTGGGCGACGCGACCAGCACAGCCTGTTCGACTGATACCAAGGGTCTGTTCCCGTTTCGTGCGCGGCAAATGGCGCCATGCGGCGTTGCGGGACTTGGCAAGGGAACCACCATTACCTTCGTCCCGCGCCTGCGGAACGCCGCCCGGGCATGGCGCCATTTGGCGCAGCAACGCGGCTTGCGACGAAACGGGAACAGACCCTAAGCAAAGCAGTGCGTGCAATGCAGCCCAGCAGTGCCATACTGCAGCGGTCATAGAAGACACAGGCCGGAAACAGGCTTCGCTCCAGCAGCGACAGTCAGGTCTTCGCACATCAGGACATGTCCAGCCAGCAATCAGAGGTGAACACCATGAGCAAGGGAATGGACGCAAAGAAGAACGGCAAGAAAAAGCCGATGAAAACGGCGCAAGAAAAACGGATGGCCAAGCGCGACAAGAAGAGTGGCTCGGGCACTACGCTGCTCGGTGCCCACGCCGCCACCCATTGAGCCTTATCGCTGCGACGCCCGGTCTGATGCCGGGCGTTTCAGACCCTGGCCAGACGCAACCGACCGAACAACCAGCTACCGCAAACATTCAGCCCCAGGCCGAGCATCACCAGCAACGCCCCACCCAATTGCAGCGTCCCCAGCCGCTCGCCCAGCAACACGCTGGCTGACGTCAGCCCGACCACTGGCACCAGCAGCGAGAACGGGGCCACCTGGCTCGCCGGGTAACGCGACAGCAAGCGACTCCACAGGCCATAGCCGAGAATCGTCGCGCCGAATGCCAGGTAGGCCAGCAACAGAATCGTCTGCCAACCAATGCCGCGCAGCGCCGCCTCGATCACCGCCGGCCCCTCGAGCCATAGCGACAGCGCCAGGAATGGCAGCGGCGGCACCAGACTGCCCCATACCACCAGCCCGACCAGGTTCACCTTGCCGACCTTGCGCGTGACGATGTTGCCCAGCGCCCACATCGACGCCGCGCAGATGGTCAGCACGAAACCGCTCAGGGTCATGCCCAGGCCGGTCTGCGCGCCGATCATCGCCAGACCGCAGGCCGCGATGACCAGTCCCAGCAAGTTGGCAGCGCGCAGTCGCTCGCCGAGAAACAGCGCCGCGAAGAACAGCGTGAAGAACGCCTGCGACTGCAGCACCAGCGAGGCCAGTCCGGCCGGCATGCCATGTTTCATCGCGGTGAACAGAAAGGCGAACTGCCCGAGCGAGATGGTCAGCCCATAGGCCAGCATCCAGCGCAACGGCACCTGCGGACGCTTGATGAAGAACACCGCCGGCACGGCCGCCAGCATGAAACGCAACGCACCAAGCAGCATCGGCGGCACGTCGTGCAGGCCGACCATGATCACCACGAAGTTCATGCCCCAGACGACGATGACGACCAGCGCGAGCAGCAGATCCCGAGGCGACATGGCGACGCACCCTGTTGCGTAAAAGATGCATTAAAGACGCCGCTTCCGATGAGCGCTCCATACAGTGATCGCCAAAATGAGCGGCACAGTGCGGAGCAACCGCCCATCGCCCTGGCACGGGCAGCACCGCCACCGGCGACGCAAGGCCGGAATACGCTATAGAATCCGCGCCTGACTTCATCACTTCAGACGGGGACGAGCATGGGCGCACAGTGGAAAGCGAAGCATAAGGAAGCGGCGGCGAACGCCAAGGGCAGGATCTTCGGAAAGCTGTCGAAGGAAATCATGATCGCAGCCCGCAGCGGTGCCGACCCCGACATGAATCCGCGCCTGCGCCTGGTCGTCGAACAGGCGAAGAAGGCCTCGATGCCCAAGGACACCCTGGAGCGCGCCATCAAGAAAGGCGCAGGCCTCAGCGGTGAGGTGGTCCACTACGAACGCACACTCTACGAAGGCTTCGCGCCTCATCAGGTGCCACTGATCGTCGAGTGCCTGACCGACAACGTCAACCGCACCGTTGCCGAAATCCGCGTGCTGTTCCGCAAAGGCCAGTTGGGCTCCTCCGGCTCGGTGAGCTGGGACTTCGACCACGTCGGCATGATCGAAGCCGCGCCTGAAGGCGACGCCGATGCCGAAATGGCCGCGATCGAGGCCGGTGCGCAGGATTTCGAAGCAGCCGACGAAGGCAGCACGCTGTTCATCACCGAACCCACCGATCTCGACGCCGTGTGCAAGGCGCTGCCGGAATTCGGCTTTACCGTGCAGTCCGCGCAACTGGGCTATCGTCCGAAGAATCCGGTCAGCCTGTCCGGTGCCGAACTGGAAGAAGTCGAAGCCTTCCTCGAGGCCATCGACGCCCACGATGACGTGCAGAACGTCTACGTCGGCCTGGCGGGCTGACAGCCATCGACTTTACTTGGGGCTGTTCCCGCGCGTGGCGATGCCGACGCGGGGGTGGGCCCTGACGAACAACGAACCCGGCGAGCATTCACCATGAGCAGCAGCAAACCGACCACGCCCTACAGTCAGCGCGAACAAGGCTATCGGGAAAAAGCACTGAAGATGTATCCCTGGGTCTGCGGTCGTTGCGCGCGGGAATTTTCCGGCAAGCGCCTGAGCGAGTTGACGGTCCACCACAAGGACCACAACCACGACAACAACCCCGAGGATGGCTCGAACTGGGAGCTGCTCTGCCTGTACTGCCACGACAACGAGCATTCCCGCTACACCGACAACCAGTACCAGGCCGAAGCCAGGCCGGGCAGCGACCTGGGCCCGAAGGAAACCTTCAAGGCCTTCGCCAACCTGGCCGATCTGCTCAAGGGCAAGCAGGACTGATCGGCCAGACCGGCATTCAGCTCACTTGACCAAGAGCACCGGGACCGATACCTCGTGGATCACCCGATTCGCCACCGAGCCCATCAGCATCCCGGTGAAGCTGCCCAGACCGCGAGTGCCCATTACCACCGTGTCGCAGCCCAGCCGCTTGACCGCGTCGTTGACCTGCTCGGCAACATTGCCCAGCAGCGCATGGGTTTCGCAGCTCAGGCCGCCGGCCTGCAACACGGCTGCCGCTTCGTCGAGCACGGAGCGCGCCTTGGCCATCAGGCCGTTGTTGAGTTCATCGATCATCGCCGACGTCACGTATTCGCCGTAGATGATCGGTTCGTGCTGAACGTTGACCACATGCACCTGTAGCGCTATCCCGGTATCCCGCGCCAGATCGACGACATACTGCAGGGCGCGCTTGGCGTTGTCCGAACCATCGTATGCAACCAGAAGCCTGCGCATTTCCTGTCTCCGCTGTTGTGTGGACCTTCAGCTTAGACCAGCTGCCTGCGCGTTGCGGGCGCTGCTCGCACTTGTTTTGATCTGGCACAAGCGCGCATCATCTCGCGCCCTTTCAACGAGCCAGAGACGAGTCTGATGAACCCCGATCAAGGTCCCGCATTCGGCGTCGGCGACGCCTCGTTCCAGGCAGCCGGCGGCGAACCGGGCCTGCAACAGCTGGTCGCGGACTTCTACCAGGTGATGGACCTGGCGCCAGAAGCCGCGGGCGTTCGTGCAATGTATCCGGCGGACGTGAGCGACGCCCGGGACCGGCTGGCGAGTTTTCTGAGCGGCTGGCTGGGCGGCCCGAAGCGATACGCAGAAAAGTATGGCGGCATCAGCATTCCGCAGTTCCATACCCGCTGGCAGGTCGGCGAAGCCGAACGCGATGCCTGGCTGTTCTGCATGGAACAGGCCATCGCCCGTCAGCCATTCACGCCAGAGTTCGCCGAGTACCTGCTACGGCAGCTGCGCGTCCCCGCCGAGCGCATCCGTCAGGTGCAGGCAGTCTGCCCGATGCGTCCGGGCCGGAGCTGAAGCGCCCTCCCCGCCAGAGGCTGCAATGTCATTCGTTTAAGACGTGGCGCTGCAACGTCCATAGGCGCGCCTAATCGATTAATCCGCTGGGCAGGAGAACCGAGCCACTCACCTTGCGTCATACAGACAAGGGCGGCCGTCGTGGCGGCAGCATTCATCCGTCGAAACCGGAGCTGGCTCGTTCCATGAAAATCCGCTTCGCGTCCATCAACCCGCAGAAGATCCTCGAGGTTTGCGAGATTCTCCAGCCCAGCGGAATCGAGGTGAAGCCCTTTCCCATCCGTATCGAGGAGCTGCGTACCGAGGACCTGCACCAGCTGGTCAGCGACAAGCTGCTGGTCGCCTTCAAAATGATCGGTAAACCGGTCTTCGTCGAACACACCGGGCTTTTCATCAACAGCCTCAACGGCTTTCCCGGCGGGCTGACGCAGATCTTCTGGGACCGACTGCAGGCCGAGCGATTCTCGGAGCTAATCGGGCGGCTGGACGATCCGGCCGCCGAGGCGCGGACCCTGATCGGCTATTGCGACGGTCGCAAACGGCATTTCTTCGAAGGCGTGGTCGCCGGGCGCATCGCACCGTCGCCAGCCGGGCATGGCGGCTTCGAATGGGACGACGTGTTCATTCCCGAAGGCCAGACCCAGACGTTCGCGCAGCTGGGCACGCAAAAGAACGGCCTTTCCATGCGCCGACGCGCACTCGACGCCTTCGTCGCCTATCTGCGGGAGTCCTGAGCAACCATGGACCAGCTCCGCGAAGCGTACCGGAACAATCGCCTGATCCTTTTTGTCGGTTCCGGCGTATCCGCCAACATTGGCTTGCCGCCGTGGAAGGAGCTGATCGACGAGATCGCCGTGCAGCTCGACTACGACCCGGAGGTGTTCAACACATACGGCAACTTCCTCGCCCTGGCCGAGTACTACCGGATCAAGAAAGGCAGCATCGGCCCGCTGCGCAGCTGGATGGACCGTGAGTGGCATCGCAACATCGAAATACGTGACTCGGAAATTCATCGGCTGATCGTGCGTGGCCGTTTTCCGGCGATCTATACCACCAACTATGACCGTTGGCTGGAGTACGCCCATGACGCCCATGCGGTGGACTACATCAAGATCGCCAACGCCAGTGACCTGACCAAGGCCCGTGATGGCATCAGGCAGATCGTCAAGTTCCACGGTGACTTCGATGATGACGCCTCGATCGTGCTTGACGAGACCAGCTACTACCAGCGCCTGCAGTTCGAAACGCCGCTGGATATCAAGTTACGCGCCGACACATTGAGCAAGGCCGTTCTGTTTATCGGATACAGTCTTTCCGATACCAATATACGTCTGCTATTTCACAAGCTGTCGAAGATATGGAACGAACACGAGACGCTCGGTGTCCGGCCCATTTCATATGTGTTCTCACACAAGCCAAACCCGGTTCAGGAAGAAGTGTTGAGACAATGGGGCATTCGTATGATTTCATCGGAAGACGATGAACCCGGCGTTGCGCTGAAGAACTTCCTGCAGCAACTGGTTGAAACCTGAGAGTCTTTTTCCAAAAACAAGCGAAGCGGCACTAAACAAGCGAAACGGCACTTTGACGAAGACACAGGCAATTTAGCATGCGCGATGTCGGGCGACATCGCGCATGTCCTGATCAGTAGTTGAAGCCAACACCGATGCTGTAGAGGAACACTCCGTCATCATATCGATCCTGTGCATCGCTGCCGCTCTTGAACAGGAACTGATATTCCGCCATCGCGGTAATGAACGTCTTGTCCTGAACCCAGTACTTGAAGCCGACTTCCGGCCCCGCCATGAACGTCTCGTCTACCCGGTCACCGTAGACACCACCAATGCTCGCACCTATGAAAGGCCGTGCCTTGCCGGTGCCGAAGTGATAGTCATAGAAGACGCGAGTCGAGCCATCGAACTTGACACTTTCTCCCTCGGTATCACGCGCATTGACAGTCTGCCGGACACCCCAGAGAGAAGATTCGCTTAAATACTGACCCCAACTTCCCTGTACGGAAAAAACAGTATCGTCAAAGTCCTTGTCGCTGCTTCCTGCACCACCCAATGTGATTTCCTTGTCACCGGTCATGGGAGCCGCACCGGCAACAGCCGGAAGCATAGCGGCAACCATTAAGGAAGTTTTGAAAAGTCGATTCATGACGGCACCTCTGCTTTTGTGCTTGTTATGAAATACGCAATAGCAATGCGTATTCCTGAGACAAGCATGTAAACCCAGAGACTGCTCAAAGGAATCGACGAATGACCGGCTTTTCATGCAAAACAATAGAAAAAAGCGTCAATTCGATGATTTTTATAAATTTAGCCTAGAACGCGATACTGTTATGCCGGCACGACTGCCTTCAAATAGATATTAGAAAGGCAATTATAGAATCGTTGCGTGATATACATATAAACCTGTCCATTAAATCAGCCAGCCACATCCGCACTCTTCTCGTGAAGTTCAAGCGCATCATCTTCCCGTTCATCATCGAAATAACGGCTGAACGCGAGATACATCCACACGGGTGTCAAGGCCAACCCAACGGCGATACATATCCACGCCAGCGCAGAACTTCCTTCCGGCTGTGGGAACAGCAACCGCCCCACGCCGATCAATAACGTGTAGACCGATAGCGCCGTAACGCCTACCGCAAACAGGCGTACACCGAGGGCCTTGAGCGACTCCCGGCGCGAGACGCCACAACGCACGGCGGTCTGCCCCCAGAAGCCGAACGGCCGCACCCTGCGATAGAAGCGATCCAGCGTCTCCTTGTCCGTGGGTGGGGTGATGTAGCTGACCAGAATCGCGGCGCTGCAGGTAACCAGGGACATGATGCCCAGACGTATCCACTCCCGCTCCGGATCGGTGCCCAGGTAGTAGAGCAGCAAGGGGGCGGTGATCAGCGATGCGATCATTGCCGTCAGCTCGGAGTACAGATTGATCCTCTCCCAGAGCCAGCGCAGTACCAGCACCGAACCCATTCCGGCACCGAACAGCAAGGAGATGAACCAGGCCGTCTGGATCGAACCGAGGTTGGCCATGATGACCATCGCGATCAGCAGGATCAGCACGTTGGAAAGACGCGCGACCAGAACCAGCTCTTTGTCCTTGGGCTTGCGCTTGAGCAGCTTCGGCGCCACGACCCCACCATAGACATCGTTGCTCCAGTACGAAGCGCCCCAATTGAGGTGCGTATCCACGGTCGACGCCAGGGCCGCCAGTAGGCCCACCAGCATCAACCCGCGGAAACCCGGTGGTAGCAATTCTTCAATACCGGTGACGAACAGCGCCTCGCGCGCGGCGGTGAAGCCTTCACCACTCATCTCTTCCGGACTGAACGGATACAGCACCAGCAGACCGATCGCTATCGCCAGCCAGAACAGGCTGCGCAGGAATATCTGCAGCCAGGTGAATACCAAACCGGCAATACGCGCCTCACGATCTGTCGGGCAAGCCATGCTGCGCTGCGCCAGGTATCCGGTACCGTCGGAATTCATCTGGAACAGCCACTGCAAACCGACGATCACCAGGAATGGCGTCAGCGCCTCGCCGGCATTGCTCGGCGGCGAGAACGAAAGCATCTTGGCCGCCTGCTCGCTGCCATACAGCTCGACGATCCTATCGGTCAGGCCGCCCAGTCCACCGGCTGCGTCCACCACGAACCAGGCGTATACCAACGTACCCAGCATCGCCACGCTGAATTGCATGACATCGGTCTGCACCACCGCACGCAGGCCTCCAGTGATCGAGTACATCGCCGTGAAGGTCAGGATCAACAGGATCGAAATGAGATTGTTGGTGCTGGTCGTCAGCTGATCGAGCCCACTGATGCTCTCACCAAGCCGTATGCCGCTGGCTTCCACTGCGCCCATGATCACCGCGTAGACGCCGCCCGGCAGCCACTCGTGCCATGGCAGAAACACTTCGGCAATGCGAATGGCCGCGACCAGTACCATCGCCAGCACCACACAGTTGATAACGGTGCCGTAATAGATCGCCTTGAACAGGCGCAACGGCACCACTGCGGGACCGCTGTAGCGCACACGAGTGAGTTCGGCGTCGGTGAGCACCCCGGCACGGCGCCAGCCGGAGGCGAATACCCATGCAAGCAGCAGGAATGCCAACCCATAGATCCACAGCCGCCACAACGCGAAAACCCCGGCAGTCGCGACCAGACCGCTGACCAGCAACGGCGTATCGGCCGCGAACTGCGTGGCGGACATCGACACACCTGCGCGCCAGCCCTTGATGGTTCGTCCGGCAAGAAAGTATTCATGAAGGCTCTGCGAGGCTTTGGAGCGGGCGCGCATCCCTGCCGAAAGGCCGTAGAAAACGAATGCGAGCACAATCAGTAGATCCAACATGTTGTTATTCCTGTCGTTGGAAACGCTAAGGGTGAGAGCGCCAAGACGACGGAAAGATGCAGCGAACGGATGAACGGCAGCGGTCGGATACAGGGCGTTTGGTGATCGCAGCACAGGCGCTAGACTAGCGCCCTCGAAAAATCCACGGTCGGTCATGCCCACTCTCGACTATTCGCCGCTCCCCAAGGCTTTGCAGCCGCTGCTGGTCAGGTTCTATCGAGCCCACAACAGCCGTAACCGCATACGTCCCGAGGCCACATGCTGGGTGGCCCGGCGCGGCGCCATCCTGGGTGGGCTCTGCCTGACGCCAGTAGCGGATGGGCATTTTCTGACCGGCTTGTTGGTGACCCCTTCGCAGCGGAGCCGCGGCATCGGCGCGCAGCTTGTACGCGAAGCGCTGATGTCGAACAGCGGACCGGTCTGGCTGTTCTGTAAACCGGAACTTCTGGATTTCTATACGCAACTTGGCTTCGTCATGACGGACCAGCTGCCTGACACCCTGGCCGACCGACTGGCCCGCTACCGACGGACCAAGGCACTGATTGCCCTGCTCAATGACCGAAGGATGATGCCCATGCCAGCAGCAACCCTGAACATCGCCATCGCCTGCCTGATCGACGAACGCGGACGCCTCCTGGTCGTGCGCAAACGCAGCACCCGCTTCTTCATGCTCCCCGGGGGCAAGGCAGAGCCGGGCGAAACACCTCTGCAAACCCTCAAGCGTGAGCTTCATGAAGAACTCGACCTGAGGCTCGAGGATGATGACCTCGAGTCGTTCGGGCATTTCCGCGCACCGGCTGCCAACGAGCCGGACCATCAGGTGGAGGCGGATGTGTTCATCGGACGCCTGCCCCACGCAGTGAAGGTGCAGGCCGAACTGGAAGAACTGGGTTGGCTGGAGATCGCGCCATGCGCGAGGGAGGATGTGGCGCCGCTGTTGCGCAGGCATATCATGCCTGCGCTATTGATGCGTACGGAGGGGAAGGAACAAGCCGTCTGAGCGTGCGCCTCCGGTTGATCAGGGCGAGATCGGATCGCTGGCTGGAAAGGTTTCTTCGATAGCCTCATCGAGCTGATCTTCGTCAGCCTCATCCGGCCGACGGGTCACGTCGTCCTGCTCTTTGGTGGGCTGGTCGTTGTGCTGGTCGCCGTTCATGTGGTTCTCCGCTGATGGACTGTTCCCATTAGGCCGTGCCCCGGCCACTCGGTTCAGCGGGAGTTTCTTGCAGGCAAAAAAAGGGGCGGGTTTGACCCCGCCCGCCTCCTTCCTTGTTCCCTGTATCCCTTCTCATCTTCCTAGATGACACCGCTTCCTGCGGCGGTCCTTGACCTTCATCCTGAAGGCCGCGCTAATCCCTGAGCACGGGTGCGATATTAATGATCGGCGTGACGACAACAAGCTGTGGCATCCAGCCGCAGCACTGCCTGGACCATCCAGAGCATCTAATAAGTTCTATAAAAATCAGTAAGTTGCGTAGTGAGCCGGGCATAAATCGCCGGTCGCCGTAGCTGTTTCGTGGGCTTTGCTTACAACGCTTGTAAGCAAATGCGTACACAGGGAGAGGACAACCAGGAAAATCGACCGCGGCGGATTAAGCCAAGGGATCGACCCAAGGCCGCGTGTGTAAGGGGTCAGGAAGAGTGCAGCAGCGGCGGGATTGTCGTCGGGCCCGGCAACCAGACCCGACGACATTGATGTCACTGGAACAGCGCGTCGCTCGACAGGCCGTTACGCTCGAGAATCTCGCGCAGACGACGCAGCGCCTCCACCTGAATCTGGCGAACACGCTCGCGGGTCAGGCCGATCTCCTGCCCCACCTCCTCCAGCGTCGAGGCTTCATGGCCGCGCAGGCCAAAACGACGGATAACCACCTCCCGCTGCTTTTCGGACAGATCAGACAGCCATTGGTCGATGCTGTAGGACAGATCGTCATCCAGCAGGAGCTCGCAAGGATCGGTCGGGCGATCGTCGGTCAGTGTATCGAGCAGCGTCTTGTCCGTGTCCGGGCCAAGCGACACGTCCACCGAAGTGACGCGTTCGTTAAGCCCGAGCATGCGCTTGACCTCACCGACCGGCTTCTCCAGCAAGTTGGCGATCTCTTCAGGGCTGGGTTCGTGGTCGAGCTTCTGGGTCAGCTCGCGAGCGGCCCGGAGGTAGACGTTCAATTCCTTGACCACATGAATCGGCAGGCGAATCGTGCGGGTCTGATTCATGATCGCCCGTTCGATGGTCTGTCGAATCCACCAGGTGGCATAGGTGGAAAAGCGGAAGCCGCGCTCGGGGTCGAATTTCTCCACCGCGCGAATCAGACCGAGATTGCCCTCCTCGACCAGATCGAGCAGGGAAAGACCGCGATTGACGTAGCGTCGGGCGATCTTCACCACCAGGCGAAGGTTGCTTTCGATCATGCGCTTGCGCCCCGCCGGATCGCCTTTCTGCGCCAAACGCGCGAAATGCACTTCTTCTTCGGGGGTCAGGAGGGGGGAGAAACCGATTTCGTTGAGATACAACTGGGTTGCATCTAGCGCCCGGTTGTAGTCGATGAACTTGTGCTGTTTGCTGGATGTGGCCTTGGGTCTGCCTGCACTGGCAGCCTTGGTCACTTTGTCTTTCTGGTCGAAGTGGATCGGCGTTTCCATGAGCAGAACCGCATCGTCGACGTCAAACTCCAGCGCGTGGTCTTTAAGTGCCATTTTATTCTTGTCCTGTTCCGGGTTCGACAACAGGCCCAAGCGGCGCGGGTCCCTGGCTACGCTCAAGCCCAACCTAGTGCTGGAACAGGCAGGCGACAGGTCAACGTCTTGGCAGGTATTGCAGCGGGTCTACGGGTTTGCCCTGGCGACGAATCTCGAAATGCAGCTTCACCCGGTCGGTTCCCGTCGATCCCATCTCGGCGATACTTTGCCCAGCCTTGACTTGTTGACCCTCCCGCACCAGCAGCCTGCGGTTGTGTCCGTAGGCGCTTACATAGGTATCGCTGTGCTTGATGATCACAAGTTCGCCGTAACCCCGTAATCCACTGCCGGCGTACACAACAGTCCCATCAGAAGCAGCCAGGACAGGCTGTCCCAAATCCCCAGCGATATCAATTCCTTTATTCAAACTACCGTTTGAGGAAAAACGACCGATGATCGTGCCGTTCGCTGGCCATGCCCAACCGCTTGCAGAGCGGGTCACAGGCGTAACCGGAGTGCGCGCCGGCTGGCTAACCACGGGCTTAGGTTGTGTGGTGATCGCCGGCTGGCGCGGCACCGGATTGGCGACCACGACCGGGGTGGATGGGGCGGGACTGGAAGAAGGCTTGGGCACCGGCTGCGGGGTAGCAGCGGCCGTTCGGGTGGCGCCGCCGCTAAAGCGAATCCGCTGACCGGGATAGATGACATGCGGCGGCTGAATGCCGTTTACGCGGGCCAGATCGCGCCAGTCCCAGCCGAAGCGGAAAGCGATGGACCACAGCGTGTCGCCGCGGCGCACGATGTACTGCCCGCTGGTGACACGATCACGCTGGTTGCGATCGACGACCTGCACACCACCGCCCGGAGGCGAGGATGCGCAACCGACCAGCGTGCCGGCGATCACCAGCACGCCGACCATCGAGCGGACCAAAGGGTCGCGAATCCACCGCCGTACTGCTGTGAGCCTCAATGCCCGCTCCCTTTCATAGACACCTGCGTCAAACGCCTTCCGTCATCGGCTGGCGTCGCCCGGCGAACCACTCGAGACCCAGCACCAGGACGATGCCGCCCACGGCCAGCAGTATGGCCAGCAGCAACTGCGGGTCCTGGCCAGTCAAATCGCCATAGGCGCCGGGCAGCAGATTCTGCTGCAGGACCGGAACGTTCTCGCCGCTGGAGTTGGTACGCCAGGTCAGCGTTTCCTTCCACGGCCAGACCTTGTTCAGCGAGCCGAGCATCAATCCGGTCAGAAACGCCAGGGTCAAGTCGCGCCAGCGCTTGAGCAGCCAGCTGAGGAACTTGGCAAAGCTGAGCAGACCCACCAGGCAACCGGCAGCGAAGATCGCCATCACGCCGATATCGAAGTTCTTTACCGCACCCAGCACCACCGGATACAGCCCCAGCAAGACGAGGATGAAGCTGCCGGAGATCCCCGGAAGGATCATGGCGCAGATGGCGATGGCACCGGCGAAGAACAGGCTCAGGCCGTCACTGCCCCATTGCACCGGGGCCGCCACCGTTATCCAGTAGGCGAAACCGATACCCAGGCAGAAACTCACCAGCCGCGACAGGTTGCGCCGCTGGATCTCCTTGCCCACCAGATGCACGGAAACCAGGATCAGGCCGAAGAAGAAGGACCAAACGGGAATCGGATGCTCTTCCAGCAGGAAGGTAATCAGCCTGGCCAGGCTGAGGATGCTGGTCAGGATGCCGGCAAACAGCACCACCAGAAAACTGCCGTTGGCGGTCTTCCACGCCTCGGCGACGCGCCCCCGCAGCAACGGGCGGATGGCATAGGGCACCGCACTGATCGAACGCAGCAGCTCGTCGTAGATGCCGGTGATGAAAGCCACCGTACCACCCGAGACACCGGGCACCACATCCGCTGCGCCCATGGCCATGCCCTTGGCGTACAACAATAAAGCGTCTTTCATGCTTTCTTCCGCTGAATGATCAAATCACGGGGCCATTGAGCAGCGGCACGAAACGTACGGTATCCAGAAGATGACGCGAAAAGCCGTTCTCCTCTCGAATGATCAGCATGAGTTGCTGGACCTCGCCGGCCCCTACCGGAATCACCAGACGCCCACCGGGCGCCAACTGATCGAGCAGGGCCTGCGGCACATCGGCTGCCGCTGCGGTGACGATGATCCCGTTGTAAGGCGCCAATGCTGGCCAGCCTTCCCAACCATCGCCCCAGCGAAAGACCACATTGCGCAGCTTGAGTTCGGCGAGGCGCTCCTTGGCTCGGTCCTGCAGCGCCTGAATGCGCTCGACCGAGAAGACCCGCTCGACCAGCTGCGCCAGCACGGCGGTCTGGTAGCCGGAGCCGGTCCCGATTTCGAGAACCTTGTCCAGCGGCCCGTCGGCCAGCAGCAGCTCGCTCATGCGTGCAACCATGAACGGCTGGGAAATGGTCTGGTTGTGTCCGATCGGCAGCGCCGTATCTTCATAGGCACGGTGCGCCAGGGCTTCGTCTACGAACAGATGACGTGGCGTGCGGCGGATGACTTCGAGCACCTGGGCGCTGGAAAGACCTTCCTCGTACAGGCGCTGGATGAGGCGATCACGGGTGCGCTGGGAGGTCATTCCCGACCCATGCAGCAGGCTGTCTTGTTCGCGATGTCTCACAGCACGTTCTCCAGCCAGCTCTCGAGACCGTTGAAGGCCTCATGAAAAGTTCGATCCAGCTGCAGCGGGGTAATCGATACGTAACCCTGCATCACCGCATGAAAATCGGTACCCGGTCCGCCATCCTCGACGTCCCCGGCCACGGATATCCAGTAGCCCTCCTTGCCCCGAGGGTTGGCCTGCTTGACCGGCGGCTTGGCACGGCTGCGATGCCCCAGACGAGTGAGCTGGATACCACGAATGTGATCAAGCGGCAGGTTCGGCACGTTGACGCTGAGCACCGTGCGCGGCGGCACTTCGAGCTGGTCGTGCTTCTCCACCAGCAGGCGCGCGATATGCGCAGCGGTCGGCAGGTTTTCCGTCGAGCGGGAGACCAGCGAGAAGGCAAAGGCCGGGCGGCCGGTGAAGCGGCCTTCGATGGCCGCGGCGACCGTGCCGGAATAGAGCACATCGTCACCCAGATTGGCGCCGAGGTTGATGCCCGAAACCACCATGTCCGGTGTTTCTTCGAGCAGCCCGTTCAGGCCCAGATGCACGCAATCGGTGGGCGAGCCGTTCAGCCCGATGAAGCCGTTCGGCATGCTGACAGGATGAAGCGGGCGGTCCAGGGTAAGGGCGCTGCTGGCGCCGCTCATATCCTGGATCGGGGCTACCACCTTGCACTCGGCATAGTCGGCCAGCGCGTCATAAAGCGCGGCGAGCCCGGGTGCATACACCCCGTCGTCGTTGGCGATCAGAATACGCATCAGATGTCCGTCTGCCCTGCCAGGCTGACCAGCTCACGCACCACGGCGGTGGCGAAGCATCCGGTCGGCAGGACGAATTCCAGTTGCAGAATGTCAGGCTCGGGATAATGCCACGACAAACCGCCGATGGGGAGGCGAAGAATGCGCCGTTCGTGCTTCATTCCTGCCTGCGCCAACCAATTGACGACCGCGGGTTCAGTTTCGGCGACAGCGTTTTCCAGTGCCTGAATTTCGTCACCTGCTGGAGAGCCTTCCATGCCCCATAAAGGGCCGGTCGGATGTAGATCCAGAATCGTCAGGCGCGGGTCGCCGCACTCCTCCGGCCCGGCCGGGAAAAAGCTGCGACTGTCGGTGAATGCCAGGAGATCGCCTACCCGTGCCTGATCCCAGCTGCCATCCCCAACCCGTTCGGCGAGCACACGGTTGAACAGGTAACTGCGACCAGCCGAAAGCAGCCGCGAACGCATGTTGCGCTGCTCCGGAAGCTCACCTTTCGCCGCGAAGTGCCGTGCACCGTGCAGGTTGCTGCCCTCATAGCCGAAACGCTGCAGGCCGAAGTAATTCGGCACGCCGGAGGCCTTGATCCGCTCCAGCCGCTCATCCAGCGCGGCATGTTCACCGCGCAGCTCCGTCAAGCGTAGGCGGAAGCCATTAGCCGAGTGCGCGCCGCGCTGCAGCTTACGCTGATGCCGGGCGCGCTTGAGGATCGCCAGGCCGTCGCTCTCGGCAGCGGCAAGATCCGGATCGCTCTTGCCCGGCAGATGCAGGCTGAACCACTGGCGAGTCAATGCCTGGCGATCCTTGAGCCCGGCGTAGCTGATCATCTTCAGCGGCACGCCAGCGGCGCGGGCGATACGTTTGGCGGCTTCCTCGGTGTTCAGATTGCGCTTTTCCACCCACAACCAGAGGTGCTCGCCTTCGCCGGACAGCGGGATATCGAGCACTTCATCGACCTGAAAATCCTCGGCAACCGCTTTCAGCACCGCACTGCCACAGGGCTCGCCATGGGCGCGCGGCCCGAGCAGCTGATCTTCGGTCATGCGCGGACCAGCAAGGCAACCGCGTGAACGGCGATCCCCTCCTCACGCCCGGTGAAACCCAGCTTCTCGGTCGTGGTGGCCTTGACGTTGACCTGGTCCAGCTCGACCTGCAGGTCGGCCGCGATCAACGCGCGCATGCTGTCGATGTGCGGTGCCATCTTCGGCGCCTGGGCGATGATGGTGGCGTCGACATTGCCGACGACGTATCCCTTGGCCTGGACCTGGACGAGCACATGGCGCAGCAGAGCGCGGCTGTCGGCGCCCTTGAATTGCGGGTCGGTGTCCGGGAAGTGCTTGCCGATATCGCCCAGCGCAGCGGCACCGAGCAACGCGTCACTCAAGGCATGTAGCAGCACGTCACCGTCGGAATGAGCCAACAGCCCGAACCTGTGTGGAATCCGCACGCCGCCAAGCGTGATGTGATCGCCCTCGCCGAAGCGGTGCACGTCGTAACCGTGGCCGATACGCATAGATGCAAAACCCTGAAAATCTCGAGGCGGCGATTCTACAGGAGCCGGGTGCTGCTTGAGTGTCCGCGGCACCTCCCGATCATCGACACAGCCAATAACCACCATCAGTCGAATCGATCTCATATCGGAAAACAACGATATATAGTTCGCCTCATTCCGATATACAGCCCAGAGCCATCCCATGCCGGACGACTTCGACGACATCATCAAGGCCCTCGCCCACCCGCTGCGTCGCGACATCCTGCGCTGGTTGAAGGAGCCGCAGCGGTATTTCTCCGAGCAGCACCATTCGCTGGAAAACGGCGTCTGTGCCGGGCAGATCGACCAGCGTGCCGGCCTGTCGCAGTCAACCGTATCGGCCCATCTGGCGACCCTGCAGAAAGCCGGGCTGATCACCAGCCAAAAGGTCGGCCAGTGGCACTTCTTCAAGCGCAACGACGCGATCATCGAGTCGTTCGTCGAGCGCATCGGCCAGGAACTCTGAGTCCCTTTTCGCACCACCAGTAAAGGAGCGGTATTGCTATGCCCACACTTTTCGACCCGATCAAGATCGGCGATCTGGAACTGAACAACCGCGTCATCATGGCTCCCCTGACCCGCTGCCGCGCCGAGCCCGGCCGCGTTCCCGGCGACCTGATTGCCGAGTACTACGCCCAGCGCGCCGACGCCGGCCTGATCATCAGCGAAGCCACCTCGGTGACCCCGATGGCCGTCGGCTACCCGGACACCCCCGGCATCTGGTCCGCCGAGCAGATTCAGGGCTGGAAGAAGGTCACCGATACAGTGCACGCCAAAGGCGGCAAGATCGTCCTGCAGCTCTGGCACGTCGGCCGTATCTCCGACCCGATCTACCTCGAGGGCCAGCTACCGGTCGCACCCAGCGCCATCAAACCAGCCGGCCATGTCAGCCTGGTGCGACCAATGAAGGATTACGAAACACCGCGCGCGCTGGAAACCGCTGAGATTCCGGGCATCGTCGAGGCCTACCGCAAGGGTGCGGAGAACGCTAAGGAAGCTGGTTTCGATGGGGTCGAGATTCATGGCGCGAACGGCTATCTGCTCGACCAGTTCCTGCAGGACAGCACCAACCAGCGCAGTGACGCCTACGGTGGCTCGCTGGAAAACCGCGCCCGGCTGATGCTGGAAGTGACCGATGCCGCCATCTCCGTGTGGGGCGCAGGGCGTGTTGGCGTACACCTGGCGCCGCGTGCCGACTCCCATGACATGGGCGATTCCAACCGCGCCGAGACCTTTGGCTACGTTGCCGGTGAACTGGGCAAGCGCGGTATCGCCTTCATCTGCACTCGCGAAAAAGCCGGTGAAGACAGCCTCGGCCCACAGCTGAAGAAGATATTCGGTGGCATCTATATCGCCAACGAACGCTTCACCAAGGAACAGGCCAACGCCTGGCTGGCTGAGGGCAAGGCCGATGCCGTGGCCTTCGGCATCCCGTACATCGCCAACCCGGATCTGGTCGAGCGCCTGCGTCAGGACGCACCGCTGAACGAGCCGAAACCCGAGCTGTTCTACGCCCAGGGCCCGGCTGGCTATACCGATTATCCGTCGCTCTAAGCTCCTGGCGATGGAAAGGCCCGACCGGCATGTCCGGACGGGCCTTTTTTATTTTTGCCGCGCTGCCACCTGACGTGTCGACCAGCGCGGCGAGCCGAACCGGACGCGCGGCTGAGGCTCCACCGTCATCCACCCTACGCCTTTAGCGCCTCGGCATGATGACGCAGGTGATCATCGATAAAGCTGGCGATGAAGTAGTAGCTATGGTCATAGCCCGGCTGGATGCGCAGGGTCAGCGGGTGCCCGACAGCGTCCGCAGCGGCACGCAGCGCCTGCGGTTTGAGCTGACCCTCCATGAAGTCATCGCGATCGCCCTGATCGACCAGCATCGGCAGCTTCTCGCCGGCATCGGCAATCAGCGCGCAGGCATCCCACTCGCGCCAGCGCGAACGGTCGGCGCCCAAGTAGCGGCTGAACGCCTTCTCGCCCCACGGGCAGTTGAGCGGGTTGCTGATGGGTGCGAAAGCCGAAAGCGACTGGTAGCGACCGGGATTCTTCAGCGCACAGATCAGCGCGCCGTGGCCACCCATCGAATGCCCGCTGATGCCCCGGCGGTCGGAGACAGGGAAGTTCGCCTCGACCAATGCCGGCAGCTCGTCGACGACGTAATCGTACATCCGGTAATGCTGAGCCCAGGGTTCCTGGGTGGCGTTGAGGTAGAAGCCAGCGCCAAGGCCGAAGTCCCAGGCCCCATCGGGATCGTCTGGCACGCCGGCGCCGCGTGGGCTGGTATCCGGCGCGACAATGATCAGGCCGAGCTCGGCAGCCAGCCGCAACGCCCCGGCCTTCTGCATGAAGTTCTCATCGGTGCAGGTCAGCCCGGACAGCCAGTAAAGCACCGGCAGCTGTTCGCCCTGCTCCGCCTGCGGCGGCAGGTACACGGCGAACACCATGTCGCAGTTCAGGCTGCTGGAACGGTGGCGATAGCGCTTGTGCCAGCCGCCGAAGCTCTTGTTGCTGGAAACGATTTCAAGGGTCATGAACAGGCCTCGCGAAGGTGGAAACCGCGCGGGCTTCCACCGGTCGAGGTGGACAACCCGTCTGGCGACGGCGTTATCCACCCTGGGGATCAGAAGTGAATGACGGTCCGGATGCTCTTGCCTTCGTGCATCAGGTCGAACGCTTCGTTGATCTGGTCCAGCGGCATGTTGTGGGTGATGAAGGTGTCCAGCGGAATCTCGCCGCTCTGCGCCTTCTCCACATAGCTCGGCAGCTCGGTACGACCCTTCACGCCGCCGAACGCCGAACCGCGCCAGACGCGTCCCGTGACCAGTTGGAACGGACGGGTACTGATCTCCTGCCCCGTACCGGCGACGCCGATGATGGTCGATTCGCCCCAGCCCTTGTGGCAGCACTCGAGCGCCGCGCGCATCAGTTGAACGTTGCCAACGCACTCGAAGGAATAGTCGACGCCGCCGTCGGTCATCTCGACGATCACGTCCTGGATCGGCTTGTCGTGGTCCTTCGGATTGACGAAATCGGTGGCGCCCAGTTCTTCGGCAATGGCGAACTTGCCCGGATTGATGTCGATGGCAATGATCCGGCTGGCCTTGGCCATCTTCGCACCGATGATCGCTGCCAGGCCGATACCGCCCAGGCCGAATATCGCCACGGTCGCCCCCTCTTCCACCTTCGCGGTGTTGAGCACGGCACCGATACCGGTGGTGACGCCGCAACCGAGCAGGCAGACCTTTTCCAGCGGGGCCTCTTTCGGGATCTTCGCCACCGAGACTTCCGGCAGCACGGTGTACTCGGAGAAGGTCGAGCAGCCCATGTAATGGTAGATCGGCTCGCCCTGATAGCTGAAGCGGGTGGTGCCGTCGGGCATCAGACCCTTGCCCTGAGTGGCGCGAACCGAGCTGCAGAGGTTGGTCTTGCCCGACTTGCAGAACTTGCACTGCCGGCATTCGGCGGTATAGAGCGGAATCACGTGATCGCCGACGGCAACCGACGTGACGCCCTCGCCCACCGCCTCGACGATTCCGCCGCCCTCGTGGCCGAGGATGCAGGGGAACACGCCCTCCGAATCCTCGCCGGAAAGCGTGTACGCATCGGTGTGGCACACACCGGTGGCGACGATGCGGATCAGGACTTCGCCAGCCTTGGGTGGGGCTACGTCCACTTCCACGATCTGCAGAGGCTGATTGGGGCCGAAGGCAACGGCGGCGCGCGACTTGATGGTCATGGACATCACTCTTGATGTGATTGGAAAGCAGAGAGTGTAATTCATGGCCAAACAGGGATTAACGACGGCCCCGGGAAAACATTATTGCTGTTGAGGGACAATCGGCGCTCATCACGTTAGGATCTTTGCAACCCGCTTGCTGGAATCTGACACCGGAGAACCCATGAGCCGCTGGGAAGGCCTTGACGAATTCGTGGCTGTCGCCGAATGCGGCAGCTTCATGCGCGCCGCTGAGCGGCTGCGGGTTTCATCCTCGCATGTCAGCCGACAGGTCGCGCGCCTTGAAGAACGCCTGCAAGCGCGTTTGCTCTATCGCACCACCCGCCGCGTCTCGCTGACCGAGGCCGGGCATACCTTCTTCACCCGCTGCCAGCGCTTGATCGAGGAACGTGACGAAGCCTTTCTGGCCATCAGCGATCTGCACAGCGCACCGACCGGGCTGTTACGCATGACCGCTGCGGTGGCCTATGGCGAGCGCTTCATCGTGCCGCTGGTGAACGAATTCATGGCCCAGCATCCGCAACTGCGCGTCGATATCGAGCTGTCCAACCGCACCCTCGATCTGGTTCAGGAGGGCTACGACCTGGCCATCCGCCTCGGCAAACTCGGCGAGTCGCGCCTGGTCGCCACCCGCATCGCGCCGCGAGCAATGTATCTGTGCGCTGCACCGAGCTACCTGGAACGCTACGGACGGCCACACACCCTGTCGGAGCTGGCGCGACACAACTGCCTGATCGGCACGAGCGACATCTGGTCGTTTCAGATCGAGGGCCGCGAGCAGCACTTCAAGCCCAGCGGCAACTGGCGCTGCAACAGTGGCGAGGCGGTGCTGGATGCAGCCCTGCGTGGCTTTGGCCTGTGCCAGCTGCCGGACTACTACGTGCAAGAGCCGCTGCTTCGAGGCGAGCTGGTTTCGCTACTGGAAAGCAATCAGCCGCCAGATACCGCCGTGTGGGCGGTTTACCCGCAACGGCGCTACCCGCTACCGAAAGTTCGGCTCTTGGTCGAGGCCCTCAAGACCGGTCTTGCCAAGCGTTCGGAGTACGCCAGGACCGGCGACCGGAACGGGCACTGAACCGCGCGTCAGACGCCTCTAATGACGCGGAACCCGCCTTAATCCCCCACGTCGTACCCTGTGTAGCTGCTGCTCTTCGAGCCGCCCGCGCTGGATGAGCGCAGCGCTGCAATCAGGAGGAAACCATGCAGGTTCTGGTGAACAGTAACCACAGCATCAGCGTCACCGCCGATCTGGAAGAACGAGTGAAGGCCACGGTCGAGACCGAACTGGAGCGCTTCGATGATCACCTGACCCGAGTCGAGGTCCATCTCAACGACGAAAACAGCAGCAAGAGCGGTCCCCATGACAAGCGCTGCCAGATGGAGGCGAGGGTCAAGGGTCACGACCCCATCTCGGCCACCCACAAGGCCGAAACGCTGGACCTGGCAATCAACGGCGCCGCGGAGAAGCTGAACCACGCACTGAGCCACGTTCTGGACAAGATCAACCGCCACTGACTGGCCCTCGATGGCCAATGAGCGCGCCATCGACACTTCTGCGAGGGACCGAACCACCGCTACTGGAGGCCACGCATGAACCGACTGCTCGACCGCGAAACCCTGACCAAACTGCTGTCAAAACGAGACGGGCCCTGCCTGTCCGTGTACCAACCCACTCATCGCAGCTTTCCCGAGCGTCAGCAGGACCCGATCCGCTTCAAGCACCTGGTCAAGCAGCTGGAAGAATCACTCAAGCAGCAAGGCCATGGCGACAAGGCACACACCCTGCTCGAGCCGTTCTACGCCCTGATCGATAACAGTGACTTCTGGAACCACAGCCTCGACGGCCTGGCCGCTTTTGCCGCCAAGGACTACTTCCAGGTCTATCGACTGCAACGCAGCGTGCCGGAAATGGCCGTGGCCAACGCGCGCATGCACCTCAAACCGCTGGTACGCATTGCGCAGTCAGCCGACCGCTTTCAGATCCTCTGCCTCTCGCGCGACTCGGTACGCTTGTTCGAGGGCAACCGTGATGCCCTCGACGAGGTGAAGCTGCACGACGGTGTGCCCCGGACACTCGCCGACGCCCTGGGCAGCGACCTCACCGAGAAGGGTCAAAGTGGGTTTCCCCAGGGTTATGGCCGCTCCAGCGAACGCGGCGACCCGATGCAGGTGGAGGCCGGCGGCAGCGGCAAGCAGGCGGAGATCGACCGGGACCGTGATCGCTACTTTCGCGAAGTCGATCGCGCCATCACCGAACATCACTCGCGCCCATCCGGCCTGCCGCTGATCCTCGCCGCTCTGCCCGAGCAGCAGTCGCACTTCCGACGCCTCAGCCACAATGACTGCCTGTTGCCGGAGGGCATCGAGACCGGCCAGAACGCATTGAGCGTCAATGAGCTGCGCGAGAAAAGCTGGATGGTGATGCAGCCGCGCTATCTCAAGCGCCTGGAAGGCTTGCTCAACCAGTTCGGGGCATCCCATGGCCAGGGGCTGGCATCCGACCACCTCGAGGATATCGGTCAGGCCACCCGCCAAGGCCGGGTCGCCACCTTGCTGGTGGAGGCCGAGCGGCAGATTCCCGGCCATGTCGACAAAACTGACGGAACGGCAACGCCGACCAGCGAAGATGACGTCAACACACCCGACCTGCTGGACGAGCTGACCATCTGGACACTCGAGCAAGGTGGAGACGTGGTTGTGGTACCGACTGAACGGATGCCGACCGGCACCGGCGCGGCGGCGATCTATCGCTTCTGATGTAAATGGCGGGCAGGCAACCCCTGCCCGTTCTCAAGACTCGCGGTCTGTCTTCCAGCGCTGCGCCAGCCACTCCAGATCTTCGGGCCGGGTGACCTTCAGGTTGTCCGCCCGCCCTTCTATCACCCTAGGCGAGTGACCTGCCCACTCCAGTGCCGACGCCTCGTCGGTAACCTGCATACGGGACGCGAGTGCAGCTTCGAGCGCGTCGCACAACATGCCCAGGCGGAACATCTGCGGAGTGAAAGCCTGCCAGATGACGCTGCGGTCCACCGTCTCCACCACACGCCCATCCGGACCTACGCGCTTGAGGGTGTCCCGCGCCGGAACAGCCAACAGACCACCGACCGGATCATCGGCCAACTCGGCCAGCAACCTGTCCAGATCCTCACGCGCAAGATTGGGACGGGCCGCGTCGTGCACCAGCACCCAGTCATGCTCATTCGCGCCCAGTTCATCGAGGCGCTGCAGCCCACTGAGTACCGAATCGCAACGTTCACGACCGCCCGGCGCAAGCTGCACGCGAGTATCGCGAGCGCAGGGCAGCGCCGGCCAGTAGGGATCGTCAGGCGCAATGCAAACCACCAAACCAGCAAGTGCCGGGTGGTCCAGAAAACAATCGAGGGTGTGTTCGATAATGCTGCGCTCACCCAGCAACAGATACTGCTTGGGACGATCTGCGCGCATACGACTGCCGACACCGGCAGCCGGGATGACGACCCAGAAGGCAGGCTGATCGCGCGGACTCATTCGATCAGCTGATAGAGGGTTTCGCCCTCTTTGACCATGCCGAGTTCCTGGCGGGCCCGCTCTTCGACGGTCTCCATGCCCTGCTTGAGCTCCAGAACCTCCGCCTCGAGGATTCGATTGCGCTCCAGGAGACGCTCGTTCTCACCCTGCTGTTCGGCGATCTGCTTGTTCAGGCCATTGACCTGAGCCAGGCTGCCCTCGCCCACCCAGAGACGGTACTGCAGACCACCCAGCAGCAGTATCAGTACGACGAACAACCAGTAGGGGCGGCGCATAGAAGGCATGAAACGACTTCAGCTGAAATTCGGGTATTGGCAAACAGCGACGGCTCTGGAGGCACGAAGAGTTTGCACGCGGGCACGGAGCGATTGAAACAAAAAAGGGCGACTTGCGCCGCCCTTTTTTAAGTACCGCGGATCAGCCGCGGAATTCGGCGCGACCCTTGTACGGTGCCTTGCCGGCCAGCTGCTCTTCGATACGCAGCAGCTGGTTGTACTTGGACACGCGGTCCGAACGGCACAGCGAACCGGTTTTGATCTGACCAGCGGCAGTACCCACGGCCAGGTCGGCGATGGTGCTGTCCTCGGTCTCACCGGAGCGGTGCGAGATCACCGCGGTATAGCCGGCGGCCTTGGCCATCTGGATGGCTTCCAGCGTTTCGGTCAGCGAGCCGATCTGGTTGAACTTGATCAGGATCGAGTTACCGATCTTCTCGTCGATGCCGCGCTTGAGGATCTTGGTGTTGGTCACGAACAGGTCGTCACCGACCAGTTGCACCTTGTCGCCGATCTTGTCGGTCAGCACCTTCCAGCCAGCCCAGTCGGACTCGTCCATACCGTCTTCGATGGAGATGATCGGATAGCGCTGGCTCAGACCGGCCAGGTAGTCGGCAAATCCGGCGGCGTCGAACACCTTGCCTTCGCCGGCCAAGTCGTACTTGCCGTCCTTGAAGAACTCGGAGGAAGCGCAGTCCAGAGCCAGTGTGACGTCGTCACCCAGCGTGTAGCCGGCGTTGGCGACGGCTTCGGCGATTGCGGCCAGGGCGTCTTCGTTGGACGCCAGGTTCGGCGCGAAGCCACCCTCGTCACCCACGGAGGTGCTCAGGCCACGGGCCTTCAGCACAGCCTTCAGGTGGTGGAAGATCTCGGCGCCCATGCGCAGCGCGTCGGCGAAGGTCTTGGCGCCGACCGGCTGGACCATGAATTCCTGGATGTCGACGTTGTTGTCGGCATGCTCGCCGCCGTTGATGATGTTCATCATCGGTACCGGCATGGAGTAGACGCCCGGGGTGCCGTTCAGATCGGCAATGTGCGCGTACAGCGGCACGCCCTTGGCCTGAGCAGCAGCCTTGGCGGCAGCCAGCGACACGGCAAGGATGGCGTTGGCCCCCAGCTTGCCTTTGTTCTCGGTACCGTCGAGCTCGATCATCGCCTGGTCCAGCGCTTTCTGATCGAGCGGGTCCTTGCCCAACAGCAGGTCACGGATCGGGCCATTTACGTTGGCTACGGCGGTCAGTACGCCCTTGCCCAGGTAACGACTCTTGTCGCCATCACGCAGTTCCAAAGCCTCGCGGGAACCGGTGGATGCACCAGACGGCGCGCAGGCGCTGCCGATGATGCCGTTGTCCAGGATCACGTCGGCTTCCACTGTGGGGTTGCCACGGGAATCGAGAACTTCACGCCCCTTGATGTCGACGATCTTTGCCATTTTTATTAACACTCCGTAGATAGCTGCAAGGCTTCAAGCAGTTTCGATTGGCGAAAAATTCTTGATCAGGTCGTCCAGCTGCTTGAGCTGGGCAAGGAAAGGCTCGAGCTTGTCCAGACGCAATGCGCAGGGTCCGTCGCACTTGGCGTTGTCCGGGTCCGGATGGGCCTCGAGGAATAGGCCGGCAAGCCCCTGGCTGAGACCAGCACGGGCCAGCTCGGTGACCTGCGCCCGGCGACCACCAGCCGAATCGGCACGACCACCCGGCATCTGCAGCGCGTGGGTCACGTCGAAGAACACCGGGTAGTTCATCTGCTTCATGATGCCGAAGCCAAGCATGTCGACCACCAGGTTGTTGTAGCCGAACGAGGAGCCGCGCTCGCACAGGATCAGTTGATCGTTGCCCGCTTCCTCGCACTTGGTAAGGATGTGCTTCATTTCCTGCGGTGCCAGGAACTGGGCCTTCTTGATGTTGATCACCGCGCCGGTTCTGGCCATCGCCACCACCAGATCAGTCTGGCGAGAGAGGAAGGCCGGCAGCTGGATGATGTCGCAGACATCGGCCACGGGTTGCGCCTGATGCGGTTCGTGAACGTCGGTGATGACCGGCACGCCGAAGGCCTTTTTCACGTCCTCGAAGATCCGCATGCCCTCTTCCAGCCCCGGGCCACGGAAGGAGTTGATCGAGGATCGGTTGGCCTTGTCGAAACTGGCCTTGAACACGTAGGGAATGCACAGTTTCTCGGTCACGCGCACATATTCTTCACAGGCCCGCATGGCCAGGTCACGCGATTCGAGCACGTTGATACCGCCAAACAGCACGAACGGCTTGTCATTGGCGATTTCTATGTTGCCGACGCGGATGATCTTCTGGCTCATGCCTTGCTCGCCTTGTAATCCAGCGCCGCCTGGACAAAACCGCTGAACAGCGGATGACCGTCACGCGGCGTGGAGGTGAATTCGGGGTGGAACTGACAGGCCACGAACCAGGGATGATCGGGCGCTTCCACGACCTCGACCAGCGCACCGTCACCGGACCGTCCGGTGATTTTCAACCCCGCTTTCTGCAATTTTGGCAACAGGTTGTTGTTCACTTCATAGCGATGTCGATGACGCTCAACGATGCGCTCCTGTCCATAGCAGTCGAACACCTTGGAGCCGGCCTCCAGACCGCACTCCTGGGCACCCAGACGCATGGTGCCACCCAGATCGGAGGCGTCGCTGCGAGTCTCCACCGCACCGGTGGCATCGGCCCACTCGGTGATCAGGCCCACCACGGGGTGCGTACTGTCCTTGTCGAATTCGGTGGAGTTGGCGTCGCTCCAGCCCAGCACGTTGCGGGCGAACTCGATCACCGCCACCTGCATGCCAAGGCAGATGCCGAGGTAGGGAATCTTGTTTTCGCGAGCGTACTGCACCGTGGCGATCTTGCCTTCCACACCACGCAGACCGAAACCACCCGGAACCAGGATCGCGTCCATGCCTTCCAGCAGGCCGGTGCCCTGGTTCTCGATGTCTTCGGAGTCGATATAACGGAGGCTCACTTTGGTACGGCTCTGAATGCCAGCGTGACTCATCGCCTCGATCAGAGATTTGTAAGCATCCAGAAGTTCCATGTACTTGCCGACCATGGCGATGGTGACTTCTTTTTCGGGGTTCAGCTTGGCGTCCACCACGCGATCCCATTCCGAAAGATCGGCACCACGGCACTCTAGGCCAAAACGTTCGAGCACGTAGTCATCCAGACCCTGGGCATGCAGCATGCCGGGAATCTTGTAGATGGTGTCGGCGTCCGGCAGGCTGATCACCGCACGCTCTTCGACGTTGGTGAACAGGGCGATCTTGCGCCGCGAGGACAGGTCGATCGGCACTTCCGAGCGGCACACCAGCACATCCGGCTGCAGACCGATGGAACGCAATTCCTTCACCGAATGCTGGGTCGGCTTGGTCTTGGTCTCGCCCGCGGTGGCGATATAAGGCACCAGCGTCAGATGCATCAGCATGGCGCGCTTGGCGCCAACCTCAACACGCAGCTGGCGAATCGCTTCCAGGAACGGCTGCGACTCGATATCGCCGACGGTGCCGCCGACTTCAACCAGCGCCACTTCGGCATCGCCGGCACCCTTGATGATGCGCCGCTTGATCTCGTCGGTGATGTGCGGAATCACCTGAATGGTCGCACCCAGATAGTCGCCACGGCGCTCACGGCGCAGCACGTCTTCGTAGACACGACCGGTGGTGAAGTTGTTGTTCTGGGTCATGCGCGTGCGAATGAAACGCTCGTAATGGCCCAGGTCGAGATCGGTCTCGGCGCCGTCGTGGGTGACGAACACCTCGCCGTGCTGAAACGGGCTCATGGTGCCCGGATCGACGTTGATATAAGGGTCCAGCTTGAGCATCGTGACCTTCAGGCCCCGCGCCTCCAGGATGGCCGCCAATGAAGCCGAGGCGATGCCTTTCCCCAATGAAGAAACAACACCACCCGTGACGAAGATGTAGCGCGTCATGAAAAACCCTAGAAGTCTGCGTTAAGCGGCTAGCGCCGCGAGGGGAAAGCGAAGGTGCCATCGCGCCCGAGGCGGCAACGGCTCAGCTGCTACGGTTCGGAAGATCCGTGAAAGCTGTATTGAGACGGGAGCGTAGTCTACTGGATCAGCCCCACATGCTCAAACCTCAGTCAGCCGGCGGCAACGTCCAGACCAGCGAAACGGCAGCTGCGTCGAGTTGCGGCAGATTGCCCACCGCGATCAACTGGTCTTCGCAGAAAAGCAGCGGCAGGCGCGCCCGAACGAAGCCCGGCACGCCGTTCTCATTGAGCAAGCGCTTGAGGTCACGCCGGCCGCGGCCGGGCAGTACCAGCCACTCGCCGCCGGCTCGGTAGCGCACCTGCAGTCGGCCTGCCGGGGCCGTACCGATCAGGTGCAGGCTGCCATTGCCGGGCAACGACAGATCGGTCGATGGCTGCGGCCAGGCGAGCGGCCCCTCTGCCGGCAGCAACCATGAATTGCCCACCCACCAGACCCGCTCGCCGGTGCGCTGCAACTCGCCACGCCCCAGCCGCCAGCGTGGCGTGGCGTCGCCTCGCGCATCGCGCAGCGACTCCCAGCCGCACCAGTGATCGCTGTCCGGAAGCTCGGTGAGGTGCGCCAGCCAATGACGCAGGGCGTTGCGCTGTCGGGCTGGCGACAAGGCACGCAGCGCCGGCAGACAGAGACTGGGCAGTGCCAGCCAGTCGACCGGAGATGGCTGCTGCGCAGCAGCAAGGTCTGCCTGCGCCAGCTCATCCAGCAACGCCTGCGCCTCGGCCATGTGCGCGGCAGTGCGCGCCATGTTCGCCGACGCCTGTGGCCAGCGGCGGCTGATCGGCGGCAGCACCTGCAGACGCAGGTAGTTGCGCGCGTGATCATCACACTGGTTGCTCGGGTCTTCGATCCAGCGCAGGCCCTGGGCGTCGGCGTAGGCCTGCAGCTCGGCGCGCGAAACGGCCAGCAGCGGCCGCAGCAGCCTGCCCTGCCCCAGCGGCCGCTCCGCCGGCATAGCCGCCAGCCCGCGCACGCCGGCACCACGCAACAGACGAAACAGCAGCGTCTCGGCCTGGTCGTCGCGGTGCTGCGCGGTCAGCAGCAGATCACCTTCGCCGAGGCGTTCAGCGAAGGCGGCGTAACGCGCATCCCGCGCGGCACGCTCCAGGCTTGCGCCGTGCGCGACCTGCACCCGCACGATTTCGAGCGGCACGCCTAGCCCCTCGCAAACCTGCCGGCAGTGCTCCGGCCAGGCATCGGCGACCGCCTGCAGGCCGTGATGCACATGGACGGCGCTGATTGGCGGCAACCTTCGGCCCTGCGTCAGTCGCACCAGTGCATGCAGCAGCACCGTCGAATCGAGCCCGCCGGAAAAGCCGACCAGCCAGCGCCGCGCGGCTAGCCACGGGCGCAGTGCATCGAGCAGTTTGGATTCGACCGGCATGGAAATCGACTCATTCAGGCAAGGCGGCCAGCATAAGGCAGCGCACGCCACGACTACAGCCGCCAGCGGTGCGCACCTTTCAAGAGCACGACGCAAACACAGCGGCGCACCTTCGTTGACGCCCTCCGCACCGCGCCGCTCCAAAACAGTGCACACCCATGGCTATCTGAGATCGCCGCAAACAGATCGAGGCATTCAAATTCGAGCTAGGCCTCTGTAATCGTTGGCTTTCTCGTAGTTGGCAAGGGAAATGCAAAAGTCCGCTCAGCTTATTCCAAAAGCTGTTGCTGACTTACCAGCCGGGCTACTGAATACCCGGCGCCACCTTTAGGGACATACCACCATGCTCAAGAAACTGACCCTCGCCATCGCCGCCGCCAGCGCCGTGACTGCCAGCAGCTTCGCCGTCGCGGAAACCGTCTCCAGCCCCGTTGGCGACTTCGACGTCAGCATGAACGTCGGCCTGACCTCGGACTACATGTTCCGCGGTATCTCGCAAACCCAGGGCAACGGCGCCATCCAGGGCGGTCTGGACGTAGCCCACGAGAGCGGCCTGTACGTTGGCACCTGGGCGTCCAACGTCGACTTCGGCGGTGACGCCTCGGTGGAATTCGACTACTACCTGGGCTTCGGTAACAACATCACCGAGAACATCTCCTACGATCTGGGCTGGATCAAGTACGACTACCCGGGCGAAAGCGCGCTGAACTTCAGCGAGTACTACGGCAGCCTGAGCGCCTACGGCTTCACGGCCGGCGCGGCCTACTCCGACGACTTCGCCGGCGACGACACCACCCTGTACTCCTATCTCGGCTACGAATACGCCCTGCCCTACGACGTCGGTCTGGCCCTGCAGTACGGCAAGTACGATTTCAAGGACGCCACCTTCGGCAACGACGATACCTACAACGACTGGTCGGTCGGCCTGAGCAAGACCATGGCCGGTCTGGACTTCGGCCTGACCTACTCCGACACCAGCTTGAGCGGCAGCGAATGCGCAGGCTTCGTCGGCAAGGACGACTACTGCGACGCGACCTTCGTGGTTTCGGTTTCGAAGAGCTTGTAACTCCTGTCGGGACCGCAACAAAGGCCTGACCCAGTCACGTGTCGCATGGTCTGCAGGACGTAGAGCGGGTGACACCCGCCGAACGTGGCCCTCCGCCTTGTTGTAAGAGCGATGCAAGGCCCAGAAAAAACGAAACCCCGCCGCGAGGCAGGGTTTCGTTTGTCGGGCGGTGAGGTGTAACCGCGCGGGTTTCACCCGCCCTATAAAGCTACATACGCCAGGGGTTCAGCGCTCGCCGATGATGCCGCTGCGCCTGTTGCTGGACCCCGTCTGAACAGGCCCGGAAACGAAAAACCACGCCGGGTAGGCGGGGTTTCTGCAGCGGACAAAACGGCATCCGATCAGGCGATACCGTAGCTCATCAGGCGCGCGTAGCGGCGCTCCAGCAGCGCGTCGGTATCCAGCGCCTTGAGCATTTCCAGCTGAGTCCTGAGTTCGTCACGCAGCGAAGCCGCGGTGACGGCCGGGTTGCGATGCGCGCCGCCCAGGGGCTCGGAAATCACCTTGTCGACGATCCCGAGGTCCTTCAGGCGCTCGGCAGTCACGCCCATGGCGTCGGCCGCTTCGGGTGCCTTGTCGGCGGTGCGCCAGAGAATCGAGGCGCAGCCTTCCGGCGAGATCACCGCGTAGGTGGAGTACTGCAGCATGTTCAGCTGGTCGCAGACACCGATGGCCAGTGCACCACCGGAACCGCCTTCACCGATGACAGTGGCGATGATCGGCGTTTTCAGCCGCGCCATCACGCGCAGGTTCCAGGCGATGGCTTCGCTCTGGTTGCGCTCTTCGGCGTCGATACCCGGATAAGCGCCGGGGGTGTCGATGAAGGTGAGGATTGGCATCTTGAAGCGCTCGGCCATCTCCATCAGACGGCATGCCTTGCGGTAGCCCTCCGGACGCGGCATGCCGAAGTTGCGGCGTACCTTCTCGCGGACTTCACGGCCCTTCTGGTGGCCGATGATCATCACCGGCTGGTCGTCCAGACGCGCAATGCCACCGACGATGGCGGCGTCGTCGGAGAAGTGGCGATCACCGTGCAGTTCTTCGAACTCGGTGAACAGGTGGTTGATGTAGTCGAGGGTGTAGGGCCGCTGCGGGTGCCGGGCCAAACGTGCGATCTGCCAGCTGGTCAGATTGCCGAAGATGCTCTCGGTGAGCGACTCGCTCTTATCCTGCAGGCGGGTGATTTCATCGCCAATGTTCAGCGAATTGTCATTACCAACCAGGCGCAACTCTTCGATCTTGGCTTGCAGGTCGGCGATCGGCTGTTCGAAATCGAGAAAATTCGGGTTCATAGTCATCCGTCATGCGTCGACGGCCGGGGGGCCGGGAAGCTGTTCCGTTTTTTGCGCCCTACCTTACGGGACGGACGCATTCAGGTCGAACAAAAAATGTTCGCAATCATGACTCGATCAAGATCGGGTCGCTTGGGTAGTGGCCGGGTCATGCGCCAGTTTTCCTGGCGATAACTCGATGCTGGCCGCTATCGGTATTGCAGGAAGACGTTGTCGCGCCCGAACTGGTCACGCAATGCCTGAATCAAGTGATCCGCCGGATCGATTCGCCAGCTCTCGCCAAACTGCAACAGCGCCTTGGCGTCGCTACCGGTGTACTCCAGAGTGATCGGGCAGGCCCCGCGATGACGACCACAGACGTCTGCCAGCCAGCGCACCCGGTCACCCCTGAGCGCATCGCTGCCGACCTTGACCCGCAAGCTCTCGGCCAGACCGGTGCGCGCTTCTTCCAGGCTCATCACCCGCTTGGCACGCAGACGCAGGCCACCGGAGAAATCGTCGTTGCTGACTTCACCTTCGACCACCACCAGCGCATCGGTCTGTAGCAGTGCCTGAGCCGTATTGAAGGCTTCGGCGAACAGCGAGGCCTCGATGCGCCCGGAGCGGTCGTCCAGGGTGATGAAACCCATCTTGTCACCCTTCTTGTTCTTCATCACCCGCAGGTTGACGATCAACCCGGCGACCGTCTGGGTATCGCGAGCCGGACGCAGATCGATGATGCGCTGACGGGCGAAGCGACGTACTTCTCCTTCGTATTCATCAATCGGGTGGCCAGTGAGGTAGAGACCCAGGGTGTCCTTCTCGCCCTTGAGGCGCTCCTTGAGCGTCAGCTCCCGCGCCTTGCGGTGATTGGCATAGACATCCGCCTCGGGCTCTGCGAACAAGCCGCCAAACAGATCCATATGGCCGCTATCCAGGCTGCGCGCAGTCTGCTCCGCCGCCTGAATCGCCTCTTCCATGGCTGACAAAAGCACCGCACGATTCTGATCAATGCCGGCCTGGTAGAGCTTCGGGTCATCGGAAAAATACGGCCCCATGCGATCCAGCGCACCGCCACGGATCAAGGCCTCGAGGGTGCGCTTGTTGATGCGTTTGAGATCGACCCGACTGCAGAAGTCGAACAGGTCCTTGAACGGCCCGCCTTCACTGCGGCATTCGACAATGGCCTCCACCGGCCCTTCACCGACACCCTTGATCGCACCCAGACCGTAGATGATGCGCCCGTCGTCGCTGACGGTGAACTTGAATTCGGAGTTGTTCACGTCCGGCGCATCGATACGCAGCTTCATGCTGCGACATTCTTCGATCAGCGTGACCACCTTGTCGGTGTTGTGCATGTCCGCCGAAAGCACCGCGGCCATGAACGGCGACGGGTAATGCGCCTTAAGCCAGGCGGTCTGATAGGACACCAGACCGTAGGCCGCCGAGTGCGACTTGTTAAAGCCGTAACCGGCAAACTTCTCTACCAGGTCGAAGATGTTGCCCGCCAGATCAGCATCGATACCGTTGTTCTTGCAGCCCTCAATGAAACCGCCGCGCTGCTTGGCCATTTCCTCGGGCTTCTTCTTGCCCATGGCGCGGCGCAGCATGTCGGCGCCGCCTAGCGTGTAGCCGGCCATGACCTGGGCAATCTGCATCACCTGTTCCTGATACAGGATGATGCCGTAGGTGGGCGCAAGAACCGGCTTGAGGCCTTCGTACTGGTAATCCGAATGCGGGTAGGAGATTTCCGCGCGACCATGCTTGCGGTTGATGAAGTCGTCGACCATGCCCGATTGCAGCGGGCCGGGACGGAACAGCGCCACGAGGGCGATCAGGTCTTCCAGGCAGTCGGGTTTGAGCTTTTTGATCAGCTCTTTCATGCCACGCGATTCGAGCTGGAACACCGCCGTGGTTTCGGCCTTTTGCAGCAGCGAGTAGGTGGGCTTGTCATCCAGGGGGATAAAGTCGATGTCGACCGGTTCGAGACCCTTACGCGCCTGTTCGCGGTTGATGGTTTCCAGCGCCCATTTGATGATGGTCAGCGTGCGCAGGCCGAGAAAGTCGAACTTGACCAGACCGGCAGACTCGACGTCGTCCTTGTCGAACTGGGTGACCAGGCTGCCGCCCTCGTCATCGCAGGCGATGGGGGCGAAATCGGTGAGTTTGGTCGGCGCAATCACCACGCCGCCGGCATGCTTGCCGGTGCCGCGGGTGATGCCTTCGAGCCTGAGCGCCATGTCCCAGATTTCCCTAGCGTCTTCATCGACGGCAAGGAAGTCGCGCAGCGGCTCTTCCATCTCGTAGGCTTTTTCCAGCGTCATGCCTACTTCAAAGGGGATCATCTTCGACAGGCGATCCGCCAGCCCGTAGGACTTGCCCTGCACCCGCGCCACGTCACGCACCACCGCCTTGGCCGCCATGGTGCCGAAGGTGATGATCTGGCTCACCGCATTGCGACCGTATTTCTCAGCCACGTAATCGATGACCCGGTCGCGGCCATCCATGCAGAAGTCGACGTCGAAGTCGGGCATGGAAACCCGCTCAGGGTTGAGGAAGCGCTCGAACAGCAGATCGTAGGCCAGCGGGTCCAGGTCGGTGATTTTCTGCACATAGGCCACCAGCGAGCCGGCACCCGAGCCACGGCCTGGCCCTACAGGCACCCCATTGCTCTTGGCCCACTGGATAAAGTCCATGACGATCAGGAAGTAACCCGGAAAGCCCATCTGGATGATGATATCCAGCTCGAAATTCAGCCGATCGACATAGACCTGCCTCTTCGCCTCGTAATCGGGCGTATCCCGGGGCAGCAGCACTTCCAGCCGCTCTTCGAGGCCGTCGAACGAGACCTTGCGGAAGTAATCGTCCATGGTCATGCCGTCCGGCACCGGGAAATCGGGCAGGAAGTAGGTGCCCAGCTGCACCTCGATGTTGCAGCGCCTGGCGATCTCGACGGTATTTTCCAGCGCCTCGGGGAGGTCACTGAACAGCTCGTACATTTCCTCGGGCGTTTTCAGATACTGCTGATCGGAATAGTTGCGCGGTCGTCGCGAGTCGTCGAGGGTGCGGCTTTCGCCAATGCAGACGCGCGTTTCATGGGCTTCGAAATCATCCTGCTTGAGAAAGCGCACGTCATTGGTCGCCACCAGCGGCACAGCGCAGCGCTCGGCCAGCGCTACTGCCGCGTGCAGATGCTCCTCATCGTTGACCCGGCTGGTGCGCTGCACTTCCAGATAGAAACGCTCGGGAAACACCGATTGCCACTCGGCCAGCAGCGCCTCGGCCAGCGACTCCTCGCCGTTGAGCAGGGCAAGTCCGATCTCGCCCTCCTTGGCGCCGGACAAGGCAATCAGCCCTTCCGAGGACTGCTTCACCCAGTCACGCTCGATGATCACCAGGTCATTGCGCTGACCTTCGGTCCAACCACGCGAAACCAGCTCAGTGAGGTTGCGATACCCCTTGGGATTCATCGCCAGCAAGGTCAAGCGGCTGAGAGGACCGTCCTCGTCACAACCAGCCATCCAGATATCGGCACCGCAGATCGGCTTTATGCCGGCGCCCTGCGCGGCTTTATAGAACTTGACCAGCGAGCACATATTGCTCATGTCGGTCACCGCCACTGCCGGCATGCCACCTGCCGCGACCGCCTTGATCAGCGGCTTGACCCGAACCAGCCCATCGACCAGCGAGTACTCGGTATGCAGACGTAGATGGACGAAGGAAACAGGCATGAACAGACCTTGAGCTGGCAGAACGACAAGCGCGGAATTGTACCGGAAAGCACGGACGGGCTGGCGACCGCGCTAACGGTAGCCGACACGGTAAAAGGGTGTTCGGCGGCCCAGGACCTCATGAAGCACCTGGCTGGCCCGCGTACAGTTACCCGCTAGACCAGCAGCACGCTGGCCGGGATGTCGGTCTCGACAACTGCCTGCTCAAGCAGCGTACGCACGGGGGCGAAAGAGCGCCGATGAATGGGCGTTGGTCCTAGCCGACGAAGCGCTTCCAGATGGCTTGGAGTCGGATAACCCTTGTGCCCGGCCAGCCCATAACCCGGATAGCAGAGATCCAGGGCCTGCATTTCGCGGTCACGACTGACCTTGGCCAGGATGGATGCCGCAGCGATAGCCGGCACCTGACCGTCGCCCTGGATCACCGGTGCGCTGGGCACGTTCAGCTGAGGGCAGCGATTGCCATCGATGAGTGCCAGCCGCGGCGTGACACTCAGTCCATCAACCGCACGCTGCATGGCGAGCATCGTGGCGTGAAGGATATTCAGCTGATCGATCTCTTCGACCTCCGCTCGGGCAATGCACCACGCCACCGCCTTTTCGCAGATCTCGTCGAACAACGCTTCACGACGGGCTTCGCTCAGCTTTTTCGAGTCGTTGAGGCCTTTGATCGGACGCGCCGGATCGAGGATCACTGCAGCGGTCACTACAGGACCACACAGCGGCCCGCGCCCGACCTCGTCGACGCCGGCAACCAGCTCTTCGACCAGATTGAAATCGAGTCCGAACTGCATCAACGAACTCCAACCAGGCGCAACACGGCATCGGCGGCCTGACTCGACGCATCGCAACGCAGGGTGCGATGAATACTGTCGAAGCCTTCGGTTTGCACGTCACCATCGTCCAGCAGTGGCGACAGAGACTGCGCAAGCGCTTCGGGGGTAGCGGCGTCCTGCAGCAACTCGGGAACCAGCAGACGCTGGGCCAGCAGGTTGGGAAGCGCAACATAGGGGCTCTTCACCAGCCGCCGGAGGATGCGGTAAGTCATTGGCGCTACGCTGTAGGCCACCACCATAGGACGTTTGAACAACAGCGCCTCAAGCGTTGCCGTACCGGAAGCAATCAACACGGCGTTGCAGGCGGCCAATGCCTCATGGGACCGGCCATCGAGCAGGGTCAGCGGTAAATCACGCGTAACCAGCATCTGCTCAAGCTGCAGCCGCCGCTCGGGGCTGGCGCAAGGCATGACAAAACGAATCCCGGGACGCATGGCGCGCAACCGCTCGGCAGCGGAAAGGAACAGATCCCCCAGTCGAGCGACTTCGCCGCCCCTGCTACCGGGCATCAGCGCGACGACCAGGCCATCCGCTGGCAATCCGAGCGCTTGCCGTGCCGCGGCACGATCAGCGCAAAGCGGAATGGCATCAGCTAGGGGATGACCGACGAAGCGAACCGGTACCTGGTGCTCGTCGTAGAACCTGGCCTCGAACGGAAACAGCGTGAGCATCAGATCGCAGGCGTCACGGATCTTCAGTACCCGCTTCTGACGCCAGGCCCAGACCGACGGACTGACGTAGTGCACGGTCTTGATTCCGGCGCGGCGCAGCTTGAGCTCAAGCCCGAGATTGAAGTCCGGTGCGTCGATGCCGATGAATACATCCGGCCGCTGCTGGATCAGCGTGTCCACCAGGCGTTTGCGGCGGGCCAGCAGCTCCGGCAAACGACCGAGCACTTCGACCAGGCCCATCACTGCCAGACGCTCGAGCGGAAAGTACGACTGCAACCCTTCGGCCTGCATGCGCGAGCCGCCGACCCCGATGAATTCGACATTCGCGTGCTGAGCCTTCAGCGCCTGCATCAGGCCCGCACCAAGGATGTCACCGGAGGACTCCCCGGCTACCAAGGCAACCCTGAGCGGCCGGTTCATCTCAGCGGGTGATGCCACGAGTTGAAGCCTGGATCGAGTCGCGGAAGATCGCAACCTCGGGGAATGCCGCTGCACTTTCGGCCAGCTCGGTGAGTGCGGCCTCCACGGTCAACCCCTTGCGGTAGACGACCTTGTAAGCGTTGCGCAGAGCGTGAACGGCTTCGGCGCTGAAGCCACGACGACGCATGCCCTCGAAGTTCATGCTGCGCGCCTCAGCCGGATTGCCGAACACGGTGACAAACGCCGGTACATCCTTGCCGATCGCCGTGCCCATGCCAGAAAAACTATGGGCGCCGATATGGCAGAACTGATGCACCAGGGTGTAACCGGAGAGAATGGCCCAGTCGCCCACATGGACGTGACCGGCCAGCGCGGTGTTGTTGACCAGAATGCAATGATTGGCGATCACGCTGTCGTGGCCGATGTGAGCATAAGCCATGATCAGGTTGTGATCACCGAGGGTGGTTTCGGAGCGATCCTGCACGGTGCCGCGATGGATGGTGACACCCTCGCGAATCACGTTGTGATCGCCAATCACCAGGCGCGTCGGCTCACCCTTGTACTTCAGATCCGGCGTATCTTCGCCAACCGAGGAGAACTGATAGATGCGATTGTGCCGACCGATACGGGTCGGCCCTTTGATGACCACATGCGACGCGATCACCGTACCCTCGCCAATTTCGACATCCGGACCAATGATCGACCATGGGCCGACCTGGACGTCATCCGCCAAGCGAGCCGCAGGGTCGATGATGGCGCGAGGGTCGATCAAACTCATATCTTCTGTTCCGCGCAGATGATTTCTGCCGAGCAGACCGGCTTGCCCTCGACGCTGGCACGACAATCGAACTTCCAGATGCCGCGTTTGGCGCTGATGAAGGAAGCTTCCAGGACCAGCTGATCGCCCGGAACCACCGGCTGACGGAAGCGCAGCTTGTCAGAGCCGACGAAATAGTAAAGCGTGCCATCGGCTGGCTTGACGCCCATCATCTTGAAACCAAGCAGACCGGCCGCCTGCGCCATGGCTTCGATGATCAGCACGCCTGGCATGATCGGATGCTGTGGAAAATGCCCATTGAAGAACGGTTCGTTGATGGTCACGTTCTTGTAGGCACGAACGCGCTTGGCCTCGACGTCCATCTCCGTCACACGGTCCACCAGCAGGAACGGGTAGCGGTGAGGCAAATATTCGCGAATCTCGTTGATATCCATCATGTCAGGAAAGAGCCTGTAAAAAAGTATAGGGCAGCCTGCGCTGAAAGCCCGCGCGAGCACTTGACAGGCATTAACCCCGAAAAAAACCGGATCAGACGGTAAGCTCAGGCATCAGAAGCCGGATTCTGACCCTGAGTCACGGTAGCCAGGCTTTTCTCCAGCTGTTGCAGCCGGCGAGCCATGTCATCCAACTGACGAATACGCGCCGCACTCTTTCTCCAATCGGCAGCATTCTGCATCGCCGTGCCCGAGGAGTAGCTTCCGGGTTCCGTGATCGAGCGCGTGACCATCGTCATACCCGTCACGAACACGTTGTCACACACTTCGATGTGCCCAACCATGCCGACGCCACCGGCGATCATGCAATTGCGTCCGATCTTGGTGCTACCGGAGATGCCGGCACAGCCAGCCATCGCCGTGTTGTCACCAATCTGCACGTTGTGCGCGATCATGATCTGATTATCTAGCTTCACGCCGTTGCCAATCAGCGTATCGGAAAGGGCGCCGCGGTCGATGGTGGTATTCGAGCCAATCTCCACATCATCCCCGATACGCACACCGCCGATTTGAGCGATCTTCTGCCAGGCACTTTTTTCCTTGGCGAAGCCGAACCCCTCACCACCGATCACGGCACCGGACTGGATCACCACGCGCTTACCGATCTGCACGTCGTGATAAAGCGTGACTCGCGGTGCGAGTCGTCCGCCAGCGCCGATTCGGCTACGGGTGCCGACGAATGACTGCGCACCGATCACCACATCCGCCTCGATGGTTGCGCCGGACTCGATCACCACATAGGGACCAATGCTGGCCGACGAATCTACATAAGCATCGGCAGCGACCACCGCCGTCGGGTGAATGCCGCTATTCGCTACCGGTCGAGTCTCGAACAGGTGCGACGCGCGCGCATAAGCCAGATAGGGGTCGCTAACGACAATTGCCGCGCCTTCGTAACCTTCAGCATCAGCGGGAGCCAACAACACCGCGGCGGCCTGGGTGGCCGACAGGTACTTGCGATACTGAGCATTGGCAAGGAAGCTCAAATGCGCCGGGCCCGCCTCCTGCAGGGTAGCGAGCCCGCTAATAGTCTGGTCAGCATCGCCGCGCAGGGTGCCACCCAGTTCCTCGGCCAGCTGGCCGAGTGTATAGACTGCGCCTGCCATATCAGCGCAGCTGATTCATGCGCTCGATGACCTGGCGGGTGATATCGAACTGCGGTTTGACATCCACCACGGCACCACGCTCGAACACCAGGTCGTAGTTGCCCTTCTTGATGACTTCTTCGACAGCCTGATCAAGCTTCGGCTTGAGCTGCTTGAGCATGTCCCGATCCGCCACAGCCTTTGCCTCGTTCAATTCCTTGGACTGGAACTGGAAGTCACGGGCCTTTTGCTTGAATTCGAGTTCCAGACGTTCACGCTCGGCCTGCTGCATCTTGTCGCCGTCCTTGACCAGGCGATCCTGAATACGCTTGGCGTCGCTTTCGAGTGTTTTCAGCTTGCTCAGTTGGGGGCCGAACTTCTTCTCCGCGTCGACCGCGTAACGTTTGGCCGCATCCGACTCAAGCAGCGCCATCTGATAGTTCATGACGGCGATCTTCATTTCGGCAAATGCTGGGGTCGCTACCAGCGCGGCAACGACGAGAAACAGTTGAGTCAACTTACGCACGGTAAACACCACTCCTGAAAGAAAGCACTGAGGCATCACGCCGCAATGTTAGAACGTTTGTCCCAGCGAGAACTGGAATACCTGAGTATCGGCCTCGTCCGGCTTGACCACCGGCATAGCCAGACTGAAGCTCAGCGGGCCCATTGCGGTAATCCAGGTCAGACCTACACCCACCGAGCTGGCCATATCGCCGAAGTCGATATCGCTGCAATTCTTAGATCCCGAAGGACAATTTGTGTTGTAGACGTTACCAACATCCCAGAACACCGAAGTACGCAGCGAGCGCTGATCCTTGACGAACGGCATGGGGAACAGCACTTCCAAGCCCCCCTGGATGAGTACGTTACCACCGAACGGGAGCGGGTCTTGGTCAGGATCGCGAATCGTTCCAGGCTGTCCGCCAGGATTACCTTCACCTCGGCTAGGCGTGCTACGCGGGCCAAGGCTGCTATCCTCGAAGCCGCGTACCGAGTTGAAGCCGCCGGCATAGTAATGCTCGTAGAACGGCAGGCTCGAGGTCGAGCCGTAGGCATCCCCGTAACCCAGGCGCGTATGCATGCGCAGGGTGTAGTCCTTGCTCATCGGCACGAACAGCTGGCCGTTGTAGTCGAGCTTGTAGAAGGACAGGTCGCTACCCGGAATCGTGCTTTCGAATACCAGGCTCTGCGAATGGCCGCGAGTTGCGAGCACACCGCGATTGAGGGTCGACTCGGACCAGCCTGCAGATGCCTTGAAATTGAGGAAGCTGTCGCCCTCCTCTTCCATGAACTTGAAGATCTCGTCCACGGTATAACGGCCAGTATCAAGATCATCCTGCTGCACAGTCAGGCCGAATGACAGTCGAGACGTCTCGCTGATCGGGTAGCCGATGTTGATGCCGCCACCAAGGCTATCCACCGAATAACTGGAAACGTCGTAATCGAGCTCGTCGTAATCGGTGGTGCGATAGAAGGCGTTATACCCCAGGCTAACACCGTCTTCGGTCCAGTAGGGGTCGACGAAACCGAAGTTGTAACGCGTCTGGTATTCGCTGCGAGTCAAGCCCAGGGAGACCCGGTTACCGGTACCGAGGAAGTTGTTCTGGCTGATGGAACCACCCAGAATCAGGCCTGCGTTTTGCGCAAAACCGATGCTGGCCATGATCGAACCGGACGGTTGCTCCTCGACGCTGTAGTTGACATCGATCTGATCATCCGTACCTGGAACCTGCGGCGTTTCTACGTTCACTTCCTTGAAGAAGCCCAGGCGCTCGAGACGAGTCTTGGATTGGTCGATCAAATAGGTCGACGCCCAACCACCTTCCATCTGGCGCATCTCGCGACGCAGCACTTCATCTTCGGTCTTGGTATTCCCGCGGAAATTGACGCGATTGACGTACGCACGCTTACCCGGATCGACGACGAACGTGATCGACACCGTATTGTCTTCGTCGTGAGCTTCAGGAACACCGTTGACGTTGGCAAAGGTATAGCCTTCGTTACCCAAGCGCCGTGTAATCAGCTCGGAGGTGGTAGTCATCACCTTGCGCGAGAACACCTGACCTTCTTTTGCCAGCAACAGCGCCTCGATCTCTTCCTGCGGAACCTTGAGATCACCGCTCAGCTTGACGTCGCGCACGGTATAGCGCTCGCCTTCGTCGATGTTCACGGTGACATAGACGTGCTTCTTGTCTGGCGTTATGGATACCTGGGTCGAGGTGATGTCCATGTTGATGTAACCGCGATCCAGGTAATACGAGCGCAGGCGTTCCAGGTCACCGGAGAGCTTTTCACGCGCGTACTTGTCGTCGTTGCGGAAGAACGACAGCCAGTTTGTGGTCTTCAGCTCGAACAGATCCACCAGATCTTCGTCCGCGAAGACAGAATTGCCCACGATATTGACGTGCTTGATCGCCGCAACCGAGCCTTCGTTGATCTTGATCTTCAACGCCACCCGATTACGCGGCTGCGAAATGACCTCGGTTTCGATGGTCGCCGAATAGCGCCCCTGGGCAACGTACTGGCGCTGCAGTTCATTACGTACACCCTCGAGCGTGGCCTGCTGAAAGATTTCCCCTTCGGCCAGACCGGACTGCTGCAAACCTGACAGCAGATCTTCGGTCTTGATCGCCTTGTTGCCTTCGATCTCGATGCCGGAAATGGATGGTCGCTCGACTACGCTGATGACCAGCACATCGCCATCCCGCCCCAGCTGAATATCCTGAAAGAAACCGGTTCGGAAGAGCGCACGAGTGGCATCGACGAGGCGATTGTCATCGGCGGGCTCACCCACGTTCAAAGGCAGAGCGCCGAATACGCTGCCGGCGGAAACCCGCTGCAGGCCATTGACCCGGATATCGGAAATAGTGAAGGACTCAGCGTGAACTTCGGCGATCATCAATGCGGAGATAACCGCAGGTAGCAGCAGACGTTTCATGAAGTCCTTTCTTATTCAAACCTGATAAATGAACCGGCGATTCGGCATGGCGACACTACGGATTCGGCATTACAGACGGCCAAGGTCATTGACCAGTGCAAGCAGCATCACCCCAACCACCAGGCTGATGCCGATCTGTACTCCCCATCCCTGTACCCGCTCCGACAGAGGACGTCCGCGGACCCACTCGACGAGATAGAAGAGCAGATGGCCGCCATCGAGCACCGGGATAGGCAATAGATTGAGAACCCCCAGACTAATGCTCAGATAGGCGAGGAAATTGAGGAAATCCCCTAGCCCCGACTGGGCAGAAGCGCCCGCCACTTTAGCAATGGTTATCGGACCGCTCAAGTTTTTTACCGAGAGCTCCCCGAAGAGCATTTTCTTCAGCGAATCGAGGGTCAGCAGGCTCATGGTCCAGGTGCGCCTTACGCCTTCGACCACCGCTTCAAGAGGACCGAAGCTGACTTCGCGCAGCATTTCCGCTGGCCATTCACCACCTTCGACACCCGCCCCCAGATAACCGCGGCGCGCATCGCCTTCGCCACGCGCGGCCAGCGTCAACGACACATCGAGTCGCTCACCGGCGCGCTCCACCTGCAGGGATACCGCCTCACCGGGCAGTACCTTGACTGCGTCGATCACCTGCTGCCAATCGTCCAGTGGCTGCTGATCCATACTCAACAGGCGGTCACCGAGACGAATACCTGCAGCCTGCGCCGGGCCTTCAGGGTCCAACTGAGCAACCACTGGGACAATCTGAGGGCGCCAGGGTCTGATTCCGAGCGAGGTGATCGGGTCCGGCTCCTCCACGCCTTTCAGCCAATTTTGCAACGGGATCTGCAAGTGCTGCTCGCCAGAACCGCCAAGCTCTCGCACCGTCATATCGAGCTGACCGCTCTCGCCCAGGCGCCGTACCAACTGTAGATTGACCTCGGACCAGCCGCTGACTGGCTTGCCATTGACCGCAACGATCTCCTGATCAACCGCCATCCCCGCCTGAGCAGCGAGACTGCCTGGCGCGACAGCACCGACAACAGGCCGCACCTGTTCGCTGCCAAGCATCGCCAGCAGCCAGAAGAACACCATAGCTAACAGGAAATTGGCCAACGGCCCGGCGGATACGATAGCGAAGCGCTGGCGGACGCTCTTGCGATTGAATGCACTGTCGAGCAAAGCGGGAGGCACGTCGCCCTCACGTTCGTCGAGCATCTTGACGTAACCGCCAAGCGGTATCGCAGCGATGACGAACTCGGTGCCCTGCCGGTCATGCCAGCGAAGCAGCGGACTACCGAAGCCAACGGAGAATCGCAGCACCTTCACGCCACAGCGACGGGCAACCCAGAAATGACCGAATTCGTGAAAGGTCACCAGCACCCCGAGCGCAACGAGGGTGCCGATGATCATGTAGAGCGCGCCCATATTTTCCTCCGGGAGTGGGTCTGTTGACGTTTCGCTGCAAGCCGCGAGGCCGGCAGACCCTATCGCCCGCGGCAGCTCAACCAGAGGCCGGCAGTTTCACGAGCCTGGTTGTCAGCTGCCAGTACATCTTCAAGGCAGACAGTCGGAACCGACGCCTCTCGATTCAACACGTCGTCGATGATACTCGCGATCTCGGTGAAGCGGATGCGTCGATTGAGAAAGGCGTCAACCGCCACTTCGTTCGCGGCATTGAGCATCGCCGGCGCCGTACCACCGGTCTCCGCGGCCAGGCGAGCAAGCCGCAGACAAGGGAAGCGCAGGTTGTCCGGCGCCTGGAAATCCAGCCGCCCAACCTGCAACAGATCCAGCGCCGATACACCGGAATCGATTCGCTCCGGCCATGCCAGCGCATGCGCAATCGGCGTACGCATGTCGGGATTGCCGAGTTGCGCGAGCACCGAACCATCCACGTAGTCCACCATAGAGTGGATAACGCTTTGCGGGTGAATCACCACCTCGACCTGATCTGGTCGCGCGTTGAACAACCAACAGGCCTCGATCAGCTCAAGCCCCTTGTTCATCATGCTGGCCGAATCCACGGAAATCTTGCGCCCCATCGACCAGTTGGGATGAGCGCACGCCTGCTCCGGCGATACATCCGCCAGAAGCTGCGGCGCAATATCTCGAAACGGCCCGCCAGAAGCGGTGAGCAATATCCGCCGCACACCGACAGCACCAAGCCCACGGGCATAATCGGATGGCAAGCATTGAAAAATCGCGTTGTGTTCGCTATCGATCGGCAGCAACACCGCATCGCTATCGTGCAGTGCCTGCATGAATAACGCGCCGGACATTACCAGCGCTTCCTTGTTCGCCAGCAACACTCGCTTGCCTGCCTGCACGGCGGCGAGAGTCGGCTTCAGCCCAGCGGCGCCGACGATTGCAGCCATCACGACATCGACCTCGGGATGGCCCGCCACCTCGCTCAGACCGCCCTCGCCGCTCAGCACTCGAGTCGCAACGCCATCGGACTGCAACTGCCCCTGCAGCACGCCCGCTTGCGCTTCATCACCGACCACTGCGTAGCTCGGACGATGCTTGAGGCAGAGCGAACGCAGGTCGGCGAGCCGGCTGAAGCCGGTCAGCGCAAATACGCTATAGCGATCGGGATGACGAGCGATGACATCCAATGTGCTAAGTCCGATCGAACCGGTCGCCCCCAGCACGGTTATCTGTAGAGGTCGTGTCACAGCACGCCCCAGCCAGCAAGCCAAAGAAGCACCGCAAAGATCGGAATGGCCGCGGTAAGACTGTCTATGCGATCCATTACACCGCCATGCCCGGGCAGCAGCTGACTGCTGTCCTTGATGCCCGAGCTACGCTTGAACATGCTCTCGGTGAGGTCACCGATCACCGAGATCAACACCACCATCGCCGCACCCAGCAGCCCTAGCACCAGCTCTCGCACCGACCAGCCGCGGTAAATGCCAACCGCCAGCGTGATCAGCAGACTGGTCAACAGGCCACCTATCAGCCCCTCCCAGCTCTTGCCAGGACTGACCTGCGGTGCAAGCTTGCGCTTGCCGAACGTCTTGCCGGAGAAATACGCCCCGATATCCGCAGCCCAGACCAAAATCATTACGGCAAGGATCAACCAGTTACCCAATGGCCATTGCTTGAGCACGACCAGTGCCTGCCACGACGGAAGCAGAATCGCCAGACCGATCACCAGACTGCCAGCGGAGCCACCCCAGAGACGACTGCTCTGCGGATAGGTCAACACCAGATAGGTTGCTGCCAGCCACCAGAGCACGGCGAGCGCCAACAGCCAGGGGGCCAGTGCCGGAAGTTGATACAGCACGGCAAGCAGCACCACGACCAGCGCCGCATAACCGATTCTCACCGGCTGGCCCGCGAACCCGGCCAACCGGGCCCATTCCCAGGCACCTAGCGCAACGACCAGCCCAATGAAGATGGCGAAAGCGAGCCCGTGAAGGAAAAAGAACCCAATGATCGCGACAGGCAGAAGGATGGCGGCGGTGATGATGCGCTGCTTCAGCATTCGGCCTTGACCTCGCTTTCGACCTGTTCGCCCGTTTTGCCAAATCGCCGCTGTCGAGTGGCGAAATCGGCGAGCGCCTTGCGCATGGCAACGTGCTTGAAGTCGGGCCAATAAAGATCGGAAAAATACAGTTCCGCATAGGCGAGCTGCCAAAGCAGGAAATTGCTGATGCGCCGCTCACCGCCGGTGCGAATGCACAGATCGGGCAACGGCATGTCACCGGTCGCCAGATAGCTCTGAAACAGAGCAGGCGTAATTTCCGCCGGATTCAGACGCCCGGACTGCGCCTCGGCAGCCAAGTGCTGAGCCGCCTGGAGGATGTCCCACTGCCCACCGTAATTGGCGGCAACCTGAAGGACGAAACGATGATTGGCGGAAGTGATCTCTTCCACCTCCAGCATCGCGGCCTGCAATTCGGGATGGAAACGGGCACGATCCCCGATGATGCGCAGGCGAATGCCGTTCTCATCGAGCTTGCGCGCCTCACGCCGCAACGCCGACAGGAACAGTTCCATCAGCGCACCGACTTCATCTGCCGGGCGCTGCCAGTTCTCGCTGGAGAACGCAAACAGTGTCAGCACCTCGACGCCGGAATCAGCGCAGACCTCAATCACGGCGCGAACCGCGTCGACACCAGCTTTATGCCCGGCCACACCGGGCAGCAAACGCCTCTTCGCCCAGCGATTGTTGCCATCCATGATGATCGCTACGTGACGGGGTACATTCCGCCCGGCGATCTGCCTGACCTTTTCCATGAACAACTCTACTTGCGCTAAAACACGCTGCGAACCAAAAGAAAAAGCTGCAAGCAACAGCTCTGGGGCATCTGCACTGTCGCATCACAAACCGGTTCCCCGATTCAGGACACGACAGCAGCGATTCGATGCCGGCCTTATACGGCCATCAGGTCGCCTTCTTTGGCTTCAAGGGCCTTGTCGATCTCGGCAACGTACTTGTCGGTTAGCTTCTGGACGTCATCCTGGCCGCGACGTTCCTCGTCCTCGCTGATTTCCTTTTCCTTGACCAGATCCTTCAGCTGCGCGATCGCATCACGGCGGATGTTGCGCACTGCGACTCGGGCGTTCTCGGCCTCTGCGCGGGCCTGCTTGGTATAGCCCTTACGAGTCTCCTCGGTCAGCGCGGGCATCGGCACACGAATCGTGGTGCCAGCGGTGGCCGGATTCAGACCCAGGTCCGAGGTCATGATCGCCTTCTCTACCGCCTGGATCATGCTCTTGTCGAACACTGTCAATGCCAGGGTGCGGGAGTCTTCGGCGATTACGTTGGCAACCTGACGCAGCGGAGTGTCGGAACCGTAATAGGAGACCATAACGCTATCGAGAATACTGGGATGCGCACGGCCGGTACGGATCTTGGCGAATGCATGGTCCAGCGATTCCAGGGTTTTCTTCATGCGCTCCTGCGCGTCTTGCTTGATCTCGTTGATCATTCTTTCGATTCCTCGATCAGGGTTCCTTCAGCGCCACCTAGCACGATGTTGAGCAGGGCGCCGGGCTTGTTCATGTTGAAGACCCGCAGCGGCATGTTGTGGTCACGGCACAGACAGATGGCTGTCAGATCCATCACGCCAAGCTTGCGATCCAGCACTTCGTCGTACGTGAGCTCGGCAAATTTCTCCGCATTCGGATCCTTGAACGGATCTGCGGTGTAAACACCATCGACCTTGGTGGCCTTGAGCACGACATCCGCCTGGATCTCGATCGCACGCAGACAGGCGGCCGAGTCGGTGGTGAAGAATGGATTGCCGGTACCGGCGGAGAAAATAACCACCTCGCCGGTCTTCAAATGACGCATCGCCTTGCGACGGTCATAGTGATCAGTCACGCCGACCATGGAAATGGCAGACATGACCAGCGCCGGGATGTTCGAACGCTCAAGCGCGTCGCGCATGGCCAGCGCGTTCATCACAGTGGCCAGCATACCCATATGGTCGCCGGTGACGCGATCCATACCGGCCGCCGAGAGCGCAGCACCACGAAAGAGGTTGCCACCACCGATGACCAGTCCGACCTCGACGCCGATGCCCACCAACTGGCCGACTTCCAGAGCCATACGGTCAAGGACCTTGGGATCTATGCCAAAGTCTTCGGAGCCCATCAGGGCCTCGCCGCTCAATTTGAGCAGAATGCGTTTATAGCGAGGATTGCGTGCACTCATCTGCTGAGCCATTGGCGTGTTATCTCCTGCGGCGTGCTGTGATGAAGTCTGAATGACTCAGACCAAAAAATATCTGCGCTTTGACAGCTCAACCCGGGGTTGGTGCCAGGCGATGACTATATCGTGACAAAAAAACAATTCCGCTGCCCAATTCGACAAAGAGGCCGCGCGCGTGAGCGGGCAGCCTCTTTGCCAGAACCACCGAAGCGGCCTTATTTCTTGGTCGCAGCGACCTGAGCAGCAACTTCGGCAGCAAAGTCGACTTCGGCCTTCTCGATGCCCTCGCCTACTTCGTAGCGAACAAAGGATACGATTTCGGCACCAGCTTTCTTGGCCAGCTCACCAACCTTGATTTCCGGGTTCTTGACGAACGCCTGCTCAACCAGGCTGGCTTCGGCCAGGAACTTGTTGATACGGCCCTTGACCATGTTCTCGACGATGTTTTCCGGCTTGCCGGCGATCTTGTCGGCATTGAGCTGCAGAAAGATTTCCTTTTCCTTGGCAACCAGCTCTTCGGAAACATCAGCCGGGCTCAGAACCGCAGGATTGCTGGCAGCCACGTGCATGGCGATGTCCTTGGCCAGCTCGGCATCGCCACCCTTCAGGGTGACCAGCACACCGATGCGGTGACCGTGCAGATAAGCACCAACCACTTCACCTTCCACTGCGGTCAGGCGACGGATGTTGACGTTCTCGCCGCACTTGGCGACCAGCGCTTCGCGCGCGGATTCACGAGAAGCGATCAGCGGGGCCACATCGGTCAGCTTCTGCTCGAAGGCCTCGTCCAGGCTTTCCTTGACGAACGCCTTGAAGTCATCCTGCAGAGCCAGGAAGTCAGTCTGCGAGTTGACTTCGATGATCAGACCACGGCCACCCTCGACGCGAACGGCGATCGAGCCCTCGGCAGCGATGTTGCCCGACTTCTTGGCGGCCTTGATGGCGCCCGAGGCACGCATGTCGTCAATCGCCTTCTCGATGTCACCACCAGCGGCGACCAGAGCCTTCTTGCACTCCATCATGCCCTGACCGGTACGCTCGCGCAGTTCTTTGACCAAGGCTGCAGTGATTTCTGCCATGTTGGGAATCCTCTCGATTTGGTTTCTAAACCACTCACCCAATACACGGGTGATCAATTCGCAAGAGACAAAAAGGGGGCCTAGCCCCCTTTTTGTTCATCGGGTGTCACGCTGCAGTGCGCCGCACTCAGCCCTGAGCCGCTTCGGAAGCAACTTCCTCGACGAACTCGTCAGCACCACCGGCACCGTTCTGGCGACCGCGCAGAACAGCGTCAGCCATGGAGCCGAGGTAGAGTTGCACGGCACGGATGGCGTCATCATTACCGGGAATGATGTAGTCAACGCCTTCCGGGCTGCTGTTGGTATCGACGATGCCGATGACCGGGATACCCAGCTTGTTGGCTTCGGAGATAGCGATGCGCTCGTGATCGACGTCGACGACGAACATGGCGTCCGGCAGGCCGCCCATATCCTTGATACCACCCAGGCTGCGCTCGAGCTTCTCGAGATCACGGGTACGCATCAGAGCTTCTTTCTTGGTCAGCTTCTCGAAAGTACCGTCCTGGGACTGCCCTTCCAGCTCACGCAGACGCTTGATGGAGGCGCGGATGGTCTTGTAGTTGGTCAGCATGCCACCCAACCAGCGATGATCGACGTACGGCGAGCCACAACGAGCAGCTTCTTCGCGAACGATCTTGCCGGCGGAACGCTTGGTGCCAACGAACAGAATCTTGTTCTTGCCTGCAGCCAGCTTCTCAACGAAACGCAGCGCGTCGTTGAACATCGGCAGGGTTTTTTCCAGGTTGATGATATGGATCTTGTTGCGCGCGCCGAAAATGTATTTATCCATTTTCGGATTCCAGTAACGGGTCTGGTGGCCGAAGTGCACACCGGCCTTCAGCATATCGCGCATAGTGACTTGAGACATGATCAGTCCTCGAATAAGTCGGGTTAGGCCTCCACGCGTCCCGATATCCAACTCTTGCGAGCACCCAGGATACCGTGTCGACACGTGTGTGGGGTTAGGCTCGACGGGGTCTACCCCGCTGAGCGGCGCGTTTTATAGCACAACGACCATCGAGAGGCTACTGCTTTGAACTCTCTACAACAGGCTCAGCGGTGCAATCAGCCCTGACCTGCAGGCCGCAGGCGCTTTGGTTTATCATCGCGACTTTCCGTTATTGCCTTCGCCTGCGGGCATACAAGAGGTTTGCATGACTGTCACCATCAAGACGCCCGAAGATATCGAGAAGATGCGCATTGCCGGGCGCCTCGCCGCCGAAGTTCTCGAGATGATCGGCGAGCACGTCAAGCCAGGCGTCACCACCGAGGAACTCGACCGCCTTTGCCACGAGCATATCGTCAACGTTCAGCAGGCCATTCCCGCTCCGCTGAACTACAAGGGCTTTCCCAAATCGATCTGCACCTCGATCAACCACGTTGTCTGCCACGGCATCCCGAACGACAAGCCGCTGAAAGACGGCGACATCCTCAACATCGATATCACTGTGATCAAGGAAGGCTATCACGGCGACACCAGCAAGATGTTCATGGTCGGCAAGGTGCCCGAGTGGGCCGATCGCCTCTGCCAGGTCACTCAGGAATGCCTCTATAAAGGCATCGAGCTGGTTCGCCCGGGCGCACGACTCGGGGACATCGGTGAAGTCATCCAGAAACATGCCGAGAAGAATGGGTTCTCCGTGGTCCGCGAATACTGTGGCCACGGCATCGGTAAGGTCTTCCATGAGGAGCCGCAGGTTCTGCATTACGGCCGTGCCGGCACCGGCATGGAGCTCAAGGAAGGCATGACCTTCACCATCGAGCCGATGATCAACCAGGGTCGCTCGGAAACCCGACTGCTTGGCGATGGCTGGACTGCGATCACCAAGGATCGCAAGCTATCGGCGCAATGGGAACACACCATCCTGGTGACCGCTGACGGCTACGAGATCTTCACTCTGCGCAGCGACGACACCATCGCTCGCACCTCTGCCTGAGATTTCACAGCCGCAGCCCCCACGGGAGGACGTTCGCATGCCCCAGGTTGACCCGGAGCTGTTTGACCGCAGCCAGTTTCAGGCGGAGCTGGCTCTGAAGGCCAGCCCCATCGCTGCGTACAAGAAGGCCATACGCCAGGCGCGGCAGGTACTGGACGAGCGGTTCAAGGCAGGTCGGGACATCCGTCGCCTGATTCAGGATCGCGCCTGGTTCGTCGATCAGATTCTGCGCTCGGCCTGGGATCGCTTCGACTGGAACAATGGCGCAGATATCGCGCTCGTCGCAGTGGGTGGCTACGGCCGAGGTGAACTGCACCCCTACTCCGATATCGACCTGCTCATTCTGCTCGACGCCAACGACCAGGAAATCTTTCGCGACTCGATCGAGGGCTTTCTGACCCTGCTCTGGGATATCGGCCTGGAAGTCGGGCAGGCCGTGCGCTCCGTTGCCGAATGCGCCGACGAAGCGCGCGCTGATCTCACGGTCATCACCAACCTCATGGAAAGCCGGACGATCGCCGGCCCGGAGCGCCTGCGCCAGGCGATGCTGCGGGTCACCAGTACCCAACAGATGTGGCCTAGCAAGGAATTCTTCCTCGCCAAGCGCAACGAGCAGCGCGCACGACATGCCAAGTACAACAACACCGAGTACAACCTGGAGCCCAATGTAAAAGGCTCTCCCGGCGGCCTGCGCGACATCCAGACCATCCTCTGGATCGCCCGTCGCGAGTTCGGCACGCTCAATCTGCAGGCGATGGTCGATCAGGGCTTTCTTACCGAGGGTGAACACAGCCTGCTGACCGCCGCCCAGGAGTTTCTCTGGAAGGTGCGGTACGGCCTGCACATGCTTGCCGGTCGCGCCGAGGATCGCCTGCTGTTTGACCATCAGCGCAGTTTGGCCGCGCTGCTGGGCTATGAAGACAATGATGCCAAGCTGGCCATCGAACGCTTCATGCAGAAGTACTACCGGATCGTCATGAGCATTGCCGAACTCAGCGATCTTGTCGGTCAGCACTTCGCAGAAGTGATTCTCTGGGAAGGCGAGTCAGGCCCGATCGTGCCGCTAAACAGCCGATTTCAGGTACGCGACGGCTACCTTGAGGTGAGCAACGCAGCTATCTTCAAACGCACCCCTTTCGCGATCCTGGAAACCTTCGTGCTGCTCGCCCAGCATCCCGACATTCAGGGCGTTCGCTCGGACACCATTCGCCTGCTCCGCGATCACCGCTACCTGATCGATGACATCTTCCGCCAGGATCTGCGCAACACCAGCCTGTTCATCGAGCTGTTCAAGTGCAAGGAAGGTATTCACCGCAATCTTCGCCGAATGAACCGCTACGGCATCCTGGGCCGCTATCTGCCGGAGTTCGGCCACATCGTCGGGCAGATGCAGCACGACCTGTTCCACATTTACACCGTCGACGCGCACACGCTCAATGTCATCAAGTACCTGCGCAAGCTGACCAAGCCGGGCGTCGCCGAGAAGTACCCGCTGGCCAGCAAGCTGGTCGAAAGGCTGCCCAAACCAGAGCTGATCTACATTGCCGGGCTCTATCACGACATTGCCAAGGGCCGTGGCGGCGACCATTCGGAGCTCGGCGCGGTGGATGCCGAGCAATTCTGCAGTCGTCACAAGCTGCCGGCGTGGGATACCCGACTGGTGGTCTGGCTGGTGGAAAACCATCTGGTCATGTCCACCACAGCGCAGCGCAAGGATCTGTCCGACCCGCAGGTGATCAATGATTTCGCCCAACTGGTCGGCGACGAGACGCACCTGGACTATCTCTACGTCCTGACCGTGGCCGACATCAACGCCACCAACCCGACTCTGTGGAATTCCTGGCGCGCGAGCCTGCTGCGTCAGCTCTATACCGAAACCAAGCGGGCCCTGAAACGCGGACTGGAAAACCCGCTGGGACGCGAGGAGCAGATTCGCCAGACCCAACGTGCCGCGCTCGATGACCTGGTGCGCCAGGGCACCGATCCGGATGACGCCGAGCAACTCTGGGCGCAGCTGGGCGACGACTATTTCCTCCGGCACACCGCCACCGATGTGGCCTGGCATACCGACGCGATCATCGAGCACCCGGCCAACGGTGGGCCGCTCGTCCTGATCAAGGAAACCACGCAGCGCGAATTCGAAGGCGGCACGCAGATATTCATCTACGCACCGGACCAGCATGACTTCTTCGCCGTGACCGTGGCGGCCATGGATCAGCTCAACCTGAACATCCATGACGCACGCATTCTGACGTCGAGCAGCCAGTTCACGCTGGACACCTACATCGTGCTGGACGCCGACGGCAGCCCGATCGGCAATAATCCGAAGCGGATCGAGGAGATTCGCAGCGGCCTGATCGCCGCCCTGCGCAACCCGGACGACTACCTGACAATCATCCAGCGCCGTGTCCCACGGCAACTCAAGCACTTCGCCTTCCCGCCGCAGGTCACCATCCACAACGACACACAGCGGCCGCAGACCATTCTGGAAATCATTGCACCGGACCGGCCCGGCCTGTTGGCGCGTGTGGGCCAACTGTTCCTCGATTTCGATCTATCGGTGCAGAACGCCAAGATCGCGACCTTGGGCGAACGCGTGGAGGACGTATTCTTCGTCACCGACGCCGACAATCAGCCGCTGTCCGATCCGCAGTTCTGTCTGCGTCTGCAGCAGGCGCTCGTCAAGGAGCTGCAGCAGGAGAACGAACAGCAACCCTCACCGAGCAGCATCCTTATCTGAGATGACCTCGCCTGCTAACCTACCTGGCGCTGTAAGAAAGGTAGGAGGCAGGCTCAATCCCAGGGCTGACCCCGCGTTTGTTCGACAGCTGGCAGTTTCTGCTGCATTGCAGCCTTAGCCAGCATGTGCGCACTGACCGGCGCAGTGAGGAAGAGAAACAGCGTGATCAACAGCTCGTGCAGGCTCAAGCCATCGTTCTGGCTGCTGAAGAAGATCATCGACGCGATCACGATACCGCCAACACCCAGCGTCGTCGCCTTGGTCGGGCCATGCAGGCGCGTGTAGAAATCCGGCAGCCGGTAGAGGCCGATCGCACCGATCAGCGCGAACAGACTGCCGATAATAAGGAACACGCTTACCAGCACTTCGATCCAGAATGGCATGTCGTTTCCCTCAATCAATGATGTCGCCGTGCAGCAGGTGCTTACCGACTGCCACGGTACTGACGAAACCCATCACGGCAATCAGCAGTGCAGCCTCGAAGAACAGGTCGGAGGCGAGCCAGATGCCGAACAGCACGATAAGCGCGAGCGCGTTTATGTACAGCGTATCGAGCGCGAGCACTCGGTCGGGCATGTCCGGCCCCTGGACCAGACGAACGACATTCAACACCGCCGCCAGCCCCAAAACGGCCATACAGAACGGAATCACGTAGGCGAGCATTCGAAGATCTCCAGCAGTGGCGCTTCATAGTTACGCTTGACGTCAGCGATCAGCGCATCGACATCAGGCACGTCCAGCGCATGCACCATCAGCATCTGGCGATCCTCACTCAGACAGGCTGACACCGTCCCAGGCGTCAGCGAGATGATGCTGGTCAGGGTGGACAGGACGAACTCGTTCTCGATGGCCATGGGCACCTCGATGAACGCAGGACGCAGGTTCTTCTTCGGTCCCAGCACCAGCTTGGCAACGTGCACATTGGCCACGACGATGTCAAAGAGCACCTTGAGCGAGAACACGAACAGCTGCAGCGGCTTGCGTATGCGCGGCACCTCGACGAGAAACCCCCGAACCAGAAGTGGAATCGCCCAACCAAGAAACAGACCGAGCAAGAACTGCCCGAAGCTCAGCGTGTTATTGAGCAGCAGCCAGAGAATGGCCAGCATCAAGGTCAGGGCGGGATTAGGTAACCAGCGCGCTTTCATGCCGCACCTCCCTGAAGGATCTGCAGATAAGGCGCAACATCCAACAGCTGCGCAGCAGTTGCCTGCACGAACGCCTGCAGCGGGCCGGCGGCGACAACCAACATCACACTACCAAGCAGCAAGCCGACCGTCGCCAGAACCCGAATGGCATCGGCAGGCTGCCCCACCGCCTCGGCACTGGGACGCCAGAACACCAGGCTGCCGGCTCGGCTCAGTGAAATCAGCATGCCCAACCCCCCGACCAACACCACGGCCCACAGCGCGATAGCGTCTGCGCCAAGCTCGATGGCGCGCAGCAGCATCACCTTGCCGAGAAAGCCGGAGAACGGAGGCAAACCGGCCACGGAGATGGCGCCCATGAAGAACAGCGTGCCAAGCAGCAGCGGCTGACGCAGCGCAGGCGCCGAAATCAGATCGGTCCCCAGGTCTCCGCGCTGACGAGCTATCAGATCGGCGAGCAGGAACAAGCCGCCCGCAACCAGCGTGCTGTGGACCAGGTAATAAAGTGCCGCAGCAAGCCCGGCCTCGCTGCCGAGCGCAATACCCGCCAGAAGCGTGCCCACCGACACGACCACCAGATAGGCCAGCAGCACCTGCAGGCTGCGAGCGGCCAATGCGCCTATCACGGCCGCACCGAGCGTCAGCAGAGCCAGCGGCCAGAGCCAGACATCGACCATGCCGCTCAACTCGCCCGCTTCGCTGCCGAAGACCAGGGTGAACACACGAATGATCGCGTACAGACCGACCTTGGTCATGATCGCGAATAGCGCAGCGACCGGCGCGGTGGCCGATGCATAAGCCCGCGGCAACCAGAAGTACAGCGGCAGGATTGCGCCCTTGAGCGCGAACACCACCAGCAGCAGATATCCGGCGGCCGCCAGCAGCGGCGCATCGGCCGGATCGGCTGCGCTCACACGGGCAGCCATGTCGACCATGTTCAGGGTGCCCAGCAGCCCGTAGAGCATGCTCACGCCGATCAGAAACAGCGAGGAGCCGAGCAGATTCAGCACAACATAGTGCATACCCGAGCGCACCCTGCGCTGACCATGGCCGTGCAGCAGCAAGGCATACGAAGAGATCAACAGGATCTCGAAGAACACGAACAGGTTGAACAGGTCGCCGGTCAGGAAGGCACCATTGATGCCGAGCAACTGGAACTGATAGAGGGCGTGAAAGTTCGGCCCGCGCTCATCATCACCACGGCAGGCATAAAGCGCTGCGAAACCAGCCAGCACCGCCGTAACCAGCAGCATCAGCGCGCTCAACCGGTCCAGCATGAGAATGATGCCGAATGGCGGCTGCCAGCTACCCAGCGCATAGATCCGCAACTGGCCATCATCGGCAAGCAGCACCAGCCAGATCGCAATCGGGACCAGGGTCCAGGTCGCCGCCAGTGAAAGCAGGCGCTTGGTCGACTTGTTCGCGCGATGAGCGAACAGCAACAGCGCCCCCATGAACAACGGCAGCAGCAGCGGGAGTATCAACGCATGATTCATTTGCGCGGCTCCTCACCATCGACGTGATCGGTACGCAGCTCTCCGATGCTGCGCAACGCCAGCACCACCACGAAGGCAGTCATGGCGAAGCCGATGACAATGGCCGTAAGCACCAGCGCCTGCGGCAGCGGATCGCCATACTCCGCGCTCTTTCCTATCACCGCCGGAACGCCGGTCGCCAGCCGGCCCATGGAAAAGATGAACAGATTGACCGCATAGGAAATCAGCGTCAGCCCCATCACCACCGGAAAGATACGGGCACGCAGGAGCAGATAGACGCCACTGGCCGTCATGATTCCCAGCGTGATTGCGAACAGCGCTTCCACTACAGCACCTCCCTGTTGGAATCGTCCTGGCTGACTTGGCCGATGTTGGAAAGAATCAGCAATGTCGCGCCGACAACCACCAGATAAACCCCCAGATCGAAGAGCATTGCAGTCGCCAGCTCGAACTCTCCGACGAGAGGCAGATGGAAATACCCGAATGACGACGTCAGGAACGCGTAGCCAAACGCCCAGCTGCCCAGCCCCGTCAGCCCCGCAATAAGCAGGCCTGCGCCGCAGAGTGCGTGATAGCTGATCGGTTGCCGCGCCTGTGCCCAGCTCACGCCATGCGCGATGTATTGAAGAATCAGTGCCACCGCGGTGATGAGACCGGCAATGAATCCGCCACCCGGCAGGTTGTGCCCGCGCAGGAAGATGAAGGCGGAAATCAGCAGCGCCATCGGTAGCAGCGCGCGGGCAAGCGCATCCAGAACCATGGGGTGCCGGTCAACCGACCAGGGTCGCCCGCCGTAGTCGCGAACCGGGTGCGGCAGGCGCAGGCCTTTGAGTAGCGTATAGATGCCTACGCCGGCGATCGCCAGCACTGCGATCTCGCCCAGGGTATCGAACCCACGGAAGTCCACCAGGATCACATTCACGACGTTCTTGCCGCCGCCGCCGGAAACACTGTTCTCGAGGAAGTACGACGCGATGCTGTCATAGGGCCGGGTCAGCACGGTGTAGGCAAGCAGCGCGACCATGGTGCCGCTGCCGCCCGCGAGAACGAAATCGCGGAAGGCACGCAGACTGCTCGACTCGGCCGGCGTACGGTCGGGCATGAAGAACAGCGCGAGAATCAGCAGGATGATAGTCACCACCTCTACCGAAAGCTGGGTCAGCGCCAGATCTGGAGCGGAATAACGGGCAAACCCAAGCGCGACCATGAGACCAACGACACTGAGTACGATCAGCGCGGTCAGACGGCGGCGATGGAAAAGCACGGTCAGCAGCGAAGTCAGCGCCAGAATCGCCATACCCAGCACGGTGATTCCATCAAGCGGCGTCAGCGCGACCGGCCCATGCAGCGTTTCCAACGGGGTCAACGCAAAAACCACGAGCACCAGCGTACTGAGCAGCATGAGGGCGATGTAGCGTTGCAGCGAGCCGTTTTCCAGCAGACAGGTGACGTGACGTGCAGCGAGGGTCAGTCCGCCCATCACCCGTTCGAACACCTCCAGCGAATCGACCGTGGGCAACCCTTCGTACCAGCGGAACGCCCACTTGCGCAGCGAGTAGATCAGTATCCCGCCAATCAGCGCTGCAAAGCTCATGGCCAGCGGCAAGTTGAAGCCGTGCCAGATCGACAGGCTGTATTCAGGCACGTTGCCATTCAGCGTTCCCGACACCGCCGCCGCCAACAATGGGCCTACGGTGAAAGCCGGTAGCATCCCCACCAGCAGGCAGAGCAACACGAGGATTTCCACCGGAATCTTCATGTAGCGGGCAGGTTCGTGTGGCGGGTACTTCGGCAGATCGATCGGCTCGCCGTTGAAGAACACGTCGTGAACGAAACGCAGCGAATAGGCGACCGAGAACGCACCGGCCAGCGTCGCTGCCGCGGGAATCGTCCAATAGAAGCTACCGAGCAGGTGCTGATCGAGCGTCTCGGCGAAGAACATTTCCTTGCTCAGGAAACCATTGAGCAATGGGACACCGGCCATTGCCAGCGACGCCACCATCGCGAGTGCCGCGGTGTGTGGCATGTACTTCCACATGCCATTGATGCGGCGCATGTCGCGAGTGCCCGTCTCGTGATCAATGATCCCGGCGGCCATGAACAGCGAAGCCTTAAAGGTTGCGTGGTTGATGATGTGAAAGATCGCCGCCACCGCCGCAAGACGCGAGTCCAGGCCGAAGAGCAAGGTAATCAGGCCCAGGTGGCTGATGGTGGAATAGGCCAGCAGGCCTTTCAGGTCGTGCTGGAACAGCGCCATCACCGCACCCAGCAGCAATGTCGCCAGCCCGGTGACGCTGACCATGTAGAACCACCACTCCGACTCGGCCAGCGCCGGATACAGCCGAGCGAGCAGGAAGACACCGGCCTTGACCATCGTCGCGGAATGCAGGAAGGCCGATACCGGCGTGGGCGCTGCCATTGCCTGTGGCAACCAGAAGTGAAAAGGGAACTGCGCGGACTTGGTGAACACACCGAGCAACACGAGAATCAAGGTCAGCGGGTACAGGGCATTGGCGCGGATCAGATCGCCCGAAGCGAGCACGGTTGTCAGCTCGAAACTGCCGACGATATGGCCAATCAGCAGAATACCGGCGAGCAAGGCGAGGCCGCCGCCTCCGGTGATGGCGAGCGCCATGCGCGCGCCTTGGCGGGCATCGGCGCGGTGATTCCAGTAACCAATGAGCAGGAACGACGAAAGGCTCGTCAGCTCCCAGAACATAAGCATCAGCAGCAGATTCTCGGACAGCACCACGCCGAGCATGGCACCCATGAACAGCAAGAAGAAGCCGAAGAATCGCCCCATCGGGTCCTTCTTCGACAGGTAATAGCGAGCGTAAAGAATGACCAGAATACCGATGCCGAGAATCAGCAGGGCGAAGAGGAAGCCCAATCCATCAAGGCGCAGGCTTAGGTTGAGTCCGAGCTGCGGCAACCACTCGTAATGGATGATTTCGGTTTGGCCGGCAAATACGTCGGCCCGTTTGGTCAGCAGCAGAATCAGCGCTGTCAGTGGCGCCAGGCCCGCGCCAAAGGCACAAGCGGAGCGACCAAACCTCTCCAGGAGCAAAGGCAGGAAGATGCCCAGAAATGGCAAAGCGATGATCAGCGCAAGCGCCATGAACGAGACCCCTTAAGCCACCTGAGCGGAGGCATTCTTATCCTTGCAGGCACAGCAACTGCCTGAAACAGCACATAAATGTGTGCCCGATTATCCATACCGATGATGCTGGCGTCATGGATTCATGTATTTCGAAAAACAAAAAGCGCTGTCACCGTTCCGTTTACGGAGCGGTGACAGCGCTCTGACCTCAGCCTCGGGCAGCTGCTATGAAGATCAGGGCGCCACTCGACTGGTACCACTGACGGTGAGGATGCGAACCCGTTGTCCGACCCGAAACACCTGATTGGGCTCCACGGCCTGCACATAGGCGCGCATGTTGCCATCATCCTCGCGCACGGTGATCTCGACACCCTGGGTACGGGTTATCCCCTCTTCTGCCGCGGCACCGAGCATGCCACCGGCAACCGCACCGATTACAGCGGCAACCGCGCTGCCACGACCGCCGCCGATGCCACTGCCGGCAACGCCACCAACCACTGCGCCAGCGCCGGTGCCGATGGGGGTCTTGGTTCCCTCGATCTTCACTGGACGCAGCGATTCGATGGTTCCGTAACGCACGGTCTGTACGGCTCGCGCCTCATCCCGAGAATAGGTATCTCCGGTCAGGCTGGAGGCGCACCCACCCAGAGCGAGCGTCAGAGCTGTAAAGGAAGCGACATAAATGGACCTACGCATTGCAATTCTCCTGCGGACAGCTGTTTCGTTCTGAACGGCGGCATGAGCAGTAGCGACAAAAAAGCGCTTGGCAACTTCTCCGTCCTGACTCAGCATTTACTACCTTCCTAGCATACCTATGCGAGTCGAACCTGGCGCACCGGTTCCTCTCGCCGAGACGATCCATGGATTACTTCATCATAGCCATCACCACCATAGCTGGCCTGGCTTTTCACGGCTGGCTGATCATGCGCTTCCGACTTTGGGCCGATCGGGACCTGGCGCTTTCAATCGCCGGCAGCGACCCAGACAAGCGCAGCTGGATGCTACAACGCCTCGCCGACGCGAAGAGTCAGAAGATCAAGCGGCGGGAACTACAAAGCTGGCTGGAGCAGCAGATACAACACTACCCCGGCCTCTGATTCGGACACTTTCAGAAGATCAGACCCGAACAAACAAGCCACGCTTTCATGGTCTCTGACCATCGGAAAGCACATCCCCTAGCACCAGATGATCGTTTGCTGGTTACAGAACGTTGCCAGCACGGCGCGAGAGCTTACCCGCTGGCGCTCCAGCAAAGCGCCGCTCTCCGGTATAAGAGGCTTGGAGCAACAGCGCCTGGACTAGTTCGTTGCTGGGAGACCATTTAGGGCGCCAAGCGCTCCCGCTGCCAGCTGTTTGCGATCAAACGATAGTCGAGACGATCATGCAGGCGGCTAGGCCGGCCCTGCCAGAACTCCATACGCTCCGGCAACAGGCGATAACCACCCCAGTGCGGCGGACAATGGGGCGCCGTGTCGAGAAAGCGCTGCTCGGTTTCCGCCAGCAAACGCTCAAGTTCGGCGCGATCGCGAATCACCTGGCTCTGCGGCGATGCCCAGGCACCGAGCCGGCTACCCAAGGGGCGGACTTGAAAATAAGCATCCGACTCCTCCTGAGTAACCTTCTCCACCCGCCCCTCGATACGAACCTGACGCTCGAGTGTCGGCCAGAAGAAAGTCATGGCTGCATAGGGCGAAGCATTCAGTTGCTCACCCTTAGCGCTGTCGTAATTGGTGAAAAAGGTAAAGCCTCGATCATCCAGCGCCTTGAGAAGCAGGATACGACAGTGAGGATGGCCGTCGGAGTCGACCGTAGCCAGGGACATCGCGTTAGGCTCCACCGGTGCCTGTTCGGTTTTCGTGGCCTCGGTGAACCACTGACGAAACAATCCGAACGGCTCGGCTGGTGCATTGGCCTCGCTGAGTCCGTCACGTGTGTAGTCACGGCGCATATCGGCCAGGGTCTGGATCATCGCGGGGCTCCTTGTAGTCGAATAAGCAGGCTTCAGCCTACCAGGCGGCCATTCGCCGGGCGACGGTGGTTGAACCCAGCCGGCCTGCATGAACTAGCTTATCCGCGTGCTCAGGCAACGCGCTTGATTCAAGGCAACCATGCCCAACGAAAACAGGCCCGCATGCGGGCCTGTCGATATCCAATGCCTGGCAGCGCTACTTGGCGACCTCGGCTTGCGCCACCTGAGTCGCGGTCTGCGCCGGCTGCTCGTACTTGGCGATCAATGCGAGCATCGTCGCCTGCGGCGCCAGTACCATCTCGACCCGACGGTTCAGAGCCCGGCCTTCCTTGCTGTCGTTGGCTGCACGCGGCATATCGGAACCCAGGCCTCGAATGCGCAGGCGGTTATGCTTGAGGCCACTCAGGCGGAAAATGGCCGCCACTGCACCGGCACGCTCGCGACTGACGGTGCGATTGGTGTCCGCAGAGCCAGTGCTGTCGGCATGACCGAGTACGACTACGGCAGTCTTGTCGTCCTTCTCGACCAGCTTTGCAACACGAGTGATCGGCCCGAGGGTTACCGGCAGGAGCATGCCGGGACGATCCGGATTGAAGGACGAGTCCACCGGCGCTGTCACCACCAGCACGCTGTCACGGCGCTCCACCTCGAAACCACTGCCCACGAGCGCATCCTTCAACTGCGGCTCGTACTCATCGAGCCAGGCGTAATCCACCTTGACCGTAGCCGGGGCAGCGGCCTCGCTCGCTTTCTCGCTCTTCGAGCTGCAGCCGGCAACGACGATCATGCAGAAAATCAGGGAGACGCTCTTCAGCAGGTTCATGAGGCAGGTTCCGTCAACCAGAAGCGTTCTAGGAGGGTGCGACCAATCGAGGTGAGGCCACTATTGAGTTCGAGTTGAAATTGTGGACGCAAGCCCTTCTTTTGAAAAGCCTGCGAGGCCAGAAGTGACGAGTGGTTCAACGCAGGCATGCTGCAACGCTGCGCGCCAGCGATTGGGCACGCGGGTCCATCAGCACATAGGGGCCGAGGGTATTGGTCACGAAACCGAACCCCAGTTCACGCTCCGGATCGGCAAAACCAACACTGCCACCGGCACCAGGGTGACCGAACGCGTGCTCTCCCATGCCAAAGGTGGCATTGGCGACGTGCGGCTGATCCAACCAGCAGCCGAGGCCGAAACGCGTGGCCGCCAACAGAGTGCGGTCTTGTCCTGCGCTGTGCTCGCTGGTCATCTCGCGCAGCAGCGACTCATCCAGAAGTTTGCCCTGCAGCAACCCTGTATAGAAACCCGCCAACGAGCGGGCATTGCCATGGCCGTTGGCTGCCGGTTGCGCCATGCGTCGCCATTCCGGTTTGTTACCACTGCTCATGATGGATGGTGGATTGTTGAAGGCCCGGACACTTATTGACTCCGGCTCGCTCATCAAGGCCTTGAACAGGCGCTGCGCGGCAGCGTCACCGAAGTCGTTCTTGGTGCGCGTGAGATAAGCGACACGATGAGCCTCGGAGTCGCCGAGACCGATATGGAAGTCAAGCCCGAGCGGCACCGCCGTACGACGAACGATCGACTCCCCAGGCCCACAGCCATCGACACGACGCAGGAGCTCACCAACCAGCCAGCCGTAGGTCATCGCCGCGTAGCCCTGATCGGTGCCGGGCGTCCACCATGGCTCTTCGGCTGCTAGCGCGGCGGTCATGACGTCCCAGTCGTACAGCGCTTCGGCGGCTAGCGGTCTGCGAATCGCCGGCAATCCCGCCCGATGACAGAGCAGCTGACGCAGGGTGATGGTTTCCTTGCCATTGACTGCGAACTCCGGCCATATACGGCCGACGGGCTCATCCAGCTGCAGCTTGCCTTCCTCGACCAGCTGCAGCGCAGCAACCCCGGTGAAGGTCTTGGTGCAGGAGAACAGGTTGACCACCGTATCGCTGTGCCACACCTGCTCGCCCTGATTGTCGGCAACGCCGGCCCAGAGATCGACGACCGTCTCGCCGCCGATCTGCACGCAGAGTCCCGCGCCGCGCTGCTGGGTGCCATCGAACAGCGCGCCGAACGCATCGCGAACGGCCTCGAAACGAAGATCGAAATAGCCCTGAACCTGCACGCTGTCACCTCTCGCAATCAATTCTCGGGATTCTTGCAGCCGCCATTACGCAACAAAACCGCCAGACGAAGCGGTGATGGGGTGATATCGCGACCGGTTATCTCGCCTATCAACCAATCTCGCGACGGAACGGCGGAAGCGCATTGAGGATCGCCTTGCCATAGCGCTGCGTCACCACTCGCCGGTCGAGCAGCGTGATGGTTCCACGGTCCGCCTCGGTACGCAGCAGCCGCCCACAGGCCTGCACTAGCCGCAGAGAGGCATCTGGAACGGCGATCTCCATGAAGGGGTTGCCGCCGCGCGCCTCGATCCACTCTGCCAATGCGGCCTCGACCGGGTCATCGGGGACCGCAAACGGAATCTTCGCAATCACCACATGCTCGCAGTATGCCCCCGGCAGATCGACGCCTTCGGCAAAGCTGGCAAGCCCGAACAGCACACTGGACTCGCCATCGTCCACCCGCGCCTTGTGCTTGTTCAGGGTTTCCTGCTTGGACAGGTTGCCCTGGATCAGCACCCGCCGACGCCATTCACGCTCCAGGCCGTCGAACACGTCCTGCATCTGCTTGCGTGACGAGAACAGTACAAGCGTTCCCCGTGCACCTTCGACCAATCCCGGCAGTTCGCGGACGATGGCTGCCGTGTGTGCTGCAGCATCGCGCGGATCGGCCTTCAGATCGGGGACGCGCAGCACCCCGGCATCGGCATGATGAAAAGGACTCGGCACCACGGCGGTGACCGCAGCCTTGGGCAAGCCGGCCCGCATGCGGTAGCGGTCGAAACTGTTCAGCGCCGTGAGCGTCGCCGATGTCACCAGCGCACCAAAGGCGACATTCCAGAGATTGCGCCGCAATGTTTCCGCTGCAAGGATCGGGCTGGCATTGACCTCGATATCGAACAGCGCCCCGCCTTCCGCCAGGGTCAGCCAGCGCGCCATTGGCGGGCTATCCTCCGGGTCTTCGACGGTGAATGCGGTCCACAACTCCCAATTATTCTGCGAACGCGTCAGCAGACTGCCGAACAGCGGGTACCACTCCTCGGCCTGATGGCTGGCGATTCCGCCACCTGCTTCGCCGTCCATGGCCTCCTTGAGCAGTTCAGCGATCCGACTGAACAGATCGGTCAGCTTGGAAAAACCCTTCTTCAGCTCGGTGCCCAGCTCGATCAGATGCTCCGGCACCACGCCACCGACGAAGCGGTGCCGCGGCCGCTCACGGCCCTCCATGTCCTCACCGGCCTTGAAATCGGCCAATTGCTCACAGGCGCTGAACATGAACTGCTGCTGGGTGCGCAGATCACGAGCCAGTTCTGGGATGCCCTCCACCAGCCGACCGAGCTCGCCCGGCAGCGGATGTTGGGCAAGCAGCTTGGTCAGGTTCTTTTCCACCTGCCCGAGCCAGTCAGCCGTGGAGCGCAACCGGGTGAAATGGGCGAAGTGACCGATGGCCTTGTCCGGCAGATGATGCCCTTCGTCGAAGACGTAGATGGTGTCACGTGGATCGGGCAACACCGCACCGCCGCCAAGGGCCAGGTCAGCCAGAACCATGTCGTGGTTGGTGACGATCACATCGACCTTGGTCATGCCCTCGCGCGCCTTGTAGAACGCGCACTGCTGAAAGTTGGGGCAATGCCGGCCGGTGCATTGGCTGTGATCCGTGGTGAGCTGCGACCAGTCCGCATCGCCCAGCTCCTCCGGCCAGCTGTCGCGGTCGCCATCCCAGCGATTACCCGCCAACTTCTCGATCATGCCGGTGAAGAGCTTCTGGCTGCGCTCGTCGACCTCGATGCGGAAGCCTTCTTCCTCGAACAACTGGGCGGTCGCGCTCTGCGCCTGGCCCTCCTGCAGCAACAGATCCAGCTTTGACAGGCACAGGTAGCGCCCGCGGCCCTTGGCCAATGCGAAGCTGAAATTCAGTCCGCTGTTGCGCATCAGGTCCGGCAGATCCTTGTGCACGATCTGCTCCTGCAGGGCGACCGTTGCCGTGGCGATTACCAGCCGCTTGCCAGCCGCCTTGGCGGTGGGGATCGCCGCCAGACTGTAGGCGACGGTCTTGCCTGTACCGGTGCCCGCCTCGACCGCGACGACCGCGGGCTCGCTCTCGCGACGCCCTTCATCATCGGTCTTGATAGTGCCGAGCACCTTGGCGACCTCGGCGATCATCAGGCGCTGGCCATAGCGGGCCTTGAGCCCCTTGGCTTCGAGAAAACGGCTGTAGGCGCCCTGGATCTGGGACTTGAGTTCGGTGCTGAGCATGGGCGCGGAGCTGTATATATTTTCAGTACTTCAATGGGGCGGCTATGATAGCGCGCGTTCGCCCTGCCGCCACCGGAGATTTGCCCCATGACGTCATTTGCCCTGCTTTACACCCTGCATGTACTCGCCGCGACGGTCTGGGTGGGCGGAATGTTTTTCGCCTGGATGGTGCTGCGCCCGGCGGCGGTGGCGGTGCTGCAGGCACCGGAGCGGTTGACCTTATGGGCAGATGTGTTCCGACGTTTTTTCGTCTGGGTCTGGGTGGCGGTGCTGGTATTGCCGCTAAGCGGCATCGGCATTTGGCACATGCGTTTCGGCCCGCTGGAAAGCGCACCACACTACGTTCACATCATGGCCGGTCTGTATCTGGTGATGCTGGCGCTGTTTCTGCGTATTCAGTTACTGCAGTTGCCGGTCCTCAAGCGCGCGGTCGAGGCCGAGCGGTGGCCGGACGCTGGTGCGGTGCTCGGGCAGATTCGCCGACTGGTGGGTATCAACCTCCTGCTCGGCCTGCTGGTGATCGCGCTAGCCAGCGCACGGCCGTCGTTCTGACAGCCGTAAATAAAACAGCCGGGCACTGTGGGCCCGGCTGGATCTGTTACCGCATTCGACTCAAGGGCGTGCTTCGACCTCAGCCTCTACGCGACGGTTGATAGCGCGGCCTTCTTCGGTTGCGTTATCGGCGACCGGGCGCGATTCGCCGTAGCCAACTGCATTCACCCGATCACCCTCGACGCCATACTGGTCGACCAGCACCTGACGAACCGCATTGGCGCGGCGCTCGGAAAGGCGCTGATTGTAGGCATCGGTACCGACGGAGTCGGTGTGGCCTTCGAGCACGGTCGTGGTCTGGCCATATTCCTTCATGAAATCAGCCAGATTCTGGATGTCGCCATAGCTATCCTGCTTGACCACATCACGATCGAAGTCGAACTTGACGTCCAGTTCGACGCGCACCGGCTCTGCCGCAGGCTCCGGTTCCGGCTCGGACTGAGGCATCGGCTCGACCGTCTCGACGACGGCGACAGTTTCCTCTTCCATGCCGTTGGCCCAACAATAGGCTGCCGCGACACCACCACCGATCAGCGCACCCCAACCGGCATAGGAGCTGCTCTCGATGGCCCCCAGCGCGGCACCGCTCACGCCACCCACGGCCGCACATGTCGGCCAATCCTGTTTCTGCACGCCTGCACAACCAGCCAGGAACGTGGTCATGACAATAACGGGTACTGCTGTCCGTAATGTACTCATCGATCAAAACCTCCAGTGTGGACATTCAGCCAGAATCGCCACGTACGGGAATCCGGGCGGCTCCGGTTATTTTCAGACTAGGCCGACAAACGGCACAGCGCTAGTCTTCACCTTTGAAATGAGGATTCTCGATTGACTGAAAACCCTGTAGTGCACACGCCACAACAAGCGCTTGCGGCGATGCTTGAGCACTATGCCCCAAGCCGTCTATTGCACGTGGGGCGCAGTGATCAACCTGCTCTGGCTGCCTACGCCGAATGTCATCCGGAGTTTCAGCTAGACCGCGCCGATGCCGCGCCGCTATCAGAACAACTGGCCTCTCAGCGCTACGATTTGGCCCTGTTCGTCGACTGCCTGGAGCACATGCCCAAGCGTAACGGCCTGGAGCTGCTCGGCAGCGTTCGCAATCTGAATGCCAGCCGTATGGCGGTACTCGTGGATCTCGACGCATCCGAATGGCAGACCACAGACTTCTATGCATTAGCCCTGCAAGTCAGCGAGCGCTTCCAGCGCGACGGACAGACCTTGACGCTCTTCACCTACGACCTGCTCCAATACAAGCAGGTTCCGGACTGGCTGAATGCCAGGTTCTGGGCCAACCCGGAAAACTTCGGAAAGTACTGGTGGTGACATGAGCGAACAGCGCCCCTTCGCGCCGAACTGCCCTTGCGGCAGCGGCAATACGCTTGACCAGTGCTGCGGCCGTTATCACGCAGGCACACCGGCACCCAGCGCCGAACTGCTGATGCGCTCGCGCTATAGCGCCTACGTGCTGGGTCTGGTCGACTATCTGCAGGCCACCACGCTGCCGGTGCAACAGACGGCGCTGGACATGGACGGCATGCGCCGCTGGAGCCTGGACAGCACCTGGTTGGGGCTGGAAGTGAACGAGAGTGCAGTGCTCGGCGGCAAGCCTGAACATGCACGGGTGACCTTCACCGCCCGCTGGCACGACCAGGCGGGCGAGCATGTCCACCAGGAACGCTCGGCCTTCGTTCAATGCGACGGAAAATGGTATTTCATCGATCCGACGGTGCCACTCAGGGCCGGACGCAACGATCCCTGCCCATGCGGCAGCGGTTCGAAATTCAAGAAGTGCTGCGCCGCCTACGTCTGATGCCAGACCGCACCGGGATAGCCGCCGCGCGAGGCGGCGGCGTGGAGCGGATGCGCTACTTCTCGACGAATGCGCGTTCGATCAGGTAGTGCCCCGGATCGCCCATGCGCGGCGAGACGCTCAGACCGAAGCTGTCCAGCACCTGGCTGGTTTCGTCCAGCATGCTCGGGCTGCCGCAAATCATCGCGCGATCGTCCTGCGGATTGATCGGAGGCAGGCCGATGTCGCTGAACAGTTTGCCGCTGCGCATCAGCTCGGTCAGGCGGCCCTGATTCTCGAAAGGCTCGCGCGTCACAGTCGGGTAATAGATCAGTTTTTCTTTCACCGCCTCACCAAAGAACTCGTTCTGCGGCAGGTGCTCGGTGATGAATTCACGATAGGCGACTTCGTTTGCGTAGCGAACACCATGCACCAGCACGACTTTTTCGAAGCGCTCGTAGGTTTCCGGGTCCTGGATGACACTCATGAATGGCGCCAGGCCCGTGCCGGTGCTGAGCAGGTAAAGATGCTTGCCAGGCAACAGATCGTCGAGCACCAGTGTTCCGGTTGGCTTGCGGCTGACCATGATCTGGTCGCCTTCCTGCAGGTGCTGCAGTCGAGAAGTCAGCGGGCCGTTCTGCACCTTGATGCTGAAGAACTCCAGATACTCTTCGTAGTTGGGACTGGCGATACTGTAGGCGCGCATCAGCGGACGGCCCTCGACCTCTAGGCCGATCATGACGAACTGGCCGTTCTCGAAGCGCAAGCCTGCATTACGGGTGGTCTTGAAGCTGAACAGCGTGTCGTTCCAATGGTGCACACTGAGAACGCGCTCTACGTTCAGATTGCTCATGCTACGAATTCCTCGTGGTGTCGCGACGGGCGTCGTTACGTGGCGCCAGTCTAGCGATGGCGTCTTTATTCGTTAACTGGATAATAAAGATATAGGTTATCGGTTATATAGATATGCATTTTACTCTCCGCCAGATCGAAGTGTTTGCCGCCGTCGCCCGCCAGGAAAGCGTGTCGCGCGCAGCCGAGAGCCTCTCGTTGTCACAGTCCGCAACCAGTACGTCGCTGGCCGAACTGGAACGCCAGTCCGGCTGCCAGCTCTTCGACCGAGCCGGCAAAAGGCTCTGCTTGAACGCGCTCGGACAACAGCTGCTGCCGCAGGCAGTTGCCCTGCTCGATCAGGCACGCGCCATCGAGGATTTGCTCAACGGCAAGAGCGGCTTCGGCTCACTGGCGGTCGGTGCGACGCTGACGATCGGCAACTACCTCGCCACGTTGCTGATTGGCAGCTTCATGCAGCGCCACCCGGAATGCCGAGTGAAGCTGCACGTACACAACACTGCGCACATCGTGCATCAGATCGCGCAACACGAGCTTGATCTGGGTTTGATCGAAGGTGATTGCCAGCACCCGGACCTTGAGGTCCAGCCGTGGATCGAGGATGAGCTGGTGGTGTTCTGCGCGCCGCAGCACCCGCTGGCCGGGCGCGGCGAGGTGGGCCTGGACGAGCTGACCAGCGAAGCGTGGATTCTCCGCGAGCAGGGCTCCGGCACGCGGATGACCTTCGAACAGGCTGTGCGACATCGGCCAGGCAAGCTGAACGTGCGGCTCGAGCTGGAGCACACCGAAGCGATCAAACGCGCGGTGGAGTCGGGACTGGGGATCGGCTGTATTTCTCGACTGGCGCTGCGTGACGCCTTTCGCCGTGGCAGCCTGGTACCGGTGGCGACGCCCGAGCTGGACCTGCGCCGCCAGTTCTACTTCATATGGCATTCGCACAAGTATCAGACCGCGGCCATGCTTGAGTTCGTCGAACAGTGCCGCGCCCTGACCTCAGGCGTGCGCCGCAGCGATGAAATCCAGCTGCCGCCGATCGCCTGAGCCCATATCTGGCGTCAACTGGTGGGAATGGAACCCATCTGCTGCAGCAACAGCGCTGCCTGGGTGCGGGTACGCACGCCGAGCTTGCGGAAGATAGCGGTAACGTGGGCCTTGATGGTCGCTTCGGAAACGCTCAGTTCGTAGGCGATCTGCTTGTTCAACAGCCCGTCACAGACCATGGTCAGCACTCGGAACTGTTGCGGCGTCAGGCTGGCAAGCCCGGCGCTGGCGGCCTTGGCCTCATCGCTGACGTTGGCCACATCCTGGATGTTGCTAGGCCACCAGACATCGCCATCCAAAACAGCACGTACCGCTTCCTGGATGGTTTCCAGAGAACTGGACTTGGGAATGAAACCGCTGGCACCGAACTCACGGGAGCGCGCAACGACCGCTGCGTCCTCCTGTGCCGAGATCATGACTACCGGTAGATGCGGATACTGCCCCCTCAGCAGTACCAGCCCCGAGAAACCATAGGCTCCAGGCATGTTCAGATCCAGCAGCACCAGATCCCAATCGGCGCCCTGATTTAGAAGGCTTTCCAGTTCGGCGATGCTGGCCGCTTCCACCAGACGTACGTTTTCCCCTAGCCCCATGGTGAGCGCCTGTTGCAGCGCGCTGCGGAAAAGCGGGTGATCATCGGCAATGATTATTTCGTAAGCAGCCATTGGCAGACCTGTAGTTTTTATTGGCGCTTTTTCATCGGCTTGAGCAGCCGATGCCGACAAGATGACGGCAGAAACCCCGAGACAACGCTCCGGGGATGGTCCGATGTGAAATTCTCGGCCGGCCAGACCGAATATCGGCCGCCCGCCACAACAAATCAAGCGGCGCAAGCATGCCCACCCATGAATAAGTGGTCAAGCGCGGCGCTTTGTAGCAAAGTCTGCGACTTTTCCCGACCGAGCCGAAACATGCGTAGCCAAGCCCTCCGCGCCGACTTCCTGATGCTGATCACCGCCATGATCTGGGGCACGGCCTTTGTTGCCCAACGCATCGGCATGGACAACATCGGCCCGTTTCTATTTACCGGCCTGCGCTTCGCCCTGGGCGCTCTCGCGCTGCTGCCACTGGTGATCTACCAGGGCCGCACCAAAGCTCGGCACGAACCCTTTCTGCAACGTGGCCTGCTGCTCGGCGGCCTGAGCATGGGGCTTGCGCTGACCGTGGGAATCAACCTGCAGCAGGTCGGCCTGCTGTTTACCAGCGTGACCAACTCAGGATTCATCACTGGCCTGTACGTGATCGTGGTGCCACTGCTGGGACTGATCATTGGCCACAGGACAGGCCTCGGAACCTGGGTCGGCGCCTTTCTCGCCGTTGCCGGCATGGCGCTGCTGAGCATCGGCGAGGATTTCACCGTTGCCTCTGGTGACTGGATCCAGTTGGCCGGCGCCTTCGTCTGGGGCCTGCATGTGCTGCTGGTGAGCTTCTTCGTCAGCCGCCACGACGCGATCCGCCTGGCCTTCCTGCAGTTTGCCACCTGTGCCGTGGTGAGCCTGCTGCTGGCATTGATCTTTGAAGAGATCGAGCCGACCAGCATCTGGCTCGCCGGGCCGGCCCTCATCTATGGCGGATTGTTTGCCGTTGCGGTTGGCTACACGCTGCAGGTTGTTGCGCAGAAGCATGCGATTGCCTCCCATGCGGCGATCATCCTCTCACTGGAAGCGGTGTTCGCAGCCATCGCGGGCGCACTGTTCCTTGAGGAAAGCCTGACGCTGCGCGGCTACATGGGCTGCGTATTGATGTTCATCGGCATGCTCGCCGCACAACTCTGGCCGCGCAAAACCGAGCCGCTAACCGCAGCCAGTCCTGCCAAGGCCTGACGGCCAATCGAGTTCAGCGCGCAGGCCTCAATGCCAGATGCGCGGCGTTCTGCAGGTCCGGCTGGCGATGATACTTGGCACCCAGATAGTGCTCGGTGAACACGTCGAGCAAGGCATCGAGCGTGTTCGCCGCGGCCGAATCTCCAGCCAGATCCAGACAGAGCGCTGCGACCTCGGCGGTGCACAGATGGTCACTGCGAGTCGACCGGCGCAGCCGGTAGCGCGACAGCACCTCGGGTCGCAGGCTCAGCACCGGCAGGCCATCCAGGTAGGGGCTCTTGCGAAACATCTTGCGCGCCTCGGTCCAGGTGGCATCGAGCAGTATGAACAGCGGGCGCTTAGCGTTATCCCGCTCAACTTGCTCGACCACCCGCCTCGACTCGGCGTATTCGCCCGGAAAGATCACCAGTGGCTGCCATTGCGGATCGGCCAGCAGCGCCAGCAATCGCGGGTCCACGCCCGTGCGCTGCCAGGTGAAGGCGAAGGTATCGCGCACCACATCGGCAATCAGCCAGCCCGTATTGCTCGGCTTGAGCGGCTCGATATCGTGCATCAGCAGGCAGACACCACAATCGCTTTCGATCGCCGGAAGCCAAGGGCAAAGGCAATGGCTGAATGGTACCCGGCAGCGCTCGCAGCGCGGCGCCCGGGAGCCGCGGGCAACGAAGGGTTTGAGGCTCTTGGCCAGGCGTTCGCTACGCAGACGGGCTACGGCATGGGGCATGAATCGACTCGAGGGTGACGATGAAGCGCGGCAGTCTACCAGCGCCAGCGAGACTTCTGCCCAGCACCGTTAAATGAACCGCACCACAGGCAGCCGGTCGAAATAGCGCAGTCAAAAGGAGACCGCCATGTATCGTCTGACCACCCTGCTCGCTCTGAGCCTCGCCCTCCCCGTTGCCCACGCCGCCTCGCTGCAGGAGCAACAGCTGAATCAGCTGCTCGAGCAGGTCGCCCGCGAAAGCAGTGTCGGAACGCCTCGCGCGATCAACGAAGACATTCTTGATCAGGGCTACACCGTAGAAAACAACATGCTGGTAAACCATCTCAGCGTACAGCCGCGGCATGCGGCGCAGATGCGCGATAACCCGGCCGATGTGCGCAGCCAGCTCGCTGTTAGCGTCTGTGGCAATGAAGGACTACGCAAGCTGATGAGCCAGGGCGCAGTCCTGCGCTATGACTTCAGCGAGTACCAGAGCAACAAGCCCATCGCCAGCGAGCGCTACAACGCCTCGGACTGCGACCGCTAACAGGTGAACGCTGGCAGGCGCAGGCCACGGCCCGCCGTCCTGCCAGGTTTATTTATCAAGCGTCGCCCCGCAGTATCTGCGGATCACCCTTGCCGGCCACTGCGGCAGCCTCGTCCCTGGTAAGCAGCGCCGTGCGTGGCACGTTACGCAGGCGTGCGCAGGCCGCGAGCACATTGGCCCAGCTGGCGCGGTTGGCGAACTGCATACCGAACTCATCCAGCGTGCCGCCGCGGTTGCGATAGCCGAGCGCCGAGCACTTGCGCGCGTCCGGCAGAATCGGCCACAGGTGACCGCGCGCCACTTCTGGCCGCATGTGCGTCAACAGCACGCGCATTTCCATCGCATCCGGGAACAACCGCTCCGCCACGCCTTCGCTGGCGCGCGCCCCGACTTCCCAATGATCGCGCGGCCCGCGGAAGCGGCCCGGCTCCTGCAGATAGACAAGGCGATAAGCGCAGTCGGCCTCCTTGAGCCGCTTGGCCGCACGGAGCATCTCGCCCAGCTGATAGCTGCCGTTGGCAATCAGCAGCAATGCCTCGTTGCCCGGCTGCTCCTCGACCACGATGGCGCCGTCGCGCGCCAACTGCTCGGCCTGGGTCTGATCGAAGTAGCACGGCCGGTCGCGCTTGGGCATGACCAGACAGGCAAGCTCGCCACGCGCCTGGTAGATCGATGGCAGTAGCGCCAGAGTGCTGTTGTGGTCAGCCGGAAACAGCACCCGGACCATGTCGTTCATCTCTCCGAGCAGCGCTTCGCAGAAGGTCGTGTCCTGGTGGGACTGCTGGTTCTTGCCGTTTTCCCAGGTGTGCGACGTCGCGATCAAGGGCCAGCCGAGCCAGCCTGCAGGCCTGCCAATCTCCTTTTGCTGCCGGGAAAAGATAATGCTCTGCCGCACCACGCCCAGCATCTTCACGCAGAAGGCTTCGTAGCTCGCCACCAGATTCAAGCCGCCCTGGTTGGCAAGGCAGGCGGACACCACGGCCTCCTCGTTGAGAGCGGTGATGATGGCGCCGTCCACGGCCTCCAGCTCGCTTTCCGGCTCGATGACGCGATGCTTGAGCGCCTTTAGCACGCCGCCCAAACGGTTGCTGGCCAGCTCGTCCGGATTACCCACCCGCGGCCGCAACGCGGGGTTGGCGGCCGTCAGCTCGACGAAGAAACGATCGACCGCTGCCATTGGTGAACAGGCGTCGTCGCGGTAGTTCAACTTCGGCATGGTCGGCGCAGGCGGGCGTCGCGAGGCGAGCGGATTGTCGCGCTCCAGCGTTCGACCCTGGCGGCTGCGCGTGAACAGCTCCAGTGAAGCAGCCAGCTCCTGTTGCGATACGAACAGACGCGCCGCGTGCTCGTTGAACAGGTCGCGTGACTGCTCATCGCGGCTCGGATTACCCGGCAATGGCAGGTTGTGCGCTGCGTTGCTGCCGGCACCATAGAAGCCGAAGCCTTTCACCGTCTCGGCGATGCCGTAGGGCATCGGCAGCGGATAGTTGAGAATGCCGCGCGCCTTCTCTTCCACGCGTCGCTCCAGGCGCAGCTCCATCTCCCACAGGGTGGTGACGAAAGCAGCAGGATCACGCCCATCGAACGGCATCGGGTCGAAGCCGCACTGACTCAAGTGCTGACGGAAATCCTCGAGCCCCTGCTCGGTGCCAAGCGCAGTACGCTGCTCGATTCGCCGCCCGTTGGCAATCATCACCGGCAGCGCGACGCCGCAATCTTCGGCACGCCACCAGCGGGGAATCCAGTCACTGCCGCGCTGCTCTTCCGCCGCGCCATCGGAAAGAAAGGCCACCAGCGTCTCGCCCGGCAGCGGCATGTGTGCGTATTGCAGCTCGGCGAAACCGAGATAACCGCCCTCGGCAATGCCGCCGGCGGTGTGCGGATTGACATGGCTGCCCAGCGGCGCGAGCGGACTGCCGTCGGCGGCCTGGCCGTACCCGTAGAAATCCTGCAGCAGGCGATTCATGCCCGCCTCGCCGCCCGCGTAGGCCTGCTCCTGCTCCGGATGCAGGTTGCCCGTCAGCAGGTTGAGCGCATCGACGGCCGCCACACAGTGGCCCTGCCCCATCAGCCAGGCGCGGGTGCGGCCAGTCAGTGCATTCAGGGCCAAGTAACCGGCATAGGCCGGCACCATGTTCAGCGCGCCGCCGGTATGCCCCTCGGGGTTCTGCTTGAAATCCTCGGCAGCCAACGGCGAACCGTCCAGATGCACCTGGCGCGCGTAGGTCATGTGCACCACCAGCCAGAGTCCGGCGCTGGTGACCCGGTCGACCGCCTGCAGCAGCCGGTAAACACTGGCCAGATCCGGCTGATGACCTGCCTGTACCAGCTGATGGGCCAACCGGAACACCGCCGCCTGGGTCTCCAGCGCGTGCTCGAACGGCCCGAAACCTACACGCCAGGTGGCGAACTCCGGTTCGGCTTGCGCGTGTTGATCCAGCTCGACAAGGCTGGGCAGTAGCTGACTCATGGGTTCACTCCGTTGGTAAGCGGGTTGTGCTGTAGTCTAGGCAGCGCTCGATTCGTTATCTCTGATATGTATCAAGTGGTCATGGCAACCGAGCGGGCAATGTGGACATCATCGTACAGACAGGAAGGCAACATGGCTTTGCTCAGTTTTCTAGGCGCCATTCAGCAGGTAACCGGCTCCTGCTATCTCATTGAGACCCATGACGGTGCAAGGGTTCTGCTCGAATGCGGCATGCACCAGGGCCGCCGGGAAGAAGCCGGCAGCGACCGCAGCGCGTTCGCCTTCGACCCCAAGACACTCGATGCGGTGGTGCTGTCCCACGCGCATATCGACCACAGCGGCCTGCTCCCGCGCCTGGTCGCCCTCGGCTACCGCGGCGCCGTGCACTGCACCGATGCCACCGCGGAGCTGCTCGAACTGATGCTGCTGGATTCGGCGCAGATTCAGGAAAAGGATGCCGAGTGGGAAAACAAGTGGCGCGCGCGCATCGGCAAACCGATGATCCAGCCGCTCTATACCCGCGTCGACGCCGAGCGCATGTTGAGCCAGCGCACTCCCCACGCCTATGGCGAGACGTTCGATGTCGCGCCAGGTGTCGCGGTGACCTTCCACGATGCCGGTCACATCCTCGGCTCCTCGATCGTGCAACTGGATGTGCACGACCATGGCAGAACACGGCGCGTGGTCTTCTCGGGCGACCTGGGCAACGACTGCTCGCCGCTGATGCATGCGCCGACCGTGCTCAAGGAAGCTGACGTGGTGCTCATGGAGTCCACCTATGGCGACCGCGACCACCGCAGCCACGAAGACACGATCGAGGAGCTGGCCGGCATCCTGCAACAGGCCCATCGCGATGGCGGCAACGTGCTGATGCCCTCCTTCGCCGTCGGACGTACGCAGGACCTGATCTACTACCTCGGGCGCTTCTACCGGGAAGGCCGCCTGCCGCAGCAAGCGGTATTCCTGGACAGCCCGATGGCCATCGGCGCCAACGCCATCTACTCGCACTACAAGGATCAGCTGGATCTCGACGGCATCGACAATGCCCTGAGCGGAGCCAGCGGCAAGCTTTACGCCGAGCGCTGGTTGCCGATCCTCCGATCCACGCCGACACCGGAAGAATCGATGGCGATCAACCGCTTCAAGAGCGGCGTGATCATTATCGCTGGCAGCGGCATGTGCACCGGCGGGCGCATCCTGCACCACTTCAAGCACAACCTTTGGCGCGAGGAGTGCCATCTGGTGATCCCTGGTTTCCAGGCACGCGGTACCCTCGGCCGTGCCATCGTCGACGGAGCGAAAAGCGTCAAGTTGCTGCACCAGCGCATCGCCGTGAATGCCAAGGTGCATACCCTCGGAGGGTTCTCCGCCCACGCCGGCCAGTCTCAGCTCATCGACTGGGTCAGCAACTTCGAAAGCCGTCCGGAGCTCTACCTGGTGCACGGCGAGCTGGAGAAGATGCAGGCGCTGCAGCAGACCATCCGTGAACGTCTCGACTGGGAAGCACGCATTCCGGAGCCTGGCGACCGAATCGCCATCTGAACGCAGCCCGCCGAAGCCGCTTGCGGCTTCGGTCGCCTGCGCGCCACGCAACCGGCTTGAGCCGGCTGACCGCACCCTATAGCCTGAACGCGACGCTCATACATGGAGATGTTGTATGTCCTTTGATTCGGATGACTATCTGTCGCGGCATTTCAAGACCAGCGGCGCCGAGCTGGAAAGCAAGATCGATGAGCTGGCCGCCTTGGTCGTTCCGGAGAACAGTGCGAACCTGCCCCTATACCGGGAGATGCTGGTGACCGTCATGCGCATGGCTCAGGCCGACCGCAGCCGCTGGGATGCCAAAATCCTGCTGCAGACGATGCGCGAAATGGAGCACGCATTCAGCCGGCTCGACCAGTTCAAGCGGCGCCGCAAGGTCACGGTTTTCGGCTCAGCCCGTACGCCGGTCGAACATCCCCTGTATGCGCTGGCCCGTCAGTTGGGCTCCATCCTTGCGCATTACAACTTCATGGTCATCACCGGCGCCGGTGGCGGCATCATGGCCGCCGCTCACGAGGGCGCCGGGCGCGACAGCAGCCTCGGGCTGAACATCACGCTGCCTTTCGAGCAACACCCCAACCCGACGGTGGGTGGTACCGAGAACCTGTTGTCGTTCCATTTCTTCTTCGTGCGCAAACTGTTCTTCATCAAGGAAGCCGATGCGCTGGTGCTCTGCCCCGGTGGGTTCGGCACGCTGGACGAAGCGCTGGAAGTGCTGACGCTGATCCAGACTGGCAAGAGTCCGCTGGTGCCGATCGTGCTGCTCGACGAACCCGGCGGCACCTACTGGAAGGATGCACTGCAGTTCATGCGCGGACAACTGGAGGAGAATCGCTACATCCTGCCCAGCGACATGCGATTGATGCGCCTGGTGGACGATGCCGAGGAAGCAGCCAGGGAAATCGCCAACTTCTATCGCAACTTCCACTCAAGCCGCTGGCTGAAGGATCGTTTCGTTCTGCGCCTGAACCACGCACTGAACGACCAGGCGATGGAATACCTGAACGCGGAGTTCACCGATCTGTGTCTGAAAGGCGTATTCGAACAGCAGAACTGCTGTGAATCGGAACTGGACGAGCCGGAACTGCAGCGCCTGCCGCGCTTGAGCTTCGTCTTCAACGGCCGCAACCACGGTCGCTTGAGGGAGCTGACGGACTATGTCAACGAACCGGCCAACTGGGCGCGGCCGCTGGCGAGCGAGGATTGATGGCCTTTGATGGCCGGGACTCCGGATATTGCGAGCGCTCGTAAGGCTGGTCGGCTTCAGCACCGACTGGTCTCCGGCGCGCACAACCTGGCATAGAGCCCCGTTTCCGCATCAATCTGCCGCGCTGTCGCCGCGCAACACTCGACTGATCAACTCCAGCGGATAACCGCGATAGCTGAGAAAGCGCCCCTGCTTCGCCCGCTCTTTGGCATCGGCAGGCAACCGTCCAGCGAACTTGCGCTGCCAGAGTTCGCGCAGCTGCTCACCCCAGTCAAAACCACTGTCACGTAATGCCTGCTCGATATCCGCTCTGGCCAGCCCGCGCTGGGCCAATTCCTCGCGGATACGCAACGGCCCATAGCCGGCATTGGCCCGGCTTCTGACAAAGCTTTCGAGATATCGGGATTCGGAAAGCAGCCCCTGTTCGCAGAGACGATCCAGGGCCTGTTCGATCAGATCAGGCGGGGCGCCACGCTGGCGCAGTTTGCGTGCCAGCTCGACGCGCCCATGTTCGCGTCGAGCCAGCAGATCCATGGCCGCCCGCCGTACCGCGACGGGGTTATCGAGCACGGCAGCCATGGGGATCAGAGATCGGCGTCAGCCAGATCTTCGGTAACCGGGTTGGCCTTGGTGTTTGGCGCAACTACCAGCAACTTGTCGCGGATCTGTTGCTCGATCTCCTGACCGATCTCCGGATTGTCTTCCAGATACTTGGCGGCGTTGGCCTTGCCCTGGCCGATCTTGTTGCCCTTGTAGGCGTACCAGGCGCCGGACTTCTCCACCAGGCCCTGCTGCACGCCGAGATCGATGACCTCGCCATTGCGGTAGATGCCCTTGCCATAGAGGATCTGGAACTCAGCCTGACGGAAGGGCGGCGCCACCTTGTTCTTCACTACCTTGACGCGGGTTTCGCTGCCGACCACTTCGTCGCCTTCCTTGACCGCGCCGGTACGGCGAATGTCCAGACGAACCGAGGCGTAGAACTTCAGCGCGTTACCACCGGTGGTGGTTTCCGGGCTGCCGAACATCACGCCGATCTTCATGCGGATCTGGTTGATGAAGATGACCAGGCAATTGGCGTTCTTGATGTTGCCGGTGATCTTGCGCAGCGCCTGGGACATCAGACGTGCCTGCAGGCCGACGTGCGTGTCGCCCATCTCGCCTTCGATCTCGGCCTTGGGTACCAGTGCCGCCACGGAGTCGACGATGATCACGTCAACCGCGTTGGAGCGCACCAGCATGTCGGTGATTTCCAGCGCCTGCTCGCCGGTGTCCGGCTGCGAAACCAGCAGGTCGTCGACATTCACGCCCAACTTGCCGGCATAGTCCGGGTCCAGCGCGTGTTCTGCATCGACGAAGGCACAGGTGGCGCCCATCTTCTGCGCTTCAGCGATCACCGACAGGGTCAGAGTGGTCTTACCGGAGGATTCTGGACCGTAGATTTCGACGATACGGCCCTTGGGCAGGCCGCCGATGCCAAGTGCGATGTCCAGGCCCAGCGAGCCGGTAGAGACGGCCGGAATGGCCTGACGATCATGATCGCCCATGCGCATCACTGCGCCCTTGCCGAACTGCTTTTCGATCTGGCCCAGGGCTGCAGCCAAGGCGCGCTTCTTGTTCTCGTCCATCAAATCCTCACTTGATCAAGAGGGCCGGAGGCCACAACAACTGTATAAGTAGCCAGTATTAGAACATAGGCAAATTTACTCGCCTAGCCCCGAAACTGTTTTTCTCCGACCGCCAGCGCAAGCAAACCTTGCAAAGCCGCCGCGACCGTCTGCTCACGTACGGCCTCGCGGTCACCGGTAAATAGATAGCGCTGGGCCTGCACATGCGAGTCATCGGCCCAGGCAATCCAGACCGTACCAACCGGTTTTTCTGCCGTGCCGCCGCCGGGTCCGGCAATGCCGCTGACAGCCACCGCAAAGCGCGCACCACTGTTGCGCTGCGCGCCCCGCGCCATGGCCTGCACCACTTCGGCACTGACCGCGCCGACCTGCTCGAATAGCTCCGCCGGTACGCCGAGCTGGCGCGTCTTCTGGGCATTGGAATAGGTGATGTAGCCGGCCTCGAACCAGGCCGAGCTGCCGGCGATACGGGTGATGGCCTCGGCAATGCCACCACCGGTGCAGGATTCCGCGGTGCTGACCTGCGCACCCAGTCGTTGCAGCGCATCACCCAGCTGTGCGGCCAGTTCGGTGAGATTCATCAGGGCTCCAGCCGAAGGAAAGTGGCCGATACCCTACACCAGCGGGCTCCCGAGTTCAGCCATCCGGATGGCCAATGGTCGAGTTACGCGTCGCCCATCAGGCATCCTGGCGAACCGGTAGCACGACACGCTCGCCGATGCTCCGTCCGCGACGGCTTACCACTGCATCACCATAGCGCTGGATGGGATCTGCCAGGGTTCGCTTGACGAAGAAGCCGAACAGCGTCACCAGCGACAGCATCACCGCGATGTAGAGCGGGCCGGGAATGGCCAGCGCTCCAGCGCCGAAGCCCAGCCGCTCGGCGATTGCGAATACCGAAGGATGGGCCAGAAAGACGATATAGCCGATCCCGCCTAGCGGCGCGATCCAGCGCAGCCCCTTACCACTGATGCGTGTCGCGCCAATGAAGACCGCAACGCCCACCGCATAGCTGACGAAGTAGCGATACCAGGTTTCCCCGAGACCGGTATCGCGCGAGTAGGCCAGCACGCAGATCGGCAACAGAAACAGGTAGAACAGGCCCACTGCGATGCGCGCGTAATGCCCGGTATCGGGTGCGCGACCGTTATCCGTGGCCTTCCACAATGCGCCGAGGAAACACACACTCAGCATCAGCGGCAGGGCCACCGGCAGCTTCATTTCCAGCTTGTAGCGCAGGAACGCGAGCAGCAGGGTGAAGACGTACTGGGCCAGCAGAAACAGCAGATCGCGCCTGGCCGAGCCGCCCAGACGCAGCGCGAAGATGACAATGCACAGCACGTAGAAGGTCAGCTCTATTTGCAGCGTCCAGTACAAACCGATCACGTTTTCGACAAATACGAAGCCTTGCAGCATCGTTGCATTGATCGCGATGACAGCCGGACTGAACACCCGAGCCGGATCGTCCCAGGGAAACATCACGCCGAGAAGCAGCGATAGCCAGTACAGGGGAAACAGCCTGAAGAAGCGCTGATAGACGAACGCCGCGATCGGCCGTTCGTAGCGATGGCGGCTCTTGTACAGCGCAGCAACGACGAAATAGCCGCTCAGGGCGAACAGCACCAGCACGCTGGTCTTGCCGACATCCAGTACCGTTTTGCTGACAAGAAACAGATCGCTGGTCAGCCCATCGAAATGGCCGTCACGCTTCATTTTTGCGATCAGATGGGAATAGGCAACGCACAACGCCGCAACGCCGCGCAGGGCGTCGAGTCCGAGTAGTCGAGACATGTCTGCTGCTCACTTGACCAGAAAGGGAGGTCGCCAGCATTACTGCAGGAAGAACTGACGCGAGGGGGTAGAACAGGCATTCGCCGAGGCGGGATGGCCGGGACTGCAATCCACCACAGGGCGGCGAAGCACGAGCAATAATCAGGCAAGCTACCGCGACAGGGCACCGAGGGGCCTGCACGACTGCGTGATCGAGGGAGTCGCAGGCCCGGCGTACACGAGGCCCGAAGCGCACCGGCAACCTGTCGACAGACCAGAGTTACCAACAGCACCGGCTCGCTTGTCAACGCATTCCGCGCCCGGCCCGACAAACGACACCCGACCAAGCGGGAACCGGTCCTCGCCCTCACCTGTCGAGCCGCTCGGCCCGTGTTAACCTTGCCGGCTTTCCCGCGGGAACCTGGCTGCGGACGGTCCGACCGCACCGTCATCCGATAGCCTTCCCCGCCACTCAACGAACCGCACGCAAGCCGATGACCAAGCCCAACGCTGACCTTTCCGCCCATACGCCGATGATGCAGCAATATTGGAGACTCAAGCGCGAGCATCCAGACCAGCTGATGTTCTACCGCATGGGCGACTTCTATGAGCTGTTCTACGACGATGCCAAAAAAGCCGCCGCGCTGCTCGACATCACCCTGACCGCACGCGGGCAGTCGGCGGGCACAGCGATCCCGATGGCAGGCATTCCGTTCCATTCCGCCGAGGGTTATCTGGCGCGGCTGGTGAAGCTTGGCGAGTCGGTGGTGATCTGCGAGCAGATCGGCGATCCGGCGACCAGCAAAGGGCCGGTGGAACGCCAGGTGGTGCGCATCATCACCCCTGGCACGGTGAGCGACGAGGCATTACTCGACGAGCGTCGCGACAACCTGCTGGCTGCGGTGGTCGGTGATGAGCGCCTGTTCGGCCTGTCGGTGCTGGACATCGCCAGCGGCCGCTTCAGCGTGCAGGAACTCAAGGGCTGGGAAACCCTGCTCGCGGAACTGGAGCGCCTGAGCCCGGCGGAACTGTTGATCCCGGACGACTGGGCGCAGGGCCTGCCGCTGGAGAAACGCCGCGGTGTGCGCCGTCGCGCGCCCTGGGATTTCGATCGCGATTCGGCATTCAAGAGCCTCTGCCAGCAGTTCTCCACCCAGGACCTCAAGGGCTTCGGCTGCGAGAACCTGACGCTGGCCATCGGCGCCGCCGGCTGCCTGCTCGCCTACGCCAAGGAAACCCAGCGCACCGCCCTGCCCCACCTGCGCAGCCTGCGTCACGAGCGCCTCGACGACACGGTGATCCTCGACGGCGCCAGCCGGCGCAACCTCGAGCTGGACGTCAATCTGGCCGGCGGCCGCGAGAACACGCTGCAATCGGTCATGGACCGCTGCCAGACCGCCATGGGCTCGCGCCTGCTGACCCGCTGGCTGAACCGCCCGCTGCGCAACCGCGAGACTCTCGAAGCGCGCCAGGACTCGATCACCTGCCTGCTCGAGCATTACCGCTTCGAGCAGCTGCAGCCGCAGCTCAAGGACATCGGCGACCTGGAACGCATCCTCGCCCGAATTGGCCTGCGCAATGCCCGCCCGCGCGATCTGGCGCGCCTGCGTGACGCCCTCGCGGCGCTACCGCAACTGCAGGCGGGCATGCAGGACCTGGTGGCACCGCATCTGCTCGAACTGGCGAAAAGCATCAGCACCTATCCGGAGCTGGCCGAACTGCTGGCCCGCGCCATCATCGACAACCCGCCGGCGGTGATCCGCGACGGCGGCGTACTCAAGACCGGCTACGACGCCGAGCTGGATGAACTTCAGTCGCTTTCCGAGAACGCCGGACAGTACCTGATGGACCTGGAAACCCGCGAGAAGGCGCGTACCGGACTGGCCAACCTCAAGGTCGGCTACAACCGCGTGCACGGCTACTTCATCGAGCTGCCGAGCAAACAGGCCGAATCGGCGCCGGCCGACTACATCCGCCGGCAGACGCTCAAGGGCGCCGAGCGCTTCATCACCCCTGAGCTCAAGGAGTTCGAGGACAAGGCGCTGTCGGCCAAGAGCCGCGCCTTCGCCCGCGAAAAACTGCTCTACGACGAGCTGCTCGAAATGCTCATCGGCCACCTGGCACCACTACAGGAAAGCGCCGCCGCACTGGCCGAGCTGGACGTGCTGAGCAACCTCGCCGAGCGTGCGCTGAACCTTGACCTCAATCGTCCGCGCTTCGTCGAGCAGCCGTGCATGCGCATCGAGCAGGGTCGCCACCCGGTGGTCGAACAGGTATTGGAGACGCCTTTCGTCGCCAACGACCTGGGCCTCGACGACGCCACCCGCATGCTGGTCATCACCGGGCCGAACATGGGTGGTAAATCGACCTACATGCGCCAGACCGCGCTGATCGTGCTGCTGGCACAGATCGGCAGCTTTGTCCCGGCAGCCGCCTGCGAGCTGTCGCTCGTGGACCGCATCTTCACCCGCATCGGCTCATCGGACGATCTCGCCGGCGGGCGCTCCACCTTCATGGTGGAAATGAGCGAAACCGCGAATATCCTGCACAACGCCAGTGATCGCAGTCTGGTGCTGATGGACGAAGTCGGTCGCGGCACCAGTACCTTCGATGGCCTCTCGCTGGCCTGGGCGGCTGCCGAGCACCTGGCCAAGCTGCGCGCGTTCACGCTGTTCGCCACCCACTACTTCGAGCTGACGGTGCTGCCGGAAAGCGAGCCAGTGGTGGCCAACGTCCACCTTTCCGCTACCGAGCACAACGAGCGCATCGTCTTCCTGCACCATGTGCTGCCAGGGCCGGCGAGTCAGAGCTACGGCCTGGCGGTGGCGCAACTGGCCGGCGTGCCGGGCGAGGTCATCCAGCGTGCACGCGACCATCTGTCGCGGCTGGAAACCACCAGCCTGCCCCACGAAGCGCCGAGAATAGCGCCCGGCCAGCCGGCACCGCCAATGCAGAGCGACCTGTTCGCCAGCCTGCCGCATCCGGTGCTCGAGGAATTGGCACGGATCAATCCCGATGATGTGACGCCGCGCCAGGCGCTGGACCTGCTATACAGCTTGAAAACTCGCATTTGATACGCCGCGAAAGCTGCTAGAATCGCGCGCATTTTTTTGATAAGCGGCATTTGCCTGTGCCGCCTACTCGCAGGGGCGTCACCGTAACGCCTACCTGACACGCCTGAGGAGATAGCTAGACATGACCTTCGTCGTCACCGACAACTGCATCAAGTGCAAATACACCGATTGCGTGGAAGTCTGCCCGGTGGACTGCTTCTACGAAGGCCCGAACTTTCTGGTGATTCACCCGGACGAGTGCATCGACTGCGCACTGTGCGAGCCGGAGTGCCCGGCCCAGGCGATCTTCTCTGAAGACGAGGTACCGGAGGATCAGCAGGAGTTCATCGCGCTCAATGCAGATCTGGCAGAAGTCTGGCCAAACATCACCGAGAAGAAAGACGCCCTGGCCGATGCCGAAGAGTGGGACGGCGTGAAGGACAAACTGCAGTATCTGGAGCGCTGATCGCCAGCCGATTCCAGACAAAAAAATGCCCGCAGCGATGCGGGCATTTTCATTTGTACTGCCGCAAGAACGTCGGCAGATCAGGCCTTATCGATGCCCTTCTTCAGGGTGTCTTTCACATCACCCTTGACCTGCTGGGCCTCGCCCTTGACTTCCTGGCGCTGGCCTTCGCCCTTCATGCGCTCGTTATCGGTCGCCTCGCCCACGCCTTGCTTGATCTTGCCGACGGCTTCGTTGGTGTTGCCCTTGACCTTGTCTTCAGTACTGCTCATGACGAACTCCTGGCTTCTCATTGGTGACGTAGGGTGGACCGCCCGTGCGAAACGTTAGTTTCCCCCGGCCATCGGAACAGAGCGGCTCACGCATGACGCGAAGGGACCAGGCGGCGCAGCAACGGTCGCCCCGCCAGGTGCAGAAAAACCGGCGCGCCCACGATGAGATAGAAGTAATAGGTCACGAAGCGCCAGATCAGAATTGCCGCGGCCGTCGTCGACTTGCCCACCATCGGCGTCAGCAGCGCGGCCGACGCCAGTTCGGCGCTACCCGCCCCACCGGGCAGCAGGCTCAGTTGGCCGGCGGTCAGCGCCAATAGCTGGACGAGAAAGGTCCAGGCCCACGCCAGCTCGCCGCCCAGGCCACGCAGCGTCAGATAGAGCACGCTGAAGCGCAGCAGCCAGTGCAGCGTGGTCAACCCGAACACCGCCAGCAAAAGACGACGCGGCAGGCGAAAACAGTCGACCAGCGCATTTCGGAAGCCCAGCACCTTGCGTGCCCAACGGCGCTTGCGTGACGGCTTCATGCCGAGCCGGCCAACCAGCCAGCCATTGAGCAGAAATACCTGCCGGTGGAAACGCCCGAGCAGCGCCAGCAGCACCATCACTCCGATCAATAGCGCGACGCTGAAGCCCAACAGGCTGGCGATATGCGTGTTGAGCTTGTGGGTCAGTGCATAGAACAGCACGCCGACCAGGGCGCAGGCGAAGAACAGCAGATCGCTCAGCTGCTCCACGGCATAGGTCGCCGTGCCCTTGGCCGGCGCCACGCCCTGGCGCATGAGCAGCGCCATCAGGGTCAGCGGCCCACCGGCACCTCCAGGCGTCGCACAGATAGCGAATTCGGTGGCGACGACGATGCCGAATGCGCGGCGCTGGCCCAGCTTTCGACGCCCGAGCAACAAGCGTAGGCGCAGCGCATTCAGATTCCAGCCGACCAGCACCATGCCGAGCATGGTGGCCAACAGGCTACCCGGAAAGTGGCGCAGACGTTCGAACAGGCCGGTACCGCCAAGCAGAAGCGGCACCAGGGCCGCCGCGAGCAAGGCACCGCCCAGCAACCACCAGCGCCGGTTCATGCCACGGCGCTCGTCTGGCGGTACTGGCGCAGCCAGTCAATCTTGGTCAGCGGTGTCCTGCCGTCCCGCAGCATCCGTTCGAGCACATCGAGCCAGTAGCGGCGGGAGAACTCGTGGCGCATATCCACCGGATGCAGGCCCAATCGCAGCAATGGCGCCTGACGGCTCTGACGCAACTGGCGTTCGCTGACCAGCCAGGACACACCACGGCGCCAGGCGCTGCGAGCGCTCCAGACCAAGCCAGGAGCGACGATTGGAGTGAAATCCGGCAACAGGTAAAGATGGCCTGGATCACTGGTATAGGTCAGCCCGCTGTCGGCCAGTACACGCCGCGTGCCCTCGCTCATCAGCCAGGCGGGTGCGACGAAGCCATTCAGCGGCCATCGCTGGCGCCGGAACAGCTCCAGGCCATGCGCCAGCCGTTCACCAGCAGCCCGTTCGTCAAGGCCATAGAACTCGCCTTCATGGGTGTACACCCGGCGCATGAACCAGTCCCGCGGCGTCTTCGGCGCGGGCTCGAGATCGGCGTGGTAGCAGCCGTGCAGCACCAGTTCGTCACCGCGCTGCACACGCTGGTCCAGCAGCCGGCAAAACTCCGGCTGTCGCTCCAGCGGATTGCGCTGATGAAAGTCCGGGACCACCAGCCAGGTGATCGGTACACCGCCGATGGCGTCCACCGCCTCGACGAAGGGCCTGTAGTCCGGCCAGGTTTCCGCGGCCACATCGTGCAGCACCAGCGTCAGAGCAGCCTCATCCATGTACGGCTACCGGCAGGTCCGCTGTGCCGAGCACCGCGTGATAATGGGCGAGCAATCCTGCCACTACGGCATCCCAGGCATGGTGCGCCTCGACATGCTGGCGCGCCTGCTGTCCGAGCAGTCGCGGATCGTCTTCGAACAGCTCGCGCACGGTATGCGCCATGGCCCTTGGGTCCAGCGGCCGACACAGGCGACCGGTGTAGAACGGCACCAGCTCCGGTAACGCACCGGCACGCGCGGCGATCACCGGAATACCGCTGGCCATGGCTTCGAGCGCCACCAGGCCGAAGGTCTCCTGATTGCCGGCATGCAGCAGCACATCGCTACTGGCCATGTAACGCGCCACCTCGCTGGCACAACAGAAGCGGTCGATCACCGTGACGTTATCCGGCACGCGCTGCGGCATGCTCGAACCCACCAGCAACAGGTGGTACGGCTTGCCGAGCTGGCGCGCGGTCTCCAGCAGGACGTGCAGGTTCTTCTCCCGCGAACCGCGCCCGGCAAAGATCATCAGCCGGGTGTCGTCGGCCAGGCCCAGCTCGCGGCGCAGATCGGGGTCGCGGCGCTCGGGGCAGAAGGTGTCCAGATCAACCCCCAGGGGCTGTACGAAGACGTTCTTCACGCCGAGGTGCAAGAGCTTGTCGGCCATCACTTCGCTGGGTGCCAACACCCGATCGAAGCTGCCGTACAACTTTGAAACGTAGCCATTGAGGTTGGTGCCCAGCCAGCTGCCGATGCGGTTGCTGACCAGCAGTGGCAGGTCGGAGTGATAGAAACCAATGACCGGAACATTGAGCCGGCGCCCCGCATCCAGTGCCGCCCATGCGGTCATGTAGGGATCGCCGACCTCGATCAGATCGGGACGCAGCGAACGCAGCAGATTGCGCCAGGGCGCGCGGCGGATCGGAAAGCGGTAGCCCTTGCCGAAAGGCAGGATCGGTGCCGGCACCTCATAGAGGCCATCGTTGTGACTGTAATCGCCCCCCGGCACCAGAATACTGTGCCGCACGCCGGAGTAAAGCTGCAGCCTGCGATGCTTCGCCTCGAGGTAGGTGCGCACGCCACCACTGGCGGGCGCGTAGAACATGGTCATATCCGCGATATGCAAGGTACTTCTCCGTCGGTCCCATAGCAGAACTCCGGCCTCGCCGGGCACGTCGCGCGTCAGCGGCATGCTCCGCAACCCCTGCGGAATAATTCTGTAATGAAATAGATGACCGTTACGTAGAAGGGTTGTTCGCAGCGGAGCGCCAGACGGCGTCTCAGGCGTCCGGCACCTTCTCGCCCGGGTCCTTGCCTTCGACCGAAGCGTGTTCGATCACCGCATTGAGTTCGGCACCGAACAGCAGCACCGCCGAGGAGATGTACAGATAAAGCAGCAAGACGATGATGGCGCCGATGCTGCCGTAGGTCGCGTTGTAGTCGGCGAAGTTCTGCACATAGATGCCGAACGCGATCGAGGCCAGAATCCACACCAGCACTGCTAGCACCGAGCCCGGCGTGATGAAGCGAAACTCCTGCTTCACATCCGGCGCCACGTAGTACAGCAGCGCCACCACCAGCATCAGCATCAGTACGATCACCGGCCAGCGCAGCCAGGTCCAGAGCAGCACGACGACGTCCTTCAGGCCGACCTGCGAAGCCAGCCACTCCATCACCTGCGGCCCGACGATCATCAGCCCGGCCGACAACAGCAGCAGCACGGCGATGCCCACGGTATAGGCCAACGAAAGCAGGATCAGCTTCCAGCTCGGTCGCCCCTCCTCCACGTCGTAGGCGCGGTTCATCGCATTCATCAGCGAGCGAAAACCGACCGAGGCCGTCCAGAGCGCCACGACGATACCGAACGACAGCAGCCCCGCCTTCTGTTCCTGCAACTGGTCAATGACCGGATTGATTTGCTCCATAGCCATCGGCGGCAGGGCCAGCTCGGCCTGCATGCGCAACCAGTCGAAGAAGTTCTGTAGATCGAGAAAGCCGAGCAAGGCGATAAGAAACAGCAGGAACGGAAACATCGAGAACAGGCCACGGTATGCCAGCGCCGAGGCATAGGTCGACATGTCGTCGTTGCCGAATTCCTTGAACGTACGCTTGAGCAAGGTCACGGCCCCGATACCGCGGGTGTCCAGCATGGCCATCGATGTTTCCCCAATCAGTGAAATGTGCGGTCTAGAAAATGGGACGACCGCTCTGCTGGAGAGTTCGCTGCTAGTCGCTCACGAGCGGCTCCACACGGATCGCACCGTCTTGCAGCACCGCTCGCCATAGCCGCTCGGCGGGATCGCGCAACAGGGCTTCCGCCAACGCTGGCTCCAGGCGCGTGCGCAGCCGCCGGCTGAGGTCGCGCGCACCGAAGCGCGAGTCGTGCGCGCGGCAGATGGCGTGTTTGACAGCCTCATCGACCTGCAGCCGTACGCCCTGTCGGGCCAGGCGCTGTGCCAGCTTGCCCAGTTCGACATCGAGCACTGCCTTCAGCCGATCGCCCTGGATGCTCTCGAACTGCAGCGTGCGGTCGATGCGATTGAGAAACTCCGGATCGAAATGCCGATGCAGCGCCTGCCCGAAGCTGCGGCTTCGCAACGCGGCACGGCCCATGCGTGGTATCGGCCAGCGCTCCCACCGCGCAGCCTGCCGTACGCCGATGTTGCTGGTCATGAACACCAGCGTGTTGCGGAAATCCAGGGTCCGGTTGCCAGCAGCCAAGGTCAGTCGTCCGCTATCCAGCACATTGAGCAGGCTGCGCACGACTTCCCGACTGGCCTTCTCCAGCTCGTCGAACAGCACGATACCGGGCCGGCTGAAGCTTCCGGCGATGGCCTCGGCGTCGAACAGGGTCGTGCCTTCCTTGCTGCCCACGTAGCCGGGCGGGGCTCCGGTGAGCGCGGCGGCGTAGTGTTCCTGGGCCAGGGTATTCATGTCGATGCGGCAGAAGGCGTCCGGCTTGCCATGAATGGCGTGGGCCAGCAGACGGACGATCTCGGTCTTGCCAACCCCGGTCGGGCCGAGGAAGAGATTGACCGTCAGCGGACGTTCGGGATCGCCGATTCCGGCCTTGACCACGCGAAGCATCGCCTCGATTTCGCTCAGCACCGCATCCTGGCCGACGATACGACTGCGCAGCAGCGCCATGACGGTCTCGACGTCGAACAGGAAGCGCGACGCCGGCATCGGCCTGTGGGGCGCCCGATCACCGGCTTGCGCGAGCTGGGTACGGTTGTGCTCGATCAGTTCATTCACGAATGGCATGAGCGTCCCGGTGCGAAGTATTGAACGTGCGGCCCATCAACCATTGGAGCGAAGGGGCGCGGGGAATGGGTGCGATTAACGCTGCGCATCCGCCACTACCTGCTCTCCGAAAGGCAAAGCCTAGAACGCAGCGAAGGCGGGCAATAGCCCAAAGCAGACACTGGCCTGCCACCCTCACCTCTCCAAGGAGAGGTGAGGGCTGAGGGCGCACGGCCCCCGATGGCAAGCAAACCCTTGGAACAGTTGCCCCAATTCGGCGGGCAACCCTTCAACCCAGCGTTCGCTCCCGCCCCGCGTGCGGCAGTTCGTACACCGGGCAGTCGGCCACGCCGACAGTGGCGCGGGTCATGGCCTCGACATTTTCCTGCGCCTTCTGCGCATCCAGCACCCAGGTGCGATAAAACTCGAACGGACAGTCAGCCAGGCCCTTGTCACCGTCACCCGAGTTGTAGACGCCGGTGTAGCCGCGGTGCAGCAGCTTGAACAGGTGGTTCTGCGACTGGTCGTTGGCACGGGCGTCACGGATCTGCGAGATGGACAGCTGGGCGTACTGGATACCCATTTCCTCTTCGCCGCACTCGCCCAGGGTGCGACCGTCGAAGCCGATGATCGCCGAGTGACCGAAGTAGCTGTAAACGCCATCGAATCCCGCGGCATTGGCCACCGCCACGTAGCAGTTGTTGGCCCAGGCCATGGTCTTGGACATCAGCACCTGCTGCTCCTTGGCCGGGTACATGTAGCCCTGGCAGCGCACGATCAGCTCGGCGCCCTTCATCGCACAGTCGCGCCAGATCTCGGGATAGTTGCCGTCGTCGCAGATGATCAGGCTGATCTTCATGCCCTTGGGGCCGTCGCTGACGTAGGTGCGGTCACCCGGATACCAGCCCTCGATCGGGCACCAGGGGATGCACTTGCGGTACTTCTGCACGATCTCGCCCTGATCGTCGATCAGCACCAGCGTGTTGTAAGGCGCCTTGCCCGGGTCTTCGTTGCGCTCGCCGGTGAGCGAGAAGATGCCCCAGGTCCGTGCCTCGCGACAGGCAGCCGAGAAGATCGCGGTTTCCTCGCCGGGAATGGTGGTGGCGGTTTCCATCATCTCGCCGGGGTCATACATGATCCCCATGGTGCTGTACTCGGGGAACACCACCAGGTCCATGCCCGGCAGGCCGAGCTTCATGCCCTTGATCATCTCGGCGATCTTGCGCGCGTTGTCGAGCACCTCAGCGCGAGTATGCAGGCGCGGCATCTTGTAGTTGACGACGGCTACGCCGACGGTATCGGGACTGCTGGAAATATCACCGTGACGCATGGGTGCCTCCCCTTGATTATCGAGTCAGTGCTTCGTGGGAGCGGCTTTTGCCACATTGCTCCGGCGCTGCGGCCGAGGCCCTCCACGGGGTTAAGTGACGCCTCAGTGGCTGATCATCCACGGGCGATTCGATGGGCTGGCCTTGAGCGCATGGGGATTGGCCTTGGTGGGCACCACCGGCTTGCTCGGGCCGCAGCAGCTGCAGCCGGCCGGGTGGCGCTTGCTGGCGGCGTACTCGGCGACTGTCTTGGGCGCGTGGCTGGCGCGCTCATTGGTCTCATGCGCCGCGCGGGTGCTGCCGGCCATGGTTGCCAGGCCAGGGGCGGTGCGAATCACTCGAGGGCTGGGCGTGCCGCAGGCCGGGCAATCGCAGGGTTCGCTGCGCACACTCATCGGGCGCAGGGCAGTGAAGTCACCGCAGGCGTCGCAGTCGTATTCATAGATCGGCATCGCATCATCCTCCGTGTCCCTCCATCCGGGCGGGCCAGGCCGCCGTCCAGAGCACCTGCCCCGCCCGGATGAACGAACTCATTTGTCGTAGGCGATCGGCAAGTCGATGCTGCCGTCGAGGAACCGGGTCGGCCCGGACGCGTTCGGGTGGATGTCGAAGTCGAATATCTCGGTCGGCAGCCAGAGCGTGGCGCAGGCGTTGGGTATGTCCACCACACCGCTGATATGTCCCTGCACTGGCGCCGAACCGAGCAGCGAGTAGCCCTGCGCCGGCGAGTAGCCGAATTTGGTCAGGTAGTTGATGGCGTTCAGACAGGCCTGTTTGTAGGCGATGTTGACGTCCAGGTAGTGCTGCTTGCCGCTCTCGTCTACCGAGATGCCTTCGAAGATCAGGTAATCCTTGTAGGTCGGCACGATGGGGCTGGGCTTGAAGATCGGGTTCTTGATGCCGTACTTGGCCATGCCGCCCTTGATCAGTTCGACCTTCATGTGCACCCAGCCGGCCATCTCGATGGCGCCGCAGAATGTGATCTCGCCGTCACCCTGGCTGAAGTGCAGGTCGCCGACCGACAGCCCGGCACCATCGACATAGACCGGGAAGAAGATCTTCGAGCCGCGCGAAAGGTCCTTGATGTCGCAGTTGCCGCCATGCTCGCGGGGCGGCACGGTACGCGCTCCCTGGGCCGCGGCCTTGTCACGGGCCTCGCCGGTGAGCTTGCCCATGTGCGCGGTGGCAGCGAATGTCGGATTGGCCAGCGGCGGGACGCGGTTGGGATTGGTGTCGATCAGGCCCTGCTCGCGCTCGTTCCAGGTCGCCAGCATCTTGTGATCCGGCAGGCAGCCGATCAGGCCGGGATGGATCTGCCCGGCGAAACGCACGCCCGGGATATGCCTGGAGCTAGTGAACAGGCCCTGAAAATCCCAGATGGACTTCTGCGCATGAGGGAAGTGGTCGGTCAGGAAGCCGCCGCCGTTCTGCTGCGAGAAGAAGCCGTTGAAGCCCCACAACGAGTCCTGCTTGGCGCCGATATCAAGCAGGTCCACCACCAGCAGGTCGCCCGGCTCGGCACCCTCGACCCCGACCGGGCCGGACAGGTAGTGCACGGTGGTCAGGTCGACGTCGCGCACGTCGGATGCATCGTCGTCGTTCTTGATCGCGCCTGCGGTCCAGTCGTAGGTCTCGAGAATGAAGTCGTCACCCGGCTTGACCCAGCAGGCCATCGGAATGTCCGGATGCCAGCGGTTGTGGATCTGCTCGTTCTCGGTGGCAGGCTGGTTCAAGTCGACCTTGATCAGGGTATCGGTCATGACGAAGCTCCTTTGCGTTGGAAGGACATCAGCGTTGCGCTGAACACGGAGCTAGTCTTTTCCGTCGCCAGCTTTTCCGAAATACGTTGGATGACGTATGCGCGGAGCCAGCAAATACGCGGTCTTCAGGTCTATCAGACAGGCAGGCGAAGGCCGGCGCGCGGGGAACGCACACCGGCCTGAGGATCGGGAATAAGAGAAGAATTGCGCCGCCCCATCGCTCCGTGAAAGGCCCTAGGGCGCCCCACGGACTAACGCGCTTACACCGAGAGGTAACGGCTGATGGTCGCCTCGTCGGCATTGGCCGCGCTTTCCTCCAGCACGAAGCGGCCTTTCTCGATCACCAGAAAGCGGTCGGCGATTTCCATGGTGAACGACAGCACCTGCTCGGAAACCACGATGGTGAGATCGCGAAGCGAGCGGATCTCCTTCAGCGTGCGCGCGATGTCCTTGATGATCGACGGCTGGATGCCCTCGGTCGGCTCGTCCAGCAGCAGCACCTTGGGATTGGTCGCCAGTGCCCGGGCGATCGCCAGCTGCTGTTGCTGTCCGCCGGACAGATTGCCGCCCTTGCGCTTGCGCATGTCGTGCAGCACCGGGAACAGCGCGTAGAGATCATCCGGCACCTTGCCGCCTGCGGCTGCCGGCAAACCCGTTTGAATGTTCTCCAGCACCGTCATGCTGGGAAAGATCATCCGCCCCTGGGGCACGTAGGCCACACCGCTGGCAACCCGTTGATGGGTCTCCAGCCCGGCGACTTCCTGCCCATCCACCTGCACGCTGCCTGCCGTCTGCGGGACGATACCCATCAGTGTCTTGAACAGCGTGGTCTTGCCCATGCCATTGCGGCCCATGACCGCAACGATTTCCTGCTTTTCGACCTTCAGATTGAGGTCGTGAAGGATCTGACTCTGGCCGTAGCCCGAAGCGAGGCTGCTGATCTGGAACATGCTGAACTCCTGTTTGTACCTGTTGGGTGCGACACGCGTGGACATGCCTGCGGCGATGTCCACCCTACGGTGCGCGGGCCAGCCGTCGGCGTAGCGTCGATAACCGCAAAGCGTTATCCACGCGTGCCAGGGCCCGCACCGCCTCAATGCCCCAGATAAACCTCGATGACCTTGGGATTGCTTTGCACCGCTTCCATGCTGCCCTCGGCCAGCACCTTGCCCTGGTGCAGCACGGTGACCTTGTGGGCGATGCTCTTCACGAACTCCATGTCGTGCTCGATCACCAGCACCGAGCGGCCCTGACTGATGCGCTTGAGCAGCTCGGCGGTCTGTGCCCGCTCACTGACGCTCATGCCCGCCACCGGCTCGTCGAGCATCAGCAACTCCGGGTCCTGCATCAGCAGCATGCCGATCTCCAGCCACTGTTTCTGGCCGTGTGAGAGCAGTCCCGCTTCGCTGTACAACTGCTCGCTCAGACCGATTTCCGCCGCGATTTCCTCGACCCGGGCGATGACCTCGGCGCTGCGTTTGAAGAACAGCGCGCCGAACACCTTGCGCCCGGCCGGATAGGACATCTCCAGGTTTTCGAACACGCTGAGGTTTTCGTAGATCGACGGGTTCTGGAACTTGCGCCCGACCCCGGCGCGAACGATGTCGAACTCCTTCATCTTCGTCAGCTCGCGCCCGTCGAACTGGATCGAGCCGCCGGTGGCGCGGGTCTTCCCGCAGATCAGGTCGAGCACCGTGGTCTTGCCGGCGCCGTTGGGGCCGATCACCACGCGTACCTCGTTGCGGTCCAGATAGAGGTTCAGGTCATCGACAGCCTTGAAACCATCGAACGAAACGGTCAGGCCCTCGATGGCCAGCACCGGTTTGGGCATCTGAAATCCAGTCATGGCGTGCTCTCCAGTTGCTTGGCGGGAACCGCATCAATCGTTGCACCGCCCACCCCCGCCTGCTCCGCCGGCGGCTTGGGCTTCATCAGTGGCTGGCGCCGATCCGGCAGCCGCAGACGCGCCAGCCAGGGGCGGGCATGACTCTGCCAGAGGCCTGCCAGGCCGTTGGGGAAATACATGACCACGGCGATGAACAGGCCGCCCATGAAGTACAACCAGAGTTCGGGGAAGCTCTCGGAGAACACCGTCTTGCCGTAGTTGACCAGCAACGCGCCGTATACCGCGCCGAGCAGCGACATGCGCCCGCCCACGGCGGCGAAGATGACCATCTCGATCGATGGCACGATGCCGACGAAGCTCGGCGACATGAAGCCCACCTGCAGGGTGAACATCGCCCCGCCGATGGCCGAGAAGCTCGCCGCCACGCAGAACACGAAAATCTTGAAGCTGGCCACGTCGTAACCGGAGAAGCGCACCCGTTCTTCCTTGTCACGCATGGCCATCAGCAGGCGCCCGAGCTTCGAGGCGAGGATGAAACGCCCGATCAGGATGCAGCCGATCAGCAGCGCCGCGTTGACGAAGTAGAGAATGGTCTTCGCCTCGTCAGTGCGAATGTCCCAGCCGAGCAGCGTCTTCAGGTCGGTGATGCCGTTCACCCCGCCGGTCAGGCCCTGCTGTCCGATGATCAGGATGGTCAGGATCGCCGCGATGGCCTGGGTGACGATGGAGAAGTACACGTCACCCACCCGGCGCTTGAACATCGCCACACCGATGATCAGCGCGAGGATCGCCGGCACCGCGACCACGGCAAGCAGGGTGAAGCCGAAGCTCTGGAAGGGTTGCCAGAACATCGGCAGCTCGGTGATCTGGTTCCAGTCCATGAAGTCCGGGATGCCGGGCGTGGACTGGATCCTGGTGCTTTCCGGGTCGGATGCCTCGAGCTTGAGGAACATCGCCATGCAGTAGCCGCCGAGGCCGAAGAAGATCCCCTGCCCCAGGCTGAGAATGCCGCCGTAGCCCCAGCAGAGCACCAGGCCCACGGCAACGAAGGCGTAGGTCAGGTACTTGCCCACCATGTTCAGGCGAAAGCTGTCGAGCAGCAGCGGAAACACCAGCAGGAGCAGCGCCGCGAGGATCAGCAGACCGATGCCGCCCTGCTTTCCGCCGAAGAATTTATCGAGTGTCGAGTTCATGCCTTGGCCCTCACGTCGTTCGCCACTGCCACAAAAAAACTGTTCATCATTTGCGCACCTTGGCCGTGAACAGCCCCTGCGGACGCAGCATGAGGATCAGGATCACCGCCGAAAGGGTCAGCACCTTGGCCATCGAGCCGCTGATGAAGAACTCGGCCATCGATTGCGTCTGGGCGATGGAGAACGCCGAGGCAATGGTGCCGAACAGACTGGCCGCGCCGCCGAAGACCACCACCAGAAAGGTGTCGACGATGTACAGCGAACCGGAGGTCGGGCCCGTCGAACCGATGGTGGTGAACGCCGCGCCAGCGACCCCGGCCACGCCGCAGCCGAGGGCGAAGGTCATGCGGTCGACCTTCTTGGTGTTGATCCCCACCGAACGTGCCATCACTCGGTTCTGCACCGTGGCGCGCACCTGCAGGCCCCAGCGCGAGCGGTACATGAGGACGAAGATCGTCGTGGTGAGCAGCAGTGTCAGCGCCATCACGAACAGCCCGTTGAGCGGGATGTCGATGGTGTCGGTGGGCATCCAGGACCCCATCAGCCAGTCCGGCAGCGTGGCGCTGACCTCGCGCGCACCGAAGATCGAACGGAACGCCTGCTGCATCACCAGTGACAGGCCCCAGGTCGCCAGCAACGTGTCCAGCGGGCGATGGTAAAGCTTGCTGATCAACGCCCATTCGGCGAGCCAGCCCAGCGCACCGGCAATCACGAATGACAGCACGATGGCGACGAAGAAGTAGTAGGGCTGCAGCTCAGGCAGGTACTTGAGCGTCAGCACCGAAACCAGATAGGTGGTGTAGGCACCCACGGTGAGGAACTCGCCATGGGCCATGTTGATCACGCCCATCTGACCAAAGATGATCGCCAGACCCAGAGCCATCAGCAGCAGCACGCAGAACACCGACAAGCCGTTGAAACCCTGCATGGCCGCGATGGCACCAAACTCCGATAGCCATTCCATGATGATGTCTCCTGATGGCAAAAGAGATCGCCGCGGGCCTACCGGCACGCGGCGCAGAGAGGGTTACTGGTAGCCTTTCGGGAAGGGATTCGGCTCGATCAGGTCGGACTCGAAGACCACCTGGAACTGGCCGTCGGCCTGCACCTGGCCGATGCGCGTCTTGCTCCACAGATGCTGGTTCTCGTGCACCTTCACGTAGCCTTCCGGCGCGGTGTTCAGCTCCAGCCCGGCTGAGGCGGCGACCACCTTGTCGACGTCGAAGCTGCCGGCCTTCTCGACCGCGGCCTTCCACAGCCAGGGGCCGAGATAGGCGGCCTGGGTGACATCACCGATCACCGCGTCCTGGCCATACTTGGCCTTGAACGCCTTGACGAATTCGACGTTGTTGGGATTATCGAGGCTCTGGAAGTACTTCATCGAGGCGTAGAAGCCGGCCATGTTCTCGCCGCCGATGCCAAGCAGTTCGTCCTCGGTGACCGAGAGGGTCAGCAGAGTCTGCTTGTCCGCGGTGATGCCGGCAGCCTTGAGCTGCTTGTAGAAGGCGACGTTGGAACCACCGACCACGGCGGCGAAGATCACGTCAGGCTTCTTCAGCTTGATCTTGTTGGTCAGCGAGCCGAACTGGGTGTTGCCCAGCGGGTAGTACTCCTCGCCCACTACCTTGCCGCCGAGCACGTTCTCGATGTGCTTGCGGGCGATCTTCATCGAGGTGCGCGGCCAGATGTAGTCGGAGCCGAGCAGGTAGAAGGTCTTGGCGCCCTTCTCCTTGGCGACCCAATCGAGGCCGGCGAGGATCTGCTGGGTGGCCTCCTGGCCGGTATAGACGACGTTCTTCGACTGCTCCAGGCCTTCATAGAAGGTCGGATAGTAGAGCAGCCCGTTCTCCCGCTCGAAGATCGGCAGCACCGCCTTGCGCGAGGCCGAGGTCCAGCAGCCGAACACCGCGGCGACCTTGTCGCGCTCCAGCAGCTTCTTGGCCTTTTCGGCGAAGGTCGGCCAGTCGGACGCGCCGTCTTCCTGCACCACCTTGATCTGCCGGCCAAGGATGCCGCCTGCCGCGTTGATCTGCTCGATGGCCAGTCGCTCGGCCTGGATCGAGCCGGTCTCGGAGATAGCCATGGTGCCCGTCGCCGAATGCAGCTGCCCGACCACCACTTCCGTATCGGTGACCGCCAAGCCGGTGGTGTTGACCTCGGCGCTGGCGCTCGAGGCGAAGATGCTCATTGCCAGCATCGAGAGTGCCGCAGCCCCCTGCGCAAGCCGGCGGGGAAGGCGGCGTGACGAACCCGTCAGTTTTGAATCCATGATGATTGCTCCTGTCTCGGTGGGCCGTGCTTGGCTTGCCGCAACACTGCTGCTGCGTGCCGGCATCGGGTCGGGAGCAAGAATGGGCTCGGCTGTCTGACCGGGGTATACGCAGGATGACGTAAGGGGGTACGTCATCTGACGTATCCGTTGCAGGCGCACTGCTGGTGCATCCTTGCGCCGGTATGGAGCACGCCTGCAGCCGGCAACCCTCGCCCCTGCCGATCACGGCAGCGCTGCGCCAGCATGCGTACCGGTGCTTCGCCGCGGTTCATCAGCAGTGCCGAACGGGGGCACGGAAGTTGCTCAAACCAGGGAAACGACAACCAGCCGGGGCCGCCAGCGTGCAGATCACAGGCACACAGCGCATCGTCAAGATCCGCCGCGACTACAACAGCTGGGTCGCCGACGAGACGCTGGAAGACTACGCCCTGCGTTTCACCCCCAAGTCGTTTCGCAAGTGGTCGGAATTCCGTATCGCCAACACCGCGCTCGGTGCGGTGTCGTTCCTGGCCCTGGAAGCCATCGGCGGCACGCTGGCCCTTTCCTACGGTTTCACCAATACGCTCTGGGCGATCCTCGCGGTGGCGCTGGTGATCTTCCTCACCGGCTTGCCGATCAGTTACTACGCGGCGCGCTACGGCGTGGACATGGACCTGCTGACCCGTGGCGCCGGCTTCGGCTACATCGGTTCGACCATCACCTCGCTGATCTACGCCAGCTTCACCTTCCTGTTCTTCGCCCTCGAAGCAGCGATCATGGCGCTGGCGCTGGAGCTGTATTTCGGCATCCCACTGGCGCTGGCCTACGTGGTCTGCTCGATCATCATCGTGCCGCTGGTGACCTACGGCATCACCCTGATCAACCGCCTGCAGTTCTGGACGCAACCGGTCTGGCTGATTCTGCTGTTGCTGCCCTACATCTTCGTAATCGCCAAGAACCCCGAGGCGCTGAGCGATCTGACCAGTTTCGCCGGCCGCGAAGGCGACGGTGGCTCGTTCAACCTGCTGTCCTTCGGCGCCGCCTGCACGGTGGCGCTGGCACTGATCACACAGATCGGCGAGCAGGTCGACTACCTGCGATTCCTGCCCGAGAAGACCCGGCAGAACCGCGTTCGCTGGTGGCTGGCGATGCTCGCCGCCGGCCCCGGCTGGATCATCCCCGGCGCGCTGAAAATGCTCGCCGGCGCCTTTCTCGCCTTTCTCGCGTTGCAGCACGAAATCCCGGTGGACAAGGCGGCCGAGCCGACACAGATGTACCTGGTGGCCTTCAGCTACGTGTTCGCCTCGCCGGAATGGGCGCTGGGCGCCATGGTGCTGTTCGTCATCGTCTCGCAGGTGAAGATCAACGTGACGAACGCCTATGCCGGCTCCCTGGCCTGGTCGAACTTCTTCGCGCGCGTCACCCACAGCCATCCGGGGCGGGTGGTCTGGCTGGTATTTAACGTGTCGATCGCGCTGATGCTGATGGAGCTGGGCGTGTTCGAGGCCATCGAGCAAGTGCTCGGGCTGTACGCCAACGTGGCCATCGCCTGGATCGGCGCGCTGGTCGCGGACCTGGTGATCAACAAGCCGCTGGGCCTGTCGCCGCGGCAGATCGAATTCAAGCGCGCACACCTCTACGACATCAACCCGGTGGGTGTCGGCGCGATGCTGATCGCCTCGCTGCTGGCGATTCTCGCCCACAGCGGCGTGCTCGGTGCGTTGGCCCAGGCAGCCTCACCGATGATCGCGCTGGGCACCGCACTGATCTGCGCGCCTCTGATCGCCTGGCTTACCGGCGGGCGCTTCTATATCGCCCGCGAACGCCAGCCAGAGCTGCTCTACCCCTATACCGAACGCGGCAAAGTCGCCTGCGTGCTGTGCAGCAACGCCTTCGAAGAGCCGGACACCGCCTTCTGCCCCGCCTATGGTGCGCCGATCTGCTCGCTGTGCTGCTCGCTCGATGCGCGCTGTGGCGACCTGTGCAAGCCGCACGCGCGGCTCTCGGCGCAGTGGGACAACTTCCTCCGCTGGGCCTTCCCGCAGGTGTCCATCCCGCGCCTGCACACCCGCCTGGCGCACTACCTCGGTGTGCTCGGCCTGATCATCGGCCTGCTTTCGCTGGCGCTCTGGCTGATCTACAGCCAGGTTTCGCCGAGTGTCGTGGCCAGCCCGCAGGAGGCGGGAGAAACCCTTTATCAGGCGTTTCTCAAGGCATTCCTGGTGCTCTCGCTGTTCGCCGGGATTCTCGCCTGGTGGGTGGTGCTGACCCGCGAAAGCCGCCACGTCGCCCAACAGGAGTCGGACCGCCAGACCCACCTGCTGATGCAGGAAATCGAAGCCCACCGCAAGACTGACGAACAGCTGCAGAAAGCCAAGGAAGCGTCCGAGGCGGCCAATGCCGCCAAGAGCCGCTATGTGACCGGCCTTTCCCACGAGCTACGCACCCCGCTGAACAGCATCCTCGGCTATGCGCAGATCCTGTTGCGCGACGGCGAACTGCCGACGCGACACAAGGAAGCGCTGGGCACGATCCATCGCAGCGGCGCTCATCTGCTCTCGCTGATCGACGGGCTGCTCGACGTGGCCAGAATCGAAGCCGGAAAGCTCAATCTGGAGCCATCCGAGATCGCCTTTCCCGAGTTTCTCCTGCAGGTACGGCAGATGATCGCGCCACAGGCCGAGGAAAAGGGCCTGCGCTTCCACTTCGAAACCCAGGGCCGCATCCCGGCCGTTGTGCGCGGCGACGAGAAGCGCGTACGGCAGATTCTCATCAACCTGCTCGGCAATGCGGTGCGCTACACCGACGCCGGCAGCATCACCCTACGCGCGAGCTACCTGCGTGAAACGGCGACCTTCGAGATCGCCGACACCGGCATCGGCATCCCCCCCGAACAGGTGGAGCGACTGTTCCAGCCGTTCGAGCGCGGTAATCCGTTGCGTCAGGACAGCGGTCTGGGCCTCGGCCTGACCATCACCCGCATGCTCACCGCATTGATGGGCGGCGAGCTGTCAATGAAGAGCGAGCAAGGTCGCGGCAGCGTTTTTCAACTGCGCCTGTTCCTCTCCGAAGTGCGCGTGCCGCAGGCGGTAGTCCATGTCGAACACGACATCATCGGCTACCACGGCCCGCGCCGCCGCGTGCTGGTGGTCGACGACCACATCGAACACCGCAAGGTGCTGGCCGGCATGCTCGAGCCATTGGGCTTCGAGATACTCATGGCCAGCAACGGCCAGGAAGCGCTCAGCCAGGTTTCGCTGCACAACCCTGACCTGATCCTGATGGACCTCTCAATGCCGCAGCTCGACGGCTGGCAGACCGCCAGGCTGATTCGCCGGTCGGTGGGTTCGACGGCGCCGATCATCGTCATTTCCGCCAATGCCTTCGTCGACGGCGCGAGTGTCGCTGCCGATTGCAGTGACTACCTGCCCAAGCCGGTGCATGCCCCGGTGCTGCTGGACAAGATTCGCCAGCTGCTGGCGCTGGACTGGCTCAGACGCGATGCGGTGGCCACCACTTCGACCGCCGCGGGCCTGTCGCTCAATGCCCTGCATGCGCTGCAGCAACAGGCCTCGCTCGGGTACGTGCGCGGCGTGATCGAACTGCTCGACCAGCTCGAACGCGACCTGCCGGCCGCCGCCGCGCAGCTCCAGGAACTGCGCCAGCTGGCCAGGCGCTTCCAGCTGAACGAACTGGGCCAGCGGCTGGACCAGGCCATGACCAACGAGATTCAGACGACCATGGAGGACAGCCATGCATCCAGCTGATCATCCGCAGAACCAGGGCATCGTGATGATCGTCGATGACGTGCCCGACAACCTCGCCCTGCTCTCCGGCGCACTCGACCAGGCCGGCTACATGGTGCTGGTGGCGCTGGACGGCCTCAGCGCGCTGGAGCGAATGCAGCGGCTGAAGCCGGACATCGTTCTGCTCGACGCCATGATGCCCGGGCTGAACGGTTTCGATACCTGCCGCCGAATCAAGGCACAGGCCGAACTGGAAGACGTGCCGGTGCTGTTCATGACAGCCCTGACCGAAAGCGAGCATGTGCTTGCCGGCTTCGAGGCGGGCGGCATCGACTACGTGACCAAGCCAATCCACCCGGAACAGGTGGTGGCCCGCGTCGCCGCACATCTGCGCACCGCGCGCACGCTGCAGAGCGCTCGCCAGGCCCAGGCTCCGGCCGACGAGAAGCAGATCCAGGCCACCCTGACCGAGCGTTTCCAGCTGACCGGACGCGAGGTCGAGGTGCTGCACTGGGTGTCCTGCGGCAAGACCAACCGCGATATCGGCGACATCCTCGGGCTCAGCCCGCGCACGGTGAACAAGCATTTGGAGCACGTCTACGTGAAGCTCGGTGTGGAGACCCGGACCGCAGCCGCGGCCATCGCCATGTCCGCCGGCGCTCGCTGACCGCACGACAAGCGCAGCCATCACACTGGGAACGTTTTCAATGTGCGTCCTGTCACATAAAGGCAGATTGGCATCAGCCCATTCCGGGTTGATTCGCTCGACGAGCGTGGCCATTACCCGCAGAGGACGACAGGATGTTTTCCAGCTATCTCTATGAAGCCGCACTCATCTATGGCCTGGTCTTCACTTCGGTGGGGTTCGTGCTGGGCATGTTCTACAACAACCGCAAGGTCTTCCAACTGGAAGACAAGGTGCAGCGGCTAAAGCGCACCGTGCGGCACCTGCAGCGCAAGGTCGAACCGCCTGCCGCCGCGTCGAGAAGCGTTCAGCGCGCGCGCAGCAGCGCAGGGTTGAGCAGCGTCCGCTGAGCGGACCGGCATCTCGCCACAGTCGGGCGAACACGCCAGCAGCTCGTTCGCGCTCAACCTTCAGAGCCTTGAAAAATGCCGGGAACTTTCCCGACCGACGGAAATGGCCTGCAGGCCGCGTCCGCCGGGGCTCTTTTGACCTGCGGCAATAAAACGCTCGGCGGTGCAACAAACGCTGAAACTTTTTTTTACACCTTCACGTCCGAGCCATAGGAGCTCAGGGGAAGTCGGCCAAGGTGGCCGAAACCCGAGCGAGCACCCACTGATGGACCGAGGATGTCGCAACGCCGACCAGGATGGATCGTCGGTCGCGTGGCGCTAGGACTTTATGGATGACTCGCCCCGCCTTGAAGGCGGCCTGAGCAGCGATGCACGTACGCTGAGCAGGGATAGGGAAGATGCTTTTCAATTCAGTGGAATTCATCGCCGGCTTTCTACCGGTGGTGTTGATTGGATTTTTCGTGCTGACCGGCTCAGGCCGACAACGGCTTGCGGTGGTCTGGCTGACCGTCGTCTCGTTGGTGTTCTACGGCTGGTGGAACCCGGTCTATGTGCCACTGCTGGTCGGCAGCATGCTGGTCAACTATCTGCTCGGTGGCTACCTGCGCCGGCACCCCTCACGCCTGGTGCTCGGGCTGGCGGTCGCGGCCAACGTGCTGCTGCTGGTCTACTACAAGTACACCGGCTTTCTGCTCGGCACGCTGGACGCAGCGCTGGATCTCGGTTGGCGGGTGGAAGACATCATCCTGCCGCTGGCGATCTCCTTCTTCACCTTCCAACAGATCGCCTACCTGGTCGACGCCCACGATGGCGTGGTGGAAGAACACGACTTCGCCAACTACTGCCTGTTCATCAGTTTCTTTCCGCAACTGATCGCCGGGCCGATCACCCACCACGGTGAGATGCTCGCGCAGTTTCGTGACCGCGACAGCTTTCGCGCGCGCATCGACAACCTGTCGCTGGGTGCCACGGTGTTTCTGCTCGGCCTGTTCAAGAAGGTGGTTATCGCCGACACCCTCGCGCTGAAAGCCACGCCGGTCTTCAGCCTGGCCGCCGATGGCACTGTCCCCGCCTTCTACGACGCCTGGACCGGCGCGCTGACCTACACACTGCAGATCTATTTCGACTTCTCCGGCTACAGCGACATGGCCATCGGCCTGGCGCTGCTGTTCGGCATCAGCCTGCCCACCAACTTCAACAGCCCATTCAAGGCGCGCAACGTCATCGACTACTGGTCGCGCTGGCACATGACGCTGACGCGTTTTCTCACCGCCTACATCTACAACCCCATCGTGCTGCGGGTGACCCGCGCGCGCATGGCAGCCGGCAAGCCGCAGCCACGGCGGGGCAAGATGACTGCCGGCACCTTCTTTGCGCTGGTCGCCTACCCGACCGTCTTCACCATGTTCATTTCCGGCATCTGGCACGGCGCCGGCTGGCACTTCGTTGCCTTCGGCCTGCTGCACGGCTTCTATCTGGTGGTCGCCCACGGCTGGCGTGCCTGGAAGGCGCGTCAGGGCTGGAAGCTGGACAGCGACATCTGGTGGCACAAGGCCGCGGCCGTCGCGCTGACCTTTGGCTGCGTGGTGGTGGCGATGGTGTTTTTCCGCGCCAGCGACGTACCGGCGGCCATAGCGATCCTCGCCGGCATGCTCGGCCTGAGCCCGATCAGCACGGCGATGGATCGCTCCGACTTCGTCTATATCGCCGCGTTGCTGGTGTTCGTCTGGGGCATACCCAACGTGCAGCAGTGGATGGGCCACTTCCGTACCGCGCTCAACTTCCAGCCCCAGCCGCACTGGACCGAACGCCTGCTGCCGGTCAGCGCGTGGCGGCCGACGGCGATCCACGGCATGGCGATTGGCGTGCTCGGTTTCTTCGCCCTGGCGATCGCCTTTTCCATGGCACCGACGGAGTTCCTTTACTTCCAGTTCTGACCACGACAAGGAGTCTCAGGTATGCAACAGCTCTCCTGGCTGCCGACACACGCGGATCTATCCGGTGCCATCGGCCAAGCCAAACGCATCGAAGACCCGCTGCAGCGGCTGCATGAAGCCGCCAAGCTGGCCGCTCATCAACGGGATTTCACCCTGACCGCACGGCTGGACAAGCTGGCCACCGCCGGTATCGAGCAGAACGGCGCGGCGGCACGACTGACGCCACTGCGGGTGGCATTGCTGTCCTCGCATACGGTCGATCACCTCCTGCCGGCCATCCGCGTGGCCGGACTGCAACGGCGCCTGGCGCTGTCGCTGCATGTTGCGCCCTATGGCATGTACCGCCAGGCACTGCTGGCTGATGACCCGGCGCTGAACGCCTTCGCCCCGCAACTGGTGGTGCTGGCGCTGGACGCCCATGACGCGCCGCTGCAACTGCCCTTGCAGGCAGGCCAGGCGGAGGTGGATGCCGCCGTGGCGGAACGCGTCGATGAGCTGCGCCTGCTCTGGCGCCGGGCCCGCGAACGCTATGCCGCGCAGGTGGTGCAGCAAACTCTGGTGCCGGTCGCACCGCCCTTGTTCGGCTCTTACGAAGCACTGGTGCCGGCTTCGCCGCGGGCAGTCATCGAACGGTTGAATGCCGCCATCCGAGCCGCTGCCCGCGAGGACGGCGTGCTGCTGCTCGATCTGGCCTGGCACGCAGCCGCTTATGGCGACGGCCTGGGCGAGCCGGTGCGCTGGCATCAGGCCAAGCAGCTGGTCAGCCCGGCCCTGGCACCGCTTTATGGCGAGCAGCTGGCACGGATCGCAGCGGCCACTGCCGGGCTGTCGCGCAAATGCCTGGTACTCGATCTGGACAACACCCTCTGGGGCGGTGTGATCGGTGATGACGGCATCGACGGTATCCAGCTCGGCCAGGGCAGCCCCAGCGGCGAGGCGTTTCTCGCCTTTCAGCGTTATGCCGCGCAATTGGCGCGCCGCGGGGTGATTCTCGCGGTGTGCAGCAAAAACGACCTGCACATTGCCGAGGCGGCATTCGCGCACCCAGAAATGGCGCTCAAGCGCAGCGATATCGCGGCTTTCGTCGCCAACTGGGAAGACAAGGCCGGCAACCTGCGGCGCATCGCGGGCATGCTCGATATCGGCCTGGATAGCCTGGTGTTCGTCGACGACAACCCCGCCGAGCGCGACATCGTGCGCCGCGAGCTGCCGGAAGTCGCCGTACCGGAACTGCCCGCCGACGTCGCCGATTACCCCGCGCGCATCGCCGCGGCGGGTTACTTCGAGGCCGTGTCCTTTACCTCCGATGACGCCGAGCGCGGCCGCAGCTATGCGCTGAATGTCGAACGCAAGGCCGCGCTGAACCAGGCCACGGACATGGAAGGCTACCTGCGCGGGCTGCAAATGGTGCTGCGCGTCAGTCGCATCGGCGCCGCCGAGCTGGCGCGCGCCACCCAGCTGATCAACAAGACCAACCAGTTCAATCTCACCACCCGCCGCTATACCGAAGCCGAAGTCGAGCGCATGGCCAGCGATCCGCAAACCATCGCGTTGGCCCTGCGGCTGGAAGACAAGTTCGGTGATAACGGCCTGATCAGCGTGGTGCTGGCGCGACCGGATGCAGACATCGAGGCTGACGAACTGCTGATCGACAGCTGGCTGATGAGCTGCCGCGTGCTGGGGCGTGAAGTCGAGATGGCCGTGCTGGAGGTGCTGGCCGATGCGGCAGCGGCCGCAGGCTGGGGTGCACTGGTCGGCGAATACCGTCCCACCGAACGCAACGGCATGGTTGCCGAACACTATCCGCGGTTGGGCTTCGAGCAGCGTCCCGCCCCTGCCAACGCCATCGCCGATGCAAGTTTCTGGCGCTACGAGCTGGCCTCGCGCGCTCCCATCAACCATCACATCCAGGTGCAAGCATGAACGAAAAGGAAATTCTCCAGGCGCTGACCCAGGTCTTCCAAGACGTGTTCGACGATGACGATATCGTCCTCACCTCCGAAACCACCGCCGACGACATCGATGGCTGGGACAGCCAGACCCATGTGCTGCTGATCGTGGCCGCCGAGCAACGCTTCGGCATCAAGTTCCGCACCGCCGAACTGGAATCACTGAAGAACGTTGGCCACTTCGCGCAACTGATCCAGACCAAACTCGGAGGGCGTTGAGTCATGGCCAGATCCGTCGATACATGCCCGGACGGCGTTGCCGCCCGGGCCGAAGCAGACCAGCGGCGGATACGTGCCGGCTACCTGCTGGGCATGTTCGCCGGGCTGTTCGGGATGCTCGGCGGCTTTGCCGCCCTGCTCGCCTGGCTCAATCACACCGACAACCTGCCGCCACCGGCCTTCTCCAACAGCCTGTGTGTGGACGAAAAGCTGCACTTTCTGCGGCACAACCCCATCGCCGATCCGAACCTGCTGATCGTCGGTTCCTCGGTCGCCTGGCGCCATGTCGATGGTGACGTGCTGATCGAGCAGACGCCTGGCTTGCGCCCGCTCAACGGTGCGTTCTGCGGCCTGCACGCCAACCAGTCGACCTATGTCGCCAACTGGCTGCTGGACCGTGAACCGAGCGTCCGCCAGGTGGTGATGATCGTCGATCCGCTGGACTTCGCCGGCTGCTGGAAGGTGCCGGATGCGGTGTTCGACCGCGAGGATGCCGATCGCTACGTTTATCAGCAGGCCTCACGCTGGGGTTACTACATGCGCTACTTCTCGCCGCGTTCGCTGTTGCGCAATGCGCAGACGGTCAAGGCGCAGCGGGCCAACGAGATCGAATGGGACCCGTTAGTGTTCACCCGCCACGGCGACGGGCCGCTGGAGCCGCAGGGTGATCGCGGCCTGTTTTACGACAAACCGGACGCGCTGGATGACAGCTGCTTTGTCGCCCTGGGCGAGCTGTCGAAACGCCTGAAGAACGAGCAACGCCAGCTGCTTGTGGTTTCCACGCCCCTGCACCCGCAGTGGAAAGCCAAGGTCGATGCCGATGGCAGCTTTCTCGCCCGCTTTGACGCCAAGCTGAACGCCGCCATCGCCGGGCATGACGGGGCTCAGTATTGGAACGCCGATCGCGAATGGGTTGCTCCACCGGCCGCCTTCGTCGACGCCATTCACCTGCGCTGGTCAGCCGTGCATGACTTTTCCGCGGCACTGGCCGAGCAACTGCAGGAAGCCAGACAGGAGATGGTCAGCAAGGCGGGGCTGGCCAGAAACGGCGCGTACGACGCGCCCTGATCGACAAGCGAACCGCTGGAAGCGGTGATGGTCCTAGAAAGAACATACAAACAAGAACGTAAGCCAGGAGTTGAATCATGCATTCTCGTTCTTTGCTGTGCTTGTGCCTGCTCGCCGCATCCATCACCGCCCCCGCCGTCAGCCATGCGGACATCCTCGCCATCAAGGCGGAGAACGACATCATCGCCTCGGGCAGCGATGGTCACTACACCAACGGCCTGGAAGTCATCTGGGGTTTCGAACCGGACGACCAGAGCTGGACGCGGCGCTTCGCCGATCTGCTGCCCGGCTGGTCGGGCAATGCCGTCGACAACGTCGCCTACCGCTTCGGCCACCAGATCTACACGCCAGAGGAAATCGAAACCCGAAATCTGATCGAAGACGACCGCCCTTACGCCGGCCTGCTGTTCGCCGGCATGTCGATGTTTTCCGACACCCAGTACGACGGCTGGCGCGCCGCGCAAGGTCTGCACCTGAATGTCGGCATAGTTGGCCCGGCGGCGGGCGGCAAGCGTTTGCAGCGTGCCGTGCACAAGGCAACCGACAGCGACGAGCCCAACGGCTGGGATAATCAGCTGGAGAACGAACCCTTCGTCAATCTGGGCTATCAGCATCGCTGGTGGCTGCAGGAGCGCTTCGCCGGGCTGGAGCTGGAATACGGCCCGAGCGTGGGCTTCGCCCTCGGCAACCTGTACAGCTACGGCTCGGCCGGGCTGGGCCTGCGCCTGGGGCAGAACCTGCAGCGCAGCTTCAGCATCCCCGCGGTGACGCCGGCGCAAAGCGGCAGCCAGTTCTTCCGCCCCGGCGGCGACTTCGCCTGGTACGGCTTCGCCAATCTCGAAGGCCGCTACATGGCGCACAACATGCTGCTGGACGGCAACACCTTCGAGGACAGCCACTCGGTTGACCGTCGCGAGTGGGTCGGCGACGCCAAGCTCGGCGTGGCACTGACCTGGAGCCGCTGGCAGCTGGCGTTCGCCAGCGTCTGGCGCACTCGCGAATTCCAGGGCCAGCAGGAACACGACCAGTTCGGCTCGATCACCCTCTCCACCGCGCTCTGACCCACTGACGGCGGGCATCGCGCCCGCCGGTTCAGTTACGCGAGATGCCGTGCTTGCGCAGCTTGCGATATAGCGTATTGCGACTGATCCCCAGCTGTTCCGCCACCCGACTGACCTGCCAGTGCCGCTCGCGTAGCACCGTGAGCAGGGCCTCGCGCTCGGCCGACTGCAACGGGTCACGAGGTGCCTCGACCTCGCCCATTTCGGCCGGCAGCACGGCAAGCACGTCGTCCAGCCCAATGCGCCCCTGCTCGCTCAGCGCGACCAACGTGCGCAGCAGATTGCGCAGCTGCCGCACGTTGCCCGGCCAGCTGTAGCGCAGCAAGGCTTGCCGCGCGGCCGGCTCGAGACAGATCGATTCGCCTTGCGCTTCTTCCGCCAGCAGGTGATCGAGCAGCGCAGCCTTGTCGCTGCGCTCGCGCAACGGTGGCAACGCAATCATCAGCCCGCCAAGGCGGTAATACAGGTCTTCGCGGAACGCGCCGCTGGCAACCAGCGCGCGCAGGTCGTGATGACTGGCGCTGATCAGGCGGATATTCAGTTCGGTCGGCGCGGCAGCCCCCAGCGCGGTGACCTTGCGTTCCTCCAGCACCCGCAACAAGCGCGTCTGCAGCGCCAGCGGCATGTCGCCAATCTCGTCGAGAAAGAGAATCCCGCCGTTGGCCTGCTCCAGCTTGCCGACCATGCCCTCGCGCCGCGCGCCGGTGAAACTGCCGCCGCGATAGCCGAACAGTTCGCTTTCGATCAGCGTCTCGGGAATCGCCGCGCAATTAAGTGCCACGAACGGCCGACCGGCGCGGCTGCTGGCGCGATGCAGTGCGCAGGCGAATGCCTCCTTGCCGGTGCCGGTTTCGCCTTGCAGCAACACCGGCACGTCCCGCTCGAGCACCTTCAGCGCACGGCTGAAACCGGTGCGAATTGACGGATCGAGCAGACACAGGCCCGGCACATCGGCCGGCTCCTGGCGCGGCGCAGCAACCACGCGCAGCTGCGGCCCGCGCAGCTGGCAGAACAGCCGCTGACCGTCATGGGTATGCAAGGGCCAGCAAGCCCCCGGCTGCGGTCGCGCACGCTCCAGCAACTGATCCAGACGCACATCGAGCACAGTTTCCAAGGGCCGGCCTAATAGCGCCTCGCGGCTACTGGCGAGCAGGTTGAGCGCGGTTTCGTTGATCGCGGTGATCCGTCCCTCGCCATCGAACGCCAGCAGGCCTTCGCTGAGCAGGCCGATGTATTCGGGCTGGGCATGGAAGCGCAGCAGGTAGTTGCCCTCGCAGTGCTGCAGGAAGAAACAGCTTTCGATGAGCTTGGCCGACAGGTTGGTCAGCGCCATGGTGTGAAAGCGCCGCTGGCGCGACAGGTCTTCGCGCGCCGACGACACATTGAGTACGGCAAGCAAACCGCCTTCGGCATCGAACACCGGGCTCGCCGAACAGGTCAGTGCTGCGTGCCGGCCACGGAAGTGCTCGTCACGCCGAATGGTCAGCGCCTGGCGCTCCAGCAAGCACAGGCCGACGCCATTGGTGCCCTCGGTCGCCTCGTTCCACACCGCCCCGAGCCAGAGCCCGGCGCGCTGGAATTCCGCGCGCTCGGCCTGATCCGCCACGCTGTCGATCACCACGCCGCTGGCGTCGGTCAGCAGTACCGCGTGGCCGCTGCTGCCCAGCTGCTGGTGCAGGCTGTTCATCTGCCAGTGGGCGACGGCGATAACCCGGTCCAGCCGCTCGCGATGCTCATTGAGCCGCGGACTCTCGATCACGCAGGGTGCACGCGGGCTGGTGGGGTCGAGCTGATGCTGCTCCAGGCAGCGACGCCAGGAACGCGCAATGGCGGGATCGGCAGCCGGGCCCTGGCTGGCGGACGTGCCGTCACCGAAGCTCAAGACCTGGTGCGCGTGCTGACTGAGGCGAGAGGTCATTCTTGTTGTTCTCCGCGATGTTTCGAGGCGGTTTCGCGCCCAGCATAGGCCAATCGCCCGGCCGCCGCATGCTGTGCCACGACTGGTACAGAGTGTCACCCCCGCCGTACTGGGGATGGCACAGCGCCGCCTCGACCGGCCAGTCCCGATACGACTCCAGGCCAGATACGACGCGGCGCGCCGCTTGCTGGCCCGCCGCTTGCTCTGCTGCAAGCACGGTATCCCCGTGAATAACAACAATGACCAGGAGAACCACCATGCGTCCCAGCAACGACGTTCCCTTCGATCTGAAAACCGATAACGGCAGCGACCTCGGCGGTGACAGCCAGGCCACTGTCACCCGCTCGCCCACCGAACAACTGGCCGCCTGGGTCGAACGCCTCGGCGAGCGCCTGGCGCAACGCGACGTCGATGGCACGCTTGAGCTATTCGCCGACGACTGCCACTGGCGTGACCTAGTGCTGTTCAGCTGGAACCTGATCACCCTCGAAGGCAAGACCGACATTCGCGACATGCTGGAAAGCCGCCTGCAAGCCACCCAGCCGGACAACTGGAAGCTCGAAGGCGAGGCGAGCCTGGCCGACGGCGTACTCGAAGGCTGGATCAGCCTGGAAACCGACGTCGCCCGCGGCAAGGGATACGTGCGCCTGAAGGACGGCCTGTGCTGGACGCTGCTGACCACCATGCGCGAGCTGAAGGGGCACGAGGAACCGCTCGGGCGCCGTCGCCCACTGGGCGCCGAACATGGCCACGGCCTGGCCGACAAGCGCAACTGGCTGGAAAAGCGCCGCGACGAGGAAGCCGCACTGGGCATCACCGAGCAACCCTATTGCCTGGTGATCGGCGGCGGCCAGGGCGGCCTCGGCCTCGGCGCACGGCTCAAGCGCCTCGGCGTGCCGACGCTGATCGTCGACAAGGCCGAGCGCCCCGGCGATCAATGGCGCGGACGCTACAAGTCGCTGTGCCTGCACGACCCGGTCTGGTACGACCACATGCCCTACCTGCCCTTCCCCGACCATTGGCCAATCTTCACACCCAAAGACCAGATCGGCGACTGGCTGGAGATGTACGCCAAGGTCATGGAGCTGAATTACTGGGCGAAAACCGAATGCGTGAAGGCGAGCTTCGACGAAGCCGAGGGCCGCTGGACGGTCGAGGTCCTGCGCGACGGCAAGCCGATGACGCTTAAGCCCTCGCAGCTGATCCTCGCCACCGGCATGTCCGGCGTGCCCAACGTGCCGGTCTATCCGGGTGCGGAGACCTTTGCCGGTCAGCAACATCATTCCAGCCAGCACCCTGGCGGCAACGCCTGGCGCGGCAAGCGCGCGGTGGTCATCGGTGCCAACAATTCGGCTCATGACATCTGTGCGGACCTGGTGGAGAACGGCGCGGACGTCACCATGGTGCAGCGCTCCAGCACCCATATCGTGCGTTCCGACACCCTGATGGAAGTGGTGTTCGGCCCGCTCTATTCCGAGGATGCCGTCGAGGCCGGGCTGACCACGGACAAGGCCGACATGCTGTTCGCCTCGATCCCCTACAAGGTGCTGCCGCAGTTCCATCGCCAGGCCTTCGAGCAGGTCAAGGAGCGCGACAAGGCCTTCTACGATCGCCTGGCCGCGGCGGGCTTCATGCTCGACTTCGGCGATGACGAATCCGGTCTGTTCCTCAAGTACGTGCGCCGCGGGTCGGGGTACTACATCGACGTCGGCGCCTGCGAGCTGATCGCCAACGGCACCATCAAGCTGAAAAGCGGGCCAGGCCTAGGCGTCGATCACATCGAGCCGGATGCCGTGGTACTCAACGATGGCAGCCGCCTGCCGGCGGACCTGATCGTCTATGCCACCGGCTACGGTTCCATGAACGGCTGGGCGGCGCGGCTGATTTCCCAGGAAGTCGCCGACAAGGTCGGGCGCTGCTGGGGACTGGGCTCCGGCACCACCAAGGACCCGGGCCCGTACGAAGGCGAACTGCGCAACATGTGGAAGCCCACCCAGCAGCAAAACCTGTGGTTCCACGGTGGCAACCTGCACCAGTCACGGCACTACTCGCTTTACCTGGCACTGCAACTGAAAGCGCGTTTCGAGGGGCTGGATACTTCGGTCTACAAGCTCGCACCGAGCTATCACCAGGGCTGAAGCCACATCGGCTAGCTCGAATGAAACAGGCCCGCATCAGCGGGCCTGTTTCGTAGTCAGCTCACCACCGCCCAGAGCAACAACCATCATGTTCAGCACAGGCAGAGCCAGGCAAGGCAGCGCCAGTTATCGGCTCCGCCAAGCTGCGCTGGCCGCCACAGCACATGGGGCCCGAGCTGCCGCCCAGATCAGGAAGAACACCCGCACCTCTCATTTTCCACACTGCGATAGTTGTAACGGCAACAGGCGATTGACCCAGAGCAGGCCGCCAGCACTATATGTATGAGAAGCCACTCGTCAGCCGCGCGCTGCCTGTATCATTCCCAGCCCTTTGGCTTCCGCTTGCCTGAAGCCCGACAGCAACCTCCATTGGCGCACGCCAAGCACGCATTCGGAGAATCGCGCTTCATGTCCCGGCTGGATCTACAGAAACTCACGCTGCTGCTGGCACTCGTCGCCGGCCTGCTGACCTTCGGTAACAGCTTCTTCGCCAGCTACAGCTCACAGCGCGATCAGTTGTTCGAGCAGACTCTGGAGGCAAACCGGGCCTATGCGCGCAAGCTCGCCGACACCACCGATCAGTTCTTTCTCAATAGTCGTCGCGAGCTCGCCTACGCGGCAGAGGTGCTGTCGACACGCTTCGCCGACCCAAGCGCGCGGGACAACGAGACCGAACGGCTCAAGCTCAAGAGCGAGCAGTTCAGCCGGGCCGTGATCGTCAGCGCCGCCGGGGAGATCGTCTCGGCCTCACCGGAAAGCACCGGTCTGGTCGGTCTCAAGGTCAATAGCGTAGGCGCGACACGCGCGCTGAAAGAGCGCAAGCCGCTGACCAGCGATCCTTACGTTGCCACCGACGGTACCTACCTGATCGCGGTGACCCACCCCATCTTCGCCCCCGATGGCAGCTACCTCGGCTATATCAGCGCCTCGCTGTTCCTGCGCGAGCGCAACGCACTGCACGGCCTGCTGGGGGTGCATTACTACCGCGACGGCTCCTACCTGTACGTGGTCGACACACAGGGCCGACTGATCTTCCATGAAGACGGCAAGCGGGTCGGCCAGAACGTATCGAGCAATGCGGTGGTCCGGCAGGTGCTGTCGGGCCAGGAGGGCAGCCAGCGCGTCATCAATACGCTCGGCGTGGACATGCTCGCCGGCTTCGCGCCCATGCAGAGCACCGGCTGGGGCATCATCGCCCAGCGTCCGACCGCAGCCATCACCGCGAAGCTCGAACAACTGGCGCGGACCACGCTGCTCAACGCGGTACCGTTCACGCTTATCTCGCTCGCGGTGTTCTGGTGGCTGTCCATACTCATCTCCCGGCCCATTCGCGCCCTGGCCGATACCGCCGAACACTGGGGCGCACCGGAGGCAGCCAGTCGTATTTCGATGGTCAACTCCTGGTATTTCGAGGTCTCGCGATTGAAGGTCGCGATGCTCGCAGGCGTCTCCCTGCTACAGCAGAAGATGGGCGCACTGGAAGCGGCGTCCATGACCGACCCGCTGACCGGCCTGCGTAACCGCCGCGGCCTCGAGCTGGCCCTCAAACAGTTCGACCTGCTCGACCAGCGCTACGCGGCAGTGACGCTGGATATCGATCACTTCAAACAGGTCAACGACCAGCACGGCCATGACGTGGGCGACGCGGTGCTGCGCTTTCTCGCCGAAATCATGAAGGAATGCTCGCGCCCCACTGACGTGCTGTGCCGCATGGGTGGCGAAGAATTCCTCATGCTGCTGCCCGAAACGGACGCCAGCGGTGCGGGTATCGCCGCCGAGCGCCTGCTTGCCCGCCTGCGGCAAACCGCAAGCCCGACCGGCGCACCGGTAACAGCCTCGATCGGCATCGCCTGCAGTGACCGCTATGCGTCCTCCGACGCGACTTTCAAGGCCGCGGACGAAGCGCTGTACCAGGCGAAGAGAGCCGGCCGCGACCGCGTCGTCCTGGCCTCGGCCTGAGCGCCGAGCAGCCGCCAGAGGTGATGCCGTGCCGCTTGCCAGCCCAGCTCATCCGCGCAGCGCGAAGTACTGAGTGCCTGCCGCCGCTCACTCGATCTCACCTGCGCCCACTGCGCCCTGTCGCAACCAGCGATAGCGCACAGCAGTTGAGATTACCTTCTATTTGATAATAGTTTTCGTTGAGATTAGGATGCCCGCCCTCGCTCCCTTCCCTCAAGGATCATTCGATGCGGCGCCTTCTCCTCCCGATGCTCGCGATTCCAGCCCTCACCTGCCCTGCCGTGGTTTCAGCCAACGACGAACCGCCTGCTGAACCGCTAGCATTGGAGGAGATGCAGGTCACCGCATCGGCCGAGCGCGCCGACGGGCCTGTGCAGGGCTACCGGGCAACCCGCTCGGCCAGCGCCACCCGAACCGACACCGCGATCCACGAAACCCCGCAGTCGATCAGCGTGGTCCCGGCGCAGGTCGTCGAAGACATCGGCGCAACGCGCCTGGAAGATGCGCTCGATTACGCCGGTGGGGTGGAACGTGGCAACAACTTCGGCGGTCAGGGCCTGACCGAATTCCTGGTGCGCGGCTTCAGCACCCAGGAGTTCTACCGCAACGGCTTCGCGGTGAACCGCGGCTACCCCAACATGCCCGACGCCAGCACGCTGGAGCGCATCGAAGTGCTACGCGGCCCGGCCTCGATGCTGTACGGTCGCGGCGATCCGGGCGGCACCTTCAACATCGTCAGCAAGCAGCCGCAGGCGGAGCGGCGCACGGTACTCGGCAGTCAGGTGAACACCGATGGTCTGCGTCGCGGCACTCTGGACACCACCGGGGCGCTGGACGAGAGCGCCGCGTTTACCTATCGCCTCAACCTGGTCGCCGAAGGCAGCGACAGCTTCCGTGATCACGTCGAAAGTGAGCGCTACAACATCGCGCCAGTGCTGCGCTGGCAGCTCAGCGACGACACCGCGCTGATCCTCGAAGGCGACTATCTGCACAACCGCCACCCCATGGACCGTGGTCTTACCCGCTACCCCAACCAGGCCGGCGACCTGTCGCGCGATCGCTTCCTCGGGGAGGAAAGTGCCGGCAAGCTGACCAACCAGAACGCCACCACGCAACTGCGCCTGGAGCACCAGCTGGACAGCCAGTGGATGCTGCGCGGCGGCATCCAGTACCTCGACGGTAGCCTGGACGGCGGCGCGGTGGAGAACAATGGCCTGGCCGCCGATGGCCGCACGGTAGGACGCAATTACAGCGAGCGCTGGCTGGACTGGAACGACCTGGCTGTGCAGGCCAATCTGGAGGGTCACTTCGATGCCGCGGGCCTGGCCCACACGCTGCTGCTCGGTGTGGAATTCGACGACTTCAACTACGACTCCCAGATCGATCGCTCGGGTGGTGCGACCAGCGACTTCCCGATCGACCTCTATGATCCGGTCTACGGCCAGCCGCTGCCGGCGCTGACCCGCACCACGACCTACGATGACGAGAACCTGAAGTCCTACGCGTTCTTCCTGCAGGACCAGATCGCCCTCACCGAGCGCCTGACAGCGCAGGTCGGCGCGCGTCTGGAACGCTTCGAGCAGCGCTATGAAAACAAGCTCACCCCCGCCGGCAGCTGGGACCAGGCGCATAACGCCGTCTCCCCGCGTTTCGGGCTGATCTACGACCTCACTGAGGAGTTGGCCGTCTACGCCAACACCTCGCGCTCGTTCAAGCCCAACCGCGGCGCCGACCGTAGCAGCCAGGCGTTCGACCCGGAAAAAGGCATCGCCCACGAAGTCGGTATCAAGTACGAGCTGCCGGAGCACGACCTCAGCGTCACCGCGGCGCTGTTCCACATCACCAAGGAAAACGTGCTGACTAGCGATCCGGTCGACAGCAACTACCAGGTTGCTGCCGGCGAAGCGCGCAGCCGCGGCTTCGACATCAGCGTGGCCGGCAACATCACCCCGCAATGGCGCGTGATCGGCGGCTACGCCTACGTCGATGCCGAAGTCACCGAAAGCTCGAGCGCATCGATGCCGGCCGGCACGCGCCTGGCCAACGTGCCGCGCCACAGCTTCAATTTGCTGGATACGTACGAATTCGCCGAAGGTCCGCTGGCCGGGCTCGGCGTTGGCATGGGCGTCAAGTACGTCGGCGACCGCAAGGGCGGTGCCACCAGCACCGCGTTCGACATGGACGCCTACACCACCGTCGACCTGCTCGCCTACTACCCGCTGACCGAACGGGTTCGCCTGAACCTGAACCTAAACAACCTGTTCGACGAAGAGTACGAAGAGCGCGCCTGGGGCAACATCTGGGCCTACCCGGGCGCCCCCCGCACCCTCCAGGCCGGCATAGCGATCACGCTGTAACGAAGAAGGGCGCGGCCTGTATGGCTGCGTCCCGCACTCCCTGCAACACCACCGGCCGGGCATCTCGGGGACATCGCCTGAAAACAAAAAGGGCTAGCCGAAGCTAACCCTTTGATTTCATTGGTGCCGGAGACAGGAGTCGAACCTGCGACCTTCGCATTACGAATGCGCTGCTCTACCTACTGAGCTACACCGGCGCCAGGCCGCGGATTATCGGGGGTTCTGCGATTGGACTCAAGTCCGCGCGCATCGCCCTCGATACTGCAATCCGCATCGGGCGATCAGTGCGGCCGCGACGCAGGCTGGCCATGGTCGCGTTCGAGGTCGTGCTTGACCTGGCCGGCCAATTGCTCGCCTTCGGCGCTGGCCATCGCGTAGCCCTCGCGGGCCTTGTCCTTGATCTTGCCGGTCAGCTCGTCGCTCTTCTGGCCCATCAGTTCGTCTTCACGACGCGTCGGTGGAACCGAGGCCGCCAGCAGCGCGCCGAGGGCGATGCCCATGGCGCCCAATGCCAGCGGCTGCTCGTTGAGCAACTGTGTGAAACCGCCGCGCGCACGGTCTGCGGTGTGCCGCAGGCTCTCCGCGGCGTGCCGGCTGGAGTCACCGACGCGATGACGGGCGTTGCCCAGTGAGCTGGAGGCGCTATGGCTCATCTGCGCCGCCTTGTCCTTGATGCCGGTGCCCTGCTGCTTAAGCCCAGAGGCCTTGGCGGCGAGCTTGTCGGTCATCGACGGACCGGTCGAAGCGCTATCGCTGTAATCCGGGCGGCGATTCTGCCCAGCCATCAGCCATACCAGGCCGATGGAGGTGAGCAGCGTCGGGACCGGATTGGCCTTAACGGTATCGGTGAGGTTATGCAGGAACTCGCCACCGCCGCCTTTGGCGTAGCCGAGCGCGGTATCGATCATCTGCCCCGGGGAGAGCTTGCTTTCCAGCGCGTGGACGATGTTGCCGATTTCGGCGCGCTGCTGGTCGATCTCGCGCTCCAGCGTGTCGGGGTCCTTTTGTGCTTCTACGTCTACCTGGTTATGCGTGCTCATGCGTGCCCCCTTACGACTTCTTTATCCTTCTGCAGCGAATGGATGGTGCGGTCGGGTTTGAACGAAGAGGCTTCGAACTTCTTCTTGCCGGCCGAGACCATGATCATGCCGATGACCACTACGACCACGCCGACGATCAACGCGGCGAGCCAGGGTTCCATCATGGTGCTGAGAAAGTAGACCGCCGACATAAGCAGGATGATGAAGCCGGCCAGGAGCACCGCACCGCCGGTTGCGACGCTGGCGGCACCGGCCTTGGTGGCACGCAGTGATTCGTTCAGCTCGGCCTTGGCCAGCGCCAGTTCCTTGGTGAACAGCGACGGTACTTCACGGGTCAGCTGCCGTAGCAAACCGCCGACCGAATTATCGTGCTCGGGGTTGCCGGGTTCGTAAGGCGTATTGAGGTTGCGTTGTTCGTTCATCGATTAAGCCCTCCGTTCGTGCCTTTGCCAGTGCTGCCAACGCCGTTGCTGCCTACGCCATTGTTGCTGTCCGTGTTCGGCGCCATGCCGGCATTGCTTACGCTGCCGACGGTACTGCCCGGTGCGCCACTGGAAATGCGCGAGTCCAGGTCGGACTGACTCGGCAGCGTCTCGGCGGTCACGTCTGCCGGCACCCCGAGCGGCGAAGTCGGATGCGGGCGACTGGCGTCGGAATGGCCGTAATCGGTCGTTGGTTCACGCGTTGTGGATTCAGCGCGATGGCTGGACGCGCGGGCGAAACGAGTCAGGCCGAAGCCAAGTGCAACGCTGCCGGCGATAAACAGGCCGGGATTGTTGCGAGCCAGACGGTTCACCTCGCCCACCAGCTCATCGACGCTCTTGCCGCGCAAATTGTCGGCCAGGTCGACCATGCTCTGCGCCATGTCGGAGACGTAATGGGAAAGGCCAGTGCGATCCTGGTTTTCAAGTTCTGCCGCGGCAGCCTTGGCACTCTGCGCGACCTTTTCCAGCTCGTCGGCGGCCGTACCGCGGTAGCTGTCCAGCTGCGCCTTGCCTTGGGTCTTGACCTGCTCGCCGGCTTCGCGCGCCTTTGCCTTGAGTTCCTCGGCACTCGGAGCGGAAGCGGAGCTGCTTGCCTGCGTGGTGCCTGCCTGGCCTGTCTGGCCGGTGGGCTGAGCGGGAGCGCTCGTTGACTGCGCGTTGGCGTCGGTTCTGGCTTGGCCGCCGTAACCTGTGATCTCTTCATCGGGTGTCGTCATTTTGTCCACCTTTTATAGGGTCATAGGGTTTGGCCGGATGACCACGGTCCGTGAAGCACAGCAGTGCGGGGTTCCGCGGCTGTGCGATTTCAGTACGCACATAAATGGTGACCGGACCCAAATTTTCGAGTTCCGTGTTTCTGGCCAAGCGGTACGGGGATTCGAGAACCGAGTTCGGCTATGCCGCACTGCAGGAAGGGAGGACGTGAAACAGCGAGATCTGGTGGCGATCTGCCCGCGATTGGCGCGCAGCCGGCATGCAGCTTGGCTTGGGGGGAATGCGAAGGACGAACAAGCGGAACGGCGGGAATGGCAGCGATGGTGACCATTGGGTCAGCTCGTTGGCGATCACCCCGTCACAGCGAGCCGACGAGCTGTAATCAGCCAATACAGCATAGGAACGCAAAAACGGGCCCTTGGGGCCCGTTCTTGTTTGGATGGTGTCGTTACAGCGGACCGATGCTGGTGCAGCTGTTTGCGGCTTTGGCGTGCTTCTGCAGAACCGGCAGCTGCGGACGGTACTTGCCACTGCTCACGTCCAGCGACATGGCGTACTCACCCCACCAGGGACCGGCAGCCCAGTAGGTGCTCGGGATGCAGTTCTGACGCAGGTAAGCCAGCAGGTTGTCGGTAGCAACGATGGCCGAGGGCGAGAAGTCCGGTACGCCGTGCTCACCGATATAGCCGCGCAGCTTGTTCTGCTTGAGCCAGTCGACGAAGGGCTTGACGCGATTGACACCAATCATCGGGTCGAATTTCTCGGCCTTGTCGAAGTAGTTGCCCGAGAAATCCTTGTCCACGTACATGTGCGCTTCATAAACCAGGTTGTTCTTCGGATCACGCATCCACGGGTTGGTGACCAGCTGGGTGTTGTAGTGCGGCCAGTGGAAGGCGCTCGACCAGCGATCGCCCGCTACGTAGATCCAGCGCTGGGAGTCGACGGTGCGGATTGCCTGAGCGGCGGCCAGGGCAGCCTGCGGCCAGAGACCGTTGGTGGAGTGCGGCTCGTTCATCAAGCCGTAACCCTCGACGGCAGGATGGTTGACCACCTGCTGCACGATCTGCTTCCACACCGCAGCGAAGGAACTGATGGGCACTTCTTTGGAGCCGATCAGCTTGCCGTAGTAACGGTAGTAGTTGTGCAGGTCGAGAATCACCTTGACGTTGTGCTTCTGCGCGAAGTCCAGCGACTGCTTCAGGCGGGCGAACTCCTCAGCGTTCAGCGGAGAGTTCAATTTGGGCTGGATACGCTCCCAGAGGAACGGCAGGCGAACCAGCGGCATGCCCAGGTCGGAGTACTTCTTGTAGTAAGACTCGGCCGGGTAGGTGTAGTTGGTGCCATGCTTGCCCGGAACAACCGACGGGCCGAAGCCTGCGCCGGACAGGTTGACGCCGACCAGCAGCGGCTTGCCGTTGGTGGTGTCAGGTGCGGTAGGCGCAGGCGCCGGAGCCGGTGCTGCTTCCACTGGCGGAGTAGTCAGAGCCGGAGACGACGGAGAGCTGGTCGATGTGCTGACCACCGAGATGGTCTTCGGATAACCCAGGGTGGTGCCATTGATCACAGCGCCGTCGAGAAAGACGCTCATGTTGCTGCCCACCAGCTGAGTGCGCAGCACCTTGCGGGTCTGGCCGTCAGCGAGCTTCACCACAGCGCCAGTCTTGAACGCTGCCACGTTGGCGCTGCTTGCCTGAATAGAGAAGGCGGCAGCAGTACGGAACATACCGTTCAGCCAATGAGTATTGGTGTAGTTGTTCAGGTTACTGGTCGCAATGACTGAGTTAGTCGGAGCAGTAGGCGCCGGAGCCGGGCTGGTAGTAGAGGTTGTCGCCAGCGACAACTTGTTGGGTGCGCCGACCACACTCCCGTTAACTGCCGCACCCTCGAGATAGACGCTCATATTTGCGCCGACAACTTGCACCTGGGTAACTTTGCGGACCTGGCCATCTGCCAGTTTTGCCGACGCACCAACTTTGAAAGCAGCCTTGTTGGCAGCACTTGGTGGAATGGAGAAGCCCGGCGACTTGCGCCATACCCCATTGAGCCAATCGGTATTGGTGAATGCATTGATGCTGGTCGAGTGTGCAGCGACGGTAGTCGGTGCAGTGACCGGAGCGGTGGAAGTTATCGGCGCCGTTACGGCCGTACTACCGATGGTGACCACCTGCGGTGCGCCAACCTTGTTGCCGTCCAGCTTTGCACCTTCCAGGAAGATGCTCATGTTGCTGCCGACGATCTGTGCGCGGCTGATCTTGCGTACCTGACCGTCTGCCAGTCGTACCGAGACGCCGGCCACGAACGCGGTGCGGTTTGCCGAGGTGGCAGGGATCGAGAAGCCGGCGCCGGTGCGCCAGACACCGTTCAGCCAATCGGTGTTGGTGAACGCGTTGATCTTGGCGGAAACCGATACAGCGGCAACCGTGGATGCAGCGGCATAAGGCGTGGTTACAACAGTGACGCCACCCAGAAGAACAGCGGCGGCGATGGAAGCGACGAGTGCCTTGCGGGCACCGGAAAACAGGTTGGTGGACATTGAGTCTCTCCGGAACTTACTACTTCAAAGGCCGAGCCTTTAAAAAGTGACGGGAGGTCGATAAGTCGTGGGGCGTTGCTCTTGAAGAGGGTCGCGGTGTCACAACAAACGAACCGTTCACAAGAAATTTCCCGCCGTCCACCCCTGAACAAACCGGTAAATCGTCTTGTGTGGCGGCTTTATAATAGGTTCCAAAAATTAATGGAAATTTTTTTGTCAGTAATAGATCGCCAGAAAAATGCCATACAGGGAAAATAACATTAAGTTGCCATTACTCATATGGCGATAGCTGTCGAATTGATATTACGTTTAACCGCCCTAGTTGGTTGCCTGGCGCAAAAATAAGCGTCGGCTTTTTGAACTTCTGCGGTCTTAAGAGGGATTAACCGCTATCGGGCTTGCCGACGAACGGTATATAGCGGAAGAGCTGATAGCCATCTGTTGGGGCTAAGAAACTGGCTGCTGGAAGTAACCGATCTTCCTCGGCAGATGGCTGTCGGATGCCTTACCGAACGACGAAACGGAGGCACCATGAGCCATAAGTACAAAGTGGGCGATCACGTCAGCTGGAACTCGGAAGCAGGACGGGTTAGCGGTCACATCACCCGCGTGCACACAGCTGACACCGAATTCATGGGCCGCACACGGCACGCCAGCCCGGATGCCCCGCAATACGAGATCAAGAGCGACAAGACCGATCATGTGGCGATGCATAAAGAGTCGGCACTCAGGAAGCTGAGCTGAGGCATGGTTCAGCCAGCCACGGTGTGGACCATCGGCCACTCGACGCGCTCTCTGGAGCAGCTGATCGAGATACTGCGCCACCATCAGATCGAGGCCATCGCCGACGTCCGCCGCTTTCCCGGCTCACGGCGATTGCCGCAGTTCGGCGAGGCAGCGCTGCGCGAAGGTCTGGAAGCGCACGGGCTGCACTATCAATGGATCGAAGAGCTGGGCGGCAGACGGCGACCTCTGAAGGATTCGCCAAGCCTGGCCTGGCGCAACAGCTCCTTTCGCGGCTATGCCGATCATTTGCGCAGCGATGAATTCAACCGCGGTCTGCAGCGCCTACTGGAAATGGCGGCCCAGCGACGCACGGCAATGATGTGCGCCGAGGTGCTCTGGTGGCGTTGCCATCGATCGCTGGTTTCGGATGTGTTGAAGATACGCGGCATCGAAGTCCTGCATATCCAGGACGAAAAGCCGCCGGCCGCCCACCCGTTCACCGCCCCTGCCCGCCTGGTCGACGGGCAGCTGAGCTATGCGGAGGGCAACGGAGAGTCGCTGAGAAAGGAAGTCGGCAGCGGGCAGATCAATCTGGATTTGTAGCGGCCACCGGGTGGTCATTGCGACCACCCCGCTATGGGATTGGCTCAGGCGCGTTCGATGCGATCCGGGTGGATGACGATGCGGCCCTGCTTGTACAGACCACCGATGGCCTTCTTGAAGTTGCCCTTGCTGACGCCGAAGCGACGGGCAATTTCCTCGGCCGGGCTCTTGTCGCTGACATCCAGCGAGCCCTGGTTTTCTTCCAACTTCTGCAGGATCAACGCCTGCAGCGCATCGGTCGCTTCGCTGCCCACCGGCTGCAGGCTCAGGCTGATCTTGCCGTCGGGCCGCAGCTCCTTGATGTAGCCGCGCTCGCGCATGCCACCACGGAGAAACTTGAACGCCTCGTTCTTGTGAATCAGGCCCCAGTGCTGGCCGTTGATGATCGCCTTGAAACCGAGATCGGTGGCTTCGACGATCAGAAGGTCCACCGCTTCTCCTACCTTGTAGTTCGCCGGGGTCTTGTCCAGATAGCGGTCCAGTCGCGCCGTGGCGGTAATGCGCCGGGTGCGCTTGTCGATGTAGACGTAGACCACGCAGTAATCACCCACCTGCAGCGGCCGCTTCTCTTCCGAGTGCGGCAAGAGCAGGTCCTTGGGTAGTCCCCAGTCGAGAAACAATCCGACGCGGTTGATCTCGGCCACCTTCAGACTGGCGAATTCACCGACCTGCACCTTGGGCTTTTCAGTGGTGGCGATCAGCTTGTCCTCGCTGTCGAGGTAGATGAAGACGTTCAGCCAGTCGTCCACCTCGGTCGGCATGTCCTTGGGGATGTAGCGGTTAGGCAGCAGGATTTCGCCGTCCGGGCCGCCGTCCAGATAGAGGCCGAAACCGGTGTGCTTGACGATCTGCAGGCTGTTGTAACGTCCGATTGCGGCCATGTGGGCGGTCCCGAATATAAAGGCGGCGATTCTAGCGCCTGTCAGCGTGGCAATGCATAGGCGATCACCGAATTACCGGCCTTGGTGCCCAGCGAACCGTGCCCGCCGGCGACCACCACGACCATCTGCCGACCCGAGCGGCTCTCGTAGGTCATCGGCGTGGCCTGGCCGCCGGCCGGCAGACGCGCTTTCCATAGCTCGCGGCCGGTGCTGACATCGTAGGCACGCAGGTAGTAGTCCAGCGTGCCGCTCAGAAAGGCGACGCCGCCGGCGGTGAGCATCGGCCCGCCAAGGCTCGGCACGCCCATCTTGAACGGCAGCGGAATCGGCGAGCGGTCGCGCACCGTGCCGTTCTTGCGCAGCCAGTGCGTCTTGCCGGTACGCAAATCGGCACCGGCCACGTAGCCCCAAGGCGGCGCGGTGCATGGCAGGCCGATGGGCGAGACGAAAGCCTTCAGCTCAACCGCAAACGGCGAGCCGAAGTTCTCGTTGAGGAACGGCTCCTCCTCGGATACGTAGGTCGTCTCGGCATCCTCCCGGGGAATCAGCTTCGAGGTGAAGGCCAGATAGGCCGGCGCGCTGAATACCATCTGTCGCACCGGGTCCACCGCTACGCCGCCCCAGTTGAACACCCCGAAATTGCCCGGATGGACCAGGGTGCCCTGGGTCGATGGCGGGGTGTACCGCCCTTCGTAGCGCAGCGAGTGGAACTGGATGTGGCACATCATCTGGTCGATCAGCGTGGCACCCCACAGGTCCTTGCCCTGCAGCTTCGGCGGCTCGTAGGTCAGTGCCGACGCAGGCTGCGTCCTGGCGACCCAGTCACCCTTGGCCGCGCCCTGCGGTGCAGGCACCTCGCGCACCGGCAGGACCGGCTCACCCGTGCGACGGTCGAGTACATAGATGTCGCCCTGCTTGGTCGGCGCCACCAGCGCGGGCACCGGCCCCTCCTCGGTCTGGATGTCGATCAGGCTCGGCTGCGCCGGTACGTCCATGTCCCAGAGGTCATGGCGCACGGTCTGGAAGACCCAGCGCAGCTGGCCGCTATCCAGATCGAGGGCGACGATTGAGGAGGAAAAACGCTCGCTGTTCTCGCTGCGCTTACCGCCCCACTGATCCGGCACCTGATTGCCCAGCGGCACGTAGATCAGCCCCAGCGCCTCGTCCGCACTGGAAATGCTCCAGCTGTTCGGGCTGCTTGCGCTGTAGGTCTGCCCGGCGGCGATCGGGGCCGTTTCATCCGGATTGCCCGGGTCCCAGTTCCATTTCAGCTCGCCGGTATAGACGTCATAGGCACGGATGACGCCGGACGGCTCGTTGGCGCGAACGTTGTCATTCACCGCTCCGCCGACGATCACCCGATCACGCGCGACCACCGGCGGCGACGTGGAATAGTAGAAGCCTTCCTTCACGTGGGGCATGTTCGCCCAGAGATCTACCGCGCCGTTGTCGCCGAAACCGGGGCAAATCTCCCCGGTCTTCGCATCCAGCGCGATCAGCCTGGCATCGGCGGTTGGCATGAACAGGCGCTGCCGACAGGCCTGGTCCTCGGTCGCCGGCGGTGCTGCATGGTAGGAGAGCCCGCGGCAGGTCAGGTGCTGGCGGTTGACCGAATGCGGCACCTCGGGATCGAAGCGCCAGCGCTCCTCGCCGGTTTCGGCATCCAGCGCGATGACCAGATTGTGCGGCGTGCACAGGTACAGGCTGTCATCGACCTTGAGCGGGGTGACTTCGTAGGTGGTTTCATCCGGATCGTCCGGACCGCGCAGATCCCCGGTCCTGTAGTGCCACACCGGCTCCAGCCGCTCGACGTTGTGCGGCGTGATCTGTGCCAGCGGCGAGTAGCGCTGGCCCTGCTGGCTTCGTCCGTAGGCGTGCCAGTCGCCGGCCGGCACGGCTTGGTCCATGGCAGGCGCTTCGGCCAAAGGCGGCGGCAGCATGCCCTTGATGTCGTGACTGTCGTGCCCAACGGCGTACACCGCTGCTGCACCCCAAAGCACGACCGCCAGCATCAGCGGCAGCGCGGCGCCGCCCCAGGCGCGAAAACCGAAGTGCTGCCAGCCCAGTCGCTGCGCGATCCAGGGCGTCAGCAGCCACAACCCGAGCGGTGCGATGATGCTGCCGCGCGGCGCCAGCTGCCACCAGTCCAGCCCCACTTCGTACAGCGCCCAACCGAGCGCGCCGAGCATCAGCAGCGCGTAAACCCAAAGCGCCGCGCGGCGGCGCATCAGCAGCAGGGCCCCGGTCAGCAGAAACCCTACCGCGACGATGGCGAAATACCAGGTACCGCCAAGGCTGACGACCTTCGCTCCCCCTGCACCGAGCGCGAGCCCGACGATGATGCAGAACACTCCGCTGATGACCACAGCCACGGCCTGTCTCCCTCGATCTTGTTATTCAAAACACCACACTGCGACGGCCGGCAGAGCTGGCCATCATGAGAGTGGGACAGGCGACGGGCGGGAATGCTCCGTGCACAGGGGCGATTGGCGCGACGTGACTTGGCAAGACGGGGCCGGCAGCCCCGCCAGGCGAGACTTACTGGGTGTCCAGGCCAACCTGAAGCAACTTGCCATTGCCCGCATCGGTCAGCACATAGAGGTAACCGTCGGGCCCGACGCGAACGTCGCGGATGCGCGCGCCCAGCTCCTTGAGCAGGCGCTCTTCACCAACTACGCGGTCGCCATCGAGCTGCAGCCGTATCAGCGACTGATCCACCAGCGCGCCGATGAACAGGCTGTGCTGCCAGCCGGGAAAGCGCTCGGCATCGTAGAACGCCATCCCACTGACGCCCGGCGATTTTTTCCAGACGTGGTGCGGCGGCTCGGTGCCCTCGACGGTTTCGCCCTCGGCTTCAGGAATCGGCAGCATGCTGTAGTTGATGCCGTGAGTTGCCAGCGGCCAGCCGTAGTTCTTGCCAGCCTGGGGAATGTTGACTTCGTCACCGCCACGCGGCCCATGTTCGTGGGTCCAGAGCACGCCGCTCCAGGGGTTGAGTGCGGCGCCCTGCTGGTTGCGATGGCCGTAGGACCAGATTTCCGGTCGCACGCCGTTCTGCCCGACGAAGGGGTTGTCCTCCGGCACACTGCCATCCAGGCCGATGCGCACCACCTTGCCCTGATGCTTGTCGAGGTCCTGCGAGGTCGGCCGCTGATTGTTTTCGCCGAGCGCGACGAACAGATGCCCGTTGCCATCGAACACCAGCCGCGAGCCGAAGTGCACCCCGGTGGAGAGCTTCGGCAGCTGACGGAAGATAACCTCGAAGTTCTCCAGCCGTGTGTCATCGTCACTCAGCCGGCCACGACCGACCGCCGTTCCAGCCTTGCCCTGCTCACCGGCCTCGGCATAGGTCAGGTAGACCAGGCGGTCCTTATCGAAGTCCGGCGACAATCGCACGTCGAGCAAACCACCCTGGGAGCGGGCGAAGACCTCCGGCACGCCAGCAAGTGGCTCGGAGAGGCTGCCGTCCAGGCCGATCACGCGCAGGCGGCCAGGCCGTTCGGTCACCAGCATGCGCTTGCCGTCCGGCAGGAAGGCCAGTGCCCAGGCGTTTTCAAGGCCGCTGGCGATCTCCTTGACCGTTACCGGCCCAGCCTCGCTGGAATGACGTTCAGTTTCGGCGACAGCCTGCAGCGAAGCGGCGATGGCAAAACCACAGAGCGTGGTGCGAATGGCATGGCGCAGCATGGTCTTCCTCTCAGGTGATGATCCGGCGTCGAGAAACTCGCTTTCGCGGCTAATTGAAGACCAGGCGGCTCGCTGAGTGGTTGCAAAAACGCTTCAAGAAATGACGGCCTGCAAAAACCTGAACAAATTTTGATCAAATCTGTATAATGCCCGGTTCGACTGATTAAAGGAAAAGCGATCCATGGCCACTAAAACCACCAGCGCCAAGCGCAAGCCCGAACCCGCCACCGAAACCAGCCAGTCCCTCGCTGCGCAAATGGCCGCTTTCATCAAGGCCGGCGGCGAAGTCCAGACCATCCCCAACGGTGTGAGTGGCCAGACCAACGGTCCTTCCCGCCAGATCACCATCAGCAAGAAGTGATCTGAACCGCCTTCGGCGAGCCGGCTTTATCATGGCTCGCCGCGTTCTACCCCCTCCTTTCTCGTCTCCGAGCGCACCATGACCGACCCCGTACGCCTTGCCAAACGCCTCGCCGAGCAACTCGGCTGTTCCCGGCGCGAGGCCGAGCTGTATATCGAGGGTGGTTGGGTAACGGTCGACGGAGAACTGGTCGAAGCGCCTTTCATCAAGGTGCGACCTGAACAGCGTGTCGAACTGCAAGCCGGCGCTACCGCGAAGGAAATCACGCCTGTGACGCTGCTGCTGCACAAACCGGCCGGGCAGGTGATCGATGCCGACGTCGACAGCACCCGCCGCGTACTGCAGGCCAGCGAGCACTGGAGCGACGACCCCAGCCGCAACGAAGCCCTGCAGCGCCATCTGCTCCAGCAGAACCTGTTGCTGCCTCTGGACGCCGACGCCAGCGGGCTGACCGTCTTCAGCCAGCAACGCGAAGTGATCCGCCTGCTCACCAGCACGCGCGACAAGCTGGAGCAGGAATACGTCGTCGAAGTGAGCGGCGAAGCCGAAGAAAACGGGCTGGCCCTGCTCGCCAAGGGCATTGGCCACCGCGGCAAGATCCTGCCCAAGGCCAAGGTCAGCTGGCAGAGCGAAAACCGTCTGCGCCTGGTGATCAAGGAACCCGCGCCCGGCGAAGTCCGCCTGCTCTGCGAAGCCATCGGGCTGACGGTGCTTGCCTGCAAACGCATTCGCATCGGCCGCCTGTCCATGGCCAAACTACCGGCCGGCCAGTGGCGTTTTGTCGGCGAACACGAGCGCTTCTGACGCCGCACCCGCACGCCATCGCCAGCACCGGCTGGCGGAGCACGCTTGCTTTACCTGCCCTGCTGAATCAGTCTTGAGCGGCAATTCGCCACGACGGCGCTTTCACTCAAGACAGGACCGCGATGCAGAAACTGATGCTCCTGCTGCTGACCGTTTTCCCGCTGAGCATCCTGGCTGCCGAGCCTGTCGCCGTATGGGCTTACCAACCCTCGCCGCCCTTTGCCTCGGGGCAGAACCCCGGGCTATCCGAAGCACTGGTGCAGTTGCTCAACGAGCATCCGACCAACCAGGACCGCTACGACTTTCAGTTGACCCAGTTGCCGCGCAAACGTCTCGATGCACGCCTCGAGGGCAAAGAGCCCGGCATTCTGCTATGGGCCACGCCGGACTTCTTTCCCGAGCACCTCACCGCCAGCGCCAGTTGGACCCGGCCACTGCTGTGCGACATCCAGGATTTCGTTTCCCATAAAGACAAGCCGGTCGACTATCACGGCCCGAAGTCCCTGCATGACCTGCGTCTGGGCGGCGTGCTCGGGCATCTCTACCGGGCGCTGGAAGGCGACATCGACAAGGGACTGATCCAGCGCGAAGACGTGCACAACGATCTGCAGAACCTGAACAAGCTGCTGAACCAGCGCATCGATGTCGCGTTGATGCCGCGCTCCTCACGGCTGTTCTTCAGCCTGACAGAGGTGCCGGACGCACCGCTGCATGTTTCGCCACGCCCGCTCTATGTCTTCGACCGGCACGTGCTCATGACCGCCAGCCTGCCAGCCGAAACCACGCAGTTCGTGCATCAGCTCATCGCCGATCTGCCGCACAGCGCGCGCTGGCAGACCCTGCTCAGGCGCTACGGCCTGCAAGAGATGAGCGCGCCCTGTCCCAATTATTGAGCGAACGTAAGCGCCACTGGCGAATCGAAGCTGGCACGGCTCATACTGGCGAAAAGAGAACGGAGTACCAATTCAGCCATGAAAAAGGCACTGCTGGTCAGCCTGCTATTGACCCTCGGCGGCTGCGCCACTCAATCCTGCGACCGCGACTGGAACGACCAGTGTCGTGCAGAGCGACTGCTTTACCAAAACGATTTGATGCAGGCGAAGATTCTGATTTCGATCGGTGACGAAGACAGCTACGAGCTTGCCCAGGCGCTGCTCGATCGCAGTGCGAAGCTGGATCGGCGCGGCGAGACGGAGTTCTATCAGGCGTTGCTGCTGATCCGCCAGGGTCCAGAGCCATCGGAAGTGCTCGACCTGTTGGAGAAGGCCAAGCGCAAGGGCCACCCCCATGCGGTAGCGCTGCTCTACAAGATCTACCACGAGCCGTACCTGCTCAACGAAGCAGACGAGGATCGCGCAGAACGCTACCGCGACGCCTACGGCGAGCTGGATGTCGCGCGCAGCGGCTATCCATCCTTCGACAAATCGCTGGCACTGGTGAATCAGCTGGTCGCACCGCCACCGCCATCGGTCCCGTATCAGGCGCCCTGCCCGCAGCACTGTCTGGAGCAGTCCCGCTAGCTACGGGCCGAGGGCCTGCTGTTACCGCTTCAGGGCGCCGGGGTCTGCGATATCCGCGGCTCCTCGTCGCCATCGGCCACCGCACGCGCTTCCTGTTCGGTGGCATAGGGACCGCCGACGATGGTGCCGTTCAGCTCCACCACCCAGCACACGGCCCAGGTCGGGCGCCAGGCCTTGGGTACGTCTTCGCCGCTGAGGTGCTTGATCTGAGAGGTCATGGCTTTTCTCCACTGCTGCTGGGTAAGTCGGCCGCCCCATATCGTCGGAACGACTCCATGTAGGGAAGACCACAGGCCAGCCGCCTTTGCTCGCCGGTACCGACGAAACGGTCCGCCAGCCGAACCCCCGGCGCTGCCGTGGCTCTACAGAACAGCCGCCGACGCTCGAGGAAAGACGATGCGCCCCATTGCCAGCCTGCTCCTGCTGACCCTGCTCTGCGCCGCGCTGTTGAACGGCTGCAGCCGCGCCACCCTGGTCTATCGCAACCTCGACATGGTCGTGCCCTGGACGCTCAACGACTATCTCGACCTCGATAACCGTCAGAAGGACGAGCTGCGCGAACGCCTGCGCGAGCACCTGGCCTGGCACTGCAGCACGCAATTGCCGGAACTGCTGGCCAACCTCGAACAGCTTGAGCGCGAAACTGCTGGCGGCCAGCTCGATCGCCGCGATCTCGAACCACAGTACCGCGACGTCCGCGACGCCATGCACAGCGTTGCCGTGGAGATCACCCCCACCGCAACGGACCTGCTGCGTGCCCTGAGCGACAAGCAGGTCGCCGAACTGCGCAACGCGCTGGAGGAAAACCGAGTGGAGTACCGGGAGAAATACCTGGCTCCGCCGCTGGACCGGCAGATTCGCGAGCGCGCCGAGCGTATGCAGGAGCGCCTGCAGTACTGGTTCGGCCAGTTGAACGCGGCCCAGCGTCAACGCGTGCTGCTCTGGTCTCACGCCCTGAACGAGCAGAACAGCCGCTGGCTGGGCAACCGCGAGCGCTGGCAAGAGCTGCTGTTGGCCGCGGTCGAGCAGCGCCACCGCGACGATTTCGATGACCGCATCGCGCAGCTGCTGCAGGAGCGCGAGGCGTTGCTGAGTACGAACGATCAGGCCGCGTTGCAGCGTGCCGAGCAGGCCGGATTGGACCTGGTGGCCGACCTCTATAGCCTCGCCGACGAAGGGCAGCGAACCCACCTCAGCGGGCGCCTGGCGCAGCTGCGCACCGACTTCAGCGACCTGAAATGCCTGGCGCCGACAGCCTGATCCCGGGTGCCTGGGCGGTGAGTGGGTTGAGGCAAGTTCGGATGAACATGGCTGCAAAACAAGGCGCTGCGACGGGTCCTGGCGGGCCATGGCAAGGAGCAGCAACCCAGCATCGGGGCCATGGGCGCCGAAATTGACCAGCTGCACTTACCAGACGGACTACTGACCGCTCAGCGTCTGGCTGGCGTCAGCAGACGGCGCGCCTCGCGCTGGGCATCCTCGCCCAGTTCGACCAGCCATTGCGGCTTGCCCGCCGCCAGCACAGCCACCGGCAACCCGTCGCGAAACAAAATCCGGTTTGCCGCCAGGGCCGGCACCCTGGCGCCCGGCAACAGCGTGCCGAGCTGATTGAACGGATCGACCGCGGACACCGCCAGCATCTCGCCGGCCAGCGGCCGCTTGCGCACCTCGCGCAGCAAGCCAAGCGCCTCCGGCAGAGCGAACTGCTCGCCCGCCACCGCCGCGACAAAGCGCCCGCCGCGAATCTCGCCACGGGCTTCCAGTCGGTGGTAGACCCGCAGCAGGTCGCGCCAGGGCGGCAACCAGTCCGCTTCACGCGCCAGCAGGCGCCAGCACACCACGCCGTAACGGCGCAGCAGCACACGGGCGATATGCTCCAGCGCCTCTGCATCGAACGCCGGTGTTCTTGCCTCCTCTTCGTCCGCTCCAGACTTGCGCACCAGTGCCCAGCGGCCGGCGTCGTCCATCCCGCCGATAAAGGCACCACCACGGCTTCGCCGGGCCGTGCGCGAGCGCTTGCTCGCCGGCGCCAGCAATGCGCGCAGACCGGCGAAGCTGTCGGCGTTCACCAAACCCACCGCCACCAGCTCGCCAAGGGCATCCTCCAGTTCGCTGCGCAGCAGATGCGCGTCGTGCTGCAGCTCATCGAAGAACAGCGCGCCCTGGGCGTTCAGACATTCGAACACCCGCTGTGCCCGTGAAGACAGCTCCGGCGCCGGCGCGTCGCTGGCCAGTGCATACCAAGTCGGTAGCTGGCGCCGCGGCAGCAGCACGATCGGCGTGCCGCGCACCGGCCCGCCGCTGGCCCTGAGTCGCCCGGCCAGCCGCGTCCAGACAATGCGGCCGGAGCGGCACAGCTCGTCCAGCCAGGTGCCGCCATAATCCTTCAGGCGCGCCGGCAAGAGATCGGCTTCCCACGCTGCGGCGGCGGCCTGAAAACCCTCCAGCTGTTCGACGACCGTGGCCAGCGCCTCGCGCCCCTGCATACGCGTGGTCGCGGACAGATGCTGCCAGTCAGCAAGAAAGCGCATGAAATCGACACGTTCGACCGGCTCGATCTCCCGCCGCAGGCGCTTGACCGTGTAGCGATGGATGCGCGCCAGCAGATGCCGCTCGCACCACTCCTCCTCCACTGCGCCAGCGCTGAAACGCCCGCGCATCACGTAACCCTGGCTTTCCAGACGGACCAGCGCCGCCGCGACGGCAGAGGCCGGTAACGCCAGCGGCCGCGCGATCAACGCCACCGGCAGCGGGCCGAAGCCGCTCAGCCGCGCACGAATCAGCTCGACCAGTGCCGCCTCTTCCTCGATTGGCTGATCGTAGCCACCGGGCGCCTGCAGATGCGGCTGGAACGGGGCCTGCGGATAGACCGCGCGCAGCAGCATCAGGCGCTCGAGCGGCAACCAGAGGACACGGTCGTGCGCCACCTGCATGCGTGTCGCGCGGCCGCCACGGGCCAGTTCGGCCAGCCATTCGCTCCATTGCGGCTGTGCGGCGGCCTCGGCCTCGGCAATGCAACCGAGCGCTGTCAGCGCCTCGTGCAACTCGTCGGCACTGCGCGCCTCGGGCCAGGCCTCCTTACGCACGGCGGCGATCGCTTCCGGGTCCAGCGCGCCCAGATCGTCAGCCGACTCCGGATCGCTCCAGCGCCGCGCGAGCACCGCCTGGGTGCGGCGCTCTTCCAGCGGTGCATCGTCGAGAAAGGCGTAAGGGCGCGCGCCGAGAATCTCCATGGCCAGCGGCGACGGCGCGGGCAGATCACGCGCCAGCAGTTCAACCTGGCCGCCCTCCATGCGCCGCAGCAGCGCGAGCCAGCCTTCGCTATCCATGGCCTCGTGCAGGCAGTCGTCGAGGGTCTGGCGTACAAGCGGATGATCGGGAATCTCGCGCTCGCCGACGATGTTTTCCAGGCAGGCAACCTGGTCGGGAAAGACCGTGGCCAGCAGATCGTCGCTCTTCATTCGCTGTAGCTGCGGCGCGACCTTGCGTCCGCCGGCCATGCGCGGCAACGCCAGTGCCGTGGTGGCGATCCAGCGCCAGCGCACACCGAACAGCGGCGCATCCAGCATTGCCTGGATCAGCACCTGCTCGGCGCTGGCCGAATGCAGGTAGCGCCAGACTTCCGCCAGCGGAAAGCTGTGACCGGTGGACAGCGAAAGAATGATGGCGTCCTCGGTGGCCGCCGCTTGCAGCTCGAAGTTGAAGGTGCGGCAGAAGCGTTTGCGCAGTGCCAGCCCCCAGGCGCGATTGATGCGGCTGCCATAGGGCGAATGAATGACCAGCTGGGTGCCGCCGGACTCGTCGAAGAAGCGCTCCATCACCAGCCGCTGCTGAGTCGGCAAGGCGCCAAGTGCGGAGCGGGCACGAGCCAGGTATTCGACGATCTGTCGCGCGGCGGTTTCCGCCAGGCCAAGGGTGCCGGTCAGCCAATCGATGGCGGGCGACAGGTCCACCCTGCCCACCGCCGCCCCCTCAGCCAACCGTCGATCGATCTCGTCACGCAGCCGCGCCACGGCAAAGGACAGCTCGTCGCTGCGCCCTGGCGCCTCGCCCAGCCAGAAGGGAATGCTCGGCGGCATGCCCTGGGCGTCTTCGACACGCACCCGCCCGGACTCGATCTTGAGGATGCGATACGAGGTGTTACCCAGCTGGAACACATCGCCGGCCAGGCTCTCCACCGCGAAGTCCTCGTTCACCGTGCCGATATTCAGCCCCTGCGGCTCCAGCAGCACGGCATAGTCGGCGTTGTCGGCGATGGTGCCGCCGGAGGTCAGTGCGGTCAGCCGGCCACCGCGCCGGCCACGCAGGCTGCGCGTCGCGAGATCACGGTGCAGATAGGCGCCGCGGGTTCCGTGGCGGGTCGTATAGCCCTCGGCGAGCATTCGCAGCAGTGCCTGGAAGGTCGCGTCGTCGACCGCGGCATAGGGCATCGCGCGGCGTAACAGCTGGAGCAACGCTTCCTCCTCCCATTCCCGACAGGCCACCTCCGCGACGATCTGCTGGGCCAGCACATCCAGCGGCGCGTGCGGGATATTCAGCGTGTCCAGCTCGCCACGACGCACGGCGTCGAGCAGCGCGGCACACTCGATCAGGTCGTCGCGGGAGCTGGGAAACAGCCGCCCCTTGGACACCCCGGCGACCTGGTGCCCGGCGCGCCCAACCCGCTGCAGAAAGGCCGAGATCGAGCGTGGCGAGCCCAGCTGGCAGACCAGCTCGACATCACCGATGTCGATACCCAGCTCCAGCGAGGCAGTGGCCACCAGCACCCGCAACTCGCCGCGCTTGAGCTTCTGCTCGGCGCTCAGCCGCTGTTCGCGGGCCAGACTGCCGTGATGCGCAGCGACCACCTCTGCACCCAACCGCTCGGCCAGATGCCGGGTGGTGCGCTCGGCCATGCGCCGCGTGTTGACGAACACCAGCGTGGTGCGATGCTCGCCAGCCAGTGCCGCGAGGCGATCGTAGACCAGTGCCCAGGCGTCGTTGCTCATCACCGCTTCCAGCGGCGCCGGCGGCACTTCCAGCGCCAGGTCGCGGGCGCGCCCATGGCCGATGTCGACGATCTCGCAAGGTCGCTCGACGCCGACCAGAAAGCGCGCCACCGCATCGATCGGCTTCTGCGTCGCCGACAGGCCGACCCGCACCAGCGGCCGATTGCAGAGCGCTTCCAGTCGCTCCAGCGACAGCGCCAGATGGCTGCCACGCTTGTTGCCGGCGATGGCGTGAATCTCGTCGACGATCACGCTCTGCACATCGGCGAGCATTTCGCGCCCAGATGCCGAGCCGAGCAGCACATAGAGCGATTCCGGCGTGGTGACGAGGATATGCGGCACGCGCTTGCGCATGGCGTTGCGCTCGGCCTGCGGCGTGTCGCCGGTACGCACCGCGGTGCGGATTTCCAGCGCTGGTAGCCCCAGACGCGCCAGCTCCGCGGTGATCCCGGCGAGCGGCTCCTCCAGGTTGATATGGATGTCGTTGGACAAGGCCTTCAATGGCGAGACATAGAGCACGCGCGTCGCGTCGGCCAGGCCATCCTCGGCCAGCCCCTGCTGCACCAGACCATCGATGGCGGCGAGAAAGGCGGTCAGCGTCTTGCCCGAGCCTGTGGGTGCGGCCACCAGGGTCGAACGACCGGCACGGATCAGCGGCCAGGCAGCCGCCTGGGCCGGCGTCGGTGCGGGAAAGCTGCGGGAAAACCAGCCCGCCACGGCGGGGTGGAAACGGCCAAGCGGATCGACGGATGACATGGTCATGCCGATGAATATGGTGGCGCCCCGGCCTTTGCACAAGCGACAGCCGGTCGGCGGTCGGGAAACGGCCATGGGATATGGCGGTCAACTTGAAACATCCGCAACGCAACGGAGATGACCATGACCACCACCCCGCTCAGCCTCGACAACGCCATGCAACTGGCCTCGGAAGCCTTCCTGCCCTGTGGTTGCGTGACCAGCGCAAACCCCGAGGATGACAGCTTCGGCTTCACCGTGATGAACGGCAGCGGCGAGGAAATCACCCACGTGGCGCAGGTGCGCGACTACGCCGACCCGCTGCGCATGGCGCAGGTGATCGAGCAGACCCGTCAGGAGCTGATCGACAAGGGTTGCACCCTCGAACCCTGGAGCATGCCGTTCATCACCGACGACAGCGCCATTCCGGAAACCACGCCGAACTACTGAGGAGCGGCCATGAGCGATCACGTGCTGCTGATCACCGGCGCCTCTTCCGGTATCGGCGCGGCAACCGCACGCCTGGCAGCGGCGGCCGGCTACCGGCTGGCGCTCGCCGCGCGCTCCGAGGACAAGCTGCAGCATCTGGTCGATGAAATCGGGCCGCAGCGCGCCCTCGCCATTCGCTGCGACGTTACCGATTACGCCGAGCAGCAGGCCATGGTGCAACGCGTGCTCGATCACTACGGCCAGCTCGACGCCGTCTACGCCAACGCCGGCATCCCCGGCAGCGACGGCGGTTTCAGCGGCGCCGATCCCGAAGTCTGGAAAACCATGCTGCTGACCAACGTCTACGGCGTCGGCCTGACCCTGCGCTGCACGCTGGCCGCCTTGAAGGCCAGCCGCGGTCATCTGCTGCTCACCGGTTCGGCGGCCGGGCGCTTCGTCATTCCCGGCTCGATGTACAGCGCCAGCAAATGGGCGGTGACCGGGATGGGTCTGAGCGTGCGCGAGGAACTGCGCGGCAGCGGTGTGCGAGTCACTCTGATCGAGCCGGGCATGGTCGACACGCCGCTGTTCGACGAGCCGCCGCCCTATGCCCTGCAACCGGAGGATGTCGGCCGCGCAGTGGTTTATGCCCTGTCGCAGCCGGCCCATGTCGACGTCAACGAAATCCTGATTCGCCCGACGCCCCCGGTCGACGGCGATCAGTAACCTCAGCGTTTATCGCTGCGCTGTTGCTGTTGTTGCAGGCGTCCCGACTCGATGATTTCCGCCCGCCCGGCCCCATCGCCGTGGCGATGCTCGCCGGCCCCCCGCACCCGCTGCAGCTGAATCACTTCACCTTTCTCCCAGGCATTTGCCGCCGGATCGACCGTCGGCTGCGGGATCGGCTCGCGACTGCGACGGATCGCCTGGGTATCCACGTCGAGACGGTCGTCACGGGCCTGTTCCAGCGCCGGGTCCAGCTGGCCATCCGCGGTGAAGCCCATCATCAGCGCCGGAATTCCATAGGGCAGTTCCTTGTCGCGGTCGGTATGCCAGGTGTGCCACGTCTTGCCATAGGTGCTGACCACCTGTTCCATCAGCTGCTTTTCCGCGACCTGCGGCAGGCCAGGTGCAACCAGCGAGCCGGACTTCACCTCGTAATCGTGGCTGTGCCAGAGCTTCTTCTCATCGTCGGGCAGCGTCGCGAACAGGCGCGCACTGATGATGTATTCGACGCCCATGAGTTTGGCATCGCTGCCATTGCCGTCGTAGATCAGCGCCTGCATCACGTCCTCGTTCACCCGCGTGACGTAGTGGTGGGCCTCCATCTGCCCGTCCATGTCGCCGTTGTAGAAGTGAAAGCCGTTGAGGTAAGCGCTCACGGCATTCAGCGGCGCCTTGCCCTGCAACAGCTTTGCGCCGGCCTCGAGGGTGCGCGTCTCGGCGCTTTTCGGCGCGCCCGCGGCGTCGGTGTAGGACGCCGTATTGTGTTGCCCGCAGGCAGCCAACAGCACTGCGGAACCCAGGACTGACAACTTTCGCATGGCTCGATCCCCTGCTTTGCTCATACAGAGTGACCAGAGCGCGGCCGCTTTTTCTTCATGGTCGCCAAGCCGGCCGGCAGAAACTTTTGCCCGCCGCGCCGGGTCGCTATGGGAGGCCGTTTCGGTCGTCAAACCCGAGGGGGACAGCCATGGGCAACCTGGCAGAGCAGCCACATTCGCATCCGGTACTCGCCGAGCTCGACCTGTTGCTCCAGCGTTACCGGCAGGTACGCGCCACCAGCGAGGCGATCTGCATGCCGCTGCAGGTCGAAGATTACGTCATCCAGAGCACGCCGGAAGTCAGCCCGCCAAAATGGCACCTGGCGCATGTCAGCTGGTTCTTCGAGACCTTTCTGCTGTTGCCTTATCTGCCCGGCTACCGGCGACTTAACGAGGCCTACGACTACCTGTTCAATTCCTACTACCAGACTCATGGCCTCCCCTTTCCGCGGGCGCGGCGCGGTGTGCTATCCCGCCCGGGTGTGGACGAGATCTATCGCTATCGCCGCCACGTCGACCAGGCCATGGGCGAACTGCTGAGCAATCCGCCGCGCGAGCAGGCTGCCGAAATCGTCCGCCGCGTCGGCCTCGGCCTGCAGCATGAGCAGCAGCACCAGGAACTGCTGCTGATGGACATCAAGCACATCCTCGCGCAGAACCCGCTGCACCCGGTTTATCGCGACGATCTCGCCCAGCCCCGGCCCAGCAGCCCCGAGCGCCCGCGCTGGCATGAATACGCCGGCGGTGTGCAGCACATCGGGCATGCCGGCAGCGATTTCGCCTTCGATTGCGAAACCCCGCGACATCGCCAGTTCGTCGAGGATTTCCAGCTTGCCGAACGATTGGTGAGCAACCGCGAATACCTGTCGTTCATCACTGACGGCGGTTATGCCCGCCCGGAGCTGTGGCTGTCGGACGGCTGGGACCTGATCCAGCAGGCCGGCTGGAACGCCCCGCTGTACTGGCTGCGCGAGGACGCCAGCTGGCATGAGATGACCCTTGGTGGTCTGCGCCCGCTGGACCTGGAAGCACCGGTCTGTCACATCAGCTATTACGAGGCCGATGCCTTCGCACGCTGGGCCGGTGCGCGGCTGCCGAGCGAAGCGGAATGGGAAGTCGCCGCCGCCGACCAGCCATTGCGCGGCACTTTCCTTGAAAGCGACTACCTGCAACCGGTCGCCGCGCCGCCCGGCCATGACGGCCCGAGGCAGCTGTTCGGCGATGTCTGGGAGTGGACCGCCAGCGCCTACCTGCCCTATCCGGGTTTTCGCCCGCTGGAGGGCAGCCTCGGCGAGTACAACGGCAAGTTCATGTCCGGCCAGATGGTCTTGCGTGGCGGTTGCTGCGCCACGCCGGAATCCCACCTACGGGTCACCTACCGCAACTTCTTCCAGCCGGCCATGCGCTGGCAGTTCGCCGGGCTGCGCCTGGCCAGAGGGCTCTGAACATGGCGCTGGCAATTCACTTTCACGATCAGCTGCAACAGCCACACGACGCCTCGCTGCGCGACGAAACCCTCGCCGGGTTCGCCGCGAGCCCGAAATGGGCCTCGCCGAAGTTTTTCTATGATCGTCGCGGGTCCGAGCTGTTCGAGCAGATCTGCCAGCAGCCCGAGTACTACATCACCCGCACCGAGGAGCAGATTCTCGCCGAGGCGGCCAACGACATCCTCGACATCGCCGGCCCTCACAGCGACCTGATCGAGCTGGGCAGCGGTGCCAGTCGCAAGGTACGCCTGCTGCTGGAGGCACTGCACCCGACCAGCTATCTGGGCATCGACATCTCCGAGGACTTCCTGCTCAGCAGTACCCAACGCCTGGCGGCGGACTACCCATGGCTGGAGGTGCATGCTGCCTGTACCGACTTTTCCAACGAGCTGAACCTGCCGGAAGATTTTTCCAGCGAGCACCCGCTGATGTTCTTCCCCGGTTCCAGCATCGGCAACTTCACCCCGGGCGAGGCCGCAGCCTTTCTGCAGCGTCTGCACGATGTGCTGCCGGCCGGCGGCGGCCTGGTGATCGGCGTCGACCTGGTCAAGGACCGCGCGGTGCTGGAGGCGGCCTACAACGACCGCGCCCATGTCACCGCCGCCTTCAACCTCAACCTGCTGCAGCGCATCCGCAACGAGCTGGACAGCGACATCGACCCATCGCGCTTCGTCCATCGCGCCTTCTTCAACGAGGCCGAATCGCGCATCGAGATGCACCTGATCAGCCCCGATGCGCAGGACGTGACCATCGAAGGCCGGCGCTTCCACTTCGATGCTGGGGAAAGCCTGCATACGGAAAACTCCTACAAGTACACGCTGGAATCCTTCGCTGCCCTGGCCGATGCCGCCGGCTTCGACTGTCGCGGTCAGTGGACCGACCGGCGCGGGCTTTTCAGCGTCAACTACCTCGAGCGACGTTGAACCATGCCAGAACGCGCCTCCACCCTGTTCACCCTCGGCCTCGGGTTATTGAGCGCCCTCGCCGCCTTTCCGGCAGCTGCAGAAGATCCCATCCGCATCACCCAGCTCAAGCGCTGCGGCGACCTCTTCGCCGAGGAATCGCTGAGCTGGTGCCTGAGCGCCAAAGGCCTGCCCAGCGGCGGGGTGCAGCTGTACCTCAACGGCGAGCGAGTGGCTGCCGACACGCTCCAACGCGACGGCAAGCAGCTGCGCCTGACCCTAGCGCCGGACGCGGTGCGCAGCGGCCCGCTGTGGCTGGAACGCGACGGGCAACGCAGCAATCCGGTCTGGCTCTCGGCTGGTCGCAGCCAGGTGCTCGCCGCCAAACCCGATGAAGTGGCGCGCAACATGGATGACCTGACCACCTACGTAGACCTGGTCAGTCTGATCATCGAGGAGGATCACGAAGGCCTGGACAAGGCGCGGCAGCTCGCCGAGAAGTACGGCGCCAAGGTGGTCGGCGCCATACCGCCGCTGAACACCTATCAGCTGCGCCTACCAGTGAAAGATCTGACCGAGCGCGACGCCATGGTGCTGCGCCTGGGCAGCGAGGTAGGCGTGGATGCCGTGGTGATCGAGGAATCGGCCGCCGAGAACGACGAGCAGGAAACCGGCAAGACCGCGGATCAGAAGCGTCCGCAGAACCGGGAGTGGGCCGCCAACCGCTTCCTCGATGCGGTGGACTACTACCGCGAACGCATTCCCGCCGGCCAGCGCGCCGGCGAAAAACAGCCGGTGCGTATCGGCATCATCGAGCGTGCGGTGGACTTCGATGCACCGCATTTTGCCGAGTACCTCGGACCCTGCGATCCACAACAACAGCGCACCTGCCTCTACGCCCGCGACGCCGACCGGCCGGACAATCACGGCAGCAGCGTCGCCGGCATTCTCGCCGCCCACGCCAGCGATGCCCGCGACCAGGGCTTTCTCAGTGCACTGGACGGCACCGGGCCGGGCTTCGAGGTGATCGTCGAACGCAACTCGGACGCCGGCATCACAGCCAACGTCGCAGCCTCGGTGAATCTGGTGGAGGACGGCGCGCGCATCCTCAACTGGAGCTGGGGCATCCATCGCATCGGCACAGTGGATGTGGAAGGTGAGCCGGTGGATTCGCTGCTGCGCTCGGGAATTGCCATGAGCGGCTACGAGGAGCTGCTGGAGGAATTCTTCCTCTGGTTGCGCCGCGAACATCCCGACGTGCTGGTGATCAACTCCGCCGGCAATGGCTCGGCCCACTCCGGGCGTGACGACTATCGACTGCCCTCCTCGTTCATCACCGAGCAGCTGCTGGTGGTCGGCGGCCATGAGCGCAACGACAGGAAAAAGGTCTCGGTGGAGCACCCGGACTACGTGCGCAAGCGTAAGTCATCCAACGTCGATATGCGGGTGGACATCACCGCCGCCGCCTGCACCCGTGCCGCCACGCTTGATCCCGACAAGCGCGGCGACGTGCATTGCGGCACTTCCTACGCCACGCCGCTGGTCGCCGGTGCGGTGGGTGCGATGCTTTCGGTCAATCCCGGGCTGGAGCCGGATCAGGTGCGTGAACTGCTACGCCGCAGCGCCATGACCATCGGCCGCGACTCGGATTTCGAGCCCGCCGAGGCGGATGACCTTACCGCGCCGATCCTGCCGTCCGAGCGCGGCTATCGGCTGGATGATCGCGATGTCGGTCGCTCAGCACGGCTGGACATGCGCAAGGCGCTGGAGCTGACCGTGGAAAGCCTGAAGAACTCGCGCTAGGGTCTGTTCCCGTTTCATTCGCGGGCTCGCGATGAAACGGGAACAGACCCTAGGTGTTCACTCCATGTCGCCGCACAGCTCGGCGGCACGCAGCAGCGCGGCGGTCAGCGCGTGGCGCTCCCATTGCGGCAGGGCGGCGAAACGCCCGCGGAATTCCGGCGGCAGCAGCGCTGGCGCCTGCTGCAACAAGGCGCGGCCGCTATCGCTGAGCAGCAGCCACTGGCGGCGACGGTCCTGGTCGTCGCGCTGGCGCTGCAACAGCCCGCGCTCCTCCAGCCGGTCTATCTGCCCGGAAAGCGTGGCTGCGGTAAGGCTGACGCGCCGGCTCAGGTCACTCGCGGTCAACTGCCCTTCGCTAGCCAGCACCTGCAGGATCATCAGCTGCACAGGGCTCAAGCCTCCGTAGCGCGCCAGACGCTTGGCATGTACTTCGGCGTCCTGCTGCAACCGGCGCATGGCCTGAAACAGCGGCATCTCGAAGGCTTCCAGCCCGGCACTATTGCTTTCGTTTAAAACTGTTTCTTCAGTCATATGCGGCTTTTCTTGCGAAAACTAACTTTGACATCAAAGCATTTTTTTGTTTTGGTGTAAAAAGCTGACTGACCTGTTCCCGGCCGCATCGGCGCCGCTGCGCTGATCCGAAAGGCTGAACTTCGCGGGTGACGGGCCAGTCACACTCCCCAACGGCAAAACCGGTAAGGATCTTATGTGTGGCATAGCTGGAGAACTTCGCTTCGATAACCGCCCGGCCGATCTGGCTGCGGTTGAACGCATCACTCAACACCTGACTGCGCGCGGCCCCGACGCGTGCGGTTTCCACAGCCAGGGCCCACTCGCCCTGGGTCACCGACGCCTGAAGATCATGGATCTGTGCGAGGCGTCCGGCCAGCCGATGATCGACTCGGCCCTCGGCCTGTCGATGGTCTTCAACGGCGCCATCTACAACTACCCCGAATTGCGCGCAGAGCTGGAAGGCCTGGGCTACCGCTTCTTCTCCGAAGGCGATACCGAAGTGCTGCTCAAGGGCTTCCATGCCTGGGGCGAAGCGCTGCTGCCGCGGCTGAACGGCATGTTCGCCTTTGCCATCTGGGAGCGCGACAGCCAGCAGCTGTTCATCGCCCGCGACCGTCTCGGCGTCAAGCCGCTGTACCTGTCGCGCACCGACCAGCGCCTGCGCTTCGCCTCGTCGCTGCCGGCACTGCTCAAGGGCGGCGATATCGCCGGTGTTTTGAATCCGGTGGCGCTGAATCACTACATGAGTTTCCACGCTGTGGTTCCGGCACCGGACACGCTGATCGCCGGTATCGAGAAGCTGCCGCCGGCGAGCTGGATGCGCGTCGACGCCAATGGCGCGACCACCACCCAGCGCTGGTGGGAGCTGGAATTCGGCGCCCGAGAAGAGGAGCGCAACTACAGCTTCGAAGACTGGAAACAACGCACCCTGGACACCATGCGCGAGGCGGTGGCGATCCGTCAGCGCGCCGCGGTGGATGTCGGCGTACTGCTCTCCGGCGGTGTCGACTCCAGCCTGCTGGTCGGCCTGCTGCGCGAAGCCGGCGTGGCCGACAACCTGCTGACCTTTTCCATCGGCTTCGAAGATGCCGGCGGCGAGCGCGGCGACGAGTTCAAGTACTCGGATCTGATCGCCAAGCACTACAACACGCGCCACCACCAGTTGCGCATTCAGGAAAAGGAAATCCTCGAGCAGCTACCGGCCGCCTTCCAGGCGATGAGCGAGCCGATGGTCAGCCATGACTGCATCGCCTTCTACCTGCTCTCGCGGGAAGTGGCCAAGCACTGCAAGGTGGTGCAGAGCGGCCAGGGTGCGGACGAACTGTTCGCCGGCTACCACTGGTATCCGCTGGTGGACGGCGCCGAAGACCCGGTGGCGGCCTACCTCGCCGCGTTCCGCGATCGCACGTACGAGGAATATGCCGAGACTGTGCAGCAGTGGGTCCAGGGCGATTTCTCCGGCGACTTCGTCCGTCAGCACTTCGCCCAGCCCGGCGCCGATGCGGCGGTGGACAAGGCGCTGCGTATCGACAGCACAGTGATGCTGGTCGATGACCCGGTCAAGCGCGTCGACAACATGACCATGGCCTGGGGCCTGGAGGCACGCACGCCGTTCCTTGACTATCGCGTGGCCGAACTGTCGGCGCGGATTCCGGCGCAATTCAAGCTGCCCGAAGGCGGCAAGTACGTGCTCAAGGAAGCGGCGCGCCAGGTCATTCCTGCCGAGGTGATCGACCGGCCGAAGGGCTACTTCCCGGTGCCGGGCCTCAAGCACTTGCAGGGAGCGACGCTGAACTGGGTTCGCGAGATGCTGCTCGACCCCAGCCAGGAGCGCGGCCTCTACAACCCGCAGGCGCTGGAGAAGCTGCTCGGTGATCCGGATGGTCAGCTCACGCCGCTGCGCGGTTCCAAACTCTGGCAGCTGGCAGCGGTCAACCTATGGTTGAGCGAACAAGGCCTTTGATGGTGGCCGATGCAGGCGCCAGGCCACGACGGCCCCGATAACCCGCTCACGAACGGCTGCGGTTGCCACGCGCCACGGGGGCAAGCACAGCGCCCCGCCGCTGCCGGTTCGTGACTTAGCATCAAGGAACGCACCATGCAGAAGTCCCAAGCCTACGGTCAGCGTCTGTTGCGCGGTCAGGCTCCGACCTACCAGCGGCTGCAGGCACGCTTCGCCGAGGACGGTCAGGAGGAGCCCTGCGGCCCGGTGATCCTGCATTGCGGCTGGGGTCGCATTCTGGTCGGCCACACCTACTCCGATCCCGCCCAACTCGCTGCCGAACTGCTCAACGAGCAGGCGGGCGAGCGCGATATCGCGCTGTACGTCGCCGCGCCACATCAGGTGCTGTCCTATGCACCGCAGCAACTCTTCCTCGACCCCTCCGATACCCTGCGTATCTGGTTCACCGACTACCGCCCTGCGCAGAAGCGTTTCCGCGGTTTCTGCGTGCGCCGTGCCCAGAGCGAAGCGGACTGGCAGGCCATCAACGGCCTGTACCAGGCGCGCGGCATGATGCCAGTCGACCCGGAGCGCTGCACCCCTCGCGAACAGGGCGGTCCGGTGTACTGGCTGGCCGAGGACGAGACCTCCGGGCAGATCATCGGCAGCGTGATGGGCATCGACCACCACCGCGCCTTCAACGATCCGGAAAACGGCTCCAGCCTGTGGTGCCTGGCGGTTTCGCCAAGCTGCCCGCGGCCGGGCGTCGGCGAGGCGCTGGTGCGTCACCTGATCGAACACTACATGGGCCGCGGCCTGGCCTATCTCGATCTGTCGGTGCTGCACGACAACCAGCAAGCCAAGGCGCTGTACGCCAAGCTGGGCTTCCGCGACCTGCAGACCTTCACCGTCAAGCGCAAGAACAGCTTCAACCAGCCGCTGTTCCTCGGCCCTGGCCCGGAAGCAAAGCTCAACCCCTACGCCAAGATCATCGTCGACGAGGCCCGGCGGCGCGGTATCGAGATCGAGATCAACGATGCCGAAGCCGGCCTGTTCACCCTGACCCAGGGCGGCCGGCGGGTGCGCTGCCGAGAGTCGCTATCCGACCTAACCTCGGCTGTCAGCATGACGCTTTGTCAGGACAAGCGCCTGACCCACCGCACCCTGTCCCAGGCCGACATCTGTCTTCCGGCGCAACAACTGGCCGCCGGCCCGAAGGAAAATGCCGCGTTCCTCGCCGAGCACGGCAGCGTGGTGGTCAAGCCGGTGGATGGCGAACAGGGCATGGGCGTCGCCGTGGACCTGCGCGATGCGACCGAAATGGAAGACGCCATCCAGCGCGCCCGGCAGTACGATAGCCGCGTGCTGCTGGAAAGCTTTCATCCGGGGTTCGACCTGCGCATCGTGGTGATCGGTTTCGAGGTGGTCGCCGCGGCGATACGCCGCCCGGCGGAAGTCATCGGAGATGGCCGCACCAGCATCGGTTCGCTGATCGAGAAGCAGAGCCGCCGGCGCCAGGCCGCTACCGGCGGTGAGAGTTCCATTCCGCTGGATGAGGAAACCCAGCGCTGCCTGCGCGACGCCGGCTTCGACTTCGAAAGTGTATTGCCGGACGGACACCGGCTCGCGGTGCGCCGCACCGCCAACCTGCATACCGGTGGCACGCTGGAAGACGTCACCGCGCAACTGCACCCCGAGCTGGTCGACGCCGCCGTACGCGCCGCCCGCGCGCTGGACATCCCGGTGGTGGGCCTGGACCTGCTGGTGCCTGCACCGGACCAGCCGGAGTATGTCTTCATCGAGGCCAACGAGCGCGTCGGCCTGGCCAATCATCAGCCGCAGCCGACCGCCGAACGCTTCATCGACCTGCTCTTCCCACTCAGCACCGCAGGTTGAGTCTGGCGCGACCCGGCACCAAGCCGGGTCGCCACAGGTCGCTCGTCACTATGGCGGGTCCCGCTCTCCGACATTCACTCCATCCGGTGGCTGAAAAGGCACCGTCAACAGGAGCTCTCATGACCGCAAAACTCCCCGAACCCGATCTCAACTACATGCAACGCGTGTTGCTCGAGATGCTCGCCATCCCCAGCCCCACCGGATTCACCGACACTATTGTGCGCTATGTTGCCGAGCGCCTGGCCGAGCTGGGCATCCCCTACGAGCTGACCCGCCGCGGGACCATCCGCGCCACACTCAAGGGCCGCCGCTACAGCCCGGATCGCGCCGTCGCGGCGCACCTGGACACCATCGGCGCCATTGTTCGCGAGATTCACGATACCGGCCGCCTGGGCCTGGCGCCGGTGGGCTGCTGGTCGAGCCGCTTCGCCGAGGGCAGCCGCGTCAGTGTCTTCACCGATACCGGAGTTATCCGCGGTAGCGTACTGCCGCTGCTCGCATCGGGGCATGCCTTCAATACCGCCGTGGATGAAGCACCGGTGAGCTGGGACCACGTCGAGCTGCGCCTGGACGCCTATACCTACAGCCGCAACGAAACCTGCGCGCTGGGGGTCAACGTCGGTGATTTCGTCGCCTTCGATCCAATGCCGGAATTCACCGAGAACGGCTACATCAGCGCCCGTCACCTGGATGACAAGGCAGGCGTCGCCGCGCTGCTAGCGGCACTGAAGGCCATCGTCGAAAGCGGCCGCGAACCGCCCATCGATGTGCATCCGCTGTTTACCATCACCGAGGAAACCGGCTCCGGAGCCGCCGGCGCCCTGCCTTGGGATGTCAGCGAGTTCGTCGGGATCGACATCGCGCCGGCGGCCAAGGGCCAGGCCTCCAGTGAGCACGCGGTAACCGTGGCGATGCAGGACTCCGGCGGCCCCTATGACTTCCATCTGTCCCGGCACCTGCTCAAGCTTGCCAGCGAGAACGAAATCCCGGTGCGCCGCGATCTGTTCCGCTACTACCACAGCGACGCCCAATCGGCGGTCGAAGCGGGACACGACATCCGCACCGCGCTGCTGGCTTTCGGCTGCGATGCCACCCATGGCTATGAACGCACCCACATCGACAGCCTCGCGGCCATGAGCCGCCTGCTCTGCGGCTACATGCTCAGCCAGCCGGTCTTCGCCAGCGACTCACAGCACTCGAAGGACTCGCTGGAACGCTTCAGCCATCAACTGGAACATGATGCGCAGATGGAGAACGACACCCGTGTACCACCCGTCGACACACTGATCGGGCGCCAGCACCAACCCCAGGAGCGTGATAGTTGAGCCATCGGCTTACGTGACCAGGCGCCTGCTTCGCACAGCAGACGCTTGCCGCTCGGCGTGTAACTCGGCAAAGTTAACCGGACAAGGACGTGCGGCACTCTGAAGGCGCCATGTAGAGCCCAAGGAATCGGTACCGTCACATCGCTCTACTAATATGTGTCGCCCATTCGGGCGCGCCCCTTCCGGAACGAAACATGTCGCCGCGTTCATGCCTGGCTCTGTTGCTGTTTTGCCTGTCGCTCCAAGCCTGGGCAGTCTCGCCCGTCGTGTTCGATTCGCCCGATACGCGCCAGTCCCTCGGTAACGGCACCCTCTACCTTGAAGACCCGGATGGAAGCCTGGATTTCGATGACGTCATGGCGTTACCCGCCGAGCGTCTGCGCCCCGTCGAGAGCGGGCATGTCAACGAAGGCAAGAACAGCTCGACGTGGTGGCTACGCACCAGGCTGGTCAACGAGCTGGACGCACCGCTCGGCGGTTTCATCGAGATCAACTATCCACTGCTCGACCACATCGAGGTGTTCCTGCAGTACCCCGACGGCAGCATCAGCCGGCAACTGAGCGGGGATCGCTACCCCTTTGCGGATCGCGCGGTGAAGGTCAGCGACTTCTGGTTTCCCGTCGATCTGCCGCCGGGCGAAAGCACGCTACTGTTACGCATCAAGACCACCAGCACGCTCTACGTGCCACTGTATTTCAGCAGCTACAACGCCAGCGCGGCCGAGCAGCAGGAGCTGAGCGGCATCAGCGGGGCCTTCTACGGCGTGCTGTTCGCGATGTTCTGCTACAACCTGTTCCTCTTCGCTTCGCTGCGCGAACCGGCGTACTTCTGGTATCTGGTCTACACCCTCAACGTCGGACTGTTCGCACTCTCCTTCGACGGCCTGCTGGTCAAATGGCTGGCCGACGACGGCGGGCTGGTGGCCATGGGCATCTACGTCCTGATGTTCAGTCATTGCCTGATCGCCATTCAGTTCAGCCGCCACTTCCTGCATACCCGCGAACTCTTTCCACGGCTCGATCTGGTGCTGCGCTGCACGCTGCTGATCGCCCTCGGCAGCATGGTTTCCGGGCTGCTGCTGGACGTGCAGACCTGGAGCATCCTGGCCAGCATCACTGTGATCGCCGCCTCGGTCGGCCTGCTCGTCACCGGTGCCTTTGTCTGGCGCCGCGGCGTGCGCTACGGGGTTTACTACACGCTGGCCTGGGGCGTGCTGCTGGCCTCGTTCATCCTGGTCACGGCCGGCTCGCTGGGTTTCGAACTGTTCGGCCTGTACGGCGCGGCGGTGGTCAAAGCCAGCGTCGCTTTCGAACTGATCACCCTGTCCATCGGCCTGGCCGATCGCATCAACCTGCTCAAGGAAGAGGGCTACCGCTCGCGTGAGGCCGCCGAGCGGGCCGCCAGCGAGAATGAAGCCAAGAGCCGCTTCCTGGCCAAGATGAGTCACGAGATTCGTACTCCGCTCAATGGCGTGCTCGGCATGCTGCAACTGCTGCGTGAAACGCCGCTGGACCGCAGCCAGCAGTTCTATCTGGATACCATCTCCAGCTCCGGCAACTCGCTGATGGCGGTGATCAACGACATCCTCGACTACGCCCGGATCGGCTCCGGCAAGCTCAGCCTGGAAGACATCGACTTCGATCTGGAAATCCTGATTTCCGAAACCATCCGGCTGTTCACCGCGCAGGCGCTGGAGAAACAGCTGAGCCTGCACGTAGGCCTGGAGCCCGGCGTGCCGCGACGGATTCGTGGCGACCCCACGCGACTCAAACAGATTCTGATGAACCTGCTGAGCAATGCACTGAAATTCACCGAGCACGGCCACGTACTCCTCGAAGTCTCCTGCCGCAAGACTCAGGAAGGCACCCGGCGCCTGGTGTTCTGCGTCAGCGACAGCGGTATCGGCATGCGTCAGGAAGTGCTGGCGCAGTTGTTCGAATCCTTCTCCCAGGGCGATTCGAGCACCACGCGACGTTACGGCGGCAGCGGATTGGGCCTGGCGATCAGCAAGGAGCTGGTGGAAATGATGAACGGCCATATCGAGGTGCAGAGCGCACCGGGCCGCGGCAGCCGCTTCTGTTTCGAAATCCCGCTGCAAAGCGCCAGCGATGTGGAAGACCCGCTGAACCACCTGCTCGGCGGCCGCCCGGCGCTGCTCGCTTCGCAGGATACCGAGGGCCTCGAGGCGTTGAGCCATCTGCTGCGGCGCTGGGGCATGCGCACCGAGCGCTGCCAGACCCCGGAATGCCTGCCGGACTACCTGTCGGACTTCACCGCCCCGCCACTGATGGTTCTGCTGGCGCCCTGGCCGGGCAGTCCGGCGCAATGGCTTGAGCGTCTTCGCCCGCATCTGGAGGCGAATCAGCGGGTGCTAATGCTCTATTCGCCGGTCCACGAGCCTCCACCGCCATCGCCCGGGTTACGTCTGATCAGCCTGGCGCTACCGCTGCAGAGCACGCCGCTGCGTGAGGCGTTGCAGGCGCTATACACTCCAGCGCCTCAGCAGGCTAGCGAAGCGACCGACGTTGCACCAGCAGAGCAGCCACCCCGCGAGCCCTGCATTCTGGTCGCCGAGGACAATCCGGTGAATCAGATGGTGGTGCGCGGCCTGCTGAAAAAGCGCGGATACGCGGTTCAGCTCGCCGACAACGGACGCCAGGCCGTGGACCTCTATCGTCGCGATCCGGAAGCCGTGCAACTGATCCTGATGGACTGCGAAATGCCGGAGCTCGATGGCTTCGAAGCCAGCCGGCGGATACGCAAGCTGGAAGCGGAGCTTGAATTACAGGCCGTGCCGATCATCGCCGTGACCGCCCACGTATTGGCAGAGCACCGTCAGCGCGGCCTGGAATCGGGTATGGATGAATTCATCGGCAAACCTCTGGAGAGCCGGCAGCTGTATGCTTGCCTGGACAGCTACCTGCAGGGCGGCGCGAGCTAACGTCCGCCGGCCTTGTGGCAAACCGGCTCACCCGAAGAAATCCCATGCTCATACCGCACGACCAGCTCGAACCGGACACCCTGACCCGCCTAATAGAAGATTTCGTCACCCGCGACGGCACCGATAATGGTGACGAAACCCCGCTTGAAACCCGGGTGACACGGGTGCGCCGCGCGCTGGACAAGGGGGAGGCGGTGATCGTCTTCGACCCCGACAGTCAGCAATGCCAGCTGGCCCTCAGGCGCGATGTGCCGCGCGAGTGGCTGGACTGAACGCCGCCGCGCGCTTCAGCCGAACAGACCACTCTCGCGCTCCCAGGCACAGCGCATGCGCAGGTCGCTCTGCTGCGGACTGTGGCTGCCGGTATCGGTTTCCCAGCGAAAGGTGTGGGTGCCGTTGAGCTCGGTTTCCAGGTGCACCACCGCGCTGGTCCAGTACAACTGCTTGAGCAGCTCCTCGAAGCGCTGGACCCAGAGCGCCCACTCGTACTCCACTGCGCGGTAGCTGGCACCGAAGTGGATCACCTGGGTCTGGTACAGGCCCAGTTCCTCGTTACGGCAGAAGGAAAACATCTCGCGACCGATGAAGGGCCAGGCCTCGCCCTGCGGCAACGCCTGCACGGCAGCCAGATTGTTCGCCCGGCGCTGGCGGCACTGCTCGGGGTCGGCGGAAGGCCAATCACGGATGCAGCCATAAACGATGGATTCAGACTCCACTCGAAACTCCGAAACGCAGGGATGAACTGGGACGGCGAGCTTTCTAGCACAGCGCGGCGGGCGGGTCACCCGCGGCTTGGGAAGTGGTGAAACAGGCCACAGCCTCGGGACGGTTCAGCGATCCTGATGCCGTGGCCGCAGGCGCATCGCCAACAACGACATGCATGCCGCCATGCCGGTGAGGACCAGGAACGGCATGCGATAGTCACCCGCCAGATCACGCCCGAGCCCGGCCAGTACCGGAGTCAGGCACGCCAGGCAGTAGCCGGTGCAGAGCATCATCGCGGTCAGCCGGCTGACCGCCAACGGAGTATTGGCTTCGTACATCGGCGAGATCAGCGCCAGGGAGAAGGTGCCGTTGAGCGCGACGCCGAGCAGCATGCAGACCACCAGTGGTTGCCAGCTCGGTGCCAGAGCGATTGCTGCCAGGCAAAGGGTCGCCAACCCGCCGCACGCCGCCATGATTCGATGCCGATTGCCCAGCCGCTGCGCCAGCCAGGGCATGGCAAAGGCGCTCGGCAGGCCGATGAGCATGAAGCCACTGAAGAACGCATTGCTTTGCAGCAGGCTGTAGCCAACCTCGTGATAACGAGCCACCAGCCAAGTGGCCAGCGCGTAGAACAGCCCCGCCTGAAGGGCGAAGTAGACACTGAGCAACCAGGCCCGAGGCTCCTTCCAGGGCAAACCGGCACGACTCTCGCTGGCGGCTTCCGGCTGATTGAGCAAGCGCGACCAGATCAGCAGCGCAGCCAGGGCCGGCAGCGCCCAGAGCGCCAGGCCACGCGTCCAGTCCTGCCCCATCACCTCGGTGGCCGGCACCGTCACCACTACGCCGAGGGTGCCGCCGACCGCCATGCTCAGCGAGTACCAGGCGGCGGTCTGGCCCATGCGTTCGAGGAAGTAGCGCTTGATGAAACCGGACAGCAGCGGCCCGGCGACGGCGATCCCTGCGCCAACCAGCCCGGCGGTGCCGATCAGCAGAACGGCATTGTGGCCGAACAGCCGCAACAGCAATGCCACGCCGATCAGCCCGAGGCACAGCGCGATGCTGCACTCCAGCCCGAAACGCACGGCCAGCCGCGGCGCCAGGGGGGCGAGCAAGCCCATCAGCAGAACCGGCAAGGCCGTGGTGAGACTGATCAGACCGCGAGAAAGCGAAAGCTCTTCGGCGATGCGCTCGATCAGCGGAGCGAAGGAGGTAATACCTGGGCGCAGGTTGATGGCAGCCAGGACCAGCGCCAGCATCAGCAGCCCGCGGGAGGGAAAATTCACAAGCGATCCATAGGGTTACGGCGAAAAAAGCCGGACAGGCAACCCTACTCCCCGCCTCTCCCCGAGGCAACCGCAGCGGCCGCCGAAGCGGCCGGGCAGTCTCAGAGCGCCTTGCTCTTGGCGCGTTTCTTTTCGGCCAGCAGCGCCATCTCGTCGTAGATCGCCTGAGGGTTCTGCTGCTTGACCTTCCAGGCCATACGGCCCTCGTCGTGCGGCAGGATCATGAACTCGCCCTTGGCGACCTGCTGGTGGATGTAGTCAGCGATGTCCGCCGCAGTAATCGGCGAGGACTCCAGCAGCTTGCCGATCTGCGCCTTCACGTTCGGCGTCGGGCCGCGGAAGGAATCCAGCAGGTTGGTCTGGAAGAACGACGGGCAGACCACATGCACGCCGACCTCGGCCTGGCGCAGCTCGACCAGCAGGCTTTCCGACAGCGCCACGACGCCGGCCTTCGCCACGTTGTAATTGCTCATGCCCGGCGCCTGCATCAGCGCCGCCATGGAGGCGATGTTGATGATCTTGCCCTTGCTCTTCTGTACTAACGGCAGGAACGCCTTGCAGCCCTTGACCACGCCCATTAGGTTGATCGCGATCTGCCAGTCCCAGTCCTCCAGCGACAACTCGTCGAAGAAGCCGCCGGAAGCCACACCGGCATTGTTGACCACGATATCGATGCCGCCAAGCTTCTCCTCGCAGGCCTGGGCGAAGGCGATCAGCTGGCTGTAGTCACGCACGTCGCAGCGCATGGTGAAGCCGTCACCGCCCGCTTCGCGGACCATTTTCAGGGTTTCCGCCAGACCGCCTTCGTTGACATCGGAAAGCGCCAGCTGCCAGCCCTCACGCGCCCAGCGCAGGGCAATCTCGCGACCGAGCCCGGAGCCGGCACCAGTAATCATCATGCGGTTGTGCATCGTTGTGCTGCCTTTTGTTGTTCGGGTAGTGGCAGCGAGTCTAGCGAATGCCGGGGCACGGACCGGCATCCATCAGACTGCTGAATGCCCTTGGCAAACCCGCGGCTCATGGGGCTGACCGCGCGGTTCCGGGCAGGCAATATGGCGGCAGCATGGGCTCGCTATAGCTGCACGAGCGACCTGCGCCACGAATAAAAAAGGGCAGCCCGAGGGCTGCCCTTGTTTCTGCCAGCATTGCGTCAGTGCGCGACGGCACCGGTGGCACCCAGGCCGGTCTGCGAACGAACGAACTGGGCGAAGAAGCGCTCGCGCTCCTCGCCGGCACGCTTGGACTTGTCGGTGACCGAGAAGAACCAGATGCCGATGAACGCGGCGGCCATCGAGAACAGCGCCGGGTATTTGTAGGGGAAGATCGCCTCGGCATAACCGAACACGTCGACCCATACGGTCGGGCTGATGATGGTCAGCAGCAACGCAGTGAACAGCCCCAGCGAGCCACCGAACAGCGCGCCGCGGGTGCTCAGGCCCTTCCAGTACATGGAAAGGAACAACACCGGGAAGTTGCAGCTGGCGGCGATGGAGAATGCCAGGCCGACCATGAACGCGATGTTCTGCTTTTCGAAGATGATGCCGAGCAGAATCGCCACCACGCCCAGGGTCAAGGTGGTCAGCTTGGTCACGCGCATCTCGTCCTCTTCCCGCGCCTTGCCCTGCTTGATCACGCAGGCATAGAGGTCATGGGAAACCGCCGAGGCACCGGCCAGGGTCAGACCCGCCACGACGGCGAGAATGGTGGCGAAGGCGACCGCGGAGATGAAGCCGAGGAACAGGTTGCCGCCCACCGCGCTGGCCAGGTGGATGGCGACCATGTTGGTGCCGCCGACGATGGCGCCGGTCACGTCCTTGAAGTCCGGGTTGGTGCTGACCAACAGGATCGCGCCGAAGCCGATGATGAAGGTCAGGATGTAGAAGTAGCCGATGAAGCCGGTGGCGTAAAACACGCTCTTGCGCGCTTCCTTGGCGTCGGAGACGGTAAAGAAGCGCATCAGGATGTGCGGCAGGCCAGCGGTGCCGAACATCAGCGCCAGGCCGAGGGAGATCGCCGAGATCGGATCGGAAACCAGGCCGCCCGGGCTCATGATCTGAGCGCCTTTCTCGTGGATCTTCACTGCTTCGGCGAACAGGCTGCCAAAGTCGAAACCGACACTCTTCATCACCATGATGGCCATGAAAGAGGCACCGGACAGCAGCAGGACCGCCTTGATGATCTGCACCCAGGTGGTGGCGAGCATGCCGCCGAACAGCACGTACATGACCATCAGCACACCGACCAGCACCACGGCTACGTAGTAGTCCAGGCCGAACAGCAGCTGGATCAGCTTGCCGGCGCCGACCATCTGCGCGATCAGGTAGAAGGCCACCACGATCAGCGAGCCGAATGCCGAAAGCAGGCGGATCTGCGTCTGACCGAGGCGATAGGACGCCACGTCGGAGAAGGTGAACTTGCCCAGGTTGCGCAGGCGCTCGGCCATCAGGAAGAGGATGATCGGCCAGCCGACGAGGAAGCCGATGGAGTAGATCAGGCCGTCGTAGCCGCTGGTGTAGACCAGCGCGGAAATGCCGAGAAAGGACGCTGCCGACATGAAGTCACCGGCAATCGCCAGACCGTTCTGGAAGCCGGTGATGCTACCACCCGCGGTGTAGTAGTCAGCCGTGGAGGTGTTGCGCTTGGCCGCCCACTTGGTGATGCCCATGGTGAAGACGATGAACACCACGAACATGATGATGGCGGTGTAGTTGGTGGCCTGTTTCTGGACTTCGCCGGTGATGGCATCGGCGAGAAGCACAGGCGAGACTGCCAACAGCAGGGCAGACATCAGAAAACGCAGGATCATTATTGCTGTGCCTCGTTGAGGATTTCCTGGTTGATGCGATCGAACTCACCATTGGCACGCTGCACATAGACACCGGTCAGGATGAACGCCATGAAGATCACCCCGACGCCAACCGGGATACCCCAGGTGGTCACGGTATTGGCGGACAGCGGAATGCCGAGGACCTTTGGCTCGAAGGCGATCAGCAGGATGAACGCCAGGTAGGCGCTGAGCATGACAGCCGATAGCAGCCAGGCAAAACGGCCGCGCTTGGCAACCAGTTCCTGGAAACGCGGATTGGCATAGATCTGCCGGTAAACATTTTCATTGTGCATTGGAATCTGTCTCCACGGTCGCTACCCCCCGGTGGGAGCAGGGGCGGCTACTTTAGGCTTGGGTCGGATGAACACCACCCGACTTTGGTCTGAATGCAGTTCACAAAAACACCCGTCGTAGAGCCGTTCAGCCGCGGAAAATGGGGCGCCGCAACAAATCCACATACAAATAGTGTGGCGCTATGTCGCACATGCGAAACGTTGATTTCAGACATTGCCCGGGCTCGACCAGACTATCTCCATCGCGAGAACGATTCTCGACTGCACAAGGAGACGGAGCCATGCTGAAGACCGTGACGTTCACCCTGATGCACTTCTGCATCGCCTTTTCGGTGACCTATGCACTGACTGGCAGCATCGCCATTGGCGGCCTGGTCGCCACCGTCGAACCGCTGTGCAACTCGGTGGGCTTCTACTTCCACGAGAAGCTCTGGCAGCGTTTCGAACGCAGTCCGGCAGGCAAGATGCCCATCCCCAAACACGCCTGGCTGCACCATCACGCCTGAGGCCTCGTCATTTCTCATCTGCGCAGGGATCGAATCCGCAACCGCGCTGCCATAGTGAAGTTGGCTTGCGTTGTGCAGCCGATGCAGTTCTATTGGGACAGGTAGCGCGGGACGCCGTCGCTGCCTTGCCACAGGCCAACCGGGCCTGTTAACGGAGAAGCACCATGCAGCTGTTGTTGCGCCTGACCGCCCTGCTCGCCCTGGTCGTTGCGCCTGTCCACGCCGCCGATCTGACTGTCGAGGAGTACGGCTTCCCGCTGTCCAACCCCTTCGAAGCCACGATCGCCGGTACGCCCAACGAGCTACGCGCCGAAGTGCCGACCGATGACGATATCGACCAGGCCGACTACAACCTGCGCCTGCGTCCCGAACGCGAGTTCACCCTGCCGGACAACTTCTGGCCGGTCAAAAAGCTGCGTTATCGGCTCGCTCGGCAAAGCGGCCCCGCGCCACTCATGTTCATCATTTCCGGTACCGGCGCGCGCTATTCGGCAGGCAAGACCGAAGCCCTGAAGCGCCTGTTCTACGGCGCCGGCTACCATGTGGTGCAGCTGTCGTCGCCCACCAGCTACGACTTCATGTCCGCCGCCTCGCGCTACGCAACACCCGGCATCAGCAGCGACGATGCCAAGGACCTGTACCGGGTCATGCAGGCGGTCCGCGCGCAGCACCACAAGCTGCCCGTCACCGAATACCACCTCACCGGCTACAGCCTCGGCGCCCTGAATGCCGCGTTCGTCAGCCAGCTGGACGAAACCCGCCGCAGCTTCAACTTCAAGCGCGTGCTGCTGCTGAATCCGCCGGTCAACCTCTACACCTCGGTCAGCAACCTGGACAAGCTGGTGCAGACCCGCGTCGAAGGCATCGACGACCACACCAACTTCTACGAAGTGATTCTGGAAAAGCTCACGCGCTATTACCGTCAGAAGGGCTATATCGACCTCGACGAGGCCGTGCTCTACGACTTCCAGCAATCGAACCTGAAGCTCAGCGACGAGCAGATGGCGATGCTCATCGGTTCGGTGTTCCGCTTCTCCGCCGCGGATATCACCTTCACCTCCGACCTGATCAACCGTCGCGGCCTGATCACGCCTCCCGAGTATCCGATCAACGAAGGCACCCGTCTGGAGCCGTTCTTCAAGCGCGCACTGCTGTGCAGCTTCGACTGCTACATCACCGAGCAGGTGATTCCAATGTGGCGCGCCCAATACGACGGCGGCAGCCTGACCCAGCTGATCCAGCAGGTCAGCCTGTACGCGCTGGAGGATTACCTGCGCCAGAGTCCGAAGATCGCCGTCATGCACAACGCCGACGACCTGATCCTCGGCGAGGGTGACCTCGGCTTCCTGCGCCGTACCTTCGGTGATCGCCTGACCCTTTATCCGCGAGGCGGCCACTGCGGCAACCTCAACTACCGCGTAAACACTCAACACATGCTGGAGTTCTTCCGTGGCTAAAGGAATGCTGCTGCCGTTGCTTCTGGCCAGTGGTCTGGCCTTCGCCGAAACGCCGAAGGTGGATGAGGATGGTTTCACCCATCCGCTGCGCAATCTGGAGTTCAATCCCGGCCTGGATCAGCGCGAGTTCGAGCGCGCCACTTTCCAGGCACTGGACGTCTACGATCCGTTCGAGTCAGTCAACCGGCGCATCTACCACTTCAACTATCGGCTCGATCAGTGGGTGATGCTGCCGGTGGTGCGCGGCTATCGCTACGTCACGCCGCGGCCGGTGCGCACTGGCGTGAGCAATTTCTTCAGCAACCTCGGCGAAGTGCCGACGCTGTTCAACAGCCTGGCTCAACTCAAGGGCCAGCGCGCGGCGAACGCCACCGCACGTTTCCTGTTCAACAGCATCCTGGGTGTGGGCGGCCTCTGGGACCCGGCAACGCGCATGGGGCTGCCGCGTCAGAGCGAAGATTTCGGCCAGACCCTCGGTTATTGGGGCGTTCCCCAGGGGCCGTACCTGATTCTTCCGGCGCTGGGCCCGTCCAACCTGCGCGACACCACGGGCCGCGTGGCCGACTTCGCCGTCGAGCGGCAGGTCGAGTTTCTGCAGTATTCCGAAACCACCGGCGGCGAGTTGAGCCTGACGGCGCTGCGGGCCGTCAATGCGCGGCATGTCACCAGCTTCCGCTACGGTCAGCTCAATTCGCCGTTCGAATACGAGAAGGTGCGCTACGTCTACAGCCGGGCGCGGGATCTGCTGGTAGAGGAATAATCCGATTTATCGATCTTTTGTAGCGATATAACGCACCCATTGATCGAAGCCATGCACCTACTCTTGGAGAATTCAACCCCAGAGGCATTCGATCATGTCCCAGCGTGAAATTCTTTCCATCACCAGCGGTCGCGCCACGTCCGATGGCGCCGGCGTCAGCCTGACCCGCGTCTTCGGCGGCGCTGCCCCGGAGAGCTTCGATCCGTTCCTGATGCTCGACGAGTTCGGTTCCAACGACCCTGACGAGTACATTGCCGGCTTCCCGCCGCACCCGCATAGAGGTTTCGAAACCATCACCTATATGCTCGAAGGGCGGATGCGCCACGAGGATCACATGGGCAACGTCGGGCGGCTGGAAAGCGGCGGTGTGCAGTGGATGACCGCAGCACGCGGTGTGATCCACAGCGAAATGCCGGAGCAGGAGGAAGGCCTCATGCGCGGCTTCCAGCTGTGGCTGAACCTGCCCGCCCACGCCAAGCTCGGAGAGCCGGGTTACCGCGACTTCGCACCTGCAGAGATTCCCCAGGTGCGCCTCGAAAACGGCGTACGGGCCAAGGTCATCGCCGGAACATTCAAGGCGGAAGGCATCGAGCACCAAGGCGTCGTGCAGCGGCCCGATACCGAGCCCCAGCTATTCGATCTGCACTTGCCCGCCGGTAGCACGTTCTCGCCGCAGATCCCGGACGGCCACCTGTTGTTGCTCTATGTATACGAGGGCGCGCTGCAGGTCGGCGATCAGCCGGTCGACAAGGGCCAGCTGGTGCGCCTGTCCGAACAGGGTGAGCTGCAATTACACAGCGAGACCGGCGCACGACTGATGCTGCTGGCCGGCCGACCGCTGCGAGAACCCATCGTGCAGTACGGTCCGTTCGTGATGAACAGCCGCAAGGAGGTCGAGCAAGCGCTGCGGGATTTTCGCGATGGGACACTGGCCTGACCGGAGCAGATCGGCGCGCGCCACCAGCGTGGCCTGCTGACCGGCCTATCGCTTCCTGCGTTTCTTATAAAGGCCAGGCTCACCAAGCGGGCGGGTCTTGAAACGGCGATGTGCCCAAAGGTATTGCTCCGGCAAAGCACTGACCGCCTCCTCGATCCACTGATTGATCCGCAGGCAATCGGCTTCTTCACTCTCGCCGGGAAAGTCCTCAAGCGGCGGATGGATCACCAACCGATAGCCCGAACCGTCCGCCAGGCGTTCCTGGGTGAACGGCACGACCTTGGCCCTGCCCAGTCGAGCGAACTTAGTGGTGGCGGTCACCGTAGCTGCCTGGATGCCGAACAGCGGTACGAACAGGCTCTGCTTGCGCCCATAGTCCTGATCCGGCGCATACCAGATGGCGCGACCAGCCCGCAGAACCTTGAGCATGGCGCGTACGTCCTCGCGCTCGATTGCACTCGCGTCGAGGTTGTGCCGTTCGCGCCCGCGGCGCTGGACGAAGTCGAACACCGGATTCTTATGCTGGCGGTACATGCCGTCGATGGTGTGCCGTTGGCCTAGCAGCGCCGCGCCGATTTCCAGGGTGGTGAAATGCAGCGCCATCAGGATTACGCCCTGCCCCGCCGCCTGGGCCTGTTGCAGATGCTCCAGCCCTTCGATCCGGGCCAGACGCTGCAGGCGCGCCTGCGGCCACCACCAACTCATCGCCATCTCGAAGAAGGCAATGCCGTTGGAAGCGAAATTCTCATGCAGCAGTCGTTCGCGCTGCTCCTGGCTGAGTTCTGGAAAACACAGCTCCAGATTGCGCCGGGCGATGTAACGCCGCGAACCGGCGAAACGGAACATCAGGGCGCCGAGACCACGCCCCAGTTTCAGCAGCAGCGGATAAGGCAACTGAACCAGCAGCCATAGCAATCCCAGGCCCAGCCACAGCGGCCAGAAGCGCGGATGCAGGAAGTACGCACGAAACTGAGGACGGTCCATGAATAGCTCAACAGCCTATGAAGCGGCGCATTCTACCGGCAAATGCCCGCATTGACCGAACCTCGACGCACCAGTGGCCCTTGCCGGGTTGCAGGCGGCGGCGCTCCCCGCTATAAGTCCTCGCCATTTACCGCAGCAGACAGACCATGAGCCAAGCCGACCTCACCGATCAGTCCCCAGCCTTTCAGCTCAAGGGCAGCATGCTCGCCATCACCGTGCTGGAGCTCGCGAGTAACGACATCGAGCGTCTCGACGAGCAACTTGCGGCCAAAGTCGAGCAAGCGCCGGACTTCTTCAATAACACCCCGCTGGTACTGGCACTGGACAAGCTGCCGGAGTCCGCCCGCGAGATCGATATCGCTGCGCTGGTCAGCCTCTGCCGCAAGCACCGCCTGCGCACACTGGCACTGCGGGCTAGCGACCCCACACATCTAGAAGCGGCGGCAGTGCTCGACCTGCCTGTGCTACCGCCCTCCGGCGCACGTGAACGCCAGGTCGATCTGAATTCGAAAATCCCGGCTAAACCCGCTGAACCGGTCTATCGCCCTACCCGAGTCGTTACCACGCCAATTCGCGGCGGCCAGCAGGTGTATGCGCAGGGTGGCGACCTGATCGTCCTCGCTCCCGTGAGTCCGGGTGCGGAACTTCTCGCCGATGGAAACATCCATGTGTACGGTCCGCTCCGCGGTCGCGCCCTCGCGGGCATCAAAGGCGACCCCACGGCACGAATCTTCTGCCAGCAACTCGCAGCGGAAATGGTTTCCATCGCCGGCCAATACAAGGTCGCCGAGGACCTGCGACGCGATCCTCTCTGGGCTGAAGCAGTACAGATCAGCCTCTCTGGCGATGTGTTGAACATCACCCGCCTTTAACGGATACTGCCGCGAATTTTCAAGGACCAAACGGGCAATCCTGACGCCGAAATCAGCGGAAGGTCCCGATTTTTTAATTTTTAGGGTGAATCACCTTGGCCAAGATCATCGTAGTCACTTCCGGCAAAGGTGGCGTTGGTAAAACCACCACCAGCGCCGCCATCGGCACCGGCCTCGCGTTGCGCGGCCACAGGACCGTCATCGTCGACTTCGACGTCGGCCTGCGGAATCTCGACTTGATCATGGGCTGCGAGCGTCGAGTAGTTTATGACTTCGTCAACGTCATCAACGGCGATGCCACCCTTACCCAAGCACTGATCAAGGACAAGCGCCTAGAGAACCTCTACGTGCTTGCTGCCAGCCAGACCCGCGACAAAGACGCCCTGACTCAAGAAGGCGTCGGTAAGGTCATAGACGAGCTGGGCAAGAACTTCGAATACGTAATCTGCGATTCCCCAGCCGGTATCGAGAAAGGCGCGCACCTGGCCATGTATTTCGCCGACGAAGCCATCGTCGTAACCAACCCGGAAGTTTCCTCGGTACGCGACTCCGACCGCATGCTCGGCCTGCTTGCTAGCAAGTCGCGCCGCGCCGAGAGCGGCGAGGAGCCTATCAAGGAACACCTGCTGCTGACCCGATACAACCCCGAACGCGTCACCAAAGGTGAAATGCTCGGCGTCGAGGACGTCGAGGAAATCCTTTCCATCCGCCTGCTTGGCGTAATTCCCGAGTCGCAGGCCGTACTCAAGGCGTCCAACCAAGGCATCCCTGTGATCCTCGACGATCAGAGCGATGCCGGCCAGGCCTATAGCGATGCCGTGGACCGTCTGCTCGGCAAGGAAGTGGTGCACCGCTTCCTCGACGTGAAGAAGCCTGGCTTCCTGCAACGACTTTTCGGAGGCCGCGAATGAACCTTTTCGACTTCTTCCGTGAACGCAAGAAGAAGGAATCCCCAGCTGCAATCGCCAAAGAGCGTTTGCAGATCATCGTCGCCCACGAGCGTGGCCAGCGCACTGAGCCGGACTACCTGCCGGCCCTGCAGAAAGAACTGGTCGAGGTGATCCGCAAGTACGTCAACATTGACAGCGACCAGGTCCAGGTTGCACTCGAGGATCAGGGCAGCTGCTCGATTCTCGAGCTGAACATCACCCTGCCGGATCGCTGAGCGAAACCGGCGTACAGAAACGGCGGCCCACGGGTCGCCGTCTTCGTTTGTGGAAAAGCGAATGCCTCTTAGCGCTATCGAGATCGTCCATCAGGACGCCGCCCTTCTGGTCATCAACAAGCCGACCTTGCTGCTGTCCGTACCGGGTCGCGCCGAAGACAACCGTGACTGTCTAGTAACCCGTCTGCAGGAAAATGGCTATCCCGAAGCGCGCATCGTGCACCGCCTGGACTGGGAAACCTCCGGGCTTATCGTGCTTGCCCGCGACGCTGATACGCACCGTGAGCTGTCTCGTCAGTTCCATGATCGTGAAACCGAAAAGGCCTACACCGCACTGTGCTGGGGCGAGCCGGAACAGGACAGCGGCAGCATCGACCTGCCACTTCGCTACGATCCGCCGACCAAACCGCGTCACGTGGTCGATCATGAACTGGGCAAGCATGCCCTGACTTTCTGGCGCGTGCTCGAACGCTGCGGCGATTACAGCCGCGTCGAGCTGACACCTATCACCGGCCGCTCTCACCAATTGCGAGTACATATGCAGTCGATCGGGCACCCACTACTCGGCGATCGCTTATACGCACATGAGCAGGCACTGAAAGCCCACGAACGGCTGTGCCTACACGCCAGCATGCTCGCACTGACTCATCCGCAAACCGGCGAGCGACTGCGCTTCGAGTGCCCGGCCCCGTTCTGATGGAGCGTTTTCTCGAAGCGACCCAGGGCGCACCAGCGCACCCAACACTTCGCAAGGCGCTCGACCTATGGAGCGCCTCCCCTGGCCAGGCTCTGGACCTGGGGTGCGGCGCCGGACGCGATAGTCTGGCTCTGCTGCGTGCTGGCTGGAAGGTGGTCGCTGTAGACCAGTCTGAAGATGCTCTGGAAGTCCTGCGCGTGCAGGCCGACCCCAGCTTGTCAGGTAGGCTCACCACTCGGTGCCAGCCATTCGAGAACGAGACGCCGCTACCGATCGCTGATCTAGTGAACGCAAGCTTCGCGCTGCCATTCTGCAAGCCGGAAGCATTCAACGATTTCTGGGCACGGATAACCCAATGCCTATGCCCGGGCGGCGTGTTCGCCGGCCACTTCTTCGGGCCGCACGATAGCTGGGCGGCGAAGGGCTACACCATTCACGGTCGCGAGCGGTTGCTACGGAAATTCGAAAGCTGGACGCTAGTGGAGCTCAACGAGTTCGAGTTCGACGGCAAGACCGCGGTAGGTCACAGCAAGCACTGGCACCTGTTCGAAGTAATCGCTCGACGCCACTGAGTCCCAAGCCCGTAAAGGACTGCTGCCGCACATTGCAATGGGATAGACTTCGATGCTTGCAGTCCGGAGTCCGAAATGCGCAAAGCTCTCAACCAAGGCCTGATCGACTACTTGCAGGCCTCGCCTACCCCCTTCCATGCCACCCAGAATCTCGCCCAAGCACTGCAGGCCGCTGGCTACCGCGAGCTGGACGAACGCGAGGCCTGGCATACCGAGGCTGGCGGGCGTTATTACGTTACCCGCAATGACTCGGCCATCATCGCCTTTCAACTGGGCAGTAAGTCGCTCGTCGAGCATGGCCTGAGGCTGGTCGGCGCCCATACCGACAGCCCGTGCCTGCGGGTCAAGCCGCAGCCGGAGCTGCAGCGCCAGGGCTTCTGGCAGCTGGGTGTCGAGGTGTATGGCGGTGCCCTGCTCGCCCCTTGGTTCGACCGCGATCTGTCGCTGGCCGGCCGCGTCACCTACAGCCGTGATGGCCGCATCGAGAGCCAGCTGATCGACTTCAAGGTGCCGATCGCGACGATTCCGAACCTGGCGATTCACCTCAACCGGGAAGCCAATCAGGGCTGGGCCATCAACGCCCAGAACGAGCTGCCGCCAATCCTCGCGCAGATCGCCAGTCAGGAAAGCCCGGACTTCCGCGCGCTGCTCGCCGATCAGCTCGGCCGTGAACATGGCCTGGTCGCCGACGTCGTACTGGACTTTGAACTGAGCTTCTACGACACCCAGAGCGCGGCGGTCATCGGCTTGCACGGTGACTTCATCGCCGGCGCCCGCCTGGACAATCTGCTTTCGTGCTTTGCGGGTTTGCAGGCCTTGCTGAACGCCGAACCCGAGCACACCTGCGTACTGGTCTGCACCGATCACGAGGAAGTCGGCTCGACCTCGTTGTGCGGCGCGGATGGCCCGTTCCTGGAGCAGGTCTTGCGTCGAGTGCTGCCGGATGAGGACGACTTCCAGCGCGCCATCAGCCATTCCCTGCTGATCTCCGCCGACAATGCCCACGCGGTGCACCCGAACTACGCCGACAAGCACGACGGCAACCACGGGCCTAAGCTCAACGCTGGCCCGGTGATCAAGGTGAACAACAACCAGCGCTACGCCACAAGCAGCGAAACCGCCGGGTTCTTCCGTCATCTTTGTCTGGAGAACGAAGTACCGGTGCAGAGTTTCGTCACCCGTAGCGACATGGGTTGCGGCTCCACGATCGGCCCGATCACGGCCAGCCAGCTGGGTGTGCGTACCGTCGACATTGGCCTGCCTACCTTCGCCATGCACTCGATCCGGGAGCTAGCGGGCAGCCAGGATCTGGCGCATCTGGTCAAGGTGCTGACCGCCTTCTACGCCAGCAGCCAGCTGCCTTGAGCCACACCAGGCAGGTCTGCAACATCTGCAACCTGCCCGTTTTATCAAGATAGGGCCAGTTCTGGCTCGTCTACATCAGGATGATGCGGATCAGGAAATCGCGCTATCGATCACCAGGGCCACCTTGCCGGACACGGTGTTGCTGGCCAGCGTTTCGAATGCAGCCTCCACATCACCGATGGCAAAGGTTCGCTCCAGACGCGGCGAAAGCTTGCCCTGGGTGAACAGCGGCCAGACCTTCTCTTCCATTTCCGCCAGCAGCCCGGCCTTGTAATCGGCGTCGCGGCTGCGCAGGGTCGAGCCGATCAACTGGATGCGCTTGGCCAGCAAACCAGCCAGATCCATCTCGGCCTTGCGTCCGCCCATCAAGCCGATCATCACCCAACGCCCATCCATCGCCAGCAGTTGCATATTCAATGCGGCGTACTTGGCACCGACCGGATCGAGGATCATGTCGAACGGACCGAAATCGCGCAGCGCTTCGAGCGAGTCACCCCGTAGCACACCGCCCTGCGCGCCCAGCGATTCGCAGTAGGCCAGCCGCTCGGCCGAACCGACGCTGACCCAGCAGGGATTGCCAAAGGCCTTGCACAGCTGGATCGCCGCAGAGCCGACACCGCTGGCGCCAGCGTGAAGCAGTACCTTATCGCCGGCCAGTAATGCGCCCAAGCGATAGAGATTGAGCCAGGCCGTGGCATATACCTCCGGAATCACTGCGGCTTCGTGCAACGACATGCCCTCGGGAACCGGCAGCGCATGACGGGCATCGACCACCACCTCCTCGGCCATGCCACCACCAGCCAGCAGCGTGCACACGCGATCACCCACCTTCCAGCGGCTGCGCCCACTGACCTCGGCGACCACCCCTGCGCATTCCAGCCCCAGGATGTCGGTGACACCTGCCGGCGGCGGATAGTGTCCGCCTCGCTGCAGCAGGTCCGCACGGTTCAGCCCGGCAGCAGCCACACGGATACGGATTTCGCCATCGCCGCACGCCGGAGCCGGTCGCTCGGCCCACTCCAGATGCCCCTCGATACCTTGCAATGCCTTCATGCTGCCTCCATAGTGGTTCCTATCTATGCCCACCCAACTGATCGCTCGCTGGCCTTCTTTGACCACCTCAACCATCGGGCTTGTGCTTTCCACCGCCGGACGGAAAACCGAACCGGCGCCTACTTTAGATGGCCTAATATGCGTTATTCCCTAGCCTTACGTCGCCCCCAAGCCATGAAACGTACGCTGACCTGCACCGTTCTCGCCGTCCTTTTCGGCCTTCACGCTTCCCTGGCGATGGCCAAAGCCGTCAGCACGCCGGAGAACTGGGACTACCTGCAACCCGATCGTGACCAGGTCATAGCCAGCCTGAACGTCGTCGAACTGCTCAAGCGCCATCACTACAACAAGCCGCCGCTGAACGACGCGCGTTCGGCAAAGATCTTCGACAGCTACATCCAGATGCTCGATCCCTCGCGCAGCTATTTCCTGGCATCCGACCTCGAAGAGTTCGGCAAGTGGCGCAACCAGTTCGACGACTTCCTCAAGGGCGGCAATCTCGAACCCGGTTTCATCATCTACTCCCGTCATCTCGAGCGCTTGCAGAACCGGTTGAACTACGCCCTGAGCCTGCTCGACAAGGGCGTCGACAGCTTCGACTTCAGCGTCGACGAGGAGCTGCTGGTCGACCGTGAGAAGGCCGCCTGGGCCAAGGACACCGCAGAGCTGGATGACCTGTGGCGCAAGCGGGTAAAGGACGAGGTATTGCGTCTGAAGATCGCCGGCAAGGAGCCGAAGGCCATCGAGGAACTGTTGACCAAACGCTACAAGAATCAGCTATCGCGCCTGAACCAGACTCGTGGCGAGGACGTTTTCCAGACCTACATCAACGCCTTCGCGCAGACCTACGATCCGCACACCCAATACCTGTCGCCGGACAGCGCGGAGAATTTCGACATCAACATGAGCCTGTCGCTCGAGGGCATCGGCGCGGTGCTGCAGAGTGACAACGAGCACGTGAAGATCGTACGCCTGGTGCCGGCCGGCCCGGCGGAGAAGAGCAAGCAGCTGGCGCCAGCGGACAAGATTGTCGGCGTCGGCCAGGCCAACGATGAGATGGTCGACGTCATCGGCTGGCGCCTGGATGAGGTGGTCAAGCTCATCCGCGGCCCGAAGGGTTCCGTCGTGCGCCTGGAAGTCATCCCGGCGAGCAACGCGCCGAATGACCAGAGCAGCAAGGTCGTCGCCATCACCCGCGAAGCGGTAAAGCTCGAGGAGCAGGCAGCGAAGAAATCAGTGCTGAACCTGGAACACCAGGGGCAGAACTTCAAGCTCGGCGTGATCGAAATTCCGGCGTTCTACCTCGACTTCAAGGCACTGCGCGCCGGGGACCAGAACTACAAGAGCACCACGCGTGACGTTAAAAAGCTGCTCTCCGAACTGGAAGCAGAGAAAGTCGACGGCGTGGTCATCGACCTGCGCAACAACGGCGGCGGCTCACTGCAAGAGGCCACCGAGCTCACCGGCCTATTCATCGATCAGGGTCCGACTGTACTGGTACGCAACAGCGATGGTCGCGTAGACGTGCTTGCCGATGAACAGACCGGCGCGCTGTACAAGGGGCCGCTGGCCGTCCTCGTCAACCGTCTTTCGGCATCGGCCTCGGAGATCTTCGCCGGCGCGATGCAGGACTACCACCGGGCCTTAATCCTCGGTGGCCAGACCTTCGGCAAGGGCACCGTGCAGACGATCCAGCCTCTCAACCATGGTGAGCTGAAACTGACCCTGGCCAAGTTTTACCGCGTATCCGGGCAGAGCACTCAACATCAGGGTGTGATTCCCGACATCAGCTACCCTGCCGATGTCGACACCAAGGAAATCGGTGAGAGTGCGCTGCCGGAAGCGCTGCCTTGGGACAGCATCCGCGCGGCGATCAATCCGGACATGAACCCGTTCAAGCCGTTCCTCGCCGAGCTGAAGGCACGCCACGAAGCACGCACCGGCGAGAACCCGGACTTCGTCTTCACCCGCGATCGTCTGGCGCTTGCCCAGGAGCTGATGCACGAAACCACCGTCAGCCTCAATGAAGAAAAGCGGCGTGCACAACAGGCCGATATCGAGAAGCGTCAGCTGGCCTTGGAAAATGCATTGCGCCTGGCCAAAGGTGAGGAGCCACTGGCAAAGCTGGAGAAGGAAGACGAAAACACGCCTCACGCGGAAGCGGACAAACCAAAGCCGGAGGATGATGCCTACCTCTCCGAGAGCGGGCGCATTCTGCTCGATTACCTCGGTCTCAGCTCGGCGATGGCCAAGCACTGAATCGAGTGGAACGCCGCGATGTCATCAAATTGACATCACGACATCGTGAAATGAAAGGGCCGCGCTGCGGCCCTTTTCTTTTCACACCCAGAGACCTCCATGACAGTCACCGAGCAGTTGAGCACGCTGGGACATATCCTTGCTCACGGCGACATCACCACCCTGTTCCAACCCATCGTCTCGCTTTCGGAGCGACGCATTCTCGGTTATGAAGCACTCAGCCGTGGACCATCCAACGGCCCGCTGCACTCCCCGATCAATTTGCTCGCCACAGCACGCCACGCCGGCCGGCTTAACGAACTAGAGATGACCTGCCGCGAAACAGCGTGCCGGCGTTACAGCCAGGGGGCGCTACGCGGCAAGCTCTTTCTCAACGCCTCACCGGAAACGCTACTTGACGCGACCCACAAGCCCGGGCGCACGCTCGAGCTGCTGCACACCTATGGCATTTCCGCGGACAACGTGGTCATCGAGCTGACCGAGCAGGCACCGGCCGACGATCTCGAGCTGCTGGACAAGGCGCTTCATCACTATCGCTCGATGGGCTTCAGCATAGCGCTCGACGACCTTGGTGCCGGATATTCGAGTTTGCGCCTGTGGTCCGAGCTGCGACCGGACTATGTGAAGATCGACCGCTATTTCATCGACGGCATCCATCTCGACCCCGTGAAGCGCGAGTTCGTAGAATCCATCCTGAAGATCGCCCGCGCATCGCGTGCCCACGTCATCGCCGAAGGTATCGAACTGCACGAGGAACTGGCGGTGCTGGCCGGCATGGGTATCGATCTGGTGCAGGGCTATCTGCTTGGACGTCCGCTGGAGTTGCCTGCGCAGGACATCGACGAGGTTCTGCCACCCCCGGAGGCCCAGCAGGCGGTCCTGGGCGAGGAGTCCGGCAACCTGTCCGGACTGCTTATCCGACAACCCGCCATGTCCGCAGAACGTCCGGTCGCTGAAATGCTCGAGGCGTTTCGACTGCAGCCGGCCCTGAACTCGATCGCCGTTTTGGACGTTGACGCCAGGCCGGTCGGCATACTTCACCGTAATCTCATTTCCGACGCGCTGCTCAAGCCCTACGCCACCGATCTGCTGGCACGCAAACCGCTTAGCCGCCTGATGAGCACGGATTTCCTCGCCGTCGAGCTCGACCAGTCGTTGCAACAGGTCAGCCGCTTGCTCACCAGCCGGGCGCGCCAAAGAATCGAGGAAGACTTCGTCATCACACAGGCAGGTCAATACCTCGGTCTGGGCCGCGTCATCGATGTTCTGAGGTTGATAACCGAACTGAAGATTCAGCAGGCGCGCCACGCCAATCCCCTGACACTGTTGCCGGGCAACGTACCTATCCAGCAGTGCCTGACCCGCCTGCTGCTACAGCGACGTAGGGCGATGGTCTGTTACGTCGACATCGACAACTTCAAACCTTTCAACGATCTGTATGGCTACGCCAAAGGCGATGAAGTGCTGCTGTGCCTGGCCCAATGTCTGAACGACCGGGTCGACCCACAGATGGATTTCGTCGGCCATATTGGCGGGGATGATTTCATGCTGGTGCTAAGCGGTCACGACTGGGAGCAGCGCATTGCCGACTTGCACAGCACCTTCGCGCTTCGCAGCAGTGCCTTCTACCAGCCAGAACACCTCGCGGCCGGCTGCTTTATTTCCACCAGCCGTGACGGGCGTAAACAGCGCTATGCCCTGCTGTCACTCTCGATCGGGATCGTCAGCGTGCACCCGGAGCACACTGACCGCCTGGATGCAGGCAGGCTCGCCGCCCTTGCTTCGGAGGCCAAGCGCTTTGCCAAACAGGTGAACGGCCCGAGCTTCCACCTGATCGAGGCAGGGCAGCCAACGCAGGATGCCTACAACCCCAGTTGCTCCGCCTTCGCCTTGTAACGATCTGCCTGCTGGGGGTCTGCGGCCAGGCCGTGGCCGCCGGCACGATACAGTTGCTCGAGGCGAACCGCCGCCAGTGGATGCCCTGCCTCGGCCGCCTGGGACCACCAGCGCGCCGCCTCACTGCCATCCGGGCCGTGGGAGGCATCTTCGCTGAGGCTGATGACGCCCATCTGATATGCCGCTTTCACATCTCCCGCCTTGGCCGCCAGCCTTAGAAGGCGAACGCCTTCCAGCTTGGCACCATAGCCGCGCCCGCGGAAATACAGGATATGACCGTAGAAACTCTGCGCCGACACGTCGCCCAGCGCCGCCATCCGCGCGAATTGCCCTTCCATCCAACGCCAGATCTTCGGCTGCTGAACCGCGTAGTGCGACGTCATCAATTTGCGGGCAGTTAAATAACCGAGCCTTGCACGCAGCCTGCCCAGCATCAGAGTTCCTCCGAATAAACGAACTCGAAAACGCGCGCCACTTCTCCCGCATGCCAGGATGCAGCGGCGGCACCGTCCGCCGGCCCCGAGAAGCGTCCCAACCGCGCAGCACACTCGAAAAAGCCCGTGCGGGGCAACCGACTAGCACCCTGACTGATGACCAGTGCGCTGCGCAACGGGCGCTCCGAGCGGGCGTCCAGCGCAGCGAGGTGCTCCAGCGCGGCGGTAAGGGTTCGCATGGCGGGTGTGGGCAACTGGAGCCGCTCGACCAGCGCACGGTAGGTCACCAGATGTCTCTGCCGGCGAGCGGCATCCAGTTCGGCAAGCAGCGCCTGCCAGTGGTGCCGGCTGATGGATACTGACGTCAAGCGTCGCCCTCCCAGCCGGCAATTTCCAACGCACGTGCCAGTGCTCGACGAATCGCAGCATCGGGTTCGCGCTCTCCCGCCTCGATCAGCCCCAGGTAGGCTGGACTGATCCCCACAGCGCGCGCCAACGCCTCTTGTGAAAGCCCCTTGGCCTCACGCAGAGCGCTCAGCTCGACCAGGGACGGACGTGACTGAGCGCCACTGGGTGCGACATCAGTGGCAACGGCCGATTTGACACCGACCGCATTCAAAAGCGCCTGGTACTCGTCCCACGGCAGTACGGCGTATTCCGGCGAGCCGTCACGCATGATGACCTGTACATTCATCCGTATTTTCCCCAGGCGTCTTCGATCAGATGCGGAATCTTAACAGCCCTTGCCGCTCCTTGAAGCTACCAACCTGCCGCATGCGTTAGTGAATCGGGATAGAGACCGCAAATGCTCATCCGGCACCGACAGACGGCGGCGCTACACACGCCGCTGCTATCAGCTCGGCTGGCCGCCGGCCTTCGGTTCGTCCAACGCAGGCAAGCGTTGAAGCGATGCCTGCCGATCCGCAGTCTGGGCCTGCCTCCAGACCTTGAACGCCTCCAACTCACCAGACCACTTGCGCATTACCCAGCCCAGCACAGCCAGATCGTCGACGAACCCAAGACCAGGCAGCCAATCCGGGATGGCGTCGATTGGCGACAGGAAGTAGAGCAAGCCGGCCACCACAGCTATCAATGCATTAGGACTGATGGCCCGGTACTCGCCACGCCACCAAGCTACGCAAAGCGCCTGTAAAAGTGCCAGATCTTCTCGCAATCCTCTGAACAGCCCTCTTTTCGAAGAGGATTTGCGAGCCACCGCAAAGAGTAACGCGGGGATCTTTCCGCGTTTGATCAGACGCTGCGCGAGCGGAAAATATCGGATGAAATTCCAGGGAGCCTTCATCTGGGTTGCCTCCAGCCTGCGTCATCCCTGACCTCGTGAATGTTATCCACCGAAGCTGTGGATAACCTTGTGAACAGTTTATGGATGGTTGCCGCTAAGGCCCTGTTTACGGGGCCGCCCAACAGATCGGTGTTTTTTTATCCAGCCGCTTAAGGCCTTAAGAATCAATAGGTTACGATCATGCTGAAATTGTATTGAAACATGCCTGCAGGACACGCCGCGATCTATTCCGAATGTGCATAACCGCGGATTGTCAATGCTTTTACAAGCACTTTGACTGACGACGACACAGGGCGTTCGAACTTCCGGGGGCTAGGAATTGAGGGAAGAACATCCCAGGTGAGAATCAAAAAAGAGGTCGATCATTGCGATCGACCTCCCAAAACCTTACTGAATGCTGAGCTGCCCACGAATCTTGTCGAGGGTCGCCGAGCCGATGCCTTTTACCTCGAGCAGCTCATCTACCGAGCTGAACGGGCCATGCTCTTCCCGATAAGCGATGATTGCTTTTGCCTTGGTTTCACCGATGCCTCTCAGTTCACGGGAAAGCGTCTCAGCATCGGCAGCATTGAGGTTCACTGGGGCCGGGGCGACAGCCACAGCTGTCGGGGCAGGTTGTGCCTGAGTGGCGGCATAGCCACCGAAAGAAAAGCCGGAGAGTACGGCGAATGCCGCAGCGGCAAGAATAGCTTTACGCATAATCACGTCCTTATGAAAACCAAAGTATTCGTTCGCGGGACTTCCTGCTCCGCGTCAGCCAATCTAGCCGCCTGCCAGCTGATGTCAAAAACGAGGTTGCATATTTGCGAACCTCGTCAAGCTCAGCGCATGGCGTTGAACAGATTCAAGCCGCTGATTTTTACATAGCTCTGCTGCGTAGCCTCAAGGATGACGGTCTGGAACGACAGCCGGGACAGCGCCTCTGCGTAGTCCAGCTCACGCAGCTCGGCCTGGACCGATTTGTTAACCAGAGCCACGTCCTCGTTGTCGGTCTGCGTTGTTTCGATCACGTTCAGACGCGCGCCGATGTTGCCGCGAGCGGCGTCGACGCTGATCATGCCGTGGTCCAGGTTGGTCAGCGCTACGGCTACGGCATCGCGAACGCCTCCGTTGCTGGTCGCGGGGTTCTCTAAGGCAGATCGAAGATTGGCGACAGTATCCAGAATGCCCTGCCTGTTGGTAGCCGCGACAGTCGGATCACCATTCGCATCAACACCGTTTACAGTCCTTGGTATGACGGTGGCACTCTCCCCTCCGCTTGGAATCCCGTCGAGCGTCATGGTCATGCCGCGGAAGACAAGCGTGTCACTGCGGCTAGCCTCCTTGTCCATTAACCCATCGCCAATTTCGGCCGGGTTGACGCTACCGTCCTGGTTCAGAGCCCTGATCGTATAGCTACCATCGCTGCCGAATGAAATATCGATCCCATACGGGGGAAACGCAGGATCACCAGCGAAAGCGACCTCATCACTCACTAACGGCGCTGATACCTTAAGCGTCGAGTCAGTCGCAGCGCCAATGGACAGGCTACTTTGTAGGCGTCCAGCATTAGTAATGTTCTGAAAAATCGACTTGCCGTTGTCGCTGATCGGGATATTCAGCGAGCTAGCTATCTGCAACTTACGCTGCCCCTCGTCTCCCTGATAACTATAGCTACCGTCCCCTGCACGCACGAACGGCTGAGTCTTACCCTGAAAGCCAGAGAACAAATACTCGCCGCGGGCATTGCGGGTGTTCATCAATGACAGCAGCTCGTCCTCGCGTTCAGTCAGCTCGGCTGCAATGGACTTCCGGTCTTCCGCACTCAGGCCACCATTGCCCGCCTGTACGGCAAGCTCTCGCACTCGCTGCAGAACGGTATTAACCGAGTTGAGCGTCACCTCCTCTTGGGTAAGGCTGTTCTTCGCCGCAGTCAGGTTGGCGTTGTACTGACTCAGAACGTTCTGCTGCTGGTCCAGCTGGAGCAAACGCACCGACGCAACCGGGTCGTCAGCTGGCGTAAGGATGCGATTGCCGGTACTGATCTGCTCCTGAGTGCGAGTCGCATTGGCGTAGTTGCGCTGCAGTCCGGCGACGCCGTTATTGAATGCTTGCAGGGTGGAAATGCGCATAAGGCGACCTATTACCTGAAGGAGCTGATCAATGTATCGAACAAGGAGCGGGCAACTTGAATTATCTGGGCCGAAGCGTTGTAGTACTGCTCGAACTTGATCAGGTTGGCGGCTTCCTCGTCCAGGTTCACAGCCGAGAGTGAATCGCGGTTGTCCGAAGCCTGCTTGAGAATCGAGCCCGTTGCTTCACTATCCATCCGCGCTTGTGCCGTCAGCGTACCGACGCGCTCGACCAGTTCGCCGTAGCCATCGGTAAAACTGAAGCCGGAGCCATTCACAGCCGCATCCACGCCTACTGTCTGCTTCGTTTGCAGATCGACCAGCTTCAGCGCATTGCGGTTATCCGAGACGCCGCTCTGGTTGAACGCCATCGCAAACCTGTCGTTATCCTTCGGCGTACCGCTCAGAGAAAACTCGAACTGGTAATTGGCATCACCCACCAACAGCGAATTGCTTTGTCCTGGCTGGATGGTAGCGGTCGCCGAGTAACTGACCGTCGGCGGCGTAGTGCTGTCGTCCACACTCCGAAATTGCGCAGTGCCACCCGTAATCGTTACGGTGTCCGGCTCGGTGAAAGTAAGCGTCGCCCCATTGCTGCCGAACAACCCCTGCAGTGCCGAAATACTGATCGGTGAAGGCCCGGACGTCATGTCGGGCTGGCCAATCGCACCGGTACCAGCGTTCTGCAAATTGCTTTCCGCGCGTACCGGGGCGGCAAAGGCCAGTTGATCGGCCTGATCCAGCGTCGCCTTGATGTCAGCCGCACCACGACGAGTCGGCTGCAGGCTGAACTTGTCGCCTACAGCGGGGACGGGATTACCGAGAACAACCTGGAAGCCCTGGTCGACACCATTCTTGTCTGCTATCGACAGCGTGCCGGCCGGGCTCTCCGTTACGGTCATCAACTGGTTGTCGCTCAGCCGTCTGACTTTGGGGCCGCTCGCGTCGTACTCCATCAGATAGTCACTGGTGGTGAGCACGCTGGGGTCGGTGATGTTCAGCACTGGCTGCGCGTTGCTGTTCCCGGCAAATGCATTGACGCGCAACTTCGCCAACGCGGGCTCGTTGTAGTTACCGAAAAGTGCCGAACCGACCTGTCCTTTCAGATCCAGCCCCTGCCCCAGCTGAGTATTGACCTGATCACTGACGGCCAGCGAAAGGCGCCCCAGGGAATTCATGGTCGAATCCAGCACTTCCTCGCGATAGCGAATCAGCCCCCCGAGTTCACCGCCGGTGATCTGCGAGGTAATGCCCTGTCGCGAACCACCGCTGATGAACTGCACTTCATGACGGTTCGGGTCGCCCTGCCCTGGCACGACCTCCAGCTTGGCTACCGTACTGCCCACGACCAGCGGCTGGCCGCTGCCGATGAATACGTTGAAGCTACTGTCATCCTGAGGAACAACCGTCACGCCGATGTAGCCCGATAACTGCCGAACAGCCTCGTCACGGGCGTCGAGCAGATCGTTCGGCTGCTTGCCGTTGGCCGCGGCGATGGCAATAGCCTCATTGAGGCTACCGATGCTGCCTGCCAGACGATTAACCTGATCGGTGACAGCGGACATCTGCTTGTTGGTGAAACTGTTCTGCTCGGAAAGTCGGTCGTATACGGTATTGAATCGCCGCGCCAATCCCTCAGCCTCCGCCAGCACCAGCTGACGCGCCGGGATATTCGCCGGGTCCTCGGCAGCTGTCTGCAAGGCCGAGAAGAACTTTTGCAGCGAAGGCGTGATACCGGTGGTGGTGCCAGCCAGCAATGAATCGAGCTGATCGATCTGGCTTTTGTAAGCCTCGACATCACTGTTCAGCGATGTACTGCTACGCAGCTGGCTGGTGAGAAATTCGCTGTAGGAGCGACGCACGTCTACCAGCGAGGTACCCGATCCAATGTAACCGGCACCGCTGAACTGCGGCGAGCGTGTCGCCTGGCTCGCATCCTGGCGGCTATAGCCAGGCGTGTTGACGTTCGTGATGTTGTGTCCGGTGATGGAAAGTTGGGTTTTGCTGGCAGACAGGCCGGAAAGGCCAATGCTCAATAGGTCAGCCATGATTTAGCCTCTGGTCCGCATGGCGGGCACCGAATTCGCGTCGGCAACGGTCTGGTAAGTCTGCATCTTGCGGGCGATCTGGCTGATCTTGCGCGCGTATTGTGGGTCGGTGGCGTAGCCGGCTTTCTGCAGCTCCTTGACGAAGCGTTCCGAATCGCCGGTATTGCTCGCCACCTGAATGGCGGTCCGATAACGGTCGTTGTTTTCCAGCAGGCTGACGAAGTCGTCGAAGCTCTGCTCGAACGAATCGTAGGCGCGGAAGCCCGCTCTCTCGCGGGTTGCCGTACCGTTGACGTACTCGGTGGTCATCACGGTAGCCGACTCCCCTTTCCACCCGGTTGCCTTGATGCCGAACAGGTTGTGGCTGTTGCTGCCGTCCTTCTGACGGATCATGGATTTACCCCAGCCGGTCTCCAGCGCAGCTTGTGCGACCAGGAAACGCGGCTCGATGCCCAGGCGTTCGGCCGCCTTCTCTGCCATGGGCAGCATGGTGGCGATGAACTCCTCGGACGAATTGAACCGCGTCTTGCTCGGCGCGTTGGGCGCACTTTTCTCGACACCGTTGACGACCAACGGCTTGTCCTTGGGGGGCACAAACGCCGTGGCGGGTTTCCAATCGAGGTCGACCAGAGGCTGCACACCTTCTGCCGCAGGTTTCTGCGCAGTCGCCGATAAATCTGCCACTTGCCGCTCGATCGCCCGGCCTGGCAACGCAAGACGACGCTGATTCAGCAACCGGGAATCATCTCGTGCGGACTCGACGGCAGTGGCCGGCTTGCTCGGCCATGCGGCCCCTTCGATCTGCGCAACCTGGGCAAACGGATTGTTGCGTGTCGCGGTTTCGGTCTGCTTGCTCAACTGGCGCACCAGTACGTCCGCCAGCCCGATGCCACCGCCTTCCTTCGAAAGACTGACAGACAGCTGCTGGTCATACATATCCTGGTACTGCTTGCTGGCCTGACTGTTCAGCGGGTTGTCCTTGGCCAGCACTTCGGTTGCCGAACGCATCGACTTGAGCATTTCGTTGAGAAACAACGACTCGAACTCCTGCGCAACCTTGCGCACGTTCTCCTCACCGTCCCGATCCTTGCCAACCTTGAGCTGGCTGAGGCGATTGAGGTCGTTGTAGCTGCCGCTGTCGAGGCCGCGCGCTCCGCTTCCGAGACGATTTTCCATATCCCTGCCCTTAGATCACGATCAGGTCGGCTTGCAGAGCGCCAGCCTGCTTCAGTGCTTCAAGAATTGCCATCAGGTCGCTAGGCGCAGCGCCCACCTGGTTCACCGCCCGGACGATCTCATCCAGCGTGGTACCCGGGCCGAACTTGAACATCGGCTTGGCTTCCTGATCGGCTTTTACCTTGCTGTTGGGCACGACGACGGTCTGACCATCCGAGAAGGGCTCCGGCTGGCTCACCTGTGGATCTTCGCTGATGGTGACGGTCAGGCTGCCGTGGGTAACGGCGGCAGGCTGCACCCGCACGTTCTGGCCGATCACGATCGTCCCGGTACGCGAATTGATGATGACCTTGGCCACGGCCTGGCCAACCTCTACTTCGAGATTTTCCAGAATCGACAGGTAGTCCACGCGCTGACTCGGATCCAGCGGCGCGGTCACGCTGATCGAGCCCCCGTCGAGCGCCTGCGCTACACCCGGGCCCAGCAGGTCGTTGATCTGATCGACGATGTTCTTGGCCGTGGTGAAGTCCGGACGGTTGAGATTCAGCGTCAGTGTATTGCCCTGATTGAAGCCGCTCGGCACCGGCCGTTCAACCATCGCGCCACCCGGGATCCGGCCAGCCGACGGCGAATTGACGGTGATCCGCGAGCCATCGGCGCCACCGGCATCGAAGCCTCCTACCACCAGGTTGCCCTGGGCGATGGCGTAGACGTTGCCGTCGATACCCTTCAGCGGCGCCATCAACAGGCTGCCGCCACGCAGGCTCTTGGCGTTACCGATAGACGAGACGGTGATGTCGATGGTCTGTCCCGGCTTGGCGAACGGTGGCAGTTCGGCATGAATCGACACCGCCGCGACGTTCTTCAGCTGAATGTTGCCACCGGCCGGCACCTTGATGCCGAACTGGGCCAGCATGTTGTTGAAGGTCTGCACGGTGAACGGCGTCTGGGTGGTCTGGTCACCGCTTCCGTTCAAGCCGACAACCAGGCCGTAGCCGATCAGCTGGTTGCTACGAACACCATGGATGGTCGCGACATCCTTCAGACGCTCGGCCTGTGCGCCAGCACAGAGCGTGAGCAAACCCGCGAGCAGAAGCAGTTTTTTCCACATGACATCAGCTCCGGTCAGAAGGGCCACATCGGGCTCATGAAGAATCGGTCTAGCCAGCCAGGCTGGCTCGCATCGGCAAAGGCGCCGGTGCCCGAATAGGTAATGCGTGCATCGGCAATACGGGTAGACGGAACCGTGTTGTCGGTGGAGATATCGTCCGCGCGAACCAGGCCCGCAATGCGCACCAGTTCGTCGCCGGTATTGAGCGTCATCCACTTCTCGCCGCGCACGGCGAGGATGCCGTTGGGCAGCACTTCGGAGACGGTCACGGTGATCGAACCGGACAGGCTGTTGCTCTGTCCGGCCTGTCCAGAACCGGAAGTATCTCGTGACGCGTCGTACTCGGCGCCCAGGCTCATCGAGTTGCCGGTCAACGGATTGGCCATCGAGACGGCTCCTCCAAACAGCGAGCCAAGCCCGATGTTGGCGCTGCTGTCCTTCGAGAGCTGCGACGAGGCGTTCTTGCTGGCCTGAGTCCGCTCGTTGAGGGTGATGGTAATGATGTCGCCGACCCGATGAGCCTTGCGGTCGTCGTAGAGGTTGGTTTCGAAGCCTGCCTGATAGATCGCGCCGTTGTTCTGCGCCGCCGGCAACGGCGTGCGCGGCAGCACCGGAGCATAGTACGGGTCATTCGGTTTCGGCGCAGGAGCAACACATCCGACCAGCGCCAGGGCGGACGACATCGACACAACGATCAGCAAACGGCTCATAAACACCTCAAGCCATGACAGGCCATCGAAACTACTGCGAGCAGCACAAGGCGTGCGTGCCCGTATACAACGGCGAACGCGCGATCAGAGCTGCTGCGTGACGAACGACAGCATCTGGTCGGCGGTGGATATGACCTTGGAATTCATCTCGTAGGCACGCTGGGTGGTGATCATGTTCACCAGTTCCTCAACGACGCTGACGTTGGAGTTTTCCAGGGTGTTCTGCAGCACCGTACCCAAACCGTTGAGGCCCGGCGTGCTGACCTGAGGCGCGCCGCTTGCCGCGGTCTCCAGGAACAGGTTACTGCCCATCGCCTGCAGACCTGCCGGGTTGATGAAGTCGGCCGTCTGCAGGTTGCCAATGATCTGCGGCTGCGGATTGCCCACGGTGGTCACCGAGACAGTTCCGTCCTCGCCCACGGTGAAGGTCTGGGTCTCCGGCGGTACCACGATGGCCGGCTCCAGCGCATAGCCGTTGGAGGTCACCAATTGGCCATCGGAGCTCAGATGGAAGCTGCCGTCACGGGTGTAGGAAACCGTGCCATCGGGCAGCAGTACCTGGAAGAAACCGCGACCGTTGACCGCCATGTCCAGCGGCTGCTCGGTGGTCTGCAGGCTACCGGCGGTGAAGATCTTCTGCGTGCCGGTCACCCGCACACCGGTACCCAGCTGAAGGCCGGAGGGCAGTTCGCTGTCCTGGCTGGACTGACCGCCAGGCTGACGGCGAATCTGATAGAGCAGGTCCTGAAACTCGGCACGGTCACGCTTGAAGCCGGTGGTAGAAACGTTGGCCAGGTTGTTGGAAATGGTCGTCAGGTTCATGTCCTGGGCGGACAGTCCGGTCTTGCTGACCCAAAGTGCTGGAAGCATGAGCTTTCTCCTCGTGCGCCGCCGGCGCCACGCTATTAGCTGAGTTGCAGTACGCGCGCCATGGCAGCCGCGTCATCTTCGGCGGTGCGCATCATCTTTACGTGCAGTTCGAACTGGCGAGACAGCGCCAGGATGGAAGTCATTTCGGATACCGCATTCACATTGCTCGCCTCGAGAAAACCCGAGACGACCCGAACGTTCGCGTCAGGCTCGATAGGCTGGCCATCCTTCAGCCGAATCAGGCCATCAGTGCCCTTTTCCAGCTGCTGCGGATCAGGGTTGACCAGCTTGATGCGATCCACGGTGACCACAACGTTCGGGTCCTCGCCCAGCGCGCGAATACTGATGGTGCCGTCATTGCCGACGTCCACCTTCTCTTCCGGCGGAATCGCGATCGGCCCGCCATTGCCCAGCACCGGCATACCGTCCGAGGTACGCAACATGCCAAGCACGTCAATATTCAGGCTGCCGGTGCGGACGTAGGCCTCACTGCCATCTGGCGCCTGCACCGCAATCCAGCCCTCGCCTTCGACGGCGACATCAAGATCACGGCCGGTTTCCTGCAAGGTGCCCGGCGTGAAGTCTGTGCCCGGACGCTCGGACATCGCATACACCCGCGCAGGATGACTGTCGCCAAAGACCTGCATCGAGCGAGCTTGCTCGAAATCCCGGCGAAAGCCGGTGGTGGAAATATTCGCCAGATTGTTGGCATGGGCCTGCTGGGCCCGCGCATTCTGGCTGGCACCGGTCATGGCCACGTAGAGCATCTTGTCCATCGACATCTCCGAGACGCGAGTTTGACACTTGCGATTCTGTTGCAGATGAAAAATGCAAGGCGCGTGCCATCACCGAAAGGACCACTTAAGAAGCTGATTTATATAGGTTTTACAGAAACAAAAAAGGCCCGTACGGGCCTTCTTCGAAAGGAGCGGCGGAATAATGCCGTCAGCGGCAACCTTCTTTGCCGCTGGCTATTACCGCAGATTGATGATGGTCTGCGTGATAGCGCTTTCGGTTTCGATGGTCTTGGCGTTCGCCTGATAGTTGCGCTGGGCGACGATCAGATTGACCAGCTGGTCCGAAAGCTCGACGTTGGAGTCCTCCAGCGCACCTGCCTGCAGGGCACCGAGCGTACCAGAGCCTGGCGTGCCGACCACGGGCTCGCCTGACTCGAACGATTGCACCCACTGCGACTTGCCCACCGGGGTGAGGCCTTGGACATTGGCGAAGTTCGCCAGGATGATCTGCCCCTGCACCTTGGACTGACCATTGGTGTAGCGAGCGAAGATCACACCGGTGTCGTCGATTTCCAGACCTGCCAGCTCACCGGTGGTGTAACCATCCTGAGCAACACTGTTCACCGCGAAGGCACTGGCGAACTGCGATGACTTGGAAAAGTCGAGAACGATGCCGTCCGGGTTGGCCAGCGCGCCGTTGGCCGCCCATGTAGCAGGCGTACCGCCGTCGGATATGGCAGGAATCCAGCCGTTGCCGGTTCCGGCGGCAGCCTCGGCCGCCGTCGCACTGTTCAGGGTGATCTTGTTATCCGCCGAAACGCTGAACATCGGCGACGCGCCGGTATCGATGCTCTGCAGCGCACCGGACGAATCGAATGCCAGCCCCATGACATAGGGCTGAGGCGGCTCCTGCCCTGGCTCAGCCGGGTTGCGTCCGTCAACCAGCACCTTCATGTCCCAGGTATTGGCGCTGGTCTTGACGAAATACTGCGTCATGACGTGCGCGTTACCCTGCGAGTCGTAGATGTTCAACGACGTGGAACTGTTGTAGGTCGTGGGATCCGAGGGATTGAACGTTGCGCCTGCAGCAGCCAGAGCCGCCGTGGCATCTCCAGAGCTCGCAAGTTCAGCATCGTAAGCCGCCTGCCATGTTGCAGGAGACTTCTGCGTCGAATTCAGGTTGAAGGCGGTATTGATTTGGCTGGTCGCTTTCGGCGCCTGGTTGGTCGTCTGCACTTGCAAGTTACCCACGACACCGTTCTGCAGATTGCCGTTGTCATCTACCGGGAAGCCTTGCAGCTTGTAGCCGAAGTTATCGACCAGGAAGCCCTCACGGTCGGTACCGAAATAACCCGCGCGCGTATAGCTGACTGCGCCATTGTTGCTGACCTGGAAGAAGCCGTTGCCATTGATCGCCAGATCCAGCGCATTCTGCGTGTAGTTGATGTTGCCCTGATTGAACTGCTGAGAAATGTTCGACATCAGCACACCGCTGCCCTGCGGGTTTTTCCCGGTGCCGAGCACGGAGGCCGCATACACATCGGAGAATTCTGCACGCGATTGCTTGAATCCCACGGTGCCGGCGTTGGCAATGTTATTGCCGGTGACATTGAGGTCTTTACTCGCCGCACGCAGGCCGCTAAGACCAATATTGAAGGACATTGAATCGCTCCTTTGCCGAAGTGCCGGCGGTTATTGTCCGATGACCTGGACTTGAGAAAGTCCGATGCTGCCAACACCGGCAAGATTGAGCATCAGCTCCCCGCCGTTCTGCCCGAGGGTCACGCTATCGACGTTAGCCGGCAGCAAGGTATACAACCCCTTGGTTTCGCCCTGATACGTAGCCTGCGCCTCGAATCGATACGTCCCGGGCGGCAAGACCTTGCCGCTGGAATCCTTGCCATCCCACATGAAGGAAATGTTCCCGGCTTCTTGCGCGCCCATGTTCACTCGACCAACCGAGGCTCCGGTGCTGTCGTACACATTCACGAACACGTTGCTGCTCGACGTCGGCAGCACCAGGCTGGCCTTGAAGGTTTCACTGGTATCGACCACGGCCTTGTCGGCCGGCACGATCACCTTGCGCCCGACCAGGGACGAGGCCTGGAGCGCCTGCGAAGACTGATAGCCGGAAAGGATGGTTTCCATACTGGAATTCAGTTTCTCGACACCCTCGACGGTGCTGAACTGCGCCAGCTGACCGATGAACTCGCCGTTTTCCTGGGGTTCCAGTGGATTCTGGTTGTTCATCTGGGCAACCAGCAGTTCAAGGAACTCGTTCTTGCCAAGGTCGTTCCCCTTGACCTCGCGATCCTCTCCGAACTGGTACTGCTCGAGTATCGAACTGGTACCGCCAACGCCGCTTGTAGTGCTCATGAATGCGCTCTCGTAACGATCACTGACCCAGCGTCAGCACTTTCTGCAACATGGTCTTAGCCGTATTCATCAGTTCGGCGTTGGTCTGAAACGCGCGACTGGCTGAAATCATGTCGGCCATCTCTTCCACCACATTGACGTTCGGGTAATACACGTAGCCTGCCTCATCGGCGGCCGGATGATTGGGTTCGTAGCGCGCCTGCAGCTCGCCCTGATCCTCGACCACACCCAACACCTGAACACCTACGCCCGCCTGATCCTGCTCCGCGAAAAGCGACTGGTCGGGCTGGCCGCCCGCCTGCTGAAATACGGTTGCAAACACGGGATGCCGAGCGCGGTAAGTCTGATCGACGCTAGATGAAACGGTTTCGGCGTTCGCGATGTTGCTGGATATAGTGTTCAGACGGGTGCTCTGGGCACTCATGCCACTACCGGCAATGTTAAAGACGCTGCTTAGAGACATGGGAAACTCCTTTACTCGCCGCGTAGGGCACTGATCAGCCCTTTGAACTTGCTATTGAGCAGGGTGAAGCTCGCCTGAAAGTCAACGGCGTTCTTCGCGTAGTTGGATTGCTCGATCTGCAGATCGACAGTGTTCTGATCAAGCGAGGGATGCGCGGGAGTGCGGAAGCGCAAGGAGGCATCGGCAATCTCCAACCCCTCGGCGGCAATATGCTTGTCACTGGTCCGCGTTACCCCGAACCCACCCTGGCTGCGAGCGGACTGCTCGGCAAGCACGCTGCTGAAGTCCAGATCGCGGGCCTTGTAGTTAGGCGTGTCGGCGTTGGCGATATTGTTCGCCAGCACTTCGGCGCGCTGCGAGCGAAAACCGAGTGCCTTCTCGTGTAAACCCAGTGCCTTATCGAAACTGATGCTCATGATCTGGCCCTCTGCCGGATACAAGTCTGCTTACGCAAACACCAGCAAAGCTCATGCCACTGAACGCAAATCATTGATTTTATTAGACTAACCAGAGAACACTCGGTTAGAAGGCGTCAAAAGCGGCAAGGCTTTACCGCTTTTTTGCCGCACCCGCCATGCTGCATGACAGTTTTCTGCCGCCGGCGTCATGCCGGCTATTTCGCCTTGTAGATGATTCCCGGACTGCACTGGACCATCTGATACAGCTCAGGCAGGCCGTTGAGCGCTTCGGAGGCGCCAAGAAACAGATAGCCGCCTGGGCGCAACGTCGCATGAATGCGCTTGAGAATGTCCTTCTTCACATCGGCGGAAAAGTAGATCAGCACGTTACGGCAGAACACGATGTCGAACTTGCCCAGCGCGGCATAGCTGTCGAGCAGATTCTGCACCCTGAACTCGACCCGCGAACGGATCGCGGGCTTTACCGCCCACCGCCCTGGTGCCTTGACATCGAAGTAGCGCTGCAAGCGGTCACTGGACAGGCCGCGAGCAATTGCCAGACTGTCGTATTCTGCCGCCTTGCACGCCGCAAGCATCGCGCCGGACAGCTCGGTAGCCACGATCTGCACCCCGGTTTTCGCCTGACTGGGATTGCTGCGCTCGTACTCATCGATGGACATCGACAGAGAGTACGGCTCCTGCCCGGACGAGCATGCCGCCGACCAGATCCGCAGACGCTGCCCCGCACCAGTCTTGAGCATCTCTGGCAGCACACGACTCTTGAGCACTTCGAACGGGTAGGTGTCACGAAACCAGAGCGTTTCGTTGGTCGTCATAGCATCGACGACTAATTCCCGAAGCCCGCTACGTGGCTGTGCCTGAATCTTCCGGACCAGATCGCCCAGCGTCTTGATGCCTTGTTGTTCCATCAGCTTGTTCAGCCGACTGGACACCAGATACTGCTTGTTACTGCCCAGCAGAATGCCGCACGTCTTCTCAAGAAACACCCGGAACTGCTCAAAATCCAGATCGACTGACACCAATCAAAGCCTCACCATCATGAGAGAAGGAACTAGCCTCAGTTTGCATCCGCCTGCTTGATCCGCTCAGCCACTCGGGCAGCGAGATCATCAGGCTGGAACTTGGCGAGGAAGTCATCCGCCCCCGCCCGTTTCACCATGTTCTGGTTGAACACGCCGGAAAGGGAAGTATGCAGGAGTATATGCATACCTTGCATGCGCGGATCGTGCCGCACCTCGGTAGTCAGGGTATAGCCATCCATTTCCGGCATTTCAATATCGGAAATCATCATCAGAAACTCTTCAGCCGGCTTCTTGCCCTCGTCAGCCATTCGCTTCAGATAATTGAGGGCCTCCCGTCCATCATTCAGCTTGACTACCTCGATACCGATATTTTCCAGGCAACGAGCAATCTGCTTACGCGCCACAGACGAGTCGTCGACGATGAGCACGCGACACGAAAGCGCCCTGGCACGGGTATCGTCATCGACCACATCAGCTGACACCTCCTCGGAGGTCGGCGCAACTTCTGCCAGCACCTTTTCCACATCGATGATCTCCACCAGCTTGTTGTCGATGTGAGTTACGGCCGTCAGGTAATGATCGCGTCCTGCACCCTTTGGCGGAGGCAGGATCGCTTCCCAGTTCAGATTGACGATCCTTTCAACCGAGCTCACCAGGAAACCCAGCGTTCTGTTGTTGTACTCGGTGATGACAGCGAAAGAATTCTGCAAATCCATCAGCGCCGACTTGCCCGTGGCGAGCGACAGATCGAGGATAGGCAGGGTGCTGCCGCGAATGCTCGCAACGCCCCGTACTACCCGGCCGCATTTGGGCATCACGGTCAGTCGCGGGCACTGCAACACTTCGCGCACCTTGAACACGTTGATGCCATATAGCTGCTCGCCTTCGAGACGAAAAAGCAGCAGCTCCAAACGGTTTTGCCCCACCAACTGGGTACGCTGGTTAACCGAATCCAATACACCGGCCATGCCAGTCTTCCTCTCTGCTTGCAGATTATTGGGGCCGAGGACGCGGCACGCCCCTTGCTTTGGTTGGGATATGAACGTCCAAATGACCATTTTCCGGCGCGGCCGGCTACCGTACAGAAACGTGCTGCTATCAATGCTGTGCGTGTTTTCTCAGTTCACCCACGCGTCAACCTTGTCACATCCTCAGCAGCTTATCGACGTGACCGAGCAGTTTCTTGAGCAGACAGTAAGCGAGTATTTAAGCCGCAGCGCTATCGATGCACGCTACGAGGTCGAAGTAGCCAGGCTGGACCCTCGTTTGCGCTTGAATCAATGCGATCAAACTCTCACGACCAGCCTTGGCAGCACCGCTATCCCTGTAGGACGTGTGAGCGTACGGGTAAGTTGCGAAGGCAGCAGCCCATGGTCGGTATTCATCCCTAGCCACGTCCGCCTTTATCGTCAGGTCCTTGTCGCCAGCAAATCACTTCTGCGCGGCACAGTATTGACCGACGCCGACGTGAGCCTAGCCGAACGGGACGTGTCCATCCTTACTCAGGGATACCTGACAAGACACGACGAGGCGCTGGGTAACAAGCTGACACGGCCGGCTCAGCCAGATCAGGTCATCACGCCTAATCAGCTGGAAATGGCGAAGGTAGTACGCAAAGGTGATCAGGTGGTCATCACGGCAAGGTCGGGCTCGATAAGCGTACGCATGCCCGGCGAGGCGATGGCCGATGGCGTTACAGGCAAACAGATCCCGGTCAAGAACCAACGTTCCGGTCGCACGATCAAGGCCCGAGTGACTGGCCCAGGCCAGGTTGAAGTGGCAATGTAGCATGTCCGCATGCCGCAGTTTTCCAGTGTGTTCGCTGGAAAAAAAGGCTAAAGTTTCCTCCATTGTTGCCGAACACATGGCAAGCGTCCTGATTCCTTCGAGGTTTGCATCATGGTCATCGACTTCAATCGGCCCAACAGTCCACTGAACGCCCCTAACGGGCGCAGCGGCGTACAAGGCAACGAGCGTACTGCCGGCACCCAGCAAGGGCCTGCTAGCGAAGCGCCTAAAACCGACAGCGTCAACTCCAACACTAGCGACACCGTTCAACTGAGCCCTGAAGCCCAGCGCCTGCAGCACGCGGCTGACAAATTGAACGAGCAGCCCGCAGTGGACCAGGAGCGCGTTGAGAAGCTGAAACAGGCGATCGCTGATGGCTCTTACCAGGTTGATAGCCAACGCGTCGCATCCAAGCTGCTCGCGTTCGAGACCCAGCGCTGAACCTGAGCCGACACATACACGCGAGCAAGCCCAGAGCACGAAATGCAAGATACAGCCCTGCTTGAGCAGCTAACCGATGATATCGGCATCGCACGCCAGCTCCTTGAACTCATCGATCAAGAGTTCACCGCACTGGGTGAACGCAATCTGGCGCAGCTAGAGGCGATATTAGCGAAGAAGCAGCCGTTACTGGCACTGCTTGGACAGCATGGCACTCAGCGTAGCCAGTGGCTTGCGGGATTACAGCTGACGCCTGATCGCGCCGGACTTGAAGCGGCCGCAAATAGATCGAAAGACGGTGCGCTTATCCTTGAGCGAGCGCTATTGCTGGAGACAGAGCTTGAGCGCTGCCGTAGCGCCAATGAGAGAAATGGCCGTCTTATCCGAGCCAATCAAAGCGCCCTCGGCGGAATGCTGCACATTCTCCAAGGCAAGGACGATACACCCGGCCTGTATGACAATCGTGGCAGTTCCGCCAAGAACAAGCCGCAACGACCTCTGAGCCAAGCCTGAACGATAGACCGCCACAAGGACGCAACGCGATGGTGACAACAATGCGCCGGAGAGCATCGACCCGTGTCTAGCTTATTCCTCGGCGATGAAGGCCCGCAGCCTCCCAAGGTACTGACGGCGCCACTCGAGATTTACGCCAATCTGCGTCCCCTTCTGGACAACAACACCCCCCTCACGCTTCGCTTCCATGAGCGCAACCAGCGCTACCAGAGTTTTCTGGTTGAAATGAACCGTGAAACCGGCTGGATAGCGCTCGACGAATTGATCCCCAATGACGGCGAGAGACTGCTATTGCAAGGCGAGCCGATTCATATAGAAGGATTCTACGAAGGCGCACGACTCTCCTGGACGAGCGACCAACAGGTTCATACCGGCGAGATTGATGGCGCTCGCTGCTATTGGATCCCAACCCCGACAACGCTCACTTACCATCAGCGCCGCAATGCTTATCGCGCACAGCTGAAAGAGATCACCGTCGCTGCGCAACTCGGCGGCTCAACAATAAGAAAAGCCTTGGAAGGCAGGCTGCTCGATATATCGGCTACTGGCTGCAAGCTGAGCGTAAAGGGCGACCAACAGGCCATCCTTCAAACGGGACAAGTCTACGAGATGATCGCGAAGCTGCCCATTGGCGCGATCCAGACGGAAGTCGAGCTTCGTCACGTGGCCATTGATGAAAAGTCTGGAACTTCGATCTGCGGGCTGCGCTTTCATCGCCTCAGCGGACTGACGCAACGGCAGATTGAAAAGCTCGTGTACCAGCTTCAACGCGACGCACGCCGCGACAATTCCGCCTCACCGTTCGGCTAACGCGCCGCGCAGCGCGCCTTGCCAGACCACCGCTCAGCTCAAGGCTTGTCGCGGAAAAGCGGCACAGCCGAGTCACAAGCCTTGCTATCTGAACGTGATCGCTGTGCGAAATCTTATGGCGTCCCAGGCGAGGTTCGAACTCACAACCTTCCCCTTAGGAGGGGGATGCTCTATCCAATTGAGCTACTGGGACATCACGCGGCGGGCATGGTAACGAGCCAAGCATGATTTGTCATGCGCATCGTAGACCTGATGCCATGCAGCCTCCTACAGCCGAATACACCTCTCACACATAGCAATGCAAATTGCATGACCGCTATTAGCCATCCGTGCAAAGCGCAAGCAATACTCGCCCCACAACAACGCCAACTTATTGATTTATAACAGTTTTTATCCAGATAAACTTTGGCACAGCTACTGCAATAGCTAGGCAAAGTTAACGTGACGCGAAGGATAACGCTCATGATCAAGTCGGCTTTTCTTCTTACTACAGGCTTTACATTTGCCGCCCTGACAGCCTCGCAGCTGCCATCCACCGAACCGCAGCAACAGCGATACGAGCCCTCTTCCCAGTTCTCAATTCAGCGCACGAGCAATTCGGAACGCGCACAGATCACCACCCTCAACTCAGGCGAGGCGAGCGTGCTCACTCAACCGCAACGCTGGGTGTTCTAAGGGATTCAGTTGAGCGCGGATGGTTCCGCAAAAGGAGTTACTCATGTCCAGATTTGCATTGACTTGCTTGCTTCTTACCGCAGCGTGCGGCTACGGTGCCTTCTTGGCCCCCCAAAGCCTGGCGACCTTGGATACCTTGTGCAAAGCAGGACTTGGCATATTCGGAAGCTTATCCCTGATCGCACTCATGATCGGACGCAGGATCAAGTTCGATCCAGTGCTGCGCTAAGACCCCACAGTCGGACGATAATTAGACTGGTTCACAGTAAAGGCATTTTGATAGCACGAGCACTTTACTAATCAGAATATCGACGTACAATTGGCGTCATGAAGCCGTCTCCTAATTTTTAACCTGGCTGACGGAACAGCGAGTACTGGTGGTTGTCAGACCGGTGACTACCCCGGCAATACGCCAGCACGCCCACCTGACTAACCGGTTAATTATGCGCCCTATGAAACAGGCAGTTTATTCCAGCCGTACGGCTGACAAATTCGTTGTTCGGCTTCCCGACGGCATGCGTGAACGCATCGCCGAGGTAGCGCGGAATCATCACCGCAGCATGAACTCAGAAATCATCGCCAGATTGGAGCAGAGCCTGTTGCAGGAAGGCGCACTGGATGAAGATCTGAGCATGCGTCTCGACAGCCCAGAGCTGTCTCTTCACGAGCGAGAGCTTCTGCAGCGCTTTCGCCAGCTCGCTCACCGCCAGCAGAACGCGCTCATTGCATTGATCGCTCAGGACACCGAGCTCGCCAAAGAAGATTGACCTCGGACCAGCCACCAGCTGGAGACAGGTGACTGGCTCCAGCTAACGCTGTCTCTGATTACCCCCCTGCTTCCGGCTGCCACTCTCAGGCGGCCAACAAGTCAGCCAGCCGCATCAGTTCACCCCTTCATCATCGTCTTAGCCAAAGACAGGCACGAATGTGCTTCGGACACACGGGTTGCGCCGAATCCATGGTCGACCCAAGATCCGCGCTCGATAAGAAGTTAGAACTTGGATGCAGCAAGGCGCCCCCGTTGCAGAGGCGCCTATACAACTAGCCTACAAAGTTGAGCAGCACCCCGGCCGCAACCGCAGAGCCGATGACACCTGCCACGTTGGGCCCCATGGCATGCATCAGCAGGAAGTTCTGAGGATTGGCCTCCAGCCCCACCTTGTTCGATACACGTGCAGCCATCGGCACAGCAGAGACTCCTGCGGAACCGATCAACGGATTGATCTTGTTCTCACTGAAACGGTTCATCACTTTGGCCATGAAAATACCCGCTGCGGTACCACCGCAAAAGGCAACCATACCCAGCACGAGAATCCCCAAGGTTTTCATCTGCAGGAAGGCCTCGGCCGATAGCTTCGAACCGACTGTCAGACCAAGAGCAATGGTGACGATGTTGATCAGGGCATTTCGTGAAGTATCCGCCAGGCGGTCTACCACACCACATTCGCGCAACAGATTACCGAAGGCGAACATACCCACCAGCGGTGCGGCATCCGGCAGCAGCAAGCCGACCAACAAACAGAGCACCAGCGGGAATACTATCTTCTCGACCTGCCCGACATGACGCAGTTGCGTCATGACGATTGCACGCTCCTCTTTTGTGGTCATCGCACGCATGATCGGCGGCTGAATCAGCGGCACGAGGGCCATGTAGGAATACGCGGCAACCGCAATCGGACCGAGCAGCTCTGGGGCCAGCTTGGATGTCACGAAGATCGACGTTGGACCGTCTGCGCCCCCAATGATAGCGATCGACGCTGCCTCGCGCAGCGTGAACTCCATACCCGGAATCCCGGCAGCGGTCAGAGCAAGAGCGCCTAGCAGGGTCGCAAAAATTCCGAACTGCGCCGCTGCACCAAGCAGCAGGGTCTTTGGGTTGGCAAGCATGGGGCCAAAGTCGGTCATCGCGCCAACGCCCATGAAGATCAACAGTGGAAAGACGCTGGTCGGTAACCCTACTTCATAAAACAGATGCAGAATTCCGGCACCCTCGCCCATATTGGCAACCGGGATGTTTGCCAGGATGCCACCGAACCCTATAGGGATCAGCAACAGAGGTTCGAATCCCTTCCGAATCGCCAGATAGATTAGCCCCAGACAGACGAAGATCATCAGCGCCTGCCCTGGCTCCAGATGGTACAGGCCGGTTCCGTGCCACAGCTTGAGCAACTTTTCCATGGGACTCCCCTTAGCCGATGCTCAGCAGACTGTCACCGACCGAAACCGCGTCGCCCACCTTGACGCTGACGGAGGCGACGGTGCCGGCCTTGAACGCACGGATCTCGGTTTCCATTTTCATGGCTTCGAGAATCATCACCAGATCGCCCTCCTGGACCAACTGTCCGGGCTGCACCAGCACTTTAAATATGTTGCCCGCCAGCGGCGCCGCCTGGGTTTCACCAGTGGCAGGCACGGCGGCAGAACCAGCAACCGCGCTGGTAACGCCGCCACCAGCGCCGAGAGGCTTGATGCCCTCGATATCGCCGCCATCGCTCACTTGTACGACGAAAGATTTGCCGTTGACTTCAACGGTGTAGACCTCCGGCTTGCCCGCCTCTCGCGGTGGTAGATCGCCCCCGGTTGGCGCCGGCTCGAACGCGGATGGGTTTCCACGGTTCTCCAAAAACTTCAATCCGATCTGGGGGAATAGTGCATAGGTCAACACATCATCGATCGAATCCGTAGCGAGCTTGATGCCTTTCTCTTTTGCGATCCCTTTCAGTTCGGCAGTAAGTCGATCCATTTCCGGCTGCAGCAGGTCTGCGGGACGACAGGTGATCACCTCGGCCCCCTCCAGCACGCGAGCCTGCAGCTCGGAATTGAAAGGCGCAGGGGCCGCACCGTATTCACCTTTGAGCACGCCTGCCGTCTCTTTGGTGATCGACTTGTAGCGCTCTCCCATCAGCACATTGATCACCGCCTGGGTACCGACGATTTGCGACGTGGGCGTCACCAGCGGGATGAACCCGAGGTCTTCACGAACGCGAGGGATTTCAGCAAGCACGTCGTCGAACTTGTCCAGAGCACCCTGCTCCTTCAGCTGACCTTCCATATTGGTCAACATGCCGCCGGGCACCTGAGCCACGAGGATTCGCGAGTCGACACCGCGCAGGGTGCCCTCGAATTTCGCGTACTTCTTGCGAACCTCGCGGAAGTACGCCGCGATTTCCTCGAGCAGCTCCAGGTTCAAGCCGGTATCGCGCTCCGTGCCCTGGAAAATAGCCACCACCGATTCCGTCGGAGAATGTCCGTAGGTCATCGATAGCGACGAAATGGCTGTATCGACATTGTCGATACCCGCTTCTACTGCCTTGAGGATGGCGGCCGTCGACAGGCCGGCTGTAGCGTGGCACTGCATATGGATCGGAATCGCAAGGCTGGACTTCAAGCGCGACACCAGCTCGAACGCCATGTACGGCGTAAGGATGCCAGCCATATCCTTGATCGCCACCGAGTCGGCGCCCATATCCTCGATCTGCTTTGCCAGATCGACCCACATCTCCAGCGTATGCACCGGACTGGTGGTGTAGGAAATGGTGCCTTGTGCATGCTTACCCTGTTGTTTGACGGCACGCAGGGCAGTTTCGAGATTGCGCGGATCGTTCATAGCGTCGAATACGCGAAAGACATCGACGCCATTTACAGCGGCGCGCTCGACGAATTTTTCCACGACATCATCGGCGTAGTGCCGATAGCCCAGCAGGTTCTGGCCTCGCAGCAGCATCTGCTGACGCGTGTTGGGCATGGCCTTCTTGAGTTCGCGAATGCGCTCCCAAGGGTCTTCTCCCAAGTAGCGGATACAGGCATCGAAGGTCGCGCCGCCCCAACTTTCCACCGACCAGAAGCCAACCTGATCGAGCTTGGCAGCGATCGGCAACATGTCTTCCAAGCGAACACGGGTGGCTAGAATGGATTGGTGCGCATCACGCAGCACCACATCGGTTATGCCGAGCGGCTGTTTAGCAATGGTCATGGAAGGAACTCCCTTTCCAGAGTCAACCGCGTCGCGCGCGGTGTTGATGAATCGCGGCCTGGATGGCTGCAAGAATATCCGCATCTGTTTCAGCGCTCGCAACCTGAGCGGCCGCTACTCGAGGCGCCGGCTCAGTGACGAAGCGGCCGGCGAGGTAGGACATCAAGCGAATGCAGAGGATCAACAGAACGAGAAAGGCGAAGACGAAACCGATGCCGAACAGCATGAGTTCGACGCCTTCGAGCAGGAGTTGGCTGGGGGTCATCGGGAGTTCCCTTGTCAGCAGCTCAAGCTGCTTGTTATTCGCTGCGTGGGTTCGGACACGTTTCGCGACACACGAAACGGCCGAACCTTAGCCCGAAACAGCGAAATAAGGCAAACCCCAATAAAGCGCGAAAAGTACCGCTACAGCAGAAAAATGGTCGCCAATCCAAGGAAAATGAAGAACCCCCCGCTGTCTGTCATGGCAGTGATCATGACGCTTGCCCCCATTGCCGGATCGCGCCCCAGGCGCGCCAGCGTCATAGGAATCAGCACGCCCATAAGCGCAGCGAGCAGCAGGTTCAGTGTCATAGCCGCCGTCATGACCACCCCCAGAGACCAGCTGCCATACAGCCACCAAGCCACCGCACCGATCACACCACCCCAGACCAGCCCGTTGACCAGGCCAACCCCGACCTCCTTGCGCAACAGTCGGGTCGTATTACCGGTACCCACCTGATCCAACGCCATTGCGCGCACGATCATGGTGATTGTCTGATTACCCGAATTTCCGCCAATGCCTGCGACAATTGGCATCAGGGCCGCGAGGGCAACCAGCTTCTCGATCGAGCCATCGAACAGGCCGATTACCCGGGAGGCGATAAATGCAGTGACCAGGTTGACCGCGAGCCAGGCCCAACGGTTACGGACGGATTTCCAAACGGAGGCGAAGATGTCTTCCTCCTCGCGCAGACCGGCCATGTTGAGAACTTCGCTTTCACTCTCCTCACGGATCAGGTCAACCATCTCATCGATGGTCAGACGCCCGATCAGCTTGCCACCCTTGTCGACGACCGGCGTCGATACCAAGTCATAACGTTCGAAGGCCTGCGCCGCGTCATAGGCGTCTTCATCCGGGTGAAAGGTAACAGGGTCGCTGGCCATCACCTCCGCGACCTGCTTGTCCGGATCGTTAACCAGTAAACGCTTGATCGGGAGCACGCCCTTGAGCACGCCGTCGTAGTCGACCACGAACAGCTTGTCGGTGTGGCCCGGCAACTCCTTGAGGCGGCGCAGATAACGCAACACCACTTCGAGACTGACATCCTCACGGATGGTCACCATCTCGAAGTCCATCAGTGCCCCGACCTGATCCTCTTCGTAGGACAGCGCTGATCGCACGCGCTCGCGCTGTTGCGCATCGAGGCTTTCCATCAACTCATGAACGACGTCGCGCGGCAACTCCGGCGCCAGGTCTGCCAGCTCGTCGGCGTCCATTTCCTTCGCCGCGGCAAGCAGTTCGTGATCGTCCATATCGGCGATCAGCGTTTCCCGAACTGCGTCGGACACCTCGAGCAGGATATCGCCATCTCGCTCGGCCTTTACCAGTTGCCAGACGGTCAGTCGCTCTTCGAGCGGTAGCGCTTCGAGAATATGAGCGACGTCAGCAGGATGCAATTCGTCGAGCTTGCGTTGCAGCTCGGCGAGAATCTGACTCTCGTCGTAGATCTCACCCTGCTCACCGTCCTGCCGGTACTCCCCGTCCTCACCGAGGCGACGGCGCTGCAGCAGATCGACCACCTGCGCCAGGCGATCCTGCAGGGTCTCTTGGGGCTTTTTTGCTTCTACTTCTGTCATGGCGCACTCCACCCTGGCCGGGAGCACGCCAGGGAAAATCAATCAATCAGTACGTGATTGGCAAATTGGAAACGTGAACGACTACTGGGTAAGTCCATAAAGAAAGGTTGTTCCACAAACCCTGAGGGGCAGATGCGGGCATCATAACATCGCAATCAGCGGCCCGACGCGCTCAAACACGGCCATCACAAGGGCTGCGTCAAAGATGTAGAAAAGCTTGCGACGGAGAAGCCGACATTCTGTCGACGCCTTCACGCTGCGAAGAGACACGAATGTACGAGCAGCTTTTATTGAGTAGCCTGAATGGACAGTTGTTCAGTCATGGAGGACGAGAATGAGAGCACTGTCCATAGGTGTGAGCCTGCTATTGCTATCCACCCCCGCATTTTCAGCAAGCGTATTTCGCTGCATCGACCAATCCGGGCATGTCACCTTCAGCCAGCAAGGTTGCCCGGAAAACCAAAGACAGCAACGGCAGCGCGCAACCAATCCAACACCCAGCTCAGGGAAAGCCGTGCCAATGGCGACCCTCAAGACCAGGAAAAGCCCCGCCGGCAGTGAAGGCGAAAGCCTGGCGATAGTCGCCGAACGAGATGACGGTTGCGGCAACAGAGTAACCGGCAGCGAACGGCGCAGCGCAATCATCAACAAACAGATCCGCACCGGCATGACTCGCAGTGACGTCGAAAGCGCATTCGGACGGCCGGAGAGCATCACAAGTAGCAACGGGCGGGAACGCCTGCGCTTTCGCAGCAGCAGCGGCCAGGTACGCACCGTCAGCTTCGACGAGTTCGGCTGCGTTCTTGGTAGACACTAATGCTCGAAAACGAAAAAGGGCCTGCATCGCTGCAGGCCCTTCTCTTGGTTGGCGCACTCAGGAGGATTCGAACCTCCGACCGCTCGGTTCGTAGCCGAGTACTCTATCCAGCTGAGCTATGAGTGCGTAAGTGCTTGTTAGACCAGATCACCGCTGGTGGCTTGAGTGATCCGCATTTCTGCCGATCATTCGAAGTGTGGCGCACTCAGGAGGATTCGAACCTCCGACCGCTCGGTTCGTAGCCGAGTACTCTATCCAGCTGAGCTATGAGTGCGCTGAGCGTGCGCATTATAGGGAGTAAACATTGACGGTCAAGCACTTTGCCGTGGCGCTTTCTTGCGTGAAAGCAGGCTGCCGCGAGAACCCTGAACCCTAGAATGCAAAATGGCGGAGAAGGGGGGATTCGAACCCCCGACACCCTTTTGAGGTGTACTCCCTTAGCAGGGGAGCGCCTTCGGCCACTCGGCCACCTCTCCGCAACACGGGGCGCATAATACCCATCTTTACCCCGTTTGCAAAGCCGAAAATTACAGAAAAATTAGTGGCTTGGTTCCTGATCCTTCTCTTTCTGGATCCGTTGGTAAATCTCCTCGCGATGCACCGCCACCTCCTTGGGCGCATTGACGCCGATACGTACTTGGTTTCCTTTCACACCCAACACGGTGACAGTCACATCGTCACCCACCATCAGGGTTTCTCCAACCCGGCGAGTCAGAATCAGCATTCCTTTCTCCTTAAACGGATTCAGTTCAGTAAACAGTCTGCAAAGATAAATACGGAAAATGTCCGTAAAACATGAAGCTAGAGCCCTTCAACAGGTATTGACCCGCGCGCAGGAGCCTAAAGTTCCTTTTCGCGTGACCCAATACGACAGAAGGCGCGGACTAGCGCGCCTTCTGCGAATCATTCCGCAGTATTACCGGCGGGCGCATCGAGTTCGAACGCAGTATGCAAAGCGCGGACGGCAAGCTCGAGGTATTTTTCCTCGATCACTACCGACACTTTGATCTCCGACGTCGAAATCATCTGGATGTTGATATTTTCCTTGGCCAGGGCCTCGAACATGCGGCTGGCGACGCCGGCGTGCGAGCGCATGCCCACACCGACGATGGACACCTTGGCAATATCCGTATCGCCGATGACCTCACGTGCGCCCATCTCGGCTGCAATGCCCTGCAGCACGTGAAGCGCATTGTTGTAGTCGTTGCGATGCACAGTGAACGTGAAGTCTGTGGTGTTATCGTGCGCGACGTTCTGCACGATCATATCCACTTCAACGTTCGCGGCGCTGATCGGCCCGAGGATCTTGAACGCCACGCCGGGCGTGTCCGGCACCCCACGGATGGTCAGCTTGGCCTCGTCGCGATTGAAGGCGATGCCGGAAATGATGGGCTGTTCCATGGATTCCTCTTCATCAAGGGTAATGAGGGTACCCGGACCCTCCTGAAAACTGTGCAGTACGCGCAGCGGAACGCTGTACTTGCCGGCGAACTCAACCGCCCTGATCTGCAGCACCTTGGAGCCGAGGCTGGCCATTTCCAGCATCTCCTCAAAGGTGATTTTGTCCAGTCGCTGAGCCTTGGCCACGACCCGAGGATCGGTGGTGTAGACGCCATCCACATCGGTATAGATCTGGCATTCGTCGGCCTTCAGCGCGGCGGCCAGCGCGACGCCTGTGGTATCCGAGCCGCCACGACCCAAGGTAGTGATATTGCCCTTCTCGTCCACACCCTGGAAGCCAGCCACCACAACAACGCGCCCAGCCTTGATGTCGCGCTGGATCCGCTGGCCATCGATCTGCAGGATGCGTGCCTTGGTATGGGCGCTGTCGGTGAGGATACGAACCTGATTGCCAGTGTAGGACACCGCCGGTACGCCGCGCTTGATAAGCGCCATCGCCAACAGGGCAATGGTCACCTGCTCACCGGTGGAAACCATCACATCCAACTCTCGGGCGACCGGCTGATCACTGATCTGCTTGGCGAGATCGATCAGGCGGTTGGTTTCGCCACTCATTGCCGAGACGACCACGACGATATCGTCTCCACCGTCGCGGAACTTCTTGACCTTCTCGGCCACCTGCTCGATCCGCTCGACAGTGCCGACCGAGGTGCCTCCAAACTTCTGTACGATCAAAGCCATTGTTAGCCGCCTAGAGCCCCTGAAGGGCGATCATTAATCAAACAACCCCGAAACCTGCCAAGCACCGGCTCAACCAGACCCGCTCGACGGGCGCCGGCGGGACGCAGCACGGTAACTGAATCAAAGCCCCTGCTCGGTAAATGGCACCGCCAGTGCCAGCGCATCATCCAGCTTGGCCGGCTCACTGCCGCCGCCTTGCGCCATATCCGGACGACCGCCCCCCTTGCCGCCAACCGCTGCCGCGGCCTGCTTCATCAGGTCGCCGGCTTTCAAACGACCACTCAGGTCCTGGGTTATGCCCGCGACCAGCACCACTTTATCGTCCTGAACACCACCCAGGAGGATGACGGCGCTGCCCAGCTTGTTCTTCAGCTGGTCGACCAGCGCCAGCAACGCCTTGCCGTCCAGCCCGTCCTGGCGCGCAGCCAGCACGCGTACGCCCTTCACCTCGACTGCAGAGCCCGCCAGGTCATTGCCCGCAGCGCTGGCCGCCTTTGCCTTGAGCTGCTCGAGTTCCTTCTCCAGCTGACGGTTGCGCTCGAGGATGCCACCGAGCTTGTCGAGCAGATTGTCACGGCTGCCCTTGACCAGGTTCGCCGCCTCTTTCAGCTGCTCCTCGGCTGCATTGAGATAGGCCAATGCAGGTGCGCCAGTGACCGCCTCGATCCGCCGAACACCAGCCGCCACGCCGCCTTCGCTGGTGATCTTGAACAGCCCGATGTCGCCAGTGCGGTTTACGTGAGTACCGCCGCACAACTCGACCGAGAAGCCACCGCCCATGGTCAGCACCCGCACGGAGTCACCGTACTTTTCACCGAACAACGCCATCGCGCCCTTGGCCTTGGCGGTATCGATATCGGTTTCCTCGATCTCCACCGCGGAGTTGCGGCGAATCTCGGCGTTGACCCGATCCTCCAGCGCGCGCAGCTGCTCTGGCTTGATCGCCTCGAAGTGGCTGAAGTCGAAGCGCAGGCGCTGGCTGTCCACCAGCGAGCCCTTCTGGCTGACGTGCTCGCCAAGAATCTCTCGCAGCGCGGCATGCAGCAGGTGGGTTGCCGAATGGTTGAGCGCAGTGGCCTGGCGCACGGACGCATCGACAGCCGCCTCGACATCCGCACCTACGTGCAGCGTGCCGCTGTCGACGATGCCGTGATGCAGGAATGCGCTGCCGGCCTTGCTGGTATCGCGGACATCGAAACGCAAGCCCTCTGCCGCCAGATAGCCACAGTCACCAATCTGGCCGCCGGACTCTGCATAGAACGGCGTCTGATCGAGCACCACGACGCCTTCCTCGCCAGCGCTCAGGCTGTCGACCACCATGCCTTCCTTGAACAGCGCAAGCACCTTACCGGCACCGGATGTGCCCTGGTAACCGAGGAAGCGCGTTTCGCCTTCCACTTTTACCAAGCTGTTGTAGTCCATGCCGAAGGCACTGGCCGAACGCGCACGCTCACGCTGCGCCTGCATTTCACGTTCGAAACCGTCTTCGTCGAGGGTCAGATTGCGCTCGCGGGCGATGTCGCCGGTCAGGTCGACCGGGAAGCCGTAGGTGTCGTACAGCTTGAACACCACATCGCCGGGTATGACGCTGCCGGTCAGGCCAGCCAGATCCTGCTCGAGGATTTTCAGGCCCTGCTCCAGGGTCTTGGCAAACTGTTCTTCCTCGTTCTTCAGCACACGCTCGATATGCGCCTGCTGCTGCTTGAGCTCAGGGAACGCATCGCCCATTTCCACAACGAGTGCGGCGACGATACGGTGGAAGAAGCTGCCTGTGGCGCCCAGCTTGTTGCCGTGACGGCAGGCACGGCGAACGATGCGGCGCAGGACGTAACCGCGGCCTTCGTTGGACGGGGTCACGCCGTCGGCGATGAGGAAGCCGCAGGAGCGGATATGGTCGGCGACGACCTTCAGTGAAGCCTGACCTTCGTTGGCGCAGCCGATGGCATCCGCTGCTGCGTTGAGCAGGCTCTGGAACAGGTCGATTTCATAGTTCGAGTTGACGTGCTGCAGGACCGCACTGATGCGCTCGAGGCCCATCCCGGTGTCGACACTCGGCGCCGGCAGCGGATGCATGACGCCATCGGCCGTGCGGTTGAACTGCATGAAGACGTTGTTCCATATCTCGATGTAGCGATCGCCATCTTCCTCCGGCGAGCCGGGCGGGCCGCCCCAGATGTGCTCGCCGTGGTCGAAGAAAATCTCGGTGCAGGGACCGCATGGGCCGGTGTCGCCCATCGCCCAGAAGTTGTCAGACGCGTATGGGGCGCCCTTGTTGTCACCGATTCGCACCATGCGCTCGGCCGGCACGCCGACTTCCTTCGTCCAGATGTCGTAGGCCTCGTCGTCGCTGGCATAGACGGTGACCCAGAGCTTCTCCTTGGGCAGGTTCAGCCACTTCTCGGACGTGAGGAACTCCCAGGCGTAAGTGATGGCGTCGCGCTTGAAATAGTCGCCGAAGCTGAAGTTGCCGAGCATCTCGAAGAAGGTGTGGTGACGCGCGGTGTAGCCGACGTTCTCCAGGTCATTGTGCTTGCCGCCCGCCCGCACGCACTTCTGGCTGGTGGTGGCGCGGGTGTAGGCGCGCTTTTCCAGGCCGAGGAAGCAGTCCTTGAACTGGTTCATGCCGGCGTTGGTGAACAACAGGGTCGGGTCGTTCGCCGGAATCAGCGAACTTGAGGCCACGCGTGTGTGGCCCTTCTCTTCGAAGAAGCGGAGGAAGGCTTCACGGATTTCTGCGCTTTTCATAGATTTCTTCCAGAGGACTGCGGCCGAACGGCTGCAAAACGACACGGCGAGGCGAGACTACCGAAAACCGGTTCGCAACTACCCAACGGATAGCCGGCAAAGGGCCGCATTATATCGGGCCTGCGCGCCGGGTATAGGGGATAAAGGCGATTGAATCAAGCAATTCGACGTCAGCACCGGCCCATGTTTTCGGCAAATTCGGCGAATGCATTCACCACTACCGGAAGATGCTCGTCATGCAGGTCCATATGGGTAACCAGCCGCAGCCGAGTCGCAGGCGTCAGGCGAATGCCACGCTGCGCGCAGAAGGCCGTCAGCGCCGCTGCCTTTTCCCCCATCTCGACATAGACCATGTTGGTCTGCACCGGCTCCACAGCGAAGCCGAGGGCTGCCAACTCATCGCCGAGCTGTAGTGCACGACGATGGTCATCGGCCAATCGCCCGATGTTGTGCTCCAGCGCGTACAAGCCAGCGGCGGCGAGAATGCCGGCCTGGCGCATGCCGCCGCCGACCATCTTGCGTAGACGCCGAGCCTTGGCGATGAACGCCTCGCTGCCGCACAGCACCGAGCCGACTGGCGCGCCGAGGCTCTTGGACAGGCAGACCGACACCGTATCGAAATGCCGGGTGATCTCGCACGCATCGCAGCCGAGCTTCACCGCAGCGTTGTACAGCCGCGCGCCATCGAGGTGCAGCGCCAGCCCGTGACGATGGCTGAAGTCGCGAGCCGCGGCCAAGTAGTCCAGCGGCAGAACCTTGCCATGCATGGTGTTTTCCAGCGCGAGCAGGCGACTGCGGGCGAAGTGGAAATTGTCCGGTTTGATCGCGGCCTCGACACGCGCCAGATCCAGCGTTCCGTCGGCTTCCATTTCGATCGGCTGGGGCTGGATCGAGCCGAGCACGGCCGCTCCGCCGCCCTCGTATTTGTAGGTATGGGCCTGCTGCCCGACGATGTATTCATCGCCACGCTCGCAGTGCGCCATCAGCGCCAGCAGATTGCTCATGGTGCCGGACGGCACGAACATCCCCGCAGAGAAGCCTAGGTCGGCTGCGAGGCGCCGTTCGAGCAGAATGACCGTTGGATCTTCGCCATAGACATCGTCACCGGTTTCGGCGGCAAGCATCGCTTCGCGCATTGCTGCGCTGGGCTGGGTAACGGTGTCGCTTCGTAGATCAATCACGGACATGAGATCTCCTCGGGCTCAGGACAAGGCCAACGACGCTACCGCGGCCGCCGTCAGCGCAGCAGGCGAGTATCGAGCACCTTCGAGCCACCACCCAGCAGCGTCTCGGTCATTTCGATGAAGGCGTCGGTGCTGACCGTATCCATGCGCATCAAGCCACGACTGACGTCGTCGAGCGAATGGCGGCCCTTGCTGCGCTGACGGATCTCCTTGTCCAGCTCCTGCAACAGCAGCACGGCACGGGCGGTGATCGGCCCTGTCGAGCGCTCGGTGCGCAAGCTGTCGACCTTGCGACTCCACTTGGTCAGATGCTCACGTACCGCCTGGTAGCGGTCTTCGCTCATGCCGCCGGCGCGACGCACCAGCTCAATGGCGTAGTACTCGGCCAGCCCCTCAGTGATCCAGTCACTGCGGTCGCTGTCCTTGATGCGGCTAAAGACGTGAACAAGCTCATGCACCAGCGAGCTTGTACCGTTCTCGCTGACAATCGGCCGGTCGGCGTGCATGTACAGGGAGTTCGGACCGGACAACCCGCCACGCCACATGGGGTCGCCGGCACCGACGATGAGCAGCTTCGCCGGGTCGCGGGGAAAGACATTCTGTACCTGCGGCCAGACGAAGGTCAGCATCGTCAGAATATCCATCCGCCGGACGCCCTCGCCTACCGGCGCCGCGATGGTGACGTCCGTTTCGCCGAGCTTGGCGCGACGGGTACCGAGCTTGCCGGCGAGCATCCAGCCGGTCGGCCGGTCGAACAGCCGCTCACGGTTATCCACGCGGAAGCGATTCTTGCCGACACGCGGCCAGCCGGTTTCGATGCTCTTCCAACCCTCGGGCAGCTCGAAGGTGATGCGCGAAACCAGTTTCACACCGTCGACCTGATCGAGCCGGGCCGGCGGCACCAGATCATCGCCACGGAACAGCGCCCAATCACTGGTCATCCGTGCGTCGTAGCGTCCGTTGTCGCGCGGATGGCTGATACTCACGCGGTAGCTGAGACGCGCCTTGCCTTCGGCGGGTCGCCAGGCACCACGCTCCGGCGACGCCTGCAACCACTCGCCATCCGCTACGAAATCGCTGTAGTAGCCGTCATCGCCCAGATTGAACTCCAGGCTACGAACCGCTTCGCCTTTCTCCAGGATCAGTTGCACCTCGGCCTCATCCTCGTCGGGCAGAAAACGCACGAGATAGTCCAGGTCGACCCGCTTGGCCGCGTGGGCCTCGGCGCTGACGAAAAGAACAAGAGCGAACAGCGACAGCAGTCGAACAAGCATCAAGGAGAACTCCATCGGAAACGCGCGGGGTGTGCTGATCTTGAGACGATGCAAACGAGGCTTAGATTCAACCGGCACGGAAAATCAGGTGATCTTCCCAGTGCTCCTCGGCAACGCTGCCTTCGGCGAGCATCCGGCCCGACTGGGAAATCCGCTCGACGTGCACCGCTTCAGGGTCGCCACAGACCAGGTGATGCCAGAGCGGCAGGTCCTTGCGCTCGGCCACAAGGCGGTAGGCGCAGGTGGGCGGTAGCCATTTGAACTGAGCAGCATCGGAAGCGTTCAGCTGTATGCAGTCCGGCACACTGGCGCGCCGGTTGGGATAATCGCTGCAGCGGCAGGTCTTCAAGTCGAGCAGCTTGCAGGCGATACGTGTGTAGTAAACGGCGCCGTCTTCTTCGTCCTCGAGCTTCTGCAGGCAGCAGAGGCCGCATCCGTCGCACAGCGACTCCCATTCCGACGCATCGAGTTCGGCAAGGGTTTTGCGCATCCAGAAGGGTTCGACCTTGGCCGCCATGACTGTCACTACCGGTAAAAACCGGCAAGTCTAGCCACTGTCGGGTATCCGGCCAAGAGCCGCCAGGCGGATGCCGCCGGTAGGAGCCGGCGGCTACATCGAGCGCTACTGCTTGTCGAGCATCTGCCGGTGACTACGCATCTGCTCGAGCATCTGCTCCATGTGCTGGATACGCATGTCGAGCATCTCCTTGGACGGCGCGCCCATCATGCCGCCACCCATGGCGCCCTGCATTGGCTTGCCACCCTGCTTGCCCATTCCGCCGCCGGGCCCGCCCATCGGGCAGCCGGCCATGCCACCCATACCGGACTGCATGCTCTGCCAATGCTCTTCGCGAAGTTTCTGTCGCTCCTGCGGGGTCTTCGCAGACTGCCAGGCCTGCCGGGACTCCTGCATCTTCTGCCAATGCTGCTGCCAGGCTTCGTTATCGCTGGAGGGCGTCTGCGCGCCGGCCGACATGGCCAGAGCCGCCATTACCGAACCGATCACCAAAGAACGCGTTTTCATCGTCGTCTCCTTATGCATGTGCGGTCAGAAGAGCGTAGTTCCGATCCAGCCGACGCATCTTGTCCAGCGTCAGGATCGAGCAGGTGTTACATCGGATCGTTCATGCGCAGCAGCTCTTCGGGCAGATGCTCGATGTAATCGTCCTCGGCGGGCGGCATCTGCAGGTGATAACCCTGTGCCTGGAGATTGGCGAGCACCTTGGTGATGTCTTCGCGTGCCAGCTGGCGCTCGGGCGTCAGCACCATTTCGAAGGCCAGCTGCGGCGGCCCGAACGCCGCGATCAGGCCTTCGGGAACACGCTTGAGCGCATCGCGCTTTTCGACATAAAGGTACATTCCGTCCTTGCGTGGGCTTTTGTAGATGGAACAGATGACTTTCATGGTCGTTTTTCCAGAGCATCGAGCAGGGCTTGCCCCATCCGCTCACGGCGCCAGCCGCGCAGCGATTCGGGCAGTTCATAGGGTCCATCGGGGTAGCCGCTCTTGAGCAGCGCCTCGAGCGTTTTCTTGCGCAACATCAGCTCCGGTGCGATATCCAGCGCCTGCGCTTCGCGCTGGCCGACCGCGCGCAGCTTTTTCAGCACGGACGACACCTCCAGGGGCAATGGTTCCGGTAGCGGTGCCGGCCAATCCTGTTCGGGCGTCGCCGCGGCCTCACGGATCATCTCCAGCAGCAATTCACCATCCTGGCGCACGGTACGCGGATGCATGTCCTCGATCCGGGCCAGCGTCACCAGATCGCGCGGCTGGGTGCGCGCCAGCGGCCAGAGACTGGCTTCGCGCAGCACGCGATTGCGCGGTTGGTTGCGCGCACGGGCCTGACGCTCGCGCCAGGCCGTCAGCACCTTGAGCACGGCGAGCTGCTGCGGCTTGAGCCGCCAGGCCTGCTTCACATCTCGGTAGGCTTCATCGGGATCGGATTCGCGCTGCAGGTTGGCCACCAGCTCGGCAACATCCTCCAATACCCAGGCACGCTTGTCCTCGGACAGCTTCGGCAGCAGTGCTTCGTACAATTCGGCCAGATGCTGGGCATCCTCGGCGGCATATTGCACCTGCATGTGGCTCAGAGGCCGCTGCAACCAGTCCGAGCGCGTTTCGCCCTTGGGCAACTCGATGCCGAGTACCGCCTGGACCAGCCGCGAGTAGCCCATGGAGAAACCGATATTCAGGTAACCGGCCGCCAGCTGGGTGTCGAACAGCGGCTGCGGCAGACTACCGGTCAGACGCAGCAGTACTTCGAGGTCTTCGCTGCAGGCGTGCAGCACTTTCACCACCGCCGGGTCTTGCAGCAACGCGGCAAACGCGGACCAGTCACGTACGCTCAGCGGGTCGATCAGATAGGCACGCCGCCCGTCACCGACCTGTATCAGCCCGGCGATGGGGTAGAAGGTATCGACCCTCATGAATTCGGTATCCACTGCCACATAGGGCAGCTGGCGCCATTCGGCGCACAGGCGGGTCAGATGTTCATCATCCAGAACCCATTGAGTTTCGATGGCCACACGGCCCTCCTTTTCGGCTGACGACCGGCGCACGGCCGAACGAGGCGCGCAGTATATATCGAGCATCCGAGCGGCCGGGGCATTCATGACCGCCACGCGCGCTGGTAGTGTTGACCGATCAATCCGCCTGGAGCCGCACCGATGCCACTGGCCCAACTCATTACCGCCGCTGAGCTTGCCCAGCGCCTGCACACCCCCGACCTGCTGATTCTGGATTGCCGGTTCGCCCTGGAAGATCCGGCCTATGGCGAGCGTAGTTACAGGGAGGCGCATATTCCCGGCGCGCAGTTCGCCGATCTGGAAAAAGACCTGTCCGGCCCGGTGATCCCCGGCACCACCGGGCGCCACCCACTGCCGGATCCTGAGCAGTTGCTGACTCGCCTGCGCCAATGGGGCCTCGGTGACGGCAGCGAAGTGGTGCTCTATGACGACGGCCCCGGCGCGTTTGCCGCTCGGGCGTGGTGGCTGTTGCTGTGGCTGGGCAAGCGTGAGGGCGTCTACCTGCTGGACGGGGGCGTAAACGCTTGGCGAGAAGCGGGGTTGCCCATGGAAAGCACCACGCCCGCGGTGCAGCCGGGCCATTTCGACGGCAACGCAGACGACAGCATGGTCGTCAATGCAGCGCGACTGCAAGAACGCCTGCATAGCCCCGAGCTGGCACTGCTCGACGCACGCGCCCTGCCGCGTTTCCTCGGCGAGGTCGAGCCCATAGACCCGATCGGCGGGCATATTCCCGGTGCCGTTTGCGTGCCCTTCAGCGAGAACCTGGGCAGTGATGGTCGCTTTCTCGATGCCGAGCAGCTACGCGGCCGATTCGATCAGCTGCTAGACGGCAAGTCACCGCAAGTTGCAGTGGCCTATTGCGGCTCCGGTGTCACCGCCTGTCACAACCTGTTCGCGCTCTGTCTCGCGGGTTACCCACTGGCCAGGCTGTATCCGGGCTCATGGAGCGAGTGGATCACCGACCCAAGCCGGCCGCGGGCATGATGCCGAGACAAGCCGCTGCGCCCAGCGCGCAGCGTGGCTCGCCAGTCAGAATACGTCCAAGGGGTTTTCACCGAAGTTACATTTGTTTTCACGACCGTTAGTCGTCATCTTTACGAAAAATTGCAATTCATTGTCTTGCTACCTGTCGGAGAAAGTTGCTAGGTTCCGACCCGCTTTCATCCCGGAGTAGTAGAACAATGAAAACAACATGGTTGAAGACCGCGCTCGCGGTAGCCGTAGGCGCCCTGTCCACCCAGGCCATGGCCGCCGGTTTTGCCCTCAACGAACAAAGCATCAGCGGCATGGGCACCTCCTTCGCAGGTCGCTCCTCTTCCGCCGACGACGCCACCACCCTGTTCGGCAACCCTGCCGGCATGTCCCGCCTGAAGCGTGAGGAAGTCAGCTTCGGCATGGCGGCGATTCATGCGAAGACGGATATCAAGGATGCCAACAGTGCTCCGGTCCCGGCTGGCAGTAATGATGGCGATATGGTCCCGTTCACCGCAGTCCCAATGGGTTACTACGTCAAACCGATCGATGATAAGTGGGCCGCTGGTGTTGGCGTCTACGTACCGTTCGGGATGATCACGGATTATGAAAACGGTTTCCAAGGTCGCTTTTTCGGCGACTACAGCGAAGTACGTGTAATCACCGTGCAGCCCACCGTCAGCTACCGTTTCAACGATAAGCTGTCGATTGGATTCGGTCCTACGTTCAACCGCATCGACGGAGAACTGCAGAGCGCCACTCTCAACGGCGGCCGAGTAAAGGTTAAAGGCGACGATACGGCAATGGGTTTCAACGCCGGCGTGCTTTATGAAATTACCCCGCAGACACGTATGGGCGTTACCTACCACTCTAAGGTCGAGTTCGAACTGGAAGGTGACACTAAGCTCTCAGGCGCAGGTTTCGGTCCATTTGTGGGCAAATACGATGCATCGCTTGACCTGACCACCCCCGAGTCCGTAGACGTTTCCCTCACCCATGAGCTGAACGATGACTGGACGCTCTACGCCGGTGCAATGTGGACACGCTGGAGCCGTTTTGAAGCGATTGTCATTGAGAACGAAGGCATGTCGCCAATGCTTCCGAGTTCAGTGCAAACCATCGTCGAAGAACAGGACTGGCACGACACTTGGTCCTACGCCATCGGTGCGGCTTATAAGCTGAACCGTACTTGGACGCTGCGCAGCGGCTTGGCTTTCGATCAAAGCCCGACCAATAACGTGCATCGCTCGCCGCGCATTCCTACTGGCGACCGGACTGCCGTCAGCTTCGGCCTGGCCTGGAATCCTACGGACGACGTGACCGTTGACTTGGCGTACTCCTATCTATGGGAAGAAGACACCAAGGTCCGCCGCGAAAGCCCGACCCGGGGTGTTTATAACGCTACGTACGAAAACAGCGCCCACGGCTTTGGCGCTGCTCTGAGCTACCGCTTCTGATGTAGCGAAAGAACGAAAAAGCCCCGGTCCGCCGGGGCTTTTTTGTTTCTACCTTCCCAACGCCTTCTCCACCGCTGCGATCAGGCGCGGGTCATCCGGCGCGACCTTGCTGGAAAAATGCGCGACGACGCGCCCTTCCCTATCGACCACGTACTTGTAAAAGTTCCAGCGCGGCGCTGTTCCGGCCTGCGCGGCCAGCTGGCGAAACAACGGCGTCGCATCTCCACCCCGTACCGGCTGCGTCTGGGTCATGGTGAAGGTCACACCGTAATTCACGAAGCAGACCTCGGCCGTCTCGGCCTCGTCATCGGCCTCCTGGAAGAAGTCATCCGAGGGCACGCCGAGCACCTCCAGGCCGTCGTCCTTGTAGCGTTGATAAAGTGCTTCGAGTCCCTTGAACTGCCCGGTGAAGCCGCAATGGCTCGCGGTGTTGACCACCACCAAGGCCTTGCCCTGGAACTGGCTGCACAGATCGACGGTTTCCTTGGAGCGCAGCTTGGGCAACTCGTGCTGCAGCAGTGCCGGGCATTCGGCGGCAATCACCGAGGCGCTGGCAAAGACCAGCGACAGTGCCGCCAGGGGACGAGTGATATTCATGGCCAGTTCTCCGGTCGCGGGCTCACAACGCTACTCCGCCGCCGTGCCCGCGACAATGCCCGCGCAGGCCGAAGCGCGTCCGGTCAATCACAGCTCGGCCAAACTGCAATATGATGCGCCCCAGCCGCTCTGCACCAACGAGGCCGCATGCATCCATCTCGAGCACTCCGCTACGCACTGACTCTCCTCCTGCTGCCGTTCGGCAATGCCCTCGCGGCACAGGTGCAGGTGGCGGTCGCTTCCAACTTCACGGCACCGATGCGGGAAATCGCCGGCCGCTTCGAGCGTGACACCGGCCACCAGGCCAGACTTGCCTTCGGCGCTACCGGCAAGTTCTATGCGCAGATTCGCAATGGCGCACCGTTCGAGGTCCTGCTGTCAGCGGATGACACCACGCCAGGGCGGCTCGAGCAGGAAGGCGCGGCCATACCCGGTAGCCGCTTCACCTATGCCGTTGGCCGCCTGGTGTTGTGGTCGCCGACTGCGGGCTTGGTGCAGGACGGCCCTGACCTGCTGCGCAAGGGCGATTTCCGCCACCTCGCCATGGCCAACCCGAAAACTGCGCCCTATGGCGCTGCCGCCCTGGCCACACTGGAACATCTCGGGCTCGACGACACCCTGCGCGGCCGCCTGGTGCAGGGCGAAAATATCGCGCAGACCCACCAGTTCGTCGCCAGCGGCAATGCGCAGCTGGGCTTCATCGCGCTGTCCCAAGTGGCGAAGGATGGCCGGATCGCTACCGGCTCGGGCTGGGTTGTGCCCACCGACATCCACCCGGCCATCCGCCAGGAAGCCGTGCTGCTGACCAAAGGGCAAGACAACCCTGCAGCCAAAGCGCTGCTGGATTACCTGGCGCAGCCGCAGATCCGCGCGCTGATCCAGTCCTATGGCTACGGGCTGGAGTAGCAGCATGCCGCTGGACAGCGTGGCCCTGGCAGCAATCTGGCTGACCTTCAAACTGGCCAGCGTGACCACGCTGGTCCTGCTGCTGATCGGCACACCCATCGCCTGGTGGCTGGCGCGCACCACCTCGCGCATGAAGGGCCCGATTGGGGCCGTGGTCGCGCTGCCGCTGGTGCTGCCGCCGACGGTGCTCGGCTTCTACCTGCTGGTGGCCATGGGCCCCAACGGTTTCATCGGCCAGTTCACCCAGAGTATTGGGCTCGGCACCCTGCCGTTCACCTTTGCCGGATTGGTGGTCGGCTCGGTGTTCTACTCGCTGCCGTTCGTGGTGCAGCCCTTGCAGAACGCCTTCGAAGCCATTGGCGAGCGCCCGCTGGAAGCCGCCGCCACGCTGCGTGCCGGCCCCTGGGACACCTTCTTCAGTGTGGTGCTGCCACTCGCCCGTCCCGGTTTCATCACCGCCAGCATCCTCGGTTTCGCGCATACCGTCGGAGAGTTCGGCGTGGTGCTGATGATCGGCGGCAACATTCCGGGGCAGACGCGCGTGGTGTCGGTACAGATCTACGACCATGTCGAAGCCATGGAGTATGCCCAGGCGCACTGGCTGGCCGGCGGCATGCTGCTGTTCTCATTTCTGGTGCTGTTGGTGCTTTATGGCAGTCGGTTGAAGCAAGGGTGGCGCGGATGAGCGGTGCTGCAAGCAACAGCGGAATCCATGCACGTTTTCGCCTCGACTATGCCGACTTCAGCCTGGACGTCGATCTGCAATTGCCCGGCCGTGGAGTGACCGCGCTGTTCGGTCACTCCGGCTCGGGCAAGACCACCCTGCTGCGCTGCGTGGCGGGCCTGGAGCGCTCAGGCCTGGGCCAGCTGACCGTCAATGGCGAGCGTTGGCAGAACAACGCGCAGAACCTGTTCGTGCCACCGCATCGCCGCTCAATCGGTTATGTATTTCAGGAGGCCAACCTGTTCGCCCATTTATCGGTGAGCCGCAATCTGGAGTTCGGCATGCGCCGAGTACCGGCACCACAGCGCCGTGTAGCGCTGGAGCAAGCGGTGGAACTGCTGGGCATCGATCACCTGCTCGAGCGCATGCCGGATCGGCTTTCCGGCGGCGAGCGCCAGCGTGTCGGTATCGCCCGCGCGCTGCTGAGCAGCCCGCGCCTGCTGCTGATGGACGAACCGCTGGCCGCGCTCGACCTCAAGCGCAAGAGTGAGATCCTGCCTTATCTGGAACGCCTGCATGACGAGCTGGATATCCCCGTGCTCTACGTCAGCCACTCGCCGGACGAAGTGGCGCGGCTGGCCGACCACGTCGTGCTGCTGGAACAGGGGCGGGCCATCGCTCAGGGCGAACTGCGCGAGACGCTCGCGCGCCTGGACTTGCCGACCGCCTTCAGCGACGACGCCGGTGTGGTGATCGAAGGCGAGATCGCCAGCCACGACGCCCACTACCACCTCACCCGGCTGACCTTCCCCGGCGGCGAAGTGCTGGTCTCGCAGCGTCCGGAAGCTCTGGGTCAGCGTCTGCGTTTTCGTGTGCACGCCCGCGACGTGAGCCTGGCGCTGCAGCGCGCCGAAGGCAGCAGCATCACCAACCTGCTCCCCGCTCGGGTCGAGGCGATGGTCGCGGCCGATACGCCGGCCCACGTACTGATCCGCCTCGATGCCGGCGGCACGCCACTGCTGGCACGCATCACCCGGCGCTCGGCCGATCAGCTGGCCATTACGCCCGGTCAGGCGCTTTGGGCGCAGATCAAGACGGTGGCGCTGCTGGGCTGAGCCGAATCAAGCCTCGGTCGGTTCCGGCAGCTTGGCGATCACCTTGATCTCGAACTGGAAGCCGTACAGCCAGGTAACCCCAACCGCAGTCAGCGTCGGATGCGGCGCTGCGCCCCAGTATTCGGGCACGACGCTCCAGACCCGCTCGAAGATCGCCTGCGGATCGACCATGATCACGGTGACGTCAATGACATCGTCGAAGGTGCAGCCAGCCGCCTGCAGGATTGCGTTCAGGTTATCGAACGCACGCCGGACCTGCGCCTCCAGCTCCGGTTCGGGTGAGCCGTCCTCGCGGCTGCCGACCTGTCCGGAGACGAACAGCAAGCCATTGGCGCGGATGGCCGGGGAATAGCGATTGCGCTCGTAGAGCGCCTGGCGGCCAGGCGGAAAAACAACATCACGCGGTGTCATGTGCAACCTCCTATAAGGGTCGGAGCGACCCGTTGAATGAAGGCCTCACTGTAGAAGTCGCAAAGCACTGGATAAACGCGCCAGGTCGCTCAACACTATTTGCGTAATCCAAACAATCCGCGGGAGTTCAGATGGACCGTTTCGATGCGATGCAGGCCTTCGTTCGCGTGGTGGAAACCGGCAGCTTCACCAAGGCCGCCGAGACCCTGCGCATCAGCAAGACCAGCGTCACCCAGCAGGTCCAGCAACTCGAGGCGCGGCTTCGCGTCAGGCTACTCAACCGCACCACGCGCAAGGTCAACGTCACCGCCGACGGTGCGGCCTATTACGAGCGCGCCCTGCGCCTGCTGGCCGATCTGGACGACGCCGAAACCAGCCTGTCCGCTGCCGCCGCAGTGCCCCGAGGACGCTTGCGCGTGGACGTCCCCAGCCCACTGGCACGGATGATCCTGATTCCGGCATTGCCGGCCTTCTATGCGAAGTATCCGGACATCCAGCTGGACATGGGCGTCAGTGATCGGCGGGTGGATCTGATCGGGGAGAATGTGGACTGCGTGGTGCGCGGTGGCGAGATCACCGACCAGTCACTGATCGCCCGCCACGTTGGCGACCTACGCCTTGGCGTCTACGCGGCCCCTGGCTACCTCGAACGCACCGGCGTGCCGACACACCCGAGCGAGCTGGAAAACAGCCACCACCGTGTCGTCGGCTTTCTCTGGGCGCGCACCGGCAAACCCACACCGTACGTCATGCAGCGGCAGGATGAGCAGGTTCAGGTACACGGCCGCTATGCGCTTGCCGTGGACGACGGCAATGCCTGTCTGGCCGCGGGGCTGGCTGGGCTGGGCATCATCTGGCTGCCGGAGTACATGGTCAGAACGCACCTGGCCAACGGCGAGCTGTTGCCTCTGCTGCAAGACTGGCGGCTCGATGAAATGCCGCTGTACCTAGCGTTCCCACCGAATCGGCATGTCAGTGCCAAGCTGCGCGTGTTCATCGATTGGGTCATCGAGCTGATGGCGCAGCATGCGCCCGTGCTCGACCGTCGACCGGTGGCAGACCGCTAGAGCTGCAGCGCCAGCCCTATCAAGACCGTGCACTCCACCAGCTCCAGCAGCGCACCAGCGGTATCGCCAGTGGTGCCGCCAAGCCGGCGCAGCATGACGCGACGCGCCAGCAGAAACGTCACCGCAGCAAACGACAGGGCGATCAGCCCGCTGCTGCCGAATAGCAAACAACCCACCGCGACCAGCGCCAGTACGACCCTCGCCTCGCCATGCGGCAGATTCGCTGCCAGCGCATGACCAAGTCCGTTGGGCCGCACATACGGCGTCAAGAGAAACAGCGCTGGCAGCGCGGCCCGCCCCAGTACCGGCGCCAGCAACAGTGCGGAGTACTGTTGCGCCTGGAGCAACGCCAACAGCGCGCTGAATTTAAGCAACAGCAAAAGCACCAGAACCACCACGGCGACCGGGCCGCTGCGCGGGTCCTTCATGATTTGCAGCGTTCGCTCGCAGTCGCCAAAGCCACCCAGCCAGGCGTCGGCGCTGTCGGCCAAGCCATCGAGGTGCAAGGCGCCGGTCAGCGCGACCCAGAGAGTGAGGAGCAAGGCCGCCTGTAACAGCGGTGCAGCCCCATCCAGCACAAACACGGCCAGACAGAGCAACGCGCCGAGCATCAGACCAACCACCGGGTAATACAGCAATGAACGCCCCTGCTGCTCGGGCTCCGGCATTGCCGGCAAGCGGATCGGCAGGCTGGTGAGAAATTGCAGGGCGATCAATAGCGGCAGCATCGGCAGGTCCTATACCTCGACGGCGGCCGGTTCGCCCGCCGGAGAAGCGTTAAGCGGCAGCAACTCACCGTGGGCCACAACCACATCCAGCAACCGCTCCCTTGGCAAGCCGCGCGCACGCGCCAGCAGCAGGCGCATCACGCCGGCATGACAGATGACCAACAGCCGCTGGCCGGCAAAGCGCTGCCTAAGGCAGTCGATAGCATCCAGCACGCGCGCCTCGAACTGCACCAGCGGTTCGCCACCGGGTGGCGTGAAACCGTAGGGATCGGCCCAGAACAGGCCGAGCGCCTCGGCACTGTCCTGCATCAGATCGGCGGCGCTACGGCCTTCCCAGTCGCCAAAATGCAACTCGCGCAGGTCCGGCTCCAGCTGCAACGGCAACCCCTGCTGCGCGGCCAGCTCCCGCGCGAAATCGGAACAGCGCTGCAGCGGCGAGCTGACCAGCACGTCCCACGGGCCGGCGCCAGCAACTGCATCGCGCATCTGCTGCCAGCCACGCTCAGTCAGCGCATCGTCGAGGCTGCCGCGAAAGCCACCGCTCCGCTCGGTCTCGCCATGGCGCAGCAGATCGATGCTCGTGATCATGCAGTTCGGTCCGACACTGCAGCTTCGGCGAACGTCGCCATGTCGTTGTGCAGCGCGCAGGCCTGCTGCAACAGGGGCACCGCCAGCGCCGCCCCGCTGCCTTCACCCAGGCGCAAGCCGAGATCGAGCAGCGGCACGGCGCCAAGTGCTTCCAGCACCGCCAGATGACCGGGCTCGGCAGAACGATGGGCGAAGATCAGCCACGGCCGACAGGCCGGGTTCAGCCGCACCGCACAGAGCGCGGCAGCGCTGCAGATAAAGCCGTCGACCAGCACCGCAATACCCAGCTGCGCGCAGCGCAGATAGGCACCCGCCAGCGCCGCGATCTCGAAACCACCCAGTCGGCGCATCGCTTCCAGCGGCGCGACGCAATGCTCGGCGTGCAACCGAACCGCGCTCTGGATCACCTGAATCTTGTGGCGAATGCCAGCCAGATCGAGGCCGGTGCCCGGCCCGACCAGGGTCAACGGCGAGCGCGGTAGCAGCACGGCGGCCAACGCGCTGGCGCTGGTGGTATTGCCGATGCCCATTTCGCCGCCGATGAACAGCTCGGCTGAACCTTGCGCGGCGCGCTGCGCACTGTCGCGGCCGGCCGCCAGGGCCAGACGCAATTGTTCGTCGCTCATCGCCGCTTCGCGAGCCAGGCTCGCCGTGCCAGGGCCAAGCCGCAAATGGCGTACGCCTTCCAGTTGCAGCGGCTCCACGGTACCCAGGTCGATCACCTCCAGCGGCGCGCCGAGCCGCTTCGACAACACGCTGAGCGCCGCCCCGCCGCCGACAAAATTGCGCAGCATCTGCCCGGTCACCGACTGCGGATAGGCCGAAACCCCCTCCTCCACCACGCCGTGATCGCCGGCGAACACGCTGACATGCAGGCGCTCGACCTGCGGCCGCTCGCTGCCCTGCATGGCTGCCAGCGACACCGCCAGGGCTTCGAGCTGGCCGAGCGCGCCGCGTGGTTTGGTCAGCTGGTCCTGGCGCGCCAATGCCTGTGCGCGCACGGATTCATCCAGCATGCGGCAAGGCTCGTTCCACCAATCGTGCATCAATGCGCTTCCTTTCAATGTGCGGCCTTCAATGTCATGGGCAGCCCGGCGACCATGAAGCTCACCCGCTGCGCCCGTTCCGCCACGGCCTGGTGCAGCCAGCCGGCCTCGTCGACATAACGACGGGTCAGCTCACCCAGCGGCACCACGCCGAGGCCGGTCTCGTTGCTGACCAGCAGGATCCGCCCCGGCAACCCGTCCAGGCATTCGAGCAGGGCATCACGCTCCTCGGCGAGGCGCATCGCGTCGTCCAGCATCAGCAGATTGGTGAGCCAGAGGGTCAGGCAGTCGACCAGCAGGCAGCGATTCGCAGCAGCCTGCTCGCACAGCACCCGCGCCAGTTGCAGGGGTTCTTCGACCAGTGCCCAGTGCGCCGGGCGCCGCTCACGGTGATGGGCGATACGCGCGGTCATCTCGCCGTCCAGCGGCTGGCTGGTGGCGATATAGGTCACCGCCAGGCCGCTACCGGCAGCCAGACGCTCGGCAAAGCGGCTCTTGCCTGAGCGGGCACCGCCAAGGATCAGTTCCAGCATGCTCAGCCTCCCAGCCCGCAGAGTCGGCGCAGGTGCGCTGTATCCAGGTGCATCTCGACCAGGTCGGCGAGGCGCTCGATGTCGCGCTCGCGCAAACCGTGGTAATCGACGGTTTGCACCACCTCGAGGCCCGCCCAGCGCAGCAGCGCGGCACAGGCCTCGGGCCCTTCGAACAGGCCATGCAGATAGGTGCCGAGGATCTGGCCGTCGATGCTGACGGCACCATCGCAGCGTCCGTCGTCCAGCCGCACGGCTGGCTGCTCGAGGGCCGGGCCACTGCTGACGCCGGCATGGATCTCGTAGCCCCTGACTGGCACGCCTTCCGGCAGCAAGCGGCCCTGCACGTTACGCAGCTGCTTGTCGGCTTCGAGTACAGTGGCGAAGTCCAGCAGACCAAGCCCGGCGCTTTCGCCCGCCGGACCTTCCAGCCCGAGCGGATCAGCAATGCACGTGCCGAGCATCTGCAGGCCGCCGCAGATGCCCAGCAATTTTCCGCCGTAGCGCAGGTGCTTCCGGATCGCCGCTTCCCAGCCGTTGGCGCGCAGCCAGGCAAGGTCGGCACGAACGCTTTTCGAACCGGGCAGGATGATCAGATCGGCAGGCGGCACCGGCTGCCCGGGACCGACGAACTGCAGGTCGACCTGCGGGTGCAGGCGCAGCGGGTCGAAGTCGGTGTGGTTGCTGATGCGCGGCAGCACCGGCACCACCACCTTCAGCGCGTCGTCGGCCTTGCCGGACTGGCGCACGTCAATGGCATCCTCGGCTTCCAGATGGAAATCCATCAGGTATGGAAGCACGCCCAGCACCGGCTTGCCGGTGCGCTGTTCCAGCCAGTCGAGACCGGGCTGCAACAACGCGATATCACCGCGGAAGCGGTTGATGACGAAGCCCTGCACCCGCGCCTGCTCGCTTGCCGAGAGCAACGCCAGGGTGCCGACCAGATGGGCGAACACCCCACCCTTGTCGATATCGGCGATCAGGATCACCGGGCAGTCCACCGCCTCGGCGAAGCCCATATTGGCGATATCGCCGGCGCGCAGATTGATCTCCGCGGGCGAACCGGCGCCTTCGACCATCACCACGCGATAAGCCGCGGACAGCCGCCGGTGCGAGTCGAGCACCGCCTGCATCGCCACGCGCTTGTAGTCGTGGTAGGCAACGGCATCCATGCTGGTCACTGCGCGGCCGTGGATGATCACCTGGGCACCGATGTCGCTGTTGGGCTTCAGGAGCACCGGGTTCATGTCGGTGTGCGGCGTAAGGTTCGCCGCCTGCGCCTGTACGGCCTGAGCCCTGCCGATTTCGCCGCCATCTGCAGTCACCGCGCTGTTGAGCGCCATGTTCTGCGGCTTGAACGGCACCACCGCGACACCCTGGCGCGCCAGCCAGCGGCACAGCGCAGTCACCAGCGTGCTCTTGCCGGCGTCCGAGGTGGTGCCCTGCACCATCAGCGTGGTCATGGATGTTGCTCCCTGAAGGATTGCAGTGCCTGCTCCAGGCGCGCCCAGCCGACATCGGTCGGCAGGCCGAAGCGAACGCTGGAAGGCTGCGCGAAAAGCCGGGTGAGAATGCCCCGACGGGCGAGAAAGTCATGCAACAGCGCGGCGTCGGCGCTGACCCACCACTGGAACAGTGCACAGCCACCCAACGGCGCCAGATCATGGCGACGCAGCAGATCGACCAGGCGCTGGCCGTCGCAGTGCAGGCATTCGCGCTGGCGCTGTTGCGCGGGCTGATCGGCCAGCAGCTCGGCAGCGAGCTGCCGTGTCGGGCCATTCACCGTCCAGGGTCCGAGCAGCCTGGCGAGGGAACGCAGCAGGCCGGCATGAGCCAGCACGAAGCCCAGTCGCGCGCCAGCCAGGCCGAAGAACTTGCCGAACGAGCGCAGCACGACCAGTCCCGGCAGGTGGCTGTGCGCGGCCAGGCTGTGCTCGGGCGTGCAGTCCATGAACGCCTCATCCACCACCAGCCAACCGCCGTAGGCCGCCAGCTCGCTGCGCCATTCCAGCAGACGCTGCGGCGCGATCATCTGGCCGGTGGGATTGTTCGGGCTGACCACCACCAGCACGTCGAGCTGGTTCAGCGTACGCGGCACGCTGGCCTCGCAGAGCTCGACGACACGGTGGCCGGCGCGACGCCAGGCCTCGGCGTGCTCGGCATAACAGGGCGATACGATGCCGATCCGCGCCGACCCGCGCAGGCGCGGCAGGGCCTGGATGGCACTCTGCGAACCGGCCACCGGCAACACCGCGCGCGCACCGTAGTACTGCCGGGCCGCTACTTCCAGGCCATCTTCAGGCTCTGGCAGACGTGTCCAGGCGCAGCTGGAAATGCTCGGCAACGGCGGGTGATAAGGGGCGATGCCAGTGGACAGGTCGAGCCAATCCGAAAGCGGAATGCCGTAGCGCTGTGCGGCTGCGCGCAAACGTCCACCGTGCTCAAGCATAGAGCCAGCCACCAAACAGCAGTGTCAGCAGCCAGACGCCGACGCCACCCCAGACCAGGTCCAGCGCATGTTCGATATGCCGCGCCTGCGGCGCCTGGCCCCGGCCCAGCTCGGGCCGCGCATGCACTTCACCGTGATAAATGGCGGCGCCACCCAACACCACACCCAGCGCTCCAGCCCCGGACGCCATTACCGGACCGGCGTTGGGGCTGTCCCACAGCGGCGCCTGGGTGCGCCAGCAACGCAGCGCGCGGCGGGTGCGCCCGAGCAATGCATAGGTCAGCGCGACCAGCCGTGCCGGCACGTAGTTGAGCACGTCGTCGATGCGCGCCGCGGCCCAGCCGAAGCGCTCGAAGCGCGCGTTGCGATAGCCCCACATGGCGTCCAGCGTATTGCTCAGGCGATACAGCACCACACCTGGCGCGCCCGCGACGATGAACCAGAACAGCGCGGCGAACACCGCGTCGCTGCCGTTCTCCAGCACCGACTCGGTGGCCGCGCGGGCCACACCCTCCTCGTCCAGTTGCGTAGTGTCGCGGCTGACGATCCAGCCGACGCGGCGGCGTGCCTCGGGCAGGTCATGCCGCCACAGCGCCTGCGCCACCGGCAGCGCATGCTCGCCGAGGCTGCGCAGGCCCAGGGCCAGATAGAGCAGCACGATCTCCACCAGCCAGCCGATGCCCGGCAACAGGCTGAGCAGCCAGGCCAGCACGGTCAGCGGCAGCACCGCCAGGCACCACGCGGTCACCCCATGGCTGCGCCAGCCGCGCGCCACAGTCCCGTTGAAATGCTGCTCCAGGCGATCGGCCAGGCGACCGAAGGCCACCAGAGGATGCGCCCGCTTCGGTTCGCCGAGCAACGCATCCAGCAGCAGCGCCGCGCTGACGGTGAGGAACAGGCTCACTCGGCCCTCTGCGCGCAGGCACTGATCAGCGCATGCAGCTGGCGCACGCCATCGGTCAGCACCGCCGGGCCGGGGTTGAGGATGTCCGGCGACTTGATCTCGTGCAGCTGGCCCGTGCGCACCGCCGGAATCGCCTGCCAGCCCGGCCGTGCGGCAACCTGCTCCGGCCGGAAGCGGCGCCCGCACCAGGAGCCGACGATCAGCTCTGGCGCGCGGCGCACCACTTCCTGCGGGTCCTCGATGATCCTGTCCTTGGCCCGTTTGCATGGCGCGAGCTCAGCGAAGCAGTCCTCGCCACCGGCCAGTTCGATCAGCTCGCTGACCCAGGCGATACCGGAAATCAGCGGCTCGTTCCATTCCTCGAAGTACACCCGCGGCCGGCGCGGCAAGGCAGCGGCGCTGGCGCGGATGACGTCCAGCCCGGCCTGCAGCTCACCGATCAGCGCTCGCGCGCGCTCGCCAGCGTGCACCAACGCACCGAGGGTTTCGATCATGCGCAGGATGCCGGCGATATCGCGCTGATTGAACAGGTGCACCTCCAGTCCTTCGCGCGCCAGCTCGGCGAGCATGTCGCCCTGCAGGTCGCTGTAGCCGAGCACCAGGTCCGGCTCGAGGGCGAGAATCTGCTCATGCTTGACGCTGGTGAAGCCGCTGACCTTGGGCTTTTCCTTGCGCGCCTGCGGCGGGCGCACGGTGAAGCCGGAGATGCCGACGATGCGCACCTGCTCGCCCAGCAGGTAAAGCGTTTCGCAGGTCTCGGTGGACAGGCAGACGATGCGCTGCGGCCCCTTGCTCATTTCGCCTCCCAGGCATTCTCGAAAACCAGTTCGTGTAGCGGTCGCGGCGTGGTCCAGCCTTCCAGTGCCAGCATCGGTGCCGGGTAGAACTCCTGCACCGGCCCGAGGCAGAGGATCGCCACCGGCTTGGCACCGCCCGGCATGCCGAGCAAGGCGGCCAGCGCGGCGGGATCGAACAGTGACACCCAGCCCATGCCCAGACCTTCCGCGCGCGCCGCGAGCCAGAGATTCTGGATCGCGCAGGCCAGCGAGGCGAGGTCCATCTCCGGCAGCGTGCGGCGGCCGAAGATATGTTGTTCGCGGCCATCCATCAACGCGGCGACCAGCAGTTCGGCGCAATCCTCGATGCCCTCGACCTTGAGCCGCATGAACTCGGCGGAACGCTTGCCGAGCGCCTGAGCCGTGCGCTGGCGCTCCTCACCGACCAGATCGGCGATGGCCGTGCGCAACTCGGGGCGGGTGATGCGGACAAAGCGCCACGGCTGCATCAGGCCGACGCTGGGTGCCTGATGCGCCGCGTTGAGCAGCCGCGACAGCAGCTCCGGTGCCACCTCGCCGCCGGCGAAATGGCGCATGTCGCGACGCTCGCCGATGGCGCGATAGACCGCTGCGCGCTCCTGCGGGCTGAAGGCATGCGCGCTCATGGCCGGAACAGCGCCGCAGCGGCTGCCGGATCGGACGGCAGGTACAGGTGGATATAGGACGCCGTCAGCCGCCCCCGGCGGTAGACCGCTTCGGCGGTGCGCTTGTAGTTCGGGCATTCGCCGCGAGCCAGCGGCTCGAGTGGCGACTCCAGCGCGGAATGGTGGAAGGTGTGCCCGCGCAGCCGCCCTTCCGGCAGCTCCACTTCCTGCAGCGCCAGCGCGGTCAGGCGCTTGTGCATGCGCGCCTCGCCGGGCAGCAGGCCGAGCATCTGCGCGCGCTCGTCGCCACGGTCGGTCAGCCCGTCGAGCAGGTAGAGCATGCCGCCGCACTCGGCGAGGATCGGCTTGCCCGACTCATGATGCGCACGGATCGCTTCAGCCATTGGCCCATTGCGCGATAACGCGCGCAGATGCAGCTCGGGATAGCCGCCGGGCAGGTACAGGCTGTCCACGGCCGGCAAGCGGGCGAAGCGCAGCGGCGAGAAAAAACAGCAACTCGGCGCCCAACGCCTGCAGCAAGTCGAGATTGGCCTGGTAGAGAAAGGCAAAGGCCGCATCGCGTGCAACGCCGATGCGCACACCCGCCAGCAGCGGTTCGAGCGGCGCACTGGCCGGCGCGGCGAAAGTGACCGGGGCAGGCAACTCGGTGTCCGCACTGAGTGCCAGGGCATCGGCCGCGGCATCCAGACGGGCGTCCAGATCAGCCAGCTCCTCGGCCTGCACCAGCCCCAGGTGCCGGCTTGGCAGTTCCACCTCGACACTGCGCGGCAAGGCGCCGTACCAGCGGATCGACTCCGGAAGACTGTCGCGCAGAATCTCGCCATGCCGGGCGCTGCCGACCCGATTGGCCAGCACGCCATCGAACGGCAGGTCCGGCTGGAAGCTGCTCAGCCCGTGCGCCATGGCGCCGAAGGTCTGCGCCATGGCCGAGCCATCGATGACCGCCAGCACCGGCACGCCGAAGCGCCGCGCCAGATCAGCCGCCGAGGGCGAACCATCGAACAGGCCCATCACCCCTTCGATCAGGATCAGGTCAGCCTCGCCCGCCGCTTCCCAGAGCAGGCGCCGCGACTCCTCTTCGCCGACCATCCACAGATCGAGCTGATAGACCGGCTTGCCGCTGGCACGCGCCAGGATCATCGGGTCGAGAAAGTCCGGCCCGCATTTGAACACCCGCACGCGCTTGCCCTGCCGCGCATGCAGCCGCGCCAGAGCGGCAGTAACGGTGGTCTTGCCCTGGCCGGAAGCAGGTGCGGTGATCAACAGCGCCGGGCAGTTTCTACTGGTCATCGCGGGCTCTCATCAGCATCGTAGGGTGGATGACGCTTCACCCATCCACCGACCACGCCGGTGGTGGATGAAACAGACGTCATCCACCCTATGCAACGGTCCGTGAATGTCTTGAGCGCCGGCATCAAAATTCGACGCCTTTCTGCGCCTTCACGCCGGCCTTGAACGCATGCTTGACCAACGCCATCTCGGTGACGGTGTCCGCCGCCTCGACCAGACCCGGCGGGGCGCCGCGGCCGGTGACCACCACGTGCTGCAGCAGCGGCCGCGACTCGATGTCGGCGAGCACCGGCGCCAGCTCCAGGTAGCCGTACTTCAGGGCGATGTTCAGTTCGTCGAGCACCACCAGGCCGATCTCGGGATCGGCCAGCAGCTCGGCTGCGACCGCCCAGGCTTCGCGGGCCTTGGCGATGTCACGCTGGCGATCCTGGGTTTCCCAGGTGAAGCCCTCGCCCATCACGTGGTAGCGCACCTCGTCCGGAAAGCGCCGGAAGAATGCCTCCTCGCCGGTGCTGGCTGCGCCCTTGATGAATTGCACCACGCCGACCTTGATGCCGTGGCCGAGCGCACGCGCCACCATGCCGAAAGCCGAACTGCTCTTGCCCTTGCCATTACCGGTGTGCACCAGCAGCAGGCCGTACTCGTCCTGCGCCTCGGCAATCTTCTCGTCGATCAGCGCCTTCTTGCGCTGCATGCGTGCCTTGTGGCGATCGTCGCGTTCGCTGGACTCGCTCATGCGCGGGCCTCGTCACGCTGCCCGGTCCAGGCGCGCAGGCCGACGAACAGCAGCGCGGCGACGCCGACATACAGCGCGAGGGTCGACAGGTAGCGCGGGTAGTAAGTGGCCATGCGCTCGGCCAGCAGCGCCAGGGTCGGCTCGGGATAGCGCCCGGAGAAATAGAGGAAGCCGCCGCCGGAGAACAGGTAGCAAACGAAGGCGCTCGCCATCACGCACAGCGCCAGGGTCGCCAGGCTGCTGAAATGGTCACGATGCAGACGGGCGTAGAGTCGACCGCCCAGCCACAGCGAACCGTATGCCGGAACGAGCATCCAGTACGCCGGCGACATGCACCAGTCGCTGACACCGGCCCACTGGATGGCGGCGAAATCCAGCAGCGAAGCCTCGAGAAACAGTGCCGGAAACACCCACTTCGGCCGCACCAGCACGCCGGCGAGGAAGAACGCCGCCCAGGACGCGCTGGGCAGGTTGACGCTGGCGAAGTGCTGTCCGCGGGTCATGGCCAGCAGCGCGGCAAGCGCGAGGCCGACCAGCAGCTGGTATCTCGGGGCAAGCTTGATCATTGCAATCTCCTCTGGTGGGCGCGGGCGACATGCCCGCGCCGCGGTCTTACAGCGCCTGATAGCGCACGGTCAGGTAAGCGGCCTGGCCGGGCTGGTTGTAGCCCTCGGCGGTTTCGTAGTCGGCGTCCAGCAGGTTGGCGACGCGCGCCTGCAGGCGCCACTCCGGGGTGATGCGGTATTCGCCACGCAGGTCGAGGGTGGCGTAGCCGGACAGCTCGCGGGTGTTGGCCAGGTCGTCGTAACGCTGCCCCTCGGCGTGCAGGCTGGCGCCGATGCTGAAGGCACCGAGCCGGCGGTCGAGGTCAAGGTTGAACAGCTGCTTGGCCCGGCGCGCCAGCTCGTTGCCGCGGTTGGCCCCGGCGGAGCGGTTCTCCGGCTCCAGCAGGCTGTAGTTGGCGTTCCAGTCCCAACCGAACAATTGGCTGCCGAGCACCAGCTCGACCCCGCGGATACGCGCTTCCTGCACGTTGGCCGGCGCGGAAATGCTGGCGTCATAGGCAATGAGGTCATCGACCACGGTGCGATAGGCATTCACCGCCCAGTGGCCCCAGCCATGCTGCCCGGCAAGGCCGACTTCGAGGCTCTCGGAGGTTTCCGCATCCAGCTCGGGATTGCCGTAGTCGGGGAAATACAGCTCGTTGAAGGTCGGCGCCTTGAATGCCGTGCCATAGCTGATGGTGCCGCGCAACCAGTCGGTCAGCGCATAGCCGTAGCCGATGTTGCCGGTGTCGTGCTGGCCGAACTGCTCGTTATCATCACGTCGCAGCGACAGCTGCCAGTCATGGCGACCGACCTCGCCCAGGTACTGCGCGAAATAGCCGTCGTTGTCCCGGGAATCCTCGGCATACAGCGTGGTGCCGTTGACCTCATCGCGCTGGTGGTCGGCACCCAGGATCAGCGTATGCCCCGCGGCCAGCTCGATATCGTTCTGCCAGCTGAGCGTGTCGCGACGGCTGTCGAAGCGTGAATAGAACTGCCCGTCCTGATAGGCATCGGATTTGTCTTCGCTGCGCCCGGCCTGCAGCGTCACCAGCCAGGGTTCCAGCGGACTGAAGCGCGCACGGGTGCCGAAGACTCTCGACTCACCATCGGCATTGGCGCCGAAACCGGACGTGCGGGCGCGGTTTACGCTGTCGTAGTCGTTATGGGATTTGGCCTGCAGCAGGTTGGCGTCCAGCTCCAGGCCGTTGTCGAAGCGGTAGCCGGCGCTCAGCGTCGCGGACAGGTTGCGATACCCATCGGCATCACGTTCGTAGCCACTAGTGTCCGCCGACTTGACGTTGATGCCGTCGGTGTCCGAGCCACTGACGCCCAGGCTGTACCAGCCACGACCGTCACCACCGGAAACGCCGGCGCTGCCGCTGTAGGTGTCATGGGTGCCGTAGCCGGCCGAGAAGAACGGCTTGACGCCCTGCCCCTGGCCCTTGCGGGTGAATATCTGGATCACCCCGCCGATGGCTTCCGAGCCATACAGGCTGGAACGTGGGCCGCGTACGACTTCGATGCGCTCGATCAGCTCCAGCGGCAGATCCTGCAGGGCCGCGCCGCCGCCCGAGACCGAGCCGATCTTGATGCCATCGATCATCACCAGCACGTGATCGGATTCGGTGCCGCGCATGAACAGCGAGGTGGACTTGCCGGGCCCGCCGTTGTTGGCCAGCGATACGCCAGGCACCTGCTTGAGCAGCTCGGGCAGCGAACTCGCCTGGCTGCGTTCGATCCGCTCGCGGTCTATCACGGTCACCGCGGCCAGGCTCTGCTGAGCCGTCTGCGCGGTGCGGGTGGCGGTCACCACCTGTTGCTGGAGATCCAGCGGGGCTGCGGCCAGCTGGCCAATGGAAAGGGGAAAACTGCCGAGCAGCACATAGGCCGCTGGCTTGAAACGGGGCTTGCAAGTCAAGGTACAGGTCTCCGTCGTGCCCACCCGCACGACTGAAAGTCGACGAAGACAGACGGAGGAACCGCAAAAGGAAGTGAATACCGCGAGGGATATGCACCCGCCCAGCGCCCGCCGCACTGTCAGTGAAATGCGACAGGCCGGTCTCCGGGCTTGCGAGCGTACGCCTTGCGGCGTCCCGAAACCGCGCCTTCCCATGCGTTGAGCACAGTGGCTATTAGGGTTTCTCGACTCGCCTACCGTTGCGGGGGCAGCGCCGGAATCTTCGTGAGAATGGACCGGCTTCCCTGTTTCACCCCCTCGCTGAAGAGGGGGCACCTGAGGCGACGCGGAGGTTAGTCCAAGGCCGGGCTTGGCGCAACCGCGGGGTTGTCACAGCGCCCTGCAATTTCCGCTTGCATCTCGGCGCTCGGAACGGCGGACGCCAAAAGGCTTCGAATGCAACAATGCCAGCAATCAGCCAGGACCCATATCCGACGCCCATGACCAGCATCGTGCAGATTTCCGACACCCATTTCGGTACCGAACAACCTTCCGTGGTCCAGGCCCTGGAGGACCATGTACGCGAACACCGGGCCGACCTGCTGGTGTTCTCCGGTGACATCACCCAGCGCGCCCGTCGCGGGCAGTTCGCCAGTGCCGCCGCTTTCGTGCGCCGCGTGCAGGCCGATGGCGTCGGTGAGACGCTGGTGATTCCGGGCAATCACGACATCCCGCTGTACAACCTCTTCGCACGCCTGTTCACGCCATACGGCAACTACCGGCGACACTTCGGCGATGAGCTGGAGCCGGTATTCGAGAACGACGACATGCTGGTGATCGGGCTCAATACCACCCATCCGCGCCGGCACAAGGACGGCGTGGTGACGGGGCGACAAGTGGAGCGGGTGGCGCAGCGGCTGGCCGATGGCAACCCGCACAAGATTCGCATCGTGGTCGCCCACCAGCCATTCGGCGCGATGGTGCCGAGCGATCTGAGCAACCTGCAGCACGGCGCCGAACCCGCGCTGCAGCGCTGGGCCGAGCACGGGCTGGATCTGGTCATGGGCGGGCACATCCACCTGCCCTACGTGCTGCCGTTGTCCAAGCAGTACAGCGGTCTCGCGCGGGAGATCTGGATGGTGCAGGCCGGCACCACGCTCTCGACACGCCTGCGTGGCACCTCGCCAAACTCCTTCAACCGGCTGAAGCTGCATCCCGGCGAACAGAAGAAGGTCTGCGTCGAGCGCTGGGACCTGCTCGACGGTCGCTTCGTGCTGGGTTCGCACTTCAACCTGAGCTGGTGACCCGCGCTCGCACGCAAACCGCGGTCAGCCCACCGACAGGCCGACCAGATAGACACCGGCGAAGCCGATGTTGAAGGCGATGAACAGGTAGAGCATGTAGCGCAGGTAGCTGCCGAAGGTCAGCCCCGGCACCTTGCTCATGGCGACGATGCCCGACGCTGAACCAATCACCAGCAGCGAGCCGCCAACACCGACCGCATAGGTCAGCACCATCCATTCGGCGACACCCATTTCCAGCCCTGATTTCAGCAGCGCTGCGGTCAGCGGCACGTTGTCGATGGCCGCCGACATCACACCCATCAGGTAGTTGGCCATCACTGCAGGCACCTGGTCATAGATGTGCACCAGCCCGTCGAGCACGCGAATCTCCTTGAGCATGCCTACCAGCAGGAGGATGCCGAGGAAGAAGAACAGCGTCTCGAACTCCACCTGGCGCACGTATTCGAGAATCGGATCGGAGTCGTTGTCGTCGCTGAAGAAGCGCGCAACCAGGAACATCACCGAGAGGCCGGCGAGGAATGTCAGCACCGGCGGGATCTGGAACAGGAAGTTGCCGACAATGGTGCTGAGGATGGTGCACAGGAAGATCAGTGCAATCGCCACGTCGACACCGCGCACATCGTTGCGCTGGCCCTGCACCACCACCTCGCCCCTCATGCCGATCGACAGCATGGCGGCCAGCACCATCACCGCGACGAATGCCGGCACGGCCAGTGCCAGCAGCTGGAGGATCGCCACCTTGCCAGCGAGGAAGATCATCAGCGTGGTGACGTCGCCAGTAATCAGCGCGACCCCACCGGAGTTGACGGAGAAAACCACCAAGGTAGCGAACTTGATGGTCTTCGCCCGATCCAGCTGCAGCGAGAGAATCAGAGTGATGGAGACCAGCGTCGCGGTGATGTTGTCGGCGAGCGACGAGAACACGAAGCAGAAGGTCGCCGTGAGAAACAGCAAGGCCCGCTCGCTGATCCGCTTGGGCAACACCAGATAGATCAAGTTCTCGATCATGCCCTTCTTGTTCAGGTAGGCAACGAAGGTCATGGCCGCCACCAGGAAGATCCATAGCCCGGCGATCTCGGCGATGTTCTCGTTGAGGCTTTCCAGCACGGTTTCGCGCGCCTCGCCCACCGGTGTGAAGATGAACAAGAGCAGCCAGGCCAGGGTGCCGAAGAACAGCGTCACCTTGGCCTTGTTCACGTGGGTAATTTCTTCGAGCACGACGCCAAGCAGCGCCGCGACCGCCAGTGCAATCAGCACGTACGTCAGCAATTCAGGCATATCTCACCTAATGGGAAGTGGGAAAAAGGGGCTGTGCGCGACCGAACGACGCACGGGGAGGAATTGGGGATGCGCATGGTAGCCAAAGCGCCAGGCGAGCGAAATCACCGCATGTCAAACGGAGAATGTTTCAGCATGTGAGTACGACTAAAGACAGGACGTCTACGACGGGGGTTCTATGCGGATGACGCTCAGGGGTTGCGGGCCAGTTGCTCCTGGTCGAGCACGCGCTTGGCGCCCAGATAACTCTTATTCCAGTAGCCGGCGGTAAGACTGTCCAGGCGTACCGTGCCGCCAGAAGATGGCGCGTGAACGAAGCGGTCTTCGCCAACGTAGATGCCCGCGTGGCTGACCCGGCGCCCACCGCTGGTAGCGAAGAACACCAGATCACCGGGCTGCAATGCGTCGCGCCGTACGGAGGGGCCGCGCAGATTGCTCATGGCCTGAGTGGTGCGAGGGAGCTGGATGCCGGCCGCGCCGTGGTAGACGTAGCCGATCAGGCCACTGCAGTCGAAACCGCTATCCGGCGTGTTGCCGCCCCAGCGATAAGGCGTGCCGACCAGACCAATCGCACTGAACAGCACGTCTTCAGCGGCGCCAGGCACGGGCTGTTGGTGGACCCTGGGTGTCTGCACGACCGGCGGCGTGGGTGCCTTTCCGGCACAGGCGGTCAGCAGCACAGTCAAAACAACGAGCGTGAGACGAGCCGGATAGTGCATGGCAGAGCGGTCCAGGCAAATGAGCCATCACTCTGCCGGCATGTGCGGGAAGACGCAACCCCCGCAGGTCGCGGGATCAGTGCTGGGCTGTGTGCGGAACCAGATCGGACGCCAGGGCCAGCACGCGTTTTGCTTCCATGTAGCTGGCGCGCCAGTAACGGTCATCCAGGCTGTCGACGCGCACGCCACCGCTGCGGCTGCTAGAGGCGTGGATGAACTGGTCATCGCCGATGTAGATGCCGGCATGGCTGACCCGGCCACGGCCACGGTTGTTGAAGAACACCACGTCACCGGGTTCCAGCTCGTTGCGCTTGACCACCGGTGCGTCGAGGTTGATCAGCTCGCGAGTGGAGCGCGGCAGCTCGAGACCTGCCTCCTTGCGGAACAGGAAGCCGACGAAGCCGCTGCAGTCGAAACCGCTCTTCACCGAGCTGCCACCGTAGCGATACGGGGTGCCGACCAGGGTGAAGCCGCGCTCGAGGATGCTGTCGGCCAGCTGCGGCAGCTGGTAATCGTGCTCATCGGTAAGCTCGGCCAGCGACTGCTCTCCGCTCTTTTCGAGCGCATCGAAGTCGAATCCGGCCAAGGGATGGTGTTGCGACAGACGAGGCGCGTCGGCTTGCTGCTCAGTCTGTACAGGCTGGCCGGCGCAGGCGGTCAGCAGGGCGATAAGTGCGAGAGGCACGAGGGGTGCGAAGCGTTGGCGCATGGGCACAGCCGTGTCGGTGATTTCAAAGTGCCGGCGACTATGCCCGCTATTGCTTCGATGATCAAATTCAATCGGACGAAATGTGACGAACCAGCTGCGACAAAACGTCTGCGGCCCTCCCTTGCAGAAGTACGTCCGCCAGCGGACTGATTTCGGTGGCTTGCAGGTTCACCTCGACGACCGAGCCGCCGGCCTGACGCACCCGCCATACCGGTTCGAGGATGTAGCCGAAGCTCGCCGTGGTTCCAACCACCAGCACGGCGTCGAAGCCGAGCTGCACCTGTTGCTGCAATGCAGTCAGGACGGATTCCGGCAGCATCTCCTCGAACAGCACCACGGCAGGACGCAACACCCCGTCGCAAGTCAGGCAGCGCGGCGGCAATGGCTGATCCAGCAGCGAAGGCAGTGGACGTCCGTCGACCTTGCCGCAGCCCATGCACGACAGCGGCGCCAGCTGACCGTGAATCTCGATCAAGCGATCGGGCGGACTGCCGGCTCGGCGGTGGAAGCCATCGATATTCTGCGTGAGCACCCAGGTGCCGGGTTTGCGCCGCTGCAGCTCGGCGATGGCGAAGTGGCCGGCATTGGGTTCGGCCTGCAGGCAGGCCCGCCCGATTTCGGCCAGGTACTTCCAGCACAACGCCGGATCACGCCGCAGCGTCGGCCCGGATAGCGCCACCTCGATCGGCAGGCCGTCTTCGGTTTCGCCGTTATAGAGGCCGCCGAGGCCACGGTAGGTGGGCAACCCGGAGTCGGCCGACAGCCCGGCCCCGGTGATGATCAGAATACGTTCGGCGCCGCTCAGCGCCTGGGCGGCCTTGTCGATATCCATGAAAGTCGCGAACCCGTTTCGGTGGCACTCCCCCGATCGTGCGGGGAACCGATGGCCGCGTCGCGACCACGGCTATCAGCCTACGAATCCCCGCGCCTGCCTGCAAAGGCATTCGCCCCCGCTCAGTCCAGCTGGGCCTGAAAAAGCACCGCGTAGCCCAAAGCACACAACAGCCAGGCCGGCAGCGGGCCGAGCAGCCAGCGCCAGCCCCACCATTGCGGCACGAAGCCGACGCCATGCACGAAGCCGGCGGAAATACCCCACATCACCAGCATCAGCTGCGGGTGACTGTAGCCTCCCTGCCCGTCCAGCATCGCCGCCGGATGGATCAGCAGGACCAGCGCCAGCGGCGCGGCCAGCACTAGAGAAAGTACGCGACCGAACGCGCCGTAGCAGCGCCCCTGCGCGCGACTGCTCACGGCTCGGCGTCCAGGTCCTGAGTGGCTTCCAGCCACAGCGCATTGATGATGCCGAAGCTGCTGGCCAGCAGCACGCCGAGAATCCAGGTGAAGTACCACATAGTCGTCTCTCCTTGGCGGGCGGGCGCGGCGGCCCGCCCGCGCGGTCAGTACAGCCCGTGGGGGTTGGCTTCGATGGTTTTCTGGGTGAGCCGGCCCCACATGCGCACGTAGCTCCACAGCGTGTAGCAGAGGATCAGCGGCACGAAGATGCAGGCCACAACGAACATGATGCCCAGCGTCTTCTGACTTGAGACCGCATCCCAGATGGTCAGGCTCGAGGCCGGATCGAGGCTCGACGGGAAGACGAAGGGAAACAGCGCAAAGCCCGCGGTACAGATGCTGCCGACGATCATCAGACTGGTTCCGACGAAGCTCACCCCGCCGCTGTTGCTACTGGAACCGAGCAGCGCCAGCAACGCCCCGAGGATGCCCGCGGCCGGCGCGATCAAGGTGACCGGATAGAGGCCGTAGTTGGCCAACCAGCCGACATTGTCCTGGGCCACCTGCTTGTCCAGCAGCGGATTGAGCGCGGCGCCCGGATCGCTGACCGACAGCTGGCTGAAGCCCTGAATGCCCAGCGCCAGCCAGACACCCGCCGCGACGAAGCCGAACAGGAACACCAGCACGCACAGGCGCGTGGCCTGCCGCGAGCGCTCAGCCAGCGCGCCGTCGGTGCGCAGCATCAGCCAGGCGCCACCGTGGGCGCTGAGCATGCTCAGACTGACGATGCCGCAGAGCAGCGCGAACGGGTTGAGCAGCGCGAAGAACGAGCCCTGATAGGTCGAGCGCATCAGCTCGTCCAGCTGGAACGGCAGGCCGAGGAACAGGTTGCCGAAGGCCACGCCGAACACCAGCGCCGGCACCGCGCCGCCGACGAACAGCGCCCAGTCCCAGGCGCTGCGCCAGCGCGGGTCTTCCACCTTGCTGCGATAGTCGAAGCCCACCGGGCGGCAGAACAGCGCGAACAGCACCAGCAGCATCGCCCAGTACAGGCCGGAAAATGCCACCGCATAGACCATCGGCCAGGCAGCGAACAGCGCACCACCGGCGGTGATGAACCACACCTGGTTGCCATCCCAGTGTGGCGCGATGGTGTTGATCGCCACGCGTCGCTCGTTGTCGGTCTTGCCGACGAAGGGCATCAGTGCCATGGCGCCCATGTCGAAGCCATCGGTCAGGGCGAAGCCGATCAGCAACACGCCGATCAGCACCCACCAGATGAGCTTGAGCACTTCGTAATCGAACATCTCGTATCTCCCTCAGACGCTGCCAGGTTGGGAAGACAGGCCGCTCGGCTGCGCCGACGCCACCCGCGCTTCACGTACGTCCCGTTCGAAGTGATAACGACCGGTGTGCAGACTGCTCGGCCCAAGGCGGGCGAAGCGGATCATCAGGAACATCTCGATCACCAGCAGCAGGCTGTAGAAGGCCACCAGGGCGATCAGCGAGCCCCAGATATCGCCGGCCGCCAGCGTCGAGGTGGACAGATGGGTCGGCAGTACCTCGGCGATCGACCATGGCTGACGGCCATGCTCGGCGACGTACCAGCCGGTCTGCGCGGCGATCCACGGCAGCGGCAGGCTGAACAGCGCAAACTTCAGCAGCCAGGGCTTTGTCTCGGCATTGCGCTTGATCGATGCCCAGCTCGCCAGAGCAAACAGCAGCAACATCAGGAAGCCAGCGGCGACCATCACGCGGAAGGTCCAGAACAGGCTGAACACGTTGGGTATGGTGTCCAGCGCGGCGAGCTTGACCTGCTCCTCGCTGGCATCGACCACATCGGCGGTGTACTTCTTCAGCAACAGCCCGTAGCCCAAGTCCTGCTTGACCTCATTGAACGCGGCGATGGCTTCGGCCGACTTGTCGCCGCTACGCAGCACCTGCAGCCGCTCGTAGGCGAGCATGCCATTGCGGATGCGCAGCTCATGCTCGGCGACCAGCTGCTTGATGCCCTTGATCTCCTCATCCAGCGAGCGCGTGGCGATCAGTCCCAGTGCGTAGGGGATCTTCACTTCGTAATCGGTGCGCATCTCCTGCTGATTGGGCAGGCCGAACAGGGTGAAGCCGGCCGGCGCCGGATGGGTGTCCCACTCGGCCTCGATGGCCGCCAGCTTGACCTTCTGCACGTCACCAATCTCGTAGCCGGATTCGTCGCCAAGAATGATCACCGAGATCGTCGACGCCAGGCCGAACACCGCGGCGATGGCGAACGAACGGCGGGCAAAGCCCAGGTCGCGCTTCTTCAATAGATAGAAGGAAGAAATCGCCAGCACGAAGATCGCCCCGGTGACATAACCCGCGGACACGGTGTGGACGAACTTGACCTGCGCCACCGGGTTGAACAGCAGCGCGCCGAAGTCCACCAGCTCCATGCGCATGGTCTCGAAGTTGAACTCAGAGCCCACCGGGTTCTGCATCCAGCCATTAGCGATAAGGATCCAGAGCGCCGAGAGATTCGAGCCCAGCGCCACCAGCCAGGTGACCGCTAGGTGCTGCACCTTGGAGAGCCGGTCCCAGCCGAAGAAGAACAGGCCGATGAAGGTGGATTCGAGGAAGAACGCCATCAACCCCTCGATGGCCAGCGGCGCGCCGAAGATGTCGCCGACGTAATGGCTGTAGTAGGCCCAGTTGGTACCGAACTGGAATTCCATGGTCAGTCCGGTGGTGACGCCCAGGGCGAAGTTGATGCCGAACAGCTTGCCCCAGAACTTGGTCATGTCCTGATAGACCTGCTTGCCGGTCATCACGTAGACCGATTCCATGATCGCCAGCAGGAACGCCAGCCCCAGGGTCAACGGCACGAAGAGAAAGTGATACATCGCCGTCATGGCGAACTGCAGGCGTGATAGATCGACAACGCTTTCCGAGATCATCTCGGCCCTCCCTCGGGGATCGAACCCCGCGAATCAAGCAAATGGTCGGCAACGCGCACCGAACCGTTCTCGGGAATGCTGGGGGCATCGAACCAGACGTTTTTTATGATCATGAGGATCGCGACCTTGGCCAGCACTACCAGCACGACGTCTCGCCTGAGCGATGACTTGAACATGCCTACCTCCTTGCGTGACCACCCGAGCACCTGATGCTCCGGCAGCATGTTGCGATTGAAGGCCCCCGTGGGGTGGGGGCCGACATCCGGGCGCGACGCCTGGACTCAATCGCGGTGCCCCGAACCACCCGTGGAAGCTGCTCTGGTTCGAGGCAGGCAAAGTGTCCGGCGCCCCCTCCAAGCGGACAACTGCGACAGCCTGCCCCACCCACTCGCGGCAATCTGTGCCAGAGCGGCGCTGCGCTCCAAACAAGCAGTGACACCGGCGAGCGACGCCGGGTCAGGTGCGACGCGATCGTCACGCTGCGGCGCCCTGTCGCAGTCATGGCACACGCAGCCAGCGGCGAAACCCGTTGCCGGCCGTGCTCGAGAGCGGGCTCCAGGCGAAGTCCCAGGGCGCCGGCGGCAGCTCCTCCGCCTCGGCGGCGAGCGGGCGGCCGCCCTGGCGCACCCGTGGCTTCCAGTCGAATACATGCTCGCTGCCGCCGCGCCAGCCGAGCACGATGCCGATTGCCGGGCTGTCATCGCTGGCGACCCAACGCGCTGCGGCGGCGAGCATCATGGCCTCGATATGCTCCGGCTCGACCAGCTCGCGGTAGTCGGAGGCCAGCAACCAGCGGCAGACGCCGAGGTGGAAGGTCCAGTCCAGCGCCAGCTGGCAGCCGTAGGCCCAGGTCATGAACTGACGAAAGATCTCCAGTCCCTCTGGCGGGTCAAGTTTGAGCAGCCGCGGGCAGACATCGAACAGCGCATGCCAGTACGGCAGCAACTTGGCATCCAGATGCACGAAGCTGCGGGCGTTGCTGGGGTAGTCGGGAAAAGGCAGCCGATAGCTCACGCGGCTATCGGCGCGGGTGAATCGTTCCATCATGGTCATGGTGAAATCCCCTGAATCGACTGGGCCGTCGGAAGGCTCCGACAGGTAGCCGTCTCGTCCGCTGCTACGGGCGGAGGACGGCGAATCACGTCAATCAGGAAATCAGGGCGCGCGCGGATTCAGTGCCGGCCAGTGGTGGCGCGGGCCATGACTCTCAATCGGTGGTAGCGGAGTCGCGCCTGTCGTGCGCCGCCCCAGCCAGGCCAAGGCGAACAGTGCGACGATGGCGAGGAAAACCGAACTGCACAGCGGGCAGTCGAGGGCATGCTGCGACAGGTCATGTAAATCGGTGGGGAGCGCGTCGAGGCCTACGCCGCCATCATCGCCGGTGACGCAGAACGCGTCCTGCCCCATGGCCAGTCCGAAGCCCACATGGGTGGCGTGGTTCAGACTGCAGACAAAGGCATTGAGCAGGATGCAGGTGAAGAGCACCCATACGATCTGCGCACGCTTGTCTTTGACGATGGTCATGTTTCGACTTTACACCGCACGCCTCTGGACGGCGCTGCGCCAAACCGTCGCAGCGGCCTCAGTGGTTGACGGTGAACGCCAGCATCGCCGAGAGCTGACACAGCGGACGGCCACTCTCGCTCTGCCACTGATTGAACGCACCCTGCACCGCAGCCTGGTCACGCTGGCTGCTGGGAACCTTGTCGACGATTTCCTGCGCCTTGAGCGCGGCTACTACGTCATTGCTGGGGACGAAGGTGTCCTTGCCGGCCATGCGCAACAGGCGCGGCGCCGACAATCCGCCGAGCTGGCTGCCGTGCCTGGTCAGGTAGCGCCACAGGCCGACGATGTCGCTGCTCGGCCAATCGGCCAACAGGTTGCCGAAGCTGCCCTTCTCTTTCGCCACATCGAGCACGAACTGCGCGTTACGCGGCACGCTCTTGAGCTTGCCGAGATGGCGGATCAGCCGGGTGTCCTGCATCAATCGTTCGATGTGCTCACCGCCCATCAGCACGACCTTTTCCGGGTCGAAGCCGAAGAACGCCTGCTCGAACGCCGGCCACTTTGCATCCACCAGGCTGTGCTTGAGGCCAGCGCGGAAAATGCGCAGGCTGATCAGCGAGAGGTAGCGGTCATCCGAAACGCTGCGCAGTTGGTCGGCGCTGTGGGGCTGCGGCAGGCGGGCCTCCAGCGCCGCGGCCGAGCCGAAGCGGTTGAGGCAGTATTCGTGCAGCCATTTGTAGTCTTGCATGGTTCAGATCCGATGGTGACGGCAGCGGCACAGGGTGCCGGTGACGAGCCGGCCTCGCAAGTCCGCCGCCATCGACGCAGCTGGGCGGCAGCGGTCAGGTGGCGTTCGCGCAGGCTGGTCTGGACGAATATTCGCGGGCAAGCCCGCTTCCGCTGTGAAGCCGGCGCAGGCCGAATGACACCGCTTGGTACGCGTCCCATTGCCCTGACGCCAGGCGCAGACGGTGGACAAGCTTCACGTTGTCCACCCTACGAGCAGAACGTCGTTTGCGTGCGAGCCGGCTCAGACGTGCAGCGGGCTCTCGGTATCAGCCGCGCAGCCGCTGCGCCGCCTGACGCAGCACCTGCTCGGTCGCCGTCCAACCCAGGCAGCCGTCGGTGATCGACACGCCGTAGCGCAGCTCGCCGGACAGCGGCTGGCAACCATCGAACAGATGGCTCTCCAGCATGACGCCACGCAGACTCATGTCGCCAGCCAAGCGCTGCTCGATCACCGACTCCAGCACCGCGGGCTGGCGCAGTGGGTCCTTGCCACTGTTGGCGTGGCTGCAATCGACAATGATGCGCGGGGCGATCCCCTGCTTTTCCAGCGCGCGACGGGCAGCAGCGACACTGGCCGCGTCGTAGTTGGGTGCGCCGTGGCCGCCGCGCAGGACCAGATGGGTGTCCGGATTGCCGCGCGTCTGCAGCAGTGCCGGATGGCCGAGATCGTCGATGCCGAAGTGCTGGTGTGGATGTTCCGCTGAACGCATGGCGTCGCAAGCGATGCCCAGGCCGCCATCAGTGCCGTTCTTGAAGCCCACCGGCAGGTCCAGCCCGCTGACCAGCTCGCGATGAATCTGCGACTCGCTGGTGCGCGCGCCAATCGCGGCCCAGCCCAGCAGATCGTCGAAGTACCCGGCAGCCAGCGGCTGCAGCAGTTCGGTGGCAATCGGCAGACCGGTTTCGAGAATATCCAGCATCAGGCGGCGCGACAGGTGCAGCCCCTCGGCCATGTTGCCGCTGCCGTCCAGATGCGGGTCGTAGACCAGGCCTTTCCAGCCGACGGTGGTACGCGGTTTTTCCACATAGGCGCGCATCACCAGCAGCAGCTGATCGCTGACGTCAGGTGCAAGCGCGGCGAGACGCTCGGCGTACTCGAGCGCGGCGACAGGATCGTGCAGGGAACAGGGCCCGACGACGACCAGCAGGCGCGGATCACGACTGTCGAGCACGGCGCGGATGGCGTTGCGGTCGTTATGGATGCGTGCGGCAAGGGCGTCGTTCAAGGGCAGACGCTGGCGCAATACCGCGGGGCTGGGCAGCGGCTGCGCGCTGCGGCGGGCGACGCTGGCTTCGGCGGTGGCGACGGGTTGTTGGGCAAGTACGGTGGCGGATGCATTCATGATCTGGCGGTTCCTTCTGCCGGCGCGGGTGGTCCGCGGCGGCGCTAGTCGGGTGTTCGTTCGCGTGCTTTGTGTTCGGCGTCGAAGCGGCTAAATCGCCAGTCGTAGCGGTAATAACGGTCGGTGCGGTAAGTGGTCATGGCGTGTTCCTCGTTGCGTTGGGCCATCGCGTGGCCGAAAAAACAAAAACCCCCGGTCGGGTGGCCGACCGGGGGTTCGAAAACTGTTCTGGTGGCGACCCTGCTTGCTAGGGCGCCTGTGGGGTATCAGGCGCGCCTGTGGCTAAACCAATACCCAAAGTAATAACCAGCGGCTGCAACCTGCTGCCCACGAGCGAACACGGCGCGAATGGCACCGGCATCGACAACGTTCAGGGCTACAGGGTTCAGGGACATGCTGATCTCCAGAAGATGACCGAACCATACTCTGCCGGGACTGCGGCTTTCAACCGGCACGGCAAAAGAAAGTGGCTGGCTCGGCCGGGTGCGCCCGATTACAGGCTCATCACATCGACGAAGCGCGGCGTGGCGCTGTCGTCGATACGCAGGCTCTTGAAATCGAACAGGTTGCGGTCGGCCAGCTGCGAAGGCACCACATTCTGCAGCGCGCGAAACATGATTTCAGTGCGCCCTGGCGACTTGCGCTCCCACTCCTGCAGCATTTCCTTGACCACCTGGCGCTGCAGATTTTCCTGCGAACCACAGAGGTTGCACGGGATGATCGGAAACTCCTTCATCGTCGAGTACGCCTCGATGTCCGCCTCGTTGCAGTAGGCCAGCGGACGAATCACCACGTTGCGTCCATCGTCGGAGAGCAGCTTGGGCGGCATGGCCTTCAGCGTGCCGCCGTAGAACATGTTGAGGAAGAACGTTTCCAGGATGTCGTCGCGATGATGCCCGAGCGCCATCTTCGTCGCGCCGATCTCGTCGGCAAAGGTGTACAGCGTGCCGCGACGCAGGCGTGAGCACAGCGAGCAGGTGGTCTTGCCTTCCGGAATCTTCTCCTTCACCACCGAGTAGGTGTCCTTCTCGATGATGTGGTACTCGACGCCGATGGACTTCAGGTATTCGGGAAGGACATGCTCGGGAAAGCCGGGCTGCTTCTGGTCCATGTTCACGGCAACGATCTCGAACTTGATCGGCGCGACCTTCTGCAGATAGAGCAGCACATCGAGCATGGTGTAGCTGTCCTTGCCGCCGGACAGGCAGACCATGACCTTGTCGCCGTCCTCGATCATGTTGAAGTCGGTGACGGCCTCGCCGGCCAGGCGGCGCAGGCGCTTCTGCAGTTTGTTCTGGTTGACCGAGAGGTTGCCCATGTCAGGTGTCCGGGTGAGATGCGAAAGGCGCGCATTTTACGCGCAAAGCAAGCCTGACCGCAGCCCGTTCGCCGCCTGCTCCGATGTGAACCAGCACTGAATGAACACCCGCAGTGCTGTGCTAGTCTCGCCCGATGGACGACCTCTCCCCCGCACTGGATCTGCCAGACCACCTGCTCGTGCTGCTGCAGGAAAGACCCGAAGGCTGCAGCGAGTACGAGCTGATTCAACAGCTCAAGCGCCGGCATAGCACGCATGTGCCCAACCTGCCGCTGACAGACAAGCTGGTGCTGTTCCGCACGCACTTTCTGGTGTTCAACGCGCTTTATCTGCTGCGCGACCGACTCTGGGCCGAGGGCAGCGGCCATCTGCAGATCAGCCCCTTGCACGTTCAGTTGCTGCCATATGCCGGCGCCAACGCCGGCCTCGCCGAGCAGGATGCCCTGCGCGCGTACTATCTGGATATCTCCAACCTGCGGGATACCGACGAAGACGATGTTGAACGCCTGCTGGCGAGCTTCTGGACGCGCATGCAGGGCAGCGACGAGAAGCGGGCCGCTCTCGAACTATTCGAACTGGACCGCGCCTCACAGCCCCTCACCCTAGAGCTGATCAAGCGCCGCTACCGTCAGCTGGTCGGCCTGCACCATCCGGATCGAGGTGGCAGTACGCAGCGCCTGCAGTCAATCAATCTGGCGATGGAAATACTCGAGCGCTATTACCGCTGACGGCATAGCTTCGAAACGCTCTAACCCCGCTGATGCATTGCCGATTGGCATTTCTATACTGCGACGTAAGGTCGCACGCGCCGTCCTCGATGACGACCGCCAGGCGAGGCGACCTCCATAAACTGAGGAGACGCTGGCATGATCAATCACGTTTGGGGTTTGTTCACCCACCCCGGTCAGGAGTGGAATGAAATCCGCGGCGAGGAAGAAACCGTCAGCCACATGTACCTCACGCATGTGCTGCTGCTCGCCGCGATACCGGCGGTATCGGCCTACATCGGCGCGACCCAGGTGGGCTGGAGCATCGGCGGTGGAGAGCCGGTCAAACTGACCCAGGCCAGTTGCATGCAGCTGGCGATACTTTCCTACTTCGCCATGCTGGCCGGCGTCGCCGTGATGGGCGGCTTCATTCACTGGATGGCACGTACCTACGACGCTACCCCAACCCTTACCCAATGCATCGTTTTCGCCGCCTATACCGCAACGCCGCTGTTCATCGGCGGGCTGGCGGGTCTCTATCCGCACCTCTGGCTCGGCATGCTGGTGGGGACCGCGGCAGTCTGCTACACGGCCTATCTGCTCTACGTGGGGCTGCCCAAGTTCATGAACATCCACGAAGACGAGGGATTCATGTTCTCCAGTTCGGTACTTGCAGTCGGCCTCGTAGTGCTGGTCGCGATCATCGCCCTGTCGGTCATAACCTGGGGCATGGGCATCGGTCCGGTCTACGTCCGTTAACCCAATCCTCACCTCAAAAGGCCGCCTGTTGGCGGCCTTTTCGTATGCCCGTGCATCATCCCACGACGAATCGTCTGGACCGATAAGGGAAACCCTCACCGCATCTGCCGTTCTAAAGCGATAACGCCGCTGCAACAGCATTCCTGAGCGGCCCTCAAGGCAGACGGAGACTCGGTATGATCCCGCACTTTGTAACATTGCTCACCCGCCCGGATCGGGCGTGGGCGGACATTCGCCGCGACGAAGAAAAGAACAGCTCCAACTACCTTGTCCATCTGCTGCTGTGGGCATTACTGCCGGCGGTTTGCATGTTCATCGGCACACGTTATGTAGGCTGGAGCCTGGTCGAAGCCGAACGGATCTGGCTCGATACCCGCAGTGCCTTCCAGCTCAGCGCGCTGATCTACATCACCATCGTCGCCGGCACCTTCATCATGGGGTTCTTCCTGCGCTGGATGTCGCGCTCCTTCGATGCACGCCCGACTTTCAATCAATGCGTGGGCTTCATCGCCTATGTCATTACACCGTTCTTCCTGGCCGGACTGGGTGCGCTCTACCCATCGCGATGGCTGGCCATCCTGGTTCTGGTGGCGGCCGGGGCATATTCGACCTATCTGCTGTTCGTCGGCCTGCCGACGTTCATGCGCATCGATAACCGCAACACCTTTCTGTATGGCGCCTGCACCTGGGGCGTCGGCCTGCTGGTGCTGGTCAACCTGAAAGTGCCGATGATCCTGTTCTGGATGCTTGCGCTCGATCCGACCTACGAGCGCGATACCCCACAAAACCAGAGCTATGGCTTCGAGGAGAATCGCCCGCAGGAAGAACCGGGCGGTCTGGAAAACGAACGGCGCTTCAACGAACGGCCGAACGAGTGACCAACGAAGCTGTTCGGCCAGAAACGGTTTGGCATAATGCGGCGCTTGCAGGAGTACCCCAATGCCCGAGCGCCTCAATGCCCGTGTCGAAGCCTGTTACGAGCTGGCCGAGCAGTTTTTCAAGCGACGCTTCACCCGCCCCCAGGTAAGCCTCAAGCTGCGCGGGCAGAAAGCTGGTGTAGCGCATTTGCAGGAAAATCTCCTGCGCTTCAATGAGCAGCTCTATCGGGAAAATGCCGAGCACTTTCTGCGCCAGACCGTCGCCCATGAGGTCGCACACCTGATCGCCCATCAGATGTTCGGCTCACGGATTCAGCCTCACGGCGAGGAATGGCAGCTGATCATGCGTGGGGTGTACGAGCTGCCGCCGGACCGCTGCCACACCTATGCGATTCGTCGCAGGTCCATTACCCGTTATGTCTATCGCTGCAGCTGCGTGGATCAGGATTTCGCTTTCACGCCCCAACGCCATGCGTTGGTGGCGAAGGGGCGCCGTTATTACTGCCGTCGCTGCAAGACCACCCTCGCCTTCAGCGGCGAGCAACGCATCGAATGACGCCAGCGCCTGCTAGAGCGCCCTCGCCCGCCAACCGGCAATGACGAACAACGCCGCCAGCAACGCCATCAACGGCAACCAGCCCGCGTGATCCCAGACATAACCGGCGCCATAGCCAACCACACTCGATCCCAGATAGTAGGCACACAGGTACAGCGCCGATGCCTGCGCTCGAGCACCCTTGGCATGGCTGCCGACCTGCCCGCTGGCCACGGCATGCGCGGCGAAGAAGCCGAGGGTGAACAACCCGAGACCGAGCACGATGCTGACCAGCCACGACGTCGCGCATAGCCCCACACCAATCAGCATCAGAGCGACCCCACCGCGCAGCACCTGCCGCGCACCGAAGCGCGGCACCAGACGCCCGGCCCAGCCGGCGCTGAAAATCCCCCCGAGATAGACGACGAACAGCAGGCCGATGAGCGTCGAGGACAAGCCGAACGGCTCGCCTGCCAGGCGGAAGCCAATGTAGTTGAACAGCGCGACGAAGCCGCCCATCAGCAGAAAGCCCTGCAGGAACAGTCCACGTAGCACCGGATTGCCCAGATGCAGCCGGAAGTTCGTCAGCAGAATGCGCAGCGAGAGCGGTTGCGCCGTGAAATGTCGCGACGGCGGCAACAGCCAGACGAACGCCACCAACGCCAGCAGTCCCAGCGAGGCAATGCCACCGAGCGCCAGCTGCCAGCCACCCAGGTCACTCAGCAGGCCCGAAAGCAGACGCCCGAGCATCCCACCCAGCGCCGTGCCGCCGATATACAGGCCCATTGCGGCAGGCAGCGACTCGGGCTCGAACTCCTCGCCGACGTAAGCCATCGCCAGTGCCGGCAATCCACTGAGTGCCAGCCCGAGTAGCGCGCGCAGCGCCAGCAATAGTTGCCAGGAATCGACCAGTACGCTGGCCAGCCCGAGCAGGCTGGCCAGACCGAGCGCCGCGGCCATCACCGGCTTGCGTCCCCAGCTTTCGGCAAGCGCACCCGAGATCAGCAGACAGACGGCGAGCGACAGCGTCGTCAGCGACAACGCCAGACTGCTGCTGGCAGCCGATACGGAGAAATGCGCGGCGAGCATGGGCAGCAACGGCTGAATGCAATACAGCAATGCGAACGTGGCGAAGCCAGCGCAGAAGAGTGCAAACGTGGCGCGCCGGTAGGCTGGCGTGCCTCTTGATAGGTGTGCGTGTTCGGCGATCATCGGCGCCCTCGTCTCATGCGCTGACCTGAGAAAAAGCCGCGCAGGCTAGCACGGTTGTTCGCTCTGCCGCTTGCCGGACAGAAAAGCGGTCCGCTGATCGGCCTAACCCCAAGCCACCGCAAAGAACCGAAACGAATATTGCCCTATGCTGGTCTGTGACTAGACTCCCTATATGCCAGTCGGAGTAGAACAATGACAGTAACGCCGAATGACACCCGCCCCGCGGATACCTCGATCAAGCGGGACGAAACCCGCCTCTTCATATTCCTGATCGTCTTCCTGTTTCCCATCCTCAGCGTCGCGCTGGTCAGTGGTTACGGTTTCATCGTCTGGATCGTGCAGATGATCTTCGGGCCGCCAGGTCCGGCTTAAGCCGCCCCTGCCGATCTAATCGGGCCTGCGCCCTGCTGCCAACGGAAACGGAATCACTGATGGGACACCCTCTGCATATCGCCAGCCTGCTGGTGCACTGCCGCCCCGAATGGCTGGCCGCGGTAAAAGCCAACCTGCAACTGTTACCCGGCCTGGAAATGCACCAGGAGAATGCCAGCGGCAAGCTGGTGGTGGTGCTGGAAGCCGAGCACGAATCACGCATCCTTGCCTCGATCGACCATATCCAGCAATTGCCCGGCGTGCTCAATGCCGCATTGATCTATCACGAAGAACTCCTCGAAGGAGACGCCTGATGAGCCTTACCCGACGCCAATTCGCCAAAGCCAACGCTGCGGCCATCGCCGCAACCGTGGCCGGCATGCCGATCGCTTCTAGCGCAAGCAACCTGATTACCGAAGCGGACGCCACCAATCTGAAATGGGACAAGGCCCCTTGCCGCTTCTGCGGCACCGGCTGCGGCGTCATGGTGGCGACTCGAGAGGGCCGCGTCGTCGCCACCCATGGCGACGTCAAGGCGGAAGTTAACCGCGGCATCAACTGCGTCAAGGGCTACTTCCTGTCGAAGATCATGTACGGCTCGGATCGCCTGACCCAGCCGCTGCTACGCATGAAGGACGGCAAGTTCGACAAGCAGGGCGAGTTCCAGCCCGTCAGCTGGGAACAGGCCTTCGACATCATGGAGGAAAAGTACAAGGCGGCGCTCAAGCAGGGCGGCCCGGAAGCCATCGGCATGTTCGGCTCGGGGCAGTGGACGATCTGGGAAGGCTACGCGGCGAACAAGCTGATGAAGGCCGGTTTCCGCTCGAACAACATCGACCCCAATGCACGTCACTGCATGGCCTCGGCAGCGTTCGGCTTCATGCGCACCTTTGGCATGGACGAACCCATGGGCTGCTACGAGGACATCGAAGCGGCCGACGCGTTCGTGCTCTGGGGCTCGAACATGGCTGAGATGCACCCGGTGCTCTGGACCCGCGTGACGGATCGCCGTCTCAGCGCGCCGCACGTCAAGGTGGCGGTCATGTCGACGTTCGAGCATCGCAGCTTCGAGCTGGCCGACATCCCGATGATCTTCAATCCGCAGACCGACCTGGTGATCCTCAACTACATCGCCAACCACATCATCCAGAGCGGTGCGGTGAACAAGGACTTCGTCGAGAAGCACACCAAGTTCGCCAAGGGAGCGACCAACATCGGCTACGGCCTGCGACCGACCGACCCGCGGGAGCTCAAGGCAGAGAACGCGGCGGTGGCCAATACCTGGAGCGATATCAGCTTCGAGGACTACGCCGAGTTCCTGAAAACCTACACCCTGGAATACGCCACCAAGGAATCCGGCGTTCCGGCCGAGCGACTGCAGGCGCTTGCCGAGCTTTATGCCGACCCGAAAGTCAAGGTGATGTCGTTCTGGACCATGGGCTTCAACCAGCACACCCGCGGTGTCTGGGCGAACAACATGATCTACAACATCCACCTGCTCACCGGAAAGATAAGCGAGCCGGGTAACAGCCCGTTCTCCCTGACCGGACAGCCGTCCGCCTGTGGCACGGCCCGGGAAGTCGGCACCTTCTCCCACCGCCTGCCGGCGGACATGGCAGTCGCCAATCCAAAGCATCGGGCCATCACAGAAAAAATCTGGAAGCTGCCCGAAGGCACCATTCAGGAAAAGCCGGGCTTTCACGCCGTCGAGCAGAGCCGCAAGCTCAAGGACGGGGTACTGAAGGTCTACTGGACGCAGGTGACCAACAACATGCAGGCCGGCCCTAACGTCATGCAGGAGATCCTGCCGGGCTGGCGCAATCCGGAAACATTCATCATCGTCTCGGACGTCTACCCCACCGTTTCAGCCCAGGCGGCCGACCTCATCCTGCCCAGCGCAATGTGGGTGGAGAAGGAAGGCGCCTACGGTAACGCCGAGCGACGCACCCAGTTCTGGCACCAGCTGGTCAAAGCACCTGGCGATGCACGCTCGGACCTCTGGCAGCTGGTCGAGTTTTCCAAGCGCTTCAACGTCGACGAGGTATGGCCGGCCGACCTGCTGAGCAAGTCACCGGAACTCAAGGGCAAGACCCTGTACGACGTACTGTTCAAGAATGGTCAGGTCGATCGCTTCCCCAACGAGGAAATCGCCGAGGGCTATGTAAATCAGGAGGCCGAGGCATTCGGCTTCTATCTGCAGAAGGGCCTGTTCGAGGAATACGCCGAATTCGGTCGCGGCCATGGACACGATCTGGCGCCCTTCGACACCTACCACGAAACCCGCGGTTTACGCTGGCCGGTGGTGGATGGCAAGGAAACCCAGTGGCGCTACCGCGAGGGCTACGACCCTTATGTCAAAGCCGGCAGCGATGTGCAGTTCTACGGCTACGGCGACAAGAAGGCGATCATCTTCGCCCTGCCCTACGATGTGCCTGCCGAAGTCCCGGACGAGGATTACCCCTTCTGGCTCAGTACCGGACGGGTGCTTGAGCACTGGCACACCGGAAGCATGACGCAGCGGGTCGATGAGCTGCACAAGGCCGTGCCCGACGCACTCGTCTACATGCATCCGGAGGACGCCCGCAAGCTCAACGCGCGCCGTGGCAGCGTGGTGAAAGTCATTAGCAGGCGCGGTGAGATGCAGGCACGGGTGGAGACACGGGGGCGCAACAAGCCGCCGATGGGGTTGATCTTCGTGCCGTTCTTCGACGCCAACAAGCTGATCAACAAAGTCACCCTCGACGCCACCGACCCGATCTCCAAGCAGACCGATTACAAGAAATGCGCCGTGAAGATCGAAGTGGTCAGCATCGCCTGAGGAGAACCGCCATGAAATTTCGCCTACTGCCGCTGACCCTGCTCGCGGTGTACGGACTGGCCGTCGCCGCCGAAACCAACTACCCGCTGGATGCACCAGCCCCGGACGGTCGCCGTCCGGGAGGGACCATTACCCAGGAATTCACCCCACCGAAACTGCACGACGAGGAAAACAAGGATACCCGGCGCGAGCGCAACTATCCGGAACAGCCGCCGACCATTCCACACAGTATCCGTGGGTATCATGTCGACAAGAATGCCAACAAATGCCTGACCTGCCATAGCCGGGCCAATAGTGCCCGCGCGCAGGCGCCGATGATCAGCATCACCCACTACACCGATCGCGACCAGCAGACCCTGGCGGCAGTCGCGCCGCGGAGGTACTTCTGCACGCAATGTCATGTACCGCAGCACGATGTGAAGCCGCTGGTGGAAAATCGCTTCAAGACCATCGACGAACTGCTGTACCGGGAAACCTCACCATCCACCAACGGAAACTGAGGGGGCCTGGATGAAGTCGATCAAGTCATTTTTCAAACGCTACTGGGCCGTTCTCCGCCGGCCCAGCGTCCACTACAGTCTGGGGGCGCTGACCCTCGGCGGGTTCATCGCCGGGATCATCTTCTGGGGCGGTTTCAACACCGCGCTGGAAGCCACCAACACGGAGGCCTTCTGCATTTCTTGTCACGAGATGGAAGACAACGTGTACATGGAGATCAAGGATACCATTCACTACAGCAACCGCTCGGGCGTACGGGCAACCTGTCCGGACTGCCACGTACCGCACAAGTGGACCGACAAGATCGCGCGCAAGATGCAGGCGTCCAAGGAGGTTTGGGGCACGATCTTCGGCACAATCAACACGCGCGAGAAATTCCTCGACAAGCGTCGTGAGCTAGCCGAGCACGAATGGGCGCGACTCAAAGCCAACGACTCGCTCGAGTGCCGCAACTGTCACGACTTCGGCTACATGGACTTCACCCGCCAAGGCAAACGGGCATCGGAGTTCCATTCCACTGCCCTGGCCAGCGGCGAGGCAACCTGTATCGACTGCCACAAGGGCATCGCACACAAGCTGCCGGACATGAGAGGCGTACCGGGCTGGTAGGGTAACGAGTGCTTGGCAGGTGTACTGGCCAAGCACCCTGCACGCTCCACCGCTGCAAAAAAAAGCCCTGACCATTGGTCAGGGCTTTTTCGTATTGCTCTTTGCCATCAAGCCTTGGGCAGCGTCACGCCGCGCTGGCCCTGGTATTTGCCGCCGCGGTCGCGGTAGGACACTTCGCATTCTTCGTCGGACTCGAGGAACAGCATCTGCGCAACCCCCTCGTTCGCGTAGATCTTGGCCGGCAGGGTCGTGGTGTTGGAGAACTCCAGGGTCACATGCCCTTCCCACTCCGGTTCCAGCGGCGTCACGTTGACGATGATGCCGCAGCGCGCGTAGGTGCTCTTGCCCAGGCAGATGGTCAGCACGTTGCGCGGGATGCGGAAGTACTCGACCGTGCGCGCCAGGGCGAAGGAGTTAGGCGGAATGATGCAGACGTCGCTCTTGATGTCGACGAAGCTCTTCTCGTCGAAATTCTTCGGATCGACCGTCGCCGAATTGATGTTGGTAAACACCTTGAATTCATCGGCGCAGCGCACGTCGTAGCCATAGCTGGAGACGCCATAGGAAATCAGCCGATCGCTACCCTCGGTGCGCACCTGGCGCTCGACGAAGGGTTCGATCATGCCGTGTTCCTGGGCCATGCGGCGAATCCACTTGTCCGATTTGATGCTCATGGCTGGCGTCCTGATTAGATGAAATGGGCGTGCGAAGACGCGCATCTTACCGAGCCTCGTGCGCGTGTAAAAGCATGGCCGCGATGCGCGCCGCAGAGCAGGTCACACCTCGACCGCGCCGCTCGGAGAAGAAATCCAAAATAAAGCTCGCTTTGCTCCAGAAAAAAGGTATTGTTACTGGGCTGCTGCTGCATGTGTCACCGTGAATCGCTACATGTTTAGATTTCGATCCAAATATCGATACGACTCCTATCTCCTTGCACACAGTGATGTTCGGACCTTTTCAGTCCGCACTTTATTTTTCAAAACTTGGTTCAAGGAGACATCAAATGTCCAATCGCCAAACCGGTACCGTTAAGTGGTTCAACGATGAGAAAGGCTTCGGCTTCATCACTCCGCAATCCGGTGACGACCTCTTCGTACACTTCCGCGCCATCCAGGGCGACGGTTTCAAGAGCCTGAAAGAAGGCCAGCAAGTTTCCTTCGTCGCTACCCGCGGCCAGAAGGGCATGCAAGCTGAGGAAGTTCAGGTTATCTAACCTGAGTCTTCTCTGAAAAAGCCTCGCTTCGGCGGGGCTTTTTTGTGCCTGCAATTTATCGCCGGGCGCGGGCGGTGACGCATGGCGTCACCGCCTCTAGGCTCAGTCCTCGGAAATGACGATCTTCGGCATCGACTGCGCGATGATTTGCCCACTCTGAGCGATACGGGCACCGACGGTACGCGCCACCTCTTGGTAAATCATCGCGATCTGGCTTTCCGGATCAGCTATCACGGTCGGCTTGCCCGCATCCGCCTGACTGCGAATCGCCATCGACAAAGGTAGCGATGCCAGCAGATCGACGTTGTACTGCGCCGCCAGCTTCTCGCCACCACCCTCACCGAACAGATGCTCTGCATGGCCGCAGCTCGAGCAGATATGGATGGCCATGTTCTCCACCACACCGAGCACTGGAATGTTCACCTTGCGGAACATCTCAACGCCCTTCTTCGCATCGAGCAACGCCAGATCCTGCGGCGTGGTGACGATGACCGCCCCCGTCACCGGCACTTTCTGCGCCAGGGTCAGCTGGATATCGCCCGTCCCCGGCGGCATATCCACCACCAGATAATCGAGATCGTTCCAGGCGGTCTGAGTGATCAACTGCAACAGCGCACCGGAGACCATCGGCCCGCGCCAGACCATCGGCGTCTTGTCATCGGACAGGAACGCCATCGACATGACCTGCACGCCGTGGGCCTCCAGAGGGATGAACGCCTTGCCATCGCGAATCTCCGGGCGCGTGCCTTCTGCGATACCGAACATGATGCCCTGGCTCGGGCCATAGATGTCGGCATCCAGCACGCCCACCCGTGCACCTTCGCGCGCCAAGGCCAGAGCCAGATTGGCGGCTGTGGTCGACTTGCCGACACCACCCTTGCCGGATGCCACGGCGATGATGTTCTTCACATTGGAAAGCGCCGGCACCTGATCCTGCGCCTTGTGCGGACGGACCACGCAATCGACCTGGACATCGGCGCGACTGACGCCATCCAGATGCTCGATAGCCATCGCCAGCATCTGTGCCCAGCCACTGCGAAACAGCGCAGCGGCGTAGCCCAACTCAAGCTGCACGCTGACCCTATCACCCTGCACCTCGATCGAACGCACGCAGCCGGCGCTCACCGGATCCTGATTCAAATGGGGATCGGTGTACTGGCGCAGGACGGTTTCCACAGCTTCGCGAGTGACGGACATGGTTACTCCTAGAAAGACCGAGCAAATCAGACAGGCATCTTACCCCGCACGAAGCTTCCGAGCCCAACACCAACCGGCACTGTCGACGCCGGGGATGGGCAGCGCGGGTGAAAAATACGCGCCGGGCCTTTATAGTTGCAGACTTTCTTTCGCAATTCCGACTGCAGATTTCCCATGTCCGAAGCTCGCCAGATTCTCGTTACCAGCGCACTGCCCTACGCCAACGGTTCGATCCACCTCGGCCATATGCTCGAGTACATTCAGACGGACATGTGGGTGCGCTTCCAGAAGCTGCGCGGCAATCAGTGCATTTATGTCTGCGCCGACGACGCCCACGGCTCGGCAATCATGCTGCGTGCCGAGAAAGAAGGCGTCACGCCCGAGCAATTGATCGCCAACGTGCAGGCCGAACACGGCAGTGATTTCGCCGACTTCCTGGTGGACTTCGACAACTTCCACTCCACCCATTCGGAAGAGAACCGCAAGCTTGCCGAGCTGATCTACACACGCCTGCGCGACGCCGGCCACATCGCAACCCGCTCGGTGACCCAGTATTTTGACCCCGAGAAGGGCATGTTCCTCGCCGACCGCTTCATCAAGGGCACCTGCCCGAAGTGCGCGGCCGAGGACCAGTACGGCGACAACTGCGAGAAGTGTGGCGCCACCTACGAGCCGACCGAACTGAAAGATCCGCGTTCGGCGATCTCCGGCGCCACGCCAGTGCTGAAGGACTCCAAGCACTTCTTCTTCAAGCTGCCGGACTTCGAGGCCATGCTCAAGCAATGGACCCGCGGCGGTGCGCTGCAGGAGTCGGTTGCCAACAAGATCGCCGAATGGCTCGACGGAGGGTTACAGGAGTGGGACATCTCGCGTGACGCGCCCTACTTCGGCTTCGAAATTCCGGGTGAACCGGGCAAGTATTTCTACGTCTGGCTGGACGCGCCGATCGGCTACATGGCCAGCTTCGAGAACCTGTGCAAGCGCCGCCCGGAGCTGAGCTTCGACACGTTCTGGAGCAAGGATTCGACCGCCGAGCTGTACCACTTCATCGGCAAGGACATCATCAACTTCCACACCCTGTTCTGGCCCGCCATGCTGGAAGGCGCTGGCTTCCGCAAGCCGACCGCGGTCAACGTGCACGGCTACCTGACGGTGAATGGACAGAAGATGTCCAAGTCGCGCGGCACCTTTATCAAGGCACGCACATATCTCGATCACCTGAACCCGGAATACCTGCGTTATTACTACGCGTCGAAGCTGGGCCGCGGCGTGGACGACCTCGATCTGAACCTCGAAGATTTCGTGCAGAAGGTCAACTCCGACTTGGTTGGCAAGGTCGTCAACATCGCCAGCCGCTGCGCCGGCTTCATCCACAAAGGCAACGGCGGCATGATGGTCGACGCCAACCCTGAACCGGAACTGTGGGCAGCCTTCCAAGCCGCCGCCCCGAGCATCGCCGAGGCTTACGAGGCACGCGACTTCGCCCGTGCCATGCGCGAAATCATGGCGCTCGCTGACCGTGCCAACGCCTGGATTGCCGATAAGGCGCCATGGGCGCTGAACAAGGTTGAAGGCAAGCAGGCCGTGGTACAGGAAATCTGTGCACTAGGCATCAACCTGTTCCGCCAGCTGGTGATTTTCCTCAAGCCGGTGCTGCCCAACCTCGCCGCGGCTGCCGAGCAGTTCCTCAATGTTGAGCCGCTCACCTGGAACGACCATGCGACACTGCTGGCCAACCACCAGCTCAATGCTTTCACTCCGCTAATGACCCGCATTGAACCGGCGAAGATCGAAGCCATGATCGAAGCATCCAAAGAAGACCTCGCCTCCAGCGAAGCCGCAGCTGCCCCGGCGGGCAATGGCGAACTGACCAAGCAGCCGATCGCCGCGGAAATCAACTTCGATGCCTTTGCCGCGGTCGACCTGCGCATTGCACTGATCGAGAAGGCCGAGCTCGTCGAAGGCGCCGACAAGCTGCTACGTCTGACCCTGGACATCGGCGATGCCAAGCGCAACGTTTTCTCCGGCATCAAGAGCGCCTACCCGGACCCAAGCAAGCTGGAAGGTCGTCTGACCCTGTATGTCGCTAACCTGGCGCCGCGCAAGATGAAGTTCGGCGTGTCGGAAGGTATGGTCCTCGCGGCTGGCCCCGGCGGTAGCGAAATCTACCTGCTGAGCCCCGACAACGGCGCCAAGCCGGGCCAGCGCGTCATGTAAATCGGCGTTCGCGTGCCGGCCTCTCGAGCGGCACGCGAAACCCGGCGTTAACGGAAACGCTATGAGCGAGCCTGTAGATCCTTCCAACTGCCCGCTCTGCGGTCAGCCCAACCAGTGCGGCGAGTGCGACCCTGCCGCCGCCCAGCCCTGCTGGTGCTTCACAACCCCAATCCCCGATCACGTGCTCGAGCGCATTCCTGCCACGCTCCGAAATCAGGCCTGTATCTGCGCGCGTTGCGCTCGCAGCCAAACCGCTCCTCCAGATGCGCCTTGACCGCTACCTCGCCAATCGCGCACGTCTAAGTCGTCAGGACGTTCGGCGCCTGCTGGCAGAAGACCGAGTGCTGGTGAACGGCGAAACCAGCCGGATAGTGGATCTGGAAGTTCGTGTATTCGACCGAATCGAGCTGGACGGAGAAATGCTGCAAGCGGGGAAAGCGGCGCGCTACCTGATGCTGCATAAGCCGGCAGGCTGCGCCAGCGCTACCCAGGATGCGACACACCGAACCGTGCTCGACCTGATCGACGAGCCGGACAAGCAAGACCTGCACATCGCCGGCCGCCTCGATTTCAATACCACCGGCCTTATGCTGCTCACCAACGACGGCCAATGGTCTCGCCGCCTGACCCAGCCTACCAGCCTGCTGGGCAAGGTCTATTTGATCGAAACCGAAGACGAGATCGACCCGGCCTGCGTTGACGTTTTTGCCCAGGGCATGTATTTCCGCTTCGAAAACCTCACCACCCTACCCGCCGAACTCGTACTGCTCGAACCCCGCCGCGCCCGTCTGACCCTGCACGAGGGCCGCTACCACCAGGTCAAGCGCATGTTCGGTCGCTTCAACAACAAGGTCACCGCCCTGCATCGCGAAAGCATGGGTCCTCTGACGCTGGACCTAGCACTGGAACCCGGCCGGTATCGATCGCTGACCGAGCAGGAGATCGCTCAGATCTGAACCCTTTTCGCCTGCCCGCCAGAAAAACCCAATGCCGCCCTTCATTTCGCCCAAGCCTTCTGGTAAAAAGGCACCCCTGAGCGGGCGTCGTATAATGGCATTACCTGAGCTTCCCAAGCTCATGACGAGGGTTCGATTCCCTTCGCCCGCTCCAGTCTTCAAGGCGCTGCTTACGCGGGGCCTTTTCATTTGCGGCTGAGCAACCTGCAGATGGTTCGGCTTCCGCCAGAGGTTTCATGCGTCGTCGGCCCAACCACTGACTGCTCTCAGCCGCGCAGGAACGCCAGCACTCGCTGTGTGAACGCGCCGCCCGCTTCTACGTTCGACAGATGCGCAGCCTCGAATGCGACCAGTTCGGCGGCGGGGATATTGGACTGAATGAACTGGCCATGCTCGACGGTTGTCACTGGGTCCTTGGAGCCGCAAACGACCAGTGTCGGTGCCTTGATCGCGCCCAGCTGTGCGCGATAGTCGGCATCGCGCACAGCCGCGCAGTTGGCGGCGTAGCCGTCTGGCGAGGTGCTGGCGATCATCTCGGTGATGCGTGCCACAGCCTCTGGGTTCGCCTCGGCGAAGCCCGCTGTGAACCAGCGAGCAATGGATGCATCGCGCATGTCGCGCATGGCTTGCTCGCGGCCGGCCAGGACGCTATCGATGCGGGCGTTCCATACTTCGTCGGTGCCGATCTTAGCTCCGGTATTGCACAGCACCAGTCGTTGCAGCCGATAGCCGGCATGGATTCCGAGCCACTGTCCGATCAGCCCGCCCATGGAAAGGCCGCAGAAGGAAAAGCGCTCGATGCCCAGTGTGTCGAGCAGGGCCAGCACATCCCTTCCCAGCTGCTCGATACTGTAGGGGCCAGTGGTGACGCTCGACTCGCCGTGGCCGCGCGTATCGTAGCGCAGCACTCGAAAATGCTCTGAAAATGCGGGAATCTGCTCGTTCCACATGCCCAGGCTGGTACCCAGAGAGTTGGAAAGCACCAGCACCGGCGCGTTATCCGCACCGTCGAATCGATAGTTCAGACTTGCATCAGCCAGTTTTACGCTCGGCATTGTTCTACTCACTCGCGTTATGTTCGGTCGGTGTGCTCGATCAAGCACAGCCTGATTCGGAGATTCTGGCGATCACGGGCGGCTTCGCCGACGCTCTGCGCGTGCCTTGGCAGGATGCACGACGCACGCACGACGTAGAGGTCTAGCCCAAATCGATACCGCGCAAGCGCTTTCCGCTGCATGCTCGCAATGCGTCGCGGGCGAGATCGCTGCCACGGCAGTCTGCGCCCGATCCAGGTCAGACCCGCTCCACTACCAGCGCCAGCCCCTGCCCTACACCGACACACATGGTCGCGAGACCGAGACGGCCACCGGTTTTCTCCAGCTGATGGACTGCAGTCAGCACCAGGCGAGCGCCGCTCATGCCAAGCGGATGGCCCAGGGCGATGGCGCCGCCGTTGGGGTTCACCTTCGGGCTGCCATCTGGCAGGCCGAGATCGCGAGTCACGGCCAGACCCTGCGCGGCGAAGGCTTCGTTCAGCTCGACCACATCGAAGTCGCTTACCGCGATATTCAGGCGCTCACACAGCTTGCGCACCGCTGGCACCGGGCCATACCCCATGACGCGCGGAGCGACGCCGGCGCTGGCCATGCCGAGCACCTTGGCGCGGGGTTTGAGGCCATACTTCTGCACCGCTTCGGCACTGGCGAGGATCATCGCTGCGGCACCATCGTTGACGCCTGAGGCGTTGCCGGCGGTGACAGTCTTGTCCGGGCCATTGACCGGTTTGAGCTTGGCCAGCGCCTCGGCGCTGGTATCGCCGCGCGGATGCTCGTCAGTATCGACCACCGTTTCGCCCTTCTTGCCCCTGATCACCACCGGGACGATTTCTTCGGCAAAGAAGCCGGCCTGCTGAGCCGCAGCAGCACGCTGCTGGCTGCGCAGCGCGAAGGCGTCCTGATCGGCGCGACTTATCTGCCACTCATCGGCGACGTTGTCGGCGGTCTGCGGCATGGCATCCACGCCACACATTTCCTTCATCTTCGGATTGATGAAGCGCCAGCCAATGGTGGTGTCCTCAATCTTCTGGGTGCGACCGAACGCCGTGTCGGCCTTGCCCATCACGTAGGGCGCGCGGGACATGGACTCGACGCCGCCGGCCATCGCCAGCTCCATTTCACCGCAGGCGATGGCACGAAACGCAGTGCCCACGGCATCCATGCCCGAGGCGCACAGACGGTTGAGGGTCACGCCCGGCACCGTATGCGGGAGGCCGGCGAGCAGAGCGGCCATGCGCGCTACGTTGCGATTGTCCTCCCCAGCCTGGTTGGCGCTGCCCATGAAGACTTCCTCGATCGCCGCAGGATCAAGCTGCGGGTTGCGCTCCAGCAGCGCCCGCAATGGGATCGCAGCCAGGTCGTCAGCGCGTACGGCTGCCAGCGCACCGCCGAAGCGGCCAATCGGCGTTCGTACGGCATCACAGATGAATACCTCGCGGCTCATTCCTCACCTCCCAGCTGACCATGGGCGGCAGCCGTGCGCGCTTCCAGGGCGCGCAGCGCTTCCAGCTCCTCGGCACGCGGCGCCTCGGTGACGACCACGTTGTCGGCGAAGCGGATCTGCCAACCGGTGTTCTCGATCACCTGCTCGCGGGCCACACCCGGATGCAGAGCGGTGACCACAAATTCGTTAGTACCCTCTTCCGGCTCCATGATGCACAGATCGGTGATGATCGCCACCGGACCTGCACCCGGCAGGCCCAACTGCTTGCGGTGATCGCCGCCCTCACCGAAGCCGACCGAGGTGATGAAAGCCAACTTGTCGACGAAGGTGCGATGCGACTGTTTGAGGATGATGAGCACTTGCTTGGCGCTGCCAGCGATCTCCGGCGCGCCGCCGGCACCTGGCAGGCGCACCTTGGGCTGGTGGTAGTCACCGATCACCGTGGTGTTGATGTTGCCGTACTTGTCCACCTGCGCGGCGCCGAGAAAGCCGACGTCGATGCGCCCGCCCTGCAGCCAGTAGCGGAAGATTTCGCCAGTCGGCACCACCGTGTCGGCGCTTTCGGCCAGCTCGCCGTCACCGATGGACAGCGGCAGCACCGAAGGCTTGGCGCCGATTGGGCCGGATTCGTAGATCAGCACCACTTCCGGGGCGTGGGTCAGGCGGGCCAGGTTGGCAGCCTTGGACGGCAAGCCGATGCCGACGAAGCAGACACTGCCATTGCCCAGCCGACGGGCCGCGGCGACGGTCATCATTTCGTTTGTGTTGTAGGAACTCATCAATTGGCCTCCTGCTGGGCGATCTTCGCTCGATAGGCGGCGAAATCGGCGGTGCCGCGAATGTAGGTGTCGATCCAGGCGCTGAACGCCTCGCGGTCACGGGCGATCGGGTCCCAGGCCTGGTAGAAACGGTTGTCTCGCTCGTAGTAGCCATGCGCGTAGGACGGGTGCGCGCCACCCGGCACCAGGCACACCGCGCTCAGGGCCCAGGTCGGCAGCACGCAGGCGTTCATCGGCGCCTGGAGGTCATCGACGATCTCTTCGACGGTGACGATGCAGCGCTTGGCTGCCAAGGCGGCTTCCTTCTGCACACCAAGAATGCCCTGGATCAGCACGTTGCCCTTGCGATCGGCCTTCTGCGCGTGGATCACGGTGACGTCCGGGCGCACGCTGGGCACGGCCGCCAGCACTTCCCCGGTGAACGGGCAGGTGACCGACTTGATAAGCGTGTTGACTTTGGGCAGGTCGGAGCCGGCATACGCGCGCAGCACCGCAAACGGCAGGCCGGAGGCACCGGCGACATAGGCATTGGCGAGGTCGGCGTGGCTGTGCTCCTCGATCTCCAGCGGCTGCGGCCAGCCCTTCTCCACCGCATCACGCAGACGATGCAGCGAGCCGACGCCGGGATTGCCGCCCCAGGAGAAGATCAGCTTCTTCGCGCAACCGGCACCGATCAGCAGGTCGTAGACCAGGTCCGGTGTCATGCGCACCAGGGTCAGGTCCTTGCGCCCCTGGCGCACAATTTCATGGGCGGCTGCGGTGGGAATCAGGTGGGTAAAGCCTTCCAGGGCGACGGTGTCGCCATCCTGGACGAAGCGCTCGACCGCTTCGCGGAGCGAGAGGAATTCAGCCATGAGTCGGATCTCGTGTTGTTTTCTGTACGCCGATTGCGTTGTGAAAACGTTAACGGTCCATCCCCAGCCAAACAATCCGATAATCGACATAACGTTCGATTATCGAACAACTTAAGCACCGCTCCATTGTGATGAACAACGCCGACTCAGCGCGCGAATCCACCTAGAGCACCGTAGTCGCCGATGGTCGCCGATGGTCGCCGATGGTCGCGAGAGCTTCGATCAATGGAACAGCCGCGTGCCCAATTCGCGGCTGGCCTCCAGCAGCACGGGCAGGAATCGGGTCTCCAGCTCCTGACGCGAAACGCGCCCGGCATGGGTGCCGACGTTCAGCGCGGCCAGCACCTGGCCGGCGGAATCCTTGAGTGGAACGGCCAACGAACGCAGGCCCATTTCCAGTTCCTGATCAATGATGACCCAACCCTGCTGGCGAATCTCGGCGATGTTTTCGCGCAGCGCCTCCGGGCTGTGCAAGGTGCGGCTGGTCTTTACTTGCAGGTCGGCTCGCCCCAGGTAGTCGTCGAGCGCCGCGTCATCCAGCGCCGCCAGCAAGATGCGGCCCATCGACGTGCAATAGGCAGGCAGCCGACTGCCCACCGACAGATCTACCGAGATGAGCCGCTGAGGGGTGGCCGAACGCGCCACATAGAGCACCTCATCACCCTCCAGCGTCGCCATCGAACAGGCTTCGTGAAGCTGCTCGCTGAGGCGGTCGAGAATCGGCTGCGCGGTAACTGCCAGCGGCGTGGACGACAGATAGGCGTGACCGAGGGTCAGCACCTTGGGCAGCAGCGAATAGGTGCGCCCGTCGGTGGTGACGTAGCCAAGTTTCATCAGGGTATGCAGGCAGCGGCGCACCGCGGCGCGGGGGATCTCTGTGCGGTGGCTGATCTGCGCGATGGTCAGGTGGCGCTTCCGCTCCTGGAACGCATGAATCACAGCCAACCCGCGCGCCAGCGAAGTCATGAAGTTGGGATCGCCGGTTAGCGCCTCGATGCGTTTGGCGGGGGACGCGACGATGGGCGGCGCCATCGGTGGCTGGAGAACTCGTGAATCATCGGTCATGCAGGACACCCCGGACGCTGACATCGGGGCGATTATCGGTGCATCGACCGATAATCGCCAGCGCTGCACCTGGCCGGCGACGGAGAAGATGCCAGCCCGCCGCAAGGTCATTTGGCGGGCGTTTACCTAAGCGGCAATGCCACAGCGTAAAGGGGAAGTCAGAGCCGAGTCAGGCCACGGCTCACTGTCGGCGGCAGCGCCGGCCCGCTACCACTGGCGGCGGCGATCGTGATGCTGCTGGGACTTAGCCGGCCGGTAGCTCCTGTGTTGAACCGGGTGGCGCACGGCGTTCTTGTAGTGACGGTCACCGCCCTGACTGTAGTGCCGGGAAGGCTGGTCGTGACGATGACTCCGATGCTGCTCGTAGCGCTCGTGCCGAACCACCGGTGGCGGAGCGTGGCGTGGGTAATCGGAACGGTCGTATCGGTAATGGCGGGCTGGATAGCCGTCGTAGCGATACTCGCGGTATTCGCCGTGGTAATAGGGGCGGTGATAACCGTGGCCGGCGTACTCATGCACGGTACAGCCGCTCAGCGTGATCAGCCCGAGAAACAACACGAGAAGACGTGACATAGATGACTCCAGAGACAGGCAAGGCCTAGTCGGCCTTGCCTGAGCGTGACCAGCCGGCGCCTGGCGCCTCAGCAGTTACCCTTCTTGGCCTGACCTGGTGGGCAATGCGGAGGCCCGCCGCCGCCATCACCGATATCGATGCCGATGCCCGGTAGACGCAGGCTGCATCCGGACATCAGGAGGGCTGCCAGTACGACTACAAGAAGACGAGCGCTCATCAGCAGTTTCCTTTCATCCGATGTCCCGGCGGACAGAACCCGCCACCATGACCGTGACCACCGATGTCCAGCCGTACCGCATCGGCATCGCCGACCCGCGCATGTACACCTGGGGCATTGATGCTGCATCCGGCCAAGCCGAGCGCCATGCCGAGCAATACCACCTTCCAGTAATTCATCGAGATACTCCTTGATCCTCCGTAGTCGCAAGGCCGTCCCGCCCCAGGACGCCCGAACGCTACTGGGCGAGGAATCAGACCTTCGCCGTTTCGTCCCGTTCCTTCGTCGGTATTAATTCTTTTCGCCGCCCAAAGGCAGGTGTACGCGACGAGTTCGAGCGAACCGAACGGGCTGCAACCGCGTCCCAACTATGACGACACTGTCTCGGATGATCTCAATTTCGGAGCGAAAGCGAATATGAACGTGACACGTGGAGTGGTCTGGCTGGCACGCAGCGGCTACGCGGCGCGGGGCGTGGTGTACGTCATCGTCGGCTTTTTTGCGATCATGGCGGCACTCGGTTCCGGCGAAACGGTCGACACTCGCGGCGCAGTTCAGCAACTGCTCGGCCAGCCATTCGGGGCAATACTGCTCTGGCTGGTGGTAATCGACCTGCTCGCGCACGTGGCGTGGCGGCTGACGCAGGGCATCGGTGATACCGATCGGCACGGCCATGACGCCAAGGGTCTGCTGATCCGCACGGGGTTGGTGAGCAGTGGCGTGGTCAACTTGCTGCTTGCACTGTTCACGCTGAGCATGCTGGTGAGCGGGCTGGACCGCTTCTCCGAAGGCGGCGGCGGTTCCGGAGGCGAAAGCACCGACAGCCTCATGCGTTTTCTTGGCCTGAAGCACTCTCACTGGCTGATATGGGCGATTGCGCTGATTCCACTTGGAGTCGCCATTGCGCATCTGATCAAGGCATGGCGTGCGCATTTCGAGCGCTACTTCCAGTGCGATGAACGCACCATGCATCTGGTGCGCCCCGTTTCCCGTGTTGGGCTGGCTGCACGTGGCTGTTCCTTTCTGATAATCGCCGGGCTGTTGTTCATGGGCGGTAGCCGCTACGAGCCCACCGATCCACCGGGCCTCAAGGAAGCGCTCGAAGCGCTTCAGGGCATGCCTGCGGGTGGCGCGCTGCTGTTGGCAATCGGGGTCGGCCTGCTGGCCTTCGCTGTGTACAGCTTCGCCGAAGCACGCTGGCGGCGGATCGACTTGTCGGAAGTGACGAATTGAAGCCCGGACAGCCTCGACGGAGAGGCCGGGCAGTGGCAAATATCGATATGGGGCGGAACGGTTAGAACCGGGATACTGGATCCAACCGCAGGTCGAGCCGCCATGCTCGACCTGCGCTGTGCAGATCAGCCGGCGTGGTAGTCCGCGTCGGCTTCTTCGAAGCGCTTGACGATACTCGGGGCGGGTTCGGCGCCCATCTTGCTCACGACATAGATGGCGATGCTGGCGAGGATGAAACCGGGGATGATTTCGTACAGGCCCAGACCGATGAACTCCTTCCACACCACCACAGTGACCGCACCGACCAGCATGCCAACCAAGGCACCGTTACGGGTCATGCGCTTCCACAGCAGCGAGATCAGCACCACCGGCCCGAACGCCGCGCCGAAGCCCGCCCAGGCGTAGGACACCAGGCCCAGCACCTTGCTGTCGGGGTTGGAGGCGATGCCGATGGCGATCAGTGCGATCAACAGCACCATGCCGCGGCCGACCCAGACCAGTTCGGTCTGCGAGGCATTTTTGCGCAGCATCGCCTTGTAGAAGTCCTGGGTCAGCGCGCTGGAGCTGACCAGCAGCTGGGCACTGAGGGTGCTCATCACCGCCGCCAGCACGCCGGAGAGGATGATGCCCGCAACCCAGGGGTTGAACAGGATCTTCACCAGCTCCATGAATACCCGCTCGCCGTTCTGGCTGACCGCACCGGCCTGCTCCGGATGATCAGCGAAGTAGGCGATGCCGAGGAAGCCCACCGCGACCGCGCCGGCCAGGGTCAGGATCATCCAGGTCATGCCGATGCGGCGGGCGTTGGGGATGGTCTTGATCGAGTCGGCGGCCATGAAACGCACCAGAATGTGTGGTTGGCCGAAATAGCCCAGGCCCCACGCCAGCAGCGAAATGATGGCGACGAAGGAGAGCCCGCGGAACATGTCGAAGTTGGCCGGGTTCTGCGCTTCGATGGTGGCCATCGCGGTACCCATGTCGCCCAGGGCCAGGATGACGAACACCGGCGTGATCAGCAGCGCGAAGATCATCAGCGTGGCCTGTACGGTGTCGGTCCAGCTCACCGCCAGGAAGCCGCCGATGAACACGTAGAGAATGGTCGCCGCTGCACCGACCCACAGCGCGTACTCGTAGGGCATGCCGAAGGTGGACTCGAACAGTCGCGCACCGGCCACCACGCCCGAGGCGCAGTAGATGGTGAAGAACACCAGAATCACCAGCGCGGAGAAGATCCGCAGCATGCGGCTCTCGTCTTCGAAGCGATGCGAGAAATAATCCGGCAAGGTCAGGGCGTTGTGGTTGTGCTCGGTGTGTACCCGCAGCCGGCCGGCGACGAACAGCCAGTTCAGCCAGGCGCCGACGATCAGGCCAATGGCGATCCAGCTTTCCGAGAGACCGGCGACGAAGATCGCACCGGGCAGGCCCATCAGCAGCCAGCCGCTCATGTCGGAGGCACCGGCCGACAGCGCAGTGACGAAGCTGCCGAGGCTGCGACCGCCGAGGATGTAGTCGGAGAAGTTCTTGGTGGCGCGGTAAGCGACGAAACCGATCAGGATCATCGCCGCGATATAGACCACGAAAGTGATCAGAGTGGGAGTGCTGACGTTCATGGGACTTGTTTTCCTTGTTGGTCCTGACGTTCCATCGCCAGCGCGGACAACGACCGCCACCCGCAACGGAACAATCGAGGGGCGCAAGGATAGCGCGTCATCCGCGTACTTGCGCGTGACCGCGAGGTTTTGCCTGCCGGAATGAACGAGGGCCAGCAGTAGCTGCCGGCCCTCCGTCAGTGCTGCAAGGTAATTGTCCGACTCAGAACGCCAGGCGCACGCCTACCGTCAGATTGCGCCCAGGCAGCAGCACCTCATCCTTGATGAAGGAGGTGTGCTGACGGGCCTTTTCGTCCAGCAGGTTGTTGGCCTTGAGGTAGAGCAGGTAATCGGTCTGGTTCAGCGAGCCGCTATAACCGAGGCTGGCGCCCAGCATGTTGTAGCCATCGGTTTCACTTTCGTAGTCGGCCAGCTCGTCCTGGCGCTGCACGCGATAGAGCTCCAGCTGGCCGTTGAGTGCCGGGGTGAAGCTCTGGTCCACCCGCACACCCAGGCGATCGGCGGGGATACGCGGCAGGTCGCCGCCGCCGTCGCGCAGCTTGCCACGCACGTGGTCGCCGAAGAGGGTGAAGGCGGTGGCGTCGGTGACCTGGAAGCGCACCTCCCCTTCCGCCCCGGCGAGCACAGCGTCCTGCTGGCGGTATTCGATCTCGCGGTAGCCACCACCGATGTCGTTGCCGGTGTCGGCGGCATAGATGAAGTCATCCACCTCGTTGCGGAAAACGCTGAGGCTGAGGGTCGTGCGGCCGGCAAACTTGCGCAGGGTGATTTCGGCGTTGTGCGAGGTTTCTTCTTCCAGGTCGACATTGCCCAGCTCAATGGTGCGGGTCGCGGCATGCGGGCCGTTGGCGTAGAGCTCCTCGGCACTGGGCAGGCGCTGCGAACGGGTCAGCGAGAAGCCCAACGAGTACTGCGGCGCGAAGGTCCAGACCGCACCGGCGGACATCGACGTGCCGCTGTGATCGGTATCCGGACGGCCATCGGCATCGATGTCCTGCCATTCGTGGCGCAGGCCGAGTTCGTAGCGCCAGGCGCCGGCGGTGTATTCCTCGAGCAGGAACAGGCCGTGGTTGCGGGTCAGCGTCTGCGGCACGTAGGCCTCCTCGCCGAGGGCTTCGAAGTCGCGACGCAGCGTCTGCGCGCCGACCACACCGCGCCAGCCGAACAGTGGCTGATGGGTCAGCTCCAGGCGTGCGTCGGTGGCATCGTTGTTGAAGCGGGTGCCCACTTCCCCGCCTTCGATTTCCTTGTGCTGATAGTCGCTGTGGCCGATGCGCAGCCGCGCAAGCTCGAATCCCGGCAGCGGATCGCTCAGCTCGCCACGCAGATCCCAGCGCTTCTGGCGCATGTCGACATAAGGTACGATGCCATGTTCGTCATGATCATGGTCGTCGTCATCGTCGTGATCATCATGGCCGCCGCAATGCCAGTCGCTGCCGTGGGTGTGGCAATCGGCGTGCTCATGGGCCAGCAGCCCGTAGCGGTTGTTCTGCTCACCGTAGGCGGCGCCGATGTAACCGCGCTCGCCAATGAAGCTGGCGCCGAGATTGAAGCTGTCGGTGTCGTTGTAGGAACCTTCCTGCTTGTCCGGCGAACCGGGGATTTCATAAGGGTCGGCCTGGCGCTTGGTGCCTTCGGCGCGCACGGCGAAGTTGCCGCTGCCAGCGGTGATGCCGAACACCCCTGACCCTTCGTTAGCGACGCTGTTGGTGCGCAGCTCCAGCTCGCCTTCGTAGCCCTTCTCCGGCACGCGGGTGGGGATCTTCTTGTCGATCACGTTGACCACGCCGCCGATTGCGCCGCCGCCGTAGAGCAGGGTTGCCGGACCCTTGAGGACCTCGATGCGCTCGGCCAGTAGCGGCTCGCTGGTCACCGCGTGGTCGGGGCTGATGGTCGAGGCATCGAGCAGCTCCACTCCATCGCTCAGCACCTTGACCCGTGCGCCATCCAGCCCGCGAATCACCGGGCGCGCCGCACCGGCGCCAAAGCTGCTGGAGCGTACGCCAGGCAGGCTTTCCAGCGTTTCACCCAGCGTTGCCTCGCGACGCAGCACCAGTTCATCTCCCTCCATCACGGCAGCCGGCGTGGTCATCTCATGGCTCTGCTTGGCCAGGCCGCTGGCGCTGACCACGACGGATTGCAGTTCGACCGGCTCGGCGGCCCAGGCAGCCGGAACCAGGGCCAGGCTGATCGCCCAGGCCAGGGGATGACGCTTCAGTTTCATGTGACTCTCCAGACAGTGGCGGTTGCCTTCCGAGGCAACCGAAGACGGCTGTGCGCCGGCATCCGGTAGCGGAGCCAGCTTCGCGGGGCGAGAATCTAACATGTTATATCGTAACGTTTAACCCTGTTTTTCCAGTAACAGGTACAACGGATGCACCCTGTTCGTGGTCGACATGGAAACGCCGGGCGAACCGCGCGCGGCTTTTGCACCGCTTCGGGAGATAGATCATGACCGTAGACATCGACACCACCACCGGCACCTGCGCCGTGGTCATCAACGGCAACACGCACCGCAGCGCCCTGATGGACGTGCGCATCACCACCGATCCCCAGGCACGCATGTCGGTGATGAATATCGACGGCACCAGCATCCACGTGCCGGAAGACGAAGCCGAACACCTGATTGCCGCGGGTGCAGTGGACGACCGATCCAATCTGGTAGCGGACGACTGAATCTGCGACAGAAACGCAAAACCCCGGCTAGCCGGGGTTTTTTGCAGGTTATTTAAAGCGAGATCCGCTGCAGCAACCGACTGTGGGAGCGCGCCCCCGCTTCGCGCCGCGGCGACACTCCGACAGTAGCCTTAGCCGGCGTGGTAATCCGCGTCAGCTTCCTCGAAGCGCTTGATGATGGTCGGGGCCGGCGCGGCGCTCATTTTGCTCACCACATAGATGGCGAGGCTGGCGAGGATGAAGCCGGGGATGATTTCGTACAGGCCCAGACCGATGAACTCCTTCCACACCACCACGGTGACGGCACCGACCAGCATCCCGGCTAGAGCACCGTTGCGGGTCATGCGCTTCCACAGCAGCGAGATCAACACCACCGGACCGAACGCCGCGCCGAAACCCGCCCAAGCGTAGGACACCAGACCCAGTACCTTGCTGTCGGGGTTTGAGGCGATGCCGATGGCGATCAGCGCGATCAGCAGCACCATCGCCCGGCCGACCCAGACCAGTTCGGTCTGCGAAGCATTCTTGCGCAACATGGCCTTGTAGAAGTCCTGGGTCAGGGCGCTGGAGCTGACCAGCAACTGAGCACTGAGCGTACTCATCACCGCCGCCAGCACGCCGGAGAGGATGATGCCGGCGACCCAAGGGTTGAACAGGATCTTCACCAGCTCCAGGAAAACACGCTCACCATTCTGGGTGACCGGCCCGGCCAGTTCCGGATGTCCGGCGAAGTAGGCGATACCGAAGAAGCCCACCGCCACGGCACCGGCCAGCGTCAGGATCATCCAGGCCATGCCGATGCGGCGGGCGTTGGGGATGGTCTTGATCGAGTCGGCCGCCATGAAGCGCACCAGGATATGCGGCTGGCCAAAGTAACCCAGGCCCCACGCCAGCAGCGAGATGATCGCGACGAAAGAGAGCCCGCTGAACATGTCGAACGCGGCCGGGTTCTGGGTGGCGATGGTGTCCATCGCAGCGCCCATGTCGCCGAGGGCGAGGATGACGAACACCGGGGTGATCAGCAGCGCGAAGATCATCAGCGTGGCCTGCACGGTATCGGTCCAGCTCACTGCGAGGAATCCACCGATAAACACATAGAGGATGGTCGCCGCGGCGCCGATCCACAGTGCGTACTCGTACGGCACGCCGAAGCTACTCTCGAACAGCCGTGCGCCGGCGACCACGCCCGAGGCGCAGTAGATGGTGAAGAACACCAGGATCACCAGCGCGGAGAAGATCCGCAGCATGCGACTCTCGTCCTCGAAGCGATGGGAGAAGTAATCCGGCAGCGTCAGGGCGTTGTGGTTGTGCTCGGTATGCACACGCAACCGTCCGGCGACGAACAGCCAGTTCAGCCAGGCGCCAACGATCAGGCCGATGGCGATCCAGCTTTCCGACAGACCGGCGACGAAGATCGCACCGGGCAAGCCCATCAGCAGCCAGCCGCTCATGTCGGAGGCACCGGCCGACAGCGCAGTGACGAAGCTGCCGAGGCTGCGACCGCCGAGGATGTAGTCGTCGAAGTTCTTGGTGGCGCGGTAAGCGACGAAACCGATCAGGATCATCGCCGCGATGTAGATCAGAAAGGTGATCAGCGTGGGTGTACTGATGCTCATGTGTGTCCCTCGTTAGTTGTTGTTCGGCGCAACGCGAGCGGACCCACGCTGCACCTTGGCAGAGGGCGATAGCGAAAAGGCCATCACCTGTGACAGGCCCAACCCGGGCCCGTCAGTGGCGGAAGAGCGTCCGCCAACTGTCCAATTGTTGTTGTGTTCCGGCCGCCTGAGCGGCCGGGAGGTTTAGCGTGATGCGCCAGGTGAATGACCAAGGCCATTCACTCGGTGGTACAGCGTGAATGCGTTCAGTCGTCTCCGAGCGACAGCAGCGAGGCGTTGCCGCCCACCGCGGTGGTGTTGGTGGAGGTGGTCCGCTCGTTGGCGAAGCGCAGCACATAGCTGGGGCCGCCCGCCTTCGGACCGGTGCCGGACAGGCCACAGCCGCCGAACGGCTGCACGCCGACCACGGCACCAATCTGGTTGCGATTGACGTAGAGGTTGCCGACCCGCGCCAGTTGCTCGATGCGTTCGGCGGTTTCCTCGTTGCGGCTGTGCACGCCGAGGGTCAGGCCGTAGCCGGTGCCGTTGATCGCCGCGACGACCTTTTCCAGGTCCGCCGCGTCGTAGCGCACCACGTGCAGCACCGGGCCGAACTGCTCTTTCTTGAGCTGGTGAATGCCGTCGATCTCGAAGGCGACCGGCGCTACGAAATGACCGTTCAGACCAGCCGGCAATGTCGCTTCAGCGATCAGACGCCCTTCGCTCTTGAGCTGCTGGATATGCGCCAGCAGGCCTTCGCGGGCTTCCTGGTCGATCACCGGGCCGATGTCGTTCTCGCGCAGATGGGTCGGGCCCACTCTGAGCTCGGCCATGGCACCCTTGAGCAGCTCGATGACGCGGTCGGCGATATCACGCTGCACATAGAGCACACGCAACGCCGAGCAGCGCTGGCCGGCACTGGTGAAAGCGGAGCCGACGGCGTCCTTGATCACCTGCTCGGGCAGCGCGGTGGAATCGACGATCATCGCGTTTTGCCCGCCGGTTTCGGCGATCAGCGTGGCGATCGGGCCTTCCTTCTCGGCCAGCTGGCGGTTGATGATGCGCGCCGTGTCGGTGGAACCGGTGAAGCACACGCCGACCACCCGCGGATCGCGACAGAACACGCCGCCCAGGGCAGCGCCATCGCCTGGCAGGAAGGCGATTGCTTCCTTCGGCAATCCGGCTTCAAACATCAGTTCAAGCGCACGCGCAGCGATGAGGCTGGTCTGCTCGGCCGGCTTGGCCAGCACGGTGTTGCCGGCCACCAGTGCCGCGGTGATCTGGCCGAGGTAGATCGCCAGCGGGAAGTTCCACGGACTGACGCAGACAAACACGCCGCGGCCTTCATGGAACAGCTCGTTGCGCTCGCCGGTTGGGCCCTTCAGCTCTTCGCGGCCAAGCTTCTGCCGCGCCTGCTGCGAGTAGTAACGGCAGAAATCCACCGCCTCGCGCACTTCGTCGATACCGTCCTGCAGCGACTTTCCGGCTTCCACGGTACACAGCGCCATCAGCTCGGCGCGGTGCTGCTCCAGCAGATCACCCAGACGCTCCAGCACTGCGGCACGGGCTTCCACCGGCGTGGCATTCCAGGTTGGCCAGTAAGCTGCCAGGCGATCAACGGCCTGGCGCGCCTGCTCGGCGCTGGCGAACTGGGCCTGGCCGACAACCTTGTTCAGGTCATAGGGGCAACGCACCTCGGACGGCGTACCGGCGAGCCTTTGCCCGCTGATGACCGGCGCAGCCTGCCACTGGCGCTCGAGGAAAGGTTGGTAGGCGCTGGCCAGGTCGTTCCATTGGTTCTGGATATTCATGTTGATCCCTTGGGAGTTCTTGCGATTGCCGAACAGCGCCGGCGGCAGCGGAATGCGGGGGTTGCCCGGTGCGGCGAATCTGCGCAGCTGGCTCACCGGGTGATCGATCAGCGATTCGACCGGCACGCGCGGGTCGACCAGCTGATGAACGAAGGACGAGTTGGCACCGTTCTCCAGCAGGCGGCGCACCAGATAGGGCAGCAGGTCCTTGTGCGCGCCGACCGGGGCGTAGATGCGTACGTTGCGGGCGAACTTCTCGATCACCGTGTCGTACAGGGCATCGCCCATGCCGTGCAGGCGCTGGAACTCGAACTCGCGCGGCTGTGAGATTTCCTCGGCCATGGCCAGGATGCAGCTGACGGTGTGCGCGTTGTGGCTGGCGAACTGCGGGTAGATCACCCCACGGGTGTGCTCGGACAACAGGTAGCGCGCGCAGGCGAGGTAGGAGGTGTCAGTGCCTTCCTTGCGCGTGTAGACGGGGTAGCCGTCCAGGCCCTGGACCTGGCACTGCTTGATCTCACTGTCCCAGTAGGCGCCCTTTACCAGCCGCAGCGGAATGCGTTCGCCAAGCTCACGACCGAGCAGCGTCAGCCAGACCAGCACCGGCAGGCAGCGTTTGGAATAAGCCTGGATGACCAGGCCAAACTCACCCCAGCCGGCGATAGCCGGTTCGCGCAGGAGCTTTTCGTACAGTTCCAGCGACAGCTCGAGGCGGTCGGCCTCCTCGGCATCGATGGTGATCCCGACATTGCGCTGACGCGCCAGCAAGGCCAGTTCGCGCACACTGGCGAACAGCTCGGTGAGCACGCGCTCGCGCTGGGCGACTTCGTAACGTGGATGCAGCGCCGACAACTTGATCGACACGGACGGACGCGGGCCCTTGCCGACCTGCGGCTCGGCGCCGACGGTCTCCACGGCCTGACGGTAGTCAGCCATGTACTTGGCGGCGTCCTCGGCAGTCAGCGCCGCTTCACCGAGCATGTCGAAGGAATAGGTGTAGCCCTTCTCGCGCTCGGGACGGCCGTTCTTCAGCGCTTCGGCGATGGTGCGGCCAAGCACGAACTGCTTGCCCATCAGCTTCATCGCCTGGTTCATCGCGCTGCGGATCACCGGCTCGCCGGAGCGCTTGAGCAGACGACCGATGACGTTCTTCGGACGGCCATCGGCAGTTTCCGGATCGACCACCTTGCCGGTCATCACCAGCCCCCAGGCGGCGAAGTTGACCAGCACGTTGTCGCTCTGGCCGAGGTGGCGCTCCCATTCGGCGGCGTTGAGCTTGTCGCGAATCAGCGCGTCAGCCGTGGCGGCATCCGGCACCCGCAGCAGCGCTTCGGCCAGGCACATCAGCATCAGCCCTTCCTGGGTGTCCAGACTGTACTGGCGCAGCAGCGCATCGAGGGTATCGACGGCATTGTCACGCCCACGCACCGCCTCGATCAGGCTGCGCGCGCGCTCGCGAATGGCGGCAATGCCCGCCTCGCCGGGATCGGCAAGCTGCAGCAGTTCGGTGAGATATTGCGCCTCGTCAACGGCGTAGTTGGCGCTGATGACGGGAAAGAATTCCGCGGCTTTCTGGTTGGCGAAGGCGCCTTCCAGCACGTGACCGGCCTTGAACATGCGCCGCTCCTCTTGTGATTGTGTCTGCTTATAGGTCTAGTCCACGGCCAGGCTGATGGTGCAGCACAAGACGAAGAGCCAGGTCGGGAGACGGAATGTAGGGTCTGCAAGACGAGCCGTTCTTGCGCAAAACTACGGAAGTTTTACGAAAAACTACGAAAGCCGGACGCGGAAACGCGACCGTAATGAAAGCGCACCAGGATGGCGCAGGAATATACCCCTGGTAGCTGAAGAGCCCGAAAACAGGGCAATCAGGAGAAAGCTCAGGAGTCCGACTTGCGCAATCCGCGAGGGGTCAGACCGAGGTAGCGGCGGGTCGCCGTGGTCAATGCGCTCTGGCTGGAGAAACCGCACTCCTCGGCAATCCGCACCAGTGGCAGCGGCGTTTCGCGCAGCAGGCGGGCGGCACGATCGAGGCGAGTCTTGAGCAGGTACTGGTGCGGCGTGAGGCCGACGCAATCCTTGAACTGCGCGTGGAAGTGGCTGGGGCTGAGGCAGACCACCTGGGCCAACTCGGCGACCGTGATGCGTCGCGCCAGGTTGTCCTGAATATGGCTGTCCAGCCGCTGCAGATCGAGCGGTCCGGCCGGGCGCTGAACTGACTCGCCGAACAGACGCAGGTGCAGTGCGCGCAACAGCACACCGCCCAGCGCCCGGGCCAGCAGCGGATCGCTGCCGTAGCGCGCCAGCTCGGCACCGGCGTAGGCCAGCAGATTCTGGAAATCGGCATCCAGCGCCGGGTAGCGTGGCGCTTCGAACAGCCGGGCCAGCAGCTCGGGGTCCTCGGTGACGACATCCTGCTCGTCGAGATCGATGATCAGCATGCGGTTGTCGCCCATGCCGGCGAAGCCGTGGTCGGCATCGCCCGGCACCAGACAGGCGCGCATCCGGCAGACTTCGCCACCGGAGCCATTGACCTCGAATTCCGCGCGCCCAGAGAGCGACATCACCAGTTGGTGATAGTCGTGGGCGTGCTGGTGAGTCTGGTCATCCAGGCGAAGCAGACGGGCGTTGAGCATGATGGGCACCTGTGCGTGCAAACACTGTACCGAAGCCTGCATGAAGTGCCCACCCCCATGCGACGGGATTGAAATCATCCGGGCCACCACCCATCTAAGGTGCACGTATTCGCAACGGGTGCCGCATGAACGACGACGTCAATCAGGATCATATCGAGCAGGAAATCATCTCCTCCAACGGTCTCGTACTGCCCGATCAACAGCAGCCGGACAAGCTCTACATCATCCCGGTGCACAACCGACCTTTCTTCCCGGCGCAGGTGTTGCCGGTGATCGTCAACGAAGATCCCTGGGCCGAGACCCTGGATCGCGTGGCGAAGACGCCGCACCAGCGCGTGGCACTGTTCTTCGTCGACTCGCCGGTGCTGGACATGGCCACCTTCGACCCGGACAGCCTGCCGGAGCACGGCACCATGGTCCGCGTGCATCACGCCTCGCAGGAGGGCGGCAAGCTGCAGTTCGTCGCCCAGGGCCTGGCGCGGGTGCGCATCCGCGGCTGGCTGCGGCGCAAACCACCGTATCTGGTGGAAGTCGATTACCCGAAAAGCGATGACGACCCGCGCGACGAGGTGAAGGCCTACGGCATGGCACTGATCAACGCGATCAAGGAGCTCTTGCCGCTCAATCCTTTGTACAGCGAAGAGCTGAAGAACTACCTGAACCGCTTCAGCCCCAACGATCCCTCGCCGCTGTCCGACTTCGCCGCCGCCCTGACCACCGCACCTGGCGTGGAACTGCAGGAAGTGCTGGATACCGTGCCCGTGCTCAAGCGCATGGAGAAAGTGCTGCCGCTACTGCGCAAGGAAGTGGAAGTCGCCAAACTGCAGAAGGAGCTGACCGGCGAGGTCAATCGCAAGATCGGCGAGCGCCAGCGCGAGTTCTTCCTCAAGGAACAATTGAAGATCATCCAGCGCGAGCTGGGCATCACCAAGGACGACAAGAGCGCCGACGCCGATGAGTTCCGCGCCCGCCTTGACGGCAAGGTGGTGCCACCCGCCGCGCAGAAGCGAATCGACGAGGAACTGAACAAGCTGTCGATCCTCGAGACAGGCTCACCGGAATATGCCGTCACCCGCAACTACCTGGACTGGGCCACCGCCCTGCCCTGGGGCGTGTTCGGCCAGGACAAGCTCGACCTCAAACGCGCGCGCAAGGTGCTGGACAAGCATCACGCCGGCCTCGACGACATCAAGAACCGCATCCTCGAATTCCTCGCCGTCGGCGCCTTCAAAGGCGAGATCGCCGGCTCCATCGTGCTGCTGGTCGGCCCGCCGGGCGTGGGCAAGACCAGCATCGGCAAGTCCATCGCCGAATCCCTCGGCCGGCCGTTCTATCGTTTCAGCGTCGGTGGCATGCGCGACGAAGCGGAGATCAAGGGTCACCGTCGTACCTACATCGGCGCCCTGCCCGGCAAGCTGGTGCAGGCGCTCAAGGATGTCGAGGTGATGAACCCGGTGATCATGCTCGACGAGATCGACAAGCTCAGCAGCAGCTACCAGGGCGATCCGGCCTCCGCGCTGCTGGAGACGCTGGACCCGGAACAGAACGTCGAATTCCTCGACCATTACCTGGACCTGCGCCTGGACCTGTCCAAGGTGCTGTTCGTCTGCACGGCAAACACCCTGGACTCGATTCCCGGCCCGCTGCTCGACCGCATGGAGGTGATCCGCCTGTCCGGCTACATCGCCGAGGAGAAGCTGGCCATCGCCAAACGTCACCTGTGGCCCAAGCTGCTGAACAAGACTGGCGTGCCCAAGCAGCGCCTCGCCATCAGCGACAGCGCCATGAAAGCGGTGATCGAAGGCTATGCCCGTGAAGCTGGTGTGCGTCAGCTGGAGAAGCAGCTGGGCAAGCTGGTGCGCAAGGCAGTGGTGCAGTTGCTGGAAGACTCGCAAACGGTGCTGAAGATCACGCCGAAGGATCTCGAAAGCTACCTCGGCAAACCGGTGTTTCGCAGCGAACAGGTGCTCTCCGGCGTCGGCGTAATCACAGGCCTCGCCTGGACCAGCATGGGCGGCGCCACCCTGCCGATCGAGGCCACGCGCATCCACACGCTGAACCGCGGCTTCAAGCTCACCGGCAAGCTCGGTGATGTGATGAAGGAATCGGCGGAGATCGCCTACAGCTACGTCAGCTCGAACCTGAAAACCTTCAAGGGCGACCCGGAGTTCTTCGACCAGGCCTTCGTGCACCTGCACGTGCCGGAAGGCGCGACGCCCAAGGACGGCCCCAGCGCCGGCATCACCATGGCCAGCGCGCTGCTCTCGCTGGCACGCAACCAGCCGCCGAAGAAAGGCGTGGCCATGACCGGCGAGCTGACGCTGACCGGTCACGTATTGCCGATCGGCGGAGTGCGCGAGAAGGTGATCGCGGCGCGGCGGCAGAAGATCTTCGAGCTGATCCTGCCGGAAGCCAACCGCGGCGACTTCGAAGAGTTGCCTGACTACCTCAAGGAAGGTCTGACCGTGCATTTCGCCAAGCGCTTCGCCGATGTGGCCAAGGTGCTGTTCTGACGCGGGACGAGCTGCAGACCAGCTGTAGTCAAAGGGTGGAAGTCGCGCTGCACTTCCACCCCCGGACCGGCACAGACGGAGTACCCGCCTGCGACCAGGCTCTTTTGGGCTATCCTTCCCAACTCAATTCCGACCGGTGCCGATCATGCCTTTCGACATCCCTCGTCTGTTGCTGCCCGCCAGCTTCGCCCTGCTCGCCGCCTGCGCAAGCAACGACAAGACGCCCTCCAGCGTCGTGCTCAGCGACGACAACCGCTGCCCGCAAACACTGCAGAGCGGCCAGCAACTCATCGTCAGCCTGCCGAGCAACCCTGCGACGGGCTATCGCTGGATTCTGCACGAAGCCGCCGCGGAGCAATTGCACAGCCTCGGCCCCGAAGTGTTCAGCAATCCGAAAGGCGACATGATCGGCGGGGATGGCCTGTCGACCTGGCGCTTCGAGGCACAGGAGCCAGGCAGCGGCAGGCTGTACCTCACCTATCAACGCCCGTGGGAGGTCGACGCCGAGCCTGCGGGCATGTTCGATTGCCGGATCGAGGTGCGCTGAGTCGGGCAGAGCCCGCGGCGAGCGCGGTTTCGGCTACAATGCCGCCCCGTTTTCACACACGCCGCCCGACACCGTGAGCCACGATCTCGACCGTCTGTTTGCCCAGCCCCTGCCCCGCATTCAGGACTTCGTCTTCAACGAAGACGTGGTGCGGGTGTTTCCCGACATGATCAAGCGCTCTGTGCCCGGTTACCCGACCATCGTCGAGAACATCGGCGTGATCGCCGCTCAGTTCGCACAGCCGCATACTCATCTGTATGACCTGGGCTGCTCGCTGGGCGCGGTGACCCAGGCCCTGCGTCGTCACGTGACTGCCGACAACTGCCAGGTCGTCGCCGTTGATAACTCCGCGGCAATGGTCGAGCGCTGCCGCGAATACCTCCACGGGCAGGACTCGATGTTTCAGGAACTGCTGCCGGTCGACGTCATCGAGGGCGACATCCTGGCTCTGCAGTTCCAGCCCAGCTCGCTGGTGGCGCTGAACTTCACCCTGCAGTTCATCGCACCGGAACAGCGCCCGGCCCTGCTCAGCCGCATTCGCCAGGCGCTGGTGCCCGGTGGGGCGCTGATCCTGTCGGAAAAGCTGCGCTTCGAGGATGAAGACGAGCAACAGTTGCTGACCGACCTGCACATCGCCTTCAAGCGCGCCAATGGCTACAGCGAACTGGAAATCGCCCAGAAGCGCAGCGCCATCGAAAATGTGATGAAGCCCGACAGCCTGGAAACCCATCGCCAACGGCTACTGGATGCCGGCTTTTCCAAGGTCGTGCCCTGGTTCCAGTGCCTGAACTTCGCCTCGCTGATCGCCCTGCCATGAACCTCGACCTGACTCCCCTCGCCTGGCGCTTGGCCGGCACCCCGCTGGCCGCCTGGGCCAACGGCGTTCAGCAGCAGCTGGACGCCAAACTCGCGGTTGGTCACGGTGATCTGCCGCGCTGGCGGCGTGCCGTCGATGCGCTGCCTGCGCTGGCGCCCGTGCAGGTCGAACTGCGTGACAGCTTCCGCCTCGACGCGACCTGTGACGACGCCACGCGCCAGGCCACCCAAGATGCGCTGATGGGGCTCTCGCCATGGCGCAAGGGTCCGTTCGACGTGTTCGGCGTGCATGTCGATACCGAGTGGCGCTCGGACTGGAAGTGGGACCGGGTCGCGCCGCACCTGAATCTGGCCGGCAAACGCATCCTCGACGTCGGTTGCGGCAACGGCTACTACATGTGGCGCATGCTCGGTGCCGGCGCCGACAGCGTGATCGGGGTCGACCCGAACTGGCTGTTCTTCTGCCAGTTCCATGCGATGAAGCGCTACCTGCAGGAGCTGCCGGTCTGGCATCTGCCGTTCGCACTGGAAGAACTGCCGGCCAGGCTCGAAGGCTTCGAGACAGTGTTTTCCATGGGCGTGCTCTACCATCGCCGCTCGCCGGTCGACCATCTGCTCGACCTCAAGGACTGCCTGGTACGCGGCGGCGAACTGGTGCTAGAGACCCTGGTAGTGGAAGGTGACGAAAATACCGCACTGGTGCCGGAAGACCGCTATGCGCAGATGCGCAACGTCTGGTTCTTGCCCTCGGTGAAGGCGCTGGAATGCTGGTTGCGCCGCGCCGGCTTTGTCGACGTGCGCTGCGTGGATGTCAGCGTGACCAGCATTGAGGAACAGCGCAGCACCGACTGGATGCGCTACCAGTCGTTGCCCGACTTCCTCGACCCGCAAGACCACGGCAAAACGGTCGAAGGCCTGCCGGCCCCCATGCGCGCCGTGCTCCTCGCGCGCAAGCCCTGACAGTAGGTTGGCCGCTCAACGAGCGGCCTGGGCAGCGCTGGGGCGCTTGCGTCGCTGCGCTACCAATTGACGCAACGGTGTATTAGCCATCTCCCCGAGACGGCGCCGATCCAGATCGCGCGACGCCAGCTGCCGATCATCCAGCTTCAACAACTGCCGATACAGGCGTCGCTGCCGCCAGGCGCGAAACCAGTCATGCAGGCTGCGCTGCAGATCCAGCGGCCACATGGCCGGCATGTAGAAGTCCGGTAGCTGCGGCTCGGACTGTTGTCGTACATGGGTATCGCGTCGTTCACCAGACATGCTCACCTCCGCTTGGCTCTCGGTGGCCACGGGCTTGTGGCGCCACCGGTTGCCAACAGGATGAGCGGGCATCAGTCGTTCAAACAAACGACTAATATGAAAGCCTGTGTTCAGAAAAATTGAAGCCTTTCCTATGCCCGAGCCGCTTGAGCAATCCACTATCCCTTCGACGCCCCTACTGGAAAGCGATGTCCTGCGCACCTTTGTCGCCATTGCCGAGAGCGGCAGCTTCACCCGCGCCGCCGGACAGATCTATCGCAGCACCTCGGTGGTCAGCATGCAGATCAAGCGGCTGGAAGAAACCCTCGGGCGCTCCCTGTTTGTCCGCGAGGCGCGGCAGGTGCGCCTGACACCGGCCGGTGAGACGCTGCTCGGCTATGCCCGACGCCTGCTCAAGCTCAACGAAGAAGCCATTGCGCACTTCCTCCAGCCAGCGCTGCAGGGTCGCGTGCGCTTCGGAACGCCGGCGGATGTCGGGACGCGCATTCTGCCCGGCCTGCTGGCGTTGTTCGCCCGCAGCCATCCCGGCGTCGAAGTGGATGTGTCGGTCGCGCGCAGCATCGATATGATTGAGCGCATTGACGCAGGCGAACTGGACCTCGCCCTGGTCACCGTCGGCAATCTTGGCCAGGACGATTCGCGAGGCGAGCCGATTCATAGCGAACCGCTGGTCTGGGCCGGTCGCACCGGTGGTGTCGCCGCGCTGCGCACGCCGCTGCCGCTGGCGCTGGCCAGCCCTGATTGCGCCTGGCGGCGACAGGCACTGGATGCACTCGACCGCATCGGCCGCAGCTACCGAGTGGCCTACTCCAGCGAACAGACTTCGGGACAGGAGGCCGCGATGATTGCCGATCTCGCCATCGCGCCCTATCCATCAAGCCTGATTCGCCCGCCCCTGCAGCGTCTCGATGGGCAGTATGGGTTGCCACAACTGGGCGAGTATCAGATCAAGCTGCTCCGTGGCAGCAATCGCAGCGAAGCCGTTGAGGTGCTGGCCGCACAGGTGATCGCCGCCTTTGTCGAATACCGCACACGACCGGCGAAGCGAATGGAGCGAAACGAGGAGATCAAATGGCACGCTGGTTGATCGTGGCGGGCGCTGCGCTGCTACTGCTCGGCATCGCTTGGCACTACTTCCCATGGCTGCTGAACTGGTTCGGTCGATTGCCCGGCGACATCCGCATCGAGTCCGAACGCAGCCAGGTGTTCATCCCGATCACCTCGATGGTGATCCTCAGCGTGGTGTTGACCGTACTGATCAACCTGCTGCGCCGCTGAGGGCTCTGCAGGTGGAGTACGGCGCCCCCCGCACTAGCGTGGGAGCGGGCTTGCCAGCAGATGACACCCGGCGCTACCTCACCAATCGGAGTCTGCCCGCCGCGTGTCATCGCGGCTGAAACACTCCCGATTCTTTCAGCCCCGCGCCGCCGCACTCAGGATCAGATGCTTCATTTCCTTGACCGCCTGCTTGAAGCCGACGAACAGCGCATGGGCAACGATGGCATGGCCGATATTCAGCTCGTTGACGCCTCGGATCGCCGCGATGGCTTCGGCGTTGTGGTAATGCAGGCCATGGCCGGCGTTGACGATCAGGCCGTGGCTCAGACCGGCCTCGACACCGTCGCGAATGCGCGCGAGCTCGCAGGCCCGCTCGGCAACGCCGTCGGCGTCGGCGTAGCGCCCGGTGTGCAACTCGATAGCCGGTGCGCCGACACGTGCGGCCGCCTCGATCTGCCGCGGGTCGGCATCGATGAACAGCGAGACTTCCGCACCGCAGCCACGTAGACGCTCGACGGCCTCACGAATGCGTGCTTCCTGCCCGAGCACGTCCAGCCCACCCTCGGTAGTCAGCTCCTGACGCGTTTCCGGGACCAGGCACACGTGCTCCGGACACAGCTGCTCGGCGAATGCGAGCATCGCCTCGGTGACCCCCATCTCGAAGTTCATCCTCGTCTGCAGCGCGTCCTTCATCATCAGCACATCGCGTTCCTGGATATGCCGGCGATCCTCGCGCAGGTGCACGGTGATGCCATCGGCGCCGGCCTCTTCCGCATCCAGAGCAGCCTTGACCGGGTCCGGATAGCGGGTGCCGCGGGCCTGACGCAGTGTGGCGACGTGGTCGACGTTGACGCCGAGCAGAATTCGATTGGCTTCAGTCACGCGGGGCCTCCTTCAGATTCATGAACAATTCGCGGCTGACCAGCGGTCGACCGCCCAGATGGGGAGCCAGGGCCTGGCGCATCAGCCGCTTGGCCGCGGCCAGCGCCCCCGGAACCTGCCAATCGGCCTCGGCCATGGCCAATAGTTCCGCGCCGTTGAACAGCCCCGGCTGAAATCCCGCGACCGGCTCCAGGCCGGCGTCGGGCAGTAGGTGATAGAGCCGCTGCGGGTCAATCGGCTGGCCGGCGATGTCCACATCGAGGGCAAAACCATAGCCCAACTCGCTGAGCAGCCGCCATTCGAAGGCACGCAGCAGCGGCTCCAGCGGCCGATGTGCGGCCAGGGCCGGCAGTGTCGCGACGTAATGATCGAATAGCGCGGGGTGCGCGTCTTCGGCAGGCAGCAGGCGAATCAGCAATTCGTTGAGGTACATGCCGCTGAACAGCGCCTGGCCATCGAGCCAGTGCGCAGGGCCGGCGCTTTCGAGACGGGCAACGGTCTTCAGCTCGGACTTGCCGCGCAGCTCGACCTCCAGCGATACGAAGGGGCGGATCAGACTGCCGGCCTTACCACGCGCGGCACGCATGACAGCACGCAGCCGGCCCTGCGGGGTGAACAGGTCGACCAGCGCGCTGCTTTCCTTGTACGGGCGACTGTGCAGAACGAACGCAGGTTGGTGCATGGCAGCCCAGAAGGTGCGCGATGCGCACCATTGATTGCGGGTCGGCGCTTACTGGTAGCCCAGCGAATGCAGCGCACGCTCATCGTCGGACCAGCCACCCTTCACCTTGACCCACAGGTGCAGCATGACCTTGGAATCGAACAGCACTTCCATATCCTTGCGCGCTTCCTGGCCGATACGTTTGATGCGCTCGCCCTTGTCGCCGATGATGATCTTCTTCTGCCCGTCACGCTCGACCAGAATCAGCGCATGGATGTGCAACACGCGGCCTTCCTGCTTGAAATCCTCGATCTCCACGGTGATCTGGTAAGGCACCTCGGCGCCAAGCTGTCGCATGATCTTCTCGCGCACCAGCTCGGCGGCGAGGAAACGACTGCTGCGATCGGTGATCTGGTCCTCCGGGAAGAAGTGCTCACTCTCGGGCAGACGATCGGCGACCAGTTTTTCCAGCGTTTCCAGGTTCTGTCCGTGCTGCGCCGAAATCGGCACGATCTCCGCGTTCGGCAGCTGCTCGACCAGCCAGCGCAGGTGCGGCAACAGCTCGGCCTTGTCCTCGACACGGTCGGTCTTGTTGACCGCAACGATCAACGGTCCGGTAACGTACTGCACACGCTCGAGCACGGCCTGGTCTTCGTCGGTCCAGCGGGTGCGGTCGACGACGAAGATCACCACGTCGACATCCTTCAATGCCGAGGCAGCAGTGCGGTTCATGTAGCGGTTGAGCGCCGTCTCGCCATTCTTGTGCAGCCCCGGCGTGTCCACATAGACGGCCTGAACGCTGCCCTCGGTCTTGATGCCGAGCATGTTATGCCGCGTCGTCTGCGGCTTGCGCGAGGTGATCGCCAGCTTCTGGCCAAGGATGTGGTTGAGCAGCGTCGACTTGCCGACGTTCGGCCGGCCGACGATCGCCACGTAACCGCAACGGCTGACGTCTTCGGATTGCAGCTGTTCGTCAGTCATGTCCGTTCTCCACGCCCAAGGCGATCAATGCGGCTGCCGCGGCAACCTGTTCGGCAATTCGGCGGCTAGCGCCCTGCCCGTGGGTTTTCTCGTTCAGCAAAGCGACCTGACATTCGACGAAGAAGGTGCGGCAATGCGGTTCGCCTTGAATATCCACCACCTCGTAACGCGGCAGTTCACAGGCACGCGATTGCAGAAATTCCTGCAGCCGGGTCTTCGGGTCCTTGTTGGTATCGACCAGTGTCAGGCCTTGCAGCTCGTTAGCCAACCAGGCGACGACCCGCTCGCGAGCAACGTCCATGCCCGCGTCCAGATAAATGGCACCGATCAGCGCTTCGAGGGTGTCGGCTAGGATAGATTCGCGGCGGTAACCGCCGCTCTTGAGCTCACCGGAGCCCAGGCGCAAATATTCGCCGAGCTCGAATCCACGCGCCAGCACCGCCAGCGTCTCGCCCTTGACCAGACGCGCGCGCAGACGCGACAGCTGCCCCTCACGAGCTTGCGGAAAATGATTGAACAGCGCCTCACCGGCAACGAAATTGAGAATGGCGTCGCCGAGAAACTCCAGACGCTCGTTGTTGCGTCCGGCATAGCTACGATGGGTCAGGGCCAGGAGCATCAGCTCCTGATCCTTGAATTGATAACCGAGCCTGCGCTCGAGACGGGCTAACGAAGTGCTCACGGCATCCTTAGGCGATATTCTTTATCGAAGTTCGCCACCAGATCGAGATTGCGGATCAGCGGCTCGCGTTTTTCGTATTTCAGGTGCGCCCTGAATTCGTTGTTCTGGATCTCGACCTTCAGCGCTTCCTTCAGGTCGATGTTCTGGATGCCGTTTACCTGCATTCCCTTGCTGACATGACTATAGAACTCCCCGACGCTCTGAATCTCAAGCGCTTCGTCGGTTTCCACGGACTGGATGATCTTGTCCATGGACATGTAATCGAAGTAATGCGGGAACATTTTAAATCCCGTGCTGGCCACAAACGCCACGATTGCCAGGACCATGATCCAGCTCAGCATGGACAGCCCTTTTTGCGAACGCGCAAAACTCATGTCGACCTCTATGTCGTTACGATACCCACCGATCGGGGCAGGACAAATATAGCGAGCCCGGTTCGCTCAGCGACGGCCGCAATTCACAGCTTTCAGTGAATCAGGCCCACGCGGGAGAAATTCGGCAGATTGCTGAGCTTCGGATCAGGCCAGCTCATCCAGACGGCGAACGCCTTGCCGACGATGTTACGGTCCGGGACCATGCCAGCCAGCTCCGCGGGAATCGACTCGTCCTGCCAATAGCGGCTGTCATTCGAGTTATCGCGATTATCGCCCATCATGAAATAGTGCTCAGCCGGCACGGTCCACTGGCGGCTCGGCTCGATGCGATAGCGGCCCATTTCCTTGCGAATCAGGTGCTCCATCTCGCCCAGCTTTTCCCGATACAGCACGGCGCTGCCCAAGCTGCCCGGCTCCTCGCCGACCAGTGTCTCGGCAACCGGCTGATCGTTGATGAACAGCCGACGATCGCTGCTGTAGCGCACGGTGTCGCCAGGCAGGCCGACGACCCGTTTGATGTAGTTGATGCTCGGTTGATTCGGATAGCGGAACACCATGACGTCGCCACGCTTCGGGTCGCTGACTTCGATCACCTTGGTATCCACTACCGGCAGGCGGATGCCATAGGCGAACTTGTTCACCAGAATGAAATCGCCAACTTCCAACGTGGGGATCATCGAGCCGGAGGGAATCTGGAACGGCTCGACCAGGAACGAGCGCAGCACCAGCACGATGGCCAGCACCGGGAAGAACGACTTGCCGTACTCGATCAGCACCGGCTCCTTGTTCAACGCCTCAAGGGTCGATGGATCGATTTCCCCGGTGCGCCCTTCGTAGTTGGCGATCGCAGCCCGGCGGCGGGGGGCGAAGAACAACAGGTCGCTCAGCGCCAACAGGCCGCAGACAGCCACGGCGATAACCAGCAACAACGGGAAATTGATCGACATATCAGCTGTCCACCTTCAGCACGGCGAGGAACGCCTCCTGCGGGATTTCGACGTTGCCTACCTGCTTCATGCGCTTCTTACCGGCTTTCTGCTTTTCCAGCAGCTTGCGCTTACGGCTCACATCGCCGCCGTAGCATTTGGCCAGAACGTTCTTGCGCAACGCCTTGACCGTACTGCGGGCAACGATCTGGCCGCCGATGGCCGCCTGAATCGCCACATCGAACATCTGACGCGGGATAAGCTCCTTCATCTTCTCGACTAGGATGCGGCCCTTGTAGTGGGCATTGTCGCGGTGGACAATCAGTGCCAACGCGTCGACCTTGTCGCCGTTGATGAGGATATCCAGGCGCGTCAGGTTGGCCGACTGGAAACACTCGAAGCTGTAGTCCAGCGAGGCGTAACCGCGACTGCAGGACTTCAGGCGATCGAAGAAGTCCAGCACCACCTCGCTCATCGGCAGGTCGTAGCGTACCTGCACCTGAGTGCCGAGGAACTGCAGGTCGCGCTGCACCCCGCGCTTCTCGATGCACAGCGTGATGACGTTACCCAGATGCTCTTGCGGCACAAGGATGTTGGCGCGCACGATCGGCTCGCGCATATCCTCGATGGACGACATATCCGGCAGCTTCGAAGGGCTGTCGACATAGATGGTGTCGCCGTTCTTCAGCAGAATCTCGTAGACCACGGTGGGCGCGGTGGTAATCAGATCCAGGTCGTATTCGCGCTCCAGGCGCTCCTGGATGATTTCCATGTGCAGCATGCCGAGAAAGCCGATACGGAAGCCGAAGCCCAGCGCATCGGAGCTTTCCGGCTCGTACTGCAACGCGGCGTCGTTCAGGGTCAGCTTTTGCAGCGCTTCGCGGAAATCCTCGAAATCGTCCGAGCTAACCGGGAACAGGCCGGCATAGACCTGCGGCTTGACGCGCTTGAAGCCGGGCAGCATTTCCACATCGGGTGTGCTCGACAGCGTCAGGGTGTCGCCCACAGGGGCGCCGTGAATATCCTTGATGCCGGCGATGATGAAGCCGACTTCACCGGCCTTCAGATCGGCCGTGGCGGTGTGCTTGGGGTTGAACACGCCGACACTGTCCACCTGGTGGACCTTGCCGGTGGATTTCACCAGCACCTTGTCGCCCTTCTTGATACGACCGTGGCGAACCCGTACCAGCGATACGACGCCCAGATAGTTATCGAACCATGAGTCGATGATCAACGCCTGCAACGGCGCCTCGACATCGCCAGTCGGCGGCGGGATCACGGCGACCAGGCGCTCGAGCACCTCGTCCACGCCCATGCCGCTCTTGGCGCTGCAGGCCACCGCGTCGGTCGCATCGATGCCGATGATGTGCTCGATCTCTTCCTTGACCTTGTCCGGATCGGCCTGTGGCAAGTCCATCTTGTTCAGCACCGGCATCACTTCCAGGCCCTGTTCGATCGCCGTGTAGCAGTTGGCTACCGATTGCGCCTCGACGCCCTGGCCAGCATCGACTACCAGCAGCGCACCCTCGCACGCGGCCAGCGAGCGACTGACTTCATAGGTGAAGTCGACGTGGCCGGGCGTATCGATGAAATTCAACTGGTAGGTCTTGCCATCGCGCGCAGTGTAATAAAGCGTGACGCTGTGGGCTTTGATGGTGATGCCGCGCTCGCGCTCGAGATCCATCGAATCCAGCACCTGGGCTTCCATTTCACGCTCGGTCAGACCACCACACATCTGGATAAAACGGTCTGCCAGGGTCGACTTGCCGTGATCGATATGGGCGATGATGGAAAAATTGCGGATATGACTCAGGTCACTCACAGCTCAACACTCGGAATAGTCGCGGGCCGATTGCCCGCCGAAAATAGCCGCGAAGTGTAACTGATCAACCCTTGCAGTGCCACGCACAAGCCATCCGCAGCTGATGAGCAACGCAACGGAAGTACTGTTACGTCTTGAAAATGAAAAAGGGCGGTAATAACCGCCCTTCCAGATTCACCAGCCAGCGTCTTATTCAGCGAGCTTGAAAGTAATGAAACTCGCACGCCCCTGACGCAGAACTCGCATCGAAACGGATCGATTCTTCGGCAATTGCTCAGCCACTCGCGCAAATGTTGCCGCCGAATTGATCGCCTGATTATTCAGATGGGTGATGACATCGCCCGGGCGCAGCCCAATCATCGCAGCCGGCCCGTTGAGAATCTCAGTGATCACCACACCGCCCGGTAAATCCAGGCTCTTCTTCTGCTCATCGGTCAGCTCAGTGACTTTAACACCCAGGCGGTTATCGCTGCGTTCCTGGCCGCCACCAGAGGCTGCCACGGCTTCGCCCTCTTCCGGCATGGCGCCGATCTTGACGTCGAGCATCTTGCGATCACCGTCGCGAACCACTTCCATTCGTGCGGTGCTGCCAGGCTTGAGTGCTCCGACCAGATGAGGCAGATCAGCAGACATGACAATCGGCTTGTCGTTGAGGCTCAGAATCACATCACCGACACGCAGACCACCGCGCGCTGCCGGACCGCCATCCATAACCTGAGCCACCAGGGCACCCGCTGGACGCTCAAGACCAAAGGACTCAGCCAGGTCTTTGTTGACTTCCTGGATCACCACGCCAAGCCAGCCCCGACTCACCTTGCCTTCGGTTCGCAGCTGATTGGCAACATCCATTGCCACATCGATCGGAATGGCGAAGGACAGCCCCATGAAGCCACCGGAGCGCGTGAATATCTGCGAGTTGATGCCAATCACCTCACCGTCGAGGTTAAACAGCGGACCACCGGAATTGCCCGGGTTGATTGCCACGTCGGTCTGAATGAACGGCACGTAGCTCTCATTGGGCAAGCTGCGGCCAGTCGCACTGACAATACCGGCGGTCACCGTATGATCGAAACCAAACGGCGAGCCAATGGCGAGCACCCACTCCCCTGCTTTCAACTCATCAGAACGGCCAATCTTGACGGTCGGTAGTCCCTTGCCCTCGACTTTCAGCACCGCCACGTCGGAGCGCGGATCGGCACCGATAAGCTTGGCTTCCAGCTCGCTTCGATCCGGCAGACGAACGATGATTTCGTCGGCATCGGCGACCACGTGATTGTTGGTCAGGACATAACCGTCTTCGGAAATGATGAAACCCGAACCGAGCGACTGCGCTTCACGCTGCTGGCCGCGACCCGGGGCGCCCGGCATCTGTGGGATGCTGTGTTCGAAGAACTCGCGAAAAATCGGCGGCAGCCCTTCGAGTTCCGGCATCTGCGCAGTCGCACCGCGGCTCTGCACCTTCTGCTTGGTGCTGATATTGACTACCGCTGGCGAGGCACTTTCGACCAGCGGCGTGAAATCAGGCAATTCCGCCTGGGCAACGACAGCATGGCCCAGCAATGCCAGGCCCGCCACGAAGGCGAAGCAGCTGTTTCGATTGAACATGACTACAAGTCTCCCCACTGACAAAACAAGGAAGCTCAGGGACTCGCAGGCCCCGCGAGCATGGCGCGCAAAACCACCGGCTGCAGATTCGGGTCAGCTGCGGTACGGCGGCTTCGCATACGCACGAATAGCCACGAAATGAAGAAGCCCCCGAGACCTGCCAGAATAACGATCGGCTCACGCGTCGACAGCTGAGCGGCCAGCGAAGCGGCCGCCATCAGCACGATAAGAGGGAGAAGATAGACAAGGACGGCACCGCGCAGCAACACGTCCTCGCGGATGCCCACAACGACACCGTCACCGACTTGCAGGTGGAGATCGCAAAGCGCCCTGATGAGGCCGCGCTGTTCGCGAACACCGAGGGTATCCATCAAGCCTTGGCCACAGCCACTCTTCGCGGAACAGCCAGAGCAGGTAGTTTTGCGCCGAGTCTCGACCCATACAGCGCCGACATCCAGCGCGACTACCCGCCCTGGCTCTTCGATCATCGTTGTGCCTGTTCCGAACTGGCTCGCATGGACAGGGCAACCCGCTCAGCCGTACCAAGTGGAATCTCGCCCACCACGGTCACCATGACATCGCCATCCGCAGTACTGATGCGCTTAGAGACCGCGACGGTAGGCCCCATCTGGCTTCGCGCGTCCTCAACCAAGGCGCCGCGCAGCGGCTCCAGAAACACGGAAAACTTCGCCAGGCCGTCACCGTAGGACAACCAGGAAACAGTTTCGGAAGAGGCGGGACTAGGTCGTTCGTTGGCATCCAGAAGCGTGAACCCGGAAGGCAACCAGTCGGAGCGCCAGGGTGATGTTGGATTCGCCTCGCGCCGGTTCACGGTCACTGGATTGCAATCAGCGCCGGGCTTCAGTTGCTCGGCAGATACACTGCCAGCCGTGAACTGGGTGAATTGGAAACGCTCGAGCAGCTGCCCTTTCTCGTTCAGCATCAGCGACTTGAGGGGCAATGCGGTATCTTGGTCGAGATGTAGTTCGAAGCCGTAACGGTGCTGGTCCTTCGGCACGACAGCGAGCGCCACGGCAGGGCGGCCAGCAACTCGTGAATCCCCGATCTCACGGAATTCGTACCACTCGGAGAGTGCTTTCGGATCGAGACGCTGCCCGTGCCAGGCTTGCGCTTCACGCACTTGCGCCGCGAGGTCATCGGTAGCGCATTGCATCTGACCATTTACCAGCAGAACTTCAGCCGGAGCTCCGTCAAGCTGAAGCAATCGCTCCTGCACGTGACCTTCTTCGACCTGCTGCCAAACGGCATGACTGGAAAAGCTGCCATTGCGTTCGTAGACGAACGTACCGGTATAACTCTGTTTCTGCTCTGCCGCCGCAAGTCGCTCCATCCAGGACCCGGCATCAGCAGCAAGGGCCGGCATCGATAGCCAGCCCCCCATCACCACATACAGCGGTAATACGCGCATGTTTCTCCCTAACGTTCTTCCATGCTGGCCGCGCGAGCGTAAGGCAGCGCGCTCTCCGATCCATTACCAAAGGCAGCTTGCTGGGCATGCTGGCGAACATATGAAGGCAGACGCTCTTCGTGCCAGCGCTCTACCGGAGCGCCATCTGCCGCTGCCTGTGCAGGCGCTTCGGTTCGCTCACTGTAACCAGCCAGAACCGCCGGCCCTTGACTGGTCTGCGGAACCGAAATACTTGGTTGCGGAGCCTGCTGCGCTAGCTGCGGACCAGCAACCTCATTCTGATTGTACAGACGTACACCGGCCAGAACAGCGACTGTAACCGAAGCAGCCACTGCCAGCCGGCCGAGACCTTTCCATCCGTTACGTTGCGCCTTGACCGGCGCGGCCTCATCAGCCAACGCAGCCGATACCGCAGAAGCGATATCCAGGCGCGGCTCGATCAACTCCTTGTGCATGGCGGCACGGGCAAGTTGATAACGCGACCAGGTAGCACGTAGCTCCGGGTTGTCGCCTGCGAGCATGCGACGTAATTCCAACTCGTCCGCTTCGTTATCCATCACCGCGGACAGCGATTCATGCAGGGCTTCACGACTCATGGCGGTTCCTCTCTTGGCTGTCGCCGCTGTCTCAGGATTCATGCAACAAGGGTTGCAATGCTTTATCTATGGCTTCACGTGCCCGGAAGATCCGGGAACGCACTGTGCCCACCGGACACTGCATGACGCTCGCAATGTCTTCATAACTAAGACCATCAAATTCACGCAGTGTTAGAGCCGTACGCAAATCTTCTGGCAAAAGTTGAATGGTTCGATGAACGGTATCTTCAATCTCATCCCTGAGCAGCGAGCGTTCCGGTGACTCGATGTCCTTGAGAGCATGATCGCCCTCATAAAACTCGGCATCCTCGGAACTCACATCACTATCTGGCGGGCGTCTGCCGCGCGCCACCAGATGATTCTTCGCCGTATTGATGGCGATGCGGTACAGCCAGGTGTAGAAAGCGCTGTCACCGCGAAAATTCGCGAGTGCGCGGTAGGCTTTGATAAAAGCCTCTTGGGCAACATCCTGAGCTTCATGAGAGTCATGCACGAACCGCACGATCAACCCAAGGATCTTGTGCTGGTATTTCATTACCAGCAGATCAAACGCCCGCTTGTCACCACGCTGCACTCGTTCAACCAGCTGCTGGTCCTGCTCCTGGGTCAACATGAACGCTCCTCCTCGGTAGCGGAGTAGCGTCGCTCACACCAGCGAACCGACCTGCCAGAATAGACCCGGGCTTTACGCAAAAGTTCTCCCCCCTCCTAGCAAGCTATCCTGCAATACCTGACGGCGATTGCACCACAGCGTTGCGCCATTGCTGACGACGCCGTCCTGGTGTCCATAGCAAACTCGCACCGCCCATTCACGATGGCCAGCTGGTTTGCATTCATAACTGCCTATTGAGCCACCCCGCGAAGGAAAAGTTCCCTTCGTTAGAAGACAAACACACAGTCGCCTATTTTGGCGCTACATCCCGTCTATATACTAGGGCTCGTTTTTCCCGCCGGAATTGGACATGAACCAGGTTCTACGATACGACGTGCTGGTCATCGGCAGCGGTGCCGCCGGCTTGACCTTGGCACTCAACCTGCCGACCGATCTTCGCATCGCCGTTCTCAGCAAGGGCGATCTCTCCAACGGCTCCACCTACTGGGCCCAAGGTGGCGTCGCCGCAGTACTGGATACGACCGACACCGTAGAGTCACATGTCGCCGACACCCTCATCGCCGGAGGAGGGCTGTGCCGCGAAGACGCCGTCCGTTTCACGGTCGAGCACAGCAACGAGGCCATCCAGTGGCTGATCGAGCAAGGGGTGCCCTTCACGCGGGACAATGCCCCGGATCGCGAAGACGGCAGTTTCGAATTTCACCTGACCCGCGAGGGCGGCCATAGCCATCGGCGCATCATTCACGCAGCCGACGCCACTGGCGCAGCCATTTTCAACACGCTGCTTGGCCAGGCCAGAAAGCAGAGCAATATCGAGCTTCTACAGCAGCGCGTTGCAGTCGACCTAATCACCGAACACAAACTCGGGCTGCCGGGCAGACGCTGCCTGGGCGCCTATGTGCTCAATCGCAGCACCGGCGAGGTCGAAACCTTCCAGTCACGATTCGTCGTACTGGCTACCGGCGGCGCGGCCAAGGTTTACCTGTACACCAGCAACCCGGACAGCGCGTGCGGCGACGGCATTGCCATGGCCTGGCGAGCGGGCTGCCGCGTCGGCAATCTGGAATTCAACCAGTTCCACCCTACCTGCCTCTATCACCCGCAAGCGAAGAGCTTTCTGGTGACCGAAGCCCTGCGCGGGGAAGGTGCCTTGCTCAAGCTGCCTAACGGCGAGCGTTTCATGCCGCGCTTCGATACCAGGGAGGAACTCGCCCCACGCGATATCGTCGCACGCGCAATCGACCACGAAATGAAGCGACTGGGCATCGACTGCGTCTACCTCGATATCAGCCACAAACCTGCCGAGTTCATCAAAAGCCATTTCCCCACCGTCTACGAGCGCTGCCTGGAATACGGCATCGACATCACCAGCCAGCCGATTCCGGTGGTACCCGCAGCGCACTACACCTGCGGCGGCGTAGTCGTGGATCAGGCTGGACGCACCGACATCCCGGGCCTCTACGCCATCGGCGAGACCAGTTTCACCGGCCTGCACGGCGCGAACCGCATGGCCAGCAACTCGCTGCTCGAATGCTTCGTCTACGGCCGGGCGGCCGCTCAGGACATCCTGCGCGAACTGCCCCAAGTCACCAACGCAGCAACGTTACCTGCATGGGACGCCAGCCAGGTGACCGACTCCGACGAAGACGTGATCATCGCGCACAACTGGGACGAGTTGCGGCGCTTCATGTGGGACTACGTCGGCATCGTTCGCACCAACAAACGGCTGATGCGCGCGCAGCACCGAGTGCGCCTGCTGCTGAGCGAGATCGACGAGTTCTACAGCAACTACAAGGTCAGTCGTGACTTGCTCGAACTACGCAATCTGGCGCTGGTTGCAGACCTGATGATTCGCTCGGCCATGCTGCGCAAGGAGAGCCGAGGACTGCACTACACCCTCGACTACCCGGAGCTGCTGCCGCAAGCGGTCGACACTATTCTGGCGCCGCCCACCTACGTCGACTGAACTTGAGCCGCACCCGCAGTCGACGATGCTGCTCTCGCGGTAGTGCGTCGCGGGGCACGCAGATGCTGCCAGCTAACCGCCGGCCCGGCACGCGAAAACGCAGCACGACTATCAGTGGCAGCGCCAGGCTGTCAGGCAGCAACTGAACTGCCTGCCAACCTTGCCGCTCGCTCCACAGGTGCCAGCCCGCAGCATCGTGGCGCAGGCCAGACCAGGCATCCCGACTGGACAGTAGAATCCCGCGCGGCAACACCCACAGCGCGTGGACCAGACAAAACAGAAGCGCTATCAACTGCAACCAGAGCGGCGCAGCCGACAGCACGATGGCGGCCAGGGCGAGCGCCTGAGCCCCGAGATAGAGCGTCAACAACCAGCTGGAGGGCTGCCAGCGACACTCGAATGATTGATTACTTGGGCTGGACACGATCGAGGATCATGCGAACCATGCGCCGCAGGTCCTCATCCTCGGGCTCGCCGCGCTGCATGAACCAGCCGAACATGTCCTGATCCTCGCAACTCAGCAGCTTGCGATAGCGGTGCTGATCTTCCTCATCGAGACCTGGATAGACCTCCTTGACGAAAGGTACCAGCAACACATCCAGCTCCAACATGCCGCGACGGCTTTGCCAAAACAGACGATTGAGTTCGGATTGCTCAGCCATACATCGGCTCCTTTTGAGAAGGCGCGCATTATAGCGGCTGCACCGAACTCATCAGTCGCTTTTTTCGTCGAGCTGCAAACCCTTCATCACGCAACCGTTTCCGCCGGGCTGCTATGATGCCCACCCGGATTCTGACGACGACCAATCATGACCGACACTGCTTATTTTTGCGTTCTGTCGCATGAAGGCGTCCTTGCCGTACGCGGCCCGGATGCCAGCAAGTTTCTCCAGGGTCAGCTGACCTGCAACCTCAGCTACCTCACCGCCGAGACATCCAGTCTGGGCGCACGCTGCACGCCCAAGGGGCGCATGCAGTCGAGTTTCCGCATCGTTCTGGATGGCGACGGTTACCTGTTGGCGATGGCCAGTGAGCTGCTGCAACTGCAACAAGCCGATCTGAATAAGTACGCCGTATTTTCCAAGTCCCGCCTGAACGACGAGAGCGCCGACTGGTGCCGATTCGGTCTTGCGGGCGGAGACGGCTCGCTGGTCAGCCTGGGCCTGGATCTTCCGCTGACCGCCGACAGTGTGGTGAGGAGCCACGGCATGATCGCGATCCGTCTGCAGGATGGCCGCGTCGAACTCTGGACCCCTGGCGCCGACGCCGAGCAGGTCCGCACGCGCCTGGCCGCGCAGCTTCAGGAAGCGCCGGTCAATCGCTGGCTGCTGGACCAGGTTCGCGCCGGCATCGGCCAGGTATTCGGCAGCACTCGCGAGCTGTTCATCCCGCAGATGATCAATTTGCAGGCACTGGGCGGCGTGAGTTTCAAAAAGGGCTGCTATACCGGCCAGGAAATCGTCGCGCGCATGCAGTACCTGGGCAAACTCAAGCGCCGCCTGCAGCGCCTGTTGATCGAAGGCAGACAGGACGAGCTGCCAGCTCCGGGCGTTGAAATTTTCTCACCGGTGCATGGCTCCAGCGTCGGTGAGGTCGTGCTAGCCGCCAGTGACACCGACCGAATCGAGCTACTGGCCGTACTGCAGGAGGATGCCGCCGCTGACGGCCGTCTGTATCTGGGCTCCCCGGACGGATTGCCGATGAGTCTGCTCGAGCTTCCCTACAGCCTGAATGCGGATCTGGAAATTCAGCGCTAGTGCGAACCGGAGCCAGAAAGCAAATACCTGAGAGGCGCACCATGGACCACGGGCAAAGCACCCTGACCTGAAGCGCCCTGGCGACACTGACCGACACATAAGGAATGACATGAGCACCCTTGCCGAGAAAGTCCAGCGCGATCTGACGCTCGCGATCGAGAACGATGAATTGGTTCTGCCTACCCTGCCTGAGGTGGCATTGCGCGTCCGCGAGGCGGCCGAGGACCCGGACATCAGCATTCCGGCACTGAGCAAGGTGATAGGCGCCGACGCAGCCCTCGCCGCACGCATCATCAAGGTGGTCAACAGCCCGCTGCTGCGTACCAGTCGCGAGATCGACGATCTGCAGATGGCGGTCAGCCGTCTCGGCATCAATTACACCTGCAACCTGGCCACAGGCCTGGCGATGGAGCAGATGTTCCAGGCGACCACCGATGTCGTCGATCGCAAGATGCGCGAGGTCTGGAACAAGAGCACCGAGGTCGCCGCCATCAGTCATGTGCTCTGCCGTCACTACACACGATTGATGCCTGATCAGGCGACCCTGGCCGGACTGGTCCATCAGATCGGCATATTGCCGATCCTGACCTACGCAGAAGAGCACAGCGCCCTGCTATCGGACTCGTTCAGCCTCAATCACGTCATCGACAAGATTCACCCGATGGTGGGTGAGAAAATCCTGCGCACCTGGGATTTCCCGGAGGCAATCGTGTCGGTGGCTGGTCAGTACACCGATTTCCAGCGCAATTCGGCCGCAGTCGATTATGTAGACGTGGTGCAAGTCGCCACCCTGCAGAGCTATATGGGCACCCAGCACCCTTACGCGCAGCTGGACTGGAGCGAGGTTCCCGCCTTCGCCAAGCTGGGGCTCGATCCGAGCGAACTGATGCAGGAGGACGAGGACCTGTCTGCCGCCATGGACGCAGCCATGAGCATGCTTCAGTAAGCACTGAACACCGTTCGCCCGAAAGCGAGGAACCGTCCCTATGGCACCTAGTCACAAAAAGGGACGGCAATCTCGCCGCATCGCGCCTTGTGTCTGCCTCCCGGCCAACACAAGTCAGGTGAAGAAAGGAGAACGCAATGACCAGAGCAACCAAAACAGTTTTCTCGGGCGCATTCGCCTTGCTGTTCGGAGTAGCGGCTAACCTGGCGCTTGCCGCCGAAGGCGAAAACTTCGTCGACGAGGCTTCGGCCAAAGGTATTGCAGAAATCGAAACGGCGAAGATGGCCCTGGACAAGGGTACGTCGGAGGATGTGAAGCAATTCGCCCAGATGATGATCGACGACCACACCAAGGCCAATCAGGAGCTTGCGCAACTAGCCCTGGCCAAAGACCTGGAAATGTCCGACGAGGCCACGCTGATGGACAAGGCCAAAGCCATGATCCTGAAGCTGCGTGATGGCGAGAATTTCGACGAAGCCTACGCCAACAATCAGGTCGTCGCTCACGAGCAGACCATCGAGATGTATCAGGACTACGTGGAGGGTGGCGAGAACGCCGACCTGAAGCAGTTCGCTCAAAAAACGCTGCCGAAGCTGGAAGAGCATCTCAAGCAGGCCAAGGATCTTCAGGCCAAGCACGGCGCCAAAGACTGACCATAACCTAGCCCGATACCGCCTGGGTGTCGGGCTAAACCTCAGCCGGAAGTTGCCAGTCGATCACCTGCATCCCCTGCTGCCTGAGAAACTGGTTGGCGCGACTGAAGTGACCGTTACCGATGAATCCGCGGTGCGCCGAGAGAGGCGAAGGATGCACCGACTTCAGCATCAGATGCCGCGTGGCGTCTATCAGTTTCGATTTGGATTGCGCATGGGCGCCCCAAAGCATGAATACCAGGTGCGGACGCCGCTCGCTGACCACCTCAATGATTCGATCGGTGAATAGCTGCCACCCCGCTTTGGCATGCGAACCGGCGACACCCTGTTCCACGGTGAGCGAAGTATTGAGCAATAGCACGCCCTGTTCTGCCCAGTGCTGCAGATAGCCATGCCGAGGGATATCAAGATTCAAGTCGCGCTTGAGTTCCTTGAAGATGTTCTGCAGTGACGGCGGTGGTGCCACGCCCGGCTGTACCGAAAAGCAAAGCCCATGGGCCTGGCCGGCACCGTGGTAGGGGTCCTGCCCAAGGATCACTACCTTGACCTGATCGAGCGGCGTGGAATTGAGCGCGTTGAAGATCATCGGCCCCGGCGGAAATATCACCTTGCCCGCAGCCTTCTCTTGCCGAAGGAAAGCGCCAAGCTCAAGCATGTATGGCTTGTCGAACTCCTCGCGCAGCGCTTCTTTCCAGCCAGCCTCCAGCCTGATGCGATCGTCTTGAGTCATGAGCTGTTTCCGGATGGCGTAGCCGCCGAACCCTAGAAAACGGCTTCATTGTTGTCAACCGCAAAACGGCCAAATCACTGAGCTACCGCAAGTTCGACCCTCCCTCCTTTAGTCATAATCGCACCTGGCTCACGTACTGACGCCGGCGCCGCCTTCGAGCCGCACATAAAGAGTGACGCACACACCGGCGGCAGGGTAAAAAAGCTAACTGCCAATAAACCAATAACAAAAGCTATAACAAGGAACATGCTATGAACCGGATCACCCTTCTGGCGCTAGGGCTGGGGTTCTGTCTTACGGCCCAGGCTGCTGACCCCATCACGCTCGGCCTCAACTACCCCCGTACCGGCAGCTACAAGGAAGAAGGCCTTGCACAAATGCGCGGAGCCTTGTTGGCAATCGACGAGATCAACGAGGCGGGCGGTGTTCTGGGCCGCCCGCTACGCCTGATCAGCCGCAATACCGCATCCCGCCCCGAAAAGGCCGTTGCTAACGTCGACAAGATGGCGGATGAAGGCGTTGCCATGCTATTCGGCGGCGTATCTAGCGCAGTGGCCATTGCCGCGAGCAAGCGCGCCAAGGAGCGAGGGCTGCTGTACTTCGGCACCCTGACCTACTCCAACGACACAACCGGCAAGGATGGCCACCGCTACATGTTCCGCGAGTGCAACAACGCATGGATGAGCGCGCGGGTGCTGGGGCAGTATCTGAACGAGAAAATGCCCGGCAAGACCTACTTTTACATCACCTCCGACTACACCTGGGGCCATACCAGCGAGAGCTCGCTGCGCCAAGCGACCGGCACCGTCGACCAGAACAAGCACCAGGGGGTCAAGACAGCCTTCCCAGGCGCACGCCTGTCCGACTACCGCGCGGCGCTGGAAAAGGCAGCCAACAGCGGTGCCGAGGTCCTGGTATTGGTCCTGTTTGGCGAAGACATGGTGCGAGCCATGCGTATCGCCGACGAACTCGACTTGAACAAGAAGATGCAGATTGCGGTTCCCAACCTGACGCAGTCCATGGTCGAACTCGCCGGCCCGGACATCATGCGCGGCGTGCTCGGCACCGAGCCCTGGACCTGGCGCGTACCCGAACTCGAAGGTTCCGAACGCGGCAAGGCATTCGTGCGTGACTTCGGTGAGCGTTACCAGACGCACCCATCAAGCTCCGCGGCTTCGGCCTACAGCATCGTCTATCAGTGGGCAGATGCCGCCACTCGCGCCAAGAGCATCGGCAGTGAGCAAGTCATCGCGGCCCTGGAAAACCACAGCTACAGCCTGCTCAAGGATCAGCAGCAGTGGCGCGAGTTCGACCACCAGAACGTGCAGACCGTCTACGCCATTCAGGTAAAGCCACGCGAAGAAGTGCTCAAGGATCGCTTCAAGCAGGACTATTTCGAGATCGTCCACCGTTTATCCGGCGAGCAGGCTGCGCCGACGCTGGCCGAATGGCAGGAAGAGCGTCGCGCGGGCGGGCAGCCGGCTAGGCTACAGTGAAAGAACGATGGAGCATCTGGGACAGCACCCGGGCGCTCCATCGGGTCGTCTGACCGACCGGAACGCTGCAACCTCGCTGCATTGAAGGACTCTCAAGAGGAGCGACGTTATCGGTCGCTCGTCAGCGGAGCCCTGAAACGCACGAGGATTTCGACCATGAGCACTGCAGTAGAGCCCTACCAAGCCGGTGTCTTCGACCTGACCCACAAGCTGACCGTGGAGAAGCATGGTCACACCGCCCTCATCACGATCAACCATCCGCCTGCCAACACCTGGGACCGCGAGTCACTCATCGGGCTCAAGCAGATCATCGACCATCTGAACCACGATGACGAAATCTACGCACTGGTGATCTGCGGTCAGGGCGAGAAGTTCTTCAGCGCGGGGGCGGACCTGAAACTCTTCGCTGACGGCGATCGCAACCGAGCCCGGGAAATGGCCCGCCGCTTTGGCGAAGCCTTTGAGGCGCTGCGCGATTTCCGCGGTGTCTCCATCGCTGCAATCAACGGATTCGCCCTTGGCGGGGGCCTGGAATGCGCACTGGCCTGCGACCTGCGCATCGCCGAGCAGCAGGCGCAAATGGGCTTGCCGGAGGCATCGGTGGGCCTGCTGCCCTGTGCGGGCGGCACCCAGGCACTGGCCTGGCTGGTGGGCGAAGGCTGGGCCAAACGCATGATCCTCTGTGGCGAGCGCATCACGGCAGAAACTGCGCTGCGCATCGGACTGGTGGAGCAAGTGGTCGAGCCCGGCCAGTCGCGTGGCCACGCATTGATGCTCGCATCCCGGGTCGCGCGGCAAAGCCCTGTTGCGGTGCGTGCCATCAAGCCGTTGATCGACGCGGCCCGTAAACGTGTGCCCAATACGCTTGCCGCCGCCGAGCGCGAGGCCTTCGTCGAGCTGTTCGAGGCCGACGACACCCTGGAGGGTGTCAATGCGTTCCTCGAGAAGCGCGACCCTCGCTGGCGCAACCGATGACCGCCGTACCAAACGCAGCCTTACAGGACCTGCCCACCAATCCGGCGCCGAGGATTACATGCACGTCACCTTCGAAGAACGCCCCGCCCTGCATGGCATGCGAATAGCCATTGTCACCCTGAACGCCGCGCAGCAACTCAACGCCTTGAGCCTGCCGATGATCGACGCACTGCTTGACCAGCTTGGCCGCTGGGCCAACGAGCCGGCAGTCGCCTGCGTGCTGTTACGCGGGAACGGTGCCAAGGCGTTCTGCGCCGGTGGCGACGTACGCCGCCTTGCAGAGGCCTGCCGAGGCGAGCCCGGAACGGTGCCGGCCTTGGCCGAGCGTTTCTTTGCCGACGAGTACCGCCTCGTCCACCTGCTGCACCATTACCCGAAGCCGCTGATCTGCTGGGGCCATGGCTACGTGATGGGCGGCGGTATGGGGCTCCTGCAGAGCGCGACGATCCGCATCGTTACACCGGATAGTTGGCTGGCGATGCCGGAAGTCGCCATCGGCCTACATACGGATGTCGGCGCGAGCTGGTTCCTTCCTCGCCTGGCTGGTAAGCTGGGTCTGTTTCTGGGCCTCACCGGCACGCGGGTGAATGCCCGCGATGCACTGGACATCGGTCTTGCCGACCGCTGCCTGACGGACGAGCAACAGCCCGAACTCATCGAGGGGCTGGTCCAGATCAACTGGCAGGACCAGGCGCACAGCCAGCTGCACAGTCTGTTGCGGGCCTTGTTCAGGCACGCCACTGCACAGCTGCCCGCACCCAGGTTGCTGCCACGACGAGAGCGGATCGATGAACTGCTGGACGTGGCTGAACTCGCGCATGCATGGCAGGCCTTGGCCGCGTTGCAGGATGATTCTGACGAAGTGATCGCGCAGGCCGCTCGCGGCCTGCGCGACGGATGCCCACTGAGCGCCCATCTCGCCTGGCGACAGCAGGAGAAAGGCCGGAAGCTGTCGCTGGGCCAGGCATTGCAGATGGAGTACGCACTAAGCCTGAATTGCTGTCGCCACCCGGAGTTTGCCGAAGGCGTCCGTGCCCGCCTGATCGACAAGGACAATAGGCCAGGCTGGCATTGGCCGGACGCCCACCACGTTCCGCCAGCGGTGGTCGAGGCGCACTTCGAGCCGACCTGGGAAGGGGATCATCCACTGACCGGCCTGGCCTGAATGCCCTCTCATCACCGATAGTAGTGCTGGCGGCCGCCCCTATCGTAATGCGGCCGTAGCCGATGATCGCGCCCATCCCTGATCAACGGCGGACGCTGCTGGCGATGTTCCTGACGCCAGTAGCCACGTCGCTCGAAGCCGCGATGGCGGTCGTAGTATTGCGGCGGAAGCTGACTCTGATAACGCGGCGGCAGGTTGCGCGGGTACTGCGGATAGTGGGAATAAGGGCTTCGCGGGTCGTATTGATGCGGACGGTTGTGCTGACGATAGTCCCGGTCATAGTGTCGCGGCCCCGGGTTGTAGTAGCGCGGACTCTCCGCCTGGAAGACCCAGACGCCGTCTCGCCGCTCCGCATGGGCCTGCAGGCTCATGCCCAGGCCTACACAGAGCAGAATAAGCAGTGAAGAACGAATGCTCATGGAAACCACCTCCGATGGCTCACAGGCTTCGATTCATCAGACCACAACCGTAAGACAGCTGCAGAAACAGCGGACAACCGGCAGCTCTGACACGACGTCATGCGTCGCGCGAGGACCGCGACGGGCCGCCGCACCTTGTATGGCTGCCGCTGCTTCCCGATAATAGCGGCCCTTTAGCCCCACGGCTCTCGCAGAGCGGACGGAACGGGAATAGACCCTAGATGACCGAACTCGCCCTGATCATGGTTAGCGCCATCCTGGTCAACAATTTCGTACTGGTGCAGTTCCTCGGTCTGTGCCCGTTCATGGGCGTCTCGAAGAAGATCGAGACCGCCATCGGCCTGTCGCTGGCCACCACCTTCGTGCTGACGCTTGCCGCCATGTGCAGCTACCTCGTCCAGCAGTATGTGCTCAAGCCGCTGGACCTCGAGTTTCTACGCACCATCAGTTTCATTCTGGTGATCGCGGTGACCGTTCAGTTCACCGAGATGGTGGTGAACAAGACCAGTCCGCTGCTGTACCGCGTACTCGGCATCTTTCTGCCACTGATCACCACCAACTGCATCGTGCTCGGCGTGGCGCTGCTCAATGCCAACAAGGCCGAATTCACCTTTCTCACCGCCACCGTCAACGGCTTCGCCGCGGGGCTGGGCTTTTCCCTGGTGCTCGTACTGTTCGCCGCCATGCGCGAGCGCATCGCCATTGCCGACGTGCCGAAGTCGTTCCAGGGCGCGGCGATCGGCATGGTCACCGCCGGCCTGATGTCGCTGGCATTCATGGGCTTCACCGGGCTGATCAAGCTATGAGCGCAGTCGTCATCGCGATCCTCGCCCTGCTCGCCCTGTGCCTGCTCGGCGGCGCCATCCTCGGTTTCGCCGCGGTGCGTTTTCGTGTCGAAGGCGATCCGATCGCCGAGCAGATCAATGCCCTGCTACCCCAGACCCAATGTGGCCAGTGCGGCTATCCGGGCTGCAAACCCTACGCTGAAGCCATTGCCGGCGGCGACAAGATCAACAAGTGCCCACCGGGCGGCGAAGCGACCATCCAGGCCCTGGCCGATCTGCTCGATGTCGAGGCGGAGCCGCTGGATGCCGAGGGTGGCGAAAAGCCGCAGATGGTCGCCTACATCCGTGAAGCCGAGTGCATCGGCTGCACCAAGTGCATCCAGGCCTGCCCGGTTGACGCCATCGTCGGTGCCGCGCGGCAGATGCACACCGTGATCATTTCCGAGTGCACCGGCTGCGACCTGTGTGTCGAACCCTGCCCGGTGGACTGCATCGACATGATCGAAGTCGGCAGCAACCTGCAGAGCTGGAAATGGAACCGGCCGCTGGCGCCCGGCCAGCTGATCGCAACTGATCGGGAGCAGGCCGCATGACCGCACTGAAGATCTGGGACATCCACGGCGGCATTCATCCGCCGGAACACAAGGATCTGTCCAACCGCACCCCGATCCAGCCGGCCCCGCTGCCCAAGCGCCTGGTCCTGCCACTGACGCAGCACCTCGGAGCGCCGGCCGAGCCCTGCGTCACTCTTGGCGAACGGGTACTCAAAGGTCAGCAGATCGCTGTCGCCAGCGGGTTTGTCAGCGCGCCGCTGCATGCTCCTACCTCCGGAGTGGTCAGCTTCATCGGCCCGCAGCCCTACCCGCATGTATCAGGCATGCTCGCCAACGCGATCGTCATCGACAGCGATGGCGAAGACAAATGGATCGACCTGCATCCGCAGCCGGATTACCGTGAACTCGAGCGCCCTGCCCTGCTCGAGCTGATTCGCCAGGCCGGCATCAGCGGCCTCGGCGGCGCCGGCTTCCCCACCGCCGTGAAGCTCAGCCCCCCGCCGACCCAGACGATCCGCACGCTGATCATCAATGGCACCGAGTGCGAGCCCTACATCACCGCCGATGACCTGCTGATGCGTGAAAAGGCGGCCGAGCTGGTCGCGGGGATCGAGATACTCGCGCACCTGATTCAGCCGCAAGAGGTACTGATCGGCATCGAGGACAACAAGCCCGAAGCGATCGCCGCAGTGCGGGCTGCCATCGGCGAGCGCCCCTTCACGTTGAAGGTCTTCCCGACCAAGTATCCGTCCGGCGGCGAAAAGCAGCTGATCCAGATTCTCACCGGAGAAGAGGTTCCCAGTGGCGGCTTGCCGGCGGATATCGGCATGCTCTGCCAGAACGTCGGAACCTGCGTCGCCATCCACGACGCCGTGCTCCTCGGCAAGCCGTTGATCTCGCGCATCACCACCCTGACCGGCGAGGCGCTGGCGCGGCCGATGAACGTCGAGGTGCTGATCGGCACCCCCGTGGATGAACTGCTGGCCTTCGCCGGTCTCGATCAGCACAGGCTGAACCGTCTGATCATGGGCGGCCCGATGATGGGCTTCAGCCTGTCGTCCCTTGAGGTGCCGGTGGTCAAGACCACCAACTGCCTGCTGGCGAGCACGCTGGAAGAGCTGCCGCCACCGCCGCCCGCTCTGCCGTGCATCCGTTGCGGAGAGTGCGCCGAGGCCTGCCCGGTCAGCCTGCTACCGCAGCAGCTGCATTTCTTTGCCCTCGGCCAGGAGCATGAGCAACTCAAGGCCCACAACCTGTTCGACTGCATCGAGTGCGGCGCCTGCGCCTACGTCTGCCCCTCCAACATCCCCCTGGTGCAGTATTACCGCGCTGCCAAGGGTGAGATCCGCGAGCTGGAGCAGAAGCAGCAGAAGGCCGAGCACTCCAAACAGCGCTTCGAGCTTCGCCAGGAACGTCTACGGCGCGCCGAAGAACAGAAGGAAGCCGAACGCAAGGCCCGTGCCGAACGTGCGGCACGCGCCAAGGCGGCGCAAAGCGAGAGCGGCTCGACCGCGACCACAGCCGAGACGGCGGCCCCGGCACAGAAGACCAGCCTTTCCGAAACGCAGAAGAAACTTAAGATCGAGGCCAGCATGGCCCAGGTCGCCCTGAAGAAAGCCGAGAAGCAGCTGGCCACCCATGCCACTGCCGAGCTGGAAGCCCAGGTTGCCGATCTGCGCAACGCCGCCGAGGCCGCGCAGCGTGCGTTGGATGCCGCCATGCAGGCGGACTCCGCTCCGCCCGCCACTGCGCCAGGGCCAGACGATGCCGTTGCGAAAAAAGCCAAGATCGAAGCCGCCATGCTCAAGGCACAGATTCGCAAGCTGGAGAAGATCGAAGCCCCGGATGACGATCAGCAGACCGAGCTCGCCCGTCTACGTCAGCAGCTGAACGACGCCGAACAGGCGCTGACCGCCGCGCAGAGTGCAGCGCCCGCTCCCGCCGCCAAGCCGGCCGATGACGAAGCACTGAAGAAGGCGAAGATCGAAGCCGCCATGCTCAAGGCGCAGATTCGCAAGCTGGAGAAGATCGAAGCGCCGGACGACGACCAACAAGTCGAACTCGCCCGCCTGCGCCAGCAGCTGAACGACGCCGAACAGACGCTGGCCGCCGCGCAGAGTGCAGCGCCCGCTCCCGCCGCCAAGCCAGCCGATGACGAAGCACTGAAGAAGGCGAAGATCGAAGCCGCCATGCTCAAGGCGCAGATTCGCAAGCTGGAGAAGATCGAAGCCCCGGATGACGATCAGCAGACCGAGCTCGCCCGTCTACGTCAGCAGCTGCACGACCCCGAACAAGCGCTGACCGCCGCGCAGAGTGCAACGCCCGCTCCCGCCGCCAAGCCGGCCGATGACGAAGCACTGAAAAAAGCCAAGATCGAAGCCGCCATGCTCAAGGCGCAGATCCGCAAGCTGGAGAAGGTCGAAACGCCGGACGACGACCAGCAAGCCGAACTCGCGCGCCTGCGCCAGCAGCTGCATGAAGCAGAGCAGGGCCTCAGTGCCGCGCAGAATTCGGCGCCAACACCGGATGCGAAGCCAGCCGCTGACGATGCACTGAAGAAAGCCAAGATCGAACTGGCGATGAAGCGCGCCGAACTCAAGAAAGCCGAGAAAGCCGGCGCCGAAGAACCGGAGCTCAGCCGTCTGCGTGATGCGCTGAGCGCAGCGGAGCAAGCGCTGCACGCCGCCGAAGATGCTTCGCAAAAACCCGCGCCCGAGCTGGTGCGGACCAGCAAGCCGGGAGTCGATGATCGCCAGCGAGCGCTCAAGACCGAGCTCGCCTTTGCCCGAGCCGATTTGCGCAAGCTTGAACGCGACGAGAACGCAGAGTCCGCTGCAATAGACGCTGCCCGCGCACGGTTGAGCGAGGCGGAACGCCAGATGGCGGAATATCAGGACTCATGAACCCACGGCTCGAGACGACAGCAACCTTCGTCGCCTGGGTGAAACACCAACACATAGAACGGACACAAGGCGTAGGCTCCCCAGCCTGCACCCAGTCAACGCGCTAGAACCGGAGAGCCAATGGCCCTGCCCCGCATCACTTCGCCCCATGCCAAGGGCCCCAGCCGTACCCAGCGCGTCATGCTGCTGGTGCTCGCGGCTACCCTGCCCGGCGTGATCGTGCTGACCTGGCTTTACGGCGCCGGTACGTTGATCAACATGGCCTGGGCCTGCGCGGCCGCTCTTGGTTTCGAAGCAGCGATTCTGAAGCTGCGCCAGCGTCCGGTAGGCTTCTTTCTCCGCGATGGCAGCGTGCTGGTTACCGCTGTGTTGCTGGCCCTCGCGCTGCCGCCCTACTCACCCTGGTGGCTGACACTGATTGCCACTGGTTGCGCGGTGGTCTTCGGCAAACAGCTGTATGGCGGCCTTGGCCAGAACCCCTTCAACCCGGCGATGATCGGCTACGTGGTGGTGCTGATTTCCTTCCCGGTCGAAATGACAACCTGGCCTGTGCCGCACAGCGTCGGGCTGGGTGCCGGCCTGCAGCACATCCTCGGCATCGCCTCGCTGCCCGATGGCTGGACCCAGGCCACGGCCCTCGACGTACTGAAGGTGAACAAAAGCCTGACCATCGACGAGCTGTGGAGCAATCCGGCGTTCGGCCACTTTGGCGGTATCGGTTCGGAGGTGGTGAACCTGGCTTTCCTGGCCGGCGGCCTGTTCCTATTGCACAAAAGGCTGTTCAGCTGGCATGCGCCAGTGGGCATGCTCGCTGCGCTGGTGGTGATGAGCCTGGTGTTCTGGAATGGCTCGGGCTCCGATAGCAACGGCTCGCCGCTGTTCCATCTGCTCAGCGGCGCCACCATGCTCGGCGCGTTCTTCATCGTCACCGATCCGGTCAGCAGCGCCACCAGCTCGCTCGGGCGTCTCATCTTCGGTGTTGGCGTCGGCATTCTGGTCTACGTCATCCGCGCCTGGGGCGGCTATCCGGATGGCGTGGCCTTCGGCGTGCTGCTGATGAACCTGGCGGCACCCACTATCGATTACTACACCCGCCCGCGCACCTACGGCCACCGCAAGGCCGAGCGCGGCTTCAAGCTGGGCGAATGACATGATGCTTCCGGAAATCAGCCGTTCCATGCTGAAGAACGCCGCGGTGCTGGGCCTGTTCGCAATTGTCACCGTAGGCGCGGTGACGCTGCTTCAGCAGGGAACCGCCGAACGCATCCAGGCCGCCGAACGCGCCGCACAGGTTCGCGCACTGGGCGAAATTTTGCCCGCAGGCAGTTATGACAATCACCTTCTCGACGACAGCGTGCCGATCCAGGACCGCTTGCTCGGCAACAAGAGCCCTCTGCCCGCTTATGTCGCCATCAAGGATGGCCGGCCAAGCGCCGTGATCCTCCAGGCCATCGCGCCGGATGGCTACAGCGGCGCGATTCATCTGTTGGTGGGCATTCACGCCGACGGCAGGGTCGCCGGTGTCCGGGTCATCGGCCATCGTGAAACGCCAGGCCTGGGCGACAAGATCGAACTGGCGAAAAGTCCTTGGATTCGCAGTTTCGAAGGCAAGTCGCTGAGCAGCCCCGAGGCCGAAGGCTGGGCAGTGAAGAAGGATCGCGGCGAGTTCGACCAGTTCGCCGGCGCCACCATCACCCCCCGCGCCGTGGTCGGCGCCGTGCACCGCGCCTTGCAGTACTTCGATGCTCACAAGGCTGAGCTGCTGGCAACCGGCGGCGAGACGACCGGGGCCGTCGGCGGCGCCTTGGAAAGCCGCACCGAGCCCGCCGGAGCCACCGTCCACTCACGCGCCGGAAGTGCCGCCACCCGCGACGAGCTGCAAACCAACGAGCCTGAAGCCGAGCCGCAAGGGGATCAGCCATGAGCGCACCCAGCTATCGCGAACTGACCGTCAACGGACTGTGGAAGAACAACCCGGCGCTGGTCCAGCTGCTCGGGCTCTGTCCGCTGCTCGGCGTCAGCAACTCGGCGGTCAACGCACTCGGACTCGGCCTGGCGACGATGCTGGTGCTGACCTGTTCGAACATCGGCGTATCGCTGGTGCGCGGCGTGGTCAACACCGCGGTGCGTCTGCCGGCATTCGTGATGATCATCGCCGCGCTGACCACCTGCATTGAGCTACTGATGCAGGCCTTCACCTACGAGCTGTACCAGATCCTCGGCATCTTCATCCCGCTGATCACCACCAACTGCGTCATCCTTGGACGCGCCGACGGGTTCGCCGCCAAACACAATCCACTGATCGCAGGCTTCGACGGTCTGGTCATGGGCATCGGCTTCTGTCTGGTTCTGGTGGTGCTCGGCGGCCTGCGCGAACTGTTCGGCACCGGTGCACTGTTCGCCAACATGCACCTGCTGTTCGGCTCGATCGCCGCTGACTGGCAAATCACTCTGTTCAGCGACTACAAGGGCTTCCTGTTGGCGATTCTGCCGCCTGGCGCCTTCATCGTGCTCGGCCTGCTGATTGCTCTGAAGAACCGGATCGACCAGCAGCTTGCCGAACGAGCCCGCGCCACCCAGCCCGCTGCGCCGGCCGCCAGCCGCCGCGTGCGCGTAACCGGTGTGATCGAGTGAGCCCGTTCCGATGAATGCCGAAAAACGTCGGGAAATCTTCCGGCACTTGCATGAAGACAACCCCGAGCCGAAGACCGAGCTGGCCTACAGCACGCCCTTCGAACTGCTGATCGCGGTGATCCTCTCGGCTCAGGCCACCGATGTCGGAGTCAACAAGGCCACTGCCAAGCTGTTCCCGGTGGCCAATACCCCAGAGGCTATCTACGCGCTTGGCTACGACGGACTGTGCGAGTACATCCGCACCATCGGCCTGTATCCGAGCAAGGCGAAGAACGTCATCGAGACCTGCCGCATCCTGATCGAGCGGCATGGCAGCCAGGTGCCCGACAGCCGCGAAGCTCTGGAAGCCCTTCCCGGGGTAGGCCGCAAAACCGCGAATGTGGTGCTCAATACCGCATTCCGCCAGTTCGCCATGGCCGTGGATACCCATATTTTCAGGGTCAGCAACCGCACAGGCATCGCTCCCGGAAAGAACGTGCTTGAGGTCGAGCGCAAGCTGATCCGCTTCGTGCCCAAGGAATATCTTCTCGATGCGCACCACTGGCTGATCCTGCACGGACGCTATGTCTGCAAGGCGCGCAAACCACTATGCGGCAGCTGTCGGATCGAGGATCTCTGCGAATACAGGCACAAGACTTCGGACGATTGAGCGCGCTAGCGAAAAGCTTGCATCGCGATTGAAAAAAACTTTTTTACCGGCTCCCGATTTGCGGCTATAAGGTGCGCCAAGAGCGCCCCGTAGCCTTGGAGTGAACAAGTGGCCGAGAAAGAAGACATTCAGATCGAAGACGATTTCATCGCCGAAGATGACGATGAGAGCAGCGAAGCGCCCGTCGAGGTCGCCAAGACCAATCTGACCAAGCGCCGTATCATCGACAACCTGCTCGAGGAACGCCGCCTGCAGAAGCAGTTGAACGACTTCGACTTCGATCTGTAAAGAAAAAGCCCCGAAAGGGGCTTTTTCACATCCGCTTGTTCCATGCCGCCGATCAGTCGGCGCGCTTGGGCGAAAGCAACTCAATCTTGTAACCGTCCGGGTCCTCGACGAACGCCAGGATGCTGGAACCATGCATCATCGGCCCCGGCTCCCGGGTGATCTTGCCGCCACGGGCACGGATGTCCTCGCAGGCCTTGTAGACATCTTCCACTTCCAGGGCGATGTGGCCGTAGCCATTACCCAGCTCGTAGGTCTCGACACCCCAGTTGTGGGTTAGCTCGATGACGCTGTTGTGCGCCTCGTCGCCGTAACCGACGAAGGCGAGCGTGAATTTGCCGTCCGGATAGTCTTTGCGGCGCAGCAGGGTCATGCCCAGCACTTCGGTGTAGAAGGCGATGGACTTTTCCATATCGCCGACACGCAGCATGGTATGCAGCAGTCTCATGATTCAGGTCTCCTCGTTCGGCAGCGCTTGTGGCAGTGCAGAAAGTACAACCCCGGCACATGGCCGGGGTCGGTTTGCTCAGGCGCGCCAGCTTATCAGAACTGGGTGCGGCCCTTGCCGGCAGCGATGCGCATGCGCAGGGCGTTGAGCTTGATGAAGCCGCCGGCGTCCGCCTGGTTGTAGGCGCCGCCATCCTCTTCGAAGGTCGCAATGTTGGCGTCGAACAGCGAATCGTCGGACTTGCGGCCGACGACGATGACGTTGCCCTTGTACAGCTTCAGGCGCACGACGCCGTTCACGTTGACCTGGGAAGCGTCGATCATCTGCTGCAGCATGCTGCGCTCGGGACTCCACCAGTAGCCGTTGTAGATCAGGCTGGCGTACTTGGGCATCAGCTCGTCTTTCAGGTGCGCGACCTCGCGGTCGAGGGTGATCGACTCGATTGCGCGGTGGGCCTTGAGCATGATGGTGCCGCCGGGCGTCTCATAGCAGCCGCGGGACTTCATGCCGACATAGCGGTTCTCGACGATGTCGAGGCGGCCGATGCCATTTTCGCCGCCGATGCGGTTCAGCTCGGCCAGGACCTGAGCTGGAGTCATGTCCTTGCCATCGATGGCGACGATGTCGCCCTTGCGGTAGCTCAGTTCGATGTAGGTGGGGGTGTCCGGCGCCGCTTCCGGCGACTTGGTCCAGCGCCACATGTCTTCTTCGTGCTCGGTCCAGGTGTCTTCCAGCACACCGCCCTCGTAGGAGATGTGTAGCAGGTTGGCATCCATGGAGTAAGGCGACTTCTTCTTGCCGTGGCGCTCGATCGGGATGGCATGCTTCTCGGCGTAGTCCATCAGCTTCTCGCGCGACAGCAGATCCCACTCGCGCCACGGGGCGATGACCTTGACGCCTGGCTTGAGCGCGTAAGCGCCCAGCTCGAAGCGCACCTGGTCGTTACCCTTGCCGGTGGCACCGTGGGAGATGGCATCGGCACCAGTCTCGTTGGCGATCTCGATCAGGCGCTTGGCGATCAGCGGACGGGCGATGGAGGTACCCAGCAGGTACTCGCCTTCGTAAACAGTGTTGGCACGGAACATGGGGAAGACGAAGTCGCGCACGAACTCTTCGCGCAGGTCGTCGATGTAGATTTCCTTGACGCCCAGAGCCTGCGCCTTGGTGCGCGCTGGCTCGACTTCTTCGCCCTGGCCGAGGTCGGCGGTGAAGGTCACCACTTCACAGTTATAGGTGTCTTGCAGCCACTTCAGAATCACCGAGGTGTCCAGGCCACCGGAATAGGCCAGAACTACCTTCTTAACGTCCGCCATGCCATCAGCTCCACGGGTTGTACGGAAAGCCTGCGATTCTACCGGTCATGGGCTGGCTTTTACAGGGGCGCGCCGCTGCGGCGGCAATCAAGACGACGGGGCGGCGGGAGCCGAGGGCGCAGGAGGCGCCGCTTCTCGCGCCAGGCGCAAGGTGACACGCCGATTCTTCGCGCGATTGGCCTCGCTGCTGTTGGCCACCAGCGGATAGCGCTCGCCATGGAAGCGCAGGGTGATCTGCTCCAGCGCTATGCCGTTGGCGACCAGGTACTCCTGAACCGCCAGTGCGCGACGGCGCGACAGATCCCGATTGAGCAGGCGATTGCCGCTGTTGTCCGAGTGGCCATCAAGTTCGATGCGATTCACACTGGGATCGGCGCGCATGTACTGCAGAACGACATCGAGCCTGGCGCGCCCCTGAGCGTCCAGCACCACATCGCTGCTCGGGAAACCGATCTGCGACTGGCGCACCTGATCGAAATTGACTGGCAGCAGCTTGGCCGTACAGGCGCGGTAGTCCTCGTAAGCCTTGCCGAAGCGCGCCGGCAACAGGCGAATCTCCAGGGTATCGCCGCCGTGCATGGTGCGATGCCGAACCACCGGGCTACGCCCTTCGAGCAGGCCGCTGAGCAGGCGCCCGGCCTGTAGCTGGGTGCTGTTGAACGGAATATCGCCACCACTCACGGTGACCACGCCGAGATTGATATCACTGCGCGACGGTTGCCAAGGCGCCGCTGCGGCAAGCAGTGTCGCCGAGCCGGCGCCAAGCCAGCGCTCCGGCGAGTGCAAACGAAAGACCGCCTGTTCGCCGGCACGCCTGACGAACTCGCCGCTGCCGAAACCGGCGATGGGCTGGGTCAGTCGGCACTCGAACTGATCGCCCTCCACCTGCCATTGCACCCGTTCCAGCCGCGTCTGGAATGTCAGGGCGTTGGCCGGTGAAGCGAGCAGGCACAACAGTACGAGGGGGCGCAGGCGCACGATGAACTCCGAGAGGATGCGTATTCCTTCTAGGTATCGGTGCCCGACCGGCAAACTTGAGCGTGTCACGGTCAGCGCCCAAGCCTGGCAGACGAAGGCAAGATGCCGTCTCCGGGCTTTTCCGGTAGCATTCGCGCACGTTTCACCCGCCTGGAAACCCCTGCATGTCCGACCGACTCACCCTGCTGCGCCCCGACGACTGGCACATCCACCTGCGCGACGGCGCCGCCCTGCCTCACACCGTCGCGGATGCTGCTCGTCAGTTCGCCCGCGCCATCATCATGCCGAACCTGGTGCCACCGGTACGCAATGCCGACGAGGCCGAAGCCTATCGCCAGCGCATCCTGGCGGCTCGGCCGGCCGGCAGTGATTTCACGCCATTGATGGTGCTCTATCTCACCGACAGCACCAGTTCCGACGATATCCGCCAGGCCAAGGCCAGCGGCTTCGTGCATGCCGCCAAGCTATATCCGGCAGGCGCGACCACCAACTCCGCTTCCGGCGTAACCGCGATCGACAACATCTTCGGTGTGCTGGAAACCATGGCCGAGGTCGGCCTGCCTTTGCTGGTCCACGGCGAAGTCACGCGCAGCGAGATCGATATATTCGATCGCGAGAAACACTTCATCGACGAGCAGTTGAGCCGCGTCACCGCGCGCTTCCCAACCCTCAAAGTGGTGTTCGAGCACATCACCACCCGTGACGCCGTGCAGTTCGTCCAGGCGGCAGGCGCCAACGTCGGCGCCACCATCACCACGCACCACCTGCTGTACAACCGCAACCACATGCTGGTCGGCGGCATTCGTCCGCATCTGTTCTGCCTGCCAGTGCTCAAGCGCAACGTTCACCAGGAAGCCCTGCTGGATGCCGCCACCAGCGGCAACCCGAAGTTCTTCCTCGGCACCGACTCGGCCCCCCACGCACAGCACGCCAAGGAAGCTGCCTGCGGTTGTGCTGGGTGCTATACCGCGCATGCGGCCATCGAGCTGTACGCCGAAGCCTTCGAGCAGCGGCAGGCGCTGGACAAACTGGAACCCTTTGCCAGTCACTTCGGTCCGGATTTCTACGGTCTGCCGCGCAACACCACGCAGATCACCCTGGTGCGCGAGGAGTGGAACGTGCCGGCCAATCTGCCATTCGGTGAACAGGTCGTCGTGCCGCTGCGTGCCGGGGAACGACTGCACTGGCGCCTGGAGACGAACGCATGAGCGAAGAACACTTCGAAGACGAGCTCGAAGAGCACCTGCCGGGCAAACCCCGCTCGCCGATGGCGCGGCGTTTCCGTGGTTTCCTGCCAGTGGTGATCGATGTCGAGTGCGGCGGCTTCAACAGCGCAACGGATGCGCTGCTGGAAATTGCGGCCGTGACCATCGGCATGGACGAGCAAGGCCTGCTGTACCCGCAGGACACCTTGTTCTACCGCGTGGAGCCTTTCCCTGGCGCCAACATCGAGGCAGCCGCGCTGGAGTTCACCGGCATCAAGCTCGACCATCCGCTGCGCATGGCCGTGCCCGAATCGCAGGCCCTGACCGATATCTTTCGCAGCGTGCGCAAGGCGGTGAAATCCGCCGGCTGCAAGCGCGCGATTCTGGTCGGTCATAACAGCAGCTTCGATCTGGGATTTCTCAACGCAGCGATCGCTCGTTGCGAGATCAAGCGCAACCCGTTCCACCCCTTTTCCAGCTTCGACACAGCCACCCTCGCTGGCCTTGCCTACGGCCAGACCGTGCTGGCCAAGGCCTGCCAGGCCGCCGGGATCGACTTCGACGGCCGCGAGGCGCACTCGGCCCGGTACGACACCGAGAAGACCGCCGAGCTGTTCTGCGGCATCGTCAATCGTTGGCGGGAAATGGGCGGTTGGGAAGAGTTCGACGAGTAACGTCCGGGATACGGGGCATCGGGGCGAAGGCCCGCTTCGGAACGCCAGCAGTCGAAATCGGCGCTGTAAACGAAAAAAGGCCAGTCATGCGACTGGCCTTTTTTGTATTACCGCAGCGTTACAGCGGCTTGCCCCGGTTGCCGTGCTGACCAACGAAGGCCTGAACGGCCTTCAGTTCGTTCGGCAGCACTGTGCAACGCTCGCTGCGTTCGAACAGATCAGCCAGGTGCGCCGGCAGGGCAAGTGCCTGGCCAATACCCGCCTTCTCCACCGCATTCGGGAATTTCACCGGGTGCGCGGTGCCCAGTGTCACCATCGGGATGCTCAGGCTGCGACGGCATTCGCGTGCGGCATGCACGCCGATGGCCGTATGCGGATCGAGCACCTCGCCGGTTTCCTTGAAGACCTGAGCGATGGTGGCGCAGGTCTGCTCGTCATCCACGGCCAGCGAATCGAACAGCTTGCGCGCTTCGGCCCAGCGTTCCTCTTCCACCGACAGCTTGCCGCTGGCACGGAAACCATCCAGCAGTTCGGCCACGGCCTTGCCATTGCGACCATGCAGGTCGAACAGCAGACGCTCGAAGTTCGACGACACCATGATGTCCATCGACGGCGACAGCGACGCGTGCAGGGTGTCCTTGTCGTAGCGGTTGCCGGACATGAAGCGATGCAGGATGTCGTTGCGGTTGGTGGCAACGATCAGCTGGTTGATCGGCAGGCCCATGTTGCGCGCCAGATAGCCGGCAAAGATGTCGCCGAAATTGCCGGTCGGCACTGAGAACGCCACGGAGCGCGCCGGACCGCCGAGCTGCAGCGCAGCGTGGAAGTAGTAGACGATCTGGGCCATGATCCGCGCCCAGTTGATCGAGTTGACTGCCACCAGACGGGTGCCCTTGAGGAAACCCTGGTCGGCAAAGCTGGCCTTGACCATCTCCTGGCAGTCGTCGAAGTTGCCTTCGATGGCGATGTTGTGAATATTGTCGCCGAGGATGGTGGTCATCTGCCGGCGCTGCACCTCGGACACGCGGTTGTGCGGGTGCATGATGAAAATGTCGACGTTGTCGCAGGCCTTGCAGCCTTCGATGGCCGCCGAACCGGTATCACCGGAGGTGGCGCCCATGATCACCACGCGCTCGCCACGCTTGGCCAGCACGTGATCGAGCAGACGACCGAGCAGCTGCAAGGCGAAATCCTTGAACGCCAGGGTTGGGCCGTGAAACAGCTCCAGCACCCACTCGTTGCCGTTCAGCTGACGCAGCGGGGCGATGGCGCTATGGGCGAAGACGCCATAGGTTTCTTCGAGGATTCGCTTGAAGTCGGCGTCCGGAATGCTGCCGGCAACGAACGGGCGCATGACCCGAAAGGCCAGCTCGTGATACGGCAGGCCGGCCCAGGAGGCAATTTCTTCCACGGTGAACCGCGGCAGGTTCTCCGGCACGTACAGGCCACCATCGCTGGCCAGGCCGGCCAGCAGGACGTCTTCGAAGTTCAGGGCCGGCGCCTGGCCGCGAGTGCTGATGTAGCGCATTTGTTCAAACCTTCGGTTCGAGCGGCAGGCTGGCGCTGCAGGTATCAGGCTGTTCCGTGCCTGCAGCTGCGGCCTGCGGCTTGGTTAGTTGAGCTGTTCGACGCGAATGCGCACGACCTTGTCCGCCACATCATCGAGGGCTTCCAACGCAGCGATAGCATCGTCGATACGCTGCTCGACCACTCGATGGGTCACCAGAATCACAGGAACCAAACCGTCCTGGACTTCGGCCTCCTTCTGCATGATCGACTCAATGTTGATGCCACGCTCGGAGAGAATGGTTGCCACCTGGGCCAGCACGCCCGGATGGTCCTTGGCCTGGATGCGCAGGTAGTAGGCGCTCTCGCAGGCACTGATCGGCAGAATTGGATGATCGGACAGCGAGTCGGGCTGGAACGCCAGATGCGGCACGCGATTGTTCGGATCGGTGGTCAGAGCCCGGGTCACATCCACGAGGTCGGCCACGACTGCCGAAGCGGTCGGCTCCATGCCTGCACCGGCGCCGTAGTAGAGCGTGCTGCCGACGGCATCGCCATTGACCATGACCGCATTCATCACGCCATTGACGTTGGCGATCAGGCGGTCGGCCGGAATCAGTGTCGGATGAACGCGCAGTTCGATGCCAGCATCGGTGCGGCGGGCAACGCCCAGGTGCTTGATGCGATAGCCCAGCGCTTCGGCGTAATTCACATCAGCCGTGGTCAGGCGCGCGATGCCCTCGGTGTAAGCCTTGTCGAACTGCAGCGGGATCCCGAAAGCGATGGACGCCAGAATCGTCAGCTTGTGCGCGGCATCGATGCCCTCGACGTCGAAGGTCGGGTCGGCCTCGGCGTAGCCGAGCTCCTGGGCTTCCTTGAGCACGTCCTCGAAGGTGCGCCCCTTTTCACGCATCTCGGTGAGGATGAAGTTGCCGGTGCCGTTGATGATTCCCGCCAGCCAGTTGATGCGGTTACCGGCCAAGCCTTCACGAATCGCCTTGATGACCGGAATACCACCCGCGACCGAAGCTTCGAAGGCAACGATTACGCCCTTCTCGCAAGCCTTGGCGAAGATTTCGTTGCCATGCACGGCGATCAGCGCCTTGTTGGCGGTGACCACATGCTTGCCATTCTCGATGGCCTTGAGGACGAGCTCCTTGGCCAGGGTATAACCGCCGATCAGCTCGACGACGATATCGATTTCGGGGTTGTTCACGACATCGAAGATGTCCGCCGTGATGGCTGTCGTACCGGTATCGCACTTGGGATTCGGGTGCCGGGTGGCAATCTGCGCAACCTCGATTCCGCGCCCGGCACGGCGGGCAATCTCCTCGGCGTTGCGTTTGAGCACATTGAAGGTACCGCCACCGACGGTTCCCAGCCCACAGATGCCAACTTTCACCGGTTTCAAGCTGAACTCCCCATTCACAGCGAGACGACCGGACCTGCCGGTCGACAAAAGAGTCGCACATTACGAAGGGAGCAGCTTTTAGTCAATCAGCCTCGCCTTGCGGCGGGCGCGCCCGATCGTCAAGTTTCAACCGCTGATGCCATTGCGCGAGCGACTCATCCGGGTATTCGGCAAAACAGCGATCATGCCCCTGTACTTGCGGCTCTACCCAACTGGCCTTGGAGTCGAGCATCAAATGCGTGTGCTCCGGCGGGATGGGCAGATCGGTGTCGATCGCCGATGCGAAGGGATGCACCAGCTCGGGCCAGTTCGGATCCCACAACCACAACGCACTGGCGCAGTGTCGACAGAAGTGGCGGCGACCATCACTGATCTTTACCTCGCCAGTCTCGGCATCGGTGATATGCGCCTGGTAGACGCCAAGCTGCTCCCGCCCCTCGACCTGCAGGCTTCGATAGTCACCACCAAGATTGATCGCGTAGCCGCCGCCACCCGCTGTCTTGCGACAGATCGAGCAGTAGCAGCGCATGAAAGGATACGGCTGCGCGGATTCTAGGCTGAACCGCACAGCCTGACAGTGACAGGAACCTTCGAGCTTCATCACGACCCTCCTCATTCAGACCCTTAGGGTTTTGAACGCATCAGGCCAGCCAGTTCCACTATCGGCAATCAGCCCGAATGAATCGGACCAATGGCCTCAACGCATTACTCGGCAGCGAGCGCAACTTCTGCTAATTGGGCGGCCGGCTGATAGCCGGGAATCATCTGACCGTTGGCGAGAATGATGGCAGGCGTGCCCTGTACGCCGATCATCTGGCCAAGCTGATACTGCTTTTCGATAGGCGTCTCGCAGCTGGCTGTGGGCAGATCTTCACGCGCCTTGGCCTTGTTCATGGCGTCCTGGCGATCCTTGGCGCACCACACGCTGGTCAGGGTATTGGCCCCATGACTACCCATGCCCTGCCGCGGAAACGCGACATAGCGAACCTCAACGCCGAAGCGGTTCAACTGCGAAACCTCGCTGTGCAGCTTCTGGCAGTAGCCACAGTCAGTATCGGTAAATACGGTGATATGGGTCTTGGGTTCCTTGGGCGCGAACACCACCATCTCGCTGGCCGGGATCGAGTTGATCTGCTTTGCCACCGACTTGCTTTGAGCTTGCTCGGTCAGGTTGACGGCCTGACCATCCTTGAACTGGTAGAGATAGCCCTGGATGACGAACTGCCCATCAGCGCTGGCATACAGCTGCCGCCCGCCCTCCAGCTGAACCTGATAAACCCCGGGCATCGGGCTCTCGGCAATAGCCTCGATGGGCATGTCCGGCTGGATCTTCTGCAAAGACTGGCGAATCGCCTGATCCGGATCGGCGGCCATTACAACAACGCTGGCCAGACCTGCAACGGCGGCAGCGAACATACGAATCACGCCCATGGAAACTCCTGGCAGCGACAATCGGGAAAGGCGCAAAGCCTATCATAGCCATGCCGTACAAACTGCTAGCTGCTTCTCTGGGCCGCCGCCGAGACCACGGCCTACCAGCGCCGGCGCTCTGCCCTAGCCGCGCGGATGGTGCGCCGCATGCAACTCCTGCAACCGCGCTCGCGCAATGTGGGTGTAGATCTGAGTGGTCGACAGGTCGCTGTGACCAAGCAACATCTGCACGGTGCGCAGATCCGCGCCATGGTTGAGCAAGTGCGTGGCGAAAGCGTGGCGCAAGGTATGCGGTGAAATCGATGCGGCGACACCGGCGACCTTCGCGTGCAGCTTGATCCGGTGCCAGAAGGTCTGGCGTGTCATCTGGCCACCGCGCTGACTGGGAAACAGCACATCACTGGCCTTGCCCGAGAGCAAGAGTTCACGACCATCGCGCTGATAACGCTCCAGCCAGTGCAAAGCTTCATCGCCAAGCGGCACAAGACGCTCTTTATTGCCTTTGCCGAACGTTCGCACGACGCCCTGGCGCATGCTGACCTGCTCGAGCGTCAGGCTGATCAACTCGGTAACCCGCAACCCGCAGGCATAAAGCACCTCGAGCATGGCGCGATCACGCAGACCTAACGGCTCTCCAATATCTGGCGCCGTCAGCAATGCCTCTACATCGGCTTCGGACAGCGCTTTCGGCAAGGGACGTCCAAGCCGTGGCAGATCCACGCGCAAGGTCGGATCGACGGCGATCTCGCCCTCGCGTAACAGGTAGCGATAAAAGCCCCGTAAGCCTGACAGAAAGCGCGCCGTGGAGCGCGCCTTGTAACCATTGTTCAGACGCCATGCGAGGTGATCGAGAATGATCTCGCGCCCGGCGGTGGCAAGTCGAACGCCTCGCTCCTCCAGCCAGCCGTTGAACAATGCGAGGTCGCTGCGGTAGGCCTCGCGGCTATTGTCCGCCAGCCCTTTTTCCAGCCAGAGCGCATCGAGGTAACGGTCGATGACGGGGTCGTCGAGTGCAGGCATGACAGCTTCAATCAGAAGGGGTACAACAGTTTTCCACAGGCGTCCCGATGCGGCCAGAGCGCAAACGAATCGGAATCTCTTCATCCGATCGCCGCCCCAATCGCAGGCACCAGTCTCGCTCCGCCGGAATCAGCAGGCCCTAGAAACGAAAAAAGCAGCCCGAGGGCTGCTTTTTTGCGGAACCGCGGTCTTAGACCAGCTTTTCCTTGATGCGGGCGGCCTTGCCGGACAGCGCGCGGAGGTAGTACAGCTTGGCCTTGCGCACGTCACCGCGACGCTTGACGCTGATGCTGTCGACCATCGGGCTGTAGCTCTGGAAAGTACGCTCGACGCCTACACCGTTGGAGATCTTGCGAACGGTGAAAGCACTGTTCAGACCGCGGTTGCGCTTGCCAATCACGACGCCTTCGAAGGCCTGCAGACGCTGACGCTCGCCTTCCTTCACCTTCACCTGAACGATAACGGTGTCGCCCGGTGCGAACGGCGGGATTTCTTTGTTCATCTGCTCGGCTTCGAGCTGCTGAATGATCTTGTTGGTCATGCTGTGCTCCTAAGGTCAACCCTGTGGGTTGCCATCGATACGTTAACTATCGTCCCGCTGGCGGATGTATTCCGCCAGCAGCTTCTGTTCTTCTCCAGAAAGCGAGCGGCTATCCAGAAGATCGGCGCGTCGCTCCCAGGTCCTTCCAAGGGACTGCTGCAAGCGCCAGCGTCGGATGTGTTCGTGGTTGCCGCTGAGCAGCACATCAGGAACACATTTACCCGCATACACCTCAGGACGCGTGTAGTGCGGACAGTCGAGCAGGCCGTCGGTGAACGAATCCTCCTCGGCGGAACCAGCATGACCAAGGGCGCCCGGAAGCAGCCTCGTCACGGCGTCGATCAGCACCATTGCCGGCAACTCGCCACCGGACAACACGTAATCACCAATCGACCATTCCTCATCGACATGCGCTTCGATGAAGCGCTCATCAATACCTTCGTAGCGACCGGCAATCAGGATAAGCGCATCCTCTTTTGCCATCTCGCGGACATCAGCCTGTTTCAGCTGGCGCCCCTGCGGCGAGAGGTAGATCACCTTCGCCGCCTCACCCGCAGCCTGTTTGGCGTCAGCCAAGGCAAGCTCGAGCGGCTTGATCTTCATCACCATGCCGGGGCCACCGCCGAATGGGCGGTCGTCCACTGTTTGGTGGCGGTCTTCGGTGTAGCTTCTGGGGTTCCAGCAGCTCAACTGCAACAACCCCTGCTTCACGGCACGACTGGTAATCCCGTAGTCACATATCGCTGCGAACATATCCGGGAAAAGGCTGATGACCTCGACGCGCAAAGCGGACATGCCGTTCAGAAATCCGCGTCCCAATCGACCTGCATCTCGCCCGCTACCAGATCGATCTTCAACACGCATTGATCGGTGTAAGGCAGCAGACGCTCGCGATCGTCCAGGCTTTCAGCACAAGGCTTCACGACCATCACGTCGTTGGCTCCGGTTTCAAGCAGGTGATCGATCTGACCAAGCAACTGCCCAGCCTGATTGATGACCTTCAAGCCCTGAAGCTGATACCAGTAGTACTCACCGTCGTCCAAGGCGGGCAGTTCGCTACGCGGGATGCATATCTCGAAATCGGCGTAGGTACGCGCAACTTCGCGATCATCCAACCCACTCAGCGTTGCCACCAGGATCTTCCCCTGGAGGCGCCCCTTGACCAACTCGACCTGCTTCACCTCGTCGCCTCGCCTCAGCGTCCAGCGTCGATAGCCCAGCAGGTTGTCGATCGGATCAGTAAAGGAATAGACCTTTACGTCACCGCGTACGCCATGCACCGAAACGATCTTGCCGATGACAACCAGGTCATCGACCGGAGCAGACGTTGCGTTCATGAGATTCAGGCAGCGGCCTTGGCAGCTTCCTTCAGCAGCTGAGCAACGCGCTCAGACGGCTGTGCGCCCTGGCTCAGCCAGTAAGTAGCGCGCTCCTGGTTTACAGAAAGCTTCACTTCCGCACCAGTGGCGATCGGGTTGAAGAAACCGATGCGCTCGACGAAGCGACCATCACGCGGGTTGCGGCTGTTGGTCACGGTCAGGTGGTAGAAAGGGCGCTTCTTGGAGCCGCCACGGGCGAGACGAATAGTTACCATGTGAACATCGTTCCTGTAGTCGGTGCTAACTTACTTAAGGCACACACTTAAAATGGGCCTAGGCCCGAAAGGCCGCACATTTTAAGGAATGCCGGGGATTTTGCAAACTCTTTTACTAAAGGTCTCAGCCGGAGCTAGGCGATACCCGGCATCAGGCTGCAGACCGCATTAAGTCGCGGCTCAGCGCCGCGACAAGACACTCTCTAGAACTTCGGCATGCCGCCGCCTGGGAACATGCCGCCCATGCCGCGCATCATCTTGGTCATGCCACCCTTGCCGGTGACCTTTTTCATCATCTTCTGCATCTGCTTGTGCTGCTTGATCAGCCGGCCGATATCCTGCACCTGAGTACCAGACCCCATGGCGATACGGCGCTTGCGCGATCCACTGATGATGTCAGGATTGCGTCGCTCGGCAGGCGTCATCGAGTTGATGATCGCCTCCATCTGCATGAACTGCTTCTCCGCTGCGCCCTGAGCATGCCCCATCTGCGACAGGTTGACGCCACCGATCGATGGCAGCTTGTCCATCAAGCCACCGAGGCCGCCCATGTTCTTCATCTGCTGCAGCTGATCGCGGAAGTCCTCGAGATCGAACCCTTTGCCCTTCTTGAGCTTCTTGGTGAGCTTCTCGGCCTTCTCGCGATCAAGGGTCTGCTCGGCCTGCTCGATAAGGCTGAGCACATCGCCCATGCCGAGGATGCGCGAGGCGATACGATCCGGATGGAAAGGCTCAAGGGCGTCACTCTTCTCGCCCATGCCGAGGAACTTGATCGGCTTCCCGGTCACGTGCCGCACCGAAAGCGCGGCACCACCACGCGCATCGCCATCCACCTTGGTCAACACCACACCGGTCAGCGGCAGTGCTTCGCCGAACGCCTTGGCGGTGTTTGCCGCGTCCTGGCCCGTCATGGCATCGACCACGAACAGCGTTTCGGCAGGATTGATCGCGGCGTGTACAGCCTGGATCTCGGCCATCATCTCGGCATCAACGGCCAGACGACCGGCAGTATCCACCAGCACCACGTCAATGAACTTGAGCTTGGCTTCACGGATGGCCGCCTGGGCGATCTCCACCGGCTTCTGGCTGATATCGGAAGGGAAGAAGGTCACACCCACTTCGCCGGCCAGGGTTTCGAGCTGCTTGATCGCAGCCGGACGATAGACGTCAGCCGAAACCACCAGCACGCTCTTCTTCTTGCGCTCCTTGAGGAAGCGCGCCAGCTTCCCCACGGTGGTGGTCTTGCCCGCCCCCTGCAGGCCGGCCATCAGCACCACGGCCGGCGGAGTGACCTGAAGCGCCAGGTCCTCGTTGGCCGCGCCCATCAACTCTTCCAGCTCTGCGCGAACGATCTTCACGAACGCCTGACCCGGAGTCAGGCTCTTCGAGACCTCGGTGCCAACAGCGCGCTCCTTGACCCGATTGACGAACTCCTTGACCACCGGCAGTGCGACGTCGGCCTCGAGCAGCGCCATCCGCACTTCACGCAGCGTGTCCTTGATGTTGTCCTCGGTCAGCTTCGCCTTGCCGGTGACGTGGCGAAGCGTTTGTGAGAGGCGGTCGGTTAGGTTTTCGAACATGAGCCATTCCACGCTGGGGTGCTGAAGGGCGAGATTATAGAAGGTGCGGGCGTCCGGCCGGTACCCCGACTGCACGGCTTTTCGTATTTACCTGGCCGCGCCAGCCGCCGCGCGACCCAAAGCCAGGGATGGATGGCGCAGCATGCGGCGCATCGCACGCCGTGACGATCCGTAACCCGGCCACCGCTTTTGCGCCTCGGGTCTTTGTGCCACACTCACGACCTTTCGAGCCCGTTACCGGAACTTATGCACCCTCTGCTACCCAGCCTTGCCGCCGCGGCTCTGTATGCCGGCGCCACGGGTTATCAAAGTTTGCGTCTGGCACAACGCGCCGTGCCGGACAGACGTCTGCTGCTGACAGTCGGACTGCTCGCTCTGCTTGCCCATGGGATCAGCCTTTTCATCCAACTGATATCACCAAGCGGCCTGCACTTGGACTTCTTCACCGCCTCAAGCCTGATTGCCGCTGCTGTCATCCTGCTGATACTACTGGCGCTGCATCGGATGCCAGTGGAAAACCTGCTGCTGCTGCTCTTTCCACTGGGCTGCCTGACGGTACTCTTCGCCCAGTTCGCCCCATCCGGCACTGCACCTGCGATTGCTGAGGAGCCGGGCATACTCGCGCATATCCTGCTGTCGATCCTGGCCTACGGCATGCTGACCATTGCGGTCTTCCAGGCCTTGTTGCTGCTGCTGCAGGATCACCACCTCAAGCACAAGCATCCCTCGGGCCTGATCCGCAACTTCCCGCCTCTGCAGACGATGGAAAGCCTGTTGTTCGGCTTTCTCTGGGCAGGTTGGCTGCTTCTGTCCGCCTCACTGCTTTCCGGCTGGCTGTTTCTTGATGACCTTTTTGCGCAGCACCTGGTCCACAAGACACTCCTTTCGGTGGTTGCCTGGATCGTCTTCGGCCTGCTGCTGTGGGGGCGCCACCAGCTTGGCTGGCGCGGCTACAAGGCCATCCGCTGGACACTGGTCGGTTTCTGCCTGCTGATGCTGGCGTATTTCGGCAGCAAGCTCGTCCGCGAATTCATCCTGCACATCTGACGCAAACAGGCTAACCCGTGGAAAATCTACACCCCGGCTTTCTGGTCGGACTGCTGGTCTTTCTGCTGCTGTGCTCGGCATTCTTCTCCAGCTCCGAAACCGGCATGCTCAGCCTCAACCGCTACCGCCTCAGGCATCAGGCCAAGGAAGGGCATCGAGGCGCGCAGCGCGCCAGCGAACTGCTGGCCCATCCTGACCGCCTGCTGGGCACCATTCTGGTTGGCAACAACTTCGTCAACATCCTGGCCTCATCCATCGCCACCGTGCTCGCGATGCAGCTATGGGGCGAAGCAGGGATCGCGATTGCCACCATCGGCCTGACCATCATCTTGCTGATCTTCGGCGAAATCACGCCGAAAACCCTGGCCGCACTACGCCCAGAGATTGTCGCCTACCCGGTCAGCCTGCCGCTGAAACTGCTGCAGAAGGTGCTTTATCCTCTGGTTGCCATGCTCGGCTGGGTAAGCAACGGACTGCTCAAGCTGCTTGGCGTCGACCTGTCCAACAAGGGCAACGACAGCCTGTCCACCGAGGAGCTACGCAGCGTCGTACGCGAATCCGGCACCGACCTGCCGCTGAATCGCCAGAGCATGCTGCTCGGCATTCTCGACCTGGAGCGGGTCACTGTCGACGACATCATGATTCCGCGCAACGAGGTTACCGGGATCAATCTCGATGACGATCTGGAATCGATCATCGGTCAGCTGCGCACCACGCCACATACTCGCCTGCCGGTGTTTCGCAACGACATCAACCAGATCGAGGGCATCGTCCATATGCGACAGATTGCCCGCCTGCTCAGTCATGACCAGCTAACTAAGGAAAGCCTGCTCGAAGCCTGCAACGAACCCTATTTCGTACCGGAAAATACTCCGCTTTCCACCCAGCTGCTGAACTTCCAGAAGCAAAAGCGACGAATCGGCATCGTGGTCGACGAATACGGCGACGTCCGCGGCATCGTCACGCTCGAGGACATCCTCGAAGAGATCGTCGGCGAGTTCAGCAATCAGGACGTACTGCGCAGCCCGGATATTCACCCGCAGGACGACGGCACGCTAGTGATCGATGGCGCCGCCTACATTCGCGAGGTAAACCGGGCCCTCGGCTGGAAGTTGCCTTGCGACGGCCCCAAGACGCTCAACGGCCTCATCACCGAGGCCCTTGAGCACATGCCGGATAGCGGCATCTGTTTGCAGATCGGCAACTACCGGCTGGAAATCCTGCAAGCGGCCGATAACCGCGTGAAAAGCGTACGAGCCTGGACCATCGACGACACATCCTCGGACGAGCAGCAACCCGAGTAATCGGGCCGGCAGCAAGCCAGCCCGCCACCCTCACAGCTCCACTTTCACCGCAGCAGCTGCACGCAACGCCTTCTCTCTCGCCGCATTGATGGATACGTCCCGCGCCAGCGCGACCCCCATGCGCCGTTGGCCGCTTACACCGGGCTTGCCGAACAGACGCAGCGCGGTATCCGGTTCTGCAAGCGCAGCAGCGAGATTGCCGAAGCTCACTTCGGTGGATTCACCTTCTACCAGAATCACCGCCGAAGCCGCAGGGCCCATCTGGCGGATGCACGGAATCGGCAGGCCGAGAATGGCCCGCGCATGCAGCGCGAACTCGGACAGGTCCTGCGAAACCAGTGTCACAAGACCGGTATCGTGAGGACGCGGGGAGATTTCGCAGAACCAGACCTGATCGCCTTTGACGAATAACTCGACGCCAAAGATGCCCCGCCCACCAAGCGCCTCAGTGACCGCCAGTGCAATGCGCTTCGCCTCGGCCATCGCCGCCGGCGCCATCGGCTGCGGCTGCCACGACTCCTGATAGTCGCCCTTCTCCTGGCGATGGCCGACCGGCTCGCAGAAGCTCGTGCCACCCGTGTGGCGCACCGTCAGCAAGGTGATTTCGTAATCGAAGTCGATAAAGCCTTCGACGATGACTCGCCCGCGACCTGCGCGACCACCGGCCTGCGCATAATCCCAGGCGATATCGATATCGGCTTCGCTGCGCAACACCGACTGCCCCTTGCCGGACGAGCTCATCACTGGCTTGACCAAACAGGGAAAGCCCAGCGCCATCGCCGCCGAGCGACACTCCTCCAGCGAATCCGCGAAGCGATAGGGTGAAGTCGGCAAGCCCAACTCCTCTGCGGCCAATCGGCGAATGCCTTCGCGATTCATCGTCAGCTGCGCGGCCCGGGCCGTGGGTATCACGGTGTAGCCTTCGCCCTCCAGCTCGACCAGGGTAGCGGTGGCGATGGCCTCGATCTCCGGCACGATGTAGTGCGGTCGCTCCTGCTCGATCACCGCTCGCAGCGCAGCACCGTCGAGCATGTCGACCACATGGCCGCGGTGCGCAACCTGCATGGCTGGTGCATTGGCGTAGCGGTCGACCGCTATGACTTCCACGCCAAGCCGCTGCAGCTCAATAACCAGCTCCTTGCCAAGCTCGCCGCAGCCACAGAGCAGGACGCGCGTAGCGCTGGAAGACAATGGTGTACCTATTCTTGGCATGGAATCCTCGCGACTCTGGAAATACAAACGAACCCGGCACGCGCCTACATCAGCTGGCCACTGAGGCGAAGTCGCTCGCTGCAGCATTGAAGCACCTCGCGCCGCTCCTCGTTGCTCATCAACCCCCAGCGTCGGATCTCATCCGCGCTTCGCTGGCAACCGACGCACAGGTCATACTCATCCAGAGCGCAGAGACTGACGCAGGGCGAGGCGACCGGCTTTTCCTGCGTGTTCACTCATCGCGCTCCAGCTCACGCGCGTAGCGCTGAGCGTTATGCACGTAGTGAGCGGCGCTGGCTTCGAGCATCTTCTTCTGCTCATCGCTCAGCTCACGCACCACTTTGCCCGGCGAGCCGACCACCAGTGAGCCATCGGGAATTTGCTTGCCCTCGGCAATCAGGGTGTTGGCGCCAATGATGCAGTGCTTGCCGATCTTCGCCCCGTTGAGCACCACCGCATTGATGCCGATCAGGCTGTAATCACCGACCGTGCAACCGTGCAACATGGCGTTGTGGCCGACCGTGACGCCGGTACCCAGGGTCAACGGATGCCCCATATCGGTGTGCATCACGCTGCCGTCTTGCACGTTGCTGTTCTCACCGATGTGGATCAACTCGTTGTCACCACGCAGAACGGCGCCAAACCAGACGCTTGCACCCGCATCCAGCCTGATCTTGCCGACCAGCGTGGCATTGGGGGCTACCCAGCTTTGCGGATGCGCTTCGACCCGCGACTCTCCCAGACGGTATTTCACGACACACCTCTTCTTGTCAGTTGTACTCAGGCCACAGGAATGCCGCTCGACCCTGCGACGTTGCAGCTCAGGGCTCGCGCCGCCCGGACAGATCAATGAATGCGGCAGGCGCGCGGCGCATTTCGATGCCGGCGTCGTATATGACATTGACCAGCTCGACGATCATGATCGCGGTCAGGCCCCAAATCTGGTATTCGCCATAGCGGTAGGACGGGATGTACCAGCTCTGTCCCTGGTAATCGATGCGGTGCGTGACCTCGCGCGGATCCTCGCAGAAGAATTCCAGCGGCACAGAAAACACGGAGGCGATTTCGGCATCGTTGGCGCGGTACTCGACATAGTCCGGAACCAGACCGACGTAAGGCGTGACGTGGATGCCATGCACCGACACCAGGCTGCTGAGCGGGCCGACGACCTCGACCATGCCTGGCGCCAGGCCTACCTCTTCCTCGGCCTCACGCAGCGCGGTGTGCAGTAGATCGCGGTCTTCCGGATCGCGTCGACCGCCGGGGAACGCCACTTCTCCACCATGGGTGGAAAGACCGGCGGCGCGGAGCGTCAGCACCAGCTCCGGCGACTCGCTGCGGGTGATTGGCATCAACACGGCCGCCTCGGGCAGGCGGCCTTCCGGCTCCAGAAGATGCGGGGAATGAGCGCGCACCCGGTGGAGTATTGTGTCCAGCATGTATTTTCTCGTTTCGTCTTTGACCGGCATCATGGCATGAAAGGCGGAGCCGCCCAAGGCCCGGAGAGCGCCAAACGAGAAGCTCCAACGCCTCGATGCGATATCAATGTTACAACTGCGAACCAGGCGGGTCAGAGCCACCCCGAATGGCGCAGAGGCTGCCTTGCCGAATCCGTGTGAACGGCCCAATATTTCCCGGAGCAATCAGGAAGGCACCCATGAAATACTGCAACCAGTGCGGCGATCCGGTGCTGGTCCGCGTACCGGACGGCGACAACCGGCCGCGCTTCGTCTGCGACAGCTGCCAAACGGTGCACTATCAGAACCCGAGGATCGTCGCCGGCTGCGTACCCGTCTGGGATGATCGCGTGCTGCTCTGTCGACGTGCGATCGAACCGCGCCGGGGCTATTGGACCCTGCCGGCCGGCTTCATGGAGAACGGCGAAACCATGCAGCAGGCCGCAGAGCGCGAAACACTCGAAGAGGCCTGCGCCAGAGTGCGTGACTTGCAGCTGTATACCCTGTTCGACCTGCCACATATCAATCAGGTCTACATGTTCTTCCGCGCTGAGCTCGTCGATCTGGACTTCTGTGCCGGAGACGAAAGCCTGGAAGTGAAGCTCTTTCATCAGCAAGACATCCCTTGGTCCGAGCTGGCTTTTCCGACCATCGGCCGTACCCTAGAATGCTTCTTCGCCGACCGGGTGCAGCAGACCTTCCCGGTGCGCAACGAGGCCGTGACAAGCTATCGCAACCGCCAGCAGGGCCACGCCCGCGCAGACTGAAGTGTCTGCCGGACCGGCTGGCACATACAGGTCTGATGAAGTTCGAAGGAAAGCCTCGATGCGCTGGCTGCTCGCCCTGCTCTGCCTCACCTTTACCGCATTTTCCCACGCCAATGCGACGCCCAGCCTGGGCGGTTCACCCATCGACAAAGTGCTGGTAATCAAGTCGGAACGCAAACTCCATCTGGTCAGCGCTGGCCAGACACTCAAGAGCTATCGCGTTTCGCTGGGCAAACAACCCGACGGCGCAAAACTGCGCGAAGGCGACAAGCGCACGCCGGAAGGCTTCTACTGGATCGACTGGCGCAAGACCAGCGACAAGTACAACCTGTCGATGCACATCTCCTACCCCAACGCGCGTGACCTGGCCCGCGCACAGCAGGAAGGCGTAGCGCCTGGAAGCATGATCATGCTGCACGGCACGCCACTGGATGAGGAGTATCCGGAGTGGTTCTTCCACACCCTGGACTGGACTGAGGGCTGCATCGCGCTAAGCAACAGCGACATGCGCGAGATCTGGGCGCTGGTGAAGGATGGCACGCTGATCGAGATTCGCCCGTAACGGATGTCGGGGCGCCGCTACAGCTAAGCACGCACCCAGTACGGCTGGCTAGAACTGCATGTCGGACAAACGCCAGACGTCGAACGCTGGCGTTTCATAGGGATGGGCCTTCTTCATTGCCTTCACGCTGTCGTGAATCAGCTCGTCCGCCACAACCAATTCGACCTTCCACTCGGGAACGTGCTGCACCTGCCCGGCTTGCCCGATAAAAGGCTGGCTACCCTCCAACGGGCGGTACTGCCCCTGCCCCAGCACCTGCCAGCAGCAACTGTCATATGCGCCTATGCGGCCAGCGCCGGCGGCGAACACTGCTTTCTTGACCGCTTCCAGATGACTGTCTGGAACATAGAAACACAGCTTGTACATCGACCTCTCCGTGCAGATGAGCCCGACCTCCACCGGCCGAGCGAACTGGCATTCTGCCATCCGTGTGCGCGCCGAATAGTGCGGCGCGTCATAGCTCAGACGACGCTTTGCGCTGCCGGTTCATAGACCTTTGTCACAAATGAAAAAGCCCGCCGATATGCTATCGACGGGCTCCTCGGGAATGGCCAGATTGACCCGGTCGGTCAGTCGACCCAGACCCGCGCATTGCGGAACATGCGCATCCAGCCGCCGTCTTCCTGCCACTCGTCAGGGCGCCAGGAGTTGGTCACGGCGCGGAACACCCGCTCCGGGTGCGGCATCATGATGGTCACGCGGCCATCGCGACTGCTGAGACCGGTGATACCGCGCGGCGAGCCGTTCGGGTTGGCCGGGTAACGCTCGGTGACCTTGCCGTGGTTATTCACGAAGCGCAGCGCCACGGTGCCGGAAAGATCTGCCTGCAGCATGGCCTCTTCGCTCTCGAACTCCGCATGACCTTCGCCGTGGGCGATGGCGATCGGCAGACGGGAGCCGGCCATGCCCTGCAGGAAGATCGATGGCGAATCCTGAATCTGAACCATCGCCACCCGCGCTTCAAACTGCTCCGAGCGGTTACGCACGAAGTGCGGCCAGTTCTCGGTGCCCGGGATCAGCTCGTGCAGGTTGCTCATCATCTGGCAACCATTGCACACGCCGAGAGCGAAGCTGTCCTTGCGCTCGAAGAAGGCCTGGAAGCCATCCCGTGCACGCGCATTGAACAGGATCGACTTGGCCCAGCCTTCACCGGCGCCGAGCACGTCGCCGTAGGAGAAGCCACCGCAGGCCACCAGGCCCTTGAACTCCTCAAGGCTGACACGCCCGGAAAGGATATCGCTCATGTGCACGTCGACCGCGGCGAAACCGGCGCGGTCGAACGCCGCCGCCATCTCCACCTGGCCATTGACGCCCTGCTCGCGCAGCACCGCAATCTGTGGACGAAGGCCACGCTTGATGTAGGGCGCCGCGATGTCCTCGTTCACGTCGAAGCTGAGCTTGGCACTGAGACCCAGGTTGTCCTCTTCGAGCAGCGCGTCGAACTCCTGATCGGCGCACTCGGCGTTATCGCGCAGACGCTGGATCTGGTAACTGGTTTCCGCCCACTGCCGATGCAGCAGACGGCGCTCACCGGCGAAGACTTCGTTCTCGCCGTGCTTGATCGACACATGGCCATTGTTGACCGGCTGACCGATGACCGCGACACAGTCACCCAGACCGGCTGCGCTGAACTGTGCCAGCACGATCTCGGTGTCGTCCTGACGCACCTGAATCACCGCACCAAGCTCCTCGTTAAAGAGCATCGGTGCGACATCTGCGGCACTCTCCAGCAGGCCATCGAGATTCAGACTCAGGCCACAGTGACCGGCAAACGCCATTTCCAGCACAGCGGTCAGCAGACCACCGTCGGAACGGTCGTGGTAGGCCAGTAGCAGACCATCGGCGTTCAGCCCCTGGACCACGGCGAAGAACGCCTGCAGGTCTTCGGCATCATCGACGTCGGGCGCGTGGCGACCAAGCTGACCATACACCTGCGCAAGAATCGAAGCGCCCATGCGGTTCTGGCCGCGTCCCAGATCGATCAGGATCAGGTCCGTTGCGCCCTTGTCCAGGCGCAGCTGCGGGGTCAGGGTCTGGCGGATATCAGTGACCGGGGCGAAGCCGGAAACGATCAGCGACATCGGCGAGGTCACGCTTTTCTCGGCGCCCTCCTCCGACCAACGGGTCTTCATTGACATCGAGTCCTTGCCCACCGGAATGGTCAGGCCCAGCTGCGGGCACAGCTCCATGCCGACGGCGCGGACCGTGTCGTACAGCCGTGCGTCTTCGCCCGGATGCCCGGCAGCAGCCATCCAGTTGGCGGACAACTTGATGTCGGAGATCTTTTCGATGCGCGCCGCTGCCAAGTTGGTCAGCGTTTCGCCAATAGCCATGCGACCCGAAGCCGGGGCATCGAGCAGCGCCAGCGGCGTACGCTCGCCCATCGCCATGGCTTCGCCGGTGTAAACGTCGTAGCTGGTAGCCGTGACGGCGCAGTCAGCTACCGGAACCTGCCACGGACCGACCATCTGATCGCGAGCCACCTGACCGGTGATGCTGCGGTCACCGATGGTGATCAGGAAGCTCTTGCTGGCGACCGCAGGGTGGCGCAGCACCCGGGTGACCGCCTCGCTCAGATCAACCGCAGCCGCATCGAAGTCATCACCCAGCTCCACTTCACGGCTGGCGCTGCGGTGCATGCGCGGCGGCTTGCCGAGCAGCACTTCGAGCGGCATGTCCACCGGTGTGTTGCCGAAATGGCTGTCGGTAACGGTCAGGTGTGGCTCTTCGGTCGCCTCGCCGACAACCGCGAACGGGCAGCGCTCACGTTCGCAGATAGCCTGGAAACGCTCGAAATCGGCGGCACTGACGGCCAGCACGTAACGCTCCTGTGACTCGTTGCTCCAGATCTCGTGCGGGGCCATGCCCGGCTCGTCGTTGGGCACGTTGCGCAGTTCGAAGCGGCCACCGCGGCCGCCGTCGTTGACCAGCTCCGGGAAGGCATTGGAAATGCCACCGGCACCGACGTCATGGATGAAGGCGATGGGGTTCTGGTCGCCCAGCTGCCAGCAGCGGTCGATGACCTCCTGGCAGCGGCGTTCCATTTCCGGGTTCTCGCGCTGTACCGAGGCGAAATCCAGATCGGCCGAGCTGGCACCGGTCGCGACCGAGGAGGCGGCGCCGCCGCCCAGGCCGATCAGCATGGCCGGGCCGCCGAGCACGATCAGCTTGGCGCCAACGGTGATCTCGGCCTTCTGCACGTGATCTTCACGGATATTGCCCATGCCGCCAGCGAGCATGATCGGCTTGTGATAACCACGCACCTCGTCGCCGCGCGGCGTGTTGATCGACTGCTCGAAGGTACGGAAGTAACCGGTCAGCGCCGGGCGGCCGAACTCGTTGTTAAACGCGGCGCCGCCCAGAGGGCCTTCAATCATGATGTCCAGCGGCGTGACGATCCGTTCCGGCTTGCCGTAGGCCTGTTCCCACGGCTGCTCGAAGCCGGGGATGTTCAGGTTGGAGACGGTGAAACCGGTCAGACCGGCCTTTGGCTTGGCGCCGCGGCCGGTGGCGCCCTCGTCGCGAATCTCGCCACCGGAGCCGGTGGAAGCACCGGAGAATGGCGAGATCGCCGTCGGGTGGTTGTGGGTTTCCACCTTCATCAGGATGTGCACCGGCTCCTGCACCGCGCCGTACTGGCGGGTTTCAGGATTGGGGAAGAAACGCCCTGCGGTGTGGCCGACGATGACCGACGCGTTGTCCTTGTAAGCGGACAGCACGTTCTCGCTGTGCATCTGGTAGGTGTTCTTGATCATGCCGAACAGCGACTTGTCCTGGCTCTCGCCGTCGATGTCCCAGCTGGCGTTGAAGATCTTGTGGCGGCAGTGCTCGGAGTTGGCCTGCGCGAACATCATCAGTTCGATGTCGTGCGGGTTGCGCTTGAGGCCCTGGAAGGCACTGACCAGATAATCGATTTCGTCTTCGGCCAGGGCCAGGCCCAGGTCGGTGTTGGCCTTTTCCAGCGCGGCGCGACCGCCACCGAGGATGTCCACGGCAGTCAGCGGCTTGGGCTCGGCATGGCTGAACAGGTTGGCGGCTGCTTCGAAACGATCGAGCACCATTTGTGTCATGCGATCGTGAAGCGCTGCGGCAATCAGCTGTGCATCGCTATCGGAAAACTCGCCCTGCACGTAATAGGCGATACCCCGCTCCAGCCGCTGGACCTTCTCCAGCCCGCAGTTGTGGGCGATATCGCTAGCCTTGCTCGACCACGGCGAAATGGTGCCGAAGCGAGGCACCACGAGGAACAGCTGACCGGCAGGTTCCTGCACCGGCACACTGGGGCCGTACTTCAGCAGGCGGGTCAGTACGTTCTGCTCATCCGCGCCGAGCGTGCCGGAAACCTCGGCGAAATGGGCGAACTCGGCATACAGCCCGCTGACGGCGGGGACCTTATCGGTCAGTTGTGCCAGGAGCTTGCCATGACGGAAGGCGGAAAGAGCGGGAGCGCCGCGCAGGATCAACATCGTCGGAACAGCCTCGGAGGGGGGAGCAGTCGGGGCGCGTATTCTAGCCCATGACGGCGGCCGAGGCTAAGGCTGAACACTGCCAGGCGCCGCGTGCTCCGACGGCGCGCCTGGCCCGGCCTGGATCAATGCAGGATCTGGCTTAGGAACAGCTTGGTCCTGTCGTTGACCGGGTTGGTGAAGAACACCTCTGGCTCGGCCTGTTCGACGATCTCGCCCTTGTCCATGAAGATCACCCGATCCGCCACGGTACGGGCGAAGCCCATCTCATGGGTCACGCAGAGCATGGTCATGCCGCTTTCGGCGAGGCTGACCATGGTGTCGAGCACCTCCTTCACCATTTCCGGGTCGAGGGCCGAGGTCGGCTCATCGAACAGCATGATCTTCGGCTTCATGCACAGTGCACGGGCGATCGCCACTCGCTGCTGCTGACCGCCGGAGAGCTGGCCGGGAAACTTGTTGGCCTGCTCCGGGATGCGCACGCGCTCCAGATAATGCATGGCGATTTCCTCGGCCTGCCGTCGCGGCAGCTTGCGCACCCACATCGGCGCCAGGGTGCAGTTCTGCAACACGGTCAGGTGCGGGAACAGGTTGAAGTGCTGGAACACCATGCCGACTTCGCTGCGGATCGCCTCGATCTGCTTGAGGTCGCTGGTCAGCTCCACGCCGTTGATGACGATGCGCCCCTGCTGGTGTTCCTCCAGGCGATTGAGGCAGCGAATGGTGGTGGACTTGCCGGAGCCGGAAGGCCCGCACAGCACGATGCGCTCACCTTGGCGCACGGAGAGGTTGATGTCCTTGAGTACATGGAACTGGCCGAACCATTTGTGCACGCCCTGCATGCGGATGACCGGCTCGCTGCTCTGCTCGGCCTGCACGTTTGAATCACTCATATATCACTCCTAATGCTTGTGGCCGGTGTCCAGCTTGCGCTCCAGGCGCATCGAATAGCGGGACATGCCGAAACAGAACATCCAGTACACCAGCGCGGCGAACACGTAGCCCTCGGTGGACATGCCTAGCCAGGCCGGGTCCGCGGTGGCGCGCTTGATGCTGTTGAGGAAGTCGAACAGGCCGATGATGATCACCAGGCTGGTGTCCTTGAACAGGGCAATGAAGGTGTTGACGATGCCTGGGATTACCAGCTTCAGCGCCTGCGGCAGGATCACCAGCAGCGTGCTGCGCCAGTAGCCCAGCCCCATGGCCGCCGCCGCCTCGTACTGCCCCTTCGGGATCGCCTGCAGACCGCCACGTACCACCTCGGCGATGTAGGCGGCCTCGAAGAACACCACCATCAGCATTGCCCGCAGCAGCTTGTCGAGGCTCATGCCTTCGGGCAGGAACAGCGGCAGCATCACCGAGGACATGAACAGCACGGTGATCAACGGCACGCCGCGCCAGAACTCGATGAAGGTCACGCAGAGCACGCGAATAGCCGGCATGTCCGAGCGCCGTCCCAATGCCAGCAGAATGCCCAGCGGCAAAGCACCGGCAATGCCCACGGCAGCGATCACTACGGTCAGCATGAGCCCGCCCCACTGACTGGTAGGCACCGTCTGCAGGCCGAGAAAGCCACCATGCAGCAGCCAGTAGGCCAGCAGCGGGTAAACCAGCAGATAGCCCAGCCCGTAGCGCAACTTGTGTGGCATCTGCCGCAGGAACAGCGGCGCCGCACCGATGATCGCCAGCCAGGCTGCCGCATCGACTCGCCAGCGCAGCTCCGTCGGATAGAAGCCGTACATGAACTGGCCGAACCGGGTCTGAATGAACACCCAGCAGGCGCCTTCGCGGCTGCAGTCGGCGCGGGTTTCACCGGTCCAGTCGGCCTTGAAGATGGCCCATTCGAGTACCGGCGGCACAATCAGCCAGAGCAGGTATAGTCCTACCAGCGTCAGCAGGGTATTGATCCAGCTGGAAAACAGATTGGCCCGTAGCCAGCCGAGCGCACCGATGCTGATCGTCGGTGGCGGCAGGTCGGGCTTGAAGGTATGGATGGTCATGCGCTCACCGCTCGATCAGCGCAATGCGCTTGTTGTACCAGTTCATCAGCAGCGAGATGCTGATGCTGATGGCCAGATAGACACTCATGGTGATGGCCATGGTTTCGATGGCCTGTCCGGTCTGATTGAGCACCGTGCCGGCGAACAGCGACACCATGTCTGGATAACCGATAGCAGCGGCGAGCGACGAGTTCTTTGCCAGGTTCAGGTATTGGCTGGTCAGCGGCGGCACGATCACCCGCAACGCTTGCGGCACGATGACCAGCCGCAATACCTGGCCTGGGCGCAACCCAAGCGAAGCGGCGGCTTCGGTCTGGCCATGGCTGACCGACTGAATGCCTGAACGCACGGTTTCGCCGATGAACGCCGCGGTATACACCGACAACGCCACGACGATCGAAACCAGTTCAGGGATCACCACCCAGCCGCCGCGGATATTGAAGCGCTGCAACTCCGGCACTTCCCAGGTGAAAGGTACGCCTGCAATGAAGGTCATCAGCCAGGGGATGGCAAGAAACAACCCAAGGCTGGTCCAGAGCACCGGAAACATCTGCCCGGTGGCATGCCGCCGCGCCCGAGCCCAGCGGTTGAGCAGGACTACCGCGACCAGCGCTACGAGCAACGCCAGCCAGAATGACCAGAAGCCATCGGCGGCGCTGGGTGCCGGCATCTGCACGCCGCGGTTGTTGACGAACACCGCATCCCATAGGCTCAGGCTGTCACGCGGCCCAGGCAACGGGCTGATCACAGCGAAGTAGACGAAGAAGATCAGCAGCAACGGCGGGATATTGCGAAATATCTCGATGTAGAGCGTCGCCAGCTGGCGGATCAGCCAGTTGCTTGAGAGGCGTCCCACGCCGAGGATGAACCCCATCACCGTTGCGAGAAATATCCCGATGACGCTGACCAACAGCGTATTGAGCAGCCCGACCCAGAAGACGCGACCGTAAGTGTCGCTCTCGCTGTAGTCGATCAGGTGCTGGGATATGCCGAAGCCGGCGGCATTCTCGAGGAAGCCGAAGCCGGAGGTAATGCCGCGATGGGCAAGATTGGTCTGAGTATTGTGAAAAAGGTACCAGCCGAATGCTACGACGGTGATTACAGCCAGAATCTGAAACAGCCAGGCGCGTGCCCGAGGGTCGGTCAATAACGACCCGCCAGCCGGCCTAGGATTGTCGATGGTTCGCATCGAATGTCCTCATACCGCACCGCCGGCGCGTTGTGCGCGCCGGCGGCACTTCTCCCTTTGGAAAACGGGGCCGGTGTAGCCGGCCCCGCTTGGTCAACGTACCGGCGGGGCGTACTGCACGCCGCCGTTGTTCCACAGGGCATTGAGGCCACGTTCGATCTTCAGCTCGCTGCCGGCGCCGACGTTTCGATCGAAGATCTCGCCATAGTTACCGACCTGCTTGACGATCTGCACCGCCCAGTCCTTCGGCAGCTTCAGATCCTTACCATATTCCCCCTCCACACCCAGCAGGCGGGCGACGTCAGGGTTCTTGGTGCTCTTGGCCTTTTCTTCGACGTTTGCCGAAGTGATGCCCAATTCCTCGGCGTTGAGCATGGCGAACAAGGTCCAACGCACGATATCGAACCATTCCTCATCGCCTTGGCGGACCGCCGGGCCGAGGGGCTCCTTGGATATCACTTCGGGTAGCACTACGTAGTCATCAGGCTTTGCCAGCTTGATACGCTGGGCGTAGAGCTGCGACTGGTCGGAAGTGAGCACGTCGCAACGGCCCGACTCCAGTGACTTGGCGCTTTCGTCCGAGGTGTCGTAGGTAATGGGGGTGTACTTCAGGTTGTTGGCGCGGAAATAATCGGAAAGATTGAGTTCGGTAGTCGTGCCTGCCTGAATGCAGACAGTTGCGCCATCCAGCTCCTTGGCACTTTTGACACCCAGCTCCTTGTTCACCAGAAAGCCTTGACCGTCGTAATAGGTCACGCCGGTGAAATTCAGGCCCATCGCCGCATCACGCGAGCTGGTCCAGGTGGTGTTGCGCGACAGCATGTCCACTTCACCGGATTGCAGCGCGGTGAAGCGCTCCTTGGCGGTCAACGGACTGTACTTGACCTTGCTGGCGTCACCGAATACGGCCGCGGCCACCGCGCGACAGACATCCACGTCGATCCCCAGGTATTGCCCCTTTGCATCGGCGTAGGAAAAGCCCGGAAGGCCATCACTGATGCCGCACTGCACGAATCCTTTCTTCTGCACTGCATCGAGGGTCGCCCCCGCTTGCGCCAGCCCGCTGATTCCCAGCAGTGACGCTGCACCCAGCGCAGCCAGTGTGGATTTCACCCTAATCATCGAAACCTCCAGTTTGCTTTCTTATTCTCGGGTTCGGGCCTGTTGCCCCTCGATGCGTAACCGGCAGCAGCGAAGCGGCGCAGCCTGACCTGAGTCTAGTCGTCCGTGGATGATCGGCAATGTTCTTTGTGCCATTACCTCGACTCGCTCATGCGAGCCGTTCCCTTCTGAGTCGAACTGAACTTAGCAAGGCGCGTACCAGCTCATCCGGCAATGAGCTGGATACGCCAGGTTGCGGGTTCTATCGAAGCGCGCGAGCGGGTAACCTCGCGCCACTCCCTCGCCGGTGGCACGTAATGCCCCAAGACGAGGCAACTTGCCCCCAACTGGAGCCGATCTATGAGCGAACCGTTGATCCTCGAACCCAATGGCATTGCCGATGCCTGCATCATCTGGCTGCATGGCCTGGGCGCTGATCGCTATGACTTCCTACCTGTGGCCGAAGCGCTGCAGCAGAAGCTTCATAGCACTCGCTTCGTTCTGCCGCAGGCACCGACGCGTCCGGTAACCATCAACGGTGGCTGGAGCATGCCCAGCTGGTACGACATCCTGGCCATGAGCCCAGCCCGCGCGATCGATCGCGAGCAACTCGAGGCATCAGCGCAACTGGTCATCGGTCTGATCGAAGCACAGCGTGACGCGGGCATCGATCCGGCACGCATCTTTCTCGCCGGCTTCTCCCAAGGCGGCGCGGTGGTGCTGCATACGGCATTTCTGCGCTGGCAGGGCCCGCTGGGCGGCGTCATCGCACTGTCCACCTATGCCCCGACATTTGCCGAGCGCATCGAGCTTTCCGATGATGTCCGGCGCTATCCGGCACTATGCCTGCATGGCAGCCACGATGATGTAGTGCCGCCTGCGATGGGCCGTGCCGCCTATCAGTGCCTGCACGACGCCGGCGTCAATGTCACTTGGCGCGAGTACCCGATGAGCCACGAGGTGCTCCCGGAGGAAATCCGCGACATCGGCAACTGGCTCGCACCTTTGCTTGGCGAAGATGCCGCCTCCTGAGCACCAGCTCCGGTTGCCTGTGCATCAAAGGAAGGATGGGCGGCGCGCTTGACCGTCCGCCACCTGGCAGGCTCAAACGCGGCCAGCATCCTGCCACGCTTGAACCTGGCATCAGGCACGGCCATGCCCCAAGGCCCCGACCAGGCCCGCGCGGTATCGCACAACAATACGCCAGGCGCGAGTGCGCCTGCTGGAAGTCAAGCCTTCCCGTGCGCGAGGCTTCGCCATGCATGCGTCTTGCATTACACTGGCGCGCGACACTTTCCTAATAAATGACGAGAAGACCGTGCTCAAAGCACTCAAGAAAATCTTTGGCAAGGCCCCGGATGTACGGGCCAGCGCAGCCGATGACGTGCTCGCCGCCGACCACGAGGGCCAACACAGCGCCCCACAGCAAGCAACGACGCCTGATACTCAACCCAAGCCGCAGCCCGCTGAGCGCGCCGCCGAAAAGCCGCGCCGTCAACGCAGCAGCAAGCCGCCAAAACCCGCCGCTCCGGCCTGGAAGCTGGAGGACTTCGAGGTCGAAGCGGCCGAAGGCAAGACCCGCTTTCACGACTTCAAGCTCGCACCCGAGCTGATGCACGCAATTCATGACCTGGGTTTTCCCTACTGCACGCCGATCCAGGCCCAAGTACTCGGCTATACCCTCGCCGGCAGAGACGCCATCGGCCGCGCCCAGACCGGCACCGGCAAGACGGCTGCGTTTCTCATCTCCACCATCACACAGCTGCTTGACACTCCACCGCCGCGGGACCGCTATATGGGCGAACCGCGCGCACTGATCATCGCGCCGACCCGTGAACTCGTGGTGCAGATCGCCAATGACGCGCTGGACCTGACCAAATACACCAACCTGAACGTGATGAGCTTCGTCGGCGGCATGGACTTCGACAAGCAGCTCAAGCTGCTGGAATCGAAATTCTGCGACATCCTGGTTGCCACACCCGGGCGCCTGCTGGATTTCAACCAGCGCGGCGAGGTGCATCTGGACATGGTCGAGGTGATGGTGCTGGATGAAGCCGATCGCATGCTCGACATGGGCTTCATTCCGCAGGTCCGCCAGATCATCCGGCAGACGCCGCCCAAGAGCGAACGCCAGACCCTGCTGTTCTCAGCCACGTTCACCGATGACGTGATGAACCTGGCGCAGCAGTGGACGACCAACCCCGCCGTGGTCGAGATCGAGCCGGAAAACGTCGCCAGCGACACCGTCGAGCAACACGTATTCGCCGTGGCTGGCAGCGACAAGTACAAGCTGCTGTACAACCTGATCACCCAGAATGACTGGACTCGGGTGATGGTCTTCGCCAACCGCAAGGATGAAGTGCGGCGCATCGAGGAACGCCTGACCCGGGACGGCATCAGCGCCGCGCAGATGTCCGGCGACGTGCCGCAGCACAAGCGCATCCGCACGCTGGAAGGTTTCCGCGAGGGCAAGATTCGGGTACTGGTGGCGACCGATGTCGCCGGTCGAGGCATCCATGTCGACGGCATCAGCCACGTGATCAACTTTACGCTGCCGGAAGATCCGGATGACTACGTGCACCGCATCGGCCGCACCGGCCGTGCCGGCACCAGCGGCACGTCGATCAGCTTCGCCGGCGAGGACGACTCCTTCGCCCTGCCGCCGATCGAAGCGCTGATTGGCCGCAAGATTCAGTGCGAGATTCCGCCGGCGGAACTGCTCGCCCCGGTCCCTCACTCGCGCTGAGCCTATTGGGCGCGGCATTCGCCGCGCCCCTGCGACCGTCAATCACCTCCTCCATCAATGACTTGAATCAGGCCTCAACAGAGGTCAAGCGGCTAGAGTGGTAGCTAGATCGGAAATCGAGGAGACATCGATGGACAGCATGCACTGGCTACTGTCGCTAATCGTCACCGGCTTCATCCTGCTCTGCGTAGGTTTCAACTACCGGGACCGGGATTGGGGCGTGGGCCTTCTTGGCCTGGGCGTGCTCACCATGTTCTCGACGCTGGCCTTCAAGATGTACATCACCTTCTATTGACGGCTCAGCCGTTCTCGCTCCAACGCTCAGCCGCGACCTGATCACTCGCGCGGCCCTCCACCCAGCGTGGCCCGGACGGCGTGGTTTCCTTCTTCCAGAACGGCGCCCGCGTCTTCAGGTAGTCCATCACAAAGCGACAGGCGTCGAAGGCAGCGTCGCGATGGGCGCTCGCCGCGCCGACGAAGACGATCGGCTCACCTGGCTCCAGGGGCCCGACGCGATGCAGCACGTCGAGCCGCAATAATGGCCAGCGCTGCTCCGCCTCGATAATGATTTTCTCCAGCGCCTTTTCGGTCATCCCCGGCGCATGTTCGAGGAACATTCCGGCGACATCCTGCCCATCATTGAAATCCCTTACGTAACCGACGAACCCGGCGACCGCGCCAATCCCCAGGTTGGCCGCATGCAGCGCATTGAGTTCGGCCCCCGGATCGAACGCTGCCGTCTGTACACGAACCGCCATGCTCAGCCTCCGGTCACGGTGGGAAAGAAAGCGACTTCATCGTCATCGGTGATCGGCTCATCGAGACCACAGAGTTCCTGATTACGGGCACACATCAGGTTCTGCTCGGCAAGCACCTCCCAGACACCGCCCCGCGCAAGCAGCTGCTGGCGCACGTCATCCACGTTGGCGAGCGAAGCATCCCACTGCAGGCGCTCGCCATCAGTGCCGAGGGTTTCGCGATAACGGGCAAAGAACTGGACGGTAATCATGCCGGCACCTGCCAGTGACCGCTCTTGCCGCCGAGTTTTTCCAGCAGGCGCACGCCTTCGATGACCATGCCGCGATCCACGGCCTTGCACATGTCGTAGATGGTCAGCGCAGCGACGCTGGCAGCGGTCAACGCTTCCATCTCGACACCTGTCTGCCCGGCCAGCTTGCAGGCAGCGCGAATCAGTACGCAGTCCTCACCATCCGCCTGCAGCTCGACCTTGATGCTGGTGAGCAGCAGCGGATGACACAGCGGAATCAGCTCGTAGGTCTTCTTTGCCGCCTGGATGCCGGCGATGCGCGCCACGGCGAAGACATCGCCCTTGGGATGACCACCCTGCTGGATCATTTGCAGGGTCTGCGGCAGCATGCGCACGCGGGCCTCGGCCACCGCTTCACGCGCGGTCACGGCCTTGTCGGTGACGTCGACCATGCTGGCCCGGCCTTGGGAATCGAGATGGGTGAGCATTCGGCGCTCCTGATCGGAAAATCACGAGTCTACCGCAGCCGCCGGCGATGAACCCGCCCCCCATAAGAGGTACTACCGGGCATCGCCGCAGGCGTCTCGGCTACATGTGCGCTTCAGCGTATTCGGCCAGTACCGAACGCGGCACGCCCTGCAAGGTGATGTGCACACCGTGGGAGAAATCCTTGAAGCGCTCGGTCAGGTAAGTAAGTCCCGAACTGGTCGCCGACAGATACGGCGTGTCGATCTGCGCCAGATTGCCCAGACAGACCACCTTCGAGCCGTTGCCCGCGCGGGTGATGATGGTCTTCATCTGGTGCGGCGTGAGGTTCTGGCACTCGTCGATCAGGATCAGGCTCTGCTGGAAGCTGCGCCCGCGGATGTAGTTCAGCGATTTAAACTGCAGCGGCACCTTTTGCAGGATGTAGTCGATGCTGCCGTGGGTGTTCTCGTCCTCCATGTGCAGCGCTTCGAGGTTATCGGTGATTGCACCCAGCCACGGCTCCATCTTCTCGGCCTCGGTGCCGGGCAGAAAGCCGATGTCCTCGTCCAGCCCCTGCACGCTGCGGGTGGCAATGATGCGCCGGTAGCGCTTGCTAACCACGGTCTGCTCGATGGCCGCAGCCAGCGCGAGAATGGTCTTACCCGAACCGGCGGCGCCGGACAGGTTGACCAGATGGATATCCGGGTCGAGCAAGGCGAACAGCGCCAATGCCTGATGAATGTCCCGCGGGCGCAGGCCCCAGGCCTCCTGATGCAGCAGCGGCTCCTGATGCAGGTCGAGCAGCAGCAGCTCATCGGCCTTGATGCCCTTGATCCAGCCGACAAAGCCCTGTTCGTCGATGATGAACTCGTTGATGTGTACCGCGGGAAGGTTGTCGGTCAGCTGTACGCGGTGCCAGGTGCGCCCATGCCCCTGATGGGTCTCGACCTTGCTCACGCGATCCCAGAACGAGCCGCTGACGCTGTGATAGCCGGGGGAAAGCTGGCCGACGTCATCGACCAGCTGATCGGTATGATAATCCTCCGCCGCTACGCCACAGGCACGCGCCTTCAGGCGCATGTTGATGTCCTTGGTCACCAGCACCACAGGCAAGCCGGGACGCTGTCTGCTCAGCTCGACCACTTGATTGATGATCTTGTTGTCGTTCAGATCCTCCGGCAACGCGTTGGACTCGCCACGCTTGCTCATGAGGATCGAAAGACTGCCGGAAGGCCCGCTCTTGCCGCGCTGGATCGGCACGCCGAGCTCGACCTCTTCCGGCGTGGCGTCACCGAGCAGCTTGTCGATCAAGCGGATTGCCTGACGACACTCGGCTGCGACGCTGTGCTTGCCGGCCTTGAGTTGGTCGAGTTCCTCCAGCACGGTCATCGGAATGGCGACCTGATGTTCCTGGAAGTTCAGCAAAGCGTTGGGATCGTGGATCAGTACATTCGTGTCGAGGACGTAGAGCGTGGGCTGGGTCGCGCGAGGTCTGCCGTAGTCATCCATACCGATCACCTTCTTCTGGGGCCAGAAACGAAGAGCCAAAAGCGCTTCGCTGCACAGTAACCGCCATGCGATTCAGGTGAGCGGACGAGGGTAGCCGGTGGATTCGGGGCTGCCCAGGAGCCGCCACCTGTGTCGCAGGGTTCGGCGGTCTGAATTCGGTAATACCGTAAAAGTTATGACAGACAAAAGACTTTTCCGTTGAACTCGACTTTTTTTCACGAATCGACCAAACGGCCTTGGAACGCGTATTTCAGCCGCGCTATTGTCGATGATCAAGGTGCGCGCTTTCGTCGCAGCGATTCACTTCCACGGTGATGTGCACCAGCTGCGGAAAGCCCTGCAACGCAGCTTTGTAGTGGTCGGCGGTGTGCGCCTGATGCGTCACCAGGCTCAGGATGCAGCTGTATTGCGACCGCCCTACCCGCCACAGATGCAGATCGGTGACTTCGGTATCCGGCACGTCCTGCAGCGCTTCCCGAACCCTGTGCACCAGCGGATCATCCATCTCCCGATCGAGCAGCGCCTTGGCGGTATCGCGCAACAGGCCGCGCGCCCATACAAGGATCACCAGCGCGCCGACGATACCCATCACCGGGTCCAGCCAGCTCCAGCCGAAGAACTTGCCGCCCAGCAGCGCGATGATCGCAGCCACCGACGTCAGCGCATCAGTCAGCACATGGATGAAGGCGGCGTGCCGATTCAGGTCCTTGCCACCCGAAGCGTGTTCATGCTCATGCGAATGGTCATGCCCGTGCTCGTCGTGACCGTTACCGTGGTCATGCTGATCCCGCAGCAACCAGGCGGACAGCAGATTCACCAGCAAGCCGATCACGGCGACCATCAACGCTGCATCGAAACCGATCGCGACCGGCGACCAGAGCCGCGACAGCGATTCACCGATCATGAACAGCGCCACGACGACCAGCAGCAAGGCGCTGGTGAAACCGGCCAACACCTCGATCTTCCAGGTTCCGAACGCGAAACGCTGGTCCGCCGCGTAGCGCCGAGCCAGCAGATACGCCAACGCCGCCAGGCCGATGGCTACCATGTGCGAGGCCATATGCCAGCCGTCCGCCAGCAACGCCATGGAGTTGAACCAGTATCCGGCGATGATCTCCACCAGCATGGTCAAGCCGGTCAGAATGACCACCGCCCAGGTCTGACGCTCGGAGTTGCGCTCCAGCGGACGGTAGTCGTGAGGTGGTTGCCATTGCGCGTGATTGCAGCCAGACATACGAACTCCTTGATTGACGCCTTCCAGCTTGTGCCTTGCCACGCGGGGAAGGTCAACCGTTGCCTATGGCCGCCATAGCTGGAGCCGCTCCGCTCGTACCCCTACAATCGCGGCATCAGACAGGAGACCCGTACATGCTGATGGTGATTTCCCCCGCCAAGACGCTCGACTATGAAACACCCCCGATAACCGAACGCTTCACTCAGCCTCAGTACCTGGAGCACTCGCAACTGCTGATCGACCTGTTGCGCGACTACTCGCCAGCGCAGATCAGCGAACTCATGCACCTTTCCGACAAGCTGGCCGCCCTGAATGTCGCGCGCTACGGGAGCTGGTCGGCTCACTTCACGCCGGAGAATGCCAAGCAGGCCCTGCTCGCCTTCAAGGGCGATGTCTACACCGGACTGAGCGTCGAGGATTTCACCGAGAGCGACCTGCTGTTCGCACAGGAGCATCTGCGCATGCTGTCGGGGCTCTACGGCCTGTTACGGCCGCTGGACCTGATGCAGCCGTATCGGCTGGAAATGGGCACCAAACTGGCCAATCCGCGCGGCAAGGATCTGTACGCATTCTGGGGCGAGCGCATCACTGGCTGGCTGAACGAGGCACTTGTCGAGCAGGGTGACGATGTCCTGCTGAATCTGGCCTCCAACGAGTACTTCGGCGCGGTCAAACCCAAGGCGTTGAACGCACGGGTCATCAACGTCGACTTCAAGGACATGAAGAGCGGCCAGTACAAGATCATCTCGTTCTACGCCAAGAAGGCTCGGGGCCTCATGGCACGCTGGGTGATCAAGGAGCGTATCGGCAACCCCGATCAGCTGCCAGAGTTCGACTACCAGGGCTACCGCTACAGTCGGGATGACTCGACCCGCGACCGCTTGGTATTCCTGCGCGACGCCGCCGACCAGTAAAACGCAATGCCGGCGGCAGAGCCCGTACGGGCTCTACCGCTGCCCTCAGCGACTCATTAGCGGGTCCGCCCAGCACGTCCCACTGCCTCTACCAAGACCTTCCGACCAACCGTCCGCAGTGCCCTGGGCGGATGAGCGCACCTTGAATCCGTTCGCAAAAACTGGCCGATCAACGGTTGCCGAGGCGGGAACTATCCAGCGTGGCTCGCAATCATAAGCGCGTACCGACAATTCCAGGTGGAAAGGGAAGTCGCACATGAACGTGCATTGGGGCATCAATTTCGCAGATCGCTCCGTTCGAGATCGTCAGTCGATCTTGGCGGTAGCGCAACTTCAGACGGCGATACGGCTGATTATCCAGCCCACAGCCGCGGCGTCGAGCAGAGCCTACGCGGCATCTGACACGGCAAACGCCGAGCAAGGCACGAACAGAGGGTTACGGCCATGCAAGCGCATCACTCCCGTTCGACCGACAGGTGCAACACACCGCGCGCGACGATGGCGCTCCTCAGTAGCGCGCCAAACGCCGACCACGAGCGCCCGGTGCAGATGACCATGATCGAAATCTCGCCCGATACACATGCGGCCTGAACGGCCACGGTGCGACATCCAGGCGATTAACCAGACAGCAGATTTCAATCTCGAGGCATGCCTTGGGACAGAGTGGATTTCGTCCAGCCAACTGGCGATTCCTCCGACAAAGAACAGCAACAACCCAGGCGCGGCCAAGAGGCCGGCGTCACCGGACAAGTAGAACGACCTTCGAAACGATTCAGGAGAAGCAATATGATCCCGGTTATTCTTTCAGGCGGTAGCGGCTCCCGACTGTGGCCCCTTTCCCGCAAGTCGTTCCCCAAGCAGTTTCTTGCCCTGACCGGCGAGCAGACGTTGTTCCAGCAGACCGTCGAACGCCTGGCGTTCGATGGCATGCAGCAACCGCTGCTGGTCTGCAACAAGGACCACCGTTTCATCGTCAAGGAGCAGCTGGCCGCGCGCAAACTCGGCGTTCAAGGGCTTCTGCTCGAGCCTTTCGGTCGTAACACCGCACCGGCCATTGGGATCGCGGCGATGAAGCTGGTTGAAGAGGGACGCGACGAGCTGCTGCTGGTCCTGCCGGCCGACCACGTCATCGAAGACCAGAAGGCCTTTCAGCGCTCCCTGGCACTGGCGACCAATGCCGCGGAAAACGGCGAGATGGTCCTTTTCGGTGTTCCGCCGACCCGTCCTGAAACCGGTTTCGGTTATATCAAGGCCAGCCAGGACGCCAATCATGGTCTGCCCGATGGCATCAAGCGCGTGGCGCAGTTCGTCGAGAAGCCGGATGAGGCCCGCGCCCAGAGCTATCTGGAGTCAGGTGACTATTTCTGGAACAGCGGCATGTTCCTGTTCCGCGCCAGCGTCTTCCTGGAAGAACTGAAGAAGCACGATCCGGACATCTACGATACCTGCTCGCTCGCTCTGGAGCGCAGCGTGAAGAACGGCGAAGAAGTGCTGATCGACCCCGCCACTTTCGCCTGCTGCCCGGACAACTCCATCGACTATGCAGTGATGGAAAAGACTCAACTGGCTTGCGTAGTGCCCATGTCGGCTGGGTGGAGCGATGTCGGCTCCTGGTCTTCGATCTGGGATGTGCACGAGAAGGACGAGAACGGCAACGTCCTCAAGGGCGACGTGATCGCCGAAGACTCGCGTAACTGCCTGGTACACGGCAACGGCAAACTGGTCACCGTGCTCGGCCTGGAAAACATCGTGGTGGTGGAGACCAAGGACGCCATGATGGTTGCCCACAAGGACAAGGTGCAGGACGTCAAGAAGCTGGTCAGCAAGCTCGACGCTCAGGACCGCAGCGAAACCAAGAACCACTGCGCCGTGTACCGCCCTTGGGGCTGGTATGACTCGGTGGACATGGGTGGCCGCTTCCAGGTCAAGCGTATCTGCGTGAACCCAGGGGCCAGCCTCTCCCTGCAGATGCACCACCATCGTGCCGAGCATTGGATCGTTGTATCCGGTACCGCTCAGGTCACCTGCAACGACAAGACTTTCCTGCTCACCGAGAATCAGTCGACTTATATCCCGATCACTTCAGTGCATCGCCTGGCCAACCCCGGGAAAATTCCGCTGGAGATCATCGAAGTCCAGTCCGGCAGCTATCTGGGTGAAGACGACATCGAGCGCTTCGATGACGTTTACGGCCGCGCCGAACAGAGCAACGAAGCCAAAGTTGCCCGTTAATGTTCGCCGAGTAACCAGAGGAAAGCCCGCTTCGGCGGGTTTTTCTTTGCTCGATTTCTGGATCTGTGCGTACCTGAAAGCGCATACTTGCGAAATCCGTGTAGCGCCTTGCCGCAAACGTAGTATCAATGCCGCAGATAACCTGGTTTTTTGAACTACTGCTCGAATCTGCGGCCTGCCAGGTAATTACTTAAACCTTTTCGGTTGACCTCCAGTCTCACGTACATAAGCTCGACTCTATTGCAACTGAAAACTTCAGTTACAACCAAAGGCGCGTCATTTATTTCCAGAAGCGTCTTAATTCAAACTAGAAAAACAGGATCCTTACGTGACGAAAGACGAACTGCGCGCCGAACTTGAGCGCCAGGCGCAGCGCTTTACCAATGTCTATGGTGGTGAAATTACGACTTACGCAGCTGAACGCGAACCCGAGCGCAAGCCGTGGCGGAAGAAACCCACTGTGCTTGATCAAGTGTTTCAGCGGGAACTGCAGAAGCTCGAACAGGAAAAACATGCCGATTGTGAAAGCGCAGCAACTGGGCAAGCCTGATCCTTACCTTTGTGCAGGTCAGGAAGTCAACTAGCGCAGCCAATACAAACAGCAGTAGTGAACTGAAGAGCGCCGATAAGTCAGCGCTTACCGCCGAGTAACGAGCCGAGCAACCCTCTGGCCAACTGACGCCCCAACTGACTGGCAGCCTGGCTCAACGCACTTTTGACTACTCGTCCGGCCAGATCCCCCAGATCGCTGCCTGCACTGCTCTTGCCTCGGGCAGGCTTCTCGACTGGACGCTCAGCCCCCTTGACTGCCTGCATGGCCCGAGCGCTCAGTATTTCGTAGGCCGACTCACGGTCGACGGGCTTGTCATAACGGCCACGCAAGCTGGACCTCGCGATTAGCTGCATGCGCTCAGCTTCACTCAGCGGCCCCACTCGCGACTGTGGCGGCGCGATCGAGACTCGCTGCACCATCGCTGGCGTGCCTTTCGCCTCGAGCCCACCGACCAGGGCCTCGCCGATGCCCAACTGGGTCAGCACATCCAGCGTCGCAAAGTCCGGGTTCGCACGAAATCCGTCAGCCACCGAGCGCAGTGCTTTCTGCTCCTTGACGGTGTATGCCCGCAAACCATGCTGGATTCGCAGCCCCAGCTGCGCCAGTACCTGGTCAGGCAGATCGGCTGGGGACTGAGTGACGAAATAGACGCCAACACCTTTCGAACGAATCAGCCGCACCACCTGCACCAGCCGCTCCTGCAACGCCTTGGGCGTATCGCCAAACAGCAGGTGCGCCTCATCGAAGAACAGGACCAGCAAAGGCCTGTCGGCATCGCCCCGCTCCGGAAGCTGCTCGAACAGTTCGGCAAGCAGCCATAGCAGGAAGGTCGCATAAACCTTGGGCGCCTCATGCACCAGTACGCTGGCATCGAGCAGATGGATGGGACCTCGGCCGTCCGCCGCGGGGTGCAACAGATCCTCGAGTTGCAGCGCTGGCTCACCGAACAGCGCCTCGGCGCCCTGCTGTTCGAGCGTTGCCAGGCGCCGCAGCAGGGCCTGTGACGATGCACCGGTGAACAATGCACTGTCGTCGCCGAGCAACTGCGGCTCAGCCTTGAGGTGCGCCAACAGCGCCTTGAGGTCCTTCAGATCGAGTAACAGCAGGCCTTCGCGGTCTGCCACCTTGAACGCCGCGTACAAAGCGGCCTGCTGGCTGTCGGTGAGCTGCAGCAGGCTTCCCAGCAGCAGCGGCCCCATCTCGCTCAACGTAGTACGCAGCGGATGGCCGCTACGACCATGCACGTCCCACAGGGTTACCGGGTACGCCTGCGGCTGATGGTCCAGCCAGGGCATGCTGGCGATCCGCTCGGCGATCTTGCCCTGCGGTGCACCGGCAGCACCCAGGCCACAGAGATCGCCCTTGATGTCGGCAGCGAACACGGCAACTCCGGCATCGCTGAACTGCTCGGCCAGACGTTGCAAGGTCACTGTCTTACCGGTGCCGGTGGCTCCGGCAATCAACCCGTGCCGATTGGCCAGGCGCAGGGATTGGCTGTTCGGTTCACCCGTCGCATCAGCGCCGAGTACCAGACGATCGATTGCAGCCTTCATCAACCCGCCTCCTTGTCGTGCTCGCGCGCTCCGGATGGGGCGCTCTCCTCGGCCGTCGATGCACTCGATTGCCGACCTGCATTGCCCTGCTCAGCCTGAAGCTCGGCCCATAGCGCTGCGGCATCGGCGAACTCGGCGCCCTGCTCGGGCGACAGCGCCTCAGGATCGTATCGCTGTGTACAACCACTGCCGATGATGGGCGGCGCCTTGGCCGCGGCACGCTCGAGGGGATCGGTCACAGATGCTCCCGGATGTCAGTTGAACACCATCGTCTTGTTGCTGTGTACCAGCACACGGTCTTCCAAGTGATAGCGCAGGCCGCGAGAAAGCACCATCTTCTCTACGTCCTTGCCGAGCCGGACCATGTCCTCGATGCTGTCGCGATGGCTCACGCGCACCACGTCCTGTTCGATGATCGGGCCGGCGTCGAGCTCCTCGGTTACATAGTGACAGGTGGCGCCGATCAGCTTCACGCCGCGCAGCGAGGCCTGGTGATAGGGCTTGGCGCCGACGAAGGACGGCAGAAAGCTGTGATGGATGTTGATCACGCGCTGGGCGAACTCGTCGCACAGCTCGGACGGCAAGATCTGCATGTACCGCGCGAGCACAATCACATCGGCGCGCTGCTCGCGGACCAGGCGGGTGACTTCGGCGAACGCCTCCTGCTTATTGGCGGGGTCGACCGGCACGTGAATGTAGGGAATGCCATGCCATTCGACCATGCTGCGCAGGTCGTCATGGTTGGAAATCACGCAAGGAATGTCGCAGTCCAGCTCGCCGCTGTGCCAACGGTGCAGCAGATCGGCCAGGCAGTGGGATTCGCGACTGGCCATCAGCACCACGCGTTTGCGTTGCTCGGAGTCGGTAACTCGCCACTCCATTGAAAACTCACGAGCGATCGGAGCGAACGCCTGACGGAAACCGTCCAGATCGAAAGGCAGTGAGTCCGCGCGAATCTCGTGACGCATGAAGAACCAACCGCTCTGGTGATCCGAATGATGGTTGGCTTCAGTGATCCAGCCGTTGTAAGTGGCAAGAAAGTTACTGACCTTGGCAACAATGCCAACGCCATCGGGACAGGCAATGACCAGCCTGAAAGTGCGCATCAACGGTTACTCCGACTCAATGGGAAATGCGGCATTCTAGCCCAGCAGACAAAAGCACAGCCATCGCCATTAAGATCGAGGCGCAGCGCCAACTATGCGCGATGACGCAAACGGCGCGGCTCGCAGTCATCGGTTTGTTATGCAAAGCATAAAAACCAATCGAAAAAACTTGTCCGATAAAACAGGCTTTCCGCTTGATTTAAGCCTGCGCACGGCTGCAATAGCAGCCCTTAGCCTGCGTCACATATCCTTTCAAATAGTAGTGTGGCTTTTTTACAAGGCTATATTTACTTGCGGATTACGCAGGACTATGATTGCTGCCACTTGCGTTCAAACCTATCCCAAGGAAGTCATATGTCACTTATCAATGAGTATCGCGCTACTGAAGAAGCCATCAAGGAACTTCAAGAGCGCTTGAAGTCGCTGTCCGAAGACGACAAGCTGAAAAAGGAACTGGAATTCGAAGGCAAGCTGCGCGAACTCATGGGTGAATACCAGAAGTCCCTGCGCGACATCATTGCCCTGCTCGATCCGGAAGCCTCTCGCAACAGCAAGAGCCCTCGCGCTGCAAAAGCTCCCGCGACCAGCAAGCGCGCCCGCCGCGTGAAGCAATATAAAAACCCACACAGCGGTGAAGTGATTGAAACCAAAGGCGGCAATCACAAGACCCTGAAAGAATGGAAAGCCCAGTGGGGCTCCGACACCGTGGAAAGCTGGGCCACCCTTCTCGGCTAAGCGGCTACGGTTTATAACGAACGCCGTTTCTCGACATTAATCATTGATGTCGGGAAACGGCGTTTTTATTTGTGCTGCACTCTTCCTTCCCCGCTCGATTCAGGCGTGGCGCACAAACATACGCCCTCCCCGAGAGTTAATTGCTCAAGCGGTAACGCTCACGCAACCCCTGACCGTACTCGCGCCATTGCTGCAACAGTTGCCGTTGTGCCGGCGTGGCGCCGATCATGAATTGCTCGATATCCGACTCGAACTGCACGAGGGTGTTGGGCGCGCCACATACCCCATCACTCAGCCGCTGTTGGCAGAACTGACGCCATTGCGCTTGCTCGTCGACGGATAACGCTTCAGGAAAGTTACGCGCGCGGTAACGAAACAACAGTTCGTCGAGGCGCGCATCATCGAATCGGAATGGCTGTTTCGCCAGCTCCGCAGGTGACAGGCTACGGACCTGGTCGCACAGCCGCCGGTCGCGGTCCCCGAGAAAACCGTCATACAGCTGCTGCTCCGGATCGTCAGTGCCAGCGAAGCGGTCTTCGCGATAGATGTCTTCGAGCTTGGTGCTCCATATCTGCCGCTGCTCTCGAAGCATCGCTGCACGCTCATGGCAGACCGGCATATCCAAACCAAGGCGCTGGATGTCTTGCGTGCGCAAAACCTTGAGCGACGCCACCACGGGACACTTGTTGACGTGCACCAGCTTCAAGGGCACCGGCAACTCGCCATCGGCGAGCTGGTCACGTCGGGTATACAGGCGCTGACGCAGCGTTTCAGCCGTTTCCTGCAAGAGCGGCTCCGGTCCGGCCTGCAGATCGCAGACGATCAGCGCATTGCGATTGCGCGGGTGCCAGCCCAGCGGCAGGACCACCGAGAGAAAATGCCGTGCAGCGGAGAAGCGGCCGGACACGTGCACCATGGGTTCTAGCAACCGGATCTGCTCAAGCACCGCCTGCTTGCGGCGCAGGTTGTAGAGATAGTCGTACAGCCGCGGCTGCCGATCGCGAACGAGTCTGGCCAAGGCAATGGTCGCGCGCACATCGGATAGCGCGTCGTGCGCATTCAGATGTTCCAGCCCGTTGGCCACGCTCAGTCGTTCGAGCTTGAGCGTCACCCGCCCCTCCTCTTCGGGCCAGACCAGGCCTTCCGGGCGCAGGGCATAAGCCGTGCGTACCAGATCGATCAGATCCCAGCGGCTGTTGCCGCCCTGCCATTCACGGGCATAGGGATCGTAGAAGTTGCGGTACAGGCTGTAGCGCGTCACCTCGTCGTCGAACCGCAGGCTGTTGTAACCGGCGCCGCAGGTGCCAGGCAACGACAGCTGTTGATGCAGACGATGAATGAATTCGGCCTCGCACAAGCCCTTCTGTTCGAGGGTCGCGGGGGTGATCCCAGTGACCAGGCAGGCCGCCGGATGCGGAAGGATGTCGTCGGAGGGACGGCAATAGATGTTCAGCGGCTCGCCGACTTCCTCGAGCGCCTCGTTGGTGCGGATACCCGCCACCTGCAACGGACGGTCGCGGCTGGGCGAGATTCCTGTGGTTTCGAAGTCGTACCAGAAGATGCTTGAATTCACGGGAGAGTCCTTCTCGATCAGCGCGGCAGTCTATCAGCCAGGGCGGCACATCGCCGTGTGCGTCGCCCGACCTGCCCACGCAGCATTGGGTATGCGAACGACATCCTGCAAAGGAGCAGGCACTTCGCCATAATCACACCCCTCCGGCTTGCCCTCCGCTCAGACGACTCAGGCGCATTGCCGCAGCGGCACTTGCCGCATAGCATCGACCTTTGCCTGCCTCAGACGACTTTACCCTTGCCTTCAGCTCTCGACCGACCATCGCTGCTCGACAATAGCCATCGCGTGGAGACGCCCGAAGGCATCGATCTACTCCTGCGTCCGGCCGGGCTCGTACCGCGCGCGCTGGCCTTTGCCATCGACCTGGCGATCCGTGCCGCCATCCTGCTAGCCCTCTTCATCATCCTGGGGATGCTGGGCAATTTTGGTATCGGTCTTGGGACGCTGCTGCTGTTCCTCGTGCAATGGTGGTACATGGTGCTCTTCGAAGTACTGAACCAGGGACGTACGCCTGGCAAGTACTGGCTGGGTCTGCGAGTAGTGCATGACGATGGCACGCCGGTCGGCTGGACCTCCTCGCTGACGCGCAACCTGCTGCGCTTCGTCGATATGCTGCCGTTCGGCTATTTTCTCGGCGCACTGAGCTGCCTGGGCCACCCTGCCTTCAAGCGTCTCGGCGATCTCGCCGCAGGGACGTTGGTGGTCTACCGGGAAAGACCACAAGCGCGCCCGACGCTGCCGGAGGTGGAAGCTGCCAAACCGCCTTTTGCGTTAAGTCTCGATGAGCAACGCGCTCTTATTGCCTTCTCCGAGCGTCATGCCAGTCTTTCTGCCGAACGGCGTCTGGAGCTGGCTTCGATCCTTGCCGAACCGCTGGCGGTTACCGGTGAGAACGCCGAGGCAAAGATCCATGGCATCGCCCGCTCACTGGTAGGCGCGCCATGAAGCAGGCCACCTTCGAACGCCAGCATCACGCCGACTGGCATGACTTCATCAGCCAGCTGGACGCGCTGGAGCGTGGCAAGCCAAGTCCCAGCCAGGCCAGCGACTTCCCGGCCGCCTACCGCCGTCTTTGCCAACACCTGGCGCTGGCCGAATCGCGCGGCTACAGCAGCCAGCTGATCGATCAGTTGCGCCAGCTCGCCCTGCGCGGCCATCAGCAGCTCTATCGGCACCGCAGTCCATTGCTGGGGCGACTGCTCGGGTTCATCACCGGTGGCTTCGCCCGCGCGGTCCGTGAGCAGTGGCGTTACGTACTGGCAGCAAGCCTGCTGTTCTACGGCAGCCTGCTCGGCATGGCCGCTTTGGTCTTCGCCTTCCCGGAGCTGGTGTTCAGCATCCTGCCGCCGGACCAGGTCACACAGATGGAGCAGATGTACGACCCGGACGCCAGCCGCCTGGGTCGCTTCGCCGAGCGGGGCTCGGGCGACGACTGGCTGATGTTCGGCTATTACGTGATGAACAATATCGGCATCGCATTCCAGACGTTCGCCAGCGGGCTGCTGTTCGGCCTGGGTACGCTGTTCTTCCTGCTGTTCAATGGCCTGACGATCGGCGCCGTCGCGGGCCACCTGAGCGCCATCGGCTACCACCAGCCGTTCTGGTCGTTCGTTATCGGCCATGGCGCGTTCGAGCTGACCGCCATCACCCTTGCCGGCGCCGCGGGGCTGCAGCTCGGCGTATCGCTGGTGGCGCCGGGGCGCCTGACCCGCGCAGAGGCGCTGCGTCAGGCCGCCAAGCGAGGCATCCAGCTGGTCTGCGGGGCTACCCTGTTCTTGCTGATCGCTGCCTTTGTCGAGGCCTACTGGTCATCCATGACCCTGACCTCGCCCATGATCAAGTACATCGTCGGCGCGCTGCTCTGGCTGATCGTGGCCGCTTACTTCGCGTTTGCCGGGAGGGCGCAGCATGCAGCTGAGTGATGCCAGCGTCTCGATCCGCCCGCGCAGTCCATGGGAGGCGCTGGACCTCGGCACCCTGCTCGCCAGGCGCCACGCGAAGCTGCTGATGACGACCTGGGCGACCGTGACGCTGCCGCTTTTCGGCCTGATCAGTCTGCTGCTGTGGCAGCACCCAAGTCTGGCGCTGCTGCTGTTCTGGTGGCTCAAGCCCCTGTACGAGCGCTTGCCGCTGCATATCCTGTCCAAAGCACTGTTCGGTGAAACACCAGACTTCCGAGAGAGCCTGCGGGCCTTCCCCGGCCTGCTGCGGCCACAGCTGTTGGCCAGTCTCACCTGGCGTCGCCTGAGCACGACGCGCAGCTTCGATCTACCAGTGCAGCAGCTCGAGGGGCTCGACGGCAAAGCACGCAAGCAACGCCTGCTCACGCTCAGTCTGCGCAGCGGCCGCGCGCCCAGCTGGCTGACCGTGGTCGGCGTGCATCTGGAAGGCGCGCTCTGGCTCGGCCTGCTCGGCGTGCTGTATTTCCTGCTGCCGGCGCAGCTGGTACAGCGATGGAACTGGGAGGATTTGCTCGGGCTGAGCGCCGAATGGCTCTGGCTGGAACACCTGTCCAATCTGCTCTATGCGCTGGTGCTCATCGTCTGGGAGCCTATCTATGTCGCCTGTGGCTTCAGCCTCTATCTCAATCGACGCACTCATCTGGAGGCGTGGGACATAGAGCTGGCCTTCCGTCGACTGCGCCAGCGCCTGCTCAGCGCTGCACCAGCGGTGCTGCTTGCCTGTGGCCTGTTGTTCTGGCCGGCAGCGCACGATGCCTGGGCAGCGGCGCCAACGGCCGACACAGCGCAACAGGGCCCGGAAAGCGAGCGACTGCTGAATCAGCCACTGACCAGCGAGACGGCCCGCGAACGAATCGACGCGCTGCTCGACCAACCGCCCTTTCAGCACCGGGAGACGGTCACCCGTTGGCGCTTTGGTGCGCAAAACAGCCCGCAGGAGCCCGGCGCTTTGGCGCGCCTGCTCGAACGCCTACTGCAGGGTGGCTCGCTGTGGGAAAGCCTGGAAAGTCTGGCGCAGGCACTCGAAGTTCTACTCTGGACCGCACTGGCCTTGCTGGTCGCGCTTCTGCTGTGGCGCTACCGCGACTGGCTGCAGACTTTCGGCAGCCGCATACGGCTGCCGGCCAGGCGCCGCCAACCTGCACCCGCGCAGCTGTTCGGCCTCGACGTCGCGCCCGAAAGCCTGCCAAACGACGTTGCCAGCGAGGCCGAACGACTCTGGCAGCAGGATCCGCGCGCATCTCTGGCACTTCTCTATCGCGGCTTGCTCAGCCGCCTGCTGCATGATTTCCAGCTGCCGCTGAAGGCGGCGCATACCGAGGGCGAGGTGCTGGCGCGCGTGCGACAGCTTCAGCGCGAACCGCTGTCGCGCTTTGCCGAGCAACTTACGCAGCATTGGCAGCACCAGGCCTACGGGCACCGGAACGCCGAAGACGTGGTCCGCGACGAACTGTGTGCCGGCTGGCGTGCGCTGTTTGCCGAGGAGTCGAGGCCATGAACCGACTCCGCCCTCGCCTGCTCGCCGCGGCCGCGGTCCTGCTGATCGGTCTGCTGGTCATCTGGTTGACCGGCAAGCTGCAATCCTATGAAGACGTCGTCGAGCACGGCCCGACCCCGGAAGCGCGCAGCAACACCTACCTGGCCGCCGAGCTGTTCCTGCGCGACCTTGGCCTGCAGGTCGTGCATCAGGAAGGCATCGCCGGACTTGAGACCCTGCCCACCTCTGGCCAGACGCTGCTCCTGCTCGGTGACCGCGGCAACCTGACCCCGCGGCAGACCGAGCGCCTGCTGGACTGGGCAAACGCCGGCGGCCATCTGGTCGTGGTTGCAGAGCGACTGTGGGATGAAGAGACCGGCAAAAGCGGCGACCTGCTGTTCGACCGACTCAATCTGCAGCAGTACGCAGCTGACGATCTGGACGATGAAGCGCAGACAGCGCAATCATCCACCTCCGAACAGCATCCGCAGCTGACCAAGCTGTATCTGGAGAATGAAAGCGCGCCGGCCTATCTGGCCTTCGATACCGACTTTCACCTCTATGATGCCGACAACCGCGCTCACGCCTGGGCCAACAGCGCAGGCGCTACACACATGCTGCAGCTGCAGCACGGTGACGGGCTGATCACCGCGCTGACCGACAGCTGGATCTGGCAGAACCGCAACATCGATCAGTACGACCATGCCTGGCTGCTCTGGTATCTGACCCAGGACAGCGCGGTGACCCTGGTGCACCGCAGCGAACACGACGGCTTGCTCGCACAGCTGCGCCGCCATTTCCCCGAACTTCTCACCGTGCTGGGCCTACTTGTGGCGTTCGCGCTCTGGCATGCAGGTCAACGCTTCGGCCCACTGCAGGCTCCGCTCAACCCGGCGCGTCGCCAGCTGCAGGAACACCTGCGTGGGTCGGCGGAGTTCCTGCTGCGCCATGGTCGCCAGCACAGTCTGCTGCAGCCGCTGCAACAGGACATCCAGCGCCGAGCGGGGCAACGTCATCCGGGCTTCGAACAGCTTCCGCCGAGTGCCCAGCTGCCACTGCTAGCCCGTCTCTCCAGCCTGCCGATCGCCAGCATCGAGCTGGCCATGCGCCCACTGCCGCAGCAACGTCTGTCGGCTACCGAATTCACCCGACAGGTCGCCCACCTGCAAACCCTCAGGAACGCGCTATGAGCGAACACATCCCAGAATCCGGCAACCCTGCTCCGGCCTCCAACTCGGTGAGCCAGCGCCTGCGAGCCAGCCAGCTCGCCCAGGCGCTGCGCGACGAGCTGCACAAGGCGGTGATCGGCCAGGACGACGTCATCGATGGCGTTCTGACCGCGCTGATCGCCGGCGGCCACGTGCTCATCGAAGGCGTGCCGGGGCTAGGCAAGACACTGCTGGTACGGGCGCTGGCGCGCTGCTTCGGCGGCGAGTTCTCGCGCATCCAGTTCACCCCCGACCTGATGCCCAGCGACGTCACCGGCCATGCCGTCTACGACATGCAGAGCGAGCAGTTCAAGCTGCGCAAGGGGCCGGTGTTCACCAACCTTCTGCTGGCCGATGAAATCAATCGTGCGCCAGCCAAGACTCAGGCCGCGCTGCTCGAGGTGATGCAGGAACGCCAGGTCACCCTGGAAGGCAAGGCCCTGGCGGTTCCGCAACCTTTTCTGGTCATGGCCACGCAGAACCCCATCGAACAGGAAGGCACCTACCCACTGCCGGAAGCCGAGCTCGACCGCTTCATGCTGATGTTGCGCATGGACTACCCGCAGGCGAACGAAGAGCTGGAGCTGGTACGCCAGGTCACTCGCTCGGCACGCGCCGACATGCTCGACGTCAGCGCCTTGCGCCAGCTGGTACAGGCCCGGGATGTGCTGGCCCTGCAGAAGATTGCCAGCGAACTGCCGCTGGACGATCAGGTACTGGACTATGCCGTGCGCCTTGCCCGCACCACTCGCAGCTGGCCGGGGCTGGCGCTGGGTGCCGGCCCCCGCGCATCGATCGCGCTGGTTCGTGGTGGTCGCGCCAGAGCGCTGCTGCGCGGCGGCGAGTTCGTCACGCCTGATGACATCAAGGGTTGCGCGCTGGCGGTACTGCGTCACCGGGTGCGCCTGTCGGCAGAGCTGGACATCGAAGGACTGTCGGTGGACCAGGTGCTGCAGCAGCTACTCGATCAGGTCGCGGCGCCACGCGCATGACGCCATCCCGTCGCCTGCTCGTTGCGCTGGCCGCGCTGGTGCTCGTGGCCGTTCCTCTCGGCGTTCTCGCCGCGTTCGGCGTCGAGGCCGGGCACTGGCAGTCCGCCTGGTGGGGCCTGTTGCTGGCGCTGGGTACGGTGACATCGCTCGACGCCTTCGCCCTGAGGCGACTGCCGTCGCCTGCGCTGCAACGCAGCCTGTCGGGAAATCTGCCACTGGGCCACTGGAGCAACGTGCAACTGCTGGTGCGCAACGCACATTCCCGCGCTATCGAGCTGGAGCTGTTCGACCACGTGCCTGAGGGCATGAGCTTCGAACAGCTGCCGCAACGCATGCGCCTGCAGCCCGCCGAACATTGCCAACTCGACTACCGTCTGCGCCCGACCCGCCGCGGCCAGTTCGTCTTCCAGCACTGCGATCTTCGCCTGGCCAGCCCGTTGGGCCTCTGGCGCAGCAGACGCCTGCTTGAGCTTGTCGACGGAACCCGGGTGTATCCCGACTTCGCTCGGTTGCACGGAGCCAGCCTGCAGGCGATCGACGTCTGGTTGAATCGCCTCGGCGTCCGCCAGCAACCGCGCCGCGGGCTGGGGCTGGAATTTCACCAGCTACGCGAGTTCCGCGAGGGCGACACCCTGCGGCAGATCGACTGGAAAGCCACGGCGCGGGCACGCATGCCGATTGCCCGCGAATATCAGGACGAGCGCGACCAGCAGATCGTGCTGATGCTCGACTGCGGTCGGCGTATGCGCAGCCAAGACGCCGAACTCACGCACTTCGACCATGCCCTCAACGCTGCCCTGCTGCTGGCCTATGCCGCGTTGCGCCAGGGCGATGCCGTGGGCGCCTGCACCTTCGCCGGCGCACAGCCGCGTCACGTCACCCCAGCCAAGGGCCAACAGCAACTTCACGTGTTACTGAACGGTCTTTACGACCTGCAGCCCACCCAGCAGCCTGCAGACTACGGCGCAGCGGTCGATCGGTTGCTGGCCCGGCAACAGCGCCAGGCACTGGTTATCGTTCTGAGCAACCTGCGCGATGAGGACGATGCCGAGCTGCACGGGGCGCTGAAGCGGCTCTCACGCAGACATCGGGTGTTGCTGGTGAGCCTGCGCGAAGAAGTCCTGGACCAGCTGCGCCTGCGGCCGGTGCAGAGCCTGGACGACGCGCTCGACTACTGCGGCGCCCAGGACTACCTGAACGCCCGCCAGGCGCTGCACAAGCGCCTAGCGGCCCATGGCACGCCGGTACTCGACGTCCAGCCTTGCGATCTGGGGCCGGCACTTATCGGGCGTTATCTGGCGTGGAAGAAAACCGGGACGCTGTGAGCGCGGCTCACAGACCGTGGCAGCAGTCCTTGTCAGTGAATCGATCCGATGCCGGGCTGGCATGATGCGCCAGAGGAATGTGCAACATCGGCTGGAAACTGAAGTAGTGATGCAGGGCAGCGATCATCTCGCGGATATCCCCGGGCGGGTCGATCAGGGAAAAGCCGGTATCGTAGCTGCCCGGCGTCACATCCTCGCTTGACCACAGACTGAACGCACTGAAGTCCACTTGCCGGAGTTGACCGCTCTGGCCCGGAATCTTCAGGCGCATCTCGAAGCGAACACCAAGCATCATCGGATAGGGGCTGATCAGCATCAGCCCGCCCTCGGACAGGTTGCCGATGAAGCCCAGCGGCTTCTCGGTGAACCGATTGAATACGTTGAGGTAGTACGGCAACTGATGCCGCTGGATACGACGCTGGTTCGCCATGTTCATGTCGTCGGAGCCTTCAGCCTTAACCCTGCAATTCGAGTCCTGTCGGCTCAACTGCATTCCTGGCTGATACGCATCGCCAGGCGCTGTCGAGCCGCCTCTACTTCACTTTCACTGTAGTAGACGCGCTCTCCCGCTGCATCGTTACGAAAAAAACGTCCGCCAAGCTGCAGTCGCGACAACTGGCTGCGCAAGCCCTGGCATTCCTGCTCGCGAGCAGCCCGCGCCTTGCTGGCCTGCTCCCTCGCTGCCTGCTGCTCCTGCCGCCGCGCATCGAAGAATCGTTCGCTGCGCGCCTCACGCTCACGGGTCTGGTCGTCGCGTTCGACGACCTGGGGCCGAACCTCGACCTGCTCGGCTCCGGCTGCCGGGCGCTGGCCGAAGTGAACCTGTCCGTTGGCATCGGTCCAGCGATAGATCTGCGCATCTGCCAGTGCAGGCAGCAGCATGGCGGTCATCAGCAAAGCTCGCATGATCCCTCACATGGCTTTCATGAAATCAACGTTTGGCCGGCTGAACCACCGGCGGTGCCTCGGCATGATAGTGGCCCAGCTGCCTCAGCGTCTCCAGGCGCGCACGAGCGCGATAGGCGTACTCGCTGGCAGGGTATCGCTCGACGATGAAACGATAGGTTTCGCCAGCGTCGACGAACAGACCCTGGCGCTCCAGACACTGGCCGCGCAACAGTGAAATCTCCGGCTGGACCTGGCTGCGCGGCTTGCTGCGGCGTTCTGCCTGCGACAGTGATTGCATCACCCGCTCGCAGTTGTCGGCCTCGTAGTACTGGTAAGCCGCATCCAGGTGGCGATCGAAAGCATGGCGACTGCTGCAGCCGACGGTCAGAAGACTCAGGAAAACGATGATCAGGGTGCGCATGGGTTCCTCCGTATACCCCTGTATCGACCGAGCTGGAAAAAGCTGCAGACAGCCCGTCAGCCGGACGCAAAGAGTAGTGGTCGCCGAGCGATGACTACAACCGGCGAGCATAGTAGCCTCGGGGCCAGCCAGAAAAAGGAGCAATTGAATGATTCCGCGTCGCACCAAGATCGTCGCCACCCTGGGCCCAGCAAGCAGCTCGCCGGAGGTGTTGGAAAAGATGATCGTCGCCGGGCTGGATGTAGCCCGCCTGAATTTCTCCCACGGCAGCCCCGACGAGCATCGTGCCCGGGCCGAGCTGGTGCGTGAAATCGCCGCGCGCCACGGCCGCTTCGTCGCGCTGCTCGGAGACCTGCAGGGACCGAAGATCCGCATTGCCAAGTTCACCGACAAGCGCATTGAGCTGAAGGAAGGAGACCAGTTCCGCTTCTCCGTGACCCATCCGCGCGACGCCGGTAATCAGGAAGTGGTCGGCATCGATTACCCGGACCTGGTCAAGGATTGCGGCATCGGCGATGAGCTTCTGCTCGACGACGGCCGCGTGGTGATGCGCGTCGACAACGCCACCGCGGACGAACTGCACTGCACCGTGCTGATCGGTGGCCCGCTGTCGGACAACAAGGGCATCAACCGCCGTGGCGGCGGCCTGACGGCGCCGGCGCTGACCAACAAGGACAAGGCCGACATCAAGCTGGCCGCAGATCTCGAGCTGGACTACCTGGCAGTCTCCTTCCCGCGTGATGCCGCTGACATGGACCTGGCCCGCCGCCTGCGCGACGAAGCCGGCTCCGATGCCTGGCTGATCGCCAAGATCGAGCGGGCCGAAGCGGTCGCCGACGATGAGGCACTGGACGGCCTGATCCGCGCCAGCGACGGCGTGATGGTGGCGCGTGGCGACCTCGGGGTGGAAGTTGGCGATGCCGAGCTGGTCGGCATCCAGAAGAAGATCATTCTGCACGCACGTCGCCACAACAAGGTGGTGATCACCGCGACGCAGATGATGGAGTCGATGATCCACAGCCCGATGCCGACCCGCGCCGAGGTATCCGATGTAGCCAATGCCGTGCTGGACTACACCGATGCGGTGATGCTCTCGGCCGAAAGCGCCGCCGGCGAATACCCGATCGAAGCGATCAAGGCCATGGCCCGTGTGTGCTGCGGCGCGGAGAAGCACCCGACCAGCACCAAGTCCGGACACCGCCTCGGCCAGCAGTTCGAGCGCTGCGACGAGAGTGCGGCGCTGGCTGCGATGTACACCGCCAACCACTTCCCGGGGGTCAAGGCCATCATTGCCCTGACCGAAAGCGGCTACACACCGCTGATCATGTCGCGCATCCGGTCTTCGGTACCGATCTTCGCCTTCTCGCCGCACCGCGAAACCCAGGCACGGGTCGCGCTGTTCCGCGGCGTGCAGACCATCCCGTTCGATCCGGCTGCGCTGCCTGCAGAAAAGGTCAGCCAGATGGCAGTCGAGGAGCTGCTCAAGCGCAACATCGTGCAGCCCGGTGACTGGGTGATCCTGACCAAGGGCGACAGCTACCACGACAGCACAGGCGGTACCAACACGATGAAGATCCTGCGCGTCGGCGATCAGTAAGGTTGGCAGGGAATCACACGAGGCCGGCTCTTTAGCCGGCCTCGTGCTGTCTGCAAGATCGAACGGGAGCCAACTACCCCGGCTGAGTCGCGCTGACGAACGCGTCGCTGAATATCTGTCCACGCGGCAGGCCCGCGAGAAACAGGCGCCGGGCGCAGGCGTCGACGAACGCCGAACCGCCGCAGAGCAGCGCGATGTCCCGCCGCGACGTTGGTCGTAGCGTCGAAAGCATACTGTCACGCTGTTGCGCATCGACCCATTGCAGCTCCAGGTTCTCGTGCCTGTCCGCCAGCGCCTGCAACGGCCCGCGCAGGTAGTGCTCGTCACGGCAAAAGTGCACCAGCCTGATCGTCCCGACATGGCCCTGGCGCAGGCTCTCGCGCAACAGGCTGAACAGAGGGGCCAATCCGGTTCCCGAAGCCAGCAGCAATAAAGAGCGCTCGGACCACTCCGGCTCGTAATGCAATGCACCACCATGCAGGTCGCCCAGCCGCAGCGTGTCGCCCGCGCGCAGCTGCCGCGCGGCATCGCAGAACGCCCCCGGCCTGGAGCAATCGAGATGAAACTCCAGCCAGGACTCGTCGCCGGGAAGGCTGGCCAGCGAATACGGCCTGGCGATGCCGGCACCGGTCCACAGCAACAGGTGCTGACCTGCACGATAGCGCAGCGGCCGCTCCGGCAGCAGACGCAGGCGCAGCACGCTGCCGCTCAGCCACTCGGCGCTTTGCACCTGAGCGGGCAGCCCGTCGCGGCGGGGATCGAAGACTTCTACGCCAAAATCCTCCTCGACACGGCACTGACAGGCCAGTCGCCAGCCGGCCGCATGCTGCTCGGGCCGTAGCAGGTCGGGTTGCAGATCGCGCGGTGCTCCGTCGACACAGCGCACCAGGCAGGCGTGGCAGCTGCCGGCGCGGCAACTGTAGGGTACGGGCAAGCCGGCAGCGATCAGGGCATCGAGCAGGTTGGTAGCGGGCGCGACCGACCAGCGCTTGCCAGCGCAATGCAACTCAGGCATCGGCGGTGACCCAGGCGGGCTCGCAACGATTGCGACCACCGCGCTTGGCTCGATAAAGCGCTTCGTCGGCACGCTGTAGCGCTGCATCCAGATCATCTCCGGCGTTCAGCAGGGTCAGGCCGATCGACAGGCTGAGATGTCCGGCTTCGATATTGGCGTCTTCCGGCTCGGCGTTGGCGAAAGCCTCTCGCAGGCGCTCACAGCACGCGGTGAACTGCTCGGCGTCGGTATTGGGCAGCAGTAGCACGAACTCCTCGCCGCCATAACGGGCCAGCACGTCGTCATCACGCAGACAGGACCGCGCCACGCTGGCAAAGGCCTGCAGCACGCGGTCTCCGGTGGCATGGCCGTGGATATCGTTGATGCGTTTGAAGTGGTCCAGATCGATGAGCGCCAGTCCCGATTGATGCCCCTTGCGCAGGCGGTTCAGGTCGCCCTCGGCGATGCGCAGGAAGCGCCGGCGATTGTATAGGCCCGTCAACTCGTCGGTGGAAGCCAGATCCTCCAGTTGACGCATCATTCCGCGCAGGGTGTCCTGATGTGCCTGCAACGCGAAACGCCGCTGGCGCATGCGCTGGCGCAAGCGATACACGTGGCCGGCGAACAGACACATCCAGATCAGCGTCACCAGCAGCACGCTGGCCTGCAGCAGGAATACATCGGTCTCGATAGGCCGCTGCAGGTAGTAATCCAGCGCAGCCATGCTGACGAAGCTGACGAAGGCCAGCGCGGCGTAGCGAATGAACACCTTCGGCGGCAGGAAGACGGCAAACATCAGCACCAGCAGATAGAGCACCAGCAGCGAGCCACGTGCGCTGCCGAGGTTGAACAGAAAGGTCGTCAGCCACAGCAGCCCCACCAGGACCTGCGGCTCAGTCAGGCTGGGATCCTTGGAACGCAGGTTGACGCCTCGGTGAAACAGCCAGAAGAACAGCAGCTGACTCACCACAATCAATGCTGACTGCGCCACGGCGCTGGCCACCGAGGCCTGATAGAAGCCCCCCGCCACCGCCACCCAGGTCAGCACCAAGCCCAGACCGTAGGTCACGGAGGCCAGTGCGAATCGCCGCGTAACCAATTGCTGCAATGTACGCAGATCGGTCTCGTCACGCATCGCACTCATAGGGATCCTTCCCGCCGTGGCAATTTGCCGCACTCTACGCTTACCGAAAACAAAATCCTAGCCAGCATTCCCATCGCTCCTGGTCCATCCGTGTACCGCGCAGCCTGACGCGTTATACTGCGCCGCATTTTTTCGCGGCGCGTCGACTGCCACCCCCGACGCGCCTCTTATCGCCCCGTATGAGGACGCGCTGCATGACCGTGATCAAGCAAGACGACCTGATTCAAAGCGTCGCTGACGCTTTGCAGTTCATTTCTTACTACCACCCCGTGGATTTCATCCAGGCGATGCATGAAGCCTACCTGCGTGAAGAATCCCCGGCTGCCCGCGACTCCATGGCGCAGATCCTGATCAACTCGCGCATGTGCGCCACCGGTCATCGCCCGATATGTCAGGACACCGGTATCGTCACCGTGTTCGTCCGTGTCGGCATGGACGTGCGCTGGGACGGCGCGACCATGAGCCTGGACGACATGATCAATGAGGGTGTGCGCCGCGCCTACAACCTGCCGGAAAACGTCCTGCGTGCTTCGATCCTGGCCGACCCGGCAGGTTCCCGCAAGAACACTAAGGACAATACGCCAGCTGTCATTCATTACTCCATCGTCCCAGGTGACAAAGTCGAGGTGGATGTGGCCGCCAAAGGCGGTGGCTCGGAAAACAAGTCGAAGATGGCCATGCTCAACCCCTCCGACTCGATCGTCGACTGGGTACTGAAGACCGTGCCGACCATGGGCGCCGGCTGGTGCCCGCCGGGCATGCTCGGCATCGGCATCGGCGGCACCGCCGAGAAAGCCGCGGTGATGGCCAAGGAAGTGCTGATGGAATCCATCGACATCCATGAGCTGAAGGCCCGTGGCCCGCAGAACCGCATCGAAGAGCTGCGTCTTGAGCTGTTCGAGAAGGTCAACCAGCTGGGCATCGGCGCCCAGGGCCTCGGCGGCCTGACCACCGTGCTCGACGTGAAGATCATGGATTACCCGACCCACGCCGCCTCGCTGCCGGTGTGCATGATCCCCAACTGCGCCGCCACCCGCCACGCACACTTCGTGCTCGACGGTTCCGGCCCTGCCGAACTGACCCCGCCGCCGCTGGATGCCTACCCCGAGATCGTCTGGGAAGCTGGCCCGAGCGCGCGCCGCGTCAACCTCGACACCATCACCCCGGAAGAAGTGCAGAGCTGGAAGCCGGGCGAAACCGTCCTGCTCAACGGCAAGATGCTCACCGGCCGCGACGCCGCGCACAAGCGCATGGTCGACATGCTGAACAAGGGCGAAGAGCTGCCGGTCGACCTCAAGGGCCGCTTCATCTACTACGTAGGCCCCGTCGATCCGGTCGGTGACGAAGTGGTTGGCCCGGCTGGCCCGACCACCGCGACGCGCATGGACAAGTTCACCCGTCAGATTCTCGAGAGCACTGGTCTGCTGGGCATGATCGGCAAGTCCGAGCGTGGCCCGATCGCCATCGAAGCGATCAAGGACAACAAGGCCGTCTACCTGATGGCGGTTGGCGGCGCGGCTTACCTGGTCGCCCAGGCGATCAAGAAGTCCAAGGTGCTGGCCTTCGCCGAGCTGGGCATGGAAGCGATCTACGAGTTCGAAGTGAAGGACATGCCGGTCACCGTCGCCGTCGACACCAACGGCGAGTCGGTGCACATCACCGGCCCGGCGATCTGGCAGCAGAAGATCGCCGACAGCCTGGCGGTCGAAGTGCAGTAAGCGACACGCCAATAAAAAGCCCGGCTCGATGCCGGGCTTTTTATTGCCCGGCAATCAGCGGTTGAAGCGTTCGACCAGAGCCCGCAACCCGTGCGCTGCGCATTCCAGATCGCGACCGCGCTGCATGGTCAGGTCCGCCTTGCTGACATTGCTGTCGGTCGTGACGGCAATACGGGTAACCTGACGAGCAATGTCTTCGGCCACATGCGCCTGCTCCTCGGCAGCGGCAGCCATCTGCTGGCTCATTCCGGCAATGCGGCCGACCGCATCGCGAATGCCCTGCAACGCCTGCTGCGCCTCGACGGCCTGGGCCAACCCCTGTACCGCCTCCTTGTCACCCACCTGTGCGATTGTCACGGCCTCACCCGCCTTGCTGGTGAGCGACTGGATGATGGCCTGGATCTGCTGCGTCGACTCCCGCGTCTTGCTCGCCAACGCACGCACCTCGTCGGCGACCACGGCAAAGCCCCTGCCCTGCTCGCCAGCACGTGCGGCCTCGATGGCAGCATTCAGCGCCAACAGGTTGGTCTGGTCGGCGATGCTCTGGATCATGCCGGCGGCGGATACGATCTGCTGGGTTTCGCCAGCCAGCTCGTTGACCACGTTGCCGATGTTGGTGACGGTCGCCGCCAGCATTTCCATCGCCTCGCGGGAACTCGCTGCGACCCGGTCACCATCGTCTGCCAGCGCGTTCGCCGTCCTCGCCTCCTCTGCCGTGTGCTGGACGTGCCCGGCGACCTCACTGATCGATGCGGTCATCTGCGTCACCGCGGTGGCCGTCATGTCCGTCTCGCCGCGCTGCTGGCGCAGCTCGCTTTCGGTCTGGCTGGCCAGCGAATAGGTTTCTGCCGATGCGCCGGCGACCTGCACGGCCAGATCGGACAGCCGCGTCAACGCCGTACGCAACCGCGCGTCTTCACTGACCAGGGCCATCTCCAGCCGCGCCGCATTGCCATGCTGCTGGGTATAGGTCAGGGCGACCACCGGATCGGTGAAGGCTTCGGGTACGCGCTGCAGGATACGCAACAACTGGCGTTCCGCAGCGAAGTGACAGCTGATTCCGAGCACGAAGAACAGACCGAGCACGACGAGCGCTTCCACTGCCGGCGGCAGCCAGAAGATTCCACCGGCCGCCAGCACCGCGGCGCCCATCGGCATCGCCAACGCACGCGTCCAGCCCTGCGCGCGCCGGCTCAACGAAACCGCCGGTCGGCCGGTACGCAGACGCTCGTACAGTGCCGACGCCTGGGCGACCTGCTCGGCTGTCGGCTTGACTCGCACCGACTCGAAGCCGGTCAGCTTGCCATCGTCGAAAACAGGCGTGACGTAGGCGCTGACCCAGTAGAAATCGCCGTTCTTGCAGCGGTTCTTGACCACCCCCATCCAGCTTTTGCCGGCCTTCAGGTAGCGCCACATCACCTCGAACACGGCGGGTGGCATGTCCGGGTGGCGGACCAGGTTGTGGTCACTGCCGATCAGCTCGGCTCGTGAGTAGCCACTGATGGCGACAAATTCGTCATTGCAATAAAGGATTTTGCCCTGGTTATCCGTCGCCGAAATCAGCCGCTGATGCGCCGGAAAGGTCCGTTCGGTGTTGCTTACCGGTCCGTTGTTTCTCATCGCCCGAACTCCCTGCCAGCGATTTGCTGAAAAATGCGACTCATCGGTCACGACGAATCAATCTGTTACAAGACTCGGGCGGCGCAAAGCGAACTTGAGAGGGGACGGAAAGTATTTGCCGAACGGCATCGCCAGGTAGTGCCGCTAGTGAGCGGACTAGCGACCGGCGTTCTGTTCTGCGATGTACAGCGCTTCGACTTTCGCCCTGGCCCAGGGCGTCTTGCGCAGGAATTTCAGGCTGGACTTGATGCTCGGCTCATTGCTGAAGCAGCGGACATCGACGCGCTCGGCAAGGCCGTCCCAGCCGAAGCGAGCATGCAGCTGGACCAGGATGGCCTCCAGCGTCACGCCATGAAGGGGGTCTTTTGCTTGAGTCATGGGGCACTCACGAACACGAGGGCATAGCCTCACGGATGAAAAAACCCGCCGCGCGGTCTGCGGGGCGGGCTTGGGTGACGGTCTGCATCTTACAGGCTGATGCGGGTTCCGAGCACCTCGAGGAATGCCGCCAGCCACGCCGGATGGGCGGGCCATGCCGGAGCGCTGACCAGGTTGCCATCGGTATGCGCCTGATCCACGGCAATGTCCACGTACTCGCCACCGGCCAGCTTCACCTCGGGTGCACAGGCGGGATAGGCACTGCAGGCACGCCCCTTGAGCACGCCCGCGGCGGCCAGCAGCTGGGCGCCGTGACAAACGGCGGCGATTGGCTTCCTGGCCTCATCGAACGCACGCACCAGCGCCAGCACCTGCTCGTTCAGGCGCAGATATTCCGGCGCCCGGCCACCGGGAATGACCAGGGCATCGTAGTCTTCGGCCCGCACGTCGGCGAAGTCGAAGTTCAGCGCAAAGTTGTGCCCCGGCTTCTCGCTATAGGTCTGGTCGCCCTCGAAGTCATGAATCGCGGTGCGCACGCTGTCGCCGGCCTTCTTGTCCGGACACACGGCATGCACGCGATGGCCAACCATCTGCAGGGCCTGGAAAGGCACCATGGTTTCGTAGTCTTCAGCGTAATCACCCACCAGCATCAAAATGTTCTTCGCCGCCATTGGATCGTCCTCTTCGCGCGGGTTTGGAGCATTGCTCCGTGACGCGGCGGCTTCAGCCACCGCGGTTGAAGATATTTACCAGCAGCCGGTCCAGCCAGCCCCACATGCGCTGGTAGAGGCGCAGGTGCAGCGGTCTGGCGTACCAGCTTTTAATGTCGATTTCGATACTGTCCTGAAAATCGCGCTCGAAGCATGCCTGCACCTGGGCACTCAACGCAGCGTCTATGGCCTCGAGATTGGCTTCCAGATTCCAGCGCAGGTTCCAGTGATCGAAGTTGCAAGAGCCGACGCTGACCCAGTCGTCAACCAGCACCATTTTCAGGTGGGAAAAGTGTGGCTGATATTCATGGATTCGCACGCCGGCACGCAGCAGCCGTGGATAGAAACGCTGCCCAGCGTAGCGCACCGGCGGGTGATCGGTATTGCGACTGGTCAGCAGCAGGCGCACGTCCACCCCGCGGCGCGCCGCCCGGATCAGTGCCCGGCGCACCTTGCCGGTAGGCAGGAAATACGGTGTCGCCAGCCAGATGCGCGTCTGCGCGCGTCGCAGGTTGCGCAACAGGCTGTGCAGTATGTCCCGGTGCTGACGCGCCGCCGCATAGGCGACGCGCCCTAGCCCCGAGCCACTGGGCAGCACTGGAATGCGCGGCGCACCGCTGGGCAGGGGCAGCTGCCAGATGCGCCGCTTCAGGCAATGCACCCACTGGGTGTCGAACAGGTCCTGCCAGTCCTGCAGCAGCGGGCCGGTCATCTCGACCATCACCTCATGCCAATGCACGTCGGGCTCATCAGGACGCCAGAATTCATCGGTAACACCGGTGCCGCCGACGTAACCGATGCAGCCGTCGACCAGCAGCAGCTTGCGATGGTCACGATGCAGATTGCGCAGCCTCAGGCGGAGCGAAAGCGGGTTATAGAGACGCAGCTCGACGCCGGCGGCGGTCATCCGATCACGATTGGCCTGGCTCATCTTCAGGCAGCCGAAACCATCGAACAGGCAGCGCACCCGAACGCCGCGTGCCGCCGCACGCAGCAGCGGCTCCAGCAGGCGGTCGAGACAAGCGCCGTCCTCCACCAGATAGAGTTCGAGATCGACCCGGCGCTCGGCGCGCTCGATGGCATCGAGCATGGGCGGAAAGAACCCCGGCCCGTCTATCAGCAGGCGGAACTGATTGTCGCTGCGCCAGAGGAACACCGCTCCAGCCAGCATCACAGGGCGGCACCCCGCGTAGAGCCAGATGACGTCAGGCACAGCGACGAAGCGGATGAGCAACGAAATGACATGAAATCCCTTTTTCCGGACGGCATCCAAGGGCAGCGGCCTCGATACCGCCGCTCTGCACTGGCGGTGCTGAACGAGCAGTTGGCTAGCTTACCCAGGCGTTCGAGCAAGGCAAGGCAGCAGGTCAGACCGCCGCAGCGGAAGAGCCGCCGTGAAATACGATCTTCTATAGGCCCGACTCGCCTGGGCAGAGTTCCCAGCTGTTCGCCGGCGCCCGCCCTGCCTTCAACTGCCTACTGAAGATTCGAGCCCGAGGGCGGCAAGCGCATGTTCCAGACGGCGCGCCTGGGCATCGCGCGCCAAGCCCAGCACTGCGCGATCACGCCGCCACAATGCGCCCCGGGGCCCCTGCGAATCCGCCAACGCCCTATCCACCTCAGGTTGCAGCGCAGCGAACTGCTCGAGCAACGCGGCCAGCAGCAGATGAGTAGCAGGCTCATGGGCTGGCCGCTGCGCAACCTCTGCCGCAGCCGCAAGAACGCCAAGCAGACGCAGTGCCAGCGCGCGCGGCCACTGCTCAAGCAGCGCCACACCGTAGAGCCAGGCGGTCAGCGCCGCCAGCACATGAAGATCTTCGTGGCTGCGAAACGGTTTGACGTACTCGCTCCAGCCGTCACCAGGCAAGCGTCTCCCAACAGCCTGCTCGAGGCTCAGTCTGCCATGCGCGATATCCGGCACGATCGGCAGATCCGGCCCGGCCACCAATGACACGCCGGCACCGGACGGCTCCACGACGAACAGTCCGAGGCGAGGCGACTCGCCGGCGCCCTCCTCCCGGGCCGAAACCAGCAGCCATTGCGCCGCGACGCCCGCCGTCACGAAATCCTTGCTGCCAGTGAGCTGGCCGTTCTCGCAACGCGTCGCCATGTCGGCCGGCCGCAACTTGCGCCGCTCCGTCGTGCATAGCGCGCCAAGCCCGGGCGGCGCATCCGGCCAGAGCGCCCGCAGGGCTGCCTGGTATCCCGCGAGAAAGGCCAGCCCCGGCGTGGTCGCCAGCCGGCCGCCGTAAACCGCCTGACTGAACGAGTCCGCACTCGGAGCACCGTCGCACACGGCCCGATACCAGTCGCGCAGCCCGGAGGGCTCGGCCACTGGCTGCAGCGGCCCGATCAATCGTTTCCAGGGCATCTTCATCTCCAAAGGTTCTGCCATTACCGGCCACTGGCTCGCGCCGTCATCCAACCATCATCCGAACGTCACAGTGGCGACACGCCCTGCTCCTAGCCTGATCACGCCAAACCAGCGAGCCCAACGATAACAACCAGACGCTCGCGCTGCATCGCCAACCCGCCACTACCCCGGCGGACAAGGAGACAGAGCATGAATGCCATCGTCGATCCACGCAGCACGCGTCAACTTCGAGCCGAACGCCTGCAAGGCGAATGCGCACTGCGCGAAGCCCAGGCCCTGCGATATCGGGTGTTCAGCAGCGAGTTCGATGCCCAGCTCAATGGTGCCGAGTTCGGGCTGGACATGGATGACTTTGATATCCACTGCCGGCATATCGGCGTGCGCGATCTCGCGACCGGTGAGCTGGTCGCCACCACCCGCCTGCTCGACCACCTCACCGCCAAGCAGCTCGGGCGCTTCTACAGCGAAGGAGAGTTTGCGCTGCACGGCCTGGCGGACGTCAACGAACCGGTGCTGGAGATCGGCCGTACCTGCGTGGCGCCGGCTTATCGCAATGGCGCGACCATCGCGGTGCTGTGGAGCGAACTGGCCGAGGTGCTCAACCAGGGTGGCTATCGCTACCTGATGGGGTGCGCGAGCATCCCGATGCGCGACGGCGGCATCCAGGCCCGCGCGATCATGCAGCGACTGCGCGACAGTCACCTGAGCACCGAACTGCTGCACGCCGAGCCGCGAACGCCACTTCCCGAACTGGAGTTGCCGGACAACGTCACTGCCCAGCTCCCGCCGCTGCTCAAGGCCTATATGCGCCTCGGCGCGAAGATCTGTGGCGAACCCTGCTGGGACCCGGATTTCCAGGTTGCCGATATCTTCATCCTGCTCAAGCGCGAGGAGCTGTGCCCGCGCTACGCTCGCCACTTCAAGGCGGCGGTATAGATGCCGCGGTTGCGCCTGTACTGGCGCCTGCTGCGGGTCGCCGCGGTGATCCTGCTGGGGTTGCTGTTGGCGACCGCGCTGGGTCTCGGCGACCGCCTCGCGCTACGCCTATCGCTGCAACTCAGACAACAGCTGACCCGCTGGTTCATGGTCCGCCTGGCCTCCGCGCTGCCCTATCGCGTACACATCATCGGTCAGCTACCAGCTCAGCCGATGCTGTGGGTCGCCAACCACGTGTCCTGGTGCGATATCCCGTTGCTGGGAATGCTGCGGCCGCTGTCGTTCCTGGCCAAGGCCGAGGTCGCACAATGGCCCGTGCTGGGCTGGCTGGCACGCCAGGCTGGCACGCTGTTCATCCGCCGCGGCGCCGGCGATGCCGCGCAGATCAACCAACAGCTGGCCAGCCACCTCACCCAGGGCTGCCACCTGCTGATCTTCCCTGAGGGCACCTCGACCGACGGCAACAGCGTGCGCACCTTCCACCCCCGACTGTTCGCCTGCGCGATAGAGGCCGGCTGCGCCGTTCAACCCGTGGCGATCCGCTATACGCGCAACGGCAAGCCCGACACCGTCGCCCCCTTCATCGGCGACGACGAGCTGCCTGCGCATTTGCGCAGGCTGTTTGTCAGCGACCTGGCAGAAGTAGAAATCCATCTGTTGGCGCCAATACCCGTTGCCTCACTCAGTCGCAGGGCGCTCGCCGAGCAAGCACAGCTGGCCATCGAGCGAGCACTGTCTGGGCAGCTGTGGGTGACCACGAGAGAGGCCGCATAGCGACCTGCCTATCGAGGCTGCGCTAAGCTTCGCCCATGAACTATCTCGCTCATCTTCATCTTGGCGGCCCCGGCCCGGCTGACATGCTCGGCAGTCTTTACGGGGACTTCGTCAAAGGTCCGCTGCAGGGCCGCCTGCCGGCCCAGATCGAAGCAGGCATCCGTCTGCATCGGCAGATCGATGCCTTCACCGACAGCCATCCGCTGGTGCTGCAGGCCAAAGCGCGCTTTCCCAGCGAGCGTCGCCGCTACGCCGGGATACTGCTGGACCTGTTCTTCGATCATTGTCTGGCGGCGAACTGGGCGGATTACTCCGGCGAACCGCTGGACCAGTTCACCCGGCGCGCCTACCGAGCGCTGGCCGATGAGCCCGCGCTGCCTGGCAAGCTCGCCGTGATCGCACCGCATATGGCGGCACACGACTGGCTCGGCAGTTACCGTGAATTCGAGGTACTGGGCAGGGTGCTGGCGAACATGGGCCGTCGCCTGAGCCGGCCGGATGGCCTGGCCGGCGGGCTGGAAGAGCTGGAGCAGCTTTACGACCCGCTGCTCGAGGACTTCCGCCACTTCTACCCGCAGCTGCAGCAGTTCGCCAAGGCAGCGATGTAGCGCGAACGCCCCGTACTACTGCGCATAGCCCGGGCTTTGCGCATCCAGCTTGCGCAACAGACCGGGCCATGCCAGCGCGCCGCCCATGCCCGAGCGAGTGCGGGTCACGCCCGCTGCCATGGCCTTCGCACCGGCTAGAATCTGCTCCGGAATGGCGATCAGCTCGCTGCCACCGGCCTGCGCCATGACCTGGATTTCACAAGCGCGCTGGAAGATGAACATCATCAGAAAGGTATCGGCGATGCTGCTACCGCAGGTCAGCAGACCGTGGTTGTGCAGCAGCATGAAAGCGGTTTCGCCAAGATCGGCCTGCAGACGCGCTTTCTCGTCGTGATTCAGCGCCACACCCTCATAGCCGTGCGTCGAAAGGCTGGCCAGCACGAACAGTGACTGCTGGCTGATCGGCAGCACGCCCTGACGCTGGGCCGAGACCGCCACCCCGGCGGCGGTATGTGTGTGCATGACGCAGGCGACGTCGTGGCGAACCTCATGCACGGCGCTGTGAATGGTGTACCCAGCGGGATTGATCTCGTACGGGCTGTCCGTCACTTTGTTGCCGGCCAGATCGACTTTCACCAGGTTGGACGCGGTGATTTCGTGAAACATCAGCCCGTATGGGTTGATCAGAAAGTGGTCGGTTTCGGGAATCTTGGCCGAGATGTGCGTGAAGATCAGGTCATCCCAGCCATGCAGCGCGACCAGTCGGTAACAGGCCGCCAGATCGACCCGCGCCTGCCATTCGGCGGGGCCCACTTGGGTTTCCAAAGAAGGCAAAGCGTGCAGCGCAGTCATCGAGGGCACCTCTTGTTATTGTCGTGAAGATGCCCTGGATTCTAGCCAGCCGCTACTGGCCCGGCAGTTGCCCTTGCAGCCAGGCCGCTGACCTGGCGAGCCACTCAGGCGCGCAAGGCCGCAGCAAAAGTTTCCAGCCAGGGTTCGGCGTCGCTTTCCGGCGTGACCGTCTCGCTGGCGTCGAGGCGCAGCATCTCCACGACCTCCCGCACGCCGAGCTCGGCATAGAGCTCGCGAATCAGCTCGCCACCACCACAGAAGGTGTCGCCGTAGCTGGCATCACCAAGGGCGATGACACCACCGGGCAGGCCGCTCCACGCGGGAAACTGATCACGGATGGTCGAGTACAACGGAATGAAGCTGTCAGGCAGTTCGCCCATGCCGGTGGTCGAGGTCACGACCAGCAGTGCTTCGGGGGCGAAATCGAGAATCTGTGACAGCTGGGCGCGGGGATCGTGCCAGGTTTCGAAACCGGCGGCTTTCAGCTGGTGTTCGGCGTGACGGGCGACATCTTCGGCGGTGCCGTAGACGCTCCCGGAAAGAATGGCGACTTTCATGTGCGCTCCGAGGCAATCAAAGCTGCGCATTATGCCGCAATCGCCAAGTCTGGTCGGCACACCCTGCTCAGGCGAAGCCGTCCATCCAGAAAATGTGCAGCCTGCGGAACCACTGTCGATCGCATTTGTCATAGGGCCGATTGCCCCACCGCGACCATACCGGTTGCAGGCGTATAGCGGCCCCGCCGCGCGACGCCAAACGTGGAGGGCACTGTCCCTCCGAGGGTATCCGCATGGCGGAAGAGACGATTCTCAGCAAAGACGAACTGACCTTCATCCGCAAGTTGATGCAGCGCAACGGCAGCACCAGCGCTGAGCGCACGACAGGCTTTCGGATCGACGGCGGCGCGCAATCCAACGAACTGCTGCTGCAGCTGGCCGCTCGCGCCAATCTGTCGTTGCAGGCGGAGTTCGAGGATTTCCGCATGTCCTTTCCGCTGCAGCTCCGAGAAGACGAACTACACAGCCTCGACCTGCAGCTGGCACCTCCGGTGATCTACGAGCGCGGGCCAACCACGCGTGCCTGGCGCCTGCACCTGGACCAGCCGCTGCCTCTGCTGGAAAACGATGGTGGTGAAAGCTCGCTCAGCGTGCACGAGCTGTCTCCGCACGGCCTGCTGGTGGATGCCGGCGGACACCGCAAGCCACCCAAGCACTTCCACCTGCGCCTGGCGCTGCCCGACGACGGCCCGCTGGAAATCGATGCCCATCGCGTTCGCGAGCTGACCGGCGGGCGGGCCGCCTACGAAGTCGAATTCACGCAGGAAAAGGACGCCGAGCGGATCCGCTCCTTCCTCTATCGCCAGCATCAGCGCCTGCACCCAGATTTGCAGCCAGAGCTGCCGGCCGATCTGGTGTAAGCTGCCACGCCTGTAGCGACCGCCTCAACCTGTGGGCGGTCCGCCCATTACAGGCAGTGGATTTTCATGCATCAGGCCCCGATTCTCATCACCGGAGCCAGCCAGCGGATCGGGCTGCATTGTGCCGAGCGACTGCTGGAAGACGGCTTTCCGGTCATCGTTACCTACCGTCGCGAACGCGACAGCATCGACCGGCTTCGCGCCTTGGGCGCACAGGCGTTGCAGGCAGACTTCAGCGACGAAACCGGCATCACCACCTTTATCAGCGCTCTCAAGCAGCAGACCGACTGCCTGCGGGCCATCGTGCACAACGCCTCCGAATGGCGCCCGGATACCCCCGGGCAGGAAGCCGAGGCGTTCCGCCAGCTGTTCCAGGTGCATATGCTCGCGCCCTACCTGATCAACCTGCACTGCGCCGAACTACTGCGCCACGGCGGGCCGGCGGACATCGTCCACATCGGCGACGACGTGACCCGCAAGGGCAGCAAGAAGCACATCGCCTATGCTGCGAGCAAAGCGGGCCTGGACAACCTGACACTATCTTTCGCCGCCAGCCTGGCGCCGGCGATCAAGGTCAATGGCATCGCCCCGGCGCTGATCCAGTTCAACCCGGACGACGACGCCGAATATCGCCGCAAGGCGCTGGCCAAATCCGCGCTGGGCATCGAACCCGGTGCCGAGGTGATCTACCAGAGTCTGCGCTACCTGCTCGACAACCCTTATGTCACCGGCACCACACTGACCGTGAACGGCGGCCGCCACCTGATCTGAAGACTGCAAGGAGTCCCCATGCCCCGACTGGAACCCGCGATGGCCCGCATCCGCGTCAAGGACCTGCGGCTGCGCACCTACATCGGCATCAAGGAAGAGGAAATCCTCAATCGCCAGGACGTGCTGATCAACCTGACGATGCTCTACCCCGCTGCGGAAGCGGTGCGCGAAAACGACATCGAACAGGCGCTGAACTACCGCACCATCACCAAGGCGATCATCCAGCACGTCGAAGACAACCGCTTCGCCCTGCTCGAGCGGCTGACCCAGGAAATTCTCGACCTGGTCATGCGCTACCCGCAGGTGCGCTACGCCGAAGTGGAAGTCGACAAACCCCACGCGCTGCGCTTCGCCGAGTCCGTATCGATCACCCTGGCTGCGCATCGGGATTGACCCTGCGCAAGGCTGGCCGGCTCATTGACGCAAGGTTATGATCCGGCCGACCTCAGCCAACGCCGAGACCCACGAGATGAACGATCAAGAACGCACCGAACTGGAAGCCGCAGCCTTCCGCCGCCTGGTCCAGCACCTGCGCACCCGTCCCGATGCCCAGAACATCGACCTGATGAACCTCGCCGGTTTCTGTCGCAACTGCCTGTCGAAATGGTACAAGGCCGCCGCAGACGATCTGGACGTCGAACTCAGCATCGACCAGGCCCGCGAAGAGGTGTACGGAATGCCGTACAGCGAGTGGAAAAAACGCTATCAGAAGGAAGCGTCTGCCGAGCAGCAGGCCGCTTTCGACAAGGCCCAGAAAGAATGAACGACCTGAAGGACTTCCGCGCCAGCCTGCGCAATCGCAACCACGCATTCAGCGAAACGCTAGCCTTCATCGAGGGTGCTTACGACTACCAGCCGAGCCGCTTCGTCAACGGCACATTGGAGAACGCTGCCGGCGAGAACGAAGGTTCCTGCAAGACGCTGGGCCTCGCATTGCTTGAAGACTTCACGACGGAAGAAGCGCTGCTTGCGTTCGGCGAGCACTATCAGGCGGTCCTGGCCGACCCGAACGGCAGCGACCACCGCAACATTCGCGCGCTCATGGAAACCGGCCTGCCGGGCGTGCGTTTCGACACCCAACCGCTCAAGCGCAAGTAACGCGCATCCTTTCGACGGATCGAGCCGGCTATGCCGGCTCAATGGGAATAAAAAGGGTCATCCCAAGCACTTGGGGAAGGCTGAAGGAGCGGATGACCCGAAAACGGTTGAGCGCCACCTTAGCTATCCGCCGACGCCGTGGATAATTCAGGTTCTGCATACAACCCATAGTCATCGACTATCCCGCTGCGCTAAGCCCCTCTCGACGAAACCCTGCCCTTTTTCAGGAGACGCCAATGCCCGTATCCGCCCTCTCCGGCCCGCAATACCTGCGCGAAGGCCTGCGCCTGGTGCTCAGCCCAGGGCTGCGTCTGTTCGTGATCCTGCCGCTGACGGTGAACGTGCTGCTGTTCTTCGGCCTGATCTGGTTCGCGGCCGGCCAGTTCAGCAGCTGGGTCGACACCTTCATGCCCAACCTGCCGACCTGGCTCGCCTTTCTCGAATACATCCTCTGGCCGCTGTTCGTCGTGCTGGTGGTACTGATGGTGTTCTTCAGCTTCACCATGCTGGCCAACATCATCGCCGCACCGTTCAACGGCTTTCTGGCGGAAAAGGTCGAGGTAGTGGTGCGCGGCGAAGACGCAGCGCCGCCTTTCAGCTGGGCCGAGCTGCTGGCCATGCTGCCCCGCACGATTGGCCGCGAGCTGCGCAAGCTGGGCTATTTCGCACCGCGCGCGCTGGCGTTGCTGGTGCTTTCATTCATCCCCGTGCTGAACCTTGTTGCCGCGCCTTTATGGCTGCTGTTCGGCGTGTGGATGATGGCAGTGCAATACATCGACTACCCGGCGGACAACAACAAGCTGAGCTGGGCGGACATGATGGCCTGGTTGCGCCAGCGACGCTGGCAGAGCCTGAGCTTTGGTGCGGTGACTTATGCGGCGTTGCTGGTGCCGGTCCTGAACCTGCTGATCATGCCGGCGGCCGTGGCGGGAGCGACGCTGTTCTGGGTAAGAGAAGGCGGGCCGAATCGGCAGCTGGACCGACCAGCGTAGACGTCAGGCGTCGCACTCGGCTGTCACGGTTCTAGCGCCGCAAGGTGTGAAAGTTCGAGTCTCTCCGTCCGCACCACGTCACATGCTGACAGCTCAGCGGGAAGGCCTGGCGAAATCGGATGCTGCCGGGTTAGGGGAAATCGGCAGCCAGATCACCCTGGCTGCCGCCGTCACTCACGCCAGCGTCTTCAACGCCTCACGACTGAACGGCAGAATCTCTTCCATCCGCCCTTCACGCACCTTGACCGCCCAATCCGGATCGCAGATCAGCGCACGCCCCACCGCCACCAGATCGAACTCCTGCTTGTTCAGACGCTCCAGCAATCCCTCGATGTTGGCCGGCTGCGCCACCTTGTCGGTCTTGACCATGAACTGCAGGAATTCACCATCCAAGCCGACACTGCCGACGGTGATGGTCGGCTTGCCGGTCAGTTGGCGGGTCCAACCGGCCAGGTTGAGATCGGAGCCTTCGAACTCCGGTTCCCAGAAACGGCGCGTCGAGCAATGGAAGATGTCCACGCCGGCCGCCGACAGCGGAGCCAGGAACTCGCCGAGCTCTTCGGGCGACTGCACCAGGCGCGCCGTGTAGTCCTGCTGCTTCCACTGCGAGAAGCGGAAGATGATCGGGAAATCAGGGCCGACCGCTGCGCGTACGGCCTGCACCAGCTCGATGGCGAAGCGCGAGCGGTTGGCCAGGCTGCCGCCGTACTCATCGGTGCGCTGATTGCTGCCTTCCCAGAAGAACTGGTCAATGAGGTAGCCGTGGGCACCGTGGATTTCCACGCCGTCCATGCCGATCGCCTGAGCATCGCGGGCAGCCTGAGCGAATGCTTCGATCACATCCTGGATGTCCTGCTTGGTCATGCCATGAACGACGACCTGGCCGTCCTTCTGCTTCTCCATCGGGCCGTAACCGACGACCTCCGGCTCCGGCTCGGTGCCCTTGCGGCGCACGTTACCGACGTGCCAGAGCTGCGGGACGATCTTGCCGCCAGCGGTGTGCACCGCATCGACCACAGCCTTCCAGCCAGCCAGCGCATCTTCACCGTAGAAACGCGGCACATGGGGATAACCGTTCGCCGCGGCGTGACCGACCGTGGTGCCCTCGGTGATGATCAGCCCGACCCCGGAGGCGGCACGACGGCGGTAGTACTCGACCACATCGGCAGTGGGTACGCCGTTAGGCGAGAACGAACGGGTCATCGGCGCCATGACCACACGGGTCGGCAAACGGAGAGCACCCAACTCAAAGGGCTGAAACAAGGCTTGTACACTGGCGGTCATCGATCGACTCCTGTGGCATTGGTCAAGGCAGCCGGGCGCTCATGCCCCGGCGAAGTTATTGCAGCCGGCGCCAACAGGCGTTCGAGCTGCTGGAAAAACACCTGCAAAGGCGCAACGCTGCCGCTCACTTTCATGCGCAGCAGCGCACCTTCCCAGGCGTTGCTTATGAATTCCGCCTGCACTGCACAATCGCAATCGGCCGCGATCTCTCCAGCGACACGCGCCTGTTCGAGGCAGGCCGTAAGCAACTCGACCGATTGCGTCAGTATCGCGCTGAGCCGTTTGGCGATGGCCGGGCACAGCTCGGCCATCTCGAAGCTCAAGCTGCCGATGAAGCAGTGATATTCGGGCTTTTCCTGGCGGGCGAAGTGCGCAACGAGATCGGCGTAGTAGTCGAGGATGCGCTGCCGGGGCGAGACTGCTGAGTTACTCAGCGCCGCCTGATAGCGCTCCAGCCGGGGCGCATAGATATAGTCCAGCGCCTGCAGGGCGAAGTCTTCCTTGCTGGCGAAGTAGTGATAGAACGAGCCCTTGGGAATACCGGCCGCCTGGACGATTTCCTGGACACCGGTGCCGTGATAGCCGCGGCGGGTCATCACCCAGGCACCCTTGGACAGGATCAGGTCGCGCTTGTCGTTGCGTGCTGGATTGGTCATGCAGCGAGAATATGACCGGTCGTCTCGCCGGCACAGCATCATCCATGACGCTTATTCAGCGGCAACCACGGCAAGCATGGCCGGTATATCCAGGACTCAAGAAAGAGAACGCGACCGCGCGTACGGTCGCATATCTGCAGATCAGGCCAGGGCGGTTTCGATCGCCTGGATCAGGGCGGGGTCGTCGGGCGTGGTGCGCGGCGAGAAACGGGCCAGCACACGGCCGTCCTTGCCCACCAGGAACTTCTCGAAGTTCCAGGTGATGTCCCCCGGAAAATCGGCACCTTCGCCAGCCAGCAAACGATACAGCGGATGGCGCTGCGGACCGTTCACCTCGAGCTTGCCGCTCAGAGGAAAGCTCACACCATAGTTGAGTGTGCAGAACGAGCGGATTTCCTCATCGCTGCCCGGCTCCTGCGCAGCGAACTGATTGCATGGCACGCCCAGCACGCTGAAGCCGCGGGCAGCGTATTGCTGCTGCAGCCGCTCCAGGCCGGCGTACTGCGGGGTCAGCCCGCACTGCGAAGCGACGTTGACCACCAGCGTGATCTGATCGCCGAACTGCGCCAACGGCAGCTCCTCGCGGCCCAGGCCTGGCAACACCAATTGGTGGAATGCGCTCATCTCATCTCTCCTAACGAAAAAACGCCCCGGCAACGACCGGAGCGCTCTTCTTTTCGATCCGCACGGTAGCGGTTCCTGCCGCCGTGCCTGCGGACGCCTATGCGGCGACCCGGATCAGTGGTGGTGGCCACCTTCGCCGTGGACGTGGCCGTGGGCAACTTCTTCTTCGCTGGCGTCACGCACGCTGACGACCTTGACGTCGAAGTTCAGGCGCTGGCCGGCCAGCGGGTGGTTGCCGTCGACGATCACGTCGTCGCCTTCCACGTCACGAATGGTGACGATCTGCATGCCGCCGTCCGGACCGGAAGCGTGGAACTGCATGCCCACTTCCAGCTCGTCGACGCCTTCGAACATGGCGCGATTGAGGGTAGCGACCAGCTCCGCGCTGTACTCGCCGTAAGCGTCCTGCGGCTCGATGGCGACCTGGATCTGGTCACCGCCCTGCTTGCCCTCGAGGGCCTTCTCCAGGCCCGGAATGATGTTGCCTGCGCCGTGCAGGTAGACCAGCGGCGCGCCGCCGGCCGAGCTGTCGATCACCTCACCGGCGTCGTTGGTGAGTGTGTAGTCGATGGAGACAGCCTTGTTAGCGGCAATCAGCATGGGGCAGAACCTTTGCTTTAGAGAATGGATGTCGAAGTTTAACCATCCACCGCGCCGATTGCGAACCGACCTTGGATGAACGGGCCAATGCCGTTCGTCGCCCTCGCCCCGCGTGTAGTGCCATTGAACATGGGACTACAACCTTTGGATGGCATCGCTTTCATGGCCGATGTGCAAGAATCGGCGGAAAGTATCTTTGGCACCCATATCAATAACATTAGAGAACCAAGGAGCACCGATGTCGGCTCGTAACATCCTGGTGATTAACTGTGGCAGCTCGTCGATCAAGTTCGCCCTGGTCAACGAAGCGCAAGCGACCTTCCCGCTACAAGGCCTGGCCGAATGCATCGGCAGCCCGGAAGCCGTCATCCACTTCGAGAGTGCAGCCGGCAAGGAAAGCGTCAAGGTGCCGAATGCCGATCATCAGGCTGCTCTCGCCCAGATCCTGCCGCGCGTGGAAGACGCCGCTGGCGGCCATCTGGATGGCATCGGCCACCGCGTAGTGCACGGCGGCGAAAAGTTCTTCGCCTCCTCGCTGCTCACCGATGAAACCCTGGCCGGCATCGAAGCCAACATTCAGCTAGCGCCGCTGCACAACCCGGCCAACTTGAGCGGCATCCACGCCGCCATCAATCTGTTCCCCGAGCTGCCGCAGGTTGGCGTGTTCGACACCGCTTTCCACCAGACCATGCCCGAGCATGCTTACCGCTATGCCGTGCCGGATGTGCTGTACAAGGATCATGGTGTACGCCGCTACGGCTTCCATGGCACCAGCCACCGCTACGTCAGCAAGCGCGCAGCCGAACTGGCCGGCGTTCCGGTCGAGAACAGCAGCTGGCTGGTCGCTCACCTGGGCAACGGCTGCTCCACCTGCGCGGTAGTAAACGGTGAAAGTCGCGACACCAGCATGGGCCTGACGCCGCTCGAAGGCCTGGTGATGGGCACCCGCAGCGGTGACGTCGATCCGAGCCTGCACAACTTCCTGAGCAAGACGCTGGGCTGGGACCTGGCCAAGATCGACAACATGCTCAACAAGGAAAGCGGCCTGAAGGGCCTCTCCGGCCTGTCCAACGACATGCGCACCCTGGCCGATGCCCGCAACGCCGGTCATCCAGGCGCGGTGCTGGCCTTCGAAGTATTCTGCTACCGCCTGGCCAAGTCGCTGGCCGCCATGTCCTGCGCCCTGCCGCAGCTGGACGGCCTGGTATTCACCGGTGGTATCGGCGAGAACTCCTCGGCAGTGCGCGAGCGGACACTGGAACACCTCAAGCTGTTCGGCTTCAAGCTCGACGCCGAAGCCAACGCCCGCTGCACCCGCGGCGTTGCCGGCGAAATCCAGGCTGAAGGCAGCCCGCGCGTCATGGTCGTCCCGACCAACGAGGAGCGCCAGATTGCCCTCGATACGCTGGCCCTGCTGGACGCCTGAGCGCAGTAGGCATGTAGCGATTCCGAGACCCGACAGCCCCTGGCGGTCGGGTCTTTGCACATCAGCGCCGCGGCAATCCGGCAGTTTCCGTCCCGAGGCAACTGCCCTAGCCTTGCCGGCGCCCAGCACCGTTACCCCGAGCACCCTGCCCTCAAGGAGATGCCATGCACACAATCTTTCTTGCCCCCACCGGTTTCGGCGGCGGCCTCAATTCCATCAGCCTCGGCCTGATTCGTGCCCTGGAAAACGCCGGGCTGAAGGTCGGTTTCTTCAAGCCGATCGCCCAGCCCTTTCCGGTCGATCAGGGCCGTGAGCGATCCTGTATCCTGGTCGAGCGCACCCTTAACCTGACCTCGCCCGAGCCGCTGCCGCTGGAGCAGGTAGAGCGTCAGCTCGCCGATGGCGAGATCGACCTGCTGCTCGAAGATGTCATCAGCCGCTACCAGGAAGTCGCTGCCGGCAAGGACGTGGTCATCGTCGAAGGCATGGTGCCCACCCGCGAGTCCAACTACACCCAGCGCATCAACACCCAGCTGGCCAAGAGCCTGGACGCCGAGGTCATCCTGATCGGCGCCCAGGGCAGCGACAGCCTCAAGCGCCTGGCCGAACGCATCGAGATCCAGGCGCAGCTGTACGGCGGCGCGAAGGACCCCAAGGTGCTTGGCGTCATCCTCAACAAGGTCAAGACCGAAGAAGGCCTGCCGGCTTTCGTAGACAGCCTCAAACAGCACCTGCCGCTGCTGGGCAGCGCCGACTTCCAGCTGCTGGGCGCGATCCCCTTCTCCGAAGAGCTCAACGCACTGCGCACCCGAGACATCGCCGAGCTGCTCGGCGCTCAGGTACTGAACGCCGGTGAAGCCGACCAGCGTCGCGTCAACAAGATCGTGCTGTGCGCGCGCGCCGTTCCGAACACCGTACAGCTGCTGCGGTCCGGCGTGCTGGTAGTGACGCCAGGCGACCGCGACGACATCATCCTGGCCGCCAGCCTGGCCTCGCTCAACGGCGAAAAACTCGCCGGCCTGCTGCTGTGCAGCGACTTCGCGCCGGACCCGCGCATTCTCGAGCTGTGCAAGGCCGCACTGGACGGCGGCCTGCCGGTGATGACCGTGGAAACCAACTCCTACGACACGGCGAACAACCTGTTCGGCCTGAACAAGGAAACCCCGTCGGACGACATCGAACGTGCCACACGGGTCACCGATTTCATCGCCAAGCACCTGCACCCCGAGTTCCTGCACACCCGCTACAGCGTGCCGCGCGGCGAGCTGCGCATGTCGCCGGCAGCCTTCCGCTACCAGCTGGTCAAGCGGGCGCAGGATGCCAACAAGCGCATCGTGCTGCCCGAAGGCAACGAGCCACGCACCATCCGCGCCGCCGCCATCTGCCAAGAGCGTGGCATCGCCCGCTGCGTGCTGCTGGCCAAGCCGGAAGAAGTCCAGCAGGTCGCTCGCGAGCAAGGCATCACCCTGCCCGCCAGCCTGGAGATTCTCGATCCGGACAACATCGCCAACCGCTACGTCGAGCCGATGTGCGAAATGCGCAAAGCCAAGGGCCTGACCCCGGACGATGCCCGCGAGCAGCTGAAGGACACCGTGGTGCTCGGCACCATGATGCTGGCGCTGGACGAAGTGGACGGCCTGGTTTCCGGCGCCGTGCACACCACCGCCAATACCATCCGCCCTGCCCTGCAGCTGATCAAGACCGCACCGGGCTACAGCCTGGTGTCCTCGGTGTTCTTCATGCTGCTGCCGGATCAGGTTCTGGTCTACGGCGATTGCGCGGTCAACCCGAATCCGAGCGCCACCGAGCTGGCGGAGATCGCCCTGCAGAGCGCCGAGTCCGCCGTGGCCCTGGGCGTTAACCCGCGCGTGGCGATGATCAGCTACTCGACCGGCAGCTCCGGCAGTGGTGCAGAAGTCGAGAAGGTCGCCGAAGCTACTCGCATCGCCCAGGGTCGTGCGCCTGAGCTGCCGATCGACGGCCCGCTGCAGTACGACGCCGCCTCCGTGCTCAGCGTCGGCAAGCAGAAAGCCCCTAACAGCAAGGTCGCCGGCCAAGCCACGGTGTTCATCTTCCCCGACCTGAACACCGGCAACACCACCTACAAAGCGGTTCAGCGCAACGCCAACTGCCTCAGCGTCGGCCCGATGCTGCAAGGCCTGGCCAAGCCGGTCAACGACCTGTCCCGCGGCGCCCTGGTGGATGACATCGTCTTCACCATCGCCCTGACCGCTCTGCAGGCTGCCAACCAGAAGGCCTGACGGCCGCTTCCGACTGGCGCCGCCTCGCCCTCCGGCAGGCGGCGCCAGTGCTTCACCCCTCTCGATAGTTGCAGTTCAGCGCGTAATCGCTACTCTTGGCGCCTCGAATCAGCCGTATCGACGAGAACTTCATGCTGAGCTTTCTCCCCGCCCCACTCCGCGGCACGCTCGCCGCCCTGCTGCTTGCGCTCAATACCCTGTTCTGGTGCTGGCCGCTGTTTGCACTCTCGCTGCTCAAGCTGGTGTTTCCAATCCCTGCGATACAACGCAGCCTGCGCTTCGGCATGCACTGGATCGCCGAGTCCTGGATCGCGATGAACAGCTTCTGGATGGATCTGGTTCGCCCGATCCGCTGGGACGTGCAGGGTCTGGATCAGGTTGACATGCATCACTCCTACCTGGTCACCAGCAACCACCAGAGCTGGGCGGACATCCTCGTGCTGCAGTACCAGCTCAACCGGCGCATGCCGTTCCTCAAGTTCTTTCTCAAACAGGAGCTGATCTGGGTCCCGGTGATCGGCCTGTGCTGGTGGGCGCTGGAGTTTCCCTTCATGAAGCGCTTCAGCAAGGAGTATCTGGCCAAGAACCCGGAGAAGCGTGGCGAGGACCTGGCGACCACACGCAAAGCCTGCGAGCGCTATCGGACCAATCCGGTGTCGGTGTTCAACTTCCTCGAAGGCACACGTTTCAGCGAGGACAAGCATTCCGAACAGGCCTCACCCTATCGCTATCTGCTCAAGCCAAGGGCTGGCGGCATCGCCTTCGTCATCGATGCCATGGGCGAGCAACTCACCGCGCTGATCAACATCACCATCCATTACCCCGACGGGCGCCCGAGTTTCTGGGACCTGCTCGCCGGCAACATTCATCAGGTCGTCGTACGCCTCCAGGCACAGCCGATACCCGCCGAATTTCTCCGCCGCAATTACGACCAGGACGAGTCGTACCGACTGGCGTTCCAGCAGTGGGTCAACGGACTCTGGAGTGAAAAGGATCGGCAACTGGAGCAGCTGCACCAGCAGTTTCCGGTGCAGCCCTGACCGGCTCGCTCAGAGCGCGTCCCAGGCGACCTGAGCGGGAAATGCCCGCGCCTGCTCGGCGCTCAAGGCCGGAGAGACGAGAAAGCCCTGCATGACGTCGCAGCCGTTCTCCACCAGCCAGTCACGCTGCGCCCGGGTTTCCACGCCCTCGGCCACCACCTCCAGGTTGAGGTTGCGGCCCAGATCAATGATGGTACTGACGACCGCCGCATCGCGGGGGGAATCCAGCATGTTGGCGATGAAAAGTCGGTCGATCTTCAGCGTATCCAGCTCGAAGTGCCGCAGATAAGCCAGCGACGAATAACCGGTACCGAAATCGTCGATGGCCACGCGCACGCCGAGCTTGCGCAATTGCCGTAGTTTCTCGCAGCTCTGCTCGAGATCTTGCATCAGCGTGCCTTCGGTGACCTCCAGCTCGAGTTGCGCAGGGTGGAGCTGATATTCATCCAGCAGACGGCGAAGCGAATCGAACAGCCCAGCCCGGCTGAACTGCACCGGGCTGACGTTCAGGCTGAGAATCAGATCGCTGCCGAATGACGGCAGCCACTGGCAGTACTGGTTCATGCCTTCGCGCAGCACCCAGTCGCCGACGCGCTCGATCAGTCGGGTTTCTTCCAGCAGCGGGATGAAGTTGCCCGGCTGGTTTTCATCCGCATCGCCCTGGGGCCAGCGCAGCAGCCCCTCGAACCCTCTGAGCTTGCCGCTGCCAAGCATCACCTGTGGCTGGTAGAGCAGTTCGAAGTCGTTGCGCTCGGTGGCGCTGCGCAGGTTCTCCTCCATCATCAGCCGCGCATGTGCCCGCTCGTTCATGTCGCTGGAGAAGAAGCGATACTGTCGGCGCCCGGCACGTTTGGCCTCGTACATCGCCATGTCCGCCGAGCGCAGCAGCTGATCGACGCTGACCCCGCAGTCGGGGAAATGGGCGATGCCGATGCTGGCGCCAAGGGTCACCTCGGTGCCATCGATCTTGTGTCGTACCGAGATCAACTCGATCAGCTTCTCCGCTACCCGTGCGGCATCCTCCGGGTGATCGAGGGAATCCAGCAGCGCGGTGAACTCGTCGCCGCCCATGCGCGCGATGATGTCGTAGGGACGCATGCAGGTCTCCAGCAGGCGCGCCACCTTGCACAGAATTTCGTCGCCAGCATCGTGGCCGAGCGAATCGTTGATGCGCTTGAAGCCGTCCAGATCGATATAAAGGATGGCCATGCGCTTGCCGTTGCGATCGACCCGCGCCAGCGACGATTCCAGCGCCTGATGGAAGCCACGCCGGTTCAGCAGCCCGGTCAGCGAGTCGGTGACCGCCTGGGTTTCCAGCTGAACGTGAAGGTTGCGCACCACCGACATGTCCAACGCGATGACCACCATGGAGCGCTGCTGGCGCGGCAGCGGCGAGCTGGACAACGCTACGGGCAACGGCGTACCAGTGGCGGTGTGCAGCTGCGCCTCGTGCAGACGATAGGTCGAGCCGCTGCGCCAGTAACGGTAGAAGTCCGACTCCTGCCAGCTGGCCGGCATCTCCGGCGCCGCCAGATGCGAGAGCAACGGCGTGCCCTGCAGGTCCTCGACCCGGGTGTGCAGCATGCCGGCGATCGCTGGATTGGCGAAGCTGATATAGCCGTCCTCGGCGACCACCAGAATGCCCTCGGCAGCGTTGCTCAGGACCGAGGCATTGAATGCACGGGCGCTGTCCAGTTGCTGTGTGAGCAGTTGCAGATCACGGCGGTTGTGTTCGTGGGCCAGCAAGGTGTTGATCTTGTGCTTGAGCACCTGTGGATCGAACGGCTTGAGGATGAAGTCCACCGCGCCGGTGGCGTAACCGCGCAGCACGGAGTCGCGGGTATGCGCGATGGCCGAAACGAAGATGATCGGCGTGTAGCGGGTATGCGGGCTGCCACGCATCAGCCGGGCGACCTCGAAGCCATCCATGCCGGGCATCTGCACGTCCAGCAACACCAGCTCGACGTCCAGCTCCAGCAATGCCCGCAGCGCAGCCTCGCCGGAGTTGACCGTGTGCACCTGCCAGTCACCATCGCCCAGCAACGCTTCCATGGCCACCAGATTCGCTTCCCGGTCGTCCACCACCAGCAGCGTACGACTGCGTGGCTTGGCCTTGAGCTGCGTCTGCGTCATCGCCAACCTCCGAGCAATCCGTTGCCAAACTGCCGACAACAATCGTCCCACGGGGAATTCGCGCACCAGGTGTCATATCGTTCGATCAACGCATCACCACAGGCATGTTCAACACGCACGACTTGCTTACTCCTCTTCAGCCTCGGCCGCACCGCTCTCCAGACCCAGCCATTGCTGCAACAGTGCCGCCAGCGCCGTGGCCTCGACGGGTTTGAGCAGAACGTCGTCGGCACCAGCCGCCATGCAACGCTCGCGCTCACCCCCACCGGTCGTTGTCACCAGCGCAACGATGGGGGCCTGACAGTCATGCGCCTGCTTAAGCCGCTGCGCCAAATCAGGACCTTCCGCCCCAAGCTGGCTCATGTCCAGCAGTACCAGATCGAAGGCATCCTCATCGAAACGCTCGACCGCTTCGTCGGCACTTGTGGCCGGGACCACCAGCAGCCCGAGCTCATCGAGCTGGGCGGTCAGCGAATAGATCAGCCGTACATCCTCATCCACCAGCAGCACGCGCCGGCCCGACGCCGCCACCTGCAGCGAAGCAGCGGCGCTTGGCGACGACACCGTTGGCCCTCGGCGCACCAGTTCTCCCATACGTTTCACATCATCCTCCTTGGACAGTGCTGAAGCCGAATAACGGCGCAAGTGTTGCAGGTCTGTATCCGACAGCTTTTCACGACTGTTCACCAACACCGTGACGCCGCGAAGCGAACGCAGGCGCTCCAGCGCATCCAGCAGATCCAGCCCGCTGCCGTCAGCCAGTTCCTGCTCGACCACCACCACGGTGAAATTCTGTTCGGCATATGCCAGTCGGGCCGCTTCGGCGCCCCCCGCCAGCGTGACGCTATAGCCGAGCCGCTCGAAGTACTCACGGATCAGTTCGCGGCGACGGGGATCGGTCTCCACCAGCAGCAGGCGCAGCGAATTCTGTTCGTGGCGCGCCAGTTCGATGAAGATGCGCTCGAGTTCGGCCTGCGCTACCGGCTTGACCAGATAGCGCGAACCATCGTCATGCCAGTCGTGAGGCTGCGGCACGCAGGAAATGATCAGCACCGGCATGCCCTGATGACGCTCGTCGCCACGCAACTCCCGATGCACCTGCCAACCACTGATGTCCGGCAGCAGGATGTCAAGGATCACTGCGGCAAAGTGCTCGCGCCGCAGGGCTTCCAGCCCCTGCTGGCCGGTGCTGCAGATCAGGCTGGTAAAGCCGTGGCTCTGCCCGACCTCCGCCACTACCGATGCGAAATCGGCATCGTCCTCGATGATCAGCAGCCCCGGACCACGCCCACGGCGCTGCGGTTGGCGCGGCAACAGCGGCTGCGCTGATGCGCCCGACGTCGACTCCACCGGCAATCGCACAGTGAAGGTGGCGCCGCTGCCGAGTTCGCTATCAACCGTGACGTGCCCCCCGAGCACCTCCACCAGCTGCCGAGTAATCGCCAGGCCCAGACCGGTGCCGCCGTAGTGACGGCTGATCGAACCATCGATCTGCTGGAACGCCTGGAAGATCCGCTCCTGCTGGTCCTTGGCAATACCGATGCCACTGTCACGTACCTGCAGCTGCAGGATTTGTCCGTCAGCGTCCTCCGGCGGGTAGCTCGCCAGCAACTCCACCTGCCCCTGCTCGGTGAACTTCAAGGCGTTGGTCAACAGGTTGCGCAGAATCTGCTGCAGCCGGGCCCGGTCCGAATTCAGCGCAGGCGGTACGTCGGCGTCGACCACCACCTTCAGCGCCAAGCCCTTCTGCTCGGCCATCGGCGTCAGCGAGGTTTCCAGTTCGGTCAGCAACTCACGCAGGTTCAGCGGCTCCAGCTTGAGTTGCATATGGCCGGACTCGATCTTGGCGAGATCCAGCACATCGTTGATCAACTGCAGCAGCTCATGACCGGCGCGATGAATGATGTCGGCATGCCGGACCTGCTTGTCGTTGAGGTTGCCCGAGCCGTTCTGACGCAGCTGATCGCTGAGGATGAGAATGCTGTTGAGCGGCGTGCGCAGTTCGTGGGACATATTGGCGAGGAACTCGGATTTGTAGCGATTGGCTACTGCCAGCTGGTCGGCCTGCTCGCGCAAGCGACGCTCGGCCGCCTTGCGGTGACTGATATCGATGATCACCGCCTGCACCAGCTGCTCGTCGCCACTGCGCAAGGGCGACAGGCCGATTTCCACAGGCAACGCGCTGCCGTCGCGGTGGCGGCCGAACAGCTCGCGGTTGCCGCCCATGCGACGTGGTTCCGGATTCTCGGCATAACCCTGGCGCAGACCGCGATGCGCTTCGCGCAAGGCTTCGGGCAACAGCAGTTCCACGGGCTGCCCGACCAGCTCCTGGCGCTCATAGCCGAACAGCAGCTCGGTCTGGCGATTGACCATGACGATGTCGCCGCGGGTATCCACCAGCACGAAGGCATTGGGCGAGGCCTCGACGACATTACGGAAGCGCTCCTCGTCGCGCTTGCGCGCCTGCAGATCGAGCAGATTCAGGACGTAATACAAGACATCGTCATGTCTGAAGCTGGTCAGGCTGACGGCAACCGGGATCGCCTTGCCGTCCTCGCGCTGCGCCTGCAGTTCGAGCTGACTGGTTTCGCGCAGTTGCCCGAGCACCTGCTCGCCGAGCACGCCAGGTACGTAACGACTCACACGCTCACCGGCCAGCAGCTCCGTCGAGCTGCCGAACAGCTGCCCGGCGCTCTGGTTGGCCAGTTCGATGCGCCCACCGGCGTTGCATAGCAGGGTCGCCACGGGCAATTGTTCGATCAGCTGACGGAAGCGCGCCTCGCGCTCCTGCAATTGCAGGCTCAATACCTGACTGTTGCGCAGCGCACGTTCGCGCAGATACAAATAGCCGCCCACCAGCAACGAGAACAATGCCGCCGCCATAAGCGCCGCCGCGAGGCTGAAGGCCCGATTGTTGTCACGCAGCACCGCCTCGTATTCCGGCGTGCTGGCCACCTGCAGCTGCCAGCTGCGACCGTACATGTAAATATTCCGAATGCGCTGGAATTTGGCGTCGGCGCTGACCGGCGCACGTCCGGTGAGCAGTGGCGACTCCGGATTGGCGGCATCGAACAGCTGCAGTTGCAGCATTCGGCTGCGCGAGCCGAGGATGCCTTCCATCAGGTCGGTCAGACGGAAGGCGCCGTGCAGGGTGCCGACAAAGGCGCGCTGACGCTCCTCCTCGGTGGTAACCGGCGCCGTCGCCGCATAAATCGGAAAGAACAACAGAACCCCCACCTGGACGTTCTGCTCGGTTTCCTGCTTGAGGCGCAACGGCCCCGTGAGCACCGGATTGCCACTGTCGCGCGTACTGATGATCGCCTCGCGGCGGGTCGCCTCACTGAACAGATCGAAGCCGAGCACCCGCCGATTGCGCCAGTCAGTCGGATGGATGTAGTCGGTCACCACGTACTCTTCGCGGTCGCCCGGCGGATACATGCGAAAGCGCTCGCGGCCGGAGGCGCGGATCTGGTCTATCAGGGTGGTGAGGGTTTCCGGCGTCGCATGCCGCGCCAGCGCGACAGCCTGGATGCCCGGATAGAAGTCCTGCAGCTGCAACTGATCCACGGCCCGCGCCCAGTCATCGATGCGGACCTCGTCGCTGCCGGCAACGACGCCAGCAAGCCCGCGCAAGACCATCTCGTAGGCGCGCATCCGCTCGCGTAGCGTGTGTTCGATGTCATCCACAGCGAAGGTGAAGCGCTGCTCCTGCTCGACCTTGCTGCGCTGTTCCTGGACATGCCACTGCCAGCCGATCCATCCACCCAGGCCCGCCATCAGGGCCAGAGCGACCAATAATGGCAACCAGGACCTGCGGGAATGGAGAGCGGTACGATCATCCATTCGACCTCCTCTGTGCCACAACTGGCGTGCTATCGGATGTCAGATACGAATAGCGCAGAGAGGTTCAATGAAAGCAGCGACAAACAGAATTATGGCGTCTGAATTTCGACGCCCGCGAGGCCGTTGCAGCCCCGCGGCCTATGAATGCTTACAACGGACGCAGGTTGATCTCGACGCGGCGGTTCTGCGCGCGACCGGCAGCTGTATCGTTGCTGGCGATCGGCTGGCTGGGGCCGGCACCGTAGGAAGAAATCCGCGAAGCGGCCACACCATTGCCGACCAGGTAGGAAGCAACACTCTGGGCGCGGCGGTTGGACAGGTCCTGGTTAAGCTGCAGGGAGCCGGTGCTGTCGGTGTGGCCGACGATATCGACGCCGTTCTTGTTGAACTCCTTGAACACCTGCACCAGGGAATTCAGGGTCGGATAGAAGCTGCTGGAGATATCCGCCGAGTTGCTGGCGAAGGTGATGTTGCCGGGCATGATCAGCGTCAGGTTGTCACCATTGCGCTGAACCTGAACACCGGTGCCCTGCAGCGTCTGGCGCAGCTTGGCCTCCTGGGTGTCGACGTAGTAGCCATAGCCACCGGCAGCCGCACCACCGACCGCCGCACCGATCAACGCGCCCTTGGTGCGATCCTTCTTGCTCGAGGTCGCCGCACCGATGACAGCGCCACTGACGGCGCCGATACCACCGTAAACGCCGGCCTTGCCGGCTTGCTGCTCGCCAGTGTAGGGATTGGTGGTGCATCCCACCAGCAGAGCGACGCTCGCTGCGAGGGCGGTCATGTTCAGCATTTTCATAGTTACTTCCTTCTCTCGTCGGTTACCAGGGCAGTCCCCAGCCCTTGCGAGCGCGGCCCTGAATGCGGCGCTAGAGTACCATCGGTCACCGCCTGGAATAGGAACCGTGCAGCAGAACCCGGCCAACGGCACCCCGGGTCAGGCCCGGACGAAAGGATTCTCGCGCATTTCGTCTCCCAGCCGCGTATCCGGGCCGTGGCCGGTCACCACGGTCGCGTCTTCATCCAGCGAGTAGAGCCGCTGCTTGATGGAGCGCTCGATGGTGGCGTAGTCACCACCCCACAGATCGGTGCGCCCGATGCCGCGGCGAAACAGGGTGTCGCCCGCGATCAATAGTTTGGCGTCGGCGAACCAGAAGCTCATGGATCCCGGCGTATGCCCCGGCGTGTGCAATGCCACGCCACAGCCACAGGCCAGCTCCTCATCGTCGCTCAGCCACTGATCGGGCGCTGGCACCGGACGGTAAGGCACGCCGAACATGCGGCACTGCATCTCCAGGTTGTCCCAGAGCACCTGATCGGCCTTGTGCAGATGGAGCGTGGCGCCGGTCTTCTCCTTCATCGAGCCGGATGCGAGGAAGTGGTCCAGGTGCGCATGGGTATGGATGATGCTCACCACCTTCAGGCCATGGGCGTCGAGTCGCGCCATGATCAGTTCAGGATCGCCACCCGGATCGACCACGATGGCTTTCTTGCTGACAGGATCGCCAATGATCGTGCAGTTGCACTGCAAAGGGCCGACGGGGAAGGTTTCGCGAATCAGCATCGATTGGGTGGCAGCCATGACGTCCTCGGGTGCTTGGCAATCTCTCGCTACGCGGGCGCGCAGGGAGGGAAGCTTGCCGAGTAGGCAGGCTTCAGGCAACTGCCCGGATCGACATCGATGAATGCCCGCCGCGATGGTTCAGGCCGATCACGACGGTGATCACCCGGTATCAGGGCGCCCGGCAAATCCGTGGACGGACCCTACCGAGCGTTGAACCGATACGTGACCTCGCTTCAGCTGAGCGAGGTCTGCTCGGCGCTCCCCTCTTTCTGCCAACGCGCGATTTCGCTGCGGATGCGCTTCTTGTCCAGCTTGCCGACGCTGGTCTTTGGAATCTCGCTGACCACCGCGATCTGCTGTGGGATCGCCCACTTGTTGATGTGCCCCTCGGCCACTGCCGGCTCAAGGAAGGTCTGCAAGTCGGCAGCGCTCAGTTCGCAGCCTTCGCCCAGCACCACCAGGGCAAAGGGTCGCTCACCCCAGCGCTCGTCCGGCACACCAACCACGGCGACATCGCGCACCGCCTCATGACGGCTGATCAGCCCTTCAAGGGTGAGGGAGGACAGCCATTCACCACCGGTCTTGATCACATCCTTGATGCGGTCGCGGATCTCGATATTGGCCATCTCGTCGATCACCGCGACGTCGCCAGTGTGCAGCCAGCCGTCAGCCCACAGCTCTTCGCTCTTCTCCGGCTCGTTGTAATAGCCCTGGGTAAGCCAGGGCGCACGCAGTACCAGTTCGCCCTGGGAGCTTCCATCCGCCGGCAGGAAGCTGCCGTCCGCCGCCTGAATCGCCGCATCGACCAGCACCACCGGGACGCCGGCCTTGAGGTGGAAGGTACTGCGGGTGTCTTCGTCCGCCTCGAGCAGCTCGTCGTTGATGTGCGCGCCGGAAATCAGCGGGCAGGTCTCGGACATGCCGTAGGCAGCGATCAGGTTCATGCCACGGGCCTTGGCCTGGTCATACAGGCCGCGGGTCAGCGCACTGCCGCCAATGGTGATCTTCCAGCCCTTGAAATCGGTGCCCTGCGCCGCCTTGGCGTTGAGCAGCATCTGCACGATGGTCGGCACGCAATGGGAGAAAGTCACCTGCTCACGGCGCCACAGGTCGATCAGGTACTCGGGATCGTAACGCCCGGGATAGACCTGCTTGAGGCCGAGCATGGTGGCGACGTAGGGCAAACCCCAGGCATGCACATGGAACATCGGCGTGATCGGCATGTAGACGTCGTCCGAGCCCATCAGCCGAGGATTCTCCCGGCAGCCGACCGTCACTGCCGCAGCCAGGGTGTGCAGCACCAGCTGGCGATGGGTGAAGTAGACGCCCTTGGGGTTTCCGGTGGTGCCGGTGGTGTAGAAGGTCGTGGCGACCGAGTCCTCGTCGAAATCGGGAAAGTCGTAGCTCGGCTCGGCGGCGGCCAGCAGGCTTTCGTACTCGCCGACGCAATCCGGCAGGCCGGCGTCGTGCACGTCGCCATCGGTGAGCAGCAGCGTCTTCTGCACGGTGGTCAGCTGCCCGGCAATCGCCTGGTACAGCGGCACGAACTCGCTGTTGACCAGCACGAAGCGGTCATCGGCGTGGTTCATGGTGTAGAGGATCTGGTCCGGCGAGAGGCGCACGTTGATGGTATGCACCACGGCGCCGATCATCGGGATGGCGAACATGCATTCCAGATAGCGGTGGCTGTCCCAGTCCATCACCGCCACGGTGTCACCTGCCTTGACGCCGGCTGCAGTCAGCACGTTGGCCAACCGCGCGACACGTTGATTCAGGGTGCGGTAGTCGTAACGCAGCTGGTCACGGTAGACGATCTCGCGGGTGCGCTCGTAGCGCACGCCGGACAACAGCAGGCGCTTGATCAGCAGAGGGTACTGGTAAGCGTTCGCCGCGGGCTTGATGACACGGGTCTGCAGCATGAGGGGCATCCTGTTCTTGTTGGAGTTGTAAACAGCACTCTAGAGCGTCCGCCCCCAGGCAAAATCAGTCCAAAGGATTATTTTCCGCGCACCTCGTTTCAGCGTGTTAACCGATCTCGCTTACCGCCAGGCGTACACCAAGGCCGATCAGCACGGCGCCGGTCAGCCTGTCGAACCAGTGGCCCATTCGCGCAAACCCAGCACGCACGCGGCCTCGGCTGAACAGCCAGGCCACCAGCAGAAACCACAGCGCGGTGGCACCGGCGAGGTAGACGCCGTAACCGGCCTGCACCCACAGTGGCGTATCGGCGCTGATCACGACCGTGAATAGCGAGAGGAAGAACAGCGTGGCCTTGGGATTCAGGCCATTGGTGACGAAGCCGACGACGAACGCCTGCCAGGGTGAGCGATCCGACGTGGTGCCGACCTCGTCTGCCGTATCCAGGCTCATGGGTCGTGCACGCAGCGCGCGCCAGCCGAGATAGAGCAGATAGCCTGCAGCCAGCCACTTGAAGAGGTTGAACAGCACAATCGACTGCGAGACGATCAGGCCGATGCCGAGCAGGGAATAGGCGACGTGGACGAATATCCCGCAGCCGACGCCCAGCGCCGTCCAGCTTCCGATACGGCGTCCCTGGGTCACGCTTTCGCGGACCACCACCGCGAAATCCGGTCCCGGGCTGGCCACCGCGAGAAGATGCACCAGCGCCACGGTCATAAATTCCATCCAGTACACAATCCAGTCTCCACGCAATGCCGGGCTTCATTGTCGATCAGCCCCGGCTTCTTCGAAAGGTACAGTTGATGTCCAGTCGCGCCGTTTTCCTCGATCTTTCTCCACTCGAACAAGGCGACCTCGATCTGACCCCGCTGCAGGACGCGTTCAGCGAACTCGTGTGTCATGAGCAAAGCACAGCGGATCAGATTGTCGAGCGTCTGCGTGGCGCGCAGGTGGCCATCGTCAACAAGGTCGCGCTGAGTGCAGACACCCTGGCGGCCTGCCCCGATCTCAAGCTGATCCTGGTCTCTGCCACCGGAGTCAACAACATCGACCTGCAGGCCGCTGGCGAGCGCGGCATCGTGGTCTGCAACTGCCAGGCCTACGGTACCCCGACCGTGGCCCAGCACACCTTGATGTTGCTGCTGGCACTGGCCACGCGCCTGCCCGACTACCAAGCGGCCGTCGCCCGCGGCCGCTGGCAGGAAAGCGGTCAGTTCTGCCTGCTGGACTTTCCCATCGTCGAGCTGGAAGGCAAGACCCTCGGCCTGCTCGGCCACGGCGAACTCGGCAGCGCGGTGTCGCGACTGGCCGAGGCGTTTGGCATGCGCGTGCTGGTCGGCAACCTGCCGGGACGGCCGAAGCGCCCGGAACGCCTGGATCTGGACGAACTGCTGCCGCAGGTGGACGCATTGACGCTGCACTGCCCGCTGACGGAGCAGACGCGCAATCTAATCGGTGCGCGCGAGCTGCAGCTGATGAAGCCGAGCGCGTTCCTGATCAACGCCGCCCGTGGTGGCCTGGTCGACGAGCAGGCACTGGCCGATGCCCTGCGCCGCGGTCACTTGGGTGGTGCCGCCACCGACGTTCTGACCAGCGAGCCGCCGAGCGACGACAACCCGCTGCTGGACCCGAGCCTGCCACGCCTGATCATCACCCCACACAGCGCTTGGGGCAGCCGCGAGGCGCGCCAGCGCATCGTCGGGCAGCTCGCCGAGAATGCAACGGCGTTCTTTGCCGGCGCGCCGATTCGGCAGGTGAACTGAGCACCGGCCCAGGGGCTGGGCGTCCCGGCTTGCGAGAAAACGCCGATAGCCCCTAAGCTCCCCGACTTTTTCCGGGAGACGCCAATGGACCCTCGAAGCGAAGTGCTGCTGCGTCAGGCCGAGCTGTTTCAAGGCCGGCTGCTGCTGGCCGGGCCGCCCGCCGACGACCTGCTGGGTCAGCTCCCCGCCGCGGTTGGCTGGAGCTGGCATGCGGGCGAGCAGCAATTGCTGGACCGGCGCTTCGGTGGGCGTTGCAGCTTTGGCGTCGCACCGGTACCGGGCGAGTTCGACGCCGCCGTACTGTTCCTGCCGAAATCCCGCGAGCTCACCGACTATCTGCTGCAAACGCTGGCGGCGCGCCTCAACGGACGGCCGCTGTATCTGGTCGGCGAGAAACGTGCCGGCGTCGAGCGCGCCGCCAGGCAACTGGCCGGGTTCGGCCGCGCGCGCAAGCTCGACAGCGCCCGCCACTGCCAGCTCTGGCAGGTAATGGTCGAGCAGGTACCTGCTGCTCCCGAACTGGACGCCCTGGCGCACCATTTCACCCTTGAGCTGGCGGACGGCCCGTTGCAGGTCATCAGCCTGCCCGGCGTGTTCAGCCATGGTCGCCTGGATGTCGGCAGCGCCCTGCTGCTCGAGCATCTCGATGGCCTTCCAAGTGGGCATGTGCTCGACTTCGGCTGTGGGGCCGGCATTCTCGGCGCCACGCTCAAGCGTCGCTATCCGCAAAGCAATCTGCTGCTGCTGGATGTGGACGCCTTCGCCATCGAGAGCAGCCGCAGGACGCTCGCCGCGAACGGACTCGAAGCTGAAGTGATTGCCGGGGATGGCATCGACGCCGCGCCACGACACCTGGCGGCGATCGTCAGTAACCCGCCGTTCCACCAGGGCGTGCACACCAGCTACCGGGCCAGCGAGGCGCTGATCGAGCACGCGGCCGAGCACCTGGTCAGCGGTGGCGAGCTGCGCCTGGTAGCCAACGCGTTCCTCAGGTATCCCCCCCTGGTCGAGCAGCATCTTGGCCCCTGTCACACGCTTGCCGAGCGCGACGGCTTCCGTATCTACCGCGCCGTGCGCCCCTGACGCCAGCGACCGGCGGTTGCACCGACCGGCCGGTTGCGGCAAACTCGCCGCCGTCCTTGGGGGAGTAGTCTCCGACGAGCGCCCTGCTCGTCCGGCATGCGTCAACATACTTGGTCCGCAGACCATGGCGCATGCGACCGGCCAGCGCGTAACGATACGCCAGGCCAGGTTTGACAAGACCCATGACATGTACACCTGACCCGGGCGGGCAGGCTGCGCATGTCATGGTGAATCTGTCGACCCGCCCTAAAGGAATGCCGCTTGGAATCGTTTTTCGTCCCCACCCTGATCGTTGCGCTCGCCGAAATCGGCGACAAGACGCAGTTGCTCGCGCTGCTGCTGGCGGCGCGTTATCGGCGACCGTGGCCGATAATCTGGGGCATCGTCGTCGCCACACTGGCCAACCATGCCGCCGCCGGCGCGGTCGGAAGCTGGGTATCGAGCCTGCTTTCGCCGGTGGCGCTGAGCTGGATACTGGCGGCAAGCTTCGCCGCGGTCGCGCTGTGGACGCTGGTGCCGGACAAACTGGATGACGACGACGCCAAGCTGGGCCGCGCCTACGGCCCCTTCGTCGCGACAACGATCGCCTTCTTCATTGCCGAGATGGGCGACAAGACCCAGGTCGCGACGGTGATGCTCGCCGCACAGTATCCAGAATTCATTCTGGTCATCCTCGGCACCACGGTCGGCATGCTGCTGGCCAACGTTCCGGTGGTGCTGATCAGCCACTTCGCCGCCGACCGCCTGCCGTTGACGCTGATCCGCCGGGTCGCCGCGGCCGGCTTTGCCGCACTCGCGCTGTACGCCGGCTATCAGGCGCTGTCCATGAGCACGATTGTCTCAGGCTGATACCCAGCGCAAATCTGCGCCACCGGGGAGCTGATAGAGTGCGCTACCGCAGCGCACATCAGCGCCCCGAGGAGATCAGGCTGCATGTCAGCGGATGGACGCAAGAAACGAGTCTGCAACCATATCGATCTGAGCTGGAACAAGGGCCGCCTGGCCCTTTCCGAACAGATGCAGAGCAAGTATTTCGCCTACAAGGGCTCATTCATCGGCCAGCCGCTGAACAGCGCAGGTTTCGCCGAGCTCGTGCGCAATGTGCGTACGGCCATGCCGGATCTGGAAGTGGTGGTGGATGAGTGCATCTGCGAGGGCCACAAGGTGGTCACCTCAACCACTGTGATGGGAACGCTGGCGACGCCGCTGTTCGGCTACTCGGTCGCCGACAAGATTCTCGCGATCGCCGTGATGAGCGTCTGGACGCTGAACCCGGCTGGCGATATCGAGGAAATCCACACGCTCATCGACCTCGAAGGCGTGCATCAGCAACTGGGTATCGAGACACCCCTTTCGACGCTGCTGTCGCCGGCCTGAACGGCCGGCGACAGGTCATCGCTCAATGGCCGCTGCGGGCCTGTTCGTAGAGCGGCATCACTTTCGGAATATTCGTCTTCAACGCCGCGGTGCGGGTGGTGGACGACGGGTGCGTGCTCATGAACTCGGGCGGTGCCGAACCGCCGGCCGAAGCCATCTTCTCCCACAGCGTGATCGCCGCATTCGGGTTGTAGCCCGCGCGCGCTGCGAGCTCCAGGCCGATCAGATCCGCTTCGTTCTCGTTGCCGCGGCTGTTGGGCAGCGTCATCAGATATTCCACACCCATGTTCGCCAGCTGCAGGCCGCCGGTACCGACGCCCATGGCCGACCCCAGCTGCGTCGCCATCTGCACGCCATAGGCCTTGGACATGGCTTCGCGGCCGTGCTCGCGCAATGCGTGGGCGATCTCGTGGCCCATCACGGCCGCGATCTCGTCGTCGGTGAGCTTCAGCTTCTCGATCAGGCCGGTGTAGAAGATGATCTTGCCGCCCGGGCCGCAGTTGGCGTTAAGCTCCGGGCTGTCGATGACGTTGACCTCCCAGCTCCATTGCGCGGCATCGGGGCGGAACACCGGCACCTTGGCGATCAGCCGCTGGGCAATACCGTTGACCCGCTTGGTGATTGCGCTGTTTTTCTCCAGCACACCCTTGCTTGACGCCGCACTGAGCGTCTCCTGATAGGACTGGGCGTACATCTGGTTGACCTGCTCGGTCGACAGCATGCTGAACATGTACTGCTTGCGGTCGACGCCTACGGCGCCGCCGCTGGTGGTGTTGACGGCCTGACAGCCCGCCAGCACGGCAGCAGCGACCAACAGCGACAATCTGTGCGGCTTGAACATCGAGTCTCTCCGGAAAACCTGCGCCGTATCCTAGGGTCTGTTCCCGTTTCGTCGCAAGCCACGTTGCTGCGCCAAAAGGCGCCATGGCCGGGCGGCGTTCCGCAGGCGCGGGACGCAGGTAATGGTGGTTCCCTTGCCAAGTCCCGCAACGCCGCATGGCGCCATTTGCCGCGCAACCCGCAGGGCCGGGGCGCGGCCGCGTACGAAACGGGAACAGACCCTATCGCGGACCCACCTGTCAGGCAACCGAACGTACCGCTGCAGTTGTCGCAAAACCTGCCGATAGCCTCCTTATCCGCTGCGCAATTGGAGTTCCGCACATGTTCAGATCCATCCAGACCGCCTTCGCCGCATTGGCCGGCGCCTGCACCCTGGCCGTGATCGCCGCACTTCTGCTGTATGCGATGGTTTCCGGAATGCGCAGCCAGGCGCTGGTCGAGGAGCGGACCCGTTCGCTGATCGACGGCATGGTCGAGCAGCGCGTCACTGCCCTCGCCCAGACCCAGGTCAGCCGCATCCAGGCACAACTCCAGGCCCCCCCTGCAGATCGCCACCGGCCTCGCTCGAGTACACACCCTGACCGGCCTCAGTGATGACGAAGGGATGCCGATGGCCAACCTGACGCGCGAAGAGCTGATCAATCTGGCGCGACAGACCCTGCTCGAGAACCCCAATCTGACCAGCACCTACATCGCCTGGGAGCCCAACGGCGTGGACGTCAACGACGTCATGTACCGCGGCGACGCCCCGGGCATGGTCGACGGCCGCTTCGCCAGCTGGGTCTACCGCGACGCCAGCGGCCAGATGGTGGTCGACAAGCTCACCGACATCGAGGACACCCGCCTGCTGGAAACCGGCGTGCGCGCCGGCGAGTACTACCTCTGCCCGCGCGAGCAGCTCAAGCCCTGCGTAGGCGATCCAGCACCCTACGAGATGAATGGCAAGACGTCGCTGCTGTCGTCGTTCAATGCGCCGATCATAATCGAGGGCAAGTTCCACGGTATCGTCGGCGCGGACATCAGCGTCGACTTCATCCAACAGCTGCTGAGCGACGCCAACACCCAGCTCTACGGTGGCGTCGGCCAGATCGCGCTGATCTCCAACAACGGCCGCCTTGCCGCCTACAGCCGCGACACCAGCCTTATCGGCAAGCCCGCCGCACAGATACTCGACGCCGAGGAGCAGGCACTGGTCAAGCAGTTGCCGGCCGGTCAGACCCACTATCGAATCGATCAGGCCCGTGGCCGCGTCGCGCTGTTCCTGCCGTTTTCCTTTGCCGGCACCGAGGCCCGCTGGGTGCTGATGCTGGAGCTGCCGACCGCCGAGGTGATGAAGGAGCTGGACCAGTTGATGGTCGCCCTCGCCGACGAAAGCCGCAGCAGCCTTGCCACCATGCTCGTCATCGGTGTGCTGATCGGCCTTGCCGGTCTGCTGGCAATCTGGCTGATCAGCCGCCGCATCACCCGCCCGCTGCGCGAAATGGTGGTCATGCTGGACAACATCGGTCAGGGCGAAGGCGACCTGACCCAGCGCCTGAACATCGACAGTCGCAACGAGCTAGGCCAGATCGCTGCCGGCTTCAACGCCTTCCTCGCGCGCCTGCAGGGCATGATCGGCGAGGTCGTCAGCTCGGTGCAGAAGGTCAGCGATGCCTCCGAGCACACCGCCGACATCGCCATCCGCACCGACAAGGGCGTGCAGACCCAGCTGGCGGAAATCGAGCTGGTGGCCACTGCCGTGCACGAAATGACCGCCACCGCCCAGGACGTGGCGCGCAACGCGACCCAGGCCGCCGAAGCCGCCAACAATGCCGATCGCGCGGCCAATCAGGGCCGGCACATCGTGCAGGACACTGGCTCGACCATCACCGAACTGGCCGACGAGATCGGTCGAGCGGTGGAGGTGGTGCAGACGCTGGCCCGCGACAGCGAGAACATCGACGCCATCCTGGTGACCATTCGCAGCATTGCCGAGCAAACCAACCTGCTCGCCCTCAACGCGGCAATCGAGGCGGCCCGCGCCGGCGAGCAGGGACGCGGCTTCGCCGTCGTGGCCGACGAGGTCCGCAACCTGGCGCAGAAGACGCAGCAGGCGACCGGCGAGATCCAGCAGATGATCCAGCAGCTGCAGAACGGCACGCGGGATGTGGTGCAGGTGATGGAGCAGAGTCAGAGCCGCACCCAGCGCAGCGTCGAGCAGGCGGATGCCGCCGCCGAGGCGCTGCAGGCGATCACCCAGGCGGTCTCGCTGATCAACGACATGAACAACCAGATCGCCAGTGCCGCCGAGGAGCAGAGCGCGGTGGCCGAAGACATCAACCGCAACGTCACCAACATCGGTCAGGTCGCGCAGGAAGTTGCCGGTGGCGCCGAGGAAGCCAGCCAGGCCAGTGCCGGGTTGACGCGCCTGGCCGAACAGCAGCGTCGCCTGATCAACCAGTTCAGGGTGTGACGACGACACAGCCGCGCCGGTTCACGCCGGCGTGAGGCACTCCGGCCCGTCGATACGCGGGTCATTTACCACGGTTGCCAGTGGCCGCTCACGCAAGGCCGGCTGAGGCTGGGCCAGCAGCGCCTGCAATGTCTCGAGCGGCGTTTCGGGATCGAGCCAGGCGGCCTGCCCGGCTTCATCAAGCATCAGTGGCCGACGCAGCGTAGCCGCGGGCAGCGTCACCACGGCGGCGCTCAGATACGTATGACCCTGTACCGGATAGGCTTCCCAGAGTGCGGCGAAATAGCCGAGCGAGCCTTCGCTGGTCATCCAGTAAGGGCGCTTGCGCGCCGAGCCACGCCATTCGTAGAAGCCGTTGGCCGGCAGCAACCCGCGGCGCTGGCGAAACGCCTCGCGGAACATAGGCTGTTCGCTGATGGTTTCTGCCCGGGCCTGGGCAGGGGTGCGCGTCAGATCGGTAAGCCAGGCCGGGGTCAGCCCCCAGCGCACGCGGCTGAGCTGCAACTGCGCATCGACCTGACGCAGCAGCAGCACCGAAGCGCCAGGCGCGAGGCTCCAGTGCGGTTGCTGATCAGAGGGGAAGCCGGGCAAGGCAGCGAAGTCCTGGCTCCAGCGGAAAAGGGCGTAGCGACCGCACATAAAAAGACTCGTCAGCAGATCAGTTCGCCGGGGTAACTCTCCGGTTCATCGCCCGGCAACGGCTCGGCGCCATTGTACGCAGCGATCAGCTGGCGTGCCCGCTCGGCATCCGCATCCGCAACCATCAGTCCGAGCAGCCCAGCCGCCGGCAGCTCGCCCATGGCGCCGATCAGATGACTACCCGCCAGGAATGCCTCAATGCCCTCGGCAATCAACATGCCGCTGAGCATCTCCGCCTCCAGCAGATCGCGCGGCTCGTAGATACGCCGCATCATTCGTCCTCCCCGCGGGTTTCCAGCTGCCACTGTTCACCGTCCGTACGCAGGTCGAAGACGATCGGCCGGCAGCACACGGCGCAGTCCTCGATGTACTGCTGATCGCCCGCACTGAGATCGAGGACGGCCTCGACCGGCTCGCCACAATAAGGGCAATGAAAGAGCTGTGTTTCCAGCATCGGTCCTCCGGGTGACTTGTCGCTATAATCGCCGTCTTTAAAGGTCGCTGATTCGAACCTTTAGAAGACCGACTCGGTGTGTCCCGCAATTGGGCACCCTGGGCCGCAAGCAGGATTTCACAGGCATGAGGCGAAACGGCCGTTTACTCGATGAGTATGAGCCAGCCGGCTCCGGTCCGTTCCGCAAATTGCCTGCCCATCCGTTGCAGGCCCGTTCCTCGTTTCCTTTACAGAGAGCATGATGGACGAATTCGAAGCCATCCGACCCTACGCCGACGCCGAAGTACCGCTGGTCATGGCGCGCCTGTTCGCCGATCGCGAGTTTCTCGACATTCTGGCGCACTTCCGTTTCCCGCGACTGGCCGACAGCATGGGCTGGCTGATCAAGCCAGTCATTTCGCGGAGGTTGCGCAAGCAGTTCGCCAGTATCCGCACGGTAGACGCACTGCAGCACAAGATCGAGGCCTACATCGACCGCACGATCGAACGCGCTACCGACGGCGTGACCTTTTCCGGCCTGGAGCAGCTCCAGCAGGGCCGAGCCTATCTGTTCCTGGCCAACCACCGCGACATCGTCATGGACCCGGCGTTCGTCAACTATGCGGTCTATCAGGCCGGCATCCGCACTCCGCGCATCGCCATCGGCGACAACCTGCTGCAGCGCCCCTTCGTCAGCGACCTGATGCGTCTGAACAAGAGCTTCATCGTGCGCCGCTCCATCAGCGGGCGGCGCGAGAAGCTGGCGGCTTACCAGGTGCTGTCGGCGTACATCAACCATTCGATCCGCAACGATGGCGAGTCGGTGTGGATAGCCCAGGCCGAAGGGCGCGCGAAGGATGGGGACGACCGCACCGATTCGGCGATCCTCAAGATGCTGCACATGAGCCGCAAGGACGAGGCGTTCGCGGACGCACTGGCGGCACTGCGCCCGGTGCCGGTGGCGATCAGCTATGAATACGACCCATGCGACCAGGCCAAGGCCCGCGAGCTATACATCCGCGCCACCACCGGCACCTATACCAAGGCACCGGGCGAGGACGACGCGAGCATTGCCCTGGGCATCACCGGCTACAAGGGACGCGTGCACATCGCCTTCGGCACGCCCATGGAGCGCGCGCCCGAAGATTCCAAGCAGATGGCCCTGGCGCTGGATCGGCAGATTCTGGGCAGCTATCGGCTGTTCCCGGTGCACTACCTCGCGTACCGCCTCTGGGACGACCGTGATCCGGATATCCAGGTGCCCAGTGCCGCCGAGCTGTTCAGTCGCGAGGAAGTGGAGCGCGCCGAAGCCGAATGGAGCAAGCGTCTGGCCGCCTGCCCGAGCGTGCAGCAGCCCTATCTGATTCAGCAGTACGCCATGCCGGTGCGCAATCAGTACCGGCTCAACGCCGGTCTGGAACCCTGAACCCATAAGGCCCGCAGTACCTGATCTGCGGGCCCTTCAGCGAACCGAAAACACGTTCAGAGTAGCCGTGAGGCCATCGACAGCCCCAGACCGAGCAGCAGTCCAGCCCCGCCTACCCTGTTGAACAGCTGATTGACGCGCTGAGTCGCGCCATCTCTCGTCGACGCAGTTTCCAGTGCGGAAGCGACCAGCGGCCGCCGCAGGGCGCGTGTCTCTCGCCACTGCGTCGCCAATAGCAACCAGCCGCCGCACAGCGCGCACAGCAGCGCCAGCCCGTTGAGAAGCAATGCTGGGGCGATCACCAGCCCCGACTGCGCTTGTAACACCATTCAGATTTTCCTCTCTTCGAAGTCGCCCAGGCAGCCGCGTAGTATATCCAGACGCCCGCCAGGATTCCGAATTCCCCGACGGAGCGATGTCGGCTCTGCACCATTATCAGGCCAGCTTATGACGCGCTCTTCACCGGTCGGCCTTGACTAAAGGTCGGGCGCGCCGGCACCCTCGGCATACCTCGAAACGGCGAAATAGAGCCTGTGCGGGGGCGGCAGCCAAATGCGATAACGGTCGTTGGACGAGCATCCTTTCTCCATCGAGCGGTTTCCGCAACCCAGGCGCTGCAGGCACAGCTCTTCAGGCCGAATCACATGGCGCAGCAGCAGCGAGCGCCACGGGGAATCAGCTATTCAGAAATGACAGGACGAGATAATGAAAATAACAATGTTCACAACCGGAGCGCTCACGCTTTCACTGCTGGCCAGTAACGTCATGGCTGCGGTGTCCGAAACCGAGGCGGCCCGCCTCGGCAACGAACTGACGCCGATCGGCGCGGAGAAGTCCGGCAACGCTGCAGGTACCATTCCAGCCTGGACCGGCGGCTTGGCTCAGGACGCTGCGACGGTGACACCAGACGGTTTCGTCAGCGATCCTTACGCCAGCGACAAGCCCAAGTTCACCATCACGGCGCAGAACTACGAGCAGTACAAGGACAACCTGACACCTGGGCAGATCGCCATGCTCAAGCGCTATCCGGACAGCTACCGCCTGCCGGTTTACGAGACACGCCGCAGCGCAGCCATGCCGCAGCATGTCTATGACGCCGCCGCGCGCAATGCCACGCAGACCAACATGGTCCGCGGCGGCAACGGCCTGGAAAACTTCGAGAAGGCCGTCGCCTTCCCTATCCCCAAGGACGGCCTCGAAGTCGCCTGGAACCACATTACCCGCTACCGCGGGGGCTCGGCGCGGCGCGTCGTCGCCCAGGCCACGCCACAGGTGAACGGCAGCTTCAGCCTGGTTAAGTTCGTCGACGAGGTGGTCTATACCGACACCCTGACCGACTACAACCCCGATAAGCATGGCAACGTGCTGTTCTACTTCAAGCAGCAGGTCACCGAGCCGTCCCGCCTGGCCGGCAACGTGCTGCTGGTACACGAGACCCTCGACCAGGTGAAGGAACCGCGCATGGCGTGGATCTACAACGCCGGCCAGCGCCGTGTACGCCGCGCCCCGCAGGTCGCCTATGACGGCCCGGGCACTGCAGCCGACGGTCTGCGCACATCCGACAACCTGGACATGTTCAACGGTGCGCCGGACCGCTACGACTGGAAGCTGATCGGCAAGAAAGAGGTGTACATCCCCTACAACTCCTACCGCCTGGATTCGCCCGAGCTGAAGTACGAAGACATCGTCAAGGCCGGCCATATCAATCAGGATCTGACCCGCTACGAGCTGCACCGCGTATGGGAAGTGGAAGCCACGCTCAAGTCGGGTGAGCGCCACATCTATGCCAAGCGCCACTTCTTCATCGACGAAGACACCTGGCAGGCTGCGGTGATCGACCATTACGACGGCCGCAACCAGCTGTGGCGCGTAGCCGAGGCGCACAGTCTGTACTTCTACAACGTGCAGGTTCCGCTGTACTCGATGGAGACCCTGTACGACCTCATCTCTGGCCGCTACCTGGTCATGGGCATGAAGAACGAAGAGAAGAACCCCTACACCTACAACTACAAGGCCAACTCCAACCAGTACACCCCGGCTGCCCTGCGCAACTCCGGCGTTCGCTGATTCGGCTGGCTGCACTCGACGCCCCGCTGATCGCGGGGCGTTTTCGTTTTCCGCCCCGTGAAAACGAAGAAACCCTGCCAGGCTGGGCCATGGCAGGGTTTCGGATCGGCAGGACCGGCGAGTCGTGCGTATCGCTGGCGACTTACTCGGCTAGCAGGCGACCGATGTTGTCGTCGCGGAAGACGCGGGTCAGCGCATCGCTCAACACATCGGTGACCAGCTTGGTGTTGGTCTGCTCGTTCGGCGCCATGCCGAAACGCTGGTTCAGCGAGGCACCATAGCGGCCGTTGTAGCGTTTACCGGCGTTCTGCACTTCGATCTTCAGCGTCGCGCCAATATTGGCCTCGGTCACGTACAGGCCTTCTTTCGGCGACTGGTACTTCAGCTCCGCGAGGGTCAAGGTCAGCTGCGGCGCGTTGTAGGCGTTGGGCGACGGGGTGAAGCCGAGCAGGCGCACCGCGGCTTCGGTCTGGGCCTGCAGCTTGGGTATGACCTTGGCACTCGGCACGATCACCGCGCTGGTTTCCGGGTAAAGGCCGCCGCGGGTGCCCAGCGTCGGCGAGGGGCGCGCATCGACCACGCGCACGACGACCGGCTGGCCCTGGCCGACAGGATTGATGGTGCCATTGAGTTTGGGGTTCGGATCGAGCTGCTGGGGGCTGTGGGCACAGCCTACGAGACTCATTCCAAGAACGGTGACAAAACCGAACAACAGGCGTTGCAGCATGCTGTTTTCTCCAGGTTAGGGGCGACGAGTGCGGCGCAGTATACCCAGCGGTACGACGCGCCGACAGTGATGCGATTCAGACCGATGGCAGTGCTGCGCCGTTCATTTCACGCGGCTGTCATAGAGCCCTGCGATAAGGGAGCATCTCTTCGCCAGGAGTGAAACCCATGCGCCAGATCCTTTCGCTGCTGCGCCGCCGCAAGCCCCGTCATTTCGCCCTGCTCGACGAACAGGGTCGCTGCCGCATGCTGCTGAGCAGTGCCGGCCGGCCCGATGGCGCGAACTGGGTGGAGGTCGAGGAAGCGCGTCTGAGCTGGATTGGCCGGCATCTTCCCACCGACTGCGAACGCGCGGCCTGAGCGGCAACAGGCGCTTTGTTCAGGGCACAAAAAAGCCCCGTAGGTTCGTACGGGGCTTTTCGTTCGAGCCGGGACTGGCCTGCTGGTCAGTACTCCAGGCCCAGGCGCTTGTCGGCCATTTCGCTGATTTCGCGGTAGGCTGCTGCGTCGTTCTGCAGCGTGGTTTCGCGAGCCGGGAACATTTCCTGTAGCTTGCTGGACCAGGCCTGCGAACGGTACTGCTCGGGGAAGCAGCGCTCGAGCAGGTCGAGCATGATCGAGACGGTCACCGAAGCGCCCGGCGAAGCGCCGAGCAGGGCGGCGATGGTACCGTCCTGCGCTGCGACCAGTTCGGTGCCGAACTGCAGGATGCCACCCTTCTTCGGGTCCTTCTTGATGATCTGCACGCGCTGGCCGGCGATCTCCAGACGCCAGTCCTCGGCCTTGGCCTCGGGATAGAAACCACGCAGGGTTTCCAGGCGGTCCTCCATGGACTGCATCACTTCCTTGATCAGGTAGCGGGTCAGGTCCATGTTGTCGCGTGCCACGGCCATCATCGGGCCGATATTGCTCGGCCGAATCGACAGCGGCAGGTCCATGAACGAACCGCGCTTGAGGAACTTGGTGGTGAAGCCGGCGTAGGGCCCGAACAGCAGGGACTTCTTGCCGTCGACGACACGGGTGTCCAGGTGCGGTACGGACATCGGCGGCGCGCCGACTGCTGCCAGGCTGTAGACCTTGGCCTGGTGCTGCTTGACGATTTCCGGGTTGTCGCAGCGCAGCCACTGGCCGCTGACCGGGAAGCCGCCGAAGCCCTTGCCTTCGTCGATACCGGACATCTGCAGCAGCGGCAGCGCAGCGCCACCGGCGCCGAGGAAGACGAAGCCGGACTGCACCTGGCGCGATTCGCCGGTGCGAGTGTTCTTGATGTCGACTTTCCAGCCGCTGGCTGTACGGTCGAGACCGGTGACCTTCTGGTTGTAGGACACCTTGACCCCAGCACTGCGCGACAGATAGCCGAGCAGTTGGCTGGTCACCGCACCGAAATTGACGTCGGTACCGTTCATGGCGCGAGTTGCAGCGATAGGCTCGTCGGCGGCGCGGCCGGGCATCATCAGCGGCATCCACTCGGCCAGAGTCGCGCGATCCTCGCTGTACTCCATGTCAGCGAAGGCGTGATGGGTCTTCAGCGCATCGAAGCGACGCTTGAGATAGTCGATGTTCTTGCTGCCGCGCACGAAGCTCAGATGCGGAACAGCATTGATGAAATCACGCGGGGAACCGAAACCTTCACGGTCAGCGAGGTAGGCCCAGAACTGCTTGGAGACCTCGAACTGAGTGTTGATCAGCACGGCCTTCTTGATGTCGATCGCGCCATCTTTGCTGTCGGGCGTGTAGTTCAGCTCGCAGAGCCCGGCGTGACCGGTACCGGCATTGTTCCAAGGGTTGGAGCTTTCGATGGCTCCGGATTCCTGCAGCTCGACGATTTCCAGCTTGATATTGGGATCGAGTTCCTTGAGCAGTACCGCGAGGGTCGCACTCATGATGCCGGCTCCCACCAGCACCATATCCACTGCTTCGCTATCGTGTTGCGTCATCAACGCGTTCTCCAGAATCACAGCATTAAACTGTCGAGACCGCAGTACGCGGCCCCGTAAAACCCACCAGCCAGACGGTCAGGAACGGAGCATGTGCCTGGACCGCTGCTCGGGAACATGTGCCCGAGAACAGGAAGCCAGAGGCTGCCTGCCAGCTGTCGGAAGGGCGGCTTTTGGCCTCCTTCCTCTCGCTGCGATCCATCCGGAGCGGGCCTGGCCCAGTGCTCGACGGTGGACGCTGCGAGGAAAACGATTGCGAATCATGTTGCCGAAGCCAGCCGCAGCCTTCGCCGCTGGCAGCAGACTGTGCCGATGCGTTCGATACGAAACGGCGGCCCTCAGTTCAGCCGCGCATGGCCTCGATCAGTTCGATATAAGGTCTGGCCTGACGCTGGTTGGCGACCAGATCGATAAAGCTCTGCCCTTTGCTGTCCCGGGCATCGAGGTCGTAGCCGGCGGCCACGAAGAAGCCGAGAAAGCGCTCGAAATCATCAATGCGCAGGCCGCGATAGGCCTTGATCAGCTTGTGCAGCGAAGGGGGGGTATCGTCAGCCGGTTCAGGCTGAAGAAACAGCTTGATCGACTCATCCGCGATCTCGTCGCCAATCACCTGCTTCTTGTCTTTACGCATGCCGCCTCCGGTCCACGGGGTCTCACGGGGGCGGCAGTTTACTCCTCGCAGGCGACGCACTCAACGCGCCAGGCCGGCTTGCGACCAAGGTCGTACATCGCCGCCTCGGTATACCGGGCGATCTTTCAGCACAAAGAACAAGAGCTGCCCGCGCCTATAATGGCGCCTTCGCCTACAAGGAGCGTCCCAGGCATGAAGCTTCCCCCACTGTTTGCTGCCTGGCACCAGGTCCTGCGTCTGGGCTACGGTGCCCGCGCGCTGCGCGGCGATATCAGCGCCGGCCTGACGGTCGGCATCATCGCCATCCCGCTGGCCATGGCTCTGGCGATCGCCGTTGGCGTGGCGCCACAGCACGGCCTCTACACCGTACTGGTCGCCGCGCCACTGATCGCGCTGACCGGGGGATCGCGCTTCAACGTCTCCGGGCCGACAGCGGCTTTCGTGGTGATCCTGTTGCCGATCACCCAGCAGTTCGGCCTTGGCGGCCTGCTGCTGTGCACCATGCTCGCCGGTCTGATCCTGATCGCACTGGGCCTGCTGCGCGCTGGACGCCTGATCGCATTCATCCCCTACCCTGTCACCCTCGGATTCACCGCGGGCATCGGCATCGTCATCGCCACTCTGCAGATCAAGGACCTGTTCGGCCTGACGCTGACCGAACAGCCACAGCACTACGTCGAGCAGGTCGGCCTGCTGCTGCGCTCGCTGCCGGGCGCCCGGCTCGGCGACGCGCTGGTAGCGGCGATCTGTCTCGCGGTGCTGATCATCTGGCCGCGCTGGGTACCGAAAGTACCCGGGCACCTGGTGGCACTGACCGTCGGTGCGCTGGCAGGTTTGCTGCTGGAATCGTCCGGATTGTCCGTGGCGACCCTTGGCGAGCGGTTCAGCTACACCGTGGACGGGATCACCCATCCGGGTATTCCACCGTTTCTCCCAGATTTCGCCTGGCCCTGGCTGCTACCCGGTCCGGATGGCCAGCCGCTGCAGCTGAGTTACGAGCTGTTCCGCGAATTGCTCGCGCCGGCGTTTGCCATCGCCATGCTCGGCGCCATCGAGTCGCTGCTTTGCGCCGTGGTCGCCGACGGCATGACCGGCAGCAACCACGAGCCCAACGGCGAGCTGATCGGCCAGGGGCTGGGCAATCTGGTCGCCCCGCTGTTCGGCGGCATCACCGCGACCGCAGCGATCGCCCGCAGCGCCACGAATGTCCGGGCCGGGGCGTTCTCGCCGCTGGCAGCAATGATTCATGCGGGTGTGGTGCTGGTCGCAGTGCTCTGGCTGGCGCCGCTATTCAGTTACCTGCCCATGGCGGCACTGGCGGCGTTGCTGGTGATGGTGGCGTGGAACATGAGCGAAGCGCCGCACGTGCTGCACGTATTGCGCATTGCACCGCGCAGCGATGTGCTGGTGCTGCTGACCTGCCTGACACTCACCGTGCTGTTCGACATGGTGCTGGCCGTCGGGGTCGGGCTGCTGCTGGCAGCCGGGCTGTTCATAAAGCGCATGAGCGAGCTGACCGACACCACCGCTCTCTCGCGCGAGCAACGGCACATCCTCCAGGACATGCCTGAGCACGTGGCGACCTACGCGATCCGTGGGCCGCTGTTCTTCGGCGCGGCGGAAAAGGCGCTGGGCGCCCTGCGGCGCTTCAATCCCGAGGTGAAGGTGGTGATCGTCGACATCAGCGCGGTGCCGATGCTGGACATGACCGCGCTGGCATCGCTGGAAAACGTGCTGGTGGATTACCGCCGACTGGGGGTCACGCTGATCCTGAGCGGCAGCAATGCGCGCGTCCGCCTGAAATTGCGCCGCGCCGGCATTCACCGCCTGCAGGGGCATCTGCTGTATGTGCGCAACCTGAGTCAGGCCCGCGAGAAAGCACTGCGCCTGTTGCGCCCGGAGCCGGGCGAGGCCCCCGCCTGAATGCGCTGCCGGATTGCCCGGCAGCGCAAGTCATAGGTCAGCCTGCGTATTTTTGCAGGTTGGCCATCATCTCCTTCAACGCTTCCATGTTGTCGGCCGGGTGCGCGGCATTCTCGAAATTGCAGATCTGCTGCCACTGAGCCGCGACGTCCTCGGCATCGAAGCCGGCCTGCGGGTCGAAGCCGACGCCAAGGCTGCGTTCCCAGCGCACCTTGCCCATCCAGCCGCCCCCCACCTCGAACAGGCCGGAGGTTTCCTGGCACTGCTCGCTAGCCAGATACACCACCAACGGACTCACCAGTTCGGGTTTGAGCTGCTCGAACACCTGCGGCGGAATCAGCCCCTCGGTCATCCGCGTGCCGCCGGTGGGCGCGATGGCGTTGACCAGCACATTGTTCTTGCGCCCTTCCAGCGCCAGCGTACGGGTCAGGCCGTACAGACCGAGCTTGGCCATGCCGTAGTTCGACTGCCCGAAGTTGCCATAGATGCCGGAGGTCGAAGCGGTGAAGATCACCCGCCCGTAGTTCTGTTCGCGCATGTGTGGCCAGGCGGCACGGGTGACCTTGTAGGCACCCTCTACATGCACCCGATAGACCAGATCCCAGTCGGCGTCTTCCATCTTGTGGAAGGTCTTGTCGCGCAGGATGCCGGCGTTGTTCACCACCACATCGATGCGGCCGAAGGAATCGAGGGCCTGCTGCACGATGCGATCGCCATCGGTTACTGAATCATGATTGGCGACAGCGGTACCGCCCGCCTGGCGAATTTCCTCCACCACCCGGTCGGCGGCGGAGCTGTTGGCTCCATCGCCCTGAGTGCTGCCGCCCAGATCGTTAACCACGACCTTCGCACCGTGGCGGGCGAACAGCAGCGCGTGCGCCCGCCCGAGCCCGCCGCCGGCTCCGGTCACGATCACTACCTTGTCTTCGAAGCGGATGGCATCACTCATGGCGTACTCCCTCAGCAGTCTTGGATGAATTCAGGAGCGCCGAGTGTCGATCAGGCGCCGGGACCCGACAACCAACCGCCCGGAAATGAATGCCAGTGCATAAGAGTCGAGGATGGGCTGCTCCGCCGCCAATGTTCTGGACGTTTTTTATTCATACCGCCGACAGCCGTGCCATCACTGGCCCGGCGGCGTATTTGCCCAAACAACTCACAGCGTTATCCACAGCCATCGTGGATAACTGAAGCGATCACTACCATCGTGAATGGCACCGCGCATATTGCCTATGAACGCGCGAGGCCTTCTGTTATGAGGTCCGTGGTCGCATCAAGCGGGACTGAGCAAAAAACGCACATACCGCTGGAAGTCCCGCGCCGCTTCGCCTGGAGCAGACCTTCCCAAGGTTATCCACAGAACGGCACACAACTATCGGGGATAAATGTAGCGGCAAATAGCGCAAGTGCTATCACGGCAATGTCGAGAATCTAAGAGCGCCGGGAGCGCCCTGTTCTTAGCATCAGCGCATCAACCGACGGAGGAGATCGTCCATGTCCAGTCGCCATCTGCTCGAGAGCCTGTTTGCCAATTACGCGTGCGCCAGTGGAGGTGCATTGAACGGCCGCTGACATCGCCCAGCACGCTTGGCCGTTCGACCATGCCCGCGTACCCTTCCGCCAGCCCTACGAGCGGAGTAAACGATGACCTTGCGTTCCATTTGCGTTTTCTGCGGCGCCAGCCGTGGTTCGAACCCCATCTATGAACAAGCAGCCCAGGATCTCGGCCGCACCCTGGCGGCCAACGGCATTCGGCTGATCTACGGCGGCGGCGCCGTCGGCCTGATGGGAGTGGTGGCAGACGCCACCATGGCCGCCGGTGGCGAGGTGATCGGCATCATTCCGCAGAGCCTGAAAGATGCCGAGGTCGGCCACACCGGCCTCACTCGGTTGGAAGTGGTCGACGGCATGCACGCCCGCAAGGCGCGGATGGCAGAGCTCGCGGATGCCTTCATCGCTTTACCTGGCGGGCTGGGTACGCTGGAGGAGCTTTTCGAGGTCTGGACCTGGGGCCAGCTTGGCTATCACCCCAAACCGCTCGGGTTGCTGGACGTCAACCACTTCTACAGCAAGCTCAGTCACTTCCTCGATCACCTCGTCGAAGAGGGATTCGTCCGCTCACAGCACCGCGAGATGTTGCAACGTAGTGACGAGTCGCAGGCGCTCATAGAGTTGCTGGATGCCTGGCAACCGCCCACGCATAGTCGCTGGGCCAAAAATTCGCCGCTGTGATCTGGCCGAATCCAGCTGATCAAATTTCACTCTCCGAGCTGTAGGCCACTCACCACACAGGCCGCAGCTCTGCCTCCCCATGTTATCCACATGCGCATCCACAGCAAAAGTGGATAAGCGCTCGCTTCGACCTATTGGTGTACGCATGTGCGGGCAATACGACGTTTTAGAAGCCTTGAACCTGCGAACGTACAATTTTCGATCAATAGGCTCGATCGCTAGTGCCGCTAGGGCTGTAGCAAGCAGCTAAATGGTTATCCACAACTCGGCCCACAGCTGTAGTGGATAAGGTAGCCGAACGAATCGAACGCGCTGGACTCAACAAAAGCATCGCTCGTCTAATTCCTAGGCTCACACCATGGGTTCATCAACAAGGCTTCAATTGCTGCATCAGGACAGGCGTCCATGAGCTGGCTGGCCCTGACACTAGTGGCGTTCGTCATCTTCGTGCTGGTCTTCTTCGTCAAGAACCGGCAGCTCAACCATCCCGCGCTGCAATATCCCTATCGCCTCAAGGCGCCCCTGTTCTCGCCAGCGGAACGCGAGCTGCTGGAAATGCTGCAACGCACGGTCGGCGAGCGCTATCTGATCTCCCCCAAGGTAAGCGTCGCCGACGTTGTGGAAGTCACTGCCATCGCCCGACGGGCGTACTGGTACCGCGCCACCAACCGCATCGCGACCGCACGCTTCGATTTCGTGCTGTGCGACAGGGCCGATCTGAAGCCGGTCTGCGTCATCAACCTGCACGACCCTGACACCGATGAGGAATTCATGGATCGACTGTGCGAGACGGTCGGGCTGCCGCAGGTCCGCCTGCCAGCGGAGACAGCCAACTCCTATACGGATGTCTGGGAGGCCGTCGAGTCAGCGCTGCGGCCCTGATCGACCGCTGGCGGAAATGAGCGCAGCAGCGGACGGTCACAAGTCTGCATGATGTATCCATGCTGTGCAGTACCGCTGCGGAGACATCCGCAATCGACCACCGGCTACGAGTGACACTATGAAATACGCCCTCCCCCTGCTGCTTTCCCTCGCCCCGCTGGCTGCGCTGGCGGACGACCCGACCTGTCATGGCACCAACGAAGCGCAGGTCGCCGCGCTTTTCGATCGCTGGAACGACGATGTGCAATCAGGCGATCCGAAACGCGTGGTGGAAAACTACGCACCTGACTCGATGCTGCTGCCTACAGTGTCCAACACGCCGCGGCAGACGGCGGAAGCCAAGCTCGACTACTTCGAGCACTTTTTGGCGCTGAAACCGAAGGGCGGAATTGTCTCGCGAATGATCATGATCGACTGCAACAGCGCGCTCGATACCGGGCTCTACAGCTTCAAGCTGGGCGACGGCAAGACGGTGCCGGCTCGTTATACCTTTACCTACAAGTGGTTCGCCGACGCCGGACAGTGGCTGATCACCAGTCACCACTCATCGGCGATGCCAGAGCAGCCCGAGGCGGTACAGCAGGTGATCGAAGAGAGCGACTGACCGTCCCGCGAAATACGCCAAACAGGGGCGCCTGGCCACACCAGCGGGGCGCGCCCGCTGTACCATCCGCCCTCTACAAGCGAAGGGTCTCGACCGCGGGCTTGCACCAGCCCGCCTGTGCTCGATACTTCTGATAAGCACGCCGTATCCGGACCCGAACCATCATGCAACTCAAGCCGCTGTTATCACGTCTGTTCGACCTGGCCAGCCGCCTGATTCGGCGCTATCCAGGTACGGTTGCGCTGTTCGGCTTCGTTTCCGGGGTGGCGAGTTTCGTTCTGGTGGAACGCCACGCCGGCCTGGCCAAGGTGGTCGCCCTGGTGATGCTGGTGAGCTGGCTCTGGCTGGTACTGGAATCGAGCCTGCGGCGCAGCCTGCAGAGCTGGTTCGGCTGGCAGGTGCCAAGACCGCTGCTGCGCTATGCCACCCAGATGGTGCATCAGGAAAGCCTGTTCTTCATCATTCCGTTCTTTGCCATCACCACCACCTGGAACAGCGGACAAGCCCTGTTCACCGGCCTGCTTGGCGCCGCCGCGCTCGTTTCGCTGATCGATCCGCTGTACTACAAATGGCTGGCACCGCGGCGGTGGGTCTACCTGGGGTTTCACGCGCTGACGCTGTTCGCCGTCCTGCTGACCGCGTTGCCGATCATCCTTCATCTGTCCACCCCGCAGAGTTATCAGCTGGCGCTGGGCGTCGCAGTAGTGCTGGCCCTGCCGAGCCTCAGCGGACTGTTTCCCCGCTCGAACTGGCGCACGTGGCCCGGCATCCTGTTGCTGGCGGTGGCGCTGGGTGGCGCAGGTTGGCTGGGACGGACCTGGGTGCCCCCGGCAACCCTGTGGCTGACCGATGTCGCCGTGACCATGAGCCTCGATGATCGGCAACGCAAACCCGGTAAGGGGCTGCGCGAAATCACCAGCGCAGAACTGCACGCAAATGGCCTCTACGCCTATACCGCCATCAACGCACCGCGCGGCCTGAAGGAGCGCATCTTCCACGAGTGGACCCACAACGGCCGGCGCGTCGACCGTATCGCCCTTGAGATCAGCGGCGGCCGCGAAGCCGGTTATCGCGCCTGGACCCACAAGCGCAACTTCCCGAAAAAATCATCGGGCCGCTGGCGAGTACGTGTCGTTACCGAAGCAGGCCAGATGATCGGCATGCTGCGTTTCCAGGTCACCGATTAGCGAACCACCCGCCGCCTCGCGTATCCAAATCAGAACCAGCCTGGCTTGGAGAAGGACATGGAGTGGTGGGCGAGCATCTCCTACACCATCGCGTCGGAGTTCTCCGACATCACCGACCTGGAGGACGCGACCCGCGTCAGTAGCCGCCTGCTGATCGCGTCGATTCTCGGCGGCCTGCTCGGCTATGAACGCGAGCGCCGACGCAAGGCCGCCGGCTTGCGCACCCATATGCTGGTTGCGCTTGGGGCAGCGTTGTTCGTACTGGTGCCGGTGCAGGCGGGCATGAGCCACGAGGACATTTCCCGGGTGATTCAGGGTCTGGTTACCGGTATTGGCTTTCTCGGAGCCGGGACTATCCTCAAGGGCGACTCCGCGGAAGACGTCAAGGGCCTGACCACCGCCGCGGGCATCTGGCTTACGGCCGCGATCGGTGTCGCCGTCGGCCTCGGGCATGAAGCAACGGCCGTGATGAGCACGCTGTTGGCGCTGGCGATCTTTGCTTTGATGCCACGGCTGGAGCGGCATACTGCCCTGCGTGCCGCGCGCAAGCGCCGCCACCCGGACCAGCCGCGCTAGCGAACGCCACTCCACTGCCCAAGGATTTCGCCATGTCCAACTTCCGTATTCTTCTGACCGGCGCCGTTCTGGCTGCTCTGGCAGGTTGCAGCGAAACGGCCAAGCTTCCGGTGGAATCCGGATACGGCCCGACACCGGCGCTGCCAGAGCCGAACAAGACAGTCCTGCCCACGGTACACATCGCCCCCGCCAAAGGCTGGCCGCAAGATGGCAAGCCGCAGGCGGCAACCGGGCTGCGCGTGGCGGCGTTCGCCCGTGACCTGGACCATCCCCGCTGGCTCCATGTGCTACCCAATGGCGATGTGCTCGTGGCGGAATCGGACGCACCACCGAAGCAACAGAGCCAGGGACTGCGCGGCTGGGTCGCCAGCAAGATCATGGCCCGCGCCGGCTCTGGAGGCCCCAGCGCCAACCGCATCACCCTGCTGCGCGATCGTGACGGCGATGGCGTGGCGGAACAGCGCACGGTGCTTCTGGAGAACCTCAACTCCCCGTTCGGCATGGCGCTGGTAGGCAGCCACTTATACGTGGCCAACACGGACGCACTGCTGCGCTTTCCCTATACGCCCGGCGCCACCCGTATCACTGCGAACGGCGAGAAGGTCGTGGACCTACCCGCTGGGCCGATCAATCACCACTGGACCAAGAACGTCATTGCCAGCCAGGACGGCAGCCGCCTATATGTCACCAGCGGCTCCAACAGCAATGTGGCCGAGAACGGCATGCAGGCCGAAGAGAACCGCGCAGCGATTCTCGAGGTGGATCCGCAAGCCAGGAGCATTCGTCTGTTCGCTTCAGGCCTGCGCAATCCCAATGGCCTTGCCTGGCAGCCGGACAGCGGAGCGCTATGGACCACCGTCAACGAGCGCGACGAGATCGGCAGCGACCTGGTGCCGGACTACATGACCTCGGTGCAGGACGGCGGATTCTACGGGTGGCCCTACAGCTACTTCGGCCAGCACATCGATGAGCGCGTGCAACCCCTGCGCCCGGATCTGGTCCAGCGTGCCATTGTCCCGGACTATGCACTGGGCGCGCATACTGCCTCGCTCGGCCTGGCCTTCTACGAAGGCACGCTGCTGCCGCAGCACTACCGCCACGGCGCGTTCGTTGGTCAGCACGGCTCCTGGAACCGCAAGCCGCGCAGTGGCTATAAGGTGGTTTTCATCCCCTTCCGCGACGGCATGCCGGCTGGGCAGGCAGAGGATGTGCTGACCGGCTTCGTCAACGAGGCAGGAGAGGCAATGGGTCGCCCGGTAGGCGTCGCGGTGGACAAGACCGGGGCCGTGCTGGTGGCCGACGATGTCGGCAACGTGGTCTGGCGCGTCACCCCTGATGACCGTTGATACCGTCGCCCGCTGATCCGTTGAACCTTGCCGGACGCCGTATGGCCATAAAGGTAACGTCCATACGCAACGAGGCACTCCCATGATCAAGCGCGCCATCTACATCTTCGCCCCTGTCGTGCTGCTCGCCGGCTGTTCCGGCAATGTGCAGAACCCGGTAGACCGCATCACCTTCCGTGACGAGCCACTGGTACGCGATGTGGAGACCGGCATGTCTCAGGAGCAGGTACTGGCCATCGGTGGCGAGCCCTCGAAGGCCGCAGCTCGCACTGTAGTGCCTGGCATCTGCCACGATTACATCCTCAATCGCGATGGCCATCAGCAACCTTATTACGTCAGTTTCGATGGCTCCGGCCGCGTGGACGGCCAGGGCTTCCTGACCTGCGATCAGCTTGAGGAAAACCAGCGCAAACTGCATCGCTGACAGCCGGGCACAGGCGCGAGCACGCTTCGGACCTGTGCATTCAACGCTCCCCTGGAAGGAGACCAGCATGCCTCGTGGAGAAAAAACCAAGTACACCGACAAGCAGCAACGCAAGGCCGAACACATTGAGGAAGGCTACGAGAAGCGTGGCGTCCCCGAGGACGAGGCCGAAGCGCGCGCATGGGCGACGGTCAACAAGCAATCCGGCGGCGGAGAACGCAAAGGGGGCTCGGGCAGGAGCAAGGGCGAAACCGCCAAGCGGGCTGAGCGCAAGGACTCGGCCCACCGCGCAGCCGATGCCCGCCAGGGCAATTCACCAAACAAGGGTTCGGCACGAAGCTCGACGTCGACCAGCACGGCGCTTGCCGACATGACCCGCGACCAGCTCATGGAAAAGGCCCGCGAGCGGGACATTCGTGGCCGCTCGAAGATGCGCAAGAACGAACTGCTACGGGCGCTGAGCTGAGGACTGAGGGCATGCCGATGATCGACCAAACCGCTCCGAAAGAGGGCAATCCCAAGCGCGAGGACCCAGGCGATCCTGTGCCGATTGATGAGCCGGGTGAGCCTGAGCCGGCGCCCGCACCGCCGGACGAGCCCCACCGCTAAACTTTTCGCCAGCATCCTGTTCTCAAACTGGAAACCGTGAATCACCGCGTCCGCGGTGAACCAGACCAGGAGATGGCGATGAGCTACGTACAATTGAGCGATAAACAGAGCCTGCGCGAGCGGGCTCGTCAACATGTCGAGAATGGCGCCGTCACCGAGAGTTACTCGGCCGATCGAGAAGTCGTGATCAATCTGCTGAACGAAGCGCTGGCGACCGAACTGGTTTGCTATCTGCGCTACAAGCGCCACTACTACATGGCCACAGGGCTGAAATCCAGCGCCGCCGCGGACGAGTTCCTCGAGCACGCTAATGAGGAGCAGGAACACGCCGATCGGCTGGCCGAGCGCATCGTCCAACTGGGTGGCGCGCCGGACTTCAACCCGGACGGCCTGACGGAGCGCGCCCACGCGCAGTACGCCGAAGGCAACGGCCTGCGCGACATGGTTTTCGAGAACCTGGTGGCCGAACGCATCGCCATCGACAGTTATCGGGAAATCGTCCAGTACATCGGCGACAAGGACCCGACCACCCGCCGCATCTTCGAGGACATCCTCGCCCAGGAGGAAGAGCATGCCGACGACCTGGCTGGCTTGCTGGACGGCATGAACTAGCCCAGCACGCGCCAGCGGCGCCTCGCTGAATCCGTCGATACGACGTTTCCACCAGCGTTCAGCAAACCATAAAAAAAGGCCACCCTAGGGTGGCCTTAAATTTTAGGAAGAGAGGTACAGCTTAGCCGGCTGCCACCGGACGCATGTAGGAGATCGGTGCGGTCTGCGGGTCATCGAAGGTCACCAGTTCCCACGCATCCTTTTGTTCCATCAGGGTGCGCAGCAAACGGTTGTTCAACGCGTGGCCGGATTTATAGCCGCGGAATTCGCCGATCAGACTGGTGCCCAGCAAGTACAGATCACCAATGGCATCGAGAATCTTGTGCTTCACGAATTCGTCCTCGTAACGCAGGCCGTCTTCGTTGAGCACACTGGTTTCGTCCACCACGATTGCGTTCTCAACGCTGCCGCCAAGCGCCAGGTTGTGCGAGCGCAGGAACTCGATGTCGCGCATGAACCCGAAGGTACGTGCACGGCTGACTTCCTTGACGAAGGAAGTGCTCGAGAAATCCACACTGGCAGTCTGGGTACGGCCCTTGAAAACCGGATGGTCGAAATCGATCTCGAAACTCACCTTGAAGCCGTCGAAAGGCAGGAAAGTAGCGCGCTTGTCACCTTCCTCGACTGTCACTTCACGCTTGATGCGGATGAACTTCTTGTGGGCGTCCTGCTCCTGCAGGCCGGCGGATTGAATCAGGAATACGAAAGGTCCAGCGCTACCATCCATGATCGGCACTTCCGACGCTGAGAGTTCGACGTAGGCGTTGTCGATCCCCAGGCCAGCCATTGCCGACAGCAAATGCTCCACCGTGTCGACCTTGACGTCACCGTTGACCAATGTCGTGGACATGGTGGTTTCGCCAACGTTCTCGGCCCGCGCAGGAATCTCCACAGGCGGGTTGAGGTCGGTGCGACAGAACACGATTCCGGTATCCACCGGTGCCGGTTTCAGGGTGAGATAAACCTTCTCTCCCGAATGCAAGCCGACGCCGGTGGCGCGAATGATGTTCTTCAGGGTGCGTTGTCTGATCATGGCCTTTTGCTTTGCTTTAGCGCTAGTTGCGAATAGTTTTCAACAATTGGCGGCGATAATAGCAGAAGCCAACTTTGCTGAACACCAATCACAACGATACTCCTGATAAATTCAATCAATCGGCCTGACGACGCAGAAACGCGGGAATGTCCAGATAATCCAGATCTTCCTGCGGATTCAGCTTGGCTGCGGTGGCAGCTGCATGCGCCTGATTACGCATCACGGTCGGACGCTCGAGGTCACGATAATTGACCGCGGCCTGCTCATGCTGACGCGGTGCCGGAGCGGCGGAAGCGGCGACAGAGGTCTGCACGGTGTTGTCGACGACCTTGACCGGCTTTTCATTGCGCGGACCGAGCCCGGTAGCGACCACGGTGACATGCAGCTCGTCGGCCATGTCCGGATCGATCACGGCACCAACCTTGACGGTGGCCTCATCGGACGCGAAGGCCTCGATGATTTCGCCCACGGCAGCGTACTCGCCGAGCGAAAGGTCCAGACCAGCAGTGATGTTGACCAGAATGCCACGTGCGCCCTGCAGGTTGACGTCTTCCAGCAGCGGGTTGCGAATGGCAGCCTCGGTGGCTTCGCGAGCACGGTTCGGGCCGGTGGCGCAACCGGTGCCCATCATTGCCATACCCATCTCGCCCATGACCGTCTTGACGTCGGCGAAGTCGACGTTCATCAGGCCCGGACGCTGCATGATGTCGGAGATGCCACGGACCGCACCGGCCAGTACGTCGTCAGCCTTGGCGAAAGCGGCCAGCAGGCTGGCGTCCTTGCCGAGGATGGTCAGCAGCTTCTCGTTGGGGATAGTGATCAGCGAATCGACGCAATCGGACAGCGCACGGATACCTTCGTCGGCCACCTGCATGCGACGACGGCCCTCGAAGGGGAACGGACGAGTGACCACGGCGACGGTAAGGATGCCCATTTCCTTGGCTACCGAAGCGATGATCGGCGCAGCGCCGGTACCGGTGCCGCCGCCCATGCCGGTGGTGATGAACACCATGTCCGCACCTTCCAGTACTTCGGCGATGCGCTCACGATCTTCCATCGCCGCCTGGCGACCGATGTCCGGATTGGTACCGGCACCCAGACCTTTGGTGATGGCCGAGCCGAGCTGCAGCACGGTGCGTGCTTCAACTTTCTTCAGCGCCTGGGCGTCAGTGTTGGCGCAGATGAATTCGACGCCTTCGACGTTATTGCGAACCATGTGGTTCACGGCATTGCCGCCACCGCCACCGACACCGATGACCTTGATGACTGCACTTTGCGGGGTATGATCTACGAGTTCGAACATTTCCCTCTCTCCTTCCAGCTTTCTAGTTTTGGTTGTTACAGCGCACTGCTTAAAAATTGCCCTGGATCCAGCCCTTGAGCCGGTCCAGAACAGACGTCTTTGATTCGTCGGCGAAATTGCCGATGCCAGACACGGGAATGCCGTCGGCCTGCTTTTGCAGTCCGTACAGCAACAGGCCCACGCCCGTTGAATAGATGGGGTTACGTACTACGTCGCTCAGTCCCTTGACGCTGTGCGGCACGCCCAGGCGCACCGGCATGTGAAAGATTTCCTCGGCCAGGTCGACGGCTCCTTCCATCTTCGCTGTACCGCCTGTGAGAACGATCCCGGCCGGGATCAGATCCTCGTATCCGCTACGACGCAGCTCGGCCTGGATCAGGGTGAACAGCTCGTCATAGCGCGGCTCGACCACCTCTGCCAGAGCCTGCCGCGAGAGTTCGCGCGGTGGGCGATCGCCGACGCTGGGAACCTTGATGGTCTCGCCTGCACCGGCCAGCTTGGCCAACGCGCAAGCATAACGAATCTTGATCTCTTCGGCATACTGGGTCGGCGTGCGCAATGCCATGGCGATGTCGTTGGTGACCTGATCGCCGGCGATCGGGATGACCGCGGTATGACGAATCGCGCCTTCGGTGAAAATGCAGATGTCGGTGGTGCCGCCGCCGATGTCCACCAGGCAGACGCCCAGCTCCTTTTCATCGTCGGTCAGTACCGCGTGTGCAGAGGCCAGTTGCTCCAGGATGATGTCATCCACTTCCAGGCCGCAGCGACGCACGCACTTCTCGACATTCTGCGCCGCATTCACCGCGCAAGTGACCACATGGACCTTGGCCTCGAGGCGCACGCCGGACATGCCCAGCGGTTCGCGCACACCTTCCTGGTTGTCGATCACGTAATCCTGCGGCAGCGTGTGCAGCACGCGCTGGTCCGCCGGAATGGCCACAGCCTGGGCGGCGTCAAGTACCCGCTCCAGGTCCGCGGCGCTGACTTCACGGTCGCGGATCGCGACGATGCCATGGGAGTTCAGGCTGCGAATGTGGTTGCCCGCCAGGCCGACGAAGGCCGAATGGATGCGGCAGCCAGCCATCAGCTGAGCTTCTTCGATAGCGCGCTGAACCGACTGCACGGTGGATTCGATATTGACCACCACGCCCTTCTTCAACCCGCGCGAAGGATGGGTACCGATTCCCACGATTTCCAGCTCACCATCGGCGGTCACCTCACCTACCAGCGCCACCACCTTGGAGGTGCCGATGTCCAGGCCGACGATCATCTTGCCGCTTTGCACGCTCGACATGTGTTTCATTCCTCAATTCTTCGCAGCGACGGTCGTATCCGTCACAGTCGGGACCGGCTCATGCCAGGCGACGGCCAGGCCGTTCGCATAGCGCAGATCGATCCGTGCGATCTTCTCGCTTTCCTGCCCCAGCGCCTTTTGATAGATGGCGGTGAAGCGACGCATTTTTTCTACAACCTGGTCCCGCCCCAGCAGCAACTCGACGCCCTGGTTGGTGGTCAGAAACCAGCTTCCACGCTCGCGCAGCTCCAGACGGGAAATGGAGAATCCCAGCGGGCGCAGCATCTGACTGAGCATCTGGTATTGCTGCATGACACGCTGTTGGGCCCGCTTCGGACCATATAAATGTGGCAAGTGTTCATATCGGGTCAGGTCATCCGGCGAGAAAGCCTGCCCTTTATTGTTAAGCAATGCTTCGCCCCCCCAGCGGGCAATCGGCAATTGCTCGTCTAGCCGCACCATCACCTGGTCCGGCCAGACGCGGCGGACTTCGACATGGGCGATCCACGGCATCTGTTCCAGTTGGTGGCGCATGCCGTTCAGATCAACCTTGAAGAAGCTCTGTTCGACGAAAGGCGCTATGCGCTGCTGGACCGCCTCGCGACTCACATAGCCCAATTCGCCCTGCACACTGACCTTGGCGATCGGCCGATCGGCATAAGGCAGCAGCCGCTCGCCCAGTTCGTAAAGCCCGACCGCCAACCCGACCAGTAGCACCGGCCAGACGAAACGCTTCAGCCCGGCGAGGCTCGGCTTCGGCAGGCGCTGCGACAGCGGCTGCGGTTGCACCAGGCGGCTCGCACCCCGTTGCGCGGGCTTGCGCGAGGCGCGGCCGCTTCCGGGTTGCGAATGGCGCAGCGTGGCGATCATGGCTAGCTCCCCGCCTCGAGGCTGTCATCGAGAATGCTCAGGACCAGTTGCTGGAAATCCAGACCGGCAGCACGCGCCGCCATGGGCACCAGGCTGTGATCGGTCATTCCCGGCACGGTGTTCACTTCAAGCAGCCAGAAATCGCCATTACCGTCCTGCATCACGTCAACCCGGGCCCAGCCGCGGATACCCACCGCTTCGCAGGCACGTGCCGACAGCGTCTTCAGTTCCTGTTCGCGCACCGCGTCGAGGCCACAGGGAATGCGGTACTGGGTATCGGAAGCCAGGTACTTGGCGTCGTAGTCGTAGAAGGTGTGCGGCGTGCCAAGGCCAATCGGTGGCAGTACCTGGCCGTGCAGCACCGCCACGGTGAATTCCGGGCCTTGTATCCACTGCTCGACGAGTACTTGCGAGTCGTAGCTGCTGGCGGCACGCCAGGCTTCGATCAGCTCGGTGAGCCCGCCGACCTTGGCCATGCCGATGCTAGAGCCTTCGTGGGCCGGTTTGACGATCAGCGGAAAACCCAGGGTTTCCGCTGCAGCCTTGCAATCGGCCTCCGTAGCCAGCACGGCATGCTGCGGCGTCGGCAAGCCAAGGCTCTGCCACACCTGCTTGGTGCGCAGTTTGTCCATGGCCAGGGCCGAAGCCAGAATGCCGCTGCCGGTGTAGGGGATACCGGCGCATTCCAACAGTCCCTGCATGCTGCCGTCTTCGCCACCACGACCATGCAGGACGATGAAGGCACGATCGATGCGCTCGTTGCTCAGGCGTTGCAGCAGGTCATCGCCGGCATCGATGCCGAACGCATCCACACCGGCCTCCTGCAACGCGGCGAGTACCGCCGCGCCGGATTTCAGGGACACTTCGCGTTCGGCACTCTTGCCACCGAAGAGCACGGCGACACGACCAAACGCCTTGGGGTCGCGAGTCGAATGCAGGGTCGTCATTTGGATTTCCTCGCGGCGCCATCGCCACCGAACAGCGGACTCTTGAGCAGTTGCGGCGCCAGGCCACCGATATCACCGGCTCCTTGGCAAAGCAGAATGTCGCCGGCACGCAGCAGCGGCTTGACCAAGGGAGCGAGGTCGACGCCACGCTCGACGTAGATCGGGTCCAGCTGGCCGCGCTGGCGGATGCTGTGGCACAACTGGCGGCTGTCGGCGCCGGGTATCGGCTCTTCGCCGGCCGGATAGACTTCCATCAGCAGCAACACGTTGGACTCGCCGAGCACCTGCACGAAGTCGTCGTAGAGGTCGCGGGTGCGGCTGTAGCGATGGGGCTGATAGACCATGACAAGGCGCCGCTCCGGCCAGCCACCGCGGACTGCCTTGATCACTGCGGCGACTTCGCGCGGGTGATGACCGTAGTCGTCGACCAGCATCACGCTGCCGTCCTCGACCGGTAGATCGCCATAGACCTGAAAGCGGCGGCCGACGCCTGCGAACTCCGCGAGGCCCTGGACGATGGCTTCGTCGTCGATACCTTCATCGGTAGCAATGGCGATGGTGGCCAGGGCGTTCAGCACGTTGTGGTTGCCCGGCATGTTCACTGACACATCCAGCGGCTCACAGCCATCGCGCAGCACCGTGAAGAAGGTATGCATGCCTTCCTGACGGACATTGGTGGCGCGCACGTCGGCGTCTTCGCTGAAACCGTAGGTCGTGATCGGCCGCCCGATCTGCGGAATGATCTCGCGAACGAACGGGTCGTCGACGCAGAGCACCGCCAGGCCGTAGAACGGCAGGTTGTGCAGGAACTCGACGAAGGTTTTCTTCAGCTTGCCGAAGTCGCCGCCATAGGTGCTCATGTGGTCGGCATCGATATTGGTGACCACCGCGACCATCGGCTGCAGGTGCAGGAAGCTGGCATCGCTTTCGTCGGCCTCGGCGATCAGATAACGGCTGCTGCCGAGCTGCGCGTTGGTACCGGCCGCAGTGAGTCGGCCACCGATGACGAAAGTCGGATCGAGCCCGCCGGCGGCAAAAACCGAAGCCAGCAGACTGGTAGTAGTGGTCTTGCCATGGGTGCCGGCGACAGCAATACCGTGCCGGTAGCGCATCAGCTCGGCAAGCATCTCGGCACGTGGAACCACTGGAATACGCTGTTCGAGCGCCAGGGCGACTTCCGGGTTGGCCGAATTGACCGCGCTGGACACCACCAGCACGTCGGCGCCGGCAACATTGCCGGCCTGATGACCGATGAAAATCTGCGCACCGAAGCTCTGCAGCCGATCGGTACTGGCGGATTCCTTGAGGTCCGAGCCCGACACCTCGTAGCCGAGATTGAGCAGCACCTCGGCGATGCCGCACATGCCGACCCCGCCGATACCGACGAAGTGAATGCGACGAATGCGCCGCATACGGCGGACTTCGGCTTTTACCGCGGCGGGAGATTTAGCCACGGGCCACCTCCAGACAGATATCGACCACGCTGCGGGTGGCATCGGGCCGGGCCAGACGGCGCGCGATGGCGCCCATGGCCTTGAGTTTTTCCGGCTGCATCATTACCTCGGTCAGCTGAGCGGCAAGCACGGCCGCATCAGTCTTGGCTTGCGGCAGAAGGACGGCAGCGCCCTCCTTCGCCAGATATTCGGCATTGCGTGTCTGGTGGTCGTCGATCGCATGGGGCAGCGGCACCAGAAAGGATGGCAACCCAGCGGCGGCCAGCTCGCAAACGGTGAGCGCTCCGGCACGACAGATGACCAGATCGGCCCAGGCGTAGGCCCGCGCCATGTCCTTGATGAAGGGCGCGACTTCCGCCTCGACGCCGACCTCGGCATAACGCTGCGTGGTGATATCGGCGTGCTGCTTGCCGGCCTGATGAAACACCTGCGGCCGCACATCCGCCGGTACCTGGGCGAGCGCGGCGGGCAGCAGTTTGTTCAGCGGTTCGGCACCGAGACTGCCGCCTAGTACCAGGAGGCGCGGGCGACGATGCGCAAGGGCATCGCGGGGCGTCTCGAGGAACAGCTCCTCACGCACCGGATTGCCGGTGGTGCGACGCTTGACGCTGGCCTTGAAGGTTTCCGGGAAGGCTTCGCAGACGCGGCTGGAAAGCGGCGCGAGGCTACGATTGGCGGTCCCAGCGACGGCGTTCTGTTCGTGAATCACCAGAGGTACCCCGGCCAGCTTGGCAGCCAGTCCGCCCGGACCGGTAACGTAGCCGCCCATCCCCAGCACGCAGACCGGTCGCAGCTCGCGCACGATGCGACGCGCCTGGAACAGCGAGCGAATCAACTGCAGCGGTGCCTTGATCAGCGAAACGATGCCCTTGCCGCGCAATCCGCTGACCTGGATCAGATGCAGCGGCAGGCCTGCGGCGGGTACCAGTTCGTTCTCGATGCCGCGCGGCGTGCCGAGCCAGTGCACGGAGTAGCCGCGGGCCTGGAACTCACGAGCACAGGCGAGCGCCGGGAAAACGTGGCCACCGGTGCCGCCGGCCATGATCAGTACATTAGCGGCCATGGGCGACCTCCTTGGCCGGCGGCTCGGCGAAATCGGCCTCGTCGAACTCGGTGTCCTCGCTGCCCAGCACGGTGCGGCTTTCCCATTCGATGCGCAGCAGCAGCGCCATGCTTGCGCAGGTCACCACCAGCGAGCTGCCGCCATAACTGAGGAACGGCAGCGTCAGGCCCTTGGTTGGCAGCAGACCTACGTTTACTCCCACGTTGATCAGGAACTGTCCCAGCCAGAGGAACGCCATCCCCCAGGCCACATACGCCGCGAAGAACTGCCGGGCCTTCTCTGCCCACAGACCGATATACAGTGCGCGAACGCCGACGAAGGCGAACAGCGCGATGGTCGCCAGTGCGCCGACCATGCCCAGCTCTTCGGCCAGTACGGAGAATACGAAGTCGGTATGCGCCTCGGGCAGGTAGAACTGCTTTTGCACGCTATTACCCAGGCCGACGCCGAACCATTCCCCGCGGCCGAAGGCGATGAGCGCCTGGGTCAGCTGGTAGCCGGCGCCGTACTGATCAGCCCAGGGGTCGGTGAAAGTGATCAGGCGCTGCAGACGGTATTCCTGGGTCTGCACCAACACCACCACGGCACCCACCGCGGCGATCACCAGCAGACTGAAGCGGATCATGCCAACACCACCGAGGAACAACATCGCCACTGCGGCGCCCATCATGACTACGGTCGCACCGAAATCGGGCTCCAGCAGCAACAGGAATGCCATGGGCAGCAGGACCAGGAAGGGTTTGGCAAAGCCCCACATGCTTTCGCGAACTTCCTCTTGCCGGCGCACCAGATAGCCGGCCAGGTAGATCACCACGAAGACTTTCGCCAGCTCGGACGGCTGCACGTTGAAGGCGCCGAAACCGATCCAGCGCATCGAACCGTTCACTTCCCGGCCGATTCCCGGCAGCAGGACCAGGATCAGCAGGCCGAACGCCGCCAGCAGCAGCATCCAGTCCAGGCGTTGCCAGACCGACAGCGGTACCAGCAGCATCGCAATTCCCGCGCCGAGGCCCAGCGCCACATAAACCAGATGGCGACTCATGTGATACAGCGGATTGCCGGCATTGACCGCCGCGACTTCGGATGACGCCGAAGTGATCATCACGAGACCCAGGCCAAGCAAAGCCAGACAGCCGGCGAGCATGGGGAAGTCAAGATCCAGACCGCGGCGGCCGAACAAGGGCGAAGGAGCATGGCGCAGGAAGGCGAGCATCAGTCGAGCGCCTCCACCGCAGCGGCGAACAGGCGACCGCGCTCTTCGAAATTCTTGAACATGTCCAGACTGGCACAGGCCGGCGACAGCAATACCGCATCGCCCGCTTCGGCACACTCGGCGGCGCGCTGCACGGCTTCGCCCAGTGTTGCGACATGAACCAGGGTGGTGGCATCGGCCAGCGCGTCCGCAAGACGTTGCGCATCACGACCGAGCAGCACCACGGCACGGCAATAGCGTGCAATCGGCGCGCGCAGCGCGGAGAAGTCTGCGCCCTTGCCATCGCCACCGGCGATCAGCACCAGCTTGCCGTCGATATCCGCACCCAGGCCTTCGATCGCAGCCAGCGCGGCACCGACATTGGTGGCCTTGGAATCGTCGTAATAGCTGACGTCGCCACGCTGGCCAACCCACTGGCAGCGATGCGGCAAACCGACGAACTGGCGCAACGTCTCCAGCATCGGCTCGAACGGCAGACCCACCGCGTGCCCCAGCGCCAGCGCTGCCAGAGCATTGGACTGATTGTGCGCACCACGCATCTTCAGCTCGCGAACCGGCATCAGCGCATCGAACTGGAACGCCAGGTACTTCTCGCCTTTTTCCTCGAACAGCCCAAAGCCCTTGAAGTCCGGCTTGCCGAGGCCGAAGGTCCAGGTCGGCAGGTCATCCGCGACCAGCGGACGGCTGAGCCGGTCATCGCGATTGACCACCACCTGACGCGCGCCGCGGAAAATTCGGTGTTTGGCCTGATGGTAGGCTGGCAGGCCGCTGTAGCGGTCCATATGGTCTTCGCTGATGTTCAGGCAGGTCGCCACTTCGGCATTGAGCTGCTCGGTGGTCTCCAGCTGAAAGCTGGACAGCTCCAGCACATAAAGCTCGACGTCGTCTGCCAGCAGATCAAGCGCCGGCGTGCCCAGGTTGCCACCAACCGCCACGGTGCGCCCTGCCGCCACGGCCATCTCGCCGACCAGCGTGGTCACGGTGCTCTTGGCGTTGGAGCCGGTGATCGCAATGATCGGCGCCTTGGCTTCGCGGGCGAACAGCTCGATATCACCGGACAGCTTGACCCCACGCGCCGCCGCTTCCTGCAGCGCCGGCGTACTGACCGCAAGGCCCGGGCTTACCAGCAGCTCGCTGGCGGTGCAGAGAAACTCGACGTCCAGCTCGCCACAGCGCACTTGCACGTCTGGATGCTCGGCCTTGAGCGTCGCCAGCTCCGGCGGGTTCACACGGGTATCAGCGACGGCAAACGGCAGGCCACGGCGCGCCAGATGGCGAACCAGGGACATGCCGCTCTTGCCGAGGCCGACAACGATGCGGAACTGGTCGGAAGCGATGAGCACTCTTGATTACCTCAGTTTCAGGGTGGCAAGGCCGACGAGCACCAGGATCACAGTGATGATCCAGAAGCGCACGATCACCCGGGGTTCGGGCCAGCCCTTGAGTTCGAAATGGTGATGGATCGGCGCCATGCGAAACACGCGCTTGCCAGTCAGCTTGAAGCTCGCCACCTGGATCATCACCGAGAGGGTTTCCATCACGAACACGCCGCCCATGATGAACAGCACCACTTCCTGGCGAACGATCACGGCGATGGTGCCCAGCGCCGCGCCGAGCGCCAGCGCGCCGACATCGCCCATGAAGACCTGAGCCGGATAGGTGTTGAACCAGAGAAATCCGAGGCCGGCACCGATCAGCGCGCCGCAGAAGACGATCAGCTCGCCCGCACCTGGCACGTAAGGAATGAGCAGGTACTCGGCAAAATTCACGTTACCGGAGAGGTAGCAGAAGATGCCCAGACCGCCGCCGACCATGACCGTTGGCATGATCGCCAGACCGTCGAGGCCGTCGGTCAGGTTGACCGCGTTGCTCGAGCCGACGATGACGAAGTAGCTCAACACGACAAAACCAATCCCGAGTGGGATCTCGATGTGCTTCAGCAGCGGCAGAATCAGCGTGGTTTCGACCGGTGTCTGCGCAGTCATATAAAGGAAGACCGCGGCGCCGAGGCCAAAGACCGATTGCCAGAAATACTTCCAGCGGCTTGGCAAGCCGCGCGAGTTCTTCTCGATCACCTTGCGATAGTCATCGACCCAGCCGATCGCGCCGAACAGCAAGGTCACCGCCAGCACCACCCAGACGTAGCGATTGGAAAGATCGGCCCAGAGCAAGGTGCTGATGCTGATGGCGCTGAGGATCAGCGCACCACCCATGGTCGGCGTGCCGGATTTGGACAGGTGCGACTGCGGACCGTCGGTACGCACGGACTGGCCAATCTGGCGCATCTGCAACGTACGGATCAGCCAAGGGCCCATCCACAGCGACAGCACCAGCGCGGTGAGGACGCCGAGAATTCCACGCAGCGACAGGTACTGAAAGACCGCGAAGCCTTTGTGGAACTGTTGCAGATACTCGGCGAGCAGCAGCAGCATCAGTGTTTCTCCATGGATGGCCCAGCGAGCGCATCGACGACTTTGTCCATCGCCGCGCTGCGTGAGCCCTTGATCAGAATGGTGGTACCGCTGCCCTGTTCGGCTCGCAGGCTGTCGATAAGACTGGCCTGGTCGGCGAAGTGCCGAGCGCCTGGACCGAATGCCTGAATTGCATGGGCCATCAGAGGCCCGACGGCATAAAGCGTGTCGATCTTGCCAGCGGCATAGGCGCCGACGTCGCGATGGCCCTGCTCGGCCCACTCGCCCAGCTCGCCCATATCGCCAAGCACAAGGATGGTGCGACCGGCAAAGCTGGCCAGCACGTCGATGGCGGCGCAGATCGATGCCGGATTGGCGTTGTAGCTGTCGTCGATCAGGCGCACACCGTTGGCCAGCATTTGCGCCACGGCTCGGCCTTTGACCGGTTGCAGGCTTTCCAGCCCCGCCACCACGGCCTCGGCCTCGATACCCAGCGCATAGGCTGCCGCGGCTGCCGCCAAGGCGTTGGCCACGTTATGCCGGCCCAGCAGATTGAGCTGGGTGCGAAGATTGCCCAGCGGGCCAGTCAGCACGAAATTCGGGCAGCCACGCTGGTCGTAGGCGATCGACCCGGCGGAGAAATCCACGAGGGGGTCGTCCAGGCCGAACGATACGATGCGTTTGCCCGCAGCGCGCTCGGCCCAGATCGAATAGGCCTTGTCGTCACGGTTGAGCACGGCGGTGCCGGATGCGTTCAGGCCTTCGAGAATCTCGCCCTTGGCCTCGACGATCTTGTCCGGGCCACCGAACTCGCCGACGTGGGCGGTGCCCGCATTGGTAATTACGCTGACATCCGGGCGCACCAGATCGACGGTATAGGCAATATCGCCGGGCCGCGAAGCGCCGAGTTCGATGACGGCGCTGCGATGACTGGTGCTCAACTCCAACAGCGTCAGTGGCGCACCCAAGTCATTGTTGAGGTTGCCGCGAGTGGCCAGTACGGCGTCCTGGCCATGGGCGCTGCGTAGAATGCTGGCGAGCATTTCCTTCACGCTGGTCTTGCCGCTGGAGCCGGTGATCGCTGCGACCGGACCGTTGAATGCGGCGCGATTGAGCGCGCCGAGCTGCCCAAGCGCCAACCGGGTATCGGCAACGACCAGCTGCGGCAGGCCTGCATCTGCAACTTCACGCTCGACCAGTGCTGCAACGGCGCCTTTGGCGGCGACGTCCGCCAGATAGGCATGACCATCGAAGCGTGGCCCGGTCAGCGCGATGAACAGCTGGCCAGGTTCGATGGCCCGGCTGTCTGTGCTGACGGCAGTGAAGCTGGCATCCGCTCCGACCAGGCGGCCAGACAGCGGTAGCTGCAATTCGCTCAGGCGCATCGACTCAAGCATTGGCCTCCTCCCAGACGGACAGCGCCCTGCAGGCTTCCTCGAGATCGGAGAACGGCAAGCGTTCGCCGCGAACTTCCTGATAGTCCTCGTGACCTTTGCCGGCCAGCACGACCACATCTTCCGCTCGCGCGGCCGCGATCACACTGGCGATTGCCTGCGCGCGGCCATGGCTGAAAGTGACCGCTGCAGGATTGCTGAACCCCGAACGGATACCCTCGAGAATCTGTTCCGGCGCCTCATTGCGCGGATTGTCATCGGTGACCACGACGCCGTCGGCCAGCCGCTCCGCGACTTCAGCCATCAGCGGGCGCTTGCCGGTATCACGATCACCGCCGCAACCGAACAGACAAAGCAGCCTGCCGCGCGCGTGTGGACGCAGCGCGGTGAGGACTTTCTCCAGCGCATCGGGGGTATGTGCGTAGTCGACCACGATCAGCGGATGGTCGCCGCCACCCAGCCGCTGCATGCGACCGGCGGGGCCTTGCAGTTCAGGCAGCACGGCCAGGATTTCGTCCAGCGGATAGTCCATGCCAAGCAGGGCGCCGACGGCGGCCAATACATTGCTGACGTTGAAACGCCCGAGCAGCGGGCTGCGCAACGAGCGCTCGCCCTGCGGCGTGATCAGCCGAGCATGAATGCCGTCGTCGTCGAGACGCGCTTCAGCGCAGAACAGGTAGGCCGTAGGGTCTTCCAGGCTGTAAGTGATCAGGCGCGACTCGCGCTCCTCGCCGGCCAGCACGCGGCCAAAGGCATCGTCGAGGTTGATTACCCGACAGCTCAGCCCGGGCACCTCGAACAGGCGCGCCTTGGCAGCACCGTAAGCATCCATGCTGCCGTGGTAATCGAGGTGGTCACGCGACAGATTGGTGAACACGGCGACATCGAAATCCAGGGCCGCGACGCGCCCCTGATCGAGACCATGCGAGGACACTTCCATCGCTACCGCGCGAGCACCCTCTTGTTTGAGGTTCGCCAGTGTCGCCTGCACGCCGATGGCGTCTGGCGTGGTGTGGCGTCCCAGTTCCAGCTGTCCGTGGAATCCGGTGCCAAGCGTGCCGATGATTCCGCAGGGTTCGCCGAGCCGATCGAGCGCCTGGGCAATCAGCTGGCTGACACTGGTCTTGCCGTTGGTTCCGGTCACACCGACCACACGCAAGCTGCGGCTGGGCTCGCCGTAGAAGCGGCCGGCAATCGCCGACAGCTGTTCTGCCAGATGCAGCACCGGAACCATGACTGCGTTGCTGGTCAGTGACTGGTCGAGGCCTTCTGCCTCGTAAGCGACAGCCGCCGCGCCACGGGCGACGGCATCCTCTATGTGGTCGCGCCCATCGAACTGCAGACCCGGTACAGCGAGGAACAGGTCTCCGCCGCGAACCTTGCGACTGTCGAGTGTCAGCTCACGGATCAGCAGGTCGCTGCCGGCCTGAGGCAGCAGGTGATTCAATGGCATCGGCATCAGATACGCCCTCCCTTGCCTTTTGCCGCTTCGGCGGTCTGCAGCTCGGCAGGCGGCGGCAGATTGTCCGGTGCGACGTTCATCAGCCGCAGGGCACGCGCCATGACCTTGCCGAACACCGGTGCTGCGACCAGTCCGCCGTAGTACTGTCCTTTGCTCGGCTCGTCCACGACGATCACCGCAGCGATGCGCGGATTGGAAAGTGGCGCAACCCCGGCGAAGAACGAGCGATAGGCGTCTTTGGTGTAGCCGCCGGTGCCGGAAATCTTCTTCGCGGTACCGCTCTTGCCGCCTACGTGATAGCCCGGCACCTTGGCACGAGCGCCGCCGCCACCCTCGTCTTCCACGACCGCGCGCAGCATCTGCAGAACGATGCCGGAAATCTCTTTGTCAATGACCTGCACGCCGTCCTGGGTGCGATCCAGACGCAACAGAGAGAGCGGCACGTTGCTGCCCTGGTTACCCAGCACGGCATACGCATGCGCCAACTGAACGGCGGTCACCGACAGACCATAGCCGTAGGCAAGCGACGCCGTCTCAGCGTCTCGCCACTTGCGATGATTGGGCAGATTGCCGACGCGCTCGCCGGGGAAACCAAGCCCGGTGTCCTGGCCGAACCCGGCCTGTTGCATCACCGCGTATACCGGCTCGGCGCCGATATCCAGGGCGATCTTGCTGATGCCGACGTTGCTCGACTTCATCAGAATCCCGGTCAGCGTCAGCATGCCGCCACGGGAGACATCACGAATCGTGTAGCGGCCGATACGCATCCATCCGGGCAAGGTATTGACGACCGAATCCGGCTGATATTTGCCGGTACCCAGTGCCGCCGCGATGCTGAAAGGTTTGACGGTGGAACCAGGCTCAAAGACGTCGATCATGGCGCGATTGCGCATTGCCGCGGGCTGCAGATTGCGCCGATTGTTCGGGTTATAGGTAGGCTGGTTGGCCATGGCGAGGATCTCGCCGGTCTTGACGTCGACCATCACCAGGCTGGCGGCTTTGGCACCGTATTCCTGCACGACGTTGCGCAGCTCGCTGTGCGCGAGGTACTGCAAGCGCAGATCGATCGACAATGCCATCGCCTTGCCGGCCTTGGCGTTCTTTACGACCTGAACGTCCTTGATCAACCGCCCGCGACGATCCTTGAGCACCTGGCGCTTGCCTGGCACACCAGCCAGCCACTCGTCATACGCGAGTTCCATGCCCTCACGGCCACGATCATCGATATCGGTGAAGCCGACCACATGGGCAGCCACTTCGCCAGCCGGATAGAACCGACGGAACTCTTCTTGCGCATAAACGCCGGGGATCTTCAGATCGAGGACTTCCTGCCCCTGCTCCGGGGTAAGTCCGCGCACCAGATAGATGAACTCGCGCGACGCCTGCGACCTGAGACGCTCGCTCAGCGTGGCAGCATCCTGACCCAGCGCCTTGGCCAAGTCCGGCCAACGCGACTTTGCTGCCTGCAGCTCTTTGGGATTGCCCCACAACGTGGTAACCGGCGTGCTCACCGCGAGCGGCTCACCGTTGCGATCGGTGATCAGACCACGATGCGCAGGAATCGGGATATGCCGAACGCTGCGCGCATCACCCTGCCCCTTGAGGAAGCCCTGATCCATCACCTGAAGATCGACGATGCGCCAGACAATCGCACCGACCAGCAGCGCCAGCAGCGTGAGCACGAGACGAAACCGCCACGGATACAGCGCACCTTGAAGGGTCATGGCTTCACCAGCCTGACGTCTGCCGCTTCGGGGATGTGCATGTGCAATTGCTCGGTCGCCAGCGTCTCGATGCGGCTGTGCGCAGTCCAGGTGCTCTGCTCGAGGATCAACCGCCCCCACTCGGCCTGGGCCTTGTCACGCACGCTAAGCTCACCGTAGAGCTCGTTGAGCAACTGACGATTCCAATGCGCCGAGTAGGCAACTGCGATCGCCGACAGCAGGACACTGACGAACAGCACCAGCATCAACAGGCTGCCGCTGGGCATGGAGCGCATTACCTTGGTCACCGCAGCTTCTCCGCCACGCGCATTACCGCACTGCGCGAACGCGGGTTGCCCTTGACCTCGGCATCGGAAGCGTACTGCGGCTTGCCGAGCAGCTTAAGGCGCGGCTCGAATGCCTTCGGAATGATGGGCAGGTCGCGTGGCAGCTTGTCCGCCTCGCCCTTGGCGTGGCGGCGCATGAACTGTTTGACGATGCGGTCTTCCAGCGAATGAAAGCTGATGACCACCAGCCGGCCGCCCACTTCCAGTGCCTCCAGGGCTGCATCAAGGCCATGCTCCAGGTCGCCAAGCTCATTGTTGATATAGATGCGCAGTCCCTGAAACGCACGAGTCGCAGGATTCTTGCCCTTCTCCCAAGCGGGGTTGGCCTCAGTCAGGACCTTGGCGAGGTCGGCGGTACGCTCGAAAGGCGCCGCTTCGCGGCGCTGCACCACCGCACGAGCCATGCGCTTGGCGAAGCGCTCTTCGCCATAATCCTTGAACACCCGGGCGATCTCATCTTCGTCGGCGTGCGCTATCCAATCGGCCGCACTGACGCCTCGGCTAGGATCCATGCGCATGTCCAGAGGACCGTCGTTAAGAAAACTGAAGCCGCGCTCGGGGTCGTCCAGCTGCGGTGACGAAACGCCCAGATCCAGCAAAACGCCACTGACGGTTCCGCTCCAGCCGCGCTGCGCCACTTCTTCGCCAAGTTCGGCAAAACTTCTCTGCACAACGACAAAGCGGCCGTCCTCGGCCGCCAGTGCTTGCCCCGTAGCGATGGCTAACGGATCCTTGTCGAATCCTAGCAATAGGCCATCAGGCCCAAGCTGCTGAAGCAGTAGCCGGCTGTGACCACCCCGCCCAAAGGTGCCATCCAGATAGCGTCCGTCCGGACGCACGCTCAGCGCCGCGACGGCTTCGTCGAGCAACACGGTGATATGTCGCAAGCTGCTGATCTGGTTCACAGGATTAGGTCACGTAGTTCTTCCGGCAGACCGCCGGGTTGCTTGATGGCCGCCAGGTCCGCGTCAGAAACCGCGTTCCAGTCGTCCTCGTTCCATAGTTGAAACTTGTTCAGTTGCCCTACCAACATCGCGCGCTTGTCCAGCCGGGCGTACTCACGAAGACGCGGTGGCACCACGACGCGCCCACTGCCATCCATCTCCAGATCGACAGCATTACCAATCAGCAGGCGTTGCAGGCGGCGGGCCTCTTCACGCAAGGAGGGCAATTCGCGGAGCTTGGCTTCGATCAGCTCCCACTCGGGCAAGGGGTAAATGCACAAACAACGGTCCACGGCGTCGATCGTGATGATCAGCTGGCCGTCGCCACGGGAATTCAGCTCGTCGCGATACCGGCTGGGCATGGCTAGCCGGCCTTTGGCGTCGAGACTGATGGCGTTAGCTCCGCGAAACACGGCTGCGCTTCCCCTGAATTAGCTATCCATGCCCATATTTACCCACTTTCTGCCACTTCCTACCACTTGTGCGCACTATAGAAACGCAGCCGCCCCACCGTCAAGGCGAGCCAGACGGGAAAAAGCCTTACGGAGCGGCAATTTAGCGACGTTGAGAGGTAATTCGAGTGGAGAATGCGCAGAGGACTGGAAGCATCTTCAGAGACATCAGCGAGTTGCTCAACAAAGTTAAAGTACTTTGTTAAGAGCAAGAATGTTTCGGAATTAAAAATGGGGTATTACGAAGGAAGAAAGAGGAGGAGAGTCGATCTGTAAGCCGGGTTCTGTCGAGGACAGCCATTCCTCTACGACAGCCATCGCTGACTGCCTCTAGCAACCTACCCGGATCCAGCGCGGGCCACGCCGATGGATCCCTATTTGGTCTTGCTCCAAGTGGGGTTTACCTAGCCACGGACTGTTGCCAGCCGCGCGGTGCGCTCTTACCGCACCTTTTCACCCTTACCGGCACCGAAGTGCTTAGGCGGTTATTTTCTGTGGCACTTTCCGTAGGCTCGCGCCTCCCAGGCGTTACCTGGCACTTCGCCCTATGGAGCCCGGACTTTCCTCCCTCCCTTTTTGCGGAACAAAAAGAGACAGCGACTGTCCGATCGACTCTCCAGGCGCCAGAGTATCGCCGCAACGCGCTGCCTGCAAGCTCACCAGGCGGCACGAGGCCCAGGCCCACCTCCTATTTGCGTTCCAGCGCCGCCTGGTACAACAGATTCTTGCGCACACCGGTAATATCGGCTGCGATTGCGGCCGCCCGCTTGAGCGGCATTTCTGCCAACAGTAGATCGAGCACCCGGAGCGCCTCTGCGCTCACCGCGCTCTCGTCTAGCGGAGCATGCCAACCCTCTACAAGCACCACGCACTCGCCGCGCTGCTGATTGCTGTCGGCCTCGACCCACGCGTGCAACTCGCTCAGCGGCAGCCCTTTCAGCGTTTCGAACGTCTTGGTCAGCTCTCGGCCGAGCACGGCAATTCGATCGCCACCGAACACATCTCGAAAGTCGCCAAGCGATTCCAGTATGCGGTGCGGAGCTTCGTAGAAGATCAGCGTACGCGGCTCTTCTTTCAGTGCTTCGAGCCGTGCACATCGTGCAGCTGCCTTCGCAGGCAGAAAGCCTTCGAAGATGAATCGATCCGAGGGCAACCCAGCCGCGGACAGTGCGGCGATCAGCGCACAAGCACCCGGCACCGGCACCACTGCAACCCCAGCGGCACGCGCTTGGCGCACCAGGTGATATCCCGGATCGGAAATCAACGGCGTACCCGCATCGGAGATCAGCGCGACATCCTCTCCACCTTGCAACCGCCCGATGAATCGCCCCCCCTCTTCACGCTCGTTATGCTCGTGGCAAGCTGCCAGCGGCGTCTGAATACCGAAGTGCGCGAGCAACCGAGACGAGTGACGGGTATCCTCCGCGGCTATCAGCGACACTTCTCGCAGCACCCGCAGCGCTCGGGCACTGATGTCCTCCAGATTGCCGATCGGCGTGGCGACGACATAAAGCGTCCCCATTCCGGAATTCGCACCACCGCTGGCAGTCACAAGGGCTTACCTCTGTCACGGAAATGCGCATTGTAGCCCGATTCACCGCCGCAACATCGCCGCCACTTCAGCGCTTGGGTACAATCCGCCAACACTCGCCAGTGCTTTCAGGAACGATCAAACAATGGCTTGCTTACGCCCCCTTCTACTCCTGTGCGTCGCAATCATGCTCGCAGCTTGCGCCACCTCTCCCTCTTCGACATTGGGCGAACTGCCTCGCACACCACAGGCTTCCACCCAGCAACTGCTGGAGAAAGCCGACCAAAGCGACCCCGAACAAGCCGTGCAGTTGCGCCTGGCCGCCGCCGACCAGAGCATCCAACAGGGCAACCATGCCCAGGCTCGCAGCATTCTGGAAAAGGTTCAGCTGGATACACTGAAACCAGCGCAGCAGATCTTCGCATTGACACTGCAGGCCGAAATCGCACTAGCCGATGGCAAACCGGAACAAGCCGAGCAAGCACTGCAGCACCCTGCGTTCGAACGCCTGGGCGAGCTACCAGTGGCGCAGCAGGTTCGTAGCCAGCTGGCGCGGGCGGAAGCGCTGGAGGCGACCGACAAGCCCCTCGCCGCTGCGCGCGAACGGGTTTTCACTGCTCCACTCCTGAGTGGCGAGCAAGCCAGACCCAACCACGAAGCCATCTGGAAACTCATATCCGCACTTCCCGAGCAGCAACTGCAAGGCGCGGCAGATGACGATCTCGCCGGCTGGCAGTCGCTGGCGCTGTCACTGAAACGCGCCGGCACCGTTGCCCAGCAACAGCGCGCCATTGACGACTGGATTGCACAAAACCCCCAGCACCCTGCCGCAGAACAGCTCCCTGAGCCACTACAGAAACTTCGTGAGCTGGCCGATCAGCCCCTGAACAACATCGCACTGCTGCTCCCCATGGACGGCCAGCTGGCAAGCGTCGCTCGCGCCCTGCGTGACGGCTTCCTTGCGGCACACCTGCACGCGCAGCAATCCGGCCAGGCGCTGCGCATCGAGCTTTATGACAGCACCCGCATGACCTCCATCGACGATTTCTACCGACAAGCCCAGGCTGCCGGCGTACAGCTGGTCGTGGGCCCGCTGGAAAAGGATCTGGTGCGCCAACTGGCCGAGAGGGATCAGCTGCCGATCACGACACTTGCCCTGAACTACAGTGACGCCGGTCAGAGCACCCCACCCCAGCTGTTCCAGTTCGGCCTGGCTGCCGAGGACGAAGCCCGCGAGGTCGCCCGCCGCGCATGGGCGGACGGCCATCGCCGCGCCATCGCACTGGCTCCTCGCGGAGACTGGGGCGGGCGGATTCTGGATGCCTTCCGCCAGAGCTGGGAAGAAGCCGGCGGAACACTGGTTGCAGCCGAGCCATTGGCCGAGCCCGTGCAACTCGCCAACCAGATCGCCGATCTGCTGCAACTGCGCAATAGCGAGAGTCGCGGCGGACGGGTCAGCAGCACCACTGACGCCTCGACGAGCAACCAGCCCACTCGCCGGCAGGACGTCGACTTCCTGTTCCTGGCAGCCACTCCGCAGCAGGCCCAGCAAGTCCGACCCACCCTGATCTTCCAATATGCGGGCGACCTTCCGGTATACGCCACCTCTCACCTGCATGCAGCCAGCCATGATCGCACCCAATACCTCGACCTCGAAGGCATTCGTTTCGCAGAAACCCCTTGGCTATTGAACGACCAACTCCCATTGCGCCAGGAAGTCGAGCAGAAATGGCCGCAGGCGGGCGGCAGTCTGGGTCGACTGTACGCAATGGGTGCGGACGCCTACCTTCTCGCGCCGCGGCTGAATCAACTGCTGGCACTTCCGGATACTCAACTCGACGGCCTCTCCGGCACGCTCAGCTTGAACCCGCAGCAGCGCATCGAGCGTCAGCTTCCATGGGCCGAGTTCCGCGACGGCGAGGTCCAGCGCCTGGACAACATGCAGTAATGAGCGACAGCCAGAGCAGCGGACGCTCTGCCGAAGCACTCGCGCTGCGTCACCTGTGCGATCAGGGCCTGCGCCTGCTGACGCGCAACTGGTCCTGTCGCAGCGGCGAGCTTGATCTGGTCATGCTCGACGGCGATACAGTAGTATTCGTCGAGGTCCGCTACAGGCGCTACGCCGCCTGGGGTGGCGCCCTTGAAAGCATCGATGCGCGCAAGCAGCAGAAGCTGATCAAGGCTGCCCAGCTCTTCCTGCAGAAGGAAAGCCGATGGGCCCGGAGCCCTTGTCGCTTCGACGTCGTTGCGATCACATCAGCCGGGCAGACCGAGAATCTGAACTGGATCCGCAACGCATTTGATAGCTGAACGATTCATTACGCAGCGACTGCTGCACGATGCCGCCCAGCCCTAGCGAACCGCAAGCGCATACCGGCGCGATAGCCGGAGGCGCTTGCAACCTTTAAGGTCGAACACAATGGACATGCAAACCCGAATCCGCCAACTGTTCCAGGCCAGCATCGAAACCAAGCAGCAGGCCATGGAAATCCTGGCCCCGAGCATCGAGCAGGCCGGCCAGGCGATGGTCAATGCCCTTCTTAGCGAAGGCAAGATTCTTACCTGTGGCAACGGCGGCTCCGCCGGCGACGCGCAGCATTTCTCCTCCGAACTGCTCAACCGCTTTGAGCGTGAGCGGCCGAGCCTTCCCGCCATCGCTCTGACCACCGACAGCTCGACGATCACCTCGATCGCCAACGATTACAGCTACAACGAAGTATTCTCCAAGCAGATCCGCGCCCTGGGTCAGCCAGGCGACGTATTGCTAGCGATCTCTACAAGCGGCAATTCCGCCAACGTGATCCAGGCCATCCAGGCAGCTCATGACCGGGAGATGCTGGTAGTGGCACTGACTGGACGGGACGGCGGCGGCATGGCGTCGCTGCTGCTGCCAGAAGACGTCGAAATCCGCGTACCAGCCAAGGTAACCGCCCGCATCCAGGAAGTGCACCTGCTGGCTATCCACTGCTTGTGCGACCTGATCGACAACCAATTGTTCGGAAGTGAGGAATGAACGTGCCCCGCCTGCCTGTTATCGCCCTAGGCCTGTGTCTGGCCGTCAGCGGCTGTAGTTCGGTACTGACCGCAACCCGCGACGATCCAATTGCCGATAACCGCGGCACCCGCACCATCGGCAGCAAGATCGACGACTCGCTGATCGAGACAAAGGCTGCGGTCAATATCGCCAAGGCCCATCCCGACCTTGATCAGGGCTCGCACATAGTCGTAGCGAGCTACAACGGCGTCGTACTGCTGGCCGGACAGACTCCGCGCGCAGAACTCAAGGAAACGGCCGAACGAGCTGCAGGCAGCGTGCAGCGCGTCAAGCGCGTCCACAATGAACTGCAGATCCTGCAGCCCTCCTCTGCACTGGCACGCAGCAACGACTCTTGGCTGACCACCAAGATCAAGACCCAGATGCTCGCAGATAACAGCGTGCCGGGCTCGCGGATCAAGGTGATCACCGAAAACGGCATTGTCTATCTGCTGGGCCTGGTTACCCGCCAGGAAGGCAACCGCGCAACCAACCTCGTGCAGAGCGTCAGTGGCGTGCAGCGTATCGTCAAACTGTTCGAATACATCGACTGACCGACTTTGGCGCCCGATAGGCCCGGGCGCCGCGCTCGCCTACTTGACCACCTTCAAACTCGGACGTCCGCCCGGCCGCGCGCTCTCGCTTGGCGCATCGTCGTCCGGCGGCGTCGGCTCGATCTCGAACACCATGCCCTGCCCATTTTCCCTGGCATAGATGGCCATCACAGCAGCGGACGGCACGTTCAACGAGTGAGCAACGCCACCGAAACGCCCCTCGAAGCTGATCGCCTCATTATCCATGTGCAGGTGACGTATCGCGCTTGGCGCAACGTTCAGCACGATCTGCCCGTCACTGGCGAACCCGGCAGGGACCTGCACGCCGGGATAATCGACGTTGACCAGCAAGTGCGGCGTGCAATCATTGTCCACGATCCACTCGTAGAGCGCTCTGACTAGATAGGGGCGACTTGAATTCATGGGAACCCTCTCTCAGCGCATGTTGCGCTCGACGGCGGAAAGACTGGCCTGAAAGGCCTCGCGGGCGAAACTGCGCTCCATATAGTCAAGCAACGGCTTGGCAGCTCGAGGCAACTCGATACCGAGTCTGGGCAAACGCCAGAGGATAGGCAACAGGCAGCAGTCGACGAGACTGATCTCGTCACTCATGAAATACGGCTTTTCCGCGAATATCGGCGACACGCCGGTCAAGCTTTCACGAAGCTCTTTGCGCGCCTGCGCGCGTTCCGGCTCAGCGGTACGCTGGTCAAGGATACGGTCGGCCAGCGAACACCAATCTCGCTGAATGCGATGAACCAGCAGGCGAGTATTCGCCCGCGCAACTGGATACACCGGCAATAAAGGGGGATGGGGGTAACGCTCTTCCAGATACTCCAGAATCACACTCGGCTCATACAGTGCCAGATCGCGATCCACCAGCGTCGGAACACTGGCATACGGGTTCACCTCGGCCAGCTTGACCGGACACTGCCCCGCCTCGACGTCAAGTATGTCCACACTGACGCCTTTCTCTGCGAGCACGAGACGAACGCGATGGGAATAGTGGTCGGCGGGATCGGAGTAGCAGCCCAACCGATTGGTTGCAGCCATAGGTCCTTCCTCACTCTTTTATCTTGAAGCAGAAAAAACACGCGCGCCCAGAGGGCGCGCGCAGGGTACAGCAGTTGGAACGTGCAGCTTAGTGAACGTCTTTCCAGTACTCACGCTTGAGCAGGTAAGCGAACACGAAGAACACCGCCAGGAACAGCAGCACATAGGTACCGATGCGCTGGCTCTCCAGCTTGACCGGGTTTGCCGAATAGGCAAGGAAGGTCACCAGGTTCTTGATCTTCTCGTCATACTCGGCCTCGGAGAGCGTGCCGGTACCAGGCTCGATGACCATCTGATCGCATGCCTCTTTAGTGATCGGCGTGCCGGTCAGAGGATCAAACTGCTTGCGACCGTCTTCGACCACCTGCACCTGCTTGCAGCCCACGACGCGACGCCCCTGAAGCGGAGCCAAGACGTGCGGCATACCGACGTTCGGGAAGACCGTATTGTTGACGCCATAAGGGCGGGCCGGATCTTCGTAGAAACTGCGCATGTAGGTGTACAGCCAGTCGTTGCCGCGAACGCGAGCAACCAGGGTCAGGTCCGGCGGAGCAGCACCGAACCAGACTTTGGCGTCATCAGCCTTCATGCCGATCTTCATGTGATCGCCAAACTTGGCATCAGCAAAGACGACGTTGTCCATCATGACCTCTTCGGGAATACCGAGGTCAGTGGCAACACGCTCATAACGCTGGTACTGCGCGCTATGACAACCCATGCAGTAGTTGGCGAAAGTCTTCAGACCGTCCTGCATGGCCGCTTTGTCAGTCAGGTCGATATCGACCTTATCCAAGTGCACCTCGGTCCCTGCAGCGGAGGCAAAGACCGGCAGAATTGCAAGAATCAATGCAGCAAATTGCTTTTTCATCAGCCAGCCACCCTTTGCGGAACCACTTTGGTCTTCTCGAGCTTGGTATAGAACGGCATCAGGATGAAGTAGCCGAAGTAGATAGCAGTACATATCCGCGCGAGCAGAGTGCGCTCGGGAGTCGGTGCAAGTACGCCAAGCACGCCGAGAATGATGAAGGATACACAGAACGCCAACAGCGTTACTTTGCTCATCCAACCCTTGTACTTCATGGATTTGACCGGGCTTCGATCCAACCAGGGCAACACGAAGAGCACTGCGATCGCCGCCCCCATGGCAATGACGCCAAGCAGCTTATCCGGCACCGCACGCAGAATCGCGTAGAACGGAGTGAAGTACCAAACAGGAGCAATGTGTGCCGGAGTCTTGAACGCGTTCGCCACTTCGAAGTTCGGCTTCTCAAGGAAATAGCCGCCCATCTCAGGGAAGAAGAACACGACCGCACAGAAGACGAAGAGGAATACTACGACACCGACAATGTCTTTAACGGTGTAGTAAGGGTGGAACGGGATGCCATCGAGCGGCACGCCATTCTCATCCTTGGTCTTCTTGATATCGACACCCATCGGGTTGTTCGAGCCAACCTCGTGCAGCGCCAGGATGTGCAGAACGACCAGGCCAAGAATGACGATTGGCAGCGCGATCACGTGCAGCGCGAAGAAGCGGTTCAGCGTGATGCCTGAGATGAGGTAGTCACCGCGAATCCACTGGGTCAGGTCACCACCGATGACCGGAATGGCACCAAACAGCGAGATGATTACCTGGGCACCCCAGTAGGACATCTGTCCCCAAGGCAGCAGATAGCCCATGAAGGCCTCAGCCATGAGCGCCAGGTAAATCATCATGCCGAAGATCCACACCAGCTCGCGCGGCTTCTGATAGGAGCCGTAGAGGATCCCACGAAACATATGCAGATAGACCACCACGAAGAACGCGGACGCGCCCGTGGAGTGCAGGTAACGGATGATCCAGCCGTACTCAACGTCGCGCATGATGTATTCGACGGAGGCGAACGCGCCCTCAGCCGAAGGCTCGAAGCTCATGGTCAGCCAGATACCGGTAAGAATCTGATTGACCAGTACGAGCAGCGCCAGCGAACCGAAGAAATACAGGACGTTGAAGTTCTTGGGGGCGTAGTACTTCGAAAGATGGTCTTCCCACATCTTGGTCGCGGGGAAGCGGGCGTCGACCCATTCCATGAACTTGCTCATCAGGCGTTCTCCTGGTCCACACCGATGATGATTACATTATCGGTCTCGTACGAGTGCGGGGGCACCGGCAGGTTCAAGGGAGCTGGCTGCGACTTATAGACGCGACCGGCCATATCGTATTTGGAACCATGGCAAGGACAGAAATACCCACCAAGCCAATCGGCACCGAGATCGGCCGCAGCCACCTCAGGACGGAAGGACGGCGCACAGCCGAGGTGAGTACACAGACCGACCACCACGAGCAACTCGGGCTTGATCGACCGGTTCTTCGGATCGACATAAGCAGGCTGCTCGGAAGCCTTGGACTCAGGATCGGCTACCTGGCCGGCAACCTTCTCCAGATTTCCGAGGACCTCGTCGGTCCGACGCACGATAAATACCGGCTGACCGCGCCACTCGGCGACCATCTGCTGCCCCGGCTCGATCTTGCTGATATTTACCCTTACCGGCGCACCGGCAGCCTTGGCCTTGGCACTCGGGAACCACGATCCCACAAACGGGACCGCAGCACCCACCGCTCCTGCAGCGCCCACCACCGAAGTGGCGGCCACAAGGAAGCGACGCCGGCCTGCATTCACGCCGTCATTGCTCATTCAGTCGTCTCCCATCAGCTTCTTATGGCCTGCTTGACGCAGGCATGTACCACGTAAAATTGGGCCGCGAAAAATTCGCCAAATGGTAAAGAAAAGGCCTTCTTCTGACAAGGTAATAGCCTGTCACATAAGCCCTAATGCCCGGCCTTCAGGCTTTCCAGCGCGCGACACACTGTCGCACCGCCATATAAAAACGCATCCCAAAAAAAAACGCCCAGCTCCGAACGAAACTGGGCGTTTCTTTTGAAAGCGCGAATTAGCGCTTGGAGTACTGCGGACGCTTGCGCGCTTTGCGCAGACCGACCTTCTTACGCTCCACTTCACGAGCGTCGCGAGTGACGAAGCCAGCCTTACGCAGCGGGCTGCGCAGAGTTTCGTCATACGAGATCAGAGCACGAGTGATACCGTGACGAATGGCACCGGCTTGACCACTGACACCACCACCAAAAACGGTGACGTAGATGTCGAACTTCTCGACAGTCTCAGTCAGCTCCAGCGGCTGGCGAACGACCATGCGGGCAGTTTCGCGACCGAAGAAGTTATCCAGCTCACGGTTGTTGATGGAGATCTTGCCAGTGCCCGGGCGCAGAAAGACGCGCGCGGTTGCAGTCTTGCGACGGCCAGTGCCGTAATTTTGAGTCGCCGACATAATGAACTATTCCGTTAAATCTTCAGTTCTTGGGGCTGCTGAGCGGTGTGCGGGTGGTTGGCACCCTTGTACACCTTCAGCTTACGATACATGTCGCGACCCAGCGGGTTCTTCGGCAGCATGCCTTTGACCGCGGTCTCGATCACACGCTCGGGCGCCTTGGCGATCAGCTTCTCGAAGCTGATCGACTTGATGCCACCCGGGAAACCGGAGTGAGAGTAGTACACCTTGTCTGTGGTCTTGGCACCAGTCACACGCACTTGCTCAGCGTTGATCACGACGATGTAATCGCCAGTATCCACGTGAGGGGTGTATTCCGGCTTGTGCTTGCCACGCAGGCGGCTAGCGATTTCGGTTGCCAGACGACCCAGGGTCTGGCCGGCAGCGTCGACGACGAACCAGTCGCGCTTGACGGTTTCCGGTTTAGCAGTAAATGTCTTCATTCGTTATAGCCTCAGGGGCCGCCCTGAAAATAAGACGGCGAATCTTACTGAATGGTGCTCGCCCTGGCAAGGCCAGGGCAGCCGGAAACAGACGCTATCGGGGGCTCGGGTCAGCGCGTCCGCCACGGCAGTGGTTCGGTAGGCTAGGCATCCCCTACCTTTGGCTTGCGTCGACAGGCTAGGCATCCCCGGCGACAGGCTGCGGAATTATCCTGATTACCAGCAAAATAGCAACCGACATTTATAGTTATCGAATTCCGCTACACCCGCTCTCAAGCAGGCACAGCCCACCAAACAGCGAGCCTCACTCCAGATATCTGCCAGCGTGACACCCAGGGCACTTCGGATACGTCGAACGCTCTCATGAGCACAAGCCGTCCCGTCTTCGTTAAGCTCTTCGGCACTCAGTCTCAGATCACGCGAGGTATTGCATGGAATATCGCTCACTCGGCCGCACAAATCTGAAAGTCAGTTCACTTTGCCTCGGCACCATGACATGGGTAGAACAGAACGACCAGGCCCAGGCATTCGCCCAGATCGACCGGGCGAAGACTGCCGGCATCAACTTCATAGATACGGCCGAGATGTACCCGGTGCCGCCGCGCCCGGAAACCTACGCAACCACTGAGCAATACATAGGAAATTACTTCCAGAGCCGGGGCGACAGAGCCGACTGGATCATAGCCACGAAGATCGCGGGACCCGGCAACGGCATTACCCACATTCGCGACGGTCAACCCAAATTCAATCGCGGACAGATCCGCACCGCGCTCGATAACAGCCTTCGGCGCCTGCAAACCGACTGGATCGACCTGTACCAGCTACATTGGCCGGAACGCAGCACCAACTTTGTTCGGGCAGCTGGGCTACCGACATCAAGATGGCGACTTCACTCCACTGGAAGAAACTCTCGAAGCGCTCGATGCCGAAGTCAAAGCGGGCAAAATCCGCCACATCGGCCTGTCCAACGAAACACCTTGGGGCGCGATGAAATACCTGCAATTAGCCGAAGCTCGCGGCTTGCCGCGTTCGGTTTCGATACAGAACCCTTATAACCTGCTCAATCGCAGTTTCGAGGTTGGCCTGGCGGAAATCAGCATCCGCGAACAATGCGGCCTACTCGCGTACTCGCCACTGGCATTCGGCATGCTCAGCGGCAAATACGAGAACGGTGCTCGCCCTGCCAGCGCGCGCCTCACGCTCTTTGAACGCTTCGCACGTTATAACAACCCCCAGGCCAAAGCCGCATGCTCTCGGTACGTTAAACTGGCTCGCGAGCATGGACTGGATCCAGCACAGATGGCGCTTGCGTATGTCACAGCGCAACCCTTCGTCACCAGCAATATCATCGGCGCGACATCACTAGAGCAACTTGAGTCGAATATCCGTAGCGCCGAAATTACGCTCTCGAGTGAAGTGCTAGCCGCAATTGAAGCGATCCACACAGAACAGCCGAATCCAGCCCCCTAAGCCCCTTCACGAAGCACCGACTACTGCGCACCGGCAACAACGAGCACAAAGGAATCACTAGCATGATCGCCGCCCACCTGCTTGCTCCATCCAGCCTGCTGGCAGGCTGGATAATCTATATGATCGCGCTGTTATGGGCGACCTGGCGAGCTCCCTGGGTCGAGCTCTTCAGTGATACTCGCCGTCAGCACTTGCTGTTCGGCGCAATGCTTTCGATCTTTCTGCTCTGGCTGGTGCGAAGGGACTTCGATTCGGGCCTTTCATTCCACTTCATCGGACTGACAGCCGTCACCCTGTTGCTGGACTGGCCACTGGCAATCATCGCCGCCCTCATCGCCCAGGTCGGCCTAACACTGACAGGTCATCAACAAGTTGCGGCCCTGGGCATGAACGGCATCCTGCTGGTCTTGATCCCAGTGCTGGTCACGGTTGTATGCGCGCGGCTCGTCGAACGCGCCCAACCCCGCAACCTGTTCGTCTTCATTTTCTTCGCTGGATTCTTTCCAGCGGCGCTCGCAGCATTGGCGTGCATCCTGGCATCGCTCGGCGTACTGCTACTAGATGGTCGTTATCCAATGCCGCCTTGGCTGGCGGATTTTGCGGGTTACCTATGGCTGGTCATGTTCCCCGAAGCCTTCATCAACGGCACAGCCATTACCGCCCTGGTGGTTTTCTACCCGGACTGGATGGAAAGTTTCAATCAAAGCCGCTATCTGCAGGCGCCATGGAAAGAAGACAAGTAGCGTCAAAGCGCTAGTGCTCGCGCGGAGGCATGTCACCGGAGAACAGATCATCCTCGAGCTCATTGCCCGGAATCGCGTGCGTTTCCGACGCCCAGGCACCAAGATCGATAAGCTTGCAACGATCGGAACAGAACGGCCGGCTTGGGCTTTGCGGCCCCCATTCTACCGGCGCTCCACACGCCGGACACTCAACTATCGCAGCGGTCATACCTGTCCTCCTCGTAACGTCAAATAAAAGCGGTGCAATCGCTCGACCTCCGCCCCTAGCCACGACAGATCTCGATCATTTACCAGCACATCATCGGCATGTTGCAGGCGCGCATCACGACTGGCTTGCGCCTTGAGAATCGCCCGCACCTGCTCCTCACTGACCTGATCACGTGCCATCGTGCGCGCAACCTGGAGTGACACAGGGACGTCTACAACCAGCACACGATTGACCTGACGGTACTGCCCCGACTCGATCAGCAGCGGAGAAGCCATGATGGCGTAAGGCGACTCAGCCAAGGCGAGATGCCTGGCGATCTCAGTACGAATCAGAGGATGCAGCAGCTGTTCCAGCCACTGCCTGTCGGCCGGGTTATCGAATATACGCTCACGCAGCCCTTTTCGATCCAGAGCGCCGTCCGTGAGCAAGATGCCTGAGCCGAAGCGCTCGGCAATCTGCAGCAACGCTGGCCGCCCGGGCTCGACCACCCAGCGCGCCGCCTGATCGGCATCGACGACATGTACACCCAGACTGGCGAAGCGATCCAGCACCGCGGTCTTGCCACTACCAATGCCGCCAGTCAACCCGAGAATCCAGGGCTCCATCGCAACCACACCCAGACTAAAAACAGGACGCGCAGTAGTAACTACTCAGCCTGCGAAGCGCAAGCCCAGAACGTCTTTCGTTAAGAGTACAAGTCGGCGGAACGACTTTCGGCTCAGCAATGGTGTCCGACTTAAAAGCGCGCGAACTGGAGATAGCTCTCGGTAATCCGGTCACCCCAAAGCAACGCGATCCAGCCGGCGATCGCCAAGTAGGGACCAAAAGGGATGGGCGTGCTGCTCTCGGCGCGCTGCACCCGCAACAGGATTGTGCCAAGAACAGCCCCAACCACCGACGACAGTAGGATGGTAAGTGGTAACACCTGCCAGCCTCCCCAAGCTCCCAACATCGCAAGCAGTTTGAAATCGCCATAGCCCATACCTTCTTTGCCGGTGACCAGCTTGAACAGCCAATAAACCGACCACAGGCTCAGATATCCCGCTACCGCTCCCCACAGTGCACTTTCAAGCGATACGAACAAACCGAAGCTGTTCAGGATGAGACCAAGCCACAACAACGGCAGAACCAGCGAATCGGGCAGCAACTGATGATCGATATCGATCATGCTCATCGCCACCAACCCCCAGGTCAGGAACAGCATTGCGCCAGCCTGCCAGGTCAACCCGAAATGCCAAGCGACATAGCCAGAAAGCAGGCCGCACGCCAACTCCACAAGGGGATAGCGACTGCTGATCGGCGCCCGGCATGACGAACACTTGCCACGCAAGGCCAGCCAGCTGACCAAGGGGATATTCTCCCAAGAGCGAATCTGATGATCACAGTGCGGGCACCGCGAGCTTGGCAGCAGCAGATTGAAGCGCTCACGGACCGGCTCCGGCGGGCACTCGAGATACTCAAGCGCCTGCGCGCGCCACTCACGCTGCATCATGATCGGCAGGCGATAAATCAAGACATTGAGAAAGCTGCCGATCAACAAGCCCAGCAAAGCAGCGAACAAAACAAAGGCCAGCACGTGGCTGGCCAGATAATCGATCAACATCATAATCAGACGACGGCACCCAGCTGGAAAATCGGGAGATACATGGCAATGATCAAACCGCCGACCAGCACACCAAGCACCGCCATGATCATTGGCTCCATCAGAGCAGTCAGCCCGTCGACCATATTGTCGACTTCGTCTTCATAGAACGTCGCCACCTTCGCAAGCATCTCATCAAGAGAGCCGGACTCCTCGCCAATCGCCGTCATCTGGATCGCCATACTGGGAAAGGTGCCGGTAGTGCGCATCGAAAAGTTAAGCTGCATACCACTGGATACATCAGCCTTGACCTTCATGGTCGCATTGCGGAACACCACATTGCCGGTCGCCCCGGCCACCGAGTCCAATGCATCGACCAACGGCACACCGGCGGCAAAGGTAGTGGCCAGCGTGCGCGCAAAGCGCGCCACCGCAGACTTATAGAGAATATCGCCGACCACTGGGATCTTGAGCAAAAAACGGTCAAACCCATTGCGGAAACGTTCCGATTTGCCGTGGGCAGTCTTGAAAGCATAAGCCGCCCCAAACATGACGAGCAGCACCACGTGCCACCAGGCCTGCAGCGCTTCGGACAAGCCAATCACCATCAATGTAAACGCCGGGAGCTCCGCGCCGAAGTTTGCGAAGACGTCCTGAAACTGCGGAACCACCTTGATCAGCAAGATCGCCGAAACAATGATTGCAACCAATACGACGGCAATAGGGTAATTCATCGCCTTCTTGATCTTGGCCTTCAGGGCCTCGGTCTTTTCCTTGTAGGTTGCCACCCGATCAAGCAGCGTTTCTAGCGAACCGGACTGCTCGCCCGAGTCAACCAGATTGCAATAGAGATCATCGAAGTATTGAGGCTTCTTGCGCAGCGCCGTTGCGAAGCTATTACCCGCGGCGACCTCCTGTTTCAGATCATCCACCAGCTTGCGCATGTTCGGATTGTCAAAACCCTCACCGATGATGTCGAAGGACTGCAGCAGCGGAACGCCGGCTTTCATCATGGTTGCCATCTGCCGGGTGAACAGGGCGATGTCCATCGGCTTGATTTTCTTGCCGGCGCTGAACAGCGACACTGACTTCTTGCGCACTTTCTGAGGGTTGACGCCCTGCTTGCGCAACTGCGCCTTGACCAGTGCGGGGCTTACGCCGCTCAGCTCGCCTTTTATCTTCGCGCCCTGTCTGTTCGTCCCTTCCCAGGTGAAGACACTGGTTTTTACCGCTTTCTGCGCCATGTTAGTCCTTGGTCACCCGGTTGACTTCTTCCAGGCTGGTCACGCCCTGCATGGCTTTTACAAGAGCCGAAGTACGCAGATCGTTGAAGCCGTCTTTACGCATCTGGGTGGAAATGTCGATGGAGTTGCCGTCCTCCATGATAATCCTGGCCAATGCCGGCGTGTTTTTAACCACTTCATAAATACCGACACGGCCTTTATATCCACCCTTGCAATTATCACAGCCCACCGGGCCGTAGATTTTGAACGTACCGATCTTGTCGGCAGGGAAGCCTTCTTCCAATAGGGCATCGTGCGGCAGTTCCACTTCTTTCTTGCACGAGTTGCAAAGCTTGCGTGCCAGGCGCTGGGCAATGATCAGGTTGACCGAGGTGGCGATATTGAACGCCGCCACGCCCATGTTGCGCAGGCGCGTCAGGGTTTCCGCGGCGCTGTTGGTGTGCAGCGTCGACATCACCATATGGCCGGTCTGCGCGGCCTTGATGGCAATTTCGGCGGTTTCCAGGTCTCGGATTTCCCCCACCATGATGATGTCCGGGTCCTGGCGCAGAAACGCCCGCAGCGCCTGAGAGAAGTCCATGCCCTGCCGAGGATTGACGTTGACCTGGTTGATACCCTCGAGGTTTATCTCCACCGGATCTTCCGCTGTGGAAATATTCACATCCACCGTATTAAGGATGTTCAGGCCGGTATAAAGGGAGACCGTCTTGCCCGACCCGGTAGGGCCGGTCACCAGGATCATGCCCTGCGGCTGTTGCAGCGCCTGCATATACAGCGCCTTCTGATCTTCCTCATACCCCAACGCATCGATGCCCATCTGTGCACTGGATGGATCGAGAATTCGCATCACGATCTTTTCGCCCCACAAGGTGGGCAAGGTATTGACGCGAAAGTCGATGGCCTTGGTCTTGGACAGCTTCATCTTGATCCGCCCGTCCTGTGGCTTGCGTCGCTCGGAGATATCCAGCCCGGCCATAACCTTCAAACGTGCGGATATGCGGGGCGCCAGCTGGATCGGTGGGCGAGCGACTTCGTGCAGAATGCCATCCGTACGAAGCCGCACACGGTAGGCTTTTTCGTAAGGCTCGAAGTGCAAGTCGGAGGAGCCACCGCGAATGGCGTCGAGCAGCATCTTATTGACGAAGCGCACTACCGGCGCGTCGTCAGCGGCCTCTCCGCCCTCCTCGGCTTTTCCATCCTCGTTGACGGTCTCGACATCCACGCCATCCAGATCGACCTCACCCAGCTCTTCCAGCCCGGTGGTGCCGCTTTCGTAAAGCTTGTCGATCGCCTCGCCCAGCTTGTCGTCTTCCACCAGGATCGACTCGATGCTCAGCCCGGTACTGAACTGGATATCGGCAATCGACTGGTGATTGGCCGGATCGGAGATGGCCACATAGAGCTTGGTGCCGCGCCTGGACAGCGGCAAGACACGGTGCTGACGCGCCAGCTTCTCGCTTATCAGATCCTTGGGTAGCGACTCTTTATCCAGCGCGGACAAGTCCAGCAAGGCGATACCGAACTGGTCGGATGCAAGCTCAGCTATAGCGCGGCCTTTGGCCAGCTTGTTCTGCACTACATAGGTGACAAAGGGTGTTTTGCCACGAATCGCCTGGGCCTGCGCCTGCTGGGCTGTTTTTTCGTCCAACACGCCGGCCACGACCATCTGCCGTGCCAACCCGGATAGGGAAATGTTTTCGCTCATGGCGGCCTCGCTCCAATTTATGCCCGCCTTATAGCCTAGATGCCGGTGGCTGCAAACAAGGGCGGCGGCAAGTGACGTTCTTGGTCACATATCGACCGCGAAGAGTCCAGGTTGAAGTGCAATATCGCGGCTTGGTATCGGTACATGGGGCCAAGGAAAGCGGGTTGCGCTCGGGGTACAGCTCTCAGTGGCAGCAAGAGGTTGAGGCACTTCACAGTATTGGCCGCTGCGCTCACGACGAACGAGAGCTGGCACGCCAACTGCTTTAGCTCTGTCAGGCTCACAGCCTTAACACTTAAGGAGATACAAATGAAAGCTCAGATGCAGAAGGGTTTTACCCTTATTGAATTGATGATCGTTGTAGCGATTATCGGGATTTTGGCTGCGGTGGCGCTGCCGGCTTATCAGGATTATACAGTTCGCGCTAAAACTTCGGAGGTTATCCTGGCAGCCTCAGCTTGCCGCACTAGTATTACTGAGACTGTTCAATCCTCTACAACGCTTCCTGCTGCAACTGCTTGGGGATGCGAAAAAGGTAGCTCTGCTTCGCCTGTATCTCAGTATGTTGAAAGCATCACTACTTCTGCTTCGCCGGTCGCAGGCACAGTGCTTGTGACTAGTCGGGGTATTAACAACACTAATACCGGGGCCGCAGGCGGAGTTTTGGCATTGGCTCCTTCTAGTTCGGCAGCAGCAGGAGCCCCTGTGGCCGTTACAGCAGGAGGTACTGTTGCTCGCTGGGTATGCGGTGGCACCGGCACCACAATCGACCCGAAATATTTGCCTGGCTCTTGCCGCGGCAACTGATTTTTTTTCGGGAAGTGATGCTTATCAAGCGCCCCGCTGCCGCGGGGCGCTTCATCTTATTTAGTTGCGAGACTTAACCATGGAGCTGCGTAAGCTGCAAAAGCTGTCGCTGTTAGCGATTGCAGTTTTTTTTGTTTTTTCTTGGATTCTTCCCAATCATTATGTTCCTTGGAGAAGTGCATACCAAGAATTTTTTAGTTTTTTATCTTGCCTAATTCTGCTATTTGTTAGTACTTTCTTCAACAGACCAAAAATCACTCTTGGAATCGTTGTTTTTTTTGGCTTAGCATGCGTTCCATTAATACAGGTAATCTCAGGGAAAATTTATTTTTCTGGCGATGCCTGGATAGCAAGCATTTATTTATTTGGTTTCTTTTTCATATTATTCGCCAGCTACAACCTTTCCCTCCCGCTACTGTCTCGCTACTTTCTAGCCCAGGTGCTAGCAGGCGCATTTATTATCGGCGCAATGCTGTCGTTGTGGATCGCTTTGCGCCAATGGGCTCTTTTGCCTAGCAACATCTGGGTCGCTGACTTGCCATTAGGGGGGCGACCTTTTGCTAACCTTGCTCAGCCTAACAGTTTCGCAACTTTGTTGTGCATGGGGCTCGCAGGTGTTCTGTATTTTTATGAAAAACGCTGTCTCGGTCGCTTTGTGGCAGGACTGCTCGCGGCTTTCTTGATCTTTGGTATTGCACTTTCTCAATCAAGAACTCCTTGGGTTTCGGCCCTGCTCATTGTTATCTTTTGGGGTTGGAAAAGTTCTGTCTATACATCAAGGTTTTCGACACGCGCCCTGTTTGCTTGGCTCGGAATATTTATTCTTTGCATTTTCTTGCTGCCGATGCTTGCCGATTCCTTATTGTTATCTACAAGCGACCCGCTGGGCCGCGCGCAATCTTTAGAGCGTTGGGATCTTTGGGTTCAGCTCTGGCAGGCCGTGCTGCAGGGGCCAGTTTGGGGTTATGGCTGGAGCCAGGTAAGTTTGGCCCAAGTGGACATTTCCTTAAATCATCCTGTGCCGTTGATGACCGAACATAGCCACAACGTTCTGCTTGATCTGTTGCTGTGGAATGGTCCATTGCTTGGTGGAATAAGCATTCTTTGTATTAGTGCATGGCTGTTGTGTTTAGGCTGCAAGGCGCGTTCGGCGGAAAGCCTGTTCGGACTGATAGCTGTGGGTTTCGTGTTAGTACATGGGATGCTGGAATATCCTTTGGAGTATGCCTTTTTCTTATTTCCGGTTGGCTTACTGCTGGGTATGGTTGCCGCAGAGCAATACCCGGCATATGAGATCGAACTACCGCGCTGGCCACTTAGCATAATATTTTTGCTAGGAATATTCTTATTCGGATGGGTATGGCGAGAATATCGTATTGTCGAAGAAGATTATCGGCTGATGCGCTTTGAAACAGCTCGAATTGGTAATCTCAAAGCTGGGCACGCTGCTCCAGATGTAATTCTGCTTACTCAGTTGCGTGAGCTGATACGTTTCGCCCGTACGGAAGCTCGTGAAGACATGGATACCAGCGAATTGGAATGGATGCGTAAGGTCGCGCATCGTTATCCTTATCCTTCGAGTCTGTTCCGCTACGCCCTGGCACTCGGTTTGAATGGCGATGCACAAGAAGCCTATAAACAGATGATGATACTACGCAGCCTTCACAAAATTGAATTCTATGAAGAAAGCGTTGAGGCTGTGCGGCAAATGCAGAAACGCTACCCTCAGCTGGGATCGCTGGTTGAAAGGCTGGAAGGGTAGTATCGCGGGGATCGCTTTTCGTAGACGGAATCGCCAAAGGCGCCGTCGTTTATCGCGAACCGACTGCATCCACCGCCCAACACCGCAACCGCACCCACCCTCCCGAAGGTCGGATTACGACTTCGGCTAATGCAACCTACGTAAGGCATTGACGGGCTATCGCTGGCCCTCACGCAGCCTGCTGGGCTAGCATCGGCCCTTTCTTGCCGCGAGACATGTCGCAGGCGATACCGATTTTTCAGGAGGAACCATGCCCTTTACCGTTTACCTGTCCGGGGAAATCCATACCGACTGGCGCGATGAAATCGAGCGCGGCGCCAACGCCGCCGAGCTGGATGTAGTCTTCACTTCCGCCGTAACGGATCACGAAGCCAGCGATGCCGCCGGCGATTGCCTAGGCGCCGAGCCTGATGGGTTCTGGCGCGACCATAAGTCGTCCAAGGTAAACGCGATCCGCACCAAGACGCTGATTCAACAAGCCGATCTAGTGGTGGTGCGCTTCGGCGACAAGTACAAGCAATGGAACGCCGCATTTGACGCCGGCTACTGCGCAGCCCTGGGCAAGCCTTATGTGACGCTCCATGGCGACGACATCGTGCATCCCCTGAAGGAAGTCGACGCAGCCGCCATGGCTTGGGCTACCACCACAGAGCAGGTGGTGGAGATTATTAAGTACGTGGTTCGCGACTGATAGCTGGCGATATCGGCAGGCTGATAGCCTACGATCGCCGCGAGGGCACGCCTCCTACACAAGCAAAGCAACCGCCATAAACAAAACGCCCTGCATCTGCAGGGCGTTTTTGTTACCGCGACTTGTTAGATCGCACCACGCTGACGCAACAGATCAATGACCTGCTTGGCGCCCTCTTCCACCGTCAGCGACTCGGTGTCGATCACCAGATCGGCATTGCCCGGCACATCGTAGGGGAAGGATTCGCCGGGAATGTTGTCGCCGCCCGCCGCATACAGACCTTGCGGGTCACGTTGCTGGCAGGTTTGCGGTGAGGCCTGGACATAGACGGTAATGGCCCGATCAGCACCAATCAGCGCCTTGGCCTGTTCGCGACCTTCGGCATCCGGCGCGACGAATGCCGCTAATGTCAGTAGACCCGCCTCGTTGAACTGGCGTGCCACATGGGCGGCACGGCGCCAGTTCTCGGTGCGACCGGCGCGATCCTGCGGCAGTCCCTTATTCAAGTCGTGACGCAGGTTCTGGCCATCCAGTACGTAAACAGCACGCCCCATGTCGAACAGCTTACGCTCCACGGCGTAGGCCAAGGTGCTCTTGCCGGCACCGGACAGCCCGGTAAACAGCACAGTGGCAGGTTGCTGGCCAAAGCGGATCGCGCGCTCTTCGGTGGTCACGTGAGCCAGCGCACCGTGATGCCCGGTAGAACCATGAGCAAGCGGATCAGCGATGATCATGCCGGCACCAACGGTGCCGTTGGTGAGCCTATCGATGACGATGAATGAGCCAGTGGTGCGGTTCTGTGCGTAGCCATCCAGGGCAATCGGCGCATCCAGGCTGACCTTGACGCGACCGATTTCGTTGAGCTGCAGGCTGCTCGCCGCGCCATGCTCCAGAGTATTGACGTCGACGCTATGGGTGATGCTGGCAATCGAGCCCGGCACATAGCTGGTGGCGCGCTTGATGTCGTATTTCTTGCCCGGCAGCATCGGCTCTTCGCCCATCCATACGAGCATGGCCTCGAAGCCGTCGGCGATGCGTGGCTGGTTGTCGGCGTGAACCAGCATGTCGCCACGGGACACGTCGATCTCATCTTCCAGCGTCAGGGTGATCGCCTCGCCCGGCGTGGCCTGTTCCAGCTCGCCATCGAAGGTGACGATGGACTTGACCTTGCTGCGCTTGCCGGACGGCAGCACCGTCACCTCATCACCCTTGCGCACGATGCCGCTGGCCAGTGTGCCAGCGAAACCACGGAAGTTGAGGTTGGGACGATTGACGTACTGCACCGGGAAGCGCAGGTCCTCGAAGTTGCGGTCGCCCGCGATCTCGACGCTTTCGAGAATTTCCATCAGCGACCGCCCTTCATACCAGGGCGCGCGCTCGGAACGGTTGACCACGTTGTCGCCCTTGAGCGCGGACATCGGCACGAAGTGCAGCGACGACGGTTTGAGCTCGATACGCTCGGCAAAGGCCAGGTAATCGGCCTTGATGCGCTCGAACACCGACTGGTCGAAGTCCATCAGGTCCATTTTGTTGATGGCCACGACGATGTGCTTGATGCCCAGCAGCGAGGTGATGAAGCTGTGACGCTTGGTCTGGGTCTGCACGCCGTAGCGGGCATCGACCAGGATGATCGCCAGATCACAGGTCGAAGCGCCGGTGGCCATGTTGCGGGTGTACTGCTCATGGCCGGGCGTATCGGCAATGATGAATTTGCGTTTGGCGGTAGAGAAATAGCGGTAGGCGACATCGATCGTGATGCCTTGTTCGCGCTCGGCCTGCAGGCCGTCGACCAGCAGTGCCAAGTCCACGTCATCGCCGGTGGTGCCAGACTTTTTCGAATCACGGGTGATCGCTTCGAGGTGATCTTCATAGATCATCTTCGAGTCGTGCAGCAGGCGCCCGATCAGGGTGCTCTTGCCGTCGTCGACGTTGCCGCAGGTCAAAAAGCGCAGCAGTTCTTTGCGTTCGTGTTGCGCCAGGTAGGCGAGGATGTCCTCGCTGATCAGTTCGGATTGATGACTCATGATGCGTTTCCTTAGAAATAACCCTGGCGTTTCTTTTCTTCCATCGAGCCTGCGCCATCGTGATCGATGACGCGGCCCTGACGTTCGGAAGTACGCGTCAGGAGCATTTCCTGGATGATCTCCGGAAGGCTTGAGGCCGTAGATTCCACCGCGCCGGTCAATGGGTAGCAGCCAAGGGTACGGAAGCGGACCATGCGCTTCTCGATGCGCGCCTTCTCCTCGTCAGTGAGGTGCTCGAGGATGCGCTCGTCGTCGATCATGATCAGCGTGCCGTTCTTCTCGATGACTTCCCGCTCGGCAGCGAAGTACAGCGGCACGATCGGGATCTGCTCGAGGTAGATGTATTGCCAGATGTCCAACTCAGTCCAGTTGGAGAGCGGGAACACGCGGATCGACTCGCCCTTCTTGACCTTGCCGTTGTAGAGATTCCACAGCTCAGGGCGCTGGTTCTTAGGATCCCAGCGGTGCTTGCTGTCACGGAAGGAGTAGACACGTTCCTTGGCGCGGGATTTTTCCTCGTCGCGACGGGCACCACCGAAGGCAGCGTCGAAGCCGTACTTGTCCAGCGCCTGCTTGAGTCCTTCGGTCTTCATGACGTCGGTGTGCTTGGCACTGCCATACGTGAAGGGATTCATGTCCTGCGCCACACCGTCGGGGTTGATGTGGGTGATCAGCTCAAGGCCCATCTCCTCGACCATCTTGGTGCGGAAGCTGTACATCTCCTGGAACTTCCAGCGGGTGTCGACATGCAGCACCGGGAACGGCAGCTTGCCAGGGAAGAAGGCCTTGCGCGCCAGGTGCAGCATTACGGCCGAATCTTTGCCGATGGAATACAGCATCACCGGGTTGCCGAACTCTGCAGCGACCTCACGAATGATATGGATGCTTTCCGCCTCCAGCTGTTTCAGATGCGTCAGTTTGTCGACCATGGCTACTCACGATTTGGCAGATGGACGGCCGGCCGGCCGTGGAATGGGCGCAACTCTAACACGACCTTCAATTCTAATCAGGCCGCCTTTTAGACCTAAAAGCTATAGATTTATATCGACTCTCCGCCGTGCCACGGGACCGTGAAATGGGGGATCCACGACTCACTGCGCTTGTAGAGCAAGCTTTACGCGGGGTTTGGGCAATCAATGAATTGGTGCTCGATGCCGAAGCGGCTTGCCAGGTACTCACCCAGCGCACGGACCCCATAGCGCTCTGTCGCGTGATGGCCGGCAGCGAAGAAGCTCAGGCCATTTTCACGCGCGATATGTGCCGTGGGTTCGGAGATTTCACCGGTGATATAGGCGTCTACTCCGGCCGCCACAGCCTGATCGATATAGCCTTGGGCACCACCGGTACACCAGGCGACACGCCGAATCGGACGGTCGCCGGCGACCATCAGCGGCTCCCGTCCAAGCACGTCATGGATCCGACGCATGAACTCAGCCGGCGCCAGCGGTTTCTCAAGGGAGCCCACCAGCCCCACCGAGAGCGGATTGCCCGGCTCCAGCGGACCGTCGGAGCGAAGACCGAGCAATACGCCCAATCGGGCATTGTTGCCGACCTCAGGATGCACATCGAGTGGCAGGTGGTACGCCAGCAGGCTGATGTCATTGCTCAGCAAGGTTTTCAGGCGGCGCTGCTTCATGCCGACGACGCGGGCATCTTCGTTTTTCCAGAAATACCCATGGTGGACCAGGACCACATCGGCGCCCGCCTCGACTGCCGCATCCAGTAATGCCTGGCTGGCCGTCACACCGCTGACGATCCGCGCCACCTGAGGACGCCCTTCGACCTGCAGACCATTGGGGCAGTAATCGGCAATCCTCGCGGCATCCAGATACCGGTCTGCTTCCTGAACCAGGGCAGTGAGCGCAACAGTCATGGCAACCTCTTGGTAGGTGAGACACGGCTCGATAGATTTCTCGTCGAACCGCCGCGGCAAATCATGCACACATGAAGCTGCATTTCAGTTGGAGCTTCGTATAATGCCGCCACCTTAAGGGGCGCTCCACGCGCCCGCAACTCTGTCCGGACCCCTGCGCGATGTTCAATGCCCTACGTTTTCTCGGCTGGCCGTTGCTGGTCGGCCTGCTCGTAGCACTGCTGATCATCCAGCGCTATCCGCAGCTGGTGGGTATCAAGGAGCACGACATCGGGCTACAGCAGGCACCGCTGGTTGCCAGCGCACCGCAGCAGGGCCCTTATTCGTACGCCAACGCGGTGGCGGCCGCTGCGCCAGCAGTTGCCAACCTCTACACCACCAAGGTCATCGAGAAGACCGAGCAGCAACCGCTGTCCAAGGACCCGCTGTTTCAACGCTTCTTCAGTGACAATCTGCCGAGGCAACGGCGCATGGAGTCGAGCCTCGGTTCTGCGGTAATCATGAGTTCCGAAGGCTACTTGCTCACCAACAACCATGTGACCGCCAACGCCGAGCAGATCGTCGTGGCCCTCAAGGATGGCCGGGAAACGCTGGCCCGGGTGATTGGCAGCGATCCGGAGACCGACCTTGCCGTGCTGAAGATCGACCTCGCAGACCTACCGGCCATCACGCTCGGCCATTCCGATCGCATACGCGTCGGCGACGTCACCCTGGCGATCGGCAACCCCTTCGGCGTCGGCCAGACCGTCACCATGGGCATCATCAGCGCCACCGGCCGCAATCAGCTGGGCCTGAACACCTACGAGGATTTCATCCAGACCGATGCGGCGATCAACCGAGGCAACTCGGGCGGCGCGCTGGTGGATGCCGGCGGCAACCTGATCGGCATCAATACCGCCATCATTTCCGAATCCGGCGGTTCGCAGGGCATCGGCTTCGCGATACCGGTGAAGCTGGCACTGGAAGTGATGAAGTCGATCATCGAGCACGGCCAGGTCATTCGTGGCTGGCTGGGCGTGGAGGTGCAGTCGCTGACTCAGGAGCTCGCGGAGTCCTTCGGTCAGGAAGGACGACCAGGAATCGTGGTGGCGGGTGTCTACCGCGACGGCCCGGCGGCACGGGCCGGGCTTCAGCCAGGCGACCTGATCCTGAGCATCGACGGAGTGCAGTCAGCCGACGGGCGCAGCTCGATGAACCAGGTTGCGCGCGCGCGTCCGGGCGAGAACATCGACATCGATATCCTGCGCAATGGCAAGCCACTGACCCTTACCGCCGAGGTCGGCATGCGACCACCTGTGAACGCGGCACCTAAATAACAAGGACTGTCCGCCCAACGGTATTAGGAACCGCCGCAACAGGCGCCATCTCCGCGGCGCGCGAGGCAATGGCAGGCCGTATACCTGCTCAAAAATCTCAGCCTCAGCCAAGCGCCGCCAGCAGCGCCTGATTCTGCTCCGGCGTACCGATGGTGATACGCAAGAACTGCTCGATACGTGGCTGCTTGAAGTGCCGCACGATCACGCCCTGCTCGCGCAGGCTCGCGGCTATCGCGGCCGCATCGCGCTGCGGATGACGTGCGAAAATGAAGTTCGCCGCCGATGGCAGAACCTCGAACCCCAGCCCCTGCATAGCCGTGACTACCGCCTCGCGACTGTCGATGACCTGCTGACAGGTCTGCTGGAAATGGGCGCGATCCTCGAACGCCGCCGCGGCGCCGGCGATGGCGATACGGTCCAGCGGGTAGGAATTGAAGCTGTTCTTGATCCGCTCCAGCGCCTCGATCAGATCCGGATGGCCGACCGCCAGCCCCACACGAAGACCGGCCAGCGAACGCGACTTGGACAGCGTCTGCGTCACCAGCAGATTCGGATAACGGTCCACCAATGCGATGGCAGACTCACCGCCGAAATCCACATAGGCCTCATCGATCAGCACCACGGATTCAGTGTTCGCCTGCAATAGCTGCTCGATCGCCTGAAGTGGAAGCAGGCAGCCAGTCGGCGCATTCGGGTTAGGGAAGATGATGCCGCCGTTCGGCCGGTTGTAATCGGCCACATCGATCTGGAACTGTTCATCGAGCGCGACGGTTTCGTAGGCGATGCCATACAGCCCACAGTACACCGGGTAGAAGCTGTAGCTGATATCAGGAAACAGCAGCGGGCGGTCATGCTGGAACAAACCATGAAAGGCATGGGCTAGCACTTCGTCCGAGCCATTGCCGACGAAGACCTGAGCTGGGCACACGCCGTAATATTCGGCCACCGCCTGCTTCAGCCGCTCGCCGTTCGGGTCCGGATACAGCCGCAGACCGTCGTTGAGCTCGGCCTGCATCGCGGCGATCGCACGTGGCGATGGGCCATAGGGGTTCTCGTTGGTGTTGAGCTTGACCAGCTTGCTCAGCTTGGGCTGCTCACCCGGCACATAGGGCACCAGGTCCTTGACGAAGGGGCTCCAGAATTTGCTCATCTGCCCTTCTCTCCTCGAAAGTGATCGGTTGGTCGTGAGGCGATAGTTCAAACGCCTTGCCAAGTGGCGACGGCGAACGGGCATGAGCCAGTCCGTGCCGGCCGCCCAGCGTCAGCTCTTGATGCGGTACTCGGCGCTGCGCGCATGCGCCGTCAGCGATTCGCCGCGCGCCAGCACCGACGCCACTTTGCCCAACGTCGAGGCACCCTCGGCCGAGCAATTGATGATCGACGAGCGCTTCTGGAAGTCATACACACCCAGCGGCGAGGAGAAGCGCGCCGTGCCCGAGGTCGGCAGCACGTGGTTCGGGCCAGCGCAGTAATCGCCCAGCGCCTCGGCGGTGTAACGCCCCATGAAGATCGCGCCGGCATGCCGAATCTGCGGCAGCCATTGCTCCGGCTCGGCGACCGAAAGCTCCAGGTGCTCAGGCGCGATACGGTTGGCGACATCGATCGCCTGCTGCATGTCGGCCACCTGAATCAGCGCACCACGGCCTTCGATGGAGGTACGGGCGATATCGGCACGCTCCAGTGTCGGCAGCAGGCGGGCGATGCTTTCGGCGACGCGATCAAGGAAGACGGCATCCGGGCTGACCAGAATCGACTGGGCATCCTCGTCATGCTCGGCCTGGGAGAACAGGTCCATGGCGATCCAGTCCGGGTCGGTCTGGCCGTCGCAGACCACCAGGATTTCCGACGGGCCTGCAATCATGTCGATACCAACCTTGCCGAATACGTGACGCTTAGCAGTAGCAACATAGATGTTGCCCGGGCCGACGATCTTGTCCACCGGCGGCACGCTCTCGGTACCGTAGGCCAGCGCCGCGACCGCCTGCGCACCACCGATGGTAAAGACCCGATCGACGCCGGCAATGCAGGCCGCCGCGAGCACCAACTCATTGAGCTCGCCACGCGGGGTAGGCACGACCATGACCACTTCCGGCACACCAGCAACCTTGGCCGGAATGGCGTTCATCAGCACCGACGATGGATAGGATGCCTTGCCGCCCGGCACGTAGAGACCGGCGCGGTCCAGCGGGGTGACTTTCTGCCCCAGCACCGTGCCGTCGGCTTCGGTATAGGTCCAGGAGTCCTGTTTCTGCCGCTCGTGATAGCTGCGCACCCGCTCGGCAGCAATTTCGAGAGCCTCGCGCTGTTCCGGGGTAATCCGCTCGAGGGCCTGCTCCAGACGTGCGCGTGGCAGGATCAGATCAGCCATGGAGGCGACCTGTAGTCCATCGAAGCGCTGGGTCAGCTCGACCAGCGCAGCATCGCCGCGCTCGCGTACAGCCTTGATGATCTCCAGCACTCGCTCGTTTACGCCATCGTCGGAAACGCTTTCCCAGCTCAACAGATGATCCAGATGACGTGCGAAGTCGGCATCGGCAGCGTTGAGTCGACGGATGGCGGAGGGAGCGGTCATAGCGGGCCTCATGGTTGGCTAGGCATCGGAAGCGGCCTGCTTCATTGCAATGGCACGAAGCGCAGGCCGGGCTCTCAGGCGCCGCTAGAATATCAAGCCCACCGTGCGGGCACCTGAGAATTTCAGCTATGGCACGGATAGGCAGGCGCGGCGGGGACCGCGAAACGCATCAATGCTGATGCTGCTGAACCGCCGTATGCAGGGTATCGATCAGCGCTTGGATGCGCGCGTGCTGCATCTTCATCGAAGCCTTGTTCACCACCAGCCGCGAACTGATGTGTGCGATCAGTTCCTGGGGCTCCAGGCCATTGGCACGCAGGGTGTTGCCGGTGTCGACGACGTCGATGATCTTATCCGCCAGCCCCACCAGCGGCGCAAGCTCCATCGAGCCGTACAGCTTGATGATGTCGACCTGGCGGCCCTGCTCGGCGTAGTAGCGCTTGGCGACATTCACGAACTTGGTCGCCACGCGCAGGCGGCCCTTGGGCTCCGGCGCACCGACCTTGCCGGCGGTCATCAACTTGCAGTTGGCGATGCGCAGATCGAGTGGCTCGTACAGCCCCTGGCCGCCGTACTCCATCAGCACATCCTTGCCGGCGACGCCGAGATCGGCCGCACCATGCTCGACGTAGGTGGGCACGTCGGTAGCGCGGACGATCAGCAGACGCACATCATCCTGAGTGGTCGGGATGATCAGCTTGCGGCTCTTGTCCGGGTTCTCGGTGGGCACGATGCCGGCTGCGGCGAGCAGCGGCAGGGTATCGTCGAGGATGCGGCCTTTGGACAGGGCGATGGTAAGCATGGAGCACATTTCCTTTGGAACCTCGGGTGGGCCCTCGCTAGTCAAGGGCCCGCTAGCCATCCGTCTCGCGAAAACCTAGCCCGGCACGCGGCGAATCTTCGCGCCCAGCAGCTGCAGCTTCTCTTCGATGCACTCGTAGCCACGATCAATGTGGTAGATGCGATCGATCAGCGTATCGCCCTCGGCAACCAGGCCGGCGATGACCAGGCTTGCCGACGCGCGCAGATCGGTCGCCATGACCGGCGCACCTTTGAGACGCTCGACGCCGGTGACAATGGCGGTATTGCCTTCGACCAGAATCTGCGAGCCCATGCGGTTCATCTCGTAGACGTGCATGAAGCGATTCTCGAAAACGGTCTCGATCACCGTGCCGGTGCCTTCGGCAATGGCGTTCAGCGCAATGAACTGCGCCTGCATGTCGGTCGGAAACGCGGGGTATGGTGCAGTCCGCACGTTGACTGCCTTTGGCCGCTTGCCCTTCATGTCCAACTCGATCCAGTCGCTACCGGTATCGATATGCGCGCCAGCCTCAACCAGCTTGTGCAGCACAGCTTCGAGCAGCGTTGCGTCGGTATCCTTCAAGCGAACACGGCCACCAGTGGCAGCCGCCGCGACCAGATAGGTCCCGGTTTCAATACGGTCGGGCATTACGCTGTAGCGACCACCGCCAAGACGTTTGACCCCATCGATGGTGATGGTGTCGGTGCCGGCACCGGAAACCTTAGCACCCATGGAGTTGAGGAAGTTGGCCAGGTCAACCACCTCGGGCTCACGCGCGGCGTTTTCCAGCACGCTGCGGCCGTTGGCCAGCGCGGCGGCCATCATGATGTTTTCGGTACCGGTCACACTTACCGTATCGAAGAAGAAATGCGCACCACGCAATCCACCGGCAGGCGCCTTGGCCTTGATGTAGCCACCTTCGACGTCAATGTGCGCGCCCATGGCTTCGAGACCACGGATGTGCAGATCGACCGGCCGCGAGCCAATGGCGCAACCGCCGGGCAAGGCAACTTCGGCTTCGCCAAAACGCGCGACCATCGGGCCGAGCACCAGGATCGAGGCGCGCATGGTCTTCACCAGCTCATAGGGCGCAACCAGCGTCTTGATGCTGCTGGCGTCCACTTCGACACTGAGCTTTTCGTCGATGACCGGCTGCACGCCCATGCGACCGAACAGCTCGATCATCGTGGTGATGTCGTGCAGGTGCGGCAGGTTGCATACCGTGACAGGGGTGTCGGCCAGCAAGGTGGCGGCCAGAATCGGCAGGGCGGAGTTCTTCGCACCGGAAATGCGAATCTCGCCATCGAGGCGAATACCGCCGGTAATGATCAGTTTGTCCATGAGTATTCCCGTAAGCCGCAGGCTGTAAGCACTGCCGAAGGGGGCGGCGCAGTCAATTCGACGCGCTCTGCCTGGAATGAGTGGAGGTGCTGGCCGCCAGCGATCAGGCGCGCCCGGCCCAGTCGACGCGACTGAAGAACTTCATGGTGACGGCGTGAATGCTGCCGTCGGCGATCCAGGGGTTGAGGTGGGCGTAGATCTGCTGCTGGCGTTTGACCGGGCTCAGACCGGCCAGCTCGTCACTGATCACGTTGAGCTGGAAGTTGCAGCCTTCGCCTTCCACTTCTACCTGGGCACCTGGAATCTTCTCTTCCAGGAAATTCTTCACTTCTTGGGCCTGCATGTTCAACCTCGATCGGCGCAGGACGCGCACGGGCCGATCATCATACAAAAAAGCCCGAAGGCTGCGAACCCCGAACCTCGCCGAACCAACGGAGATGTCTCAATCGAGTGTCTCGGCGCCCTGGTCACGGCTACGCGAATGGCGTGGCCGACCGCTATCGCTTTGCACGGCGGGAAAGCGTGAGGAGGCGAAGCGCACCACCAGAATCGCCAACGCCAGAAGCAGGATCGCACCGGATACGTAGACCACGCCCATGTCAGGACGATGGTGGTGGGAAACATCGGAGATCAACAGGCGGGTCAGCGCGGTAATGGCCACGTAGATCAGGAATCGCACCGGCATGTGGTTGGTCTTGAAATAGATCCCGACCATCGCACCCAGCTCCAGGTAGATGAACAGCAGCAGGATGTCATCGACCGTGATATGGCCCTTCTCGACCATGCCAAGAAAGGCCATGACCGCCGCCCAGGCCGTCACCGCGCCGATCGCAAACAGCGCCAGGTAGTGGAACGTCTCGACCAGCAGATTGCCCAGCGATTCGGCCAGCTCATGCACGCTATCGCGCAGCTCTTCCGCCCAGCGCAGTTTCATACGGATATTCCTTTCAGACCCGGGATGCTTCCAGCGGCAGGATATCCAGCAAGCCGGACACCTTGGCAATCTTTTCCATATCGTCAGGCAACGCAGTGACGCGCAGTTCGACGCCGGCGGCCTTGGCATCGCGCATGAAGGCCAGCAGGAGAGAAAGCCCGACACTGCTGGACCGCTCGACCGCCGAGCAATCCAGCATCAGTGCCGAGCGGCTGTCCGCGATCAGCGCTCGCCCGGCCTCGCGCAGCGAGGGCCCGCTGCTATAGTCGAGCACGCCGATCATGCGCAGTTCGCCTTCGGCACCACGCTCGATACGCGCCTCACTCATCGCCTGCGGCCTGCTGACCGGCCTCGGTATCCTTGGTTCGCGCCACCACCTCGGCCCAACCATCGATGGTCTTGTCCAGATCGCCGCCGTTACGCTGCATGGAATCGGCGAACTGATCGCGGAACAGCTTGCCAATGTTAATGCCATTGATGATCACATTGCGCACCCGCCACTCGCCGGCGTTGACCATGGTGTAGGACACCGGATAGATCTCGCCCTGGCGCCCTACCACCTCCATGCCGACGCTGGTGCGCTTGTCATCCGCCTTGCCGCTCGACGGCAGCACGCGGATCTGCTGGTTGTTGTATTCCAGCAGGGCGTTGCCATAGAACTGCATCAGGCTGCGCTTGAAATTCTCCTGGAAGCGCGTCATCTGCTCGGGCGAGGCGTTGCGCGAATATTTGACGGTCATGATGCTGCGCGAGATGCCTTCGGCATCGACGACCGGGCCGAGAATCTCGTTCAGCGAGTCATAGAAAGCCGCCGGATCGTTGCGGTACTGCTCCTTGTTGGCCTTCAGATCGGCCAGCAACTCATCGGTGGTCTGCTGAATGACCTGGTGGGCTGTCAGCGCAGCGTGGGAGAACATGGGCAGAACGGCCAACAGAATCAGCAGGCCGCGGCGCAAGGCAGTCATCATGTGCATCTCCTTCAATCTTTGTTAACCGAGTTGAGCAGGAATTTGCCGATCAGATCCTCGAGCACCAGCGAGGACTGGGTGTCCTGAATGGTGTCGCCATCGGCGAGCAATTCTTCCTCACCGCCGACGCTGATGCCGATGTACTTCTCACCCAGCAGCCCTGCGGTAAGGATCGAAGCCGTCGAGTCGGCCGGCAGGATGTCGACATCCTGCTGGATTTCCAGCGTGACTCGTCCGGTGTAGCTGTCACGATCCAGATCGATCGCGGTGACCTTGCCGATGGTCACGCCAGCCATGGTCACCTTGGATCGGACAGTCAATCCGGCAATATTGTCGAAATAGGCATACAGCTTGTAAGTGTCAGCATCAGTAACGCTCAGCCCGCTGACACGCAGTGACAGCAGCAGCAAGGCCAGCAGCCCGGCAAGCAGGAACAGCCCGACACCCATTTCCAGTGTGCGGATACGCATCAGAAATCTCCAAACATCAACGCGGTCAAAATGAAATCGAGGCCGAGCACCGCCAGCGAGGCGTAAACCACAGTCCGGGTGGTGGCACGGCTGATACCTTCGGAGGTCGGGTCGCAATCGTAGCCCTGGAACACGGCGATCCATGTCACGACCAGCGCAAAGACGACGCTCTTGATAACGCCGTTGAGCACATCGGAACTGAAGTCGACACTGTTTTGCATGTTGGCCCAAAACGAGCCTTCGTAGACACCGAGCCACTCCACCGCCACCATCGCCCCGCCCCAGATGCCGACCACGTTGAAGATCAGCGTCAGCAGCGGCAGCGAGATGAAGCCGGCCCAGAGGCGCGGCGCGATGATGTACTTGAGCGGATCGACTCCGATCATTTCCAGGCTCGAGAGCTGCTCGGTCGACTTCATGTTGCCGATCTCGGCCGCCAGAGCCGAGCCGGCACGCCCGGCGAACAGCAGCGCAGTAACCACCGGACCGAGCTCGCGCAACAGGGTCAGTGCGACCATCTGCCCAACCGCCTGCTCGGAGCCGTAGCTACTGAGAATGTTGTAGCCCTGCAGCGCCAGCACCATGCCGATGAAGATGCCGGAGACAACTACAATCGCCAGTGACAGCACACCAACCGAATAGAGCTGCTTGACCAGCAGCGAAAAACCGTTACGCAGCCCGCTTCGCCCGAACAGCGCATGCACGAGAAATATCGTCGAGCGCCCCAGGGCTGCCAGCACATCCAGTCCGGCGCGACCGAGCAGGGCAATCCGATCCAACAACGAACGCTTACGCATCGGTGCCTCTCAGTAGATCGTCGGCATAGGCCGGAGCAGGAAAATGGAATGGCACCGGCCCGTCGGCTGCCCCCGTCATGAATTGCCTGATGCGCGGATTGTTCGACTCCATCAGCTCCGCCGGCGTGCCCTGGCCAAGCACCTGGGCATCGCCAACCACGTAGATGTAGTCGGCAATGGACGCGGTTTCGGCCAGATCGTGCGAGACCACGATACTGGTGATGCCCAGCGCGTCGTTGAGCAGGCGAATCAGCCGCACGAGAACGCCCATCGCAATCGGATCCTGTCCGGCGAAGGGCTCGTCATACATCAGAATCTGCGGATCCAGGGCAATCGCCCGCGCCAGCGCGACACGCCGCTTCATACCGCCGGACAGCTCGTCGGGCATCAGCTCGATGGCGCCACGTAGCCCTACCGCTTCGAGCTTCATCAGCACGATGTCGCGGATCATCTCGTCTGGGAGCTTGGTATGCACCCGCAGCGGAAACGCAACGTTCTCGAACACGTCGAGATCGGTGAACAGTGCCCCGCTCTGGAACAGCACACCCATCTGCTTGCGCATGTCGAACAGCTCGCTGCGCGAGAGGCTCGGCAGATTATTGCCCGCCACCCAGACTTCACCACGCGACGGCATCAGCTGCGCAGCGATCAGGCGCAGCAGCGTCGTCTTGCCACAACCGGACGGCCCCATGATGGCCGTAACCTTCCCTCGCGGTATGGCGATATCGACATCGTTGAAAATACTGCGCTCGCCTCGCTTGAAGGTCACTCCCTTCAGCTCGACGGCGAAGTCATTGCAGGCGCTCATCTGGTCTCCTTGCATGCAGTCTGCGAAACAGACGGCTCCCGATGACGCTGGGATACTTTCTGCCCTGACCGTTTTCGGCGGCGCACTATAGCATCGCGCCAGAGGCCGCCCAACCGATGAGCGTTTCGGCAGATGACGAGCGACGCCCCGTTCAGCTTCGGTTCAGCTCAGGCTGATCAAATTGATTGTGCCGACCCACAGTGATGTGCCGACATTTTCCATGAGCCCGCAACGGATTCTCGCTATAATCCCCGCCTTTTAATCGGACGACCTCGCCAGCCATGAGCCAGAGCAGCCAATTGATCGAAACCGCGCAACGCACCATCCGCCTGGAAATAGAAGCGGTTGAGCAGTTGAACGCACGTATCGATGCCGATTTCGTGCAGGCTTGCGAGCTGATCCTTGGCTGCAAGGGCCGAGTGGTCGTGGTTGGCATGGGCAAGTCCGGGCACGTCGGCCGCAAGATCGCCGCCACATTGGCCAGCACCGGCACCGCCGCCTTCTTCGTGCACCCTGCCGAAGCCAGCCATGGCGACATGGGCATGATCACTCAGGACGACGTGGTCCTCGCCCTTTCCAACTCCGGCACCACCAGCGAGATCGTCACCCTGCTACCGCTGATCAAGCGGCTCGGCATCACCCTGATCAGCATGACCGGCAACCCCAACTCGGTGCTGGCCAAGGCCGCTGCGGTGAATCTGGACGCGAGCGTCGCCATCGAAGCCTGCCCGCTGAACCTCGCGCCGACCTCCTCCACCACTGCCAGCCTGGTGCTCGGCGATGCCCTGGCTATCGCGCTGCTCGAGGCTCGTGGGTTCACTGCTGAAGATTTCGCCTTCTCTCACCCGGGCGGCGCGCTGGGCCGCCGCCTGCTGTTGAAAGTTGAGCACGTCATGCATACCGGCGAGCGCTTGCCGAGGGTTCCGCGCGGCACATCGCTGCGTGACGCCCTGCTGGAAATGACGCAGAAGGGCCTGGGCATGACCGTCATCGTCGAAGCGGACGGACGACTCGCCGGCATCTTCACCGACGGCGATCTGCGCCGTGCGCTGGACAAGGGAGTCGACGTTCGCCAGACGCGCATCGACGAGATCATGACCGTGCACGGCAAGACCGCCCATGCTGAGATGCTCGCCGCCGAGGCTCTGAAGATCATGGAAGACCACAAGATCAGTTCGCTGGTAGTCGTCGATGACCAGGCGTTGCCGATTGGTGCGCTGAACATGCACGACCTCCTGCGCGCGGGGGTGATGTAATGCACGAGCACCTGCTGCAACGCGCCCGCGACATTCGCCTGGCGATCTTCGACGTCGATGGTGTGCTCACCGATGGCCGCCTTTATTTCCTGACCGACGGCAGCGAGTTCAAGACGTTCAACACACTGGACGGCCACGGCATCAAGATGCTGATCAACTCCGGCGTGCGCACCGCGATCATCAGCGGGCGCAAGACGCCCGTGGTAGAGCGTCGAGCGCAGAACCTCGGTATCCAGCACCTTTATCAGGGTCGCGAGGACAAGCTGGTCGTGCTCGACGAACTGCTGACCGAACTTGGCCTGAGCTACTCTGAAGTAGCCTATCTCGGTGACGACCTGCCTGATCTGCCGGTGATACGCCGCGTAGGCCTCGGCATGGCCGTGGCCAGCGCCGACACCTTCGTTCGTGAACATGCCCATGGCGTTACCCTGGCCCGCGGTGGCGAGGGCGCGGCACGCGAGTTCTGCGAACTGATCATGCGCGCGCAGGGCACCCTGGCCGCCGCGCAAAACGCATATCTGTAGGGGTCTGCATGCTTCGCAAAATGCGCTTCGCTGTCCTGCTGACGCTGATCGCCGCCCTGCTGGTGGCGGTCGGCTACTGGAACATCCGGCCGGAAAGCTTCATGCAGGAGCCGTCCGTCGCCAGTGGCGCAACGCCTGATGTCGACTTCTATGTGATCAATTCCCGCACGGTGCAATATCAGCCCGACGGCAAGCGCAACTACGAACTGACCGCAGACAAGCTCGAGCACATCAAGGCGAGCGACATCAGCCTGCTGACCAAACCGGATCTGCTGTCCTATCGCGGCACCGAACTGCCGTGGCACGTGCGTAGTGAGCGCGGCGAAGTATCGGCCGAAGGCGACGAGGTGCTGCTGATCGATCAGGTCAAGGTCGAGCGCACCGACGCCAAGGGGCGCCCGACGATCCTCACCACCAGCCGCCTGACGGTGTGGCCGGAGAAGGATTATGCCGAGACAAACCAAGCCGTTAGAATCGAGGCCGCCAATGGCGTGACCACGGCAACCGGCATGAAAGCGTACATGGATGACGGCAGGATGCTCCTGCTGTCCAACGTAAGAGGCCAGCATGAGCTGCGTTAAGACTCTCCCCCTCCTGCTCGGTTTGAGCGCATTCTGGCTTGGCGCCAGCGCCTGGGCGCTTCCCGAGGATCGTGAACAGCCAATCCGCGTTCAAGCCGACACCGCCGAACTGGACGACCGACAGGGCGTGGCGGTCTACCGCGGCGACGTGGTCATCACCCAGGGCACGATGAAGATCACCGGCGACACGGTGACCATTACCCAGGATGACAACGGCGACGTCGAAGTCTTCACCTCCATCGGCAAGCCGGCCTACTACGAGCAGAAGCCTGCGGTGGACAAGGAGATCGTCAAAGCCTACGGCCTGACCATCCAGTATTTCGCCGCCAACGAGCGAATCGTGCTCATCGATCAAGCCAAGGTCGTTCAGGAAGGCAACACCTTCGAAGGCGAGAAGATCGTCTATGACACCCGTCGGCAGATCGTCAACGCCGGTCGCGCCACCAATGCCGATGTCACCACGCCGCGCCCGCGCGTGGACATGGTGATCCAGCCGCGCAAAAACGGCCAGGCTGCGGAGCAGCCCGAGTAATGGCCGTTCTCAAAGCCCAGCATCTGGCCAAGAGCTACAAGAGCCGGCAGGTCGTGCGCGATGTCAGCCTGTCCATTGAAAGCGGGCAGATCGTCGGCCTGCTCGGCCCCAACGGCGCAGGCAAGACCACCTGCTTTTACATGATCGTCGGCCTGGTGAATGCCGACCAGGGCCGCGTGCTGATCGATCAGGACGACGTCACCCACCTGCCGATGCACGGGCGCGCACGGGCCGGCATTGGCTACCTGCCACAGGAGGCCTCGATCTTTCGCAAGCTCTCGGTCGCCGACAACATCATGGCCATTCTCGAGACCCGCAAGGATCTGGACCGCAACGGCCGTCAGCAGGCGTTGGAAGGCCTACTGCAGGAATTCCATATAAACCATATCCGCGACAGCCTCGGCATGAGCCTCTCTGGTGGTGAAAGACGCCGCGTGGAGATTGCGCGCGCACTGGCCACCGCACCGAAGTTCATCCTGCTTGATGAACCCTTTGCCGGTGTGGACCCGATTTCGGTGGGCGATATCAAGCAGATCATCCATCACCTCAAGGCCAAGGGCATCGGCGTGCTGATCACCGATCACAACGTCCGCGAGACCCTGGATATCTGCGAGACGGCCTACATCGTCAACGACGGGCAACTGATTGCCGAGGGCGATGCGCAGACCATCCTGAGCAATCAGCTGGTCAAGGAAGTCTATCTGGGCCACGAATTCCGCCTGTAAGGCGGATTTTTTGCTCGGCTCGGCAAATCGGCTCTAGGCAAAGGCTTCATCGGCAGGCATATAATTTGCTTTCTGCCGGCGCCCCGCGCACGGCATGTCGGAATGGGCGCGGTTGCGCCGGCATAAAAGGTTCGAAGTCCTCTGCCATGAAACCATCGCTAGTCCTGAAGATGGGCCAGCAGCTGACGATGACACCGCAGCTGCAACAGGCCATACGGCTCCTCCAGCTATCCACCCTCGATCTGCAACAGGAGATCCAGGAGGCGCTGGACTCCAATCCCATGCTCGAGCGCGAAGAAGACGGAGACGACTTCGACAGCTCCGACCCTATGGCCGAGGCCGCTGAACGGCCAGGCGACACCGTCACCGAGAAGAGCAGCAGCCAGGAAAGCACCTACGAGGAGCCCTCTCATAGCAGTGACAGCCTGGACGACAGCGACGGCGACTGGGGCGAGCGGATTCCAAGCGAGCTGCCGGTCGACACCGCCTGGGAAGACATCTACCAGACCAGCGCCAGCAGCCTGCCCAGCAACGATGACGACGAGTGGGATTTCACCAGCCGGACATCGAGCGGCATAAGCCTGCAGAGCCATCTGCTGTGGCAGCTGAACCTCGCGCCAATGAGCGACACCGACCGGCTGATCGCGACCACCCTTATCGACTGCATCAATGAACAGGGTTATCTCGAAGAGACGCTGCAGGAAATCGTTGACTCGTTCGATCCCGAGCTGGAAATCGAGCTCGACGAGGTCGAGGTCGTTCTGCGTCGTATCCAGCAATTCGAACCGGCCGGCATCGGCGCACGTGACCTGCGCGAGTGCCTGTTGCTGCAGCTGCGCCAACTGCCCGACCGCACTCCGTGGCTGAGCGAAGCGAAGCGTCTGGTCAGCGACTATTTGGATATCCTCGGCAGCCGGGATTACAGCCTGCTGATGCGGCGAATGAAAATCAAGGAAGACGATCTGCGCCAGGTCATCGAACTGATCCAGAGCCTGAACCCGCGCCCGGGGTCGCAGATCGAGGCGAGCGAACCGGAATACGTGGTGCCCGACGTGATCGTGCGCAAGCACAATGATCGCTGGCTGGTCGAGCTGAATCAGGAAGCCATGCCGCGCCTTCGCGTCAACGCGCAATACGCCGGCTTCGTCAAACGCGCCGACTCCAGCGCGGACAACACCTTCATGCGCAACCAGCTGCAGGAAGCGCGCTGGTTCATCAAGAGCCTGCTCAGCCGCAACGAGACCCTGATGAAGGTGGCGACTCAGATCGTCGAACACCAGCGCGCCTTCCTCGAGCATGGTGACGAGGCGATGAAGCCTCTGGTACTGCACGACATCGCCGAGGCGGTGGGCATGCATGAGTCGACCATCTCCCGCGTGACCACGCAGAAATACATGCACACGCCACGCGGTATCTACGAACTCAAATACTTCTTCTCCAGCCACGTCAGCACGGCGGAAGGCGGCGAATGTTCGTCCACCGCGATCCGCGCGATCATCAAGAAACTGGTCGCCGCGGAAAACCAGAAAAAGCCGTTGAGCGACAGCAAGATCGCTGGTTTACTGGAAGCGCAGGGCATCCAGGTGGCCCGCCGCACAGTTGCGAAGTACCGCGAGTCGCTTGGTATCGCACCATCCAGCGAGCGCAAGCGTCTACTGTGATCGGCCCCTGGTCGAACTGTCCCGGCGGCAGGCCTACCAACCTGCTCTTCGTACAAGGCAAAGGAGATAGCAGTATGCAAGTCAACATCAGCGGTGTTCATCTGGAAGTAACCGATGCCCTGCGTGACTACATCGAGGAAAAATTCGATCGGCTTGCTCGCCACTTCGACCGCATCATCAGCGTTCAGGTGATCCTCCAGGTCGAGAAACTCAAGCAGAAAGCCGAAGCAACCTTGCACGTCGCAGGCCGCGAAGTCGTGGCCATCGCCGATCACGAAGACATGTACGCTGCCGTCGACCTGTTGGTCGACAAGCTCGATCGCCAGTTGATCAAGCACAAGGAGAAGCAGCTCGACCACACACAGGGCGCTGTCACCCGCTGACTCCAATATGATCCGACTCGAAAACATCCTCACCCCCGGGCGTTCCTTGGTGAACGTCCCGGGCGGTAGCAAGAAGCGCGTCCTGGAACAGATCGCCAAGGTGATCGCCCAGGACCTTATCGATCTCGACTCCCAGACCATCTTCGAAAGCCTGATCGCGCGCGAGAAGCTCGGCTCGACCGGCTTCGGCAACGGCATCGCCATCCCGCACTGCCGCATGGTTGGCTGCAATGCGCCGCTGAGCGCCGTTCTGCGCCTGCAGACGCCAGTGGATTTCGACGCCATCGACGGCGCGCCGGTGGACCTGCTGTTCGTCCTGCTGGTACCGGAGGCCGCCACCGACGAGCATCTCGAACTGCTGCGCCAGATCGCCAGCATGCTCGACCGCGAAGACGTACGCCAACGACTGCGCCAGGCGCCGAGCAACGAAAGCCTCTACCAGGTAGTGGTCGACGTGCAGAACGGGGCATAGATGCGGCTAATCATCGTCAGTGGACGCTCGGGTTCGGGCAAGAGCACTGCACTGAACGTGCTCGAGGACAACGGTTTCTATTGCATCGACAACCTGCCTGCCGGACTGTTGCCTGAGCTTGCCGAGCGCGCCCTGCTGCACACTGAGCTGCTGCATCCGCAGGTCGCTGTGTCGATCGACGCGCGCAACCTGCCCAGCCAGCTCAAGCGCTTCCCCGAGCTACTCGAAGAAGTCCGCGCCAGGCACATCCAGTGCGATGTGCTCTATCTGGATGCCGACGATGAGACCCTGCTCAAGCGCTTCTCTGAAACCCGCCGCCGCCATCCGTTGACCAACGAGAACCGCTCTCTGGCCGAAGCGATCCATGATGAGGAGTTGCTGCTCGCAGCGATCATCGATCACGCCGACCTGAAGATTGACACCACCCATCTCAATCTCTATCAGCTGCGCGACGTGCTCAAGTTGCGCTTGCTCAACAAGCCTGAGCCGGGCACCGCTTTTCTGGTCGAGTCATTCGGTTTCAAGCGCGGGATGCCGGTCGATGCCGATCTCGTGTTCGACGTACGTTGCCTGCCCAACCCTTACTGGAAAGCCGAGCTTCGCGACTTTTCCGGGCTAGACCAGCCGGTGATCGACTACCTCAGCGCCCAGGCCGACGTGGAAGAAATGTTCCAGGATATCCACGGCTATCTGAGCAAATGGCTACCGCGCTTTGCAGCCAGCAACCGCGCATATGTCACCATCGCCATCGGCTGCACCGGCGGCCATCATCGCTCGGTCTACCTGGCCGAGCGGCTAGGCCAGGCGTTGAGAGAACCGCTGAAGAACCTGCAGGTCCGTCATCGGGACCTCGCCTAGGAATACCTGCACCATGCCCGCCCGCGAAGTCACCATCATCAACAAACTCGGCCTGCACGCGCGCGCTGCCGCCAAGTTCGTCGCCGTTGCCAATCGCTACCCCTGCAAGATTCGCGTTGGCCGCTGTCCGGCCACGCTGGTCGACGGAAAGAGCATCATGGCGGTCATGATGCTCGCCGCCAGCAAAGGCACCACCGTGCACCTGGACACCGAAGGTGAACAGGAAGAGGACGCACTGAACGCGCTGACCGCGCTGATCGACGACTATTTCGAAGAAGGCGAGTAGACCACCTTGCCACAGCGGCGCGAATCGTTGCCGACCGCGCCGCGCCTACCTTACTTGCCAGCGACCATCATTCGCTCGACCAGCACCGAGCCGGTCCGCACGTTGCCGCGCGTTTCCACATCGCAACCGACCGCCACGATCTGGCGGAACATGTCGCGCAGATTTCCGGCAATCGTTACTTCCTGTACCGGGAACTGGATCTCGCCATTCTCGACCCAGTAGCCGCCGGCGCCACGAGAATAGTCGCCGGTCACCAGATTCAGGCCCTGTCCCATCAGCTCCGTTACCAGCAGGCCTCGGCCCATGCGCCGGATCAACGCCGCCTGATCCTCTTCCCCATGGCTGACGAACAGGTTGTGCACACCCCCGGCGTTGGCCGTACTGGGCATACCGAGCTTGCGTCCGGAATAGGTCGAAAGCACATAGGAGAGCAAGCGACCGTTTTCCACGAACGGCTTGGCATAGGTTGCCAGGCCATCGCCATCGTAGCTGGCACTACCGAGGGCACGGGGAATGTGCGGACGCTCATCGAGGCTCAGCCACTCGGGAAACAGCGTCTGCCCCAGGGCATCCTCGAGATAGGACGCCTTGCGGTAGAGATTTCCGCCGGAAATCGCTGCAATGAAGTGGCCAAACAGACCGGTCGCCAGCTCGGGGGCGAAAAGTACCGGCACTTCGCAGGTAGGAACCGGGCGCGCGCCCAGACGTCGCACGGCACGCTCGGCTGCACGCCGGCCGATGGTCTGCGGGTCGAGCAGCGCCTCGCCGATGCGATTGACGTCGTAGAAATAGTCACGCTGCATCTGCCCTTCGCTCTCGGCGATCATCACGCAACTCAGGCTGTGACGGCTGCTGCAATAGCCCCCGATGAAGCCGTTGCTGTTGCCATAGGCGCGGCAGCCCTGATGGGTATTTAGCGTAGTGCCGTCTGCGTTGCGGATACGCTGATCGAAGGCGAACGCGGCGTCTTCACAGCTGAGCGCCTGCTCGATGGCCTGTTCGGGGGTGACCGCCCACGGATGGTAAAGATCGAGATCGGGAAGCTCGCGCGCCATCAGCGTAGCGTCAGCGAGGCCAGCAAATTCGTCCTCCGAGGCATGCCTGGCGATGGCCAGCGCGGCGGCTACGGTTTCCCGGATGGCGTCGTCACCACTGCCGGTGGTGCTCGCAGTGCCTTTGCTCTGGCCGACATAGAGCGTGATGCCGAAGCCCTGGTCGCGATTGAACTCGACCGTCTCCACCTCGCGCTGACGCACTGTGGTCGACAGCCCCTGCTCCATGGAGACCGAAACCTCGCTGGCGCTGGCGCCCTGCCGACGCGCTTCCTCGATGATGCGCTCGACCTTCTCGCGCAAACCGGGCAGCGCGTGCGGGCCGATGCCCTCTTCTTCACTCATAAGCACTCCCAAACCACTGCAATCGAATCAAGTTGCAACCTGGCGCCGCTCCTCTGAAGCCTGCTGCCAGGGCTGCTGTTATCATGGCGGCATTTCCTAGTGGACCATCCCCATGTCTGAACACTCCGACGCCGACGATTTCGACGAAAAAAGCAAGTCCCAGGTCAAACGCGAGCTGCTTGCCCTGCAGGAGCTAGGCGAGCGGCTAACTACCCTCAAGCCTGACCTCATCGCTCGCCTGCCGCTGAGCGACGCGTTGCAGAAGGCGCTGGCCGACGCGCCGAAACACAAGGCGCATATCGCGCGCAAACGGCACATCCAGTACATCGGTAAGCTGATGCGCGACCAGGATGTCGATGCCATTCTCGCGCTGGTCGATCAACTGGACGCCTCGACGCGCCAATACAACGAGCGCTTCCATGCGCTGGAGCGCTGGCGCGACCGTCTGATCGGCGGTGACGACGCCACCCTGGAAGCGTTCGTAACCGAATACCCCGAGACCGACCGCCAGCATCTGCGCGGGTTGATCCGCCACGCCCAGCACGAGGCGGCGCGCAACAAGCCGCCGGCCGCCAGCCGTAAGATATTCAAGTACATCCGCGAACTGGACGAAGCCAAACGCGGCTTGCGCTGACGGCAATCTCAACCCGTACCTCAACCTCTACCCTTGAAGCTCGCGGCTGGCACTCGCCGCGGCTTCACGCACCCGTTCCGCCTACGGTTATCTCGTCGATCTTCAGGGTCGGCTGGCCGACACCCACCGGCACCGACTGACCATCCTTGCCACAGGTGCCGACACCGCTGTCGAGCGCCAGGTCGTTACCGACCATCGACACCCGGTTCATCACCTCGGGGCCATTGCCTATCAGCGTCGCGCCCTTCACAGGCGCGGTGATCTTGCCGTCCTCGATCAGATAGGCCTCACTGGTGGAGAAGACGAACTTGCCGCTGGTGATGTCGACCTGACCGCCGCCGAGGCTGGCGCAGTAGATGCCCTTCTTCACCGAGCGAATGATTTCCTGAGGATCGCTTTCGCCGGCCAGCATGTAGGTGTTGGTCATGCGCGGCATCGGTAGATGCGCGTAAGACTCGCGGCGGCCGTTACCGGTCGGCGCGACGCCCATAAGGCGGGCGTTTAACTTGTCCTGGATATAACCCTTGAGAATGCCGTTCTCGATCAGCGTGGTGCATTGGGTCGGCGTGCCTTCGTCATCGACGCTGAGCGAACCTCGGCGATCCGCCAGGGTACCGTCATCGACGATGGTGCACAGGCTGGACGCCACCTTCTGCCCGATCCGGCCACTGTAGGCCGAGCTGCCCTTGCGATTGAAATCACCCTCCAGGCCATGGCCGACGGCCTCGTGCAACAGCACGCCGGACCAGCCAGGCCCAAGCACGACCGGCAAGGAACCGGCCGGTGCCGGCACCGCTTCGAGGTTGACCAGCGCCTGACGCAATGCCTCGCGGGCGTAGCCCATGGCGCGATCCTCGCAGAGGAAGTACTGGTAGCCGGTACGCCCGCCGCCACCCTGGCCACCGCGCTCGCGGCGGCCGTTCTGCTCGACGATCACGCTGACGTTGAAACGCACCAGAGGGCGGATATCGGCCGCCATACCACCGTCCATTCCGGCCACCAGGATATGCTCCCAGACGCCCGCCAGGCTTACAGTCACCTGCTTGATGCGAGGGTCCAGCGCCCTGGTCGCGACGTCGATGCGCTTGAGCAGCTCGACCTTCTCGGCACGGCCGAGCCCGTCGAGCGGATTGTCCTGCGCGTACAACGGCGCGAATGCCGCCCTGGACAGCACCTTGACCTGGCCTTGCTGGCCGCTGCGCGCGATGGAGCGTGCAGCCTGAGCCGCCTGACGCAATGCATCGGCAGTGACCGCGTTGCTGTAGGCGAAACCGGTTTTCTCGCCGGACAGTGCGCGCACGCCGACGCCCTGCTCCAGATGGAAGCCGCCCTCCTTGACGATGCCATCCTCGAGCACCCAGGACTCGGAAACCTGATCCTGAAAGTACAGGTCCGCCGCATCCACGCCGGGCCCGGCGAGTTCACCGAGCAAGCCTGGCAGGTCATCGATACCCAGGCCGCCAGGTGTCAGCAGTCGCTCGGTGACAGGTAACAGCAGTTCACTCATATTCACTCCAAACGGTCCGTGGCCAGGCACGGTACGGAAAATCGGCGGTGGCGCTGCAGCGGCATTCGCTGGCGGATGGCAGCCTGTTCGGACGCATCCCGAGCGGCAACCAAAGCCGCCTCGCCAGTCGCCTGCTCGCACAGCAGACGGCCCCATGGGTCCACGATAGACGAATGCCCATGGGTGAGGCGACCACCAGGATGCTCTCCACCCTGTGCGGCAGCCAGGATATAGCACTGAGTCTCGATGGCACGGGCACGAATCAACGTCGCCCAGTGCGCTTCACCGGTCACCGTGGTGAACGCCGACGGCACGCTGATCAACTCGGCACCTGCCGCCCTCAGCGCACCATACAGCTCGGCGAAACGCAGGTCATAACACACGCTCAGCCCCAAGCGTCCAACCGGTGTGTCGGCAATCACCAGCCTTTGCCCCGCCGCATAGTCGTCCGATTCACGGTAGTGGCCACGGTTATCTGCAACCTCCGCATCGAACAGATGCAGCTTGTCGTAGCGCGCCACCCGCTGCCCCTGATCATCGAACAGCAGCGAGCAGGCATTCGGCTTGCCCTGCGGGTCGTCGTCGGGCGGTAACGGCAAGGTGCCAGCCACGATCCACAACCTGAGGTCACGGGCGACCTGTTTCAACCAGGGCAGGATCGGCCCGTCGCCAGCGGCTTCGGCGCGACCCAGCCGCGGTAGATCGCTGCGGCCCATTGCGGCGAAGTTCTCCGGTAGCACCGCCAGCCGCGCGCCCGCTTCGGCCGCCTGCTCGAGCAACTCGCGCGCGCGGGCCAGATTGAGCATTACATCCGCCTGGCTGGCCATCTGAATCACGGCTAAGGACATGCTTTCCCCGATGCTGAAAGACCCGGCCCGATGCGGATCAGTTGGGCTTTTCGAATGGTTTGTCGAAGCTGATCTTAGGCGCCTGCCAAGGCCCCTTGACGTCGTACTGTACGCTGGCGAAACGCGCAACGCGGTCGCCGAGCAGCTTGTCCACCACGAACAGCGCCCCGCCGATCGCCGGTGCGCCGACAATCAGCGCCGCCAGCGGCAGGTTGTTGCTGATCGGCAAGGTGACCAGCAACTTGGCGTCGATCTCGTCACGCGCCATATCCAGCCTGCCATCCAGCTCGAGGTTGGTCGACGGACCACTGACGGTGATGGGCTCGCGGGTGTTAAACACACCCTCCTTGGCCAGCAACCGCCCATCCAGCCGGTCGTAACTGAGCCCCTTGCTGAACAGATCGGAGAAATCCAGCCGCAGGCGGCGCCCTATCGAATTGAAGTTGAGCACGCCGAACACGCGCAGCGCCTGGGCGCTGCCGTCGATCTCGACAAACTGACCCTTACGCAGCCGAGGTCGCATGCTGCCGGAATAGCGCGCCATGGCGAACCAGGCCGGCGAACCAGGCCACTGCCCATCCACATCCAGGCGAAAACTGTCACTGGTCACCGAAGGCGCAAAGCCCCACGCAAGCAATACGTCAGCGAGATTGCGCCCTTCGAGGCGGCCCTTGTACCAGGTCTGCGCACTGCCCCAGCCGCCGTTCCCGGTAATCTTTAGGCCCTTGAGGTCGAGAGCGATATCGCGGAACTCGGTCCCGCCGCTGACCGGGCGCAGCTTCAACGCCCAGGCGCCGAGCACATCGTCGCCCAGGGAAACCCGTTCGATCGCGACATCCATTGCCGGCAGGCTTTGCGGGTCGACATCAGCCAGCGGATCGGGTCGCTCCTTGACCGCCTCGTTGGATTGCGCGGCAGCCGGCAGACGCAGGCGCTGGAGATCGGCAACGATGATGCCGCTCTCGGCATCTGGCAGGCGAACCGAGCCGCTGATGATCGAACTGCGAAGGCCAAGGTCCCAGGCTTCGCTCATTCGCCGCAGGTCCAGCCCAAGATTGTCGATCCGGGTGCCAAAACCTTCGAAACGATCGATATCGACCTGCGCCCGGCGCAGCAGCGAGCCAGTCGTCTGCTGCGCTTGTGCCTTGCCGTGCTGTTCAAGCACCGCCTGCCAGGCTTTCAAGTCGAACTGCGACAGGCGTCCCCTGACATAAAGCCCGGCACTGGCCGGAAGATTGGCCGCCCCAGGCCCGAGACGCAGCTCGCCGCGGCCCTGCGCCCAGGCACCCGGCGGCGCAGCGAACGTCAGTGCGGCGAGTGACCCGTGCCGGACACCGTAGCGACGCTCGGTCCCTTGCAGGGACATCCGCAACGAGGTGTCACGGCGCTCGCGTGCAGGCTTGCCGAACGGCGCTGGCAGATCGATGCGCAGCCCCTGTAGCGAAGAGTCGATCTGCAACTGACTGTCCTCACCCGCCAGATCCAGTCGCAACTGATAGGGCAACTCACCGCTGGCGGGCAGTGACTGCCCGATAGCGAGCCACTCAGCCAGACGCTTCAACCCCACGGCGCCCTGTGCCTCCACGCGAGAGGCAGGCTTGCCAGGCGCTCCTGTCGCTACCGCCTTGCCCTTGACCGGAGCGCCGAACAGACGCGCCTGGATGGCCTCTGCACTCAAGCCTCGCGCGGTGTCGTAGCGGAAACTGCCGCTGAGTTGCTCGAAGGCAAGCTCCGGCTCGGGAATCTTCAGTTTCGCATCGTCGCTGGCGAAATCCACGATGACCCGCGGCGTTCCCTTGCCCAGCGGGATCTGCAGATCGAGCGCGCCGCTGAGCGCACCCTGCCCCTGCCAGCCAGCGAAGATCTCACCGGTTCCGATCGGTGCCTCCTGAAGCAGCTTCAAGGCGTCCGCCAGGCTGCTGGCGACCTGCCCCTTCACGGCCAACTGCGGCACATTGCCGGCGCCGACGCGAAGAATGTCCGCTGTCGCATCACGCACGTGACTGTCGAGAATCCGCCCTTCCGCGAGCCGGACGCGAACCCCGCTGTCTTCGATCAGCACCTCGCCACGGCCCTGCTGCAGCACGGGCCAGCCGGGCTGAAACGCCAGCTCGGCATCGCGCACCTTGAAGTACAGGCTCAGGCTGCGCGCGCTGTCGGAAGCTCCCTTGCTCAATGCGCCCTGGTACTGGAAATAACCTTGCTCGACCGTACCGCTGCGAATCGCTTCCTTGAGCCAGCTGACCAGCGCCGGGCTTAACGCCGGTGAGCGTGTCGGCAAGTATTTTTCGGTAAAGCGCGCGTCGCCTTCGCTCAAGCCAACCCGCAGGTCCATGTAATCCTCTGCCGCGGGATCCCTGGCCAGGCGGATCAGGAAGTCACCGGCGATTTTGCCTTCCTCGCCGTCGATACGCAGATAGGGCGCAGCCAGCGTGAAGGCCTGCTCGTCCAGCGCCCAGGTCAGACGCCCGCCGGCGTGTCGGTAGCGCCAGGGCTCGGGATAAAGCGGCGCAAGTTGCAGGCTGAAGTCGTCGCTGTCCAGACGCAGTTCTCCGCCGCCCATATCACCGCGAATGCTGCCACTCGCGTTGCCCACCGCCGGTATCCAGTTGTGTGCGGCGAAACTGATACGGTCCAGATTGGCAGCGAATTGCAGCCGCTGCGGCGACTCCATCTGGGGGTAGTAGTCGAGCTGCAGGTTGCGCAATGTTCCATTGGGCTGCAGCGCCGTCAGCGTCTCGGCTGCGGCCGGTGGTAGCGGCGCCAGTGCACGGACGAGTGTGGCGATCGGCGCGATACCCAACCGATCAGCCTGCAGCTGCCAATGCTGCTGAGTCTGATCCTGCTGAACCTGGATTCGCGCATCGCCCCAGCGCTCGCCTTCGAGATCGAACGCCAGCCGGTCCAGCAGCAGCCGGTAGCCCTGCTCGTTGCGATCGATATAAGCCTCGCCCCCAAGGTCCTCGAGCTGAACAGGCTCACGATCGGCAAAGGACGTGATCAGTTGCGGCGCGTTAATCCGTAGAACAGCACGCTCCAGCGCCTTTTCGCGCCAGGTTGCCCACAGCTCACCTCCCATCTTCAACGTCTGCAGATGCCAGTCGGCAGTCAGTCGGCGCGGCAACCAGGCGGCCCAGTCGCTTTGTGGCAGGCTGAGATAAACCTGCGCCTCGGCGTGCTGCCAGCGCTGCGGCTGCACCCGCCCCTCAATGCGCAAGGCCAGGGGCTGGCCATCCGGCAGGATGCTGCGCCCGTCCAAGCGGAGCCGCACACCGTCGACGAGCAGGCCCAGATCGGTGTAGCTCAGGGTCAGCGGCGGTTCTCCGAATGGCTCCAGCGTGATCTGGCTGTTGCGCACCGCCAGCCCACGCACCCGCTGCAACGACTCGAGAATCTTCTGCGGTTCGGGCGGTTTCTGCTCGGTACGGGCCGGCAAGCCCTCCACTCGCCACTTGCCCTCGGCATCTTCAGCGACAGACAGCTGCACGCCGCTAAACTCCAGCCGGCTCAGCCGCCACGCTCGCGCCCAGAGGCTGGCCGCCAGGTCTGGGACGATGGCAATACGGTCCAGGCGCATCGCGCTGTCACCCTCGCCGAGCAATACATCATGCGCCAGCAAACGGGGAGCGAAGCCCTCCCAGCGGCCTTCGAGCCTGCCCAGCGCGATTGGCATGCCCAGCGCCGCCTGCGCCTTCTCCTGCACCTCGGCCCGGTACTCGGCGATTACAGGCACCAGCTGCCGCCCCAGGCTCACGTAGAGCGCGGCCAGAATCAGCCCGAACGCGATTACCCAGAACAGCTGGCGCGACAGTGTCACGAGGAAGGCGGCGAGGCGGTTCATCTGGATGCGCTCCGGTCATCCTGGCCCTTGCGGCCCGGTCTACCATTGTTCAGAGCAACACCACGTCGTACTGTTCCTGGGAGTACATGCTTTCCACCTGGAACTTGATCGAGCGACCGATAAAGGCCTCCAGGTCGGCGACATTGCCCGACTCCTCGTCGAGCAGACGATCGATCACCTTCTGATTGGCCAGCACCCGGTAGCCTTCCGCCTGGTAGGCCCGCGCCTCACGCAGGATCTCGCGGAATATCTCGTAGCAGACGGTCTCCGGCGTCTTCAGCTTGCCGCGCCCCTGACAGCACATGCAGGGTTCGCACAGCACCTGTTCGAGGCTTTCGCGGGTGCGCTTGCGGGTCATCTGCACCAGGCCGAGTTCGGTGATGCCGATGATGTTGGTCTTGGCGTGATCGCGCTCGAGCTGCTTCTCCAGCGTGCGCAGGACCTGGCGACGATGCTCCTCGTCCTCCATGTCGATGAAGTCGATGATGATGATGCCGCCCAGATTGCGCAGCCTGAGCTGGCGGGCAATGGCAGTGGCCGACTCGAGATTGGTCTTGAAAATGGTTTCTTCCAGCGTGCGATGACCGACGAATGCACCGGTGTTGACGTCGATGGTGGTCATCGCCTCGGCCGGATCGATGATCAGGTAACCGCCGGACTTGAGCATGACCTTGCGCTCCAGCGCCTTCTGGATCTCGTCCTCGACGCCATAGAGATCGAAGATCGGCCGCTCGCCCGGATAGTGTTCGAGGCGGTCGCCCAGCTCGGGCATCAGCTCGCCGACGAACTGGGTGACCTTCTGGAAATTCTCCCGCGAATCGATACGGATCTTCTCGATCCGCGGATTGACCAGATCACGCAGGGTGCGCATGGCCAGAGAGAGGTCTTCGTAGATCACCGTGGGCGCTTCGACGGTCTTGATCTGACTGGCGATCTGCTCCCACAGACGGCGCAGATAGCGGATATCCATGAGTATCTCGTCGCTGCCGGCCCCTTCAGCCGCGGTACGCAGGATGAAGCCACCGGCTTCCTGGATGCCCTCTGCCTCAACGCATTCGGCAACGACCTGCTTGAGCCGCTCGCGCTCGGCTTCATCTTCGATACGCAGGGAAATGCCGACATGGCTCGTGCGCGGCATGTACACCAGGTAGCGCGATGGGATCGACAGCTGCGTGGTCAGGCGCGCGCCCTTGGTGCCAATGGGGTCCTTGGTGACCTGCACCACCAGACTCTGGCCTTCGTGAACCAGGGCGTTGATCGGCTCGACCGCATTACCCTCGCGGGCGGAAATCTCGGAAGCATGGATGAACGCGGCGCGATCCAGCCCTATGTCGACGAACGCCGCCTGCATACCCGGCAGGACGCGCACCACCTTGCCTTTGTAGATGTTGCCGACGATGCCGCGGCGCTGGGTGCGCTCGACATGCACCTCCTGCAGGACACCGTTCTCCACCACCGCCACCCGCGACTCCATGGGGGTGATGTTCATCAGGATTTCTTCGCTCATTGTTGTTCTCGGCGGTGGCTTGATGTGCAGCGCTAGCTGGTGGTTGAGTCGATTCTAACCGGCCTGCGCGCCGAAGCCACAGGCTCTAGCTTGAGCCTTTGGTCCAACGTGGAAGCCCGAAGGCGTCGATCAGCTGCGCCGTTTCACATAACGGCAGGCCAACCACCGCCGAATAGCTGCCGTGCAACTGGCTGACGAACACCGCGCCCCAGCCCTGGATGGCGTAACCGCCCGCCTTGTCCGCCGGCTCTCCGCTATCCCAATAGCGTTCGGCTTCGGCTTCGTCGATGGTACGGAAGGTCACCTCGCTGATGACCACACGCACCTCGCAGGCACTTCGACTGGCCAGCGCGACGGCGGTCATGACCCGGTGCGTACGCCCGGATAACGCCGCCAGCATGGCGAGCCCGTCGGCACGGTCGGCAGGCTTGCCGAGAATATGCTGATCGAGCACCACGCTGGTGTCGGCACCCAGCACGCAGCCGTCGCGATCCCCCAGACTGACGAGCCCGGCGAGCGCCTTGTCGCGCGCAACGCGCTCGACATACGCCTCGGGCGACTCGGTTGGCGAGGGCGTTTCATCGACGGACACGCCGACGAGAGAAAACGGCACGCCGATCTGCGCGAGCAATTCGCGGCGGCGGGGTGATGCCGAGGCAAGAAACAGAGCGCCCATGGCAGCTCCTCAGACGGTAAAGCGACAGCGTCGCATATCCGGGGTACGTCGAGGAAGGCGCAGAGGACCGGCGTAAGGACTACGCCGGGCATGGATCAGAACTTGAAGTTGACCACCTGATCACCCTTGAGCGACAGCGTGCGCTTCTGGGTAATGCCACCGGAGGTGACCTGAATGTCATAGACACCGCTGTCGAGCACCAGCGAAACCGGCGTGGCGCCATGCTCCTGGTCGTTGATGCGGACTCGATCGTCGTACTTGTTGCTACGCACGATCAGCGAGTGGGTCTTGCTGTCGCATTGCTCGTAGGGCACATCGAGGATCGCGCACGGCATCATCTTCTTCGCCGTGATGGTCGCCTCGACGTTCATCTGCGCGTTGACGGTGCCGTCCAGGCTCATGCTTGCCTGGGCGAAATCGGTACGTGTGCGGTAGCGGTACCAGGCGGTATCCAGTTCGACATCGGCAACCTGCTCGCGGATATCCTCGGCCAGCACACGCTGGTAGTTTTCCAGCACCCATTGCGACATCTGACCATCGTTGCGGTGCTCGGCCAGGCAGGCCGCGAGGCTCTTGCTGGCGGAACAGCGGAATGAAACCGACTGCTCGAAGCGAATGGTCTTGTCCAGCTTGCGGGCAATGGCCTGAATCTTCTTGCTGTTGCGCTCGCGAACCTCGGCCGCCAGCTGGGTCTTGAGACGATCGACGTCACGCGCGGCAAGCGAGAACTTCAGGTGCTGGCTGCCGAGATCCTTCTCCAGAGCTTCGACGCGTTCGCCAATGGCTTTCTCGGCTTCGGCACTACGTTTGTGCTCGTCCAGCAGCTCATCGAGACGCTTGCGCTCGGCGCTCTGACCGAGGAAGTCGTCGACCTCCAGGCGAATCAGCTTCTTGCTGTTGGCCAGCTGCAATTGCACGGCAGCGAGCTCGCTCTTCTCGGCCCGCAGCGCATCTTCAAGCTTCTGTTTTTCAAGGAGAATGGCGTCGAGCTCTGCAATCTTGCCGGCCAGCTGCTCGGCGCGAGGCGAATCGGCAGCGGACTCAGAGGGAGCGGCAACGGTGGAGAGCGTATCCGGGGCCGACAGCTTGGCCAACTGAGGGGCCTGCGGGGCACTATCGGCCTGAGAGTAACCAGTGCTCATGACCAGCGTCATCAGCAGCGACCCTACCGCGCCGGCAGCCAGCACCGCACGGGCGCCACGAGAGCCTTGCGGCCTGGAAAAAATCGAACTGCCAGCTTCCATACTCATCGCCCGTGCTGTTGTGCTTATCGTCTTCTGAAGCAGAAACCAGTAATGGCGGAACGCCATAGCGACAGCATGATTTCAGAATTGCTTTGGAGCAGCAAGGCGTAAGCCGTGCCCGGCGGCACAAACCCATATAAAACGTCAGATTTTTCAGCTCAGAGTACGGCGAAGAAATTGACCGGGCGTTGGTCAATACACCGCAAATCGCTGACGCAGCCCCTGCAACGCGACATAAACCCAAGGCCAGAGCAATGCGCTGACCGGCACAGGCACGAGGAACAGCAGCGTCGGCGGCCGATTACCGGTCAGCGTGTTCAGCCAGAGCTGCACCAACTGGGCGAGGCCGAGCACAACCAGCAGCACCATGCTCTGTTGCCACAGCGGAAACATGCGCAGGCGTTGTTGCAGGCTCAGCACCAGAAAAGCGATCAGAATCAGCGGCAAGGCGCTCTGGCCGAACAGCGTGCCGGCCAGCACGTCCTGCGCGAGCCCGAAACAGAACGCGGCGCCCAGCCCACCGCGATGCGGCAGAACCAACGACCAGAAGGCGATGACCAACCCCAGCCATAGCGGCCGTGCGATCTCCGCGCTGCCGGGCATGGGCGCGACGCTGAGCAGCAGCGCGATCGTCAGGCTGAACCAGATGACCCATCCATTATTTGGCCGCCCGCTGATCATTGCGCCTCCTCCGATACCGTTGTCGACGACGAAGCGGCGGGCGCCTGCTCGGAATCGCTCGTTTCAGCCCCCGCCTCAGCAGCGGGTGCGGGCGCAGGTGCGGCTGCCTCCGCGCCTTCGGCAGCGGCTTTCTGATCGGCATCGGCCTGGGCCTCGGCAGCGTCGGCGGCCCGCTCTTCCGGCGTCCGCGAATCGCTGAAGACCAGCATCAGATAGCGGCTGCGATTGAGCATGGCGGTCGGCACCGCACGTACGATGGCGAACGGCTGGCCGGAGCCGTGCACCACCTCGGTCACCTGCGCCACCGGATAGCCGCTTGGGAATCGCTGACCGAGCCCGGAACTGACCAACAGATCTCCTGCTTTTACATCAGCCGTTTCGGCCACATGGCGCAGCTCGAGATAGTCCGGATTGCCGGTACCCACGGCGATCGCACGCAGTCCGTTGCGGTTGACCTGCACCGGAATGCTATGGGTGACATCGGTCAGCAGCAGCACGCGCGCGGCATACGGCAGCACCTCGACGACCTGCCCCATCAGGCCGCTGGCATCGAGCACCGGCTGCCCCATGAAGACGCCGTCCTTCTCGCCCTTGTCGATCAGGATGCGATGGGTGAACGGGTTCGGGTCGAGCCCGATCAGCTCGGCGACGATGACCTTGTCATCCACCAGCGCCGCCGAGTTGAGCAACTCGCGCAGGCGCACGTTCTGCTCGGTGAGCATCGCCAGCTTCTGCAGGCGCCGCTGCATCAGCAGCGCCTCGGCCTTGAGCTTCTCGTTCTCGGCCATCAGGCTGCTGCTACTGGCGATCTGCTCGGTCGCACCTCTCCAGATCCGCACCGGCATGTCGGCGACCCAGTAGAACGGCGTCAGTACCAGCCCCATCTGGCTGCGTACCGTCTTCAGCGCGTCGAAGCGTGCATCCACCACCATCAGCACGACACAAAGCACGACGAACACCAGCAGGCGCACACCGAGCAAAGGTCCCTTGGCAAATAGCGGCTTGATTGCAACTACCTCACGAGTAAAAGCTTGAGACTAAACGCGACAAGCCGAAAGCCGGTGCGACCGGATCTTTCGGCTTGTCGTGAGCACAGCGGCGCAGGCTCACTCCGTGGACAGCAGGTCCATGGCGTGACGATCCATCATCTCCAGCGCGCGACCACCGCCACGGGCGACGCAGGTCAGCGGCTCCTCGGCGACGATCACCGGCAGACCGGTTTCCTGGGCGAGCAGCTTGTCTAGATCACGCAGCAGCGCGCCGCCGCCTGTCAACACCAGGCCGCGCTCGGCGATGTCGGAGGCCAGCTCCGGCGGAGATTGCTCCAGCGCGCTCTTGACCGCTTGAACGATGGTCGCCAGCGATTCCTGCAGGGCTTCGAGCACTTCGTTGGAATTCAGGGTGAAGCTGCGCGGCACGCCTTCGGCCAGGTTGCGGCCACGGACGTCCACTTCGCGGACCTCGCCGCCCGGGAAGGCGGTACCGATTTCCTGCTTGATGCGCTCGGCAGTGGATTCGCCGATCAGGCTGCCGTAGTTGCGACGCACGTAGGTCACGATGGATTCGTCGAAACGATCACCGCCGACTCGCACGGATTCAGCGTAGACCACGCCGTTGAGGGAAATCAGCGCGATCTCGGTGGTACCTCCACCGATGTCCACGACCATGGAGCCGCGGGCCTCGTCCACCGGCAGACCGGCACCGATCGCAGCGGCCATCGGCTCCTCGATCAGGAACACTTCGCGAGCACCGGCGCCGAGTGCGGACTCACGAATGGCACGACGCTCGACCTGGGTCGACTTGCAGGGCACGCAGATCAGCACGCGCGGGCTGGGCTGCAGGAAGCTGTTCTCGTGCACCTTGTTGATGAAGTACTGCAGCATCTTCTCGCAGACGCTGAAGTCGGCGATCACACCGTCCTTCATCGGACGGATCGCGTTGATGTTGCCCGGGGTACGGCCCAGCATGCGCTTGGCCTCGGTGCCGACGGCGACAACGCTCTTCTGGTTGCCGTGGCTACGAATGGCGACTACAGAGGGTTCGTCGAGAACAATGCCGCGATCGCGCACATAAATAAGGGTATTGGCAGTGCCCAGGTCGATCGACAGATCACTGGAAAACATGCCACGCAGTTTCTTGAACATGGGAAAAGGGCCCTGGGGCAAACGCGTGGGGAAAAAAGTGCCGCAAACTCTAACAATGGTGCGAAGTTAGGGCAAGGCGAGAGTCCTCCCGCGTGGCGCCAGAAATGAGGCATTGCGCGCCAGGTCGCATGACGGTGGTCGCCACTCATCCTAAGGCCGCGCACCGCGTCCACGCTACCGATAACCGCCTCGGGCATGTAAGATTGACGGCTTTTCCGGGCCAGAAAGCCCATTGCCGCGGCTCGTCCCGTGCTGCCATGCACCCCGTCCAGTCGACGGAAGGTGCAGTCCCGATTCGCTTTCCGCTGGAGATACCCGATGGCGCTTGAACGCACCGAGGTGGAGAAGATCGCTCATCTGGCCCGCCTGGGCCTGTCTGAAGCCGACCTGCCCCGCACCACCGAGACCCTCAACAATATCCTCGGCCTGATCGACCGCATGCAGGCGGTCGACACCACTGGTATCGAGCCGCTGGCCCACCCGCTGGAAACCACCCAGCGCCTGCGTGCCGATGCAGTCACCGAGAGCAACCAGCGTGATGCCTACCAGGCCATCGCACCCGCCGTGGAAGAAGGCCTCTATCTGGTTCCGCGAGTGATCGAGTGATGATGAAGGATTCCGACATGCACAACCTGACGCTTGCCGAGATCGCCCGCAACCTCGCCGAGAAGCACTTCTCCGCCGAGGAACTGACGCGCACCCTGCTGGCCCGCATCGAGCAGCTCGACCCGCAGCTCAACGCGTTTATCAGCGTGACCGACGAGCTTGCCATCGCACAGGCCAAGGCCGCCGACGCGCGTCGCGCCGCCGGCGAGAACGGCGCCCTGCTCGGCGCACCGATCGGCCACAAGGACCTGTTCTGCACCCAGGGCATCCGCACCAGCTGCGGCTCGAAGATTCTCGACAACTTCAATGCGCCCTACGATGCCACCGTGGTGGAACGGCTCGCAGCTGCCGGCACGGTTACCCTCGGAAAGCTGAACATGGACGAATTCGCCATGGGCTCTGCCAACGAGTCGAGCTATTACGGCGCGGTGAAGAACCCCTGGGACCTGACCCGGGTACCGGGCGGCTCCTCCGGCGGTTCCGCCGCGGCCATCGCCGCACGACTGTTGCCTGCTGCGACCGGCACCGACACCGGCGGCTCGATCCGCCAGCCGGCTGCGCTGACCAACCTCACCGGCCTCAAGCCGACCTACGGCCGGGTATCGCGCTGGGGCATGGTCGCCTACGCATCGAGTCTCGATCAGGGCGGCCCGATGGCACGCACGGCCGAAGACTGCGCGCTGCTGCTGTCGGCAATGGCCGGTTTCGACGCCAAGGACTCCACCAGCGTCGACCAGCCGCTGGACGATTACCTCGCCGCGCTGAGCCAGCCGCTCGCCGGTTTGCGCATCGGCCTGCCGAAGGAGTACTTCGGCGCCGGCCTCGACCCGAAGATCGCTGACGCCGTCATGGCATCCGTCGAGGAACTGAAGAAGCTCGGCGCCACGGTCAAGGAAATCAGCCTGCCGAACATGCAGCATGCGATTCCTTCCTACTACGTGATCGCGCCAGCCGAGGCCTCTTCCAACCTCTCGCGTTTCGATGGCGTACGCTTCGGCTATCGCTGCGAAAACCCGGTCGACCTCACCGACCTCTACAAGCGCTCGCGCGCCGAAGGCTTCGGTGACGAGGTCAAGCGGCGCATCATGGTCGGCACCTACGCGCTGTCCGCCGGTTACTACGATGCCTACTACCTCAAGGCGCAGAAAATCCGCCGCCTGATCAAGCAGGACTTCGTCGCTGCCTTCGAGCAGGTCGACGTGATCCTCGGCCCGACCACGCCGAACCTGGCCTGGAAGCTGGGCGAGAAGAACGCCGATCCGGTTTCGGCCTATCTGGAAGACATCTACACCATCACCGCCAACCTGGCGGGCATTCCGGGCCTGTCGATGCCGGCCGGATTCATTGATGGCCTGCCGGTGGGTGTGCAACTGCTGGCGCCGTACTTCCAGGAAGCGCGCCTGCTCAATGTGGCGCACCAGTATCAACAAGTCACCGATTGGCACATGCGCGCCCCGGCCGGATTCTGAGGAGATTGGAGATGCAATGGGAAACCGTGATCGGGCTGGAGATCCACGCACAGCTCGCGACCCAGTCGAAGATCTTTTCCGGCAGCGCCACCACCTTCGGCGCCGAGCCCAACACCCAGGCCAGCCTGGTCGACCTCGGCATGCCCGGCACCCTGCCGGTGCTCAATGCTGAAGCCGTGCGCATGGCCTGCAAGTTCGGCCTGGCGATCGATGCCGAGATCGCGCCGAAGAACGTCTTCGCGCGCAAGAACTACTTCTACCCCGACCTGCCCAAGGGCTACCAGACCAGCCAGATGGACCATCCCATCGTCGGCAAGGGCTATCTGGACATTACCCTGGAAGACGGCAGCACGCGGCGCATCGGCATCACCCGCGCGCACCTGGAAGAGGACGCCGGCAAGAGCCTGCACGAAGACTTCCACGGCATGAGCGGCATCGACCTCAACCGCGCCGGCACCCCGCTGCTGGAGATCGTCTCCGAGCCGGACATCCGTTCGGCCAAGGAAGCGGTCGCCTACGTCAAGGCGATGCATTCGCTGGTGCGCTACCTGGGCATCTGCGACGGCAATATGGCCGAAGGCTCGCTGCGCTGCGACTGCAACGTCTCGGTGCGGCCGAAAGGCCAGACCGAGTTCGGCACCCGCGCCGAAATCAAGAACGTCAACTCGTTCCGCTTTATCGAAAAAGCCATCAACCACGAAGTGCAGCGGCAGATCGAGCTGATCGAGGACGGCGGCAAGGTGGTGCAGGAAACCCGCCTGTACGACCCGAACAAGGACGAGACGCGCTCCATGCGCAGCAAGGAAGAAGCCAACGACTACCGCTACTTCCCCTGCCCCGACCTGCTACCGGTGGTGATCGAGCAGAGCTTCCTCGACGAAGTCCGCGCCAGCCTGCCGGAACTGCCGGTGCAGAAGCGCGAGCGCTTCGAGCGCGAGTTCGGCCTGTCCGCCTACGACGCCAGCGTACTCTCTGCCAGCCGCGAACTGGCCGACTACTTCGAACAGGTCAACAGCACCTGCGGCGACGCCAAGCTGGCCGCCAACTGGGTGATGGGCGAGCTTTCCAGCCTGCTCAACAAGGAAGCCCTGGAGATCGAGCAGTCACCGGTTAGCGCCGAGCAGCTGGGCGGCATGATCCTGCGCATCAAGGACGACACCATCAGCGGCAAGATCGCCAAGATGGTCTTCGAGGCCATGGCCGCCGGCGAAGGCTCGGCTGACGAGATCATCGAGAAGAAGGGCCTCAAGCAGGTCACTGATTCCGGCGCCATCGAGTCGATGCTGGACGAAGTGCTGGCAGCGAATGCCGAGCAGGTCGAACAGTACCGCGCCAGCGACGAAGCCAAGCGCGGCAAGATGTTCGGCTTCTTCGTCGGCCAGGCGATGAAGGCTTCCAAGGGCAAGGCCAACCCTGGCCAGGTGAACCAACTGCTGAAGAAAAAACTCGAAGGCTAAGCTGAGCGATGGCCCTCCGCGGTTGCCCCTGCTGCAACCGCGGACATCGCTGCATCACCGCTCCCGGCATCGCCACAACGTCACGACACCTGCCGCGGGCCATCGCCGACTCAGCGATCGACCCAACGGAAGGATTGTTCATGCGCCTGACACGCTTCACCGCCCTATTGTTGCTGGCCTTGCTGGTCAGCGGCTGCGCAGATCGCCAGCCGGCTCAACCCGCCAAGGCACCACAAGCTACACAAGAGCGCTTCAGCCAGAGCGGCAAGGCCTCCTACTACGCGCGAATGCATCACGGCCAACGCACCGCCAACGGCGAAACCCACGATCAGAACGCGCTGGTAGCGGCCCATCGCAGCCTGCCTTTCGGCACGCGGGTGCGGGTCACCAACGAGCAGAACGGCAAGCAGGTGGTGGTACGTATCAACGACCGCGGACCATTTCGCCGCGGCCGCATCATCGACCTTTCCCGCGCCGCGGCGGCACAACTGGACATGCTCAAGGCCGGCGTGATCCGCGTGCGTATCGAAACCCTCCCATGAAGGAACAGGCACTGCAGTGATGTCACCGAGCACAGACTGCGCTACCCCAGCCAAGGGAGCGCCCGCATGTCGCTGATTACCTTTGGCTACCTCATCAGCGGCCTGGTACTGCTCGTCGTCGGTGCCGAAGCGCTGGTACGCGGCGCGGCCAAACTGGCCAGCCGCTTCGGCATTCCGCCCCTGATCATCGGATTGACGGTGGTGGCCTTCGGCACCAGCGCCCCGGAAACAGCCGTCAGCGTGCAGGCGTCGCTTAATGGCAGCGGTGACATCGCAGTAGGCAACGTGATCGGCAGCAACATCGCGAACATCCTGCTGATTCTCGGCATTTCCGCACTGATCGCACCGCTGGTGGTATCCCGGCAACTGATCCGCCTCGATGTGCCAGTGATGATCGGCGCCGGCCTGCTCTGCTATGGACTGGCCTGGAACGGCAGCATCAGCCGACTGGACGGTATCCTGCTGCTCGTTGCCCTGATTGGTTACACGCTGTTTCTGGTCCTCGCCAGCAAGCGGGACAAGCCGGGACCAGGCGTCGATGAATTCGACACCGAGTTCGGCCCGGACGCTGGCGACAAGCCTTATGCCTGGGTGCTCCAGCTGCTGCTGATCCTGCTCGGCCTGGGGCTGCTGGTGGGAGGCTCGAATCTGCTGATCGAAGGTGCCGTTGGCCTTGCGCGCGCGCTCGGTCTTTCCGAGCTGGTCATCGGCCTGACGGTGGTTGCGGTCGGCACCTCGATGCCGGAGCTGGCGACCTCGGTGCTGGCGGTCATCAAGGGGGAGCGCGACATTGCCGTCGGCAATGTGGTGGGCAGCTGCATCTTCAACCTGCTGCTGGTACTCGGCGCCGGCGCCGCGGTGGCCGCGGAAGGCCTGTCCATTTCCCCCAATGCGCAGTCCTTCGACTTCCCGGTAATGCTGGCCGTGTTCGTCGCCTGCCTGCCGATTTTCTTTTCCGGGTATTGCATCCGGCGCTGGGAAGGGCTGATGTTTTTCGCCTATTACCTGGCCTACACCCTGTATCTGGTGATGTTCGCCACCGGCCTGGGTGCCATCGAGCTGCTGCGCGACGCGATGCTCTGGTTCGCGTTCCCCTTGACGGCCGTCACGCTTTTGGTGATCTTCCTGCGCGCCTGGCAACACCAGCGCTGAAACACCCACTTTCTGGATTTTTTGCGGAGCGCCCCATCGTGACCCTGATGACCTTTGTCTACCTCATAGCCGGCCTGGTGCTGCTCGTTGCCGGCGCGGAGGTCCTGGTGCGAGGTGCAGCCAAACTCGCCGCCCAGTTCGGCATCTCCCCACTGGTCATTGGCCTCACCGTGGTCGCCTTCGGCACCAGCGCGCCGGAGACGGCCGTCAGCGTCCAGGCCGCACTCAATGGCAGCGGTGACATTGCGATCGGTAACGTCGTGGGCAGCAACATCGCCAACGTACTGCTGATTCTCGGCATGACCGCACTGGTCGCACCACTGGTGGTATCGCGTCAGCTGATCCGTCTGGACGTGCCGATAATGATCGGCGCCAGCCTGGTGACCTTCGGCCTGGCGTGGGACGGAGAACTCAGCCGTATCGACGGTGCACTGCTGTTCACCGCGGTAGTGGTCTACACGCTGTTCCTGATCATAAGCAGTCGCCGCGAAAAAGCTGCGGAAGTCGACGACGAGTTTGCCAAGGAGTTCGGCCTGGATGAGCCGGCCAAGCCGCATGCTGGGCTGATCAACGCTGGCCTGGTGATCGCAGGCCTGGTGTTGCTGGTGGTGGGCTCCAATTTCCTCGTCGAGGGCGCCGTGGCCCTGGCCCGGGCGCTCGGCCTATCGGAGTTGGTCATTGGCCTGACCGTGATCGCGATCGGCACCTCACTGCCAGAACTGGCCACCTCGATCATGGCGGCCTTTCGCGGCGAGCGCGATATCGCCGTCGGCAACATCGTTGGCAGCAACATCTTCAATCTGCTCTGCGTACTTGGCCTGGCCTCGCTGGTGTCGCCGCAGGCGATCGGTGTGTCTTCGAACGCGCTAGCCTTTGATTTCCCGGTGATGATCGCGGTAGCGGTAGCCTGCCTGCCGATCTTCTTCGCCGGCTACTGCATCAAGCGCTGGGAAGGCGCCCTGTTCGTCGCCTATTACGTGGCTTACACCCTGTACCTGGTGCTGACCAGTACCGGCCGCCCGTTCGCGGAAACCTTTGGCGACGCCATGCTGGGCTATGCACTGCCGCTGACCGCGATCACGCTGCTGGTCATCGCCGGCCGCGCCTGGAAAACCCAGCGCTGACAACAGGACGAACCACCGGCGGGCCTGGCTGGCCCGCCTTCACTCAGCCCTCACGCACCTGAGGCCGCGGCAACTCGAACACCTGGGCACTCTCCTCTTCGTCACCCATGCGCTTGAGGGTCCCGTCGACCACCGCGCCGTTCTCCATGCTCAACTGGCGATAGCGGATGTTCCCGCGCACGCGCGCGTTGGAATGCAGTTCGAGCAGATGCTCGACCACCAGATCGCCGACGATGGTGCCGTCGATCAGCGCATCGTAACTGCTCACGTTGCCCTCGATTCTTCCCTCGGCGCTCAGGGCCAGCAGGCTGTGTGTGCCCGGCTTGTGGCAGACATCGCCGCGCACTTCACCGCTAACCTTCAATCCTTCCTCGAAGGTCACATCCCCGATCAGGGACAGGTTGCCGGAGATCAGGCTGGAAAATTGATCGATGGTGACGCGAGGTACCGGCTTCTTCTTGTTGAACATCATCTACTCCAAAAAAGTTAACGGGCCTTCTTCTGCTGACGGAAGAACGCCAGATCGGTCTGCAGCCGCTCGACCTGCGCTGAGAGAGTGGCTATACGCCTTAGCAATTGCTCTTCGGTGGCCCGGATTTCCTGGCGCTTCAACCGGCTCTGCCCAAGCGCGGCCCTGAGTGCCTGGCTGTCCTGCGTCAGCGCCTCGACCTGCCGTGCATGAGCCACCTGCTCGTGGTTGCGCAGGTACAGCAGCGCGCCGATCACACAGAGCAGTCCAAAGATCAGCCAACGTCCGCTGCGCGCGCTGCGCGCGGCTTGCAGTCGGTGCTCGGCGCGTAGCAACTCGCGCGTGGAAGGGCGTTTAGTCCTCAGCCAGGCCATCGCTGTCACGCTCCAGATCACCCAGGGCCAGGAACCGCTGCGGGTCGACGAAGCGCCCCTTGTGCAGCACCTCGAAATGCAGATGAGGACCAGTGGATCGGCCTGTCGAACCCACCGCACCGATACGCTGTGCGGGCGTGACGACCTCACCCTTGCGTACATCCAGTCGCGACAGGTGGGCATAGCGCGTGACCAGGCGATTGCCATGGTCGATCTCCACCAGTTTGCCGTAGGCACCTCGGTAGCCGGCGAAGCGCACCCGGCCTCCCGCCGCAGCGACCACGTCGGAGCCGCTGCGCAACGCGAAATCCACCCCGGAATGGAACGCCAGTTTCTTGCGGAAGGGGTCGACGCGATTGCCGAATGCCGAGCCCAGCCGTGCCTCGCCTACCGGTCGCCGTGACGGAATCGCCATGAGCGCCGCGTTGCGCTCGGCCACTTGTTGCATCAGCCCGTCCAGCATCACCCGCATGCAGCGCGCCGAGGTCTCGCTGTGCTGCAGGTCGGCAAGGCCCAGCCGCTCGGCATCGACCTGCAGGTCCCCCGAACAACCCCGAGGCGGCAACAGCGCGCCGCCCTGCCCTGCGCCGTCCGTGCGTGCCGGCACCAGCACGGGCAGCAGCGTCGGGTCCAACGCCGACAGCTGGCCATGCAGAACACGCTGTTGATCCATCATCTGCTGCAGGGCGAGCAGATCGGATTCGAGAGTTTTCAACCGGCCGACCACCTCGCCGACGCGGGCGATGGCAAAGCGGTCCTCATCCTCGACGGGTACATCACCCTGATGCGTGGCCAGGTTCGGCGTGCGCAGATCGCTGCCAAGCCAGACACCGCCGGCAAAGCTTCCCAGACTCAGCACCAGCAACAGCGCAAAACCCGGAACCGCAAGGCGCCGCAGGTTCACCACGCGTATGTCGTCACGCGTCAGCGAGCGGGTCGAAGGTGTGAAAAATGCCATGAGAGATTCCCTAGAACACGGAGCGGCCGCCTCGCCAGGCAAGCCGTTGAACGTCCAGGGCAATTTGACGCAAACGCACTTTTTTTTCTGAGGCCTGATGACCGATTACGACCATCGCGCCGCGATTCTTAAGCTGAGAGCCGCATTGGCGACGAACGGCGCGGCGAATCGCAGCCAAGGTCTCGACTAGATCCAGCCCAGCCAGCCCAGCAGAAACAGCCCGGCGTTGATGCTCAGCGCTGCCATCAGCGTCGTGATGACAATGATGGTCGCGGCCAGCTGATGATTGGAATTGACCGCGCGCGCCATGACGAAACTCGCTGCCGCCGTTGGGCTGGCAAAGTAGAGAAACAGGATACCCAGCTCCGCATCGCGAAAGCCGTAGGCCCAAGCACCCAGGGTCGCGAGTGCCGGCAGCCAGACCATCTTCATCAGGCTCGAACTGAGCGCACTGCCGCTGCTCTTGCGCAACGCATCCAATGACAGCGTGGCGCCGATGCAGATGAGCGCTAGTGGCAAGGTCATCTGCGCAAAGTACTGGCCCGAGGTCATCAGCCAGCCCGGCAAGTCAATCTGCCAATAGGCAAAGGGCACGGCCGCGACCACACCAATGATCAGCGGATTACGCAGGATGCTGAGCAAAATTTCCTTCGGGCCGACCTGCCCATCCGGGCTGTAGATGGCGAGCACCATCGCCGAGAGGCTGTTGTAGACCAGAATCACCACCCCGGCGAGCACACCGCCAACCGACAGGCCGTAGTCACCGTAGAGGCTGCTGGCCAGCGCCAGACCGACGATGCCGTTGTTGCCACGAAAAGCGCCCTGCACGTACACGCCGCGATCGGGTGCCGGGCAACGCCACAAGGCCCAGACCCAGGCCACGATGAATGTCGCAATTGTGGCGAGCACGAAATAGAGCAGCAGTGCCGGCTGCAGCGCCGCTGTCAGATCGGCCTTGATGATGGAGATGAACAGCAGCGTCGGCATGGTGCCCCTGAACACCAGCGCCGAAGCCGTATACACGAACGCAGCGTCGATCCAGCCGAGGCGCTTGAGCGCGACACCGAGAAACAACATGGCAAACACCGGCGCAGTGACGCTCAGGGTTTGCAGTACGAGGGGGAGCATGGAAGACGCCTGCTACTACAAAGCTCGCAAGCATAAAGCATGCGTTACGCGAGGGCTCGGGCGTCGTGTGATGACAACGCCGCCCCCGCGAGACAATGACGCCGGTTAGCGTCGCACCGGACGTTTCTGTAGCTTGCGCTGCAAGGTCCGTCGATGCATGCCCAGGGCACGGGCGGTAGCGGAGATATTGCCGTCGTGCTCACTGAGCACCCGCTGGATATGCTCCCACTGGAGGCGATCGACCGACATGGGATTTTCCGGCACCAGGCTGTCGAGATCGGCATGCTGCGACAACAATGCCGCCAGCACGTCGTCGGCATCGGCAGGCTTGCACAGGTAATTGCAGGCGCCGCGCTTGATCGCTTCAACCGCTGTGGCGATGCTCGAGTAACCGGTCAGGATCAACACCCGCATCTCGGGGTCCAGCTCGAGCAACTTGGGCAGCAGCACCAGGCCCGAATCGCCTTCCATCTTAAGGTCGAGCACTGCGTAGTCAGGAATATCCTGCTTGGCCAGGGCCAGGCCCTCCTCGGCAGAACCAGCAATGCTGACCTGCAGGCCCCGGCGACTCATGGCGCGCGCCATTACCCGGGTGAACGTCGGATCGTCATCCACCAACAGCAGGTGAGGTTGTTCTTCACCCTCTTGCTGCAACTCGTCGGTCATCTGTGCATTCCTCGCATTGGTCACGATCAGGATCAGGCGCGTACCGAACCATGCGGTAGGCGCAGTTCGGTCAGTGTGCCACCTTCTTCGTGATTGTAGAGCTTCACCGTGCCGCCAGCGCGCGTGACGCTGGCCTGACTGAGAAACAGACCAAGGCCGAAACCCTTGCCCTTGGTCGTGATAAAGGGTCTGCCGATCTGCTCGGCGATCGCCAGCGGAACACCGGCGCCGTGGTCACGGATGGTCAGCTTGATCCACTGCGGATCCCAGTCCAGGCGTATTTCCAGATCCTCGGGACTGGCATCGGTGGCGTTATTCAACAGGTTGAGCAGCGACTGGCTGAGGTCCGCCGGCGGCATCAGCTTCGGCGCACTGCCAAGGCCGACGCACTGGAAGCGGAATGTTGCCTCTGGACGCATCAGGTGCCAGCGCTGCAGGACCGAGTCGACCCATTCGCGTGCGGTCTGCTCGACGACCGCCTGGCGCCGGTCTGCCTCGGCGGCGCGGACCAGTTGACGCAGGCTCTCCTTGCAGAGCTGGACCTGCGACTGCAGCAGGCCGAGATCCTCGCTCAGCTGCGGGTCCTTGTATTCCTGGCGCAACTCCTTGAGCAGCACGCTCATGGTTGCCAGCGGCGTGCCCAGTTCATGAGCGGCGCCAGCGGCCTGGGTGGCCACGGCGAGCAGTTGCTGGTCACGCATGCTCTCCTCGCGGCGCTGGGCCTGCTGCTGTTCCTGTCGGCGCAGCTGTTCGGCCATGCGCGCGACGAAGAAAGTGATCAGCGCGGCCGCCAGCGCGAAACTCAGCCACATGCCGTAAACCTGCAGCGTCGCCCGCTCGAAGGGTGGCAGGGTGAGCGGGTCGTACCAGACCAGCATCAGCGTGTAACCCAGCAGCGCCAGGCCGGAAAGCACGATGGAATAAAGCCACGGCAGGGTTGCCGCAGCGATGGTCAGCGGCACCAGGTAGTAGGACACGAACGGATTGGTCGAGCCGCCGGAGTAGTACAGCAGCGCGCTGTGGATCATCAGGTCGCAGCCCAGATGCACGGCGTATTCCAGCTCGGTGACGGGCCAGGGGCCGCGCAAACGCAGTGCCGTACCCAGACAGAGCACCGCCGACACGGCCAGCGTGATGCCCAGCGCCAGCCAAGGCAGCGTCAGCATCTGCGTCGCGTAAGCCACGCCCACGGCGCCGGACTGTGCAGCCAGCACCACGATGCGAATAAGGGTCAGAAGCCGAAGGTTCTGCCGGCTGGCAGATAGCAGCGGGACGGATGTGTACATGGAGTCTCCAAGAATTCGGCGGAGTATAACCAAGCCGTCTGGCGGCCAAACCGAAATGCGGCAACTCGACGCACGGGCAGCTGCATACATTCACCGGCGCAGGTAGAGTCTTGCGCTATCGCACCGGCAGGTGCACATGCCAAGGATCCGTTATGCAGCCAACTCTCTTCCGCAGTGCAGCCCTCATGGCGCTGATCACCAGCCTCGTCAGCCTGCCCGCCATGGCCGAGGAACCACGCTACAACCAGGTCGCCCTGCGCGCCGAGGTCAGCAGCGAAGTGGCCCATGACCGCATGCACGTCACGCTCTACAGCGAAGCACAACACAACGACCCCGCCCAGCTCGCGGCAGAGACCACCCGCGCGCTGAACCAGGCGCTGCAGACCGCTCGGCAGAGCAAGGATGTGATCGTCAGCCAGGGCAGCCGCAACAGCTATCCAGTCTATGACGACAAGGGCCAGCAGATCTCCGGCTGGCGGGAGCGTGCCGAGCTGCGCCTGGAGAGCGGCAACTTTGCCAGCCTGTCGAAGCTGACCGCCGAGCTGATGAAGAGCCTGAAGATGAGCAGCATGCACTTCAGTGTCTCTGACCCGATCCGCAAGCAGAACGAGGATGCCCTGCTCAAGGAGGCGGTCGCCGCGTTCCAGGCGCGCGCCCAACTCGCGACCGAAGCGCTCGGCGGCAGCGGTTACAAGCTGGTGAGCCTCAACCTCAACGGCGGCGGATTTCAACCTGTCATGCGCAGCAGCGCGATGAAGATGGACATGATGGAGTCGGCACCCATCCCTGAAATCGAAGCGGGCACTCGCCAGGTCACGATCAACGCCGACGGCGTCATCGAAGTTCAGATGCCGTGACCGAAACTGACCGTTCGGACCACTTCTAAATATTCGCTTACAAATAGCCAGCCCGCGCTGTGCAAGGGCTGGCAACCGATTTGACGACCCAGATGAGAAATAAGCGCAGTAAATTCTAAATTCTCGTTTACGAATGATTATCATGCGGGCGCCAACGAGACGGCTACAAGGAGCCCGCATGTCTACCCCCTTCGCACGTACCGCCCTGTCCTGCGCCATGATCGGCTGCAGCTGGACGGCTCTCGCCCAGAACGCGCCTGTCACGCTCAACGACACGGTCGTCAGCGCCTCCGGCTTCGAACAGAAGATCACCGAAGCACCGGCCAGCATCAGCGTCATCAGCCGTGAAGACCTGCAGCAGAAGCGCTACAACAACCTGGCGCAGGCACTGGGCGACGTGGAAGGCATCGATATCGGCCAGGGCACCGGCAAGACCGGCGGGCTCAACATCAGCATTCGCGGCATGCCCAGCCAGTACACCCTGATCCTCATCGACGGCCGTCGACAGAACGCCGCAGGCAATGTCACGCCAAACGGCTTCAACGAAACCTCCACCAGCTTCATGCCGCCGCTGTCGGCCATCGAGCGCATCGAAGTGATCCGTGGCCCGATGTCGACGCTCTACGGCTCCGACGCCATGGGCGGGGTAATCAACATCATCACCCGCAAGGTGGGCAAGGAATGGACCGGCTCGGTGACACAGGATTACACCTATCAGCAAGATCGCGACTTTGGCGACACCCGCAACACCAGTGTCTACGCCAGTGGTCCGCTGATCGACGGTCTGCTCGGCCTGCAGGTCCGCGGCAGCCTGTTCGATCGCCAGGAGTCGGATCTGAGTTACGGCAATGGCATTGATGTCAGCAAGCGCGGCCCCTCGCCCGTCGATGGTCGCAACCAGAACATCGGCGCCCGCCTGGCTCTGACCCCGCATCAGGACCATGACTTCGCGCTGGATATCGAGCGTGGGCGACAGGCATACAACAACGACGAATGCCAGCTCGGCACCCTCGACGGCTTGAACAGGGCTTGTACCGCACCGGATACCGCAGCGAACGGCTATGACGACGAGCTTCGCTTCGAGCGCGAACAGATCGCCCTGACCCACACCGGCCGCCTCGGCTTCGGCACGCTGGATTCCAGCCTGATGCACAACACCACCGAAACCTTCGGCCGGACCATTCCCGGCACCATCGGTGCGCCGACCGCCGTACCCGGGGCAATCGGCGGGGACGATCGCGAGCTGGAAACCACCAACCTGGTCTTCGACACCAAGCTGGTTGCCCCGATCGGCGAATCGCACATCGCCACCGTAGGCGGCCAATGGTGGAAAGCCGAAATGACCGATGGCATCGCCCAGACGGAATTCGAGCAGAAGACCTGGGCACTGTTTGCCGAAGATGAGTGGCGCCTGCGCGATGATCTGGCCCTGACCCTGGGCGCCCGCTATGACGACCACGAGTCCTTTGGTGGGCATGTCAGCCCGCGGGCTTACCTGGTCTGGAACACCACCGACAACTGGACCCTCAAGGGCGGCATCAGCAAGGGCTACAAGACGCCGGACCTGAACGACCTGCACGGCGGCATCAATGGCGTAACCGGCCAGGGTTCCATCATCACCATCGGCAACCCGGACCTGGACCCCGAAACGACCACCAGTACCGAGATCGGTGCCTATTTCGACAGCCTGACCGGCTTCAGCGCCAACGCCACGCTGTTCCACAACAAGTTCAAGGACAAGATCGCCAGCGGCGACCCGATCACCGATCCACTGTGCGCAGGCAACAACAACGGCACCTGCTCGCAGCAGATCAACGTCGACGAAGCGGTGACCCGTGGCCTGGAGCTGGCTGGCAGCTGGCAATTCGCACCAGCCTGGAAACTGAGCGCCAACTACACCTACACCGACAGCGAGCAGAAGAGTGGCGATAACCAGGGAGAGCCGCTGACCAACACGCCCGAACACCTGGCCAACGCCAAACTCGACTGGCAGACCACCGACCGTCTGGGCCTGTGGCTGAAGAGCGAGTACCGCGGTGAGCGCGCGCGCTTCACCTCCAGCTACGAGAATCTCGCTAACGCCAACGGCAGCTACTCCACCAGCCAGTCGATCTACGACACGCTGGGCAAGAACGCCAAGGCATACACACTGTTTCACCTGGGCGGGTCGTATCGGGCTACGGAGAACCTGACGCTCAACGCGACGATCTACAACCTCTTCGACAAGGACTTCGTCGACGGCAAGGCCTACACCACCTACTCCAATGGCGGGAGCGCAAACGGCACGGCCTACGGCACCGACTACAGCCACTCCGGCGCCGCCACCACCGGTATCGTGGAAGAAGGCCGCCGCCTATGGCTGTCAGCCAACCTGACCTTCTGACCTGAAGGCGACACAACAGAGCCGGGATCATCCCGGCTCTGTTGTTTCTCGCCCATACGGATCATGAAAAACGCGAATGTATGCTGTTTGTAAATCTTTAGCATCGCCGCGTCAGTCGCCCTAGAATTCGCCCACCCTCCCATACGCCAAGGACCACCATGCATATCTGGCTCGGCACTCTGCGCCAATGGCACTGGATCAGCTCCGCGCTGTGCCTGGTCGGCATGCTGCTGTTTGCGGTCACCGGCATCACGCTGAACCACGCCGGGCAAATCGAGAGCAAACCGCTGGTGGAAACCCGCGAAGGGCAGCTGCCCGAGCGGCTGCTCAACAGTCTGCAGGTCGACACTCCGGAGGACGGTCTGCCAGCTGACCTGCAGCGATGGCTGGAACAGACCCTGGACGTGCAGCTGGCCGGTCGCGAAGCCGAGTGGAGCGATGGCGAACTCTACGTCGCCCTGCCCCGTCCTGGCGGCGATGCCTGGCTGAGTCTGAGCCTGGAAAGCGGCGAGCTGGAATACGAATCGACCGATCGCGGCTGGATCGCCTACTTCAACGACCTGCACAAGGGCCGTCACAGCGGCGAAGCCTGGAGCTGGTTCATCGATCTGTTTGCCGTTGCCTGTGTGGTGTTCAGCCTCACCGGCCTGCTGCTCCTGCAACGCCATGCCGGCAATCGCCCCGGCACCTGGCCACTGGTTGGCCTGGGGCTGGTGATTCCGCTGCTACTGGCGCTGCTCTTCATTCATTAAGGACTGCTCATGCGTAAACGCCTGTTGTTCCCCCTCGCCCTGCTTAGCGCCCCGCTATACGCGGCGGACCTGCAGCTGGACGTGGAAATCCCCCGCCTGGATGTCGCCGAGTACCACCGTCCCTATGTCGCCATCTGGCTCGAGCGCCCGGACCAGAGCCACGTTGCCAATCTGGCGGTGTGGTACGACACCAAGCTCAAGGACAAGGAAGGTGAAAAGTGGCTCAAGGACCTGCGCCAGTGGTGGCGCCGGAGCGGCCGCAGTCTGGAAATGCCGGTTGATGGCGTCAGCGGCGCCACCCGTGCCGTGGGCAGCCACAGCCTGAAGTTTTCTGACAAGCAGGCACCGTTCAAAACGCTGGAGGCCGGCGAGTACCGCGTGGTGGTCGAAGCGGCCCGCGAGGTCGGCGGCCGCGAGCTGCTGCGCGTCCCATTCAGCTGGCCGCCCCAACAGAACGCCGAACATCAAGCCCAGGGCAAGAGTGAGCTGGGCGCCATCAATCTCACGCTGACCCCATGAACAGGAAGCACGCCATGAAACCCGTAATCAAATGGACCGCCCTGGCCCTCGCTGTCTGCCTGCCGCTTTCGGCGCAGGCCCACCGCGCCTGGATGCTGCCTTCGGCTACCGTGCTCTCGGGTGAAGAGCCTTGGATCACCGTCGACGCCGCGGTTTCCAACGACCTGTTCTATTTCGAACACGTGCCGATGCGCCTCAAGGGTATCGGCGAGGCAGCCCAGGCACCGGCAGGTGGCCCGCCCGGCATGCGCGGGCGGCCGGTTCCGGAGCTGCAGGTCATCGCCCCGGACGGCTCCAAGGTCGCGGCACAGAACGGCGCCATCGGCCGCTACCGCAGTACCTTCGATGTGCAGTTGAGCCAGAAGGGCACCTACAAGCTGGCGGTCGCCAACAACGGCCTGTTCGCCAGCTGGAAGGAAAACGGCCAGATGCGCCGCTGGATGGGGACCCCGGAAAGCTTCGCCAAGGACGTCCCGGCCAAGGCCGAAGGTCTCAAGGTCAGCCAGACCAGCAACCGCATGGAAGTGTTCGTGACCTCCGGTGCGCCCAGCACCGACGTACTCGCGCCCAGCGGCCAGGGCCTGGAACTCAAGCCCGTCACCCACCCCAACGACCTGTTCGCCGGCGAAGCAGCGGAGTTCGTCTTTCTGCTCGATGGCAAGCCGGCCGCGGATGTCGAGATCAGCGTGATCCCGGGCGGCAACCGCTACCGCGACCAACTGGGAGAGATCAGGACGAAAACCGACAAGGCCGGTAAGGCCAGCATCACCTGGCCGGAAGCTGGCATGTACTGGCTGGAAGCCGAGCTCACTACCGACAAGGGCGTCAGCAAGCCGGCCACCGAGCGCCGCGCCAGCTACAGCGCAACCCTGGAAGTGCTGGCGCCCTGACGCCAGCCCGCTGCCTGAGCACTGACGCTCAGGCAGCGCGCTACCGCATTCCCCGCAACGAGTCCGCTTCTTGCCCAGACCTTTCCAATCCGTCCGGCGCCTGTCGCCGCTGCTCGGCTGTCTCGCGGTCGCTGCGCTGCTGCTGTGGTGGCAGCCGCCGCGAGCGATCAGCGCTGCCGTGGTCGTCCTCGTCTATCTGGCCATGTCGCTGTATTTCTGGCGTGGACAGCCACCCCGCAAAGCAGCATCTACCGACGTGACCTCGGCGCTTGTGGTGACCTATGCCAGCCAGGGCGGGCAAGCCCGGCTCTATGCCGAGCGCAGTGCTGAGCAGCTTCGCGAAGCTGGCGTGAACGTGCAGCTGCTGCCGCTGAATGCGCTGGAGCCGAGCCGGCTGCCAGCGCGGCGCATCCTGTTCGTCGTCAGCACCTATGGCGAAGGCGAGGCGCCGGACGACGGCGCGCGCTTCGAGCGGCGCCTGAGCACGGCAAACCTGCAGCTGCAGGACCTCGAGTATGCCGTGCTGGCCTTTGGTGATCGCCAGTACCGCCATTTCTGTGCGTTCGGCCAGCGTCTGGATGAACGAATGCGCCAATGCGGCGCCACGCCACTGTTCGATCGCCTGGAAGCTGACCGAGCCGATCCCGGCGTACTGCGCCACTGGCAACAGCAGCTGGCCCATTTAAGTGGCAACAGCGATTTCAGCGACTGGCTGCCGGCGCCCTATCGGCAATGGCAGCTCACCGAGCGCCGCTGCCTCAACCCCGGCAGTGCCGGCGCGCCAGTGCAGCATCTGACGCTCGTGCCAGTCGACGATCAGCAACGCTGGCGCGCCGGCGATATCGTCGAGGTCGGTCCGCAGCACGAACTGCCCCGCATGGAACGCTTGCTGCAGCAGCTGGGTCTCGACCCGCAGCAGCGGCTCGATGGCCAGCGTCTGGCAAGCCAGCTGGCCGGATTACGCCTGCCGGACCTCGACGTGTTGCGCACGCTCGACCTGCCCGCCTTGCTGGCCCTACCGCCCTTGCCGCACCGCGAATACTCCATCGCCTCGATACCCGCGGACGGCGCCGTGCAGCTGGTGGTGCGCGAAGCTCGTCATCCGGACGGCACGCTCGGCCTCGGCTCCGGTTGGCTGTGCCGTCACGCGGCGATTGGCGAGCGGATCGCCCTGCGCATCCGCAGCAACCCCGGTTTTCATGGGCCCTCGGTCGATACACCGCTGATCCTGATCGGCAACGGCACCGGGATCGCCGGATTGCGCGCGCACCTGCGCGAACGCGCAACCGCTCCCCAAGGCTCACGCAGCTGGCTGCTGTTCGGCGAACGCAACGCCGCCCACGACTTCTTCTTTCGAGACGAACTGCAGCATTGGCTCGACAGCGGCCTGCTGGAGCGGCTGGACCTGGCGTTCTCTCGTGACCAGCCGGAGAAGCGCTATGTGCAGCAAGTCCTGCGGGACGCGGCCGACGACCTGCGCCGCTGGATTGATCAGGGCGCCGCGATCTACGTTTGCGGCAGCCTGGAAGGCATGGGGCAGGAAGTGCAGCAGATCCTGCTCGGTCTGCTCGGCCAGGCGCGGCTGGAACAGCTGAGCGAGCAGGGACGCTATCGCCGCGACCTGTATTGATGTCCGCCATAACGACAAAGGCCGCTTCGAAGAGCGGCCTTTGTCATTTTCACAGCGGGATCAGAAGTGGAAGTTGGTGCTCAGTAACGCAGTACGACCGGCCGCGACGTGGGCATAGTGGCTGCCGTAGACCTGATCGAAATAGCGCTTGTCGGTCAGGTTCTGCACGTTCAGCTGCAGGTCCAGATTCTTGCTCACGCGATAGGCGGCCATCGCATCGTAGCGCCAGTATTCCGGTACCTCGATGTTGTTGGCCGTGTCGCCGAAGCGGGAGTCGACGTAGGTCGCACCGCCACCGATGGTCAGGTCCTGGGTGAGGTTGTAGGTGTTCCAGAAGCTGAAGCTGTGCTTCGGCGTGCTCGGCACCTCGTTACCGTCGTACAGCCCTTCCACGTACACCGGCGCCGCGCGGGTGCCGACGTTGGCGGCACCGGACTTGACCACTTCGGCGTCCAGATAGGTATAGCTGGCAAACACCTGCCAGTTACGGGTGATCTGGCCGGTGGCGCCCAGCTCCAGGCCGTCGACCTGGGTTTCACCGATGCTTTCCTGGAAACCGCTGGCGTTGGTCACCCGCGCGTTGGTCTTCTCGGTGCGGAACAGCGCGGCGGTCAGGCCGAGACGCTCGTCGAAGAAGTCCCACTTGGTGCCGATCTCGTAGTTGCGGTTGCGCTCCGGATCGAGAACCTGGTTGTTCACGTTGAGCGCATCGGAGCCTTCGCCGCCGGTCTCGCCGGACGGGTTGCTGGAGGTCGACCACGCCGCGTAGATGCTGCCATTGGGCAGCGGATTGAAGACCAGACCCAACTGGTAGTTCCAGAAGTGGCTCTTGTTCTCCGGCCGGGTGACGACACCGGCGGTGGAGACGGCCTTCTGCTCCGTTTCGTAGTCGTCGTAGCGCAGGCCCATGTTCAGCGACCACTGCTCGTTGAACTTCAGCGTATCGAAGACGTAGGCCGCCAGCGTTTCGGTGTCAGTATCGGTCGTCGCCGTGCTGCGCGCGATGCCGCCGGTCCAGGCATCCTTGGAGCTCGGGTTGGACAGGCTGGTGCAGTCGCCCGAAGCCAGGTGCGCCGACGAGCAGGTGTTGCCGCTGGTGCCCGGAGTCACCACGTAGGGTCGGTTGTGCACGCCGACATCGCTGATTTCCACGCCGGTCACCAGGGTGTGCTCGATGCTGCCGGTGTCGAATCGCGCCGTCAGATCGGTCTGATTGACCCAGCTCTGGGTATCGGAATTGCGGCTCTTGGCAGAGCGCGAAACCAGTCCATTGGGCACGTTGCCACGCGAGTCGTCCGGGTTGGTGACTATGTAGTCCAGGGTGGTGCGGGCGATACGCGTGGTGTTGGAGACGGTCAGGTTCTCGTTCAGGTCGTGCTCGAGCCGAATGGTGCCGGCATCCGTGGTGCTCTCGCGGAAGTCGCGGCTTTCAAGGCCGTAGAAGTTGTCGCGATCCACGCTCACTGGCTCGCGACCTGGATTGAATGGCGTAGCCACGGTCAGCGGAATGCCGTAGTCCGGCATGTCGTCTGTTTCCAGGTGGTAGTAAGACAGCGTCGCCCGGGTCGGCGTATCGAAGCCGAAGGTGATGGTCGGCGCCACGCCCCAACGACTGACATCCACACCATCGCGGCCGGCGACGTTGGCCTCGTGCTTCATCAGGTTCAGACGGCCGGCGACGTTGTCACCGAGCACGCGGTTGACGTCCAGCGTATAGCGGCGCGTCTGGTCCGAACCGAGGGTGACGCTGGCATCGCCGAAGTCGCGTTGCTTGGCGGTCTTGCTGATCAGGTTGAGGCTGCCGCCCGTGGAGCCGGCACCGGTGTAGGCTGAGCCCGGCCCCTTGCTCACTTCGATGCTCTCGACGTTGAAGATCTCGCGGGTTTGCGAGCCAACGTCACGCAGGCCGTCGATGAAGGTGTCGCTCTCGGCGTTGAAGCCGCGAATGATCGGCCGGTCGCCCGCCGGGTTACCGCCCTCGCCCGCACCGAAGGTGATGCCGGAGGTGGTGCGCAACGCATCCACCAGCGTCAGCGAACCGGTGTCACGGATCACCTGGTCGGTGATCACGGTGACCGACTTCGGTGTTTCGCGCAGCGGTGCCGTGTATTTCTTCGAGGCGGATGTATCGGCCTTGTAGGCCTGTTCCTGCTCACCGATTACCGTCACTTCATCGAGCGCAACCGGCGCTTCGCTGGGCGATGACGCTGCAGGCACGACCTGAGCCATGGAGGGAGCGGAGAAAGCGGTAAGGGCGACACCGATAGCCGAAGCCAACACGCGAGGTGGCTGGGCCAGTTCTAGAGACTGACGCGACATGTAATGCGGATCCTTGGAAGTTGATGCAACTGCGAATTGCTATTATTAGCAGGTGTCATTCTGATACATTCTGTCGCATTCTGAAACACCTGAATGCAAACTAATATCATTCGCCAATTCCACATCCTGTCGGTGATCCATGCTCCTACGCATTGCCAATGTGTTTTCCCGTGAAGAAACCGACCGTATTCGCTCCGCGCTGGAACAGGCCGACTGGCAGGACGGTCGGGTCACGGCCGGCTATCAGTCGGCCAAGGCCAAATACAATCTGCAGCTGGCAGAGGACGACCCACTCGCCCGCGAGATTGCCGAAGCCATGCTGCAACGGCTCTGGCAGCATCCGCAGTTCATGTCTGCCGCGCTGCCGAGCAAAGTCTTTCCGCCCCTGTTCAACTGCTACACGGCCGGCGGCGAGTTTGGCTATCACATCGACAATGCGGTGCGTCAGGTACGCAACAGCGCCGAACGCGTGCGCACCGACCTGTCCGCCACACTGTTCTTCAGCGATCCCGACGAGTACGACGGCGGCGAACTGGTGATCCACGACACCTACGGCACGCAGCGGGTGAAGTTCGCTGCCGGCGACATGGTGCTCTACCCCAGCACCAGCCTGCACAAGGTCGAGCCGGTCACGCGCGGCGCACGGCTGGCTTCGTTCTTCTGGATTCAGAGCCTGGTGCGCGAGGATGCGCAGCGCACGCTGCTCTACGAGATGGACCAGGCCATCCAGCAACTGACCGCCGATGTGCCGGAGCACCCATCCCTGGTGCAACTGACCGGCACCTATCACAACCTGCTGCGCCGCTGGGTCGAGGTCTGATGCCTCATCTTCTGCGCCGTGAGGAAGCCCTCTACAGCGACCAGCTGGGCAAGCTGGCCGAGGAACCGCACCGAGCCGCACGCCTGGTCCTCGCGGCCGCCGCGACCGGGGAAATCGAAGCGCAGGCGCTGCTCGGGCAAATCCTGCTGGAGGGCCGCGGCATCCAGGCCGATCCCGAACTGGCCCTGACCTGGTTCGGCATCGCCGCCGGCCGCGGCCACGCCATGGCCTGCAACATGGCCGGACGCTGCCACGAGCTTGGCTGGGGCTGCCCGGCCAATCCCGCACGCGCCGCCGAGCGGTACCGGCGCGCGGCAGACATGGGGTTGGACTGGGGCATGTACAACCTGGCCAATCTGCTCGCCACCGACCGCGGCATTCCGCAGGATGAAGTCGCGGCTTATCGCCTATACCGCCAGGCCGCCGAGCTGGGCCACGCCAAGTCGATGAACCTGACCGGACGCTGCCTGGAAGAAGGCCGCGGTGTGTCGCGCGACGTGTCAGCGGCGCACGGCTGGTATCGACGTTCCGCGGAGGCTGGCGACTTTCGCGGCCAGTTCAGCCATGCCGCCGTGCTGCTCACCCAGCAGCAATGGGACGCCGCCCGGCATTGGCTGGACCGCGCGCTTGAGGTTGGCCACCTGAAGTTCGTCGAGACCGCGCTGGCCAGCCTGCAGGCCGCCGCATTGCCTCAGATCGCCGATATCGTCGAGGCCTACGCGCGGCGACGCGACGAGCTACGCGCCGGGTTACGGTGAACGAAGCACAGAAACGAAAACGCCCCGCAATGCGGGGCGTTCGTTCATCGTCTACGGCTTAGATGTAGTAAGCCTTCAGCGGCGGGAATCCGTTGAATTCGACGGCGCTGTAGCTGGTGGTGTAGGCACCGGTGGACAGCCAGTACAGGCGGTCGCCGATGGCCAGGTTAAGCGGCAGGCCGTACTTGTAGTTCTCGTACATGATGTCGGCGCTGTCGCAGGTTGGACCGGCGATCACCACTTCCTCGACTTCGCCCTTCTTCTCGGCATAGATCGGGAACTTGATCGACTCGTCCATGGTTTCGATCAGGCCGCTGAACTTGCCCACATCGACATACACCCAACGCTCTACCGCGGTACGCGACTTGCGTGCTACCAGCACCACCTCACATACGAGGATGCCGGCGTTGGCGATCAGCGAGCGACCCGGCTCGAGGATGATTTCCGGCAACTCGTCGCCGAAATCTTCCTTGAGGAAGCGGATGATTTCCTCGGCATAGGTTTCAAGGCTGTTGGTGCGGGTGATGTAGTTGGCGGGGAAACCGCCACCCATGTTGATCATCTTCAGCTCGATGCCGTCTTCTTCCTTCAGACGCTCGAAGATCACCTTGACCTTGGCGATGGCGGCGTCCCATACGGAAATGTCGCGCTGCTGCGAACCGACATGGAAGGAAATGCCGTAGGGCTCCAACTTCAGCTGACGCGCGAGGATCAAGAGATCCATGGCCATGTCGGTCTGGCAGCCGAACTTGCGCGACAGCGGCCAGTCCGCAGTGGTAGAGCCTTCGGTGAGGATGCGTACATAGACTTTCGAACCCGGCGCGGCCTTGGCGATGTTCCGCAGGTCGGCTTCCGAGTCGGTGGCGAACATGCGCACACCCTTGTCGTAGAAGTAGCGGATGTCCTTGGCTTTCTTGATGGTGTTGCCGTAGCTGATGCGCTCCGGGCCAACGCCGCGGGACATTACTTTGTCCAGCTCATAGATCGAGGCGATATCGAAGCTCGAACCCTTGTCGCGCAGCAGATCGATGATCTCGACCGCCGGGTTGGCCTTGACGGCGTAGTACACGCTGGCGAATTCGAAACCGGCGCGCAGGTCGTCATAGGCCTTGCTGATGGTTTCGGTGTCGATCACCACGAAGGGGGTTTCGTGCTGGTCGGCAAATGCCTTCATCTTCTGGAAGGTGGCGCGAGGGTAATAGTCTTCGATCTTGACCGTCATGCGTGGGACTCCAAAAAACGGGAAACAAAAGTCGGATGAGGGATGGAGGGCATCAGCCCTGACAAGAACGCCTGATCAGTTTCCCCACTTTGGTTCGCCTACTTCCCAAGGCATGTCGCCGAGTATCACGGAGGATCTCTCGTCGTCAGTACTTGAGCCGGATGGATCGTTGCCAGCATGGACGTTCGGGCGCGAACTTTAGGACCAAGGGGGGCATAGATCAATCAAAAAAACGTCCCGAAGGTGCATCCGTTTCGAGTTGTTGTCGATTCAAAACAAAGCGTCATGGAAACTGCACAAATCGGCGATTTCCGCAGCCGTGCGGGCCGCAGCGAAATCCATTTGCCGCTATAATCGCCGCCTTTTTTGACAGACCGACTACTCGTCGACGGGTTCCTTAATTCCGATGACCACTCAGGCCGCCGAAGTCGCGAAGCGCCGTACCTTCGCCATCATCTCGCACCCCGATGCGGGCAAGACCACCATCACCGAAAAGCTGCTGCTGATGGGCAAGGCGATCGCCGTTGCCGGTACGGTGAAGTCGCGCAAATCCGACCGCCATGCCACCTCCGACTGGATGGAGATGGAGAAGCAGCGCGGCATCTCCATCACCACCTCGGTGATGCAGTTCCCCTACCGCGAGCACATGATCAACCTGCTCGACACTCCGGGCCACGAGGACTTCTCGGAAGACACCTACCGCACCCTCACCGCGGTGGACTCGGCGCTGATGGTTCTCGACGGCGGCAAGGGTGTCGAGCCACGCACCATCGCACTGATGGACGTCTGCCGCCTGCGCGACACGCCAATCGTCAGCTTCATCAACAAGCTCGACCGCGATATCCGCGACCCCATCGAACTGCTCGACGAAATCGAGGCGGTGCTGAAGATCAAGGCCGCGCCGATCACATGGCCGATCGGCTGCTACCGCGACTTCAAGGGCGTGTACCACCTCAAGGACGACTACATCATCGTCTACACGCCGGGCCACGGGCACGAGCGCACCGAGGTCAAGATCATCCAGAACCTGGATTCCGACGAAGCGCGCAAGCACATCGGCGACGAGTACGAGCGTTTCATCGAACAGCTGGAACTGGTTCAGGGCGCCTGCCACGAGTTCGACCAGGACGAATTCCTCAATGGTCAGCTGACCCCGGTGTTCTTCGGTACCGCGCTGGGCAATTTCGGTGTGGACCACGTGCTCGACGCCGTCGTCGACTGGGCGCCGATGCCGCTGCCCCGCGCGGCCAACGAGCGAGTGGTCGAGCCGGTCGAGGAGAAGTTCACCGGCTTCGTGTTCAAGATCCAGGCGAACATGGACCCCAAGCACCGCGACCGCATCGCCTTCATGCGCATCTGCTCGGGCAAGTACGAGAAAGGCATGAAGCTGCGCCACGCGCGCATCGGCAAGGATGTCCGCATCGCCGACGCCCTGACCTTCTTCTCCAGCGAGCGGGAAATGCTCGAGGAAGCCTGGGCCGGCGACATCATCGGCCTGCACAACCACGGCACCATCCAGATCGGCGACACCTTTACCGAAGGCGAGAACCTGGGCTTCACCGGCATCCCGCACTTCGCCCCGGAACTGTTCCGCCGCGTGCGCCTGAAGGATCCGCTGAAATCCAAGCAGCTGCGCCAGGGCCTGCAGGAACTGGCCGAGGAAGGCGCCACCCAGGTGTTCTTCCCCGAGCGCAACAACGACATCATCCTCGGCGCGGTCGGCGTGCTGCAGTTCGACGTCGTCGCCAGTCGCCTGAAAGAGGAATACAAGGTCGAGTGTGCCTATGAGGCGATCAACGTCTGGTCGGCGCGCTGGATCGAGTGCGATGACAAGAAGAAACTCGAAGACTTCACCAACAAAGCCTACGAGAACCTCGCCATCGACGGCGGCGGCCACCTCACCTACCTAGCGCCGACGCGGGTGAATCTGAGCCTGATGGAAGAGCGCTGGCCGGACGTGAAGTTCAGGGCGACACGCGAGCATCACTGACCCAAGAATGCGCCTGCTGCGGGGTACAGCAGGCGTAGTTGATTCTGCGCATTACTGCCGCTGCGCTCATTTAGATGCGCTCTCGCATGGAAGCGAGAGGCTGCCTTTTCACAAGGACCGTGAATGCCCACCGAACGCGCCTCCCCCGAACAACGCCAGTTCGCCAGACACCTGCGATACCAACTCACCGAGTGCGAGCGCCTGCTGTGGCGCCAGCTGCGCAACCGCGGTTTAGCAGGATTCAAATTTCGTCGGCAACATCCGTGTCCGCCGTATGTTCTGGACTTCTACTGTGCAGAGTTGCGACTTGTGGTCGAACTCGATGGCGGTCAGCACTTCGACGAAGCTGGTCTGGCGAAAGACCGTTTGCGCACGGCCTACCTGCAGCACCACGGGCTGGAGGTTCTACGCTTCAGCAATCTGGATGTGATACGGAATCTAGAGGGTGTTCTGACTGAAATCTTGAGCTGGATTGAGACCCGTACCCCTCACCCCAACCCTCTCCCCAATGGGGAGAGGGGGCTGGATTGAGGCAGCCGGATCACTTGCTCATGCAGACCGTGCAGACCGTGCAGACCGTGCAGACCGTGCAGAGCAAGCGAGGGGAGTGAGCGCAGGCTGTGCCCATCAAGCAGTTGCAACAACCACCAGCACGCTCTCACCCCAGCACCCAATCCGCGCATTACCGATAAACCGGCCTGAATCCGAGTCCTGACTGAAATCTTGCACCGGATCGGGGCCCGCGCCCCTCCGGGGGGAGAGGGCTAGGGTGAGGGGCTGGCGGCCACGACCAGTGTCGCAACTAAAACCCACACAGCCCCGTTTCACCTACTCCTCAAGGGTCCACGCGATCAATAAACCGCCCAGCTTGGTACCGAGCAAGCCATGCCGGCCCGGGTCGAAGACCGCCCTCCCCATCCACTCCACAACGACGAGAGAGCGCCTGATTGAAGCCACCGAACCAACCGCAACTAGCGGGCACATCATGCGTTTTGCCCTGCACCGGATCGGCAACCCAACCCGGTCAAGTCCCCTCTCCCCTCCGGGGAGAGGGCTAGGGTGAGGGGCTGGTGGCTATGTCGAGCGCTGCAGTCGACGTCGCCACCTGCCCCCGCCTCACCTACTCCTCAAGGGTCCACGCGATCAAGGAATCCCCCAGCTTGGTGCCGAACGAGCCATGCCCGCCGGCCATCTGCACCACGTACTGCTTGCCGGTCTTCTCGGACACGTAGGTCATCGGAGTCGCCTGGCCACCGGCAGGCAGGCGGCCCTTCCACAATTCCTTGCCGTTCTGCAGATCGTAGGCGCGCAGGTAGTAGTCCAGCGTACCGCTCATAAAGGCCACTCCACCGGCCGTCACGATCGGCCCGCCCAGCGCTGGCGTCCCCACCGGGAACGGGATGCCCAAGGGTGCGCTATCGCGGCTGGTGCCGTTCTTGTGCATCCAGACTTTCTTCATGGTGCGCAGATCGACTGCCGTCACGTAGCCCCATGGCGGCGTCTGGCACGGTAGGCCGAGCACGGACATGAACGGTTCCAGTCTTACCATCCAGGGCGCGCCGAGGTTCGGTTGCAACCCGGTTTCGCCGCCACCGGTACGCTCCTCCGGATCGACGTCGTTGCGGTTGACCATTGTCGAGATGAACGCCAGGTAATTTGGCGCACCGAATAACAGCTGGCGGCTCGGATCCACCGCCACCGATGGCCAGTTGAAGGTGCCGACGTTGCCCGGATAGATCAGCGAGCCCTGCTCGGACGGCGGAGTGAAGTCACCGTCGTAGCGCAGTTTGCGAAACTGGATGCGGCAAATCATCTGATCCAGTGGCGTGCCGCCCCACATGTCCTTCTCGTACAGCGGCGCGTCGGGCGCGTAGCTGAGCGCCGAAATTGGCTGGGTAGGCGCCGCGTAATCACCTTCCACGGTGCCCTGGGGCACCGGGATTTCCTCGACAGGGACAATCGGCTCACCCGTACGGCGATCCAGTACGAAAAGATCACCCCGCTTGGTCGGCTGGATGATGGCCGGCACCGTGCCCTGCGGCCCGTCAATGTCCACCAGCGTCGGCTGCGAGGGCAGGTCACGGTCCCAAAGGTCGTGATGGACGGTCTGGAACTCCCACCGCACCTTACCGGTGTCCAGCTCCAGCGCCACGAGCGTATCCGTGAAGCGCTCCGATTCAGGCGTACGTGGCACGGCCCACTGGTCGGGGGTCTGATTACCCGTCGGGATGTACACCAGCCCAAGCGATTCATCCGCTGTGGCGATGGTCCATGAGTTCGGCGTGCTGCGCACATAGGTCTCACCCGGTGCGAGCGGCTCGGTGGCGTCCGGATTGCCCGGGTCGAAATTCCAGATCAGTCGACCATTGCGAACGTCATAGGCGCGGATCACGCCCCCGGGCGAATCCACCGCGCCGTTATCCGTAATGGACCCACCAACGATGACCAGTTTCTCAGTCACCACGGGCGGCGACGTTGGCAGATAGACGCCCAGCGCGCCTTCGCCCAGGCCCGCCTTGAGATCAACCACGCCGGCGTCGCCGAAGTCTTCACAGGGCTTGCCATCCTGCACATCCAGCGCGATGAGCGTGCCGTCATTGGTCGGCAGAAAAAGGCGCTGCTCGCAGCGCGCCGCCGGCTGATCGGCGCTTCCGACCGGGACGGCGTAGCGGGTTGCGTCATGGAAAGCCAAGCCGCGGCAGGTCATGTGCTGGTAGTACTCGGCATCGCGGTTGATGCTTGGGTCGAAGCGCCAGCGCTCCTCGCCAGTGTCGGCATCCAGCGCAATGGCGATGCTGTGGGGGGTGCAGATGAACAGGCTATCGCCGACCTTCAACGGCGTAACCTGATTGGTGATTTCTCCCGGATCGCCTTCGCCCGGCAAATCGCCGGTGTGATATTCCCAGGCCTTTTGCAGGGTCCCGACATTTTCCGGCGTGATCAGGTCAGCCGTGGAATAGCGGTCGCCTCGGCCAGAGCCCCCGTAAGCCGTCCACTCGGTGGCCTGTCGGCCGGCCTGCCCTTCCGGGTTCAGGCCTTGCATCTGCGCATCACTGAACTCACCCGTGATCGAGTGATAGTCCTGCGTTAACGAGTAGCCCGCCATCAGCGCACCGGCCAGCAGGCCGAGCCCGAGCAAACCACTGGCGCCGTCGCGCCAGACCAGCCGGTCGCTCACGTAGCGATTGACGAAAGGCAAAATCAGCCACAGGCCCAGGACGCACCAAAGATCGATACGTGGCGCCATCTGCCACCAGTCGAACCGCACCTCGTACAGCGTCCACGCCAGCGTCGCCAGCAGCAGCACCGCGTACAACCAGATCGCCGCGCGACGCCGAGCAAACAGCAGACCGGCGACAACAAGCAGTCCCACACCGGCGACCAGGTAGTACCAGGACCCGCCTAATATTGCGAGATAGCCGCCACCAATAGCCATCAGCGCGCCCAGCACCAGGATCACCACGGCAGTCAGGGTGACTCTCAAGGGTCGCGGCCCGTAGTCGATGTTCATGCAACAGTCTCCAGCGATTCGTACTCAGAACAGAAAAGCAAAAGCCAGCGAAACCTTCTGTCACAAAGTTTCGGCTGGCTTGTAGTGGATGCGGCGCGAGGGCCTTAGTTCAGCGTTTCCAGTCCGATGGTCAGGCCGTGGCGCCAACAGCGAGGGGTTGCGCCTCAGGCCGCTTGATCACGGCGTAGATCACCCCTGTCACCAAGCTGCCGGCGAGAATCGCGACGAGATACAGCAGCGCATGGTTGATGGCGTTCGGGATTAGCAGCACGAACAGCCCGCCATGGGGCGCCAGCAGTTTTGCACCGAAGGCCATGGACAGCGCGCCGGTCAGCGCACCGCCGGCGATGCTGGCAGGAATCACCCGCAACGGATCCTTCGCAGCGAACGGAATCGCGCCTTCGGAAATGAAGCAGCAGCCCAGCACCAGCGCGGCCTTGCCAGCTTCGCGCTCGGTCTGCGCGAACTTGCGTCGGGCGATCAGCGTGGCGATGCCCATGCCGATTGGCGGCACCATCCCCGCCGCCATGGTGGCAGCCATCGGTGCGTAGCTCTGGGACGCGAGCAGCCCGACGGAGAAGGCATAGGCGGCCTTATTCACTGGTCCGCCGAGGTCGACGCACATCATGGTGCCGAGCAGCAGCCCGAGCAGGATGGCGTTGGAGGTGCCCATGGTGTCGAGGAATTCGGTCAGCCCGGCGAGCATCTTCGCCACCGGCGTGCCGACCACGTAAATCATCACCAGGCCGGTAACCAGGCTCGCCAACAACGGAATGATCAGGATCGGCTTGAGCGATTCGATACTGGCCGGCAATGGAATCCAGCGATTGACGGCCTTTGCCGCGTAACCGGCGACGAAGCCAGCAATGATGCCGCCGATAAAGCCTGCGCCGAGCGTGCCTGCCAGCAAGCCGCCGATCATGCCGGGAGCCAAGCCGGGCCGGTCAGCAATGGAGTAAGCGATGTAGCCGGCCAAGAGCGGCACCATCAACTGGAAGGCCGTTTCGCCACCGATCTTCATCAGCGCGGCGGCCAGCGTGCCCTCCTCCTTGAATGCCTCGATGCCAAAGACGAACGACAGCGCGATCAACAGACCGCCCGCCACCACCATCGGCAGCATGTAGGACACGCCGGTCAGCAGGTGCTTGTAGACGCCAGCCTTCTCGCCCTTCTGTTCACCACTTGCGCTGGCAGCGGCGCCTCCAGCGAGCACCGCGCCTTCTTCCAGCGCGCGATCCAGGGTCGCATCGGGTTGTTTGAGGGCGACGCCAGTGCCGCAGCGAAATACGCGCTTGCCGGCGAAACGGGTGACATCCACTTCGATATCGGCGGCCAGCAGCACCACGTCGGCCTCTTCGATGGCCTGGGCTTCGAGCACATTGCGCGCCCCCACCGAGCCGCGGGTTTCAACCTGCAGGTCGTAACCCTTGCGGATCGCCGCCTGCTGCAGGGCTTCAGCCGCCATGAAAGTGTGTGCCACGCCGGTCGGACAGGCGGTGATGGCCACCAGCTTGGGCTTGCCGCTGGTATGCGCCGCATCCGCTTCGTCGGCCTGCTGCAGCTCGCTGGCGGTGTCCGCGGCACTGCGCAGGAAGGCTTCCGGGTCGAGCAGCGCCTCGGATGGCGTGGACTGGGCGACGCGCTTGCCAACGAAGCGCTGCAATGACAACGGCCCGGTTTTCACCACCACCACCAGATCGGCATTGGCGATCTGCGCGGGCGTCAGCGGCGAACCGATGGCCTTGGGATCGTGGACTTCCACGGCGGTCGACCAGCCCAGACGATGGGCAGCCGCTTCGAGCAGCCGTGAAGTCAGCACGCTGGTGACCATTCCGTTGGGGCAGGCCGTGACGATGAGAAGATTCATTCCTTCACCTCTTGTTCGAATTATTGGCTGAGCGACTGCAGGCGCACCGCAGCTTCAAGCTCCGCAAGTTCAGCCGTGTCGGTGATGCCGAACCCAACCTGCCCGACTGCCTGCGCGGCGATGGCAGTGGCCTGTGTGAGCGTGCGCTCGGTCGGCCAGCCTTGCAGCAGGCCGTGAAGCATCCCGGCAAGCAGCGAGTCGCCGGCACCGACGGTGCTGACGACTTGAACCTTGGGCGGATTGGCGTGCAGGGCCGCGCTCGGCGAGAACCAGCTGACGCCATTGGCGCCCTGCGAAACCACCACGTGTTCGATGCCTTCGGCTTGCAGTCGTCGTGCTTCGGATGCCAACGCTGAGGACTCGGAAAGATCGACGCCGCGCGCTTCGCCCAGCTCTTCCTCATTAGGTTTGATAAGCCAGGGCCTGGTCGCCAGCCCGTCACGCAATGCGGCGCCACTGGTATCTAGCGCCACCCGCATGCCGAGCGCTTTGAGCGTATTCAGCATCTCCACGAACCACTGACTATCGATGCCACGCGGCAAGCTGCCGGCGACGACCACGAGGTCATGAGCAGGCGCCAGCCGCTGGAGGCGCGTCAGCAGCTCCGTGCAGTGCGCCTCGCTCACCGTCAGCCCTGGGCCGTTGATGTCGGTGACCTGCCCGTCCGCTTCGGCGAGTTTGATGTTGCTGCGGGTATCGCCCGGCACGCGGACGAATTCGTCGGCAAATCCACGCGCGGCGAACAACTGCTCGAAGGCCTGCGGATTGCCCTCGCCGAGAAAGCCGGTGACGGTCAGCTGATGACCGAGGTCGGCCAGCACCTGCGCGACGTTGAGCCCCTTTCCGGCGGCATGCACCTGCAGGCTTTCGCTGCGGTTGACTTCGCCCAGGCGCAGCGCGGGCAGCTGCACGGTTAGGTCCAGGGCCGGGTTGAGGGTGACGGTCAGCACGCGAGCCATCAGCAGTGCTCCCCGACGAAGGCGCGAACTTCATGGGCTCCAGGCAACATCAAGGCTTGCCGGGCCAGCCTCTGGCAGGCAGCGAAATCCAGCTCGCGAACGCGCGCCTTCACCAAGGCGATGCTGCGCGCCGACACGCTCAGTTCGTCCACGCCCAGGCCCACCAGCATCGGCACCGCCAATGCATCAGCGGCCAACTCGCCACAAACGCCAACCCACTTGCCGTGGGCATGGGCGGCCTCGACCGTCATGCCGATCAGGCGCAACACCGCCGGATGCAAGCCGTCGGCCTGGCCAGAGAGCGTCGGATGGCCGCGGTCGATGGCCAGGGTGTATTGCGTCAGGTCGTTGGTGCCGATACTGAAGAAGTCGACTTCCTGCGCTAGCACCGGCGCGATCAAAGCTGCTGAGGGGATCTCGATCATGATGCCGACCTGCAGGTCAGCTACCGGCAGCTCCACGCGCAGGCGATCGACCATGGCCTTGGCCGTGCGCCATTCATCAATGTTGCCGACCATGGGGAACATGATCCGCAGCGGGCGGCCATCGGCCGAAGCGAGCAAGGCACGCAGCTGGGTTTCAAGGATGTCCGGGCGTTGCAAACTCAGGCGAATGCCACGCACGCCGAGGAAGGGGTTTTCCTCGGCAGGCATCGGCCAGTACGGCAGCGGTTTGTCCCCGCCGACATCCAGCGTGCGCACCACCAATGGACGCCCTTCGAGGGCTTCCAGCACACGGCGGTACTCGGCTTCCTGAGTCGCCTGATCCGGCGCCTGGGAATGGTTCATGAACACCAGCTCGGTACGCAGCAGGCCAATGCCTTCGGCGCCCATCGCCACCGCTTCCAGGGTTTCGCCGGCAGCGCCGATGTTGGCAGCGATCTCTACCGGATGGCCGTCGCGGGTGATGGCCGGCTCCAGGCGACGCTCATTTGCCAGGCGCTTGCGCTCCTCGCGGGTGGCGCGCTCGTTGCGGGCCTGGTCCAGCTGCGCATCGGTTGGGGCGACCAGCAGTTCACCGCGCTCGCCGTCAAGCAGCAGCAAGGTGTTTGGCGCCAGCCCAAGCACACCCGGCCCAGCACCGACTATCGCCGGAATGCCCAGCGCGCGGGCGATGATGGCGCTGTGCGAAGTGGCGCCGCCGCCAGCGGTAAGAATGCCTGCGACCCGCTGGGCATTGAGCGTGGCGACGTCCGAAGGCGCCACCTCGTCCATCACCAGGATGTAGGGCTCATCTGGGGCCTGATCGGCTTCCACACCAGTCAGGCAGGCCAGCACGCGACGCCCGACGTCACGCAAATCGGCCGCACGTTCGGCCAGCAGCTTGTCGTGGAGCGCCTCCTGCTGCTGCGCCGCAGTTTCGATTTCCTCCATCCAGGCCGCTTCGGCGCTCAGTCCCTTTTGCAGCCGAACCTGCACTTCCTCGCGCAACGCCGGGTCCTTGAGCATGGCCTGATGGGTGGTAAAGATGTCGCGGATGCTGGCGACCTGACTCTCATCGATCAGCGTGCCGATCTCCGCATGGACCTTGTCCAGCGCCGCATCCAGCCGCTGCAGTTCGATCACCGGAGACTCGCCGCGCTTGGGGTAGTCGATCACCTGCGGCTTGCGTACCAGGACCGGACCGATGGCGATGCCTGGCGCGGCGGCGATGCCGATGACCTGCTCGCCGGCCCGCAAGACGGGCACGTCCTGGGCTGCCTCATTCAGTTGCACGGCTCGCTGCTCCGCCGGCGCCCCGCCGGCCGGCAGCGGCTCGATTTCCTCGCCCAGCCCGTCTTCCACGGCGCGCACCAGCGCCGGCAACGCATCGTCGGCGATCGAGGGCTCGGCGATGAACTCCAGCACCTGGCCGCGATGCGAGCCCATCGCCAGCAATTTGCTCAAACTCTTGACCGATACCCCGGCGCTCTCACTGCCAGCCAGCCGCACACGGATTTCTCCATCGAAGGCCTGAGCGATTTCGGTCAGTACCTTGGCCGGACGCGCATGCAAGCCATGGGCGTTAGCCAGTGTCACCTGGGCACTAGGCCAGTCTGCAGCCACTTCTCCGCCCAGGGCTTCGAGAACTGTGCGACTGGACGTCGCCTGACTCAGCTCCTGCCCGCGGCCTTCGATCAGCAGATTGCACAGGCGCTCGAGCATCGCCCGATGCGCTTCGCCCAGGCTGGCCAGCACGAAAAGACCGTTGAGGGGCTGGCCTTGGTGTTCAAGATTCGACCCGGGCGTAACGAACGCCAGTCCAGGACGCTGCACCGCCTGCTCGCTACTCAGCCACCAGAGGCCATCCCCCAGCGGCAGCGCCTGGCCAAGCGGCAGACTGGCGTTGAAACCCGGCTCCACGCACTGCGCGCGCTTGAGCAGCTTGACGCCCTGCCAGGCCAGCTCGTCGAAATCATCCGCAGCGACACCCAGCGAGACCAGCTCGCCATCCAGCGCCAGCGCCTGTGGCGCACCTTGCAGGAGGTCGATGATGGCTTCCGGGCTTTCGGCTTTCTGCAGCGCGTCACTGAGGTCGCCCTCGCCGAGCGCGCGGGTCAGCAGCTGCAGCAGACGCAGATGCTCGTCGGAACGCGCGGCGATGCCGATGGCGAGGTGGACCTGCTGGCCGTTGCCCCAGTCGACGCCCTCCGGAAAATGCAGCAGCCGCACGCCCGTGGTGAACACCTGATCGCGGGCCTCCGGGGTGCCATGGGGGATCGCGATGCCCTGACCGAGAAAGGTCGAGCCCTGCGCTTCACGCGCACGCAGCCCGTCCAGATAACCCGGCGCGACCAGCCCGTCGGCGACCAGAACTTCACCCAGCAGGGCCAGCGCCGCTGGCTTGTCCGCCGCGGTCTGATGCATGTGGATGTGCTGTGCATTCAACTCAAGCATGGAGAACTCCTGCGGGGCTCGCGATTGTTGTGGCCGACGGTCGCGCCGGCTTTGCCCGAATCCTGGGCTGGCGCTTCAGACCGAAGCAGTGCTGAAACGTTTCACCTAAGGCTGGCACATTACGCAATATTGGGTAATTCTAGAAGCCCGAGTTCATACCACCCGTCTCAGGACCCTCTGTTGAAACTGACCGACATCGCCCGCCTCGCCAACGTTTCGGTAACCACCGCCAGCTATGTGCTCAATGGCAAGGCCGCGCAGCGCCGTATCAGCGCGGCCACGGTCGAGCGGGTGATGGCCGTGGCCGAACAGCAGGGCTTTCAGCTCGACCAGCAGGCGGCTGGCCTGCGTCGCGGGCAGTCGCGCACCCTCGGCTTCATCGTTCCGGATCTGGAAAACCCCAGCTACGCGCGTCTGGCCAAACTGCTCGAGCAGCGCGCGCGGCAGCGCGGCTACCAGCTGCTGATCGCCGGCACCGACGACGAGCCGGATACCGAGCGCCAGGTCATCCAGCTGCTGCGCTCGCGCCGCTGTGATGCGCTGATCGTTGCCAGCTGCCTACCAGCCGACGACCAGAGCTATCGCAAGGTGCAGGCGGCTGGCACGCCGGTGATCGCCCTCGACCGTGCGCTGGACGCCGAGCACTTCTGCTCGGTGGTCAGCGATGATTGCGAAGCGGCCGCCCTGCTCACCCGCTCGCTGGCAGTTCCGGCCGCCGCCCATATCGCCCTGATCAGCGCACGCCCGGCATTGCCCATCAGCCAGCAGCGCGAGGAAGGTTTTCGCCAGGCACTGTCGCAGCACAGCGGTCAGGTCAGCATCCTGCAGGCCGAACAGTTCAGCCGTGCGTGCGGCCGTGAACAGATGCTCGCCCTGCTCGACCGCGGCCCGCTGCCCGATGCGCTGATCACCACCGCCTACGTCTTGCTCGAAGGCGTCTTCGATGCGCTGCGCGAGCGGAACCTGCTGTGGCCAGAGCAGCTGCG